>Ga0210057_1000005_pt1:77500-652956 | contig 652956 bp, 561 predicted proteins | sample CryGeyCG2114_010_2_FD_183968 | JGI IMG/M metagenome (GOLD analysis project Ga0210057, IMG submission 183968) | Groundwater microbial communities from aquifer - Crystal Geyser CG10_big_fil_rev_8/21/14_0.10 (SPAdes) (version 2) | ecosystem: Environmental > Aquatic > Deep subsurface... | reverse complement strand
GGATATTTTGATACCGATAGTTGTCGGTTCGAACCTTTAGCAAACCCGTTCGGACCAAAAGTGTTACCTATGTCTTAGGTACAAACTGTCACCCATGTCTCCGGGTCGGACCCGTAAGATTTGGTGGTCGGAGCCTGAGGCTGGACGAACCGCTCTCTACTGTTAGCTATGTGTCTGTTTTCATTCCGCATTTCATTGGAAATCCAGCGGAAAATCATGAAATTTTGCGGAAACTCTACTTAGATTTTGACCTTTCTAGCTATCAAATTTCAGATTTAACAGGATGGTCACGGACATCAATAAGTGATTATCTACGCAAAGCAAAGATCAATAAGGAATCTATAAAATCACCGATCCCACGCTATGGTGAACGTGAAGTTTCCGGCGTTCGAGTACCTCATCAAGCAGAACAAAAAGTAATTCAAAAAATTGTGTCATTAAAATCCAAGGGCCATTCGTTTCGGGAAATTGCCAGAGTTCTAACGGAAAGTGGCATTCCTTCAAAGCGTGGTGGCCAATGGTCAAAAACAACAGTCCAAGAAATATATAAACGTGAACAGGAGAGAAAAAAATGAAAGCAGTAGCAGAAATAGTAGCGGCTATTATTTTATTAGCATCAGGTGGCTACCTTGCACCCAAAGCAGTTGAGAGCTTTAAAAAGGAAACATTGATAAAGGTTAATAAAGGTCTTCCACCGCTTCAAGATTTCACTCAGAAATTAGAAAAAAGATATTAGCCTATTCGGGATATCTTGCTGAATAAAAAAAGAATGAAGCCAATGAAACAACTTAGGCGTTTTGTTACTTAATCAGCTTTCCATAATTTTTCTAAATCGACATCCTCACTATCAGGCTGTTTTTCTTTGGAAAGAAGGTCCACGAGAATTACCATTGGGAGAGCAAAAGACGTTCCTGTTACAATACATGCCCCTCTTGGCAAGGAAGGAATTAAATCCCTTGAAAGCTTGTCGAGTGTGCTGATTGAATTTGCAATCAACATTAAGTCTCTATCATTTACCAGACGGTGAATGAAAAAATTATGAATTTGAGAAACAATCGTAGGAGAAATATCTGCCGGCCGCTGGCTTGAAATTGTCAAAAACATCCCATATTTTCTACCTTCTTTAATAATTTCCTCAAATAGTTCCAAGCGATAATCTTTCCATATTTCAGTTTCACGAGAAGACTCTTCAGAGAGAATATTATGAGCTTCATCAATAATTAAATGGAATGTCCTATTTGGTGGATTTGTAACGCTATTTTTATGGTGATTGTAAAAATGCTTGGCTATTAAAAGAGGTATAACCTTTTTTGTATCTTGATTGCATTTCCTAAGAGAAATAACGGTTAATGTCTTACTGGCATTTCGTGTCTCTACTACAGATATAACTTTTTTGAGACTCGTTAGATGTGAATCCATTCTTTTAAGAAGTGGTTGAATATGATCATACTGAACGTAACCAAACAGCAACTCATAACATAGTTGAATATTAGCTCTTAAAATCAATTCATCAAAGGCATCTAGATTTACAGTAGAGTTGTTTACAATAGCCTCAATATGATTAGCATAAGCGATCCCATCGGCTTCGTAATAAACAGTTCCTTCATAAAATTTTTCACTATTGCCTGATCGCCACTGAATACTTTTAAGTTTTGTGGAAAGAGAATCATTACTAATTATCTTTGAAATAGACCTTAACAAATCAAGGCAATCTCTTTTTGGAGAAGCAGAGGAAAAGACCTTTTGGAAAATAGATTTTGTGTATTTCAATAAACTATCTGGATCGGCTTTAAACTTGTCACGTCCATCAATTAAGCGTCTCAAAAATGGTCTTTGCGTATTTGTCGTTGCTTGAAATAGAATACTTAATGTTTCAATGTCCCAAAACTCGTCGTCAATCAATGGAAATTTTTGTCCATCGTTATCACGAGTATTTAGATGAATGACTGTTTTATTCTCATTATCTATTAGCTGGCCACCTGTATACTCCCCATTAAAATCAAGTAATACAAATTAGCTTTTACCTCTAAGAAAATCTTTTTTTGAACTGAAAAGTGTCGTGAATAATTTAGTTAGAGTATTTGATTTCCCACTTCCAGTGTTACCAAAAATTCCTAAATGAGTATTAAAAAGCTTTTGCCAAGGTAGATAAACTGGAAGCTCCTCTTTCAGCATCTTTCCAACTACAAATTGATCATCACCGATCCGATTATAGATATCCGCAATCATTTTTTCAGCGATCAAATATACCGAGTCCTTTATCATTGGCAAATATTTAATCCCCTCAAAAAACTCACTGTCTTTGAAGTACCCAATCGGCTTGGCTTCTATATGTCTTGTATAGCTCCTCCTGTCGCCAACTTGCTCATTATTTTTTTCATCAAGCATCTCGCCTTCAACAATGCATACGATATTAATAAAGCCGCGCTGAATGAGAAGATGCTCTCGAATAGATACACCGTTGTATTTGTCACCAGAATAGAAAAATGAGTCTATATTAGATTCATCAAACATTCTTATGGTTATTGAGACTCCCTTAACGGCTACAACTTCTCCAACTTTTATGGTCATGTAGCGCTACCTGCTGGTGTAGATGATTCTTTCTTCTCTTTCGTAAAATGCTCCTCATTGAATTTTGTAAAGTCTAAACTAACAGGATCGGTCAAGAAAGTTACATTAGGAAATTTTGAAAATTTTTGAGATAAAAGATCAACTTCAGTTTGATTAAAACAAGATACGAAAAGCTGAAGCTTAGGGTTGGCCAACGATCTCTTTACAAGATTTAAAATGTGTTCATCGGCAAATGAAAATCCAAAGGTGATAAGAACTGCATTTGGTTTCTCTAACTCATAGCTTAAATACCGAAGCATCTGATAGTAGTGTTCTTCGAAAACAGTTTCGTAAAATTTCCACTTAGTTGGATTAACTATTGGGAGCTTGTTATATTCCTCCCAGAACTTACTGCTTGAAATTTCAATATCAATTTTTTCTAAATCGGAAATGTTCTTGGATGAATCATTTAAACAGTCTGAAAATAACTTAATATCTGGTATCGCATCAGAACATTTTTTTGTTAATTCGTCCTTTTGTGCATAATCTACGCGTATAACATCTCCTTCCTTTATCCACGCACCAGAACCATGAAGTGGTATCAAATTAATTTGAGGAATTTGAGTCGAATAACGTTCAAAGGTTCCTGATTGCTTTGTATAAGCGTTATAGTTTTTTGCAGCAAGATACCTACGAAAAAAGCCTCTTGCTCCATCATTTAAGATAAAGTCAGCTTCTCCGTTTTTAATCACACTATCGGAAACATGAGCTAAGCAACCATCATAATTTGTCGTAAATAAGTTACAGCTTTTTCTATCGTCATTTTTCTTATTTCTTAAAATATAGAGAATTGTTCTAATGAACTTTTCATAATTATCGAGGACTGCTTTTTTGGTCGCATCACCATTAACTGCCTCAAAATCGAAATTTAAAATAGGTTCTATACAAGTCTTATAATAATGCATAAATAAAAGAGTTTTCGATTTTTGACCGCTATCACCTTTATTCTCAAAATAGGTCGCCAGCGTTTCTATCGTCTGCTGAGTATCTTTTTCATCCTTAATGGGGACTTGCAAAACAGGAAAAAGTCCAAATGAAGCACCTGAGCCAATAATGAAATTTATATTCTTATCATAAATTTCTGAAAGTTTTAGTTTAGATTCCATATATACCTGCTCACTCTAGTTTTTCTTCGATCGAACATATGTCACTTCAAACGCCTTACATGCCCTGAATTTCTGATTGCGGTTTGTAACCGCAAAAGCATCATTCATGTCGTATTGTTGAAATATATCTAGTCCGCGATCCAATAGAATTTTCCAACCATTATCTGCGACGATATGCCTTGCATGGATGGTTTCACTCTCATCAAACTTCCAAGTGAAGATGAGTCCAGCAGGCTCAAGGCTTTCTTTCATCTGAGCGAGGAAATTTACTTGTTGCTCAGAATTATGCTCATCCATTATCGTGTGTAAACTGACCTGAACTTCCTCGTCGCCTGGCTTATATTTAACAATTTGTTCCATCAATTCCATAAGATTTCTAGCTTGATTAAACAAACGAATATATGGGTCGGTAATATCAATCTTCTTAGCTCCTTTAAGATAAGGAATTAAAATATCTTCGTAAGAAACTCCTTTCTGGTTTTCACTAAAAGCTAAGTTTTGTTCTGGAAGGAGTGATTGAACGTTAGATTTTATGCTTTCATCAGTCATTTTAATGTTATCAATTGGTGATGATTCTGTTTCAGCACCACCTGAATGGTAGATAGACTGATGCTCTTTTTCTTCGAGTGTTGTAACAACGTAATCTTTATTCGATGACGTACTTGAAAATTTAAAATTAACTTTCGCGTAGGTCGCATCTATTCTCAGCAATTGGTCTTTAACTCTCTTACGACCTTCGATTGCAAATTCTAATAGCTCTTTAATCTCAGCTTCTGTTGCTTCATTATGGGGGAACAAGATTTTCATTAGTCCAGAAAATGTCTTATGAATACCATCTCTGTCTCTCGTTGATATATCTGATCCTAGCTCAAAATAATTCTTATACTTTTGAGAGTAATCATAGCTTCTTAAATGTCTTAGAACTTCGGCGAAATAATCAACAACGAAACCATATCCACTTGAGAACATTTCTCCTCGAATAATATCAACTTCCCAGCCCGGAATATAAAAATGCAAACGATCTAGAAAAGCAGAGTCATGAAATTTATCTGGCAGATCATCAAATAGATCAGAATGCTTTAGCATATAAGGTACAGACTTTGATGTATTCCCGACAAATGCCATTGAAGCTTCAGCGCCAAGTGTTTCAACACCTCTGGAAAACGTTTTATTGGCCATATAGTTTTTCATGACATCAACCAAGGCCTTATCTACTTTCTTCTGTTTTCCAGCAAACTCATCAAAGGCAACCGTATCCCAATAACCAACAAGGCCTAGTTTTCCGCTTGAGTTGTTTACGAATAATTTAGCTAGTGTGATTTCACCACCAGAAATCAGAATTCCGTGGGGAGAGAACTCAGAATAGACGTGAGACTTACCAGTCCCTTTAGGGCCAAGTTCAATTAGGTTATAGTTTCTCTCACAAAAAGGAATCAGACGGACTAGCTGAAGTAGCTTACTTCTTTTACCAAACATTTCTGGATTAAAGCCTATACTCTGTAAAAGAAGGTCAATCCATTCATCAGTGCTAAATTTTCGTCTCGTATCAACGTATGAATCAAAGTCAAATTGTGAAAGTTGAATTGGCTTAATTGAAGACATAATCCACGGAACAGACTTATCTTCTTCAGAAAATGAATATTCAAGTTCACAAATACACCAAACACCACCAACTAACAGCTTTGGATGCCTCTTAATGACTTCTGAACCCACAAGGACATCATCTATACCTAAATTGGAGAAAGATGCTTCATAGACGTCTTTCTTGTCGTTTAATGAAACACTTATTTTATCTATGACTTTGTGCCGTCCTTTTTCTTTAATAGTAGAGCGAACAAGTCCGGCTTCATTTCTATGTACATAGTGCTTACCTAGAATTTCCTTTACGGTCTCAATCCCAGAATTGATACTGGCCTCATCTGAAGTCGCGCAATATTGACCCAAAAGATATTCAAGAACATAGGAAGGAACAATTGCATTTCCTTTAACGGCTTTGACAAGGTCTTTTCTGACAACCATGCCAGCGAATAATTCATTTATTTTTTTATCAAGCGTGTTCATATGCCCCCATTCTAGAAGTCGAAATCACTTGTGAACGATCTTCGTAATGTATATTTGTAAATTCTATGTATTCTATATTTAGTGGTATCCTTAACTTCTTCTTCCAAGCGTAGTTCAACTTCTTTGTTGTTAAATCTATTTGCTTCTTGAGTGAGTACAAATTGAACCTTTAGCTCTCGATCCCTTGGATTTGCCGAAGTCATATCAAAAAGCAGTTCTTTTGAATCACTAATTAAAGTTTCATCGCAATAAAGTCCGGCTTTAATCTTGAGTGGTCTAACCTTATTCGTAACAGGTTCACTTTGATAAAGTGCGACAGATAACTGACCAGTTGTAATCAAATTTGAGGTACTACCAAGTACTTCAATCGAAACAAAGCCAATATCACTTTCACGCTTCTTTCTAATATCAAGCACTGGAACTACTATTTCTTGTAACGTCGCTCCTCCGTGAACGAATCTAATACTTGAACCTTTTTTTCTAATACGATTTACAGTTTTAGGTATGGCAAATGATACATCACCTGAAATACCTGCTTGTTTTGAATCGAAAATCTTAAATGAATTGTTAATGGCCTCAAGGCCTTTACCAATAAAAAATCTTCTATCTGTTTGAAGGATTTCACCTTTAATAGAACTATCGGCCAAAAAATCACTTTCATCCAAGTCTTTATCTTGGAAAAGAAAACCATGGTCAGCCGTTATTAAGATTCGGTTAGCATTTGAAGACGTTAGTTTCTTTATAATTTTAATTATTGTTTCAAAAGTTCGCTCAACTGCACCGGGCACTTGATCGGGATTTTTACCAGCGCTATCAATCTCATCGTGATAAATAAATGCAAAAGAGTGCTCTTTAACCAAAGATTTAGTTTCATCTAAATGCATGGAAAGGAAATCACTTGAAAGTACCGCAGTTCCTTTATGCTTTTTAAAATCACTAATAATTTTGCGTCTATTTTCTGAGCCTGAAGTTGGTTTACCATCTGCAAATACAATTTCAACTTTATCTGAGGATAATGATAACTCTGAATGAGGAAGAAGTGCCGCCATTCCTAACTGAGTATAGCTTGGAATAGTTGATTGAATGAAGTTTACGTCCCCCTCATAACGATCTTCTTGAAGTATTTTATTATATAGCTCTTTTCCAACTTCAAATCGAAGAGCATCGGATATGATCACAAAAACTTTGTTGTTTTTATCTAGAATTGGAGAAACGGTTCTATTAAAAAATGATCTTTGTGTTGGCACACCTGAGAACTCCCATCTTTCGAGGTTATCTATGTGGGGTTGCCATTCATTGTTTAATTTTCCAAGGAAGTTGTTTGTATATTGATTTTCAATTTGATCAATTAAGGGCCTCAATAATGAAGACTGCCCACTTTCTCGAGTAAAATAGATAAACTTCCTATAATTCAGATCAATCTTGTACCAATTATCAGTATATTTCTTAAATCCATCTGTAAAATTGGCAATAGTTAGATTGGCTTCTGCAAGTAACTTAAAGAATTGAGCGGCATGGTTAATTGCCTCATAAATTTTTTCGATATTATCTTTATACCAGTGAGTTGATTTTCTATTTCTTATGAATGAAATACAGTCGGATGGACTGATCGTTTTATTAGCGAGGTCATTTACAAGTAAACTTAAAATTTTCTTATCAACTAATTGAAAATAATCGCAATCCTGAAGTTCTCTATATGATCTATTCTCCAAATCTTGCTTAATACTCAATAAATCTTCAAACTGATCAGATAAGCGTTCAAAGTCTTTAAACCTATTTCGGCTATCTTTCCATCTACGCATAAAAACATAGGCATCACTATTTAGCTTTGATCGTTTTTCAATATTCATCTGATAAGACGATTTAAATAGCTCAAGTGCAAAATCTTTTACAGATGGACTTGCTGATATGTAACCAAAGCTTTTTTCAAGGCTCTTCCAAAGATGAGACTCTAGGTTACAGTCCTTAAGAAGCTGATACTTCATCTGAGAACCATTTGCCAATTCTGCAAGAAACTCTTCTATAACAGCATCAATACGATCCTCAGTTTCAAGGCAAATAGCAAAAAGCTTCAGTCTTAGTTCTTCCTTATTGTTGAAACCCAGAAGCCTTTCTTTTAATTTTTCACGAAAGGTCTGATTCTTAAAAAAAGTAATATGCTCTTGAACGAAATCTGCATAATCAAAGCCTAGTCCGATTTCGCCAAGCCAAATTGAATTCTGATCACTTCTGAATTCACCAAAGGCAAGCTCCATATCAATTAACCAGTTCACAGAATCTTTTGGTCTAGCTCCTTGATGGTATAGCAAGAATTTAGAATCATTTTTTTCTCTAAGGACTTTATGCTTAATGAAAAACTCATTATTTTGAATTTCAATCTTTTCAACATCAACCAAAGATAAAGATTCAAAATCCTGCTTTAATTCATTCTTGGTATCATACCAAAACACAACTCGATGAGTTTGAAATAGCTTATCAAGTGCTTGCTTAATCTTACTCATTATTAGTCCTCACCCTTATCAAGGCCCTTAATTGGCTTTAGAGCATTCCCAAATTTTGGATAGTTCGCTTTAACTCCATCATCTAAATCAATTTCGAGGCGTTGCGTCGCAAGTGGGTAAAGAACGTCTTTCTCGTACTCATCAAGTTCAAGAATCATTTTCTTTAATTGTTCAATTTCTTTGAGTGCAGCAGTTTTGTCTTTTGAAGATGCGTCTCCTGAATTAGATAATCTTTCAAGGTTTTCGCGCTTAGAGACGAGTTTCGCTCTGTATTCTCTGAGATAACTATTAAGAACGATACTGACTGTATCTGAATTATATCTATGCAAATAGATCAAGGCATTGAATGTGCCCTGCGGACTTGAGAACATCCAGTAAATTGGACGTTTTCTAAACATTTTAATGTGATCATTGTAAAAATCTTTAAAGAAGTATTTTTTTATATCTTTACCAAGAGCGTCCTCAAGAAAAGTAAGGTTCTTTTCGTAATTCTTCTCTCCAGCGACCACCTTTAAGAAGCATTTAAACTTCTCCAAAATATCATCTATAAACCAGTCTCCATCAATTATTGGAACTACATTATCTGAATCAGGTAAGAACCTAGGATTGGGGACAGAGCTTAAAAAATCCTTATAATCAGCACCTTGCGATGCCAAGATTAAACCCTCTTTATCAATCGAGTATCTGCCGAAAATACACCCTACTCCATATGAGATAAATTCTTTTACTAGCTCTAACTTCAAAAGCCCGACCTTTTCCTCATTCGAAGCAGCAGTTCTAAACATATAATTCGGATTATAGAACAATGAAATCTCTTCTAATGAAACTTCGGCAGAAACTTCACTTTGCAATCCATAGTAATTAATGAAAAATTGATTATTTAACTTCTCAAGCTCTTTGACCTTAAGAACATCTTGCTTAGACTCTTTAATAAGTAAATCAAATGAATCATTAATGGGGTGTGAAAAATTAATAAGTTTGAGCAAAGGTATTGCCTTAAAGTCCCAAGAAAACTCTTTAGAATCCCAATCCATTTTAGTTATGTGAATAAGCTGAGAGGGTATCGTGTTTTTTTCGTTTTCAATGCCATTAAAAATAGGAAGTTGAGCAATTTGACCTGCTTCAAAATTAACAGTCGGTGAAATAGCTGTTAAAATAGTTCTTGCTAAATTTGTATTACAAAAGCCAAGTAAAAAATTTAACTTCTCATGATCAGGATTGAAGATTGCGCATCCAGCGACGTCAAATATGAACCCTGCTGGGAAATATCTCATGGCCAAGTTACCGCTAGAGACTTTCGACCAACTAACCGACGGTTTGAAATACTCTGATATACTCTTAATTGTTCGTGTTGGGCTGCCGTAGAGCGAGGAGGCATAATCTAAAAGCTCTTTTCCGTCGTTCTCCCAATTTACAACGTATTCGGCATTCCCGTACCATTTTCTGAACTGCCCGCCCTTATTATATGGAAACCATTTTTTCTTTGATAACTTCGCGCTTTCTCGACTAACAGAACTGAGTGAAATTTTATCGAAACTAACTTCATACCACTGTCTCAAAAATCTATTGTTATCACTTGTGGCCATACCTTGTCGGGTATCACCAATTTCTTTTAACGATTTGCTTGTTTGGAAAATTTGTCGAATTTCAGGACTTAACCAGTAAGCAAAAGAATTACCTGGAATTTTATTAAATTCGTTTTGATTAATTGAGAAGTGTCCATAGCCTTTATCAAAAAAAAGGGATTGAATTTTTTCAACGGATCGCACCTGAACGTGCTGATCGAAAAGCCTTCTATATAAACCTGTTTTTCCAGATTTATTTTTACTATTGTTGCAGACAAATGCTGTTGAACCAAAATCTGATCCAAATATGCCTCTTCCTAAATGAAGTAAACTGGAAAAGGTAACTGTCTCAAGCAAGTTTTTTCTAAAGCCTTCAAACGAGCTTAGAAACATCCATGACGGTAAATTAATCATTCCCCAAAATCCGTCAATCATACATATTTCAGAGCACTTATCCATAAATGCGGTCATTAAATCATACTTAGATTTTTTATACTTATTCTCCAAAAACTTCTTCAATGATTCATTCATTCCATTTCCTCCCATATATGGAGGATTCGCAATTACTACATGATATACAGGGGATAGAAATTTCGCTTGAGCCAAGACCCTCAACACATTAGAATGAGTCTTGGTCAAAAACAAATGTCCAGAGACATTCTTCTGATCTAACAAATTCAAAACAGTCGCAACCTCACTTACTTCTGGACTTATAAGCGATCCAAAATTCTTGGCTTCCACAAACTGATATAGTGTGTTTCTAAGCTGACTTGAAAATAAATCATGTCCTACATGATCCATATAGTCCTTAATTTCTGCCTCTTCAAAATGAATATTTTCAAGAACACAAATGTTAGGATTAACTGGATTTTTAAAATATCGTCGTTGCTTCTCTCTAGCTTTCATTGTTAATGCAAAGGCAGCGAGTTCACCTGCACGCTTATCAATTTCAACACCAAATAAGTTATTCTTAAGAATTAAAGAAGAGATTTCATTAGAATCTATGCCTACTTCTTCATACATCGAATAAAGAAGATCAAAGGCATAAACTAACATATGGCCCGAACCACAAGCAGGATCACAAACCTTAATTTCTTCAGGCCCTTTGATCTTCAAGAAGTCTTTTTCTTCAACCTCTGGTTTTATGTAGTATTCCATCTTTGAAATGAGATTCGAACTAGGGCGATTTAACATCCATAAACGCCCTAGAGAATTTTCAACTAAATAGCGAACGATCCAATTAGGAGTAAAAAGCTGAGTCGCTGCTGGTATGTTTTCAGGTGTAATTTTTTTGTTCTTCTTTAAGCCTTCAAAAACTTCATCTTTCTTTTCAGAAATATAAAACTGATAAAGCCAGCCAATTACTTCGACGTCTTTACAGTTTTCTTCATTGAGAGCTGAACGAACCTTTGAAACTATAGATGCTTCAGACAATAGATCATCGGGCATCAAAAGTTCCGTGTAATCGTCAATTTTCTCAAATAGAAATGGCATTATTGAATGATAGTAATTACAAGCCATTAGTACTAAATGCTTATAGGCTTCGCTCTGCGGATCATTAGTAGATACCTTGCCAGATAGTAGACCAATAACATGATCGCGACTAGATGGATTGCCAAGCTCATCTTTAATATGACCAGATTTCGCTTCCATTAATATTTCTGGCTGAGTATGAGATTCACTCATTGGAGTTAATACCCCAACTAGAGAGTATTGCTTTACATCCATGTAACGAAGAGCACAGAAGCGGTTAAACCAAGTGTATGCAATCTTCTCAATAACTTGATCTTTACTTGTATTACTTATTTCTTTTCTAAGGTCTTCAATCAAATGTTTCTTTGCGCGAATTTCAACATTATCTGTTGTAAGATAATACTCAATTTTCTTTGCAACAACATCCATGAGATAACGTCTCGACTCTTGTGCAAAATTTTTCAAAACACTTGTATCCATATCTCACTTCCTAAATTTGAATCTTATTTCCCTGCTTGAGTTCATTTACAAGGGCTTCTCTCAGTAGTCTTATATACTCTTCAACATCTGACTCCGAATCCAAAACAGGCTTATCAAACTTAAGCGTAAGATTCCGAACTTGAATCAGATTAATTTTCTGTGTAGCTAGAGGCTTAGTTTCACCCGTTTGTTCCCCAGCAGCCTGATGCTTTTTTGCCTCGATCATCGAAAGAATCGAGTTATACTCATTTGTTTCAAAATTTAAAGCGGCATGCTTAATTGAAGCCACAAGATGTTTATCTTTCAAAGCCATTGTTGATTTTGAAAAGATATGCTCGACATTTTCTTTGTCTACAGCAGAAAGAGTATTGTACCCGTCGGCCATTTTCACCCTATCTCTGAAAGATTCAATTTTACATTTTGCTTTTTCTGTCTCACTAACCACTAAGTCAGAAATGCGCGCCTTAAGAAGATCAACGATCTCTTTAACACGCTTCATTTTATTGCCAGCAAAGCAAACAGTATCTCTTAGAATAGAGTCCAGTTCAGATAGTTCTGTTTTTTCTATGAAGTCAAAATTTTCACTTTCATTTAAAAGAAAGTTTTTCGCTTCTTTATAAATATCTTTTTGTGAACCAGCCATGAAGGTCTTAATTGGTGCAATTATCTTTTCCTTAGCATCTAGCAACTCATCCTCAATTTCTGAAAGACTTGTCAGAAAAAAGCTATATTGTTTTTTAGTGATTGAGTCGATCTTTTCAGAAATTGGAGAAAGAATCGACAAAAAGGGAAATTGCTCTCTTTGGTACACCAGTTTTTTTAGATCATCACCTAGTTCTTTAAATTTTTCTATTGTATCTTTAGCAAGTGCTTTCGCTTCTTGTGACTTTGGTTGTTCGTCAAAAAAATCTTTGTAAAAATCTTTAAGCTGTCGTACTTGTGAAGACGTGAATTCTGCTTGAGATTCAATAATAACCTGCTGATGAAGCTGTGAGTTTACTATAGCTCTCTCTAAATCTTGGCCCTCAAGAAGATTGCCATCTAAGCGAAGCTCTACCTTTCCACGGGTACACAATTTAGCCAACGTACATTGAGTAGCTGCCTGATGCCATCCATAGGGTTTGATTTCAAAGTCTGTAATGAGGGATTTTACTGTCATTCTAGTTCCCTTCATTGAGCTTCTTTGAATGGCAGATAAAACTTCTTGCTCAGACTCAATTAAATCATCAGAAAAGCTGACCTGACTCGAAGGAGAGAGTAATATTGAAATTTGTTGTTCAGAATAATTTGTTCCTTTAAGCATTTGCAACTGGGGATATGATTTTCTAATTAGCTCAATAAATGCTTCACTGATTCTAGTCTTCGGGTCTTTGGCAGAAATATCTAGCAGGTCAGAGCCAATTGATAACTTTGCCTCTGATAAAAGTTTTCTAACTCGATCTTCAACATCTGAAAACCTTCTGTGATTTTGATCGCCTTTTTCTCTTAGAATTCTTGAAATGGATTCCTGCTGAGCTGTATTTGTATTTTGACGAATGTATCTGTTCGTCTTTTGGTGCAACATTAGATCTTTAACTAATCTCTCGTCAGGCGGCAAAATAACCATCAATTCTGACTTTGCAAAAGACTGAGTGAGAATAACTTGATCATTTCCTGAGTGTTCGTGAAAAGGTGAAATCACATGAATTGCAAGTTCTTTCTCGCGCCCCATGAGCTTATCATCTAACTTGCGGGCAAACTCATAATCGTACCCATTTACATCATATCTAATTTTTCTTGTTCCAATTATTGAATCAAAAATTGTTTTCGTAAGGTCTTCTAGTAGTTGCTGATTATCTACCTCAGTACTCTTGATTTCCTCTTCAATATCCTTTTCATCGTTTGTTAAAAACTCATACACATCACCATTTCTTTGAATGTATGTTTGTTGTTCTAGCAATAGAAGAGCAGTTTCAATTTCTTTTTTTAGCGTTGGAATATCTCTCTCAAAACTGTCGTACATTAAAACACACAAGTTTCGTACCGTGGTTTTAAAATCTTTAACGTATTTAACAAGGAATAGTGCCTTAAGGAGTTGTACTGCAAATTTATTATCAAGATTTCGCTCAGCTACTATAATAGCGCTTTGAATTTGGGCCTTAAGTGCCGTCCTAAGACCTTCAAACATAAGATCAAAAGTCGCCAACTTTCCAATTTCTTTATCAACTATCTGTTTGGCTACTTGCTGGAAGACACCAAGCATAGATCGTTCACCAACAGAGCTATGTTTTCCTTCAAAAGCATTGTGAATTGAAAGATGCTGAATAGATGATTGAAACAAATCGAATTGATATGGGATAAACGGGTAAGCTGATACAAAGTGCTCTTTATCTCGAAAATTCTTATATACCTTTGATCCATCGGCGAAATCAAAAAGAGTTTTGAAATTATTTACTTGCTTGTCATATAAGGTTTCAATGTCTTTCTTAGAACTATCTGTTTTGCTTAATAATCGAATTTGAATTACTTCTGCGACATCAGCACTTGTAAGTTTTAGTCGATTACTAAATCTTGCCTGAATTTTTGAAAAGTCGTTTCCTTGCTGCTTAGTCATGTCTCCAATGATTGAGTTCATGTCTTCTTGAGCGGTGACGATAACCCAAGCTCTGCCATTACATTTTGTAGCCAAACTTTCAGCAATAGTTTGAAGATTTGTCATCAATTTTACATTGTCAGCTATATATTGACCAACTTCATCCACAAAGAAATTCAAGCGAAAGTTTTTCTCTTGTATGCCAATGTACGAATTGATTTGTTCTGCAAAGTCCTCAATAGATAATTTATAGCTGGTTCTATAAGAATCTAATATACCGTTGTTAGACAGCGTCTTATCCCCGACAGTTTCGGCATAAGCTTTATCAATATTTTTCTTCTCAAGAGCAAACTCTTGCCTGCCTTTCTCCCAAGATTTCCCCGATATTCTTTCATACGAAGCTTTAAAACCAACTAGCTCTTCTCGCGAATCCAAATCTCTCTCAAATTGAGCAATAAATGGTTGCTTACCATAATACCCACACATTTCATCAAAGACTTTTACAAAGACAGATAAAAGGGCATCTACCTGATCCTTACGAATGACATCGGCTTTTTGATCTATGTTGAATAGAATGCTCTTAGATGGAATTGAAGCTGCTTTTTCAATTTTTGCTTGCAGCAGTCGGTCTTCTCCACATTTTGAAATAAACATTTCTTTGACTGATAAACTTTCAACCTGTCTATTTTCTAACAGCAAGGCCAGCATTTTTAATAAATGTGATTTACCTGAACCGAAGAATCCTGATAACCAAGCACCATTTGCTCCTTGGTAGTTATTGTAGGCTTCAAGAAATGAATCTAAACGTTTTGAGACTTCATTCGTTAAAACATACTCTTCGATTTCATTTTTAAGACCAGCTTCATCATCGGCTTTAATAACGCCTTCAATTTGTCGATCAACTGGTTTCTTAAATATTTCTTTCAGTAACATCTCGAACCTCTTTTATTAAACTTCACAATGATAAACGTTAAATGCTCTGTAATATTTGTCGTCATGGAGTCGACCAAATAAATCCAGACTCGATCCTACTAATGACGAATGTGTATAAGTGCCCGGGAAAAACATAACCGTAGGCTTATCTTTTGCCGTGCTTTGTAGGTTATTTAAAACATTGTGAGATCGGATGAATGGATATACTTCTCCAACCCCCGTGATGAATAGAATGTCGTGTTCTGTATCATTAATTTTTTTACCAATGTATGGAACTAGTTCATATTCAGGGTCTAAAACATTTTGCAAAAGTTCCAAAAGCTCATCTTTTGTTAGCTCTTGTTCCTTTGAAAGAATCTCCTCAAAAATCCCTCTCTCTTTTAAGATTTCTATTGAGGTGTCATAAAGATCAATATGAAGAACAGAAACTCCCTCTTGTGATAACTTTGAGATTAACTGCCTTTGTACTCGGCCCATTTCAACTGATTCCTCAGGTTTGAAATCGCAGATAAAGAAAGGGACTTCGTTACCAAGGCCTTCCTTATTTAAAAACCTTTTGCTTTTAAAAAGTTTTAATAAATGATCGTACCGGACTTGAATTGAGCTGTTTTCAATCATGTTTAAACATCCAATGCCTTTGAGATTTCCAACTCGGTTATAGGAAAAATTGAAAACTCAGTGCGATTTGTTCTTTTCATTGTCTCTATAAATTTTGAAGTTAGATGAATTCTGTTAATTTCATCATTCGGTAATAATATGTCAGCTTCTCTCATCATTCTGAACAATACTTGTCGCACTTTGCTTCTCGTAGAGTCAGTTAGTTTATCAAGTTCGTCATGCCACTCAGCTTTTTGATTAAAGAAAATGTCAAAATCCTTATAGGTTACTTTATAATTCAACTGAAGGAACTTCTCTCTAACGACTTCTATCGCAAAATCATTTATGAATTTATGTTTTCTGCAAACGGCTACCCAAAGTATTAACTTTCTTTCTGTGACAGAGCCTTCGACTAAAAGTTTAATCTGGTCATCAGTAAGAAGTTGAAGCCTTGAAACAACCTCTCTGTTAAATCTAATAAGTGATGCATTCGTTTTAGATTGGATCGTATTCTCAGAAAGAAGAATTTCTTTTGCCTTATCCCAGTTTTGAAGCTGAAGGTAGGTTTCTGCGACAGGAATAGATTCCAATAGAAAAAGTCCACCTGCCGTAAAAGACATATTGTATTTTAAGTCTGCCATAATACACCTACGATCAAATTCTTTTATTAGTTCCATCAGCTCTCCTCACAACGCTTGCAAAATCCATTTTCTTGATCTCTGAGATTATTCAGGATCAACAGCTCCGTTGTTTTTTATCCACTCATCAACTTCGGAGGCCTTAAACTTCCAAAGCCTTCCAATTCTATTGGCCGGAATTCGGCGTTTCTCATCCTTCTTTTCCAACCAACGATAAATAGTCTCTTTTGAAACCCCTAAATGTGCGGCGATTTCTTCAACAGACAACCATCTCTCTGTCTCAGTCACAGGCGATCTCCTCAATATGGATAAATTGTCAGAATTACATAAAAATTAGACCATTTGAGACCGCTTCTGACAAGCTATTACTATTAAATATGACGTGAAAAATCGAAATTTATTTACCTTTCAGGTCAGATATTTCGCAAATGCAATACATTTTGGATGCCAAGGCCCACCTCAGTTAAGAAATCTTTATTTTGCTCTTAAAAATGAAAAATTAAGGGTGATTTTGAATTATAGCTGATGCTGAAAATAGTAGCGGAAATAGTAGCGCTACTATTTCAGTAGCAAGGGGTTGCTACTCTTGTTGCTACCGTTTCCAATTTCAAGTGGTGCATTTTGGATTCAAAATCGAAACACAAAGACAATCGCAGCTCTAGATTCAAGTAATTATTACAGAGTGGTTTTGCCAAACTCGTTTAAAAAGAGTTTATACAACGGTTGGCGTCATTGGAGCAGTTGGCCCGATAATTGCCAATGCTTAAATCAAACACATGGGGTGTTTGATTTTTTGAGGTACGAATGAAATTCGTTGTTGGACTAACTATCATAGCAATTTTGGGATTGGGAATCGTGAAAGTAAAAGATTCACAGTCCAAAAATTTTATCGAGCAGATAGAGCAACCTATTTATGTCAAGGCAATCTACTCGATGCCTGTCTCGTATGACCCAATCAAAATGAATGATGGAGCATCTTTAATTTTTTCTGAATTAGTTTACGAAGGACTCCTGAGATTTACTGATGACTATGGAGTACAAGCAGGCATTGCTAATTCATGGTCGACAAGTAAAGACGGACTCAAGCTAACTTTTAAACTTGATCCCAACGCAAAATTCCATAATGGAGAAACAGTGACGGCCAATGATGTCGTGGCCTCTCTGACTCGTAATGTGAGCAAGGAAAGTGTTGTTTTCAAATTTTATGATGTTATTAAAGGCGCAAAAAAATATCATCAAGGACTTTCCACTACAGTTGAGGGCTTTAAAGCGATTGATGAACATACCATTGAGATTCAGCTTGAAAAGCCCTTTCCTCCAATACTTTATGTTCTGGCTGGTGGAACTGCGAAAATTCTTCCTGCAATGGATTTAGAGAACAAAGATTTCTTCAAAAAACCTGTAGGTTCTGGGCCATTTAAAATTATTAGTATTGATGACAATTCGATCCATCTTGCTCGTCACTCACAATATCATGGAGAGATGCCAAAAATTTCTGAAATGCAACTTGTATCTATTGATCAAGAAAACGCAATGGGTAAGGCCATGACTGGTGAAATTCATGATCTTTCAAGCTGGCCAATGAATGGAAGCGAGGAAGTATTTAAAATTGGCAAAGATATAAATTCAGTCGTTGCTGACACTTGGATCATAGGCCTTAACACAAGAATAAAACCGTTTAATGATCTCGAAGTTAGAAAGCTATTTGAGAAGAGCATCAGTAAAGATAAATTCAGGAAAATATTTTATCCAGACGCCAAACCAGCTTTTGGATACATTCCGCCTTCATTTCCGGGTCATAAGAAAAGCAGCATCATAAAAGAATTGAGTCGTTCTATCCCACCAAAAGATCAAATCACCATTTCAATTCCTGCCGAATTAGCTAGATCAAATGAAATGGCGAAATTCTTTGAAGATGAGCTTTCTTCAAAGGGGTGGAACATCAAAGTCAATGCAATCAATTGGGACAAAATGATGTCCGATTATTCTCAAAAGAAGCTTCAGGCTTTTCTTGTTTCAATGATTGTGGACTATCCTGACTCTGAGTTTTTATTAAATAATTTTGAGTCAACCAATCCAGATAATTTTAGTGGATTAAATAATCCCATAATTGATCAACTGATTGTGAAAAGCAGAGAAACAAAAGATCGTATTGAAAGGCAGAAAATTCAGAAACGACTTGCTGATCTTATTGACGAACAAACACTATCAGTAAATTTATTTCATTCTCGTGCTCATTACTGGGTTCATCGTTGTGTAGATGGATTTAAGCCAAATCTTCTAGCGGTCGCTTACACCGATTACAGAAAAGTATCATTTAATTCTGAATGTTTAAAAGGAGGCTCCGAGTGGATCACAAAAACCGCCAAGAGATAATTTCCTTTAAGAAACACATTGAGCGAAAAATGGTGCCCTATCAAATCGCAGTGCCAATAGTAATCGCGGCATTAAGTGCAATTATTACAGCTTCAATGATTTTTGTTCAATACGCGGACTCTGATAAAAGCTTTATCGAATCTATTGCCCCACACATTTCTACTTTGCTAGAAACACAAGACGGGCCTGAAATTCAGCGTTTTTTAAAAGCTGTTTCAAGCAAACATGGGTCAGCAATTGAAGTTATATCTAAAAACAATGAAATCATTGGCTCATCACTTGATTCTGCTCGAATTGGGACTGAATTTAAGAAGCAATCAAAAGATATCAATTTCCTTGATCTAAAATTAAATAACGGAAAATTGATAAGTATAGTAAATGTTAATCGAACAAATGGCCCAGAATCTACAGGTACAAAGCTTGTCGCATATCTAAATCTTAACTCTATCCTTTATGTCGCCGTAGGCATATCACTCGCTGTATTCATCTTCTCATTTTTGGCCTTGAATTGGCTCATTTCAAAAGTAATTTCAATTGCGAAAGAAAGTCTTTCTCCATTGAACGAGTTAGAGAAATCTATAAGAGAAATGAAGTCTCACGTTGAAGGCGGTAAATTTGAAAACTCAAACATTGAGGAAATTGAAAATATCAGGTTTGCATACATTGAAACTTTTGAAGGATTAAATTTAGCAAATGAAGAACTCGCCAAGAGCAAGGCGAAAGAGCTAGCTACGACTGCCTATAAAAATCTAATTCACGATCTTCATGTTCCAGTAACCGCACTTCGGAATCATATAAAGATATTCAATCATGAGCGTGCAACATCAGAAGACAAGGAAAAGGCTTTAACCAGAATAGTAGAACTGGCTGAACAAGTCCTGAAGCAAGTCAAAGCGGCAAGATCAAATCTGGCCCTTGATGTTACGTTAAAGGAAAATGATATTATTGATTCAGTAATTAAAGCTGCAAATGATGCGCAAGTTTCTTTATTTGATCGTCCAAACATACAAGTAAAAACAAATATCAATCAAAAAAAGATTTATATCCCTCATGATCCGGTCATGCTCGGACGTGCCGTTAGTAACCTTGTCTCCAATGCAATTGAGTCTGCAAGTAATGAAGTGATCATTGATGTCACTGGCTTTGAAAAAACAGTGAGTATTAAAGTAAGTGATGATGGAAAAGGTCTTAAACAGGAAGATGCTTCTTTGCATCTTCAAGGCAGAGGAAAGTCAACGAAAGCAGACAGAATGGGCATTGGCCTATCTAGTGCCAATCATATAATTCGCTCCCATGGAGGAAAAATCATCTATCAACAATCACCAATGGGTGGAGCGTGTTTTGAAATTCAATTACAAGGAGCTTCGGTATGAGTAAACCGACTATACTACTAGCAGATGACGATAGAGACATTTTAGAAACAAATAAGTTTCTTCTATCCGATGAGTTTAATGTTGAAATTGCCTCATCAGTCGAAGAAGCAAGGCTTCTAGTTAAGAGCAATGAATTTATTGCCGCAATTATTGATCTAAACTTTGAAGGTCAGGCCTTAGATGGAATATCTCTTATAGATTATATTCAAGACGAAAAACCACTTACATCAATCATTGTTCTAAGCAGTGACCAAAATACAAAAAGAGTTGTTGAGGCAACGAGAAGACATCTCGTTGACTTTATTACAAAAGATGAGGACTCCGAGTCATCAATTAGGCAGGCCATTGCCAGCATCCTGACAAGAAAGTCTGCGATAAGTAAAAACTCTGGTTTTGAATTTAAAACGCAATCGCCACTGATGAAAAATCTACTTCTGAAAGTAGATCAGGTTTTAATGGCCAATAGCACAGCTCCTATCCTTATTCTCGGAGAATCTGGGACAGGTAAAGAATACTTGGCAAAATATATTGGCTCTAAACTTGGTCAAAAAGTCATTGCTGCCAATATGGCCAGTATCCCGAGAGAAACCGCAGAAAGCGAATTGTTTGGACACAGAAAAGGTTCATTTACAGGTGCTATCTCAGACAAAGCAGGCTTAATGGAACAGGCACATAACGGAGTCTTCTTTTTAGACGAAGTTGGTGACTGTAGTGCTGCAATTCAGGCAAAGCTTCTTAGAGTTATTCAAGAAAAGGAAGTTTTACCAGTTGGTGGGCTAAGTCCCAAAAAAATAAATTTGCGTTTTATTGCAGCAACTCATCGAGATTTAGATAAAATGATTTCTGAAGAGCAATTCAGACTCGACCTTTATCAAAGGCTTAATGCTTTCACTTTCAGAATACCTGCCCTGAGAGATCGTCCTGAAGATATTGAGTTCTATTCAAGAATGTTTATCCAAGATTTTAACGATGGAGAATATTTTAGAATTGAAGAATCTGGTCTTGAAGTATTAAAGGCTCATAGGTGGAATGGAAACGTCAGAGAATTATCAAATGTGATTCAGCGTATTGTTGTTTTCTCAAAAAGAAAATGTCTTGATCACAAATCAGCAATTGAGGCACTTAATGCCAAAGATATTAAGGCAACTCCTACGAATGAAACAAAGGACTATGGGCCAGAGCAAATCATTGATGCCCTTCAAAGAGCAAAATGGAACAGAACCTTAGCAGCATCACTCCTAGAGATGCATAAGACAACACTGCATAGGTACATTAATAAATACAAACTCAGAGAAATAATTGAATCTCGTGGAGCTGGAAGACCAGCGGCAGTCTTGATTGAGGGTATGTAATGGCAACGATAAAACTTATAAAGCAATCTAAAAGCAAATCAAATATTGTATTTATTCCCGGCGGGCCGGGACTTGGGCCAATATCCTTCAACCCAGTAACTGAATTCTTAGATGGAGTGGATATATATCATTACTATCCAAGTGGCACAGATGATCAAGCAAGTGATGGCAAAGATTTTAGCTATACTACTCAATTAAAAGAGCTAAAGAATGAAATCGAAAAAATTGATAATCCAATTATCATTGGTCATTCATTCGGTGGAATAATTGCAACAGACCTAGCTCTTCAGTCACCAAGCTTAGTTCACTCATTGATTTGTATCGCAGCACCATTCTCTAAAAAAGTGTTTGAAGCTGCTAGTGACGTTTTCAATCAAATTCAAACTTCAGAAAGTAGTTTTTTAAATGATAAATTTAAAAATGAACCCACGGATAAAAACTATAAAGAGTGGTTCTCTTTTTATGGGGAGCTATATTTTTCTGAGGCTAACGTAAATTCAGGAAAAAAGATGATCCTAGATGATTCGGCTTGTGCAGAATCATATTTGGCTGCGCGAAGTGAATCAGCAGCAAAAGAATCACTATTGAATGAAATTAAAAATGTACAGATCAATAGATTATTTATTTTGGGAGAACAAGATAAACTTTTACCCTCAAACATTCTTATGAAAGATGCGGAGGCAGGAAATTATAAAACAGTAACAATTAAAGAAGCTGGTCACTTCGTCCACTTTGATCAACCCAAAAAGGTGGCAGAAGTAATTAGTCAATTTATTAAAGAGATTGGAGAATAATGATGAAAACAATGTTAAGACTATTATCCATTTTATTGGCCGTTGGAGCTATATCACAGACAATCTACAGTTATGCTCAAGATTCAGAGCCTCTATCAATAGAAGCTGAAGAAGCTGCAATCATGAGACTGATTGAGATGAAACAAAAGTTAGATGCTCAAGGCTTTACATTTGAAGGAAGCCAAGAAGATGCAACTTTTCCACAGATCAAAACAGAAGAGCAATTCAAAGAGGCTTTTGCCCGACATGCACTTCGCTACATTGAAGCTATCGGTGGTCAAGATGCTCTTATTAGAGTGATCAAAATGCCTGAGTTCACAAGTTTAAGAGAAAGATCAGAACCGGGAATCTAATGATTAAAGATGCTGGAAAATATTTTGGATCAATTATGATGTTTGGGTTTGGCTTGCTGGCCTTATATCGCTGGCAGCAAACTCATCTCATATTTTTCTTACTATTAGTTCTACGAGATTTTGTGGCAGGATACTTCTTTCTCAAACGAGAGCCTGCCCAATTAAAATCAGGAAGACTCATTTCGATTACGGCCTATTTATCGTCAGCGATGCCGCTTTTATACTTTGGGTCAGATCATGCAACAAAAGAAATGCTTCTTGCTTCTGATATATTAGCCATCGTTGGTTTTCTCTTCGTTGCCCTTGCGACTATTGAACTAGGCACTTCACTAGGTATCTCACCAGCTAAGCGATCTCTAGTTAAAAGTGGCATTTACAAATGGGTCAGCCACCCAATGTATGTGGGTTATTCATTGTCCGAATTAGGTATGTGCTTAGTGAATCCTCTGAATGCGATTATCTTACTTCTTTCAATGGCTCTCTATTATTATCGGTCAACCTCAGAATCAGCTTTATTGACAAAAATTTCCTAGCGAATAGAATTTATTAGTTCATTTAATAAATAGGGAAAAAAAATGTGCTGGTTAGTTTCGCGAAGTAAATACAGAGAACTCGAAGATAAATTAAAGTCCGTGCAAGAAAAAAACAAGATTCTTAACATGGACTCTCAAATGTCTAAATTTAGATTTGAACGTACTGAAGATACGTACTACATGTCATACAAATCTGAAAACTTTTTAAAATTTAATCTAATTGACAAACAACTTCACATCAAAAAGATCGAAAAAACAGATTTAATGAAGAGTGAACGCATTTATTCAAGCGATATTTATATTAGCCTAATTCTCAACCTCGATATCGACAGCGTTCACAGTGATGAATACATATCACATGATGCAGATAAAATGTGGAACCGAATTGAAGCTGAAATCCAAAGAAATTATGCAAGCAGGCTTCGATTAGACAAAACTCCTCGAAATGGAAAACCTGACCTTCGCGTAATTTGCAAACTGTAGCGCTACTATTGCGACCACAGTAGCGCTTCTATTTCTGCTACTATTTTATCTTAACTCTCTTCGTACCAAATAACTGAAATCACTCCCAAAATCCAAAATGCCAAGTCTGGCATAGCTCGTGAAATATGTACTCCACAGGAAGGCAATTAAATGCTTCGAGGAGGAGTCATGAGCATATTAGGTAAATCAAAATTCAAAGAAGGGATTCTCTTTCCAATTCGCATCGTTGGAAAAATATTTTCATCCATCGGAAAGTTTCTAGGAAAAGACATCAATGAAGAACGCTTGAATGAAATCAAAGCGCAACATCTTTACTTGGCTGCCAAGAGCCAACTGCCAAACCATAGAGGATTATAATATGAAAAACCAAACGGAAGTAATCTGGCCAGCTCACAAAATTCAAAAACGCATGGATCAGCAAGTTCAAATCGACTATTTGAAAGAGTCTAGTAAGTGCGATGAAGACACATTTTCAAAATTAAAACTTAATGACCTTGAGTCTGAGATTGTACGAGAGAAAGTTGCAAACCTACCCACAGGTGAACTTGCTGTTATCTATCTCAAATTCTGGGAAGGTCTTTGTGAATATGAAATATCAAAGGCCCTTTGCATTTCATCCGTAGCAGTAAAAAAGATGCTCTCATCTGCCCTAGATCGTTTGAGAAATGACTTCATTCATCTGCAAGAGCCAGAGTGTGCTTAGGAGGATTCAGCTAAATAAATAACTCACTGGTTGGCATTGGAAAGCTTTAATTAAATTTTGGAGAAAATATGAAAACAGAACAAGCAAAACAAACTAAGCCACTACTTCTATGGTGGTATGACAAAAATACAAATAAAAATCTTCCTGCTGGAGTTGCTTTTTATGATGAGAAATTTGCAGAATATCGACTCAAGCTCGATATTCACCCAGATACTCAATATTACCTAAAGCCAACGGGATCTCAAAGCGAAGATGTTCTCTATCGTGCTGAAGTTGTCATCAAGAAAGATGGAAAATTTCATCAACGCAAAGTTATTGGTGAAGGATTCTCATCGAAACAAACTAAGGGTGATGTCTATGTTGATTTCGGGCCTTACTCAAAAACTTTAGTTATGGGGATGAACAATGAATAAGGAAAATATGATTTCAATGGCGTTCATGATTGCACTTGTTGCTTTTGTGGCTTTCATGCCTGATCTTGCTCACGCACAATTTGCAGGAGGCTTTGAATCGAAGATGCAAGGACTCACGACGAAGCTTATTACTGTCATATTACCGTTGGTGAGCGTACTAGGACTTGTCTATGCAGTCATCCTTGCCCTAACAGGTGATGGTGCCGCTAAAGGTAGAATCATCATGGTAATTGTCTGCTCGATTATCGGATTCATGGCACCACATATAATTGGCTGGTTTCAGTCAGCAGCAGGTCAATAATGGAATTAAACTCATCTAGTGTTCATCGAAGATTAGATGCAAAAATCAAGATCGTGGGCCTTGAGGCCCATGATCTTCTTTTTGTCCTTCTCTTTGCGGCGATTATGAATTTGATATTCGGTCAAACACCCTTTGGAACGGTGATGGTCTTTGTCATACCAATTATCATGGCCCTCGTTCTATTTTTTATAAAAAGAAATAAGCCTGAGAACTATTTGATCCACTTAATCCGCTTTCACATGGAGCCGGGCCGTTTAAGTGCTGGTGAGACTGATCATTCTGAAACAAAACGAAATAGGAAAATATATGTCGAATAACACTCTAGCGAACAAGCTACCATATTGGCATTTTCATCATGACTATATGGTTTTCATGGATGGCTCATTAGGACTAGGCTTTAAAATAAATGGAGCTGATATCTCATCAGCTTCAAATGAAGCCATTAACAATCTAAGTAAAAAATTTGAAACGCTTCTTGTTTCTTTAGATGAAGGAATGAAAATTCAATTAGTCTATGATGTAAAGGCTAATATTGAATCAATTTTGAATGCTCATAAAAGTACATCTACTGAGTCGTTGGAAATTTATAAGCCAATTTCAAAAGCTCGCTTTGATCAATTTGAAGAAATTGCTAATGATGGAGGATTTTATAATCCCGATCTCTACATTTTCGTACGGAGCCAGCATAGGCAATTATCCAAAAGAAAATTTTGGCAAAAACAGGATCATTTTGAACAGATCACTCAGGAATCATTTCAAGCATCTCTTTTTTACTTTGAAAGACAGATTAAGACTATTGAATCAAGCTTAAGACAAATGAATTTCAATCCGTCGAGGTTAAACTCAGAACAATGGTTCAAACTTGTTTTTGAGTATTTTAACTCAGATCGAAGTGAGAGAGTTGGAGTTCCCAATTTACGAGAGTTTTCAGAAATTAATCAGCAAAGTTTTTCATCTCAGGTGACCTTAACAGATGTTTTTGTCGATAACGATACTCTTAGGATTGGTAATCTCCTTACCCGTTGTGTAAGTTTAAAAACTTTGCCAGAAGGACAAACTCAAGCAGCAATGGCGGAAATTTTAACGAAACTGCCATTCCACTACAAAATAGTTCAAACGATTAAGGTCTTAGAGCAGAAAAAGGAAGCAGATCGCTTACAAGTACAGAGAAGACTTACAAATAGTATGGCATCTGGAAATGGGCACGTTACTGATATTGAGTCGGAATCCCAACTAGAGCAAATTGAAGGCCTTATCCGAGAATTACTTGAGGGTTCCGAAAAACTTATCTCAATGGAGACAAGTATATACTACTCTGCAAAGGATAAAGAAAAGCTTGATCAAATGGGAGATGAAATTCTAAAAGCATTACGTCAAATGGGTGGCTGTGAAGGTGTGATTGAAACATTACCAACACTAGACCTGTTTTTTAAAAATGCCCCAGGAGTATGTGACTTTTCACGAGAGAAAAAAGTTAAATCAAGCAATGCCTCCCACCTTACGACCATGTTTGACTATTGGAGAGGAAATAAAAAACCAGTCTGCTTACTACCAAATAGGGATAGCGTCTTATTTTCAATTGATCCATTTGCGAAAGAATTGCCAAATTGGAATGGACTCATCTTTGGTGGTTCGGGAGCTGGTAAGAGCTTCACGATATCTCAGCTTATGCTTCAATTTTATGGGCAGAGTCCTACTCCAAAAATTGTGTGGATTGATAACGGTGCCTCTTCTGAAACATTGCTTGATGTTTTAGATGGAGAATTCATTAATTTGAATCTTGATTCAAATATTTGCCTTAATATGTTTGATTTACCCAAAGGAGAAAAACTACCATCACCAACAAAGGTAAAGCTGATCTTAGGGGCACTCGAATCTATTATCAAGGAAGATGACTCGAATGGACTGCCCAAGCGTGATAAGGCTTTATTAGAAGAGGCTATCTTTTTGACATACAATCGCTGCAAAGAAAAAGCACCCACACTTTCTGATTTCAAAGAAACTTTAAAGTCCCACTCCAATAAAGCATTAAAGGACTATGCTGAAATATTGTATTCATGGACGGGTCAAACAGCTTACGGAAAAATGCTTGATGGTCATACGAATATTCAGCTCTCAAAGGACTTGGTAACAATTGAAATAAAAGGATTGGATACTTATCCAGACCTACAGAACGTGTTTCTACTCCTTCTAACTGATTTCATAAAAAATGAGGCTGCAAATGATTTGAAACGACCTTATCTACTTATCATTGATGAAGCGTGGAAGTTATTTGAAACAAAAAGTGGGCTTAGTTTTACACTAGAAGCCTACCGAACTTTTAGAAAATTCAATGGAGGAATTTGGTGCATCAGTCAAAACTATAAAGATTTCCTTTCTAGTCAAGAAATTAAGAATGCAATTTTTCCAAACACTACAAGCATCTTTGTTTTAAGACAGAGAAAGATTGATTGGAAAGATTTTCAAGAAGCAATGGACTTAAATGACAACGAAATTGAAGTGATAAAAAGTTTAGAAATAGTTAAAGGAAAATATTCTGAATTTTACTATCTCCAAGACGAAAACCGTGCCGTTTTAAGGTTAACGCCAGACCCATTAAGCTACTGGATTTGTACAAGTGACGGCCATGACAAGTCTCAAATTCAAGACTTGCAATCGCAGTTTCCTAACTTGTCGAAGATCGAAATTTTATCAAAGCTTGCAAACAAAACTAAGGAGGCATCATAAGAAATAAATTTATGGTTGGATTAATTGTCTCATCAATCGCTTTTACTCCTTTTGAGTCCAAAGCATTTTGGGGTGATGGCGGTGCTGGCTGGGCCAATGCTGCATATTTAGCAAAGATACTCGCAGAAAATATCAAGCGATATCAGCAGTTAAAATTAATGATTGATCAGGCAAAGAATAGTGATCAGTATATTCGATTAATTAATCAAGGTATTGAGAATTCCATCGGTCTCATGAATTCGTTACCCGTTAAAGATGAAAGAATTTTAGAAGAGCTAAGAACATTTCAGACAGCAATGAACTCAGTCAATCAGATTTATGGGGCTATTCCCAAGAGTGAGGAAGCTGCTTTGCAACTTCTTCATGACCAAAGTGTAGCTGAAAGTCTGAAGATGGTTAATGCTTCAAAAGAGTATAGCCGCCTTCAAGAGGAAAATGCTGTGAAAATTTCTATTCAAAGTAGACAAGCTTCTCCCAAGGGAGCTGCTAGAATGAATGCTGAAGTAAATGCTCAAATTCTTCACACTCTAAATCAGCTATTAAGAGTAAATGGACAAATGCTTAAGCTACAAAGTGAATCACTGGCCCTTAACAACAAAGATGGCAAAGATTCAGTTCTTGGGCATCAAAAAGTTAAGCAAGATTTGAAAAATGGTCTCACGAGCTTTCGCGGCGACTTTAACCTACCTCGATTCTAATGTTTGAGTATTTACCAGAGGTATGTAGGGAGCTTCACGCTCAGATTTTGCAAATCTACTGGATATTAATAGTTCCATTTTGTGTTCTGTTAATCGTCTTTGAGTTTTTCAAAATGCCGGAAGGAAATCCGAATGCAGGAGATATCATTAGAAGAGCAGTGATTTCAATGATCCTACTCTTCTTTTTCAATGAGACGATGAATCTCATTGCCATGGTTGGTGATGGGATTACAGATAAAATCAATGGGGTCAAAAGCCTATGGGATTTGATGGGTGAACTCGGCAAGAACTATGAAGATAATAGCGTTAGTTGGCTTAAGTTTCGCGAGGCCATCATTTTTATTTTAAGTCTGGTTTCTTATATCGTTGCCTACCTTGGAGTCTTCGTCGCTAATGTACTTATTCATTATGTATGGTCAGTATTGTATGTCTGCTCGCCGCTGATGATTCTAATGTACATCTCAAGATCAACCTCCTTTGTGACATCAAATCTTTATAAAGGATTGATCAATGTCATGGTTTGGAAAGTGCTATGGTCAATTCTAGCGATAATGCTTTTAAAACTGGCAACCGCTCCACAAGTCGGGAATTGGGATAACTTTTTGACATCAATCCTTATTAATCTTTGTATTGGTGTCTCTATGCTCTTTATTCCATTTGCAACGAAGTCACTCATAAATGATGGAATGTCAGGAGCGGCTTCGGCGTTAGCAGCAGTTCCAACTGCGGCAACAGGTGCTTTCATTAAAAGTATGGCGGTTAAAAACGGCAAGAATTTAATGAGTCAGGGATCAAATGGTTTGAAATCATCATTTGGGAAAATTAGTCGTCCTATTGGACAAAATCTTCAGATGGCCAAGGAAAGAATAGATAATAGGATACAAAATTGGCGAAAACCTGAGCGCCATATTGATCCACCAAATGTACTACGTCCAAATTTCAACAAAGGAAGAAATAATGATAAAAAATAAAATCTTTACACCAATCAATCAGTGGCTTGGAATTAACAAAGAGCTGAAACTCTATCAGATCGCAACGATGTTTTTAGGATTTGTAACTCTACTGATGGTCATTCTCATTTTTGTTATCCTAAATCCTGATCCAATTGTGATTCAAGAGACTGGTCAGAGTAAGTCCTATGTCGTTGGAAGGCATTTGAGCGCAGGCCCAAACCAAGAAGATGTTAAAGTCTTTTTGAAAGAGTTCATCAATCTTAGATATCAAATTAGAAAAGATGACCTCGGTGGAACTTTACGGAATATTGCTCCTCTTTCAACGGATGGATATCTTCAGGCCCTTGAAGGTGAAATCAAGAAAGACAAATCTGAGTCACAATTGTCAAAAATTGACCAGTATGTCGCAAACATTGAAGTCATCGTAAATGATAAGGAAGCACTTGCAAAGTTTGATAAAATTGTCAGATTCAATGGCATTCCTTTGATCGTACCAACAGAAGCAAGTTTTCAATTAATCAAAGATAAAGCTTCAAAATGGAACCCTTATGGAATCTTAGTCAACGGAGTTATTGAGCATGAGAATAAATAATATATTGATTGTGATTTTTACTTTTTTTGCTGTGAGTATCTCCCATGCAAAGGTTCGTGATCTGTACATGAGTTCTAACGAAATGGGCCATATTAACCTTAAGATGGGCCAATCTACTGTATTGCGTTTTTTGGAAAAGCCCAAGAAAGTTGTCATTGGAAATCAAAATTATTTCAATGTTGAATTCATTGATAATGATGTCACCATTCAACCTCTAGGAACGGCAAAAACGAACTTGTTTGTGTACGGTGAATACAACACCTATGGTTTGATTCTAAATGTAGATAGTGATGCTCACTATGATGACTTAGTCATTGTGAAGCGTGGCTGGAAGCCATCTCCCATCATGCAAAGGCAAGAACCTAAACAAAGGCCGAAAGAAAAGTTTAGTTTAAAAAAGGTAATTGGAGGTAAGCTAATTGTGACATCAGAGAATATCCAATTTCATGATTCACTAAAGCTTTATATCCTTGACCTAAGAGTTGAACATTTAAAAAAAGAAATCATAAATGTAAATGATTTCAAATTTATGACGACTCATGGGAATAAAACTTATGGTGAGAGTAAAGTGATAATTGATCAAAAAGAAGGAAATTATATGGCAACTATTCGCCTTCTATTAAAACTTCCATCTAAAAAAAGCTTTACTCTGAATGTTAAGTATCAAGGCTTGGAAGCAAAACACATCATTGAGGAGAAATTTTTATAGCCAATGAAAAATCTGGATGGTTTGAGAGGTTCGCTTTTACTCTAGATGGTGGGAAAAGAAGATTTAATATAAAAAAAATTGGAAGTATTTTAGCCTTCATTCTGGGGCTAACCTATACAATTTTTGCCATTGTCTTTGATTCACCACCAGCAGGTACATCACAAAAGACAGATAAGAGTCTAATTGACGGCGATGAACAACAGCCTCAATTGACCAGCACTGAAATTGAAATGATTCCAATTCAAAATGAAGTACCACCTGACACAAAAAAATCTAATAATATGTCGGGTGAATTTCAGCAAAAGAAGCTGGAATACAGAGCAAAACAAGTTCTTGTTAGAAGTGATGATAAGTCATTGAAAAAAGCACTTCCCAATGGATCAAATATCATTGGCAAGCTCTTGTCCGCAATCGACTCACGAGATTTAACCTCGCAAGTTAAAGTTCTTTTGCCTTATGGTGCAAACTTTAAAGGAGAACAATTTATTGAAAAGAATTCCATGCTTATTGGAAAAGCCCATTTTTCAGGTAAAGGCGAAAGGATTTATCTGAGTTTTGATAAAGCAATTAGCCCAACGGGTGAAGAAAAACAAATAATGGCCATGGCGCTAGATAGTTCTGACTATTCAAATGGCATTATTGGAGATGTTCACTCGGAAACTGGGATTAGAATTGCCGGAACATTAGGACTAACAATGGTATCTAGTATGACAGATGTTTTAACAGATAAGACGGCCCATGGCGATTTCGGTGCAACAACCCCCAAGCCAACAATGAAAAATGCTGTATTTCAGGGTGTATCTAAAGTTTCAGAGATGGAAGCCGCCAGACACGCAGAGGCCATGGCCCAGACTCCTCCTTACATTACGCTTGAAGCTGGTACTGACATTATTATCAGTTTAACTTCGGCATTTGGCGGTGAAAATGAGTAAATCAAAAACAGAGGAGAATAAGTTTCTTAAAATTATTGAATCTTTATCTCAATGCGTTTGGCTTGGACTAAAAAAAATGTGGAGGAACAAGAAGGAATATTATCTTTTAATGCTCTCTACAACTCTGATAATTGGCGCAACAACTTTTAACCACAGATTTTTATGGGCGACACATTTAGGAATACAGAATGAGCTTCCTAAATTTCTAGTAAATGTCCTTTACAAAATTCCGTGGGAGGTTTTCTTCTTTGCTTTTCTATTCGCGATTTTGTTGTTCACCTCCATTTTGGTTGGCCTGCGTGAATTTAAGCTGATGCAAGAGTTTCAGAAAAAATTGAACAGAATTGGATTAAATGGTGCAGAAGGCGCTTTTTTTAGAGTCGTATCAGTCAACAATGTCGATGAGTTTAAGACTACGTTAGTTATAAAATCGGTTGGAATTGGGATTGATAAATACCAGCAGAGAAAAAGTGATATTGAGGCTTCATTTGCTGAAGAGATTGATTCAATAGCTAACGGCAGTAATCCGCAAATTATCATTTTGTACCTAACAAAGAGAAAACTTCCAAAGCTTGTTAAGTACCATGATGTAGAAGCACAACTAGTGAAGCCTCATTCTTTTATTATTGGTGAATCAATGAAAGGAGTTGTCACGAGGACTCTTGAATCACTTCCACATCTGCTTATAGCTGGAACCACTGGCGGTGGAAAGAGTGTCTTTTTTAAGCAAACACTTGTGAGTCTTTTAAAATCTACGCCAAGGCTACAGCTTTATCTCTTAGATTTAAAGCGAGGTGTTGAGATGAAAGAGTTTGGAGAATTGCCAAATGTGAGAATCGCCAAGACGGAAGCCGAGGCCTGTCAAATGCTAAAGAAAGTAAAAGATGAAATGGATCGACGTTTTGAGTATTTGGAAAAGACAGGAAATAAAGAAATTATTCCAGCAAGGGACAAAATGGACAAAATTGTTGTTGGAATTGATGAGGCTTCTGTTCTCTATTCAAAAGTAAAGGCCAATGCGACTAAGGCCCATCTGATTAATACCGCAAGGGAATATACAGATGAGCTGGCCAAACTGGCACGGGCCGCAGGAATTCATCTTATTTTTGCTACTCAAAAGGTATCAAAAGAAACAATTGACACTAAAGTTCAAGAAAATATCGGTGGACGAGTTTGTTTCAGAATGAACACGATGACTAACTCTGTGACAGTTCTAGGCAACAAAAGAGCATTTGAGTTGCCAGATATTAAGGGCCGCGCAGTATGGGCTTCAGGAAATGAGTTTTTAGAAATACAAGCTCCATTCCTTGAAGATGAAGAACTCAAAAGTGAAATTGAAATCTTACAAGAAAAGTTCAGTTCAAATTATCCCTGCTTTCGACCAATGATGGATATTTCTGAGGGCGAAGTCCTAGGAAAGAAAACACAAATCCCTGACGGGAATTAATCCATCTTTTGAAAAAAAAGAAAAGCTGGAAAGTCGTTTTAAGTAAGCGAGACCGTGTTTTACTTAGGGATTTATTTTACACTAAAGGTCTTGATCTTGATCTGCTGATGGATAATCACTTCAAAAATTTGCACAAATCCACTGTCGTCAAAAGAATCCAGCGTTTAGTAAATGGTCATTACATTGATAAACGTGCCCATTTTAATGGAATGGCATTAAAGCCTTTATATAACATTACAGAAAATGGCTTGCTGGAAGTCGAAGACTATTTATCAGGGAAGATTATTAGAAAAGAACTTAAGTGCTCCAATCCAGTCCATGATTTATGTGTGGCGAAGATTTATTTCAAGCTAATTAAATCTAGAAGTTTAAACTCACTTAAGCTTGAAAATGAAATTCAAGGAATTGATCATGGTGATTTAAGTGAACAATTTGATCCATTCAAAAGATTGAATAGTGATATTTTTCTTTCACTTTTGATCGAAAATCAAGAATTCAAAGTTGCTGTTGAATATGAGCGATCACACAAAGACTCAGGTCGATGGTCTGAATATTTATTGAATTACCATTTGGAGGAAAATGTCGATGTCGTTCTTTACGTTTGTGATAACCCCACAATTCTTAAAGGACTAATGAGAATTGAAACTGAATTGGCACAAAGATACACACAAAAAATATATTTTTGTTTGGTGAAAGAATTTTTTAAACACAGTAGTTCAGCCACTTTTAAAAATATCAGTGGCAAAACATTTACACTAAATTTCCATGATTATGACTACCAACAAGCTACCAATGCATTGGTAGCAAAAACCTTCTAACTAATTGTTATGACTACATCACAAGTTAGGTTTTTAAGTTCAATCAAGGGATTTTGATATTAAGGAGAATTTTGATGAATATTTTAGTTTTGACCATGCTAATGGTCTCGATGGTGGGTTGTTCGACAATGAGAGAATCATTAATTGTTGGAGCAGGAACAGGTGCAGCGACAGGAGCAATAGGAGCATCTTCGCTAGCAGATCGCAATAAAGGCCAAGCCGCACTTCAAGGCGCGCTAATCGGTGGTGCCATCGGAGGTATCGCTAGCTACTTTTTACATAAGGGCATGGATAAGCGAGACGATCGAGTAAGAAGAGAAACACTTTTCAATTTAGAGAAATTTAATGTCTCTACTCCTTCAGGCTATCAAAGCTCATCTGGGCCGGGCCTTACAGTTCCAAAAGTTGAAGCACAGTGGATTGATACCCAAGTGCAAGGAAAAAAACTTATTGAGGGCCATCGTGTCTGGGTTATTACAGAAGAGCCTCAATGGGTTCCAAATCCACCAAAGGCAAAAAAATGAGATTCTTAACATCTAGTCTTGGATTGTTGTTCATGCTGTCTCTTGTTGGTTGCGGAAACTTTTGGGAAGAAGAGAATCCACCTGAAGTAAAAAACGATGTTCAAATTGAAAATGCACCCCGAAGAGAAGTTCTACTTGAATCAGAAGTTTTAACTAATCAGATATCGCTAGGACAACAACAGGCAGGGAACATTATCGAGCTATATCTTGTGGGCACAAGATATACACCTCAGTTCACAAACATCATTAATCGGAATTATCAATCTCGATGGACAAAAAGAATATGTATTCGTGATCCGATTTGTAGAATGTGTCTTACTCCAAAGCTTATGGAATGTTTTGAAGATGAGCGTCGCGGGACTTGTACTCATAAATATCGAGAGCAATCTGATGATCTCAAAAGCCCATACCTTTTTGACCAAGATGCAATCAACATCTCTGTTAAATTTAGAATTGGAAATAATACTTACCCCATTGGCATCATAAGTGACCATCAGGGTGCAAAAGTTATTTCACGATTTAAATTGTCAGATGAAATGCTCTCAGAAAGCGATGAAGTATTCCTTATAGTTTCACCAGAACCAATAAATGGAAATGTTCAAACTGGATTTTTAGGCTTCGGCAGATGTGATGGCCACGGTCAAAGATCATTTTCATCAGGTGGGCCGACAGGTTCCAGACAGATTCCAAATCAAGACAGGGTTGAATTTAAGGCCAGCGTTGTTCTTGAATACCCAAGAGAGGTTAAATGAATAAGCAAACCCAGTTCAGAGTTTTTCTGGATACTAATGCACAAGATGCATTAACTGAAATGTTACAAGAGTTAAAAGATAGCGGTGACTTTGTAAAAATAAACCCATCAAGACTCGTTTCATGGATTGTTGAAGGTTTCAGAAAAGAATCTTTTGAAAAGAAAAAAGATCAAATCATTCAGGATCATTTTAATTCAAAAGAATACTTACGAGATTTAGCAACCAAAATTCAGAGTTCTGATAATGCAGCCGATATTTTGGCCAATGCTCTTCAGAAAATCCAAATGAGGAACAAACGAACAAATGTCAAAAAATCAAAAAAAGAAAAGCTCGCAGAAGAAGACCAACCTGAAGGAATTTAAAATAGTCGTCCGCTACACCCCACAGGAGATTGAGGCTGAAAAGCAGCGTTTTAGAGTGCTCTGTCAGCTAATTTTTCCCCATTTGGCCAGCACGGCAAGTTAAGTAACTGATCTCACGAATGTATTTCTTTCTTGACTAGCGTGATATATCACGCTAGTCTTGTTTTATATAGGATAAGTTACAAGGAAATACAATGTTCAACTTAATGATTAGCTATAACCCTGATTCATGGAATCTTGATCCTTACCAATGCGATAAGAAAAGATATTTAGAACACACTGAGAGTTATATAAGAGATCAGTTTGCTGAATTAAATATTGAAACCTTGAATAAACTAAAATCTTTCCCGACTTTGTTTGCAATTGAAGGTGACAAACATGATTCGAGAGTTGGATACATCACTAATTTAAAAGTTAGGAGTGATCATATTCTTATTGAATATAAGTTTGATACCATCTTACCTCCGCTTCCTGCTGGATCACTTGAAAAACTAGAGAAAGTTTTTGATATACCACTATTTGAAAGAAACAGAACTCATTGGTCAATCAAAGATGATAACCTACTCAAGACTCTATCCGAAAAAGGATTTTATTCAAAAGATCAAGTTGAAGCAGCTAAGACAATAAGGGAGCGTGAAACTGGTAGAAGTAATCTACCAGCAAATATCATTGACTCCCTTAATAACAATCATGTTTTTATTGTTCATGGGAGAGATGATGATACAAAATACCAAGTTGCTTCATACATTACTGAACTAGGCCTTATTCCAATTATTCTTCATGAACAGGCAAATTTAGGAAAAACAATTATTGAAAAAATTGAAACTTACACAAATGTTGGATTTGCAGTAGTTCTATACACTCCTTGTGACGTTGGCTCAATATATAATTATGATCAATCTAAAATGAGTTATAGGTACAGAGCTAGGCAAAATGTCGTTCTTGAACATGGTTATCTAATGGCAAAGTTAGGACGACAAAGAGTTACTGCTTTAGTTAAAGGAGACATTGAAACTCCTAATGATATTAGTGGCGTTGTGTACGTTGGTTTTGATCAATACGGCTATTGGAAAAATGATTTAAAGAGAGAAATATTGGCTGCTGGAATTACAATTCAACAGATACAAGGTTTGTAAAATGACTATTTTGATTGAAAACAAAAGTGGTGAGATAAAAATAAAGTTACTTGCATCAATTGAAAAAGAAATGGAACGCAAGAATTTATCGCAAGGTGAAGTTGCTCGAATGATTGGGCTTGATCGAAGAAATGTTAATAAAATTCTTCGAGGAACAGAAAGAGGAGTCAGCATTGACCAGTTAGTAAGAATTGCTAACGGTATTGGTTTAGATGTTGATGTCATTATCAAGCGTAGTAAGGATTAGTTATGAGAAAGATTGCTATTTATTGTCGTGTATCGACAGATGAGCAGGCAAAAAACAAAGAGGGTTCCATTACCTCTCAAATTCAACGATTAAGAATGAAAGTTGAAGAGAAGAATCGCTATGAAAATGGCAAATGGGGAAAAGTCGTTGATCTATATAAAGATGAGGCCTACTCAGGTAAAAACACTGATCGCCCTGAGTTCCAAAGGCTCATCGCTGATATCAAGAAAAAAAGAATTGATACTGTAATGGTTACGGAGTTATCTCGTTTGAGTCGTTCCGTCGCCGACTTTTTAAATTTCATCAATGATATGGAAAAACTTGGCTGTGATTTCATTTGTCTTCAATATGATTTTGATACCACAAGCCCTGCTGGCCGCGTTTTCATGACGATTATTATGGCACTTGCCCAATTTGAAAGAGAGCTAACAGCAGAAAGGATTAAAAATAACTTTCACTCTCGTGCATTGCGAGGCCTTTTAAACGGTGGCCATCCTTTTCTAGGTTATGACAAAGACACTAAAAACTCTGGTCGTTTAATTCTCAATAAAAAAGAAGCCAATCTTGTTAAGGAAATATTCAATCTTTATTTTGAACTTGGGAGTATTTCAGCAGTAGCTCATGAGTTAAACAAGCGTGGATTTGTAAATAAAATGTGGGTCGGCAAAGATGGTCAAGCTAAAGGTGGAAACCCATTCAATCATGATCATATTTGGAGAACACTGACCAATCCTGCCTATATTGGAAAGAGAGAGATAAATAAAAGCAATAAAGAAGTCGCTCCTGAGCTTTTAAAGTTTGAAGAACAATATTCATATGTTGATGCTTCTTGGGAAGCCATCATTGACGAAGCACGATTCAATCAAGTTCAAGAAAGATTGAATATGAACAAACAAGTAAAATCTGCACCAAAGCATGATTTTATTTTCTCTGGGCTTCTTACTTGTGACGAGTGTGGTTCTCCTCTCTTTGGTCAATCAGGCAGTGGTAGAAATGGCACACATTTCTACTATGGTCACAAGGGAGCTTCTTCTTGTCGTATTAAAAGATACCCTGCGATTGAATTAGAAACTCTTGTTAAGAAACAAGCTTTCTCGTTTTTAAATAATCAGGCAATGAAAGAGCATTTTGTTGAGATTTTAAAGGACATGAATAATTCTCGGCCAAAGGTGAATCAATCATTAGTTAAAATGAAAGAAAAAGAGCTTGAAAAAACTCAAGCTGAAATTGACCAACTCGTTACGATCATGGCCACCAATTCAAATGCAGCTAGATTGAACAGTTTGATCAACAAACTGGAAGAATCTGAAAAAAAATTAGTTCTTTTGAAAGAAGAAACTGAATCACTAAAACAAAAACTAGATTCTGATCACGAAAGAGAAATTGACATAGATTATCTGTTGGGTGGAATTGATTTACTCAGAAGCGAACGTTTTAGAAAGGCCAATTTGGCCAAAAAGCGTGAGATTTTGAGGAATATTGTTAAGACCATTCACTTGAACCCCGAAAATGTCATTATGGTAGATTTTTGGGGAACAGAGCGCCAATCAGAGGCCGTTAGAGAGGCCCATAAGGGTCAATCAGGAGTTGTTCTCCCTTTTCGTAAACTTGGTAGGCCACTAGAGGCTTCGTTCGGAGGAGCTGAATGTGGTGAAAAGATGGCAGAAATTAAAAAAGCCGCTGAGATAGGTGTCTATCTAGGCGGCTTTTTAATGGACGATGGTTCGTCCAGCGTAAGATTTGGTGGAGGTGGGGGGAATCGAACCCCCGTCCGCAAGTCTTCCACGTTAAGGCACTACAGGTTTAGTTTGCGTTTAATGATTTGTAAGCAAGTACACAAACAAACTCATTTACAAATATTCCCTCAGAAAATTTAGGCTGAAAGCGCTGAAGAAAACCACTTTCGACCGAGGTGACTAAAGTGACACCTCATCAAGACCATCACCATTTCTTGAATCAGCGTGCTACACTAAATTAGGCAGCAAGTGCAAAGTTTTGGTTTGCAACTACAAGTGCACGTTTTTTGAGAGGTCCTCATGCGCCTCTACCTGCTCCCTAAGCTTCTTTACCCACGTCGAAACCAGTGCACCCCCAAAGAGGGTTCTCCTGAAAAGCTTTAAAGACGTAACACTTCACTATACACAATTATTGCCAAGTTATCCACAACGATAATTTGGCTCTACCCCCTGTAAATTCGCTAAGCCAGGCGGGTAAGGGTCGTGGCTTTCGCGGTCCTTGCGAAATCCGCTAACTGTAAAGCATACTCAGTTTACCCGAGCGAGAGACCCCGTAAAGATTCACACGGCTCTCGCCGCTAGGGCCGCTGTCAGAGTAAAACTCATACAAATACCAGGGTCCAAGAGACGCCTTGTAGCGATCGCTGAGCATCTTGAGTAAAGAGCCCTCAACTTGTGCGAGTGTTGGCAAGTTAGAGGCATCCGGTACAAGTGAACGCTTTATAAGTAAATACTTGTCGGGCTTAAAGCGAACCTCGCAAAGGGCGTGAGCAAGCGCGGCCACATTTTTTGCTCTGGCCTTTTCGGCATCAATTAAAAAACACGTTTCATCAAAAGGTAGATCAATCCTATTAGGACTAGAGCGCTCACTTAACAGCGTCTGCCCCCCGGTTTTTAACTGATCACCAAACTGCAGGGCTTGTGTTTTTAAATTGGGCATTTCAGTGATGACTTGAAGCCTTCCGCCGCCATCTAGGCTAAAGGCATTGACCGGACTTTCTTTGTAAAGAGCACCTATGCATGCTGCAATGTCTTGCCTAAATGAAGAGGGCATTGTGTTGGCTCTTAGCTCAATTAATAGTTCACAAGAAGGGTTACCGCTTGCCCAATCCTTTAACTCTGAATTCATGTTTTGTTCACCCGCTCCCATAGGCTGTTCATTGTCGGCCCTTCGTCGTTAGTACTTCGACTAACCAGCGATTGTCTTTATATTGCAAAACTCTTTAATTCCGTAATGGCTGAGTTCTCTGCCGTAACCTGAAGACTTGATGCCCCCAAAAGGCAGTCTCGGGTCGCTCTTTACAAAGTCATTTATAAAAACGCAACCCGAGTCAATTTTTAGGGCTATTTTATGAGCTGCCGTTCGGCTCTCGGTAAAAACGGCAGCGCCTAAGCCAAACTCACTTGTGTTTGCAAGTTCTACGGCGTGGCTGGCGTCTTGCGCGCGTACAATAGCTGCAACGGGGCCAAAAAGCTCTTCACGAAAACAAGTGTGCTCAGGTAGCACATCAGAGAGTACCGTTGGCATGTAGTAAGCGCCTGGCATTTCAGGCAGAGTACCGCCGAGTAGCAGCTTCGCACCTTCTTGGACAGATCTAATGACTTGTTTGTGAAGTTCGTCTCGTAGATCGACTCGTGCCATGGGGCCTAAATCAAGATCGTCTAAAGGAGCGCCTACTTTTTTGCGGCTCATCTCTTCGACAACTTCTTTTGTGAACTTTTCGTAGATGGGTGCTTCAACAATAAACCTTTTAGCGGCAATACAGCTTTGCCCAGTGTTAATGAGCCGAGATTTCACGCAAGCTTTTACGGCATCATCAATGTTTGCATCTTTTAACACAATGTACGGATCGCTGCCGCCAAGCTCTAAAACGCTCTTTTTTAAATACTTACCCGCAATCGCGGCAATTTTTTGTCCCGCCTCAGAGCTGCCAGTTAAAGTGACCGCCCTAACTAGCGGGTGCGCAATGATTTGCTCGGTCACCTGATGATCGCAAACAACGGTTTGAAATATACCCTCTGGAAGGCCCGCCGTTAAAAAAACTTTCTCAATTTCTAGTGCGCAGCCCGTGGTATTTGAAGAGTGTTTCAGTAGGCCCACGTTGCCCGCCATCAATGCCGGCGCAGCAAAGCGAAAAACCTGCCAAAACGGGAAGTTCCAAGGCATAACAGCAAACACAACCCCAAGGGGCTGGCAAACAACCTCTGCGTTCAAATTAGGTTCTGTCACGATCTCTGCCGTTAAATATTCCTCGGCATTTTCGGCGTAGTGATCGCACACCCACGCGCACTTTTCTATCTCTAGGTAGGCCTGAGAAATGGGTTTACCCATCTCAAGAGACATCAGTCGTGATAAAGACTCCTTTTTTTGCTGAAGTACGAGCGAAACTTTTTTTAGCATCATTGCGCGCTCAGAAAAGCCGAGAACACGCCATTCTAGGTGTGCCTTATGGCCCAAGCTTATACGCTCTGAAATCTGCGTGAACGGCTGCAGTTCGTACTTGCTAATTGCATTCCCGTTTGCAGGATTAACTGTTGTAACCGAGGGCATCTCTTTGATCTCCCATTAGTTGTAACGCTTTTGAGTCGACAGTACTTCGTCCGTTAACCTCAGCGACCTGCTGGAGCTGCTTCGATATGAGATGCCAGTTGCCAGTATTGTCTCAAGTTGTGAACCCCTTTGAGTCATATGATGCCTTTCAGCAAAAGTGTCTGAAGTGCTATGTATTTAGCTCAACAAAAGCTTTGTACTACCCGAAATGATACTAAATGATTCCAATAAAGCAGCAGTTGATTTACTTATCACTGATTACGTCGACTTTATTTGTAATGCTTTCATTTCAGAATTGCACAACGGTGAGGCCGGGCGATAAAAGCGTCCTCACGCAAATTCACGAGAGAAAAACCAAAAATCCGCAGGCCCAAAGTCGGGAAGAGCGCTCAGTTACGCTGACGAAATCTAAGCCTGCGTCTCAAAAAAATATTTCGAGCGTAAGCAGAAATCCCGCATCGACCGTAGACGAATTCACAGTTGAGCTTCGAGAGAGACCGGCTTTAAAGCCTGAGGTCGACAAGCGAAGCGTTGCCAGCGGATATCCGTAAGTGAGTTTTTAAAACGAACACTTTCTTGTTGCCCTTGGCGCTCCTCAGCCTAGGTGTTCTGCCATCTCTACTGAGTTCCCACACTAGAGACTCCCGCTTTATCCTCCGCGCTTGCTCCCAAGTGAGCTCACACGCCTAGACGTAATGGTGCAGCATTGTTATCGTGTTTATATGGCAGAGATTCTCATTGATTTAGGCGGAACCAACACAAAGTTAGGTTGGATTTCGAAAGACGAAAATTTCATTAACGATAAGACTCTTATCAAGACTGAAGCGAAGCTTGGACCCAAAAAATGGGTGGAATCTGTTTACCAATACACAAAGCGAATTGAAGATAGCATTAGTCATATCTGGGTAGCGTCGCCGGGGCCTATAGATCTTCAAAGAGGTGTTTTGATAGATACCCCCAATTTGCAAGAGTTCAACGGCTTTGAATTAAAAGAAGCCCTCGAAAAGCGATTTGGCGCGGAAGTGAAATTTGAAAACGATGCCAACTGCGCAGCTCTCGCTGAATATTACTACGGCAAATACAAGGGCACTAGCTACTTAGTGGCGCTGACTCTTGGTACTGGCCTTGGAAGTGGCGTCATCAATGACGGGCGACTAATTGTTGGTAGTCGCGGTCAGGCCGTGGAATTTGGCCACACAGTTGTCAATCCGACGATGGCTCAGGAATTCTTTTTTGACGGTAGCCTCGAAAAATATATCGGTAGCGGTAGCGTTGGTGACATTGAAAATCTATTCAATTCGCCTTCAGATAGAGCGACCAGCTGGACAAAAGCCGTGGCAATAGCAGTCTATAATGTCGTGATGATTTTTAATCCTTCGGTTGTTGTGCTGGCTGGTGGCGCTGCTGCAGCCTGGTCGAAAATATCAAAACAAATCCAAAGAGAGCTTAAGAACTCTTTGCCTAGGTTGTTCCACGAAGGTTTGATCGTTGATGCCACTGACCTCGACGAGTGGTCAGGCTTGTATGGGGCCCTTGGTTTACGTAAACAATGCCATTAAGAGCTGCTAACCTGATAGAGCTGAAATTGCTTCAAGGACGAAGATGACTGCAGTAAAAGACAAATCGAACCAGGCAGACGGTGACTTGAAGTGCCCGAAGTGTGAGGCGCATGTTAATACGCTTGTTAAGATTGAGTCGGGTATGCGACTACGGCTTCAAGACTCGGGTTACACAGAGGTCATTCCAGATCAAGTTTGCCCAAGATGTTACACCCTTCTTGGAAAGTTTATTTCTCAGGGCGCTAAAATCAAAGCCGAAGAAGAAGCCAAAGAAAAAACAAAGATGACTCTTTGGAAGAAGCGCACCCAACTCGTAAGAGATGGGCGGGAGCAGTTTGCCTCGAACGCGTTTTCTCAAGCCGCCGTCAACTACGAGAAGTACCTAAAGGTTTTAGAGATTATTTATGAGATTAAGCCAGGCGGGCTGTCTCCCCACTTGTTTCAGGATGCGCAAAAATCAAAAGAAGTGAATGTTATCTGTTCCGTTTTCTGGGACCTTTACAGAATCTACGATCTCAGCCCAAGATACAAAGATAGACAGATTGCGGTGGCAAAAAAGCTTGCTGAATTTGTAAAGGCCTCTTCCAACAAAGAAGAATTTTTTCGCCTTGCAGACCAGTATGCTAAACAGGCCCGCAATCAAGATATACTTCGCGAATTTTTTAAAGACGCGGGTCACACGGTTAAAATGTGCTTTGTGGCAAATGCGACCTACGGTGGCTACGATCACCCGCAAGTACACACTCTGCTGAGTTTTCGAGATAATGTTTTGTCAAAATCAACACTCGGAAGAAAATTAACACGTCAGTATTACATTCATTCACCGCCACTGGCCAACTGGTTACTTAGAAATCCGTCATTTAGGCCAATGTTTCGCACCATTTTAGATGGTTTAGTATTTGTGCTTCGCCGATTTTTTTCGGTGAAGCCCTAGTAAAAGCAGTCTGAAGTTATTTAAGTGCGTCGCATTTTAAACTTGCCTTCATTGGCTGGTATCAGGAATTCTCGTAGGTGATGGCAGATATCGATTACCTACTTATCGGCGACACGTTTTCATCCCTTCTTGTTGCTTCAAAGCTTGAAAAGCAGGGCAAACGCTACCTTATAGTTGCTCAGCCGGATTTGATTGGTAGGGAGTATCGCGCGTCAGAGACCCCGTTCGGTACGTTTGATCACGGCATTAGTGCGCAGTCAGAAAACACCTTTGATGCGGAACTTTTAGGCTGGCTTGAAGATGAGATGGGTCTGAAAATCCATGAACATGCGGTCGATGCAGCTCCTCAAACCTTTCAAAAAGGGGAATTCACAAACTTCATTGGGTTTGGTCAGCAGTCGCCTGAGTTTTACCAAGCTTTAGCCGACTACATTTGCGACAAATATTCTTTACTGATTCCACACGTCCATCAATGGATCACTCACTTGTTAAGAGACATCCCCAAAGAGCGCTTTGTGTTCCAGCAAGTCGTAAAGATGAACTTCGAGGGTGATCGGTTAGATTCGGTGACTCTTTCTGATCGAAAAGCCATTAAAGCGGCGAAGGTCATTTACTTCGATGTATTCTCTAAATTGATGACCCATTTGCCGAATGGCGTTCTGACGGGGCGGGCTCTTCAAAAGATTTCAAGAGCAGAAACATGGACATCCGTTTACCTGGATCTCATTCACAGGGGCAATTTTACTGAAAATCGATTTATCCATGTATTGTATGGCACGGGTAAAGAGGCGTGGCCCTGCGTGGGGGTTTTTGAGTCAGACACTCATTTGAGTCATGTTCCTGAGGGGTTCGATACAAATACAAGAATTCAGCGCTCCTCGTGGGTCACATTTGTGCGCGGAGAGCTGACCTTCGATGATGAGGCTACCGGCGGAGCCTTGCGAGAGGTAAAACGCCAGATCAAGCGAGCCTACCCCGACATTTTTAACGAAGTTTTATTTGAAAAGGTCTCCGTTCATCCTTTAAGCCACAACCACCTAGTGGGGGTCGAAAAAGGAATCGAAGCGGATGGCCGCTTCACCAAACTGGCCAATCTCTATGTGGCTAGCCCAGAGCTGTCTGAAAAAGCTCTCATTTGGCGGCAGATCGATATGGCCCGCCGAATACAGCCCGCCATTTCTGGCGAAACGAATCTAGAAGCTTCATCAGAAATCAGGTAATTGATTGCCACACATTTCCGACTATGGTAGTCGTGCAGGTCAATATTACGCACCTCTTCATGGGCCGACTGGTCCTCTTAGCAATCTAAGAGGCATATGAAGAGGGTGGTTTAACCAGAAGGAGAAAACATGGCTCAGATAACGATCAAAGAAATGCTCGACGCCGGAGCGCACTTCGGCCACCAAACTCAACGCTGGAACCCGAAAATGAAGAATTTCGTTTTTGGTGAGCGGGGCGGAATTCACATCATAGACCTACAAAAGAGCGTGGTAGCTGCACAGACAGCGGCCGACTACGTTAAGGCGCAGGCTGCACAAGGCAAGCGTTTAATCTTCGTCGGAACAAAAAAACAAGCTGTGGAGCCCATTCAAGAAGCGGCCAAAGCGTGTGACCAGTTTTTTGTCACAAAAAGATGGCTCGGCGGAACACTCACAAACTTCGTTACAATTAAACAGAGCATTGATCGACTCAAAAAAATCGATTTAATGCGCGAAAAAGGTGAACTTGATTTTTACAATAAAAAAGAGCGCGCAGGCATAGAGAAAGAGTATCTCAGGCTACAAGAGTACCTTGAAGGTATTCGTGAGATGAAAGAGCCGCCATCTTTAATGTTTGTTATTGATCTTAAAAAAGAACATATCGCTGTCGCAGAAGCGAAAAGACTTGGCATTACAGTTATCGGAATTGCTGATACGAATGCGGATCCTACTGTAGTTGATTATCCAATCCCGGGTAACGACGACGCCATTCGCTCGATCAAGCTTTTTGCCGCGTTGATTGCTGACTCCTTCAATGAGGGAGCCAAAGAGTGGGAGCTTAAAGTTCGCACAATGGCTGAAAAGACAGAAGAAAGAGTGCGTCCAGATTCTAAAGCGCCATCCGCGGGCGACAGCAGAAACAAGGGCGGTCCCGCAGTTGTTAAGATGGCGAAGAGAAAACTCGTTGCCGTTGGTATGGCAGACGACGTTGAGATTGCTAGCGAGCTAGAGGCTCCTGCGTCTGCTGAGACTCCAGCTGCTGCAGAGGCTTCAACTGCGAAAGTAGAAGAGCCTAGCGCAGTCGCAACAACTGAAGAAAAATAATTTCTTAGTTTTATATGATCACATCGAGACTCACTGATTTGGTGAGTCTCAAAATCTTTTCTAAATGGGAGAATTTGGACATGACGATTACAGCCTCTGCCGTAAAAGAACTCAGAGAGAAAACTGGAGCAGGGATGATGGACTGTAAAAAGGCCCTTAGCGAAGTTGACGGTGACTTTGAAAAAGCCGTTGATTGGTTAAGGCAAAAGGGCTTGAGCGCAGCCGCAAAAAAAGCGGGCCGAGTTGCTGCTGAAGGTGTTGTATCTGCGTACATACATGGCGAAGGACGCATAGGCGTTCTTTTAGAGGTCAACTCAGAGACAGACTTCGTTGCTCGTAATGACGGCTTTCAAGATTTAGTTCGCGACGTAGCAATGCACATCGCTGCCATGAACCCTGTTTGCGTTAGGGCAGAAGAGCTGCCGGCGGACTTAATTGAGCGCGAGCGCCAAGTCTTGATTGGTAAAGCTAAAGAAACAGGCAAGAAGCCAGAGATGATTGAAAAGATTGTCGAAGGTCAGATTAGTAAATGGAAGTCTGAAGTGTGCTTGCTTGATCAAAAGTTTGTGAAGAACCCCGACAAAACGATCGGTCAATTGCTAACAGATACCATCGCGCGACTAGGTGAGAACCTGGTTGTTCGAAGGTTTGTGCGTTATGAACTTGGCGAAGGCATCGAGAAGAAATCAGTAGATTTCGCTGAGGAAGTTGCTGCACAAGTTAAAAACTAAATCTAAACAGAAATGAGTGTCTAGCTGTGAGTGCATCAAAGTATCGACGTATTTTACTAAAACTCAGTGGCGAAGCACTCGCCGGTGGCACCGGTTATGGCATTGACGGCGAAACCATTCGAGCGATAGCCCAAGATGTGGCTGAAGTGGTAGAGGCTGGTGTGCAGATGGGTGTTGTTATCGGCGGAGGCAACATCATCCGAGGAGTCGCGGCGGCCCAACAAGGAATGGATCGAGCGAGCTCCGACTACATGGGAATGCTGGCTACTTGTATCAACGCCTTAGCTCTTCAAGATGCGCTTGAAAAACTAGACGTAAAAACTCGTGTTCAAACTGCAATTGAGATGCATGAAATTGCGGAGCCTTACATAAGAAGGCGCGCAGATAGGCACCTTGAAAAAGGGCGAGTTGTTATCTTTGCTGCTGGTACGGGTAATCCTTTCTTTACAACAGACACAGCAGCAGCGCTGCGAGCCGTTGAAATTGGTGCAGAGATTATTTTTAAAGCGACAAAAGTTGATGGGATTTACGACAAAGATCCGGCGAAACATGCTGACGCGGTGAAGTTTAAAGAACTCACCTACCTTGATGTACTCAATAAAGGACTTGAGGTGATGGACTCAACTGCAATTAGTCTTTGTATGGAAAACAAGTTACCAATACTAACCTTTAATCTTAGGGTGCGCGGGAATATCCGAAGGGCACTGACTGACTCAAGTATTGGCACCATTGTGAAAGGTGTTTGATATGTTAGAAGGACTCAAAAAAGAAGTAAAAGAATCTATGGACAAAAGCGTAGACTCTCTTGTGAGGGAGCTTGCTAAGATTCGCACGGGCAAGGCGACGCCGACGATGCTCGACGTTGTAAAGGTGAACTATTACGGAGCTCTTACTCCGCTCAATCAAGTGGCTGCCATTTCTTGTCCTGATGCAAAGTCTTTTTTAATAACTCCTTGGGAAGCGTCAGTTTTAAAAGACATCGAAGCGGGTATTGTGAAGGCCGATCTGGGGCTTGCTCCGATGAACGATGGCAAAGTGATACGCTTAAAGGTGCCTGACCTTACCGAGGAGCGCAGGCGCGATTTGGTGAAGCTTTCTAAAAAGGTTGTTGAAGAAGGCAAAGTTGCTGTGCGTATGGCGAGGCGAGATGCCAATGAAAGTCTTAAGAAGCTTCTAAAAGACAAAGCAATTAGCGAAGATGATAACAAAAGAGTCGAAGCAGAAGTTCAAAAGATCACAGATGAATTTATTGCTAAGGTCGACAAAATTGCAGAAGACAAAGAGAAAGATATAATGGGAGTCTAACCCACGTGAAAGAAGGGCTTCCAAATCATCTTGCTATTATAATGGACGGCAATGGTCGGTGGGCCGAAGCTCGTGGATACCCAAGATCTTATGGGCACATAAAGGGAGCACGTACGGCTCGCCGAGTGATTGAAAGATGCACTGAGCTTGGCATCAAACATTTGACTCTCTACGCATTCTCTACGGAAAACTGGCTTAGACCAAAATCAGAAGTGAGCTTGTTGTTTCGACTTTTAGAAAAGAATCTTCGTCGTGAAAGAAAGATTTTATTAAAGCAAAACATTCAGTTTGCAGTAGTTGGCGACATCTCAAAGTTACCTAAAGAAGTTCAGCGTGAAATTAATAAGACAGTAGCGGTGACTTCGGCAAATACGGGGCTTCGTCTGGTATTTGCCCTGAACTATGGCGGCCGGCAAGAAATTGTCAGAGCCGCGCAACTACTTTGCGAAAAAGTCGCAGCCGGTACGATGAAGCCGAGTGATGTTGATCTAAGCGCATTTGAAAAGGCGCTTCCGAGTAATCCTATGCCTCCTATAGATCTGGTGATACGCACTAGCGGGGAGCAGAGAATTTCTAATTTCTTAATATGGCAGCTCGCCTACGCGGAGATTGCGTTCACGCCAGATGCTTGGCCCGCGTTCACAGCTGCGAAGCTTGAAGAGCTGCTGCAGAACTTTGCGGGTCGTGAGCGTCGGTTTGGCAAGACCGGTGAGCAGATAAAAAGTGAGCAACAGTCCGTCGAAAGGATAAGTATTCGAAAATCCGTTCGGCCAGATAAGCAGTATTTCGCTGCAGCAAGTCTTGAAAGCGATGTCGCTAAGACTGCCGACCAATTTGCGACATCGAGAACGCTGGGACTGCTTGACTCGCGTGAGCCGTCGGATTTTGAGCTTCTTTCGCGCTTATCTGTACAAGAAATACTTATTTAACATGGTTGAATCTTCTGGGGATGCACAAAAAAAATTCTCTACATTGAAACTGCGGGTTGTCTCTGCCCTGGTTGCAGCAGTTTGCATTATTGGAGCTTACGCTCTTTTTGGAAAATACGGGCTCATCATTGCCGGATCAGTGGCGGCGCTGCTTTCTCAGAGAGAGATAGCGCGGATGCTGCTAGGGATTGATAAGCGGTACTCAAATCTCTTTTTGTTCTTTTCGGTAAGTACTTATTTGATGATGGTGTACCTACCTAACATTGCCCTTCACATTTTTGTGTTTGGTTTGTTGTTAAGCTTGCTGTCGAGTTTTGTCATATTGCGTACTGAGGTTTCGATTGAGCGCATCTACTTGGTGTTGAACCGAATTGTGGTTTGCCATCTTTACACCGTGCTGCTTCCTTTTTTCGCAGTCGGCCTAATTCATTTCGAGCGCGGAGATCGGTGGTTTGCACTTTTAATTATTACAGTTTTCGCCGGAGACATTTCTGCTTATTTTGGAGGCAGTCAGTTTGGCAAAAACAAATTGTGGCCTACGGTATCACCCAAGAAAACTTGGGAGGGAGCAGTTGCAGGCTTAGTTGGGTCGGTGATTTTGGGCTCGCTCACATATTGGTATTTGCTCGGTAAGGGCAGTTCATATGGGATATCTTCTCATCAGGGTTCGCTCTCAGACAGTTCCGCGCCTCAAAGTGCGGCAGTAGAGACTGTACGAGGGTTGGGCACTGAGCTGGACGCTGTTGGGGCGTCTATGGGCGGCGATCATTTGAGTTTACTTGTGGTGCTGCTGTTTTTGATAGCAGCTTCGGTGTCTGCTCAAATGGGAGACTTCTTTGAATCAACGATCAAGCGGCATGTTGGTGTGAAGGATTCTGGTAGTCTTATGCCCGGTCATGGCGGCATTCTTGATCGCATCGACGGCATTTTGTTTGGTGCGCCTATCATCTATTTTTTAGCGATGCTTTCGTAGTGTGTTCATCGAAACATTGGCAATAGACCGCAGCGGTGACGTTTTGTTGAATTGCGATTTGACCTTCACTGCTGATAACTTGTCTCATTCTTTAGTGGCAATTCTATAAATTCGAAAATGAGCTTGACCAAGTAAACGAATCCTAGAAAAGAATTGTTATTCAATTGGAAAGTCTTTTCCTACAACGGCTTTCACATAGGTCGGCCGCTCTGGAAGCACAACGTCTCCGGTGGTGATGTAGATTTCTTGATAGCCTTTATTGAAGAGAAGTTTAGCTACATCGTAGCCCGTAAGCTGCGTATCACCATTCTCGCTAGCGCGATTATTTGAGTTGTGCCTTGGTTTTAAATTGTAATCAATATAGACGCGGATTTTTGTCGGAATGTCTGCTATTAAAAAAGCCTCTACCGAATCAAAGGCTACTACTTCACGCCCATGTTGCTTAGCACAGAACTCCCACGTCATCCGTATCAACTCATCATCATCAATCAACACAAGTTTTTTCAAAATGCTGTAGCTCCAGTTGGGTTAATATCTTGTCTCGGAAAGCGAATCTCTACCTTCGTTCCCGCATCTTTCAATCTTTCAATAGTGAACTTCGCATCCCACGCCAAAATCTGGTTACGAGCACTTGATAGGCCCAGGCCGAACCCTGACTCGCTGATAACTTGATCGCCCTGAATAACTCTTCGTATGGTATCTTCCGGTATGCCGACGCCGTCATCGCTAATTGCAACAACAACTTCTTCATTGACGACATTTAGGCTGACAACAATTTTTACTAAGGAGTTCTTTTTTGCTTGAGCACTATTATTAACTAGGTTGGAAACAATTCTACTAAAGTGTGACTTGCTCATTCTTACCTTAGCTGGCCCGGGTCGGAAATCAGATAATAAGCTAATTTGATGGTCAAACTCGATGTTCTTTTCTTCAACTACACTTTGAATTAAATCAGCAATCTCCTCGGCAGAGACTATCTGTAGATCAACTGTTCGGTAAAGTAGATCATTTGCAATGCTCTCAATTCTGTAGAGAGCCTTTGATATGAGTTCTTTACTTTGAGGTAGCTCAGAATTATCTGTCGTGAACACGGATTTTAGGACCGACACGGGTGATCGAATGTCGTGCGCGATCTGCCGAGCTATTTGAGACTTCATTTCTGAAATTTTCTCTCTGGAGTCGGCATCTTCAACTTTCTTAAGAAGAGTTGAGAACTCATTGCCTAGTTCAGCAATGTCCACAGATCCCGTCGTTGGGAGTGAAAAACTTCCGCCATACTTGTAGTTTCGGACGCTATGTTTAAGCTGCAGCAATGGTTTCAACGCAAAAACATGTAAGAATTTTCTATGTAGGAATAGACCAAGAACGAGCGCAATAATACCCACTAAGAATGACCAAATTAGCGCATTGTTTTTAGCCAGCAACGTGTCTGGTGGGGTGGCCCAAATTTCGACATGCCCGAGCGTATCCGGAAAGTACGTTATGTCTTTCACTACATAAACTTTCTTGGATTCGGACAAGTCAGCGTAGTTCGAAACAAGATTCAAAGGCTCTTCACTCCAAACTTTACCCTGTTGATCTTTGACTCTTATTGCGAGCTTCAGATCTCGATAGTTGGCAGTTAAGCCTAAGCTGCGAAGATGCACACTTTGGTGAGATTCGGAGTTGAAGTCTTCGATAAGGTAAGGAATCTGCGAATCTGCTATTAGTATGAGTTCTGCCTTAACTCGACTATACATCTCTGATTCGAAACGCTCGAATACCCAGTAAAAAAGGCTAACGATCATCAGTCCGTAAGCCGTAACGATCACCAGAAAAGACATATCAAAGGCTTTTTGTAGCTTAATCTGTTTCATTTGGAAATTGAGTAAAGAGTTCTTTCGTACTGCGCATAGGTCAGGCCGAAATATTTTTTAAAGACTCCACTTATTTCTGAATCACCAAGGGTTTTTTGGCTATCAAAATAAGATCGTATTTCATTGGCAAGTCTCGAATTCTTTTTGCTTACTGCCCAGCCCAGCTGTTCAATCTTGCCAACAGGAAACCCCAACCTTAACTCCTTGGAATGTTTGAAAATAGCAGAAAAAGCCAAGGCAGAATCCATAACGATAAAATCTACTTCGTTAGAGAGCAGTTTAGGTAGGTTGCCCCCTTCGATAGTAGTTTGAATTTTTATCTTATCTTTTGAGCTAAAAGTTTGGTTCGCATTTTCTAATATCTGCTCGTAACTGGTCCCTTTGACAACAACTGTTTTTGTGCCTTTGAGGTCGTTAAGTGTGCTCCTGTCTTTCGTTCCTTTTCGCACAACAACAAATGAACGCCCAGGGTAAAGTGCGATCATTTCTGTCACTTTCTTCCGAGCGGGAGTAAGGGTAAGAGCCATACTATATAGGTCGCATTTACCACTACGAAATAGCTTTGTTTCATTCGCCGTGTCTGACTCCAGTTCAAATGATTGATCGTAGGTTATTTGAATAAAACTAGTTGTGTAGCCGTTTGATTTGGCGAAGTTTATCGCCATTTCGTAATCAGGTCCAAACTCTTTATCGGGTCCGAACCAAGGCACGTAACAAACTTTTAGGGTCTCGGCAGAGTAGGCAATCGGACTTCCGAAATTCAAAACCGCCAAAGTTATTAGCGCTAGAAGATGCTTTTGGTGTTGAACAACGCGAATAACCCAAGGCCCACTTATTCTCGGCGACCTGATAGTGCTCTTCCGCCGAGCGGACTTTTTCATCGGGTATACAGTTTCATCGAATGAGAGTTTCATGAGACCGTTGTACTCCGTTAACGTTTGACGAAATCATAGGAAGAATGACTATGAATTCAGTGCCTATTGCTAGGGAGCTTAAGATTTTGATATCGCCACCACACTTTCTGACTGTCTCATTGACAAAGCTGAGGCCCAAACCGAATCCCTCATTTCCTTTTTTGCTCCATCCTTTGGTTGTGGCCATAGAAACCTCCGAGGCGGACATTCCAACGCCCGAATCCGTAACCTTTAGAACAAAAGTTTTCAGATCTGACGATACAGTAACGTCTATATTTCCACTAGATTCAATAGCATTGCATGCATTTTCCAACAAATTGCCAAGTATTCTCGAAAAACTCAATTCACTTATCGGGAGCAAATAATTGTTGTCTTCAAGGAACGTGTCGAATGATACTTTTACTCCTGTGCGCGAAGAAAGCCTGAGTTGGTACTCTTCTGTCATTGATTTTGTAGACTCCAGAATGGTAGCGAGGGGTGTCGTTACTTCCATGTCAGGAGCCTCGCGGCTTGGCCGATATTGATATAAGAGGTCGTCTGCAATTGCCTGAATTCGCGAAATAGCATTGTCGAGCAATTTGCTTACGTTGCCAGATAGGCCGCTTTGTAAGCCGCTGATCGCTCTTAAGGCAGCTACAGGCGATCTAATGTCGTGACTAACTTGGACAGCAACATTCGATAGGGCTTGTGCTTTTTCGAAGGCAAGCTTGGTCTTATCTCTTTCTTCCTTTATTCTTTCGACTTGATTGGAGATACCATATGCGAAAATTATGATCTCAAGAAGTGAGCCTATAACAATTCCATTCTCTGTAAACGAATTGTTGGGGAAGATGTTCATATCTTTTAGTCCATACGTAATGGCACCAATCATGTAAAAGCTCAGTCCGGCTAAGTAATAGGGTGCAAACTCGGCTTTTCTGCGCAAAGCAAATGCCCCTATAGCAATAAAAAAGAACGGCAGAAAGATCGTCATAAAGCCGGCAATTTTTATCACCAAAGAACTATAGGTGACTAAAGCAAGCAGGCTTAACGAAATCGAAGAAATGCCAGATAAATAAAACGCAGCTCTCAGCAGATAGTTTCTGTGGCCATTCAGAACTAAGTTTGAGAAGTAAGAAAGTGAGGCAAACATAAGGCCCACCAAAACCAATGTGCTTACGAGATTCCAGTTGCTGTGAGCGGGCCAAAGGTAAAGGTAGCCAATTCCATGCAAGCTCATTTGCGCGAGAGCGACAGAAATCAAATAAGTGAGATATGCCAAATATACCAGATTGCCTAGCTTCAAAAACAAGAAGAAAGAGTAAATTGCCAATACAAGAATCGCTCCATAGTAGACTCCGAATAGCAGATTCTTAAGATTAGTAGAAAAGCTGACGTAGTTTGATGTCGCAATCTCGAGAGGCATTTGCATTGATCCAGTAGATTCAAAATGTATTGCCAGTGTCACTTTGTTCCCCGCAGGGACTGTCAACGGGAACTGATAGTCGGCAGTTTTTGTTGCTCTGAGATTTGGTGCGACAAGTTTGCCGGATACAAGATGAGATATTAGATGGCCGGAGCTATTGAAGACCAAGAAATCAATTTTCTGCATCGAAACGTAGGGGTACCTTACAACCAAATGATCAGAGTTGCTCTGATTGTGCAGGTCAAACAGCGCCCAAATTGAGCCGCCACCGTAACCCATGCGGCCTTTATCAAGAACTATGGTTGACCGTTGTAGTTCTGAGTTTAACTCATCAAATGTTGTTAAATTCAAATTGAAGCTAGGGTCTAGACGGCCGGAATATATTGATGCTACGTCAGCTAGGTCAGGCAAAAACTGACTATCGGTTTTTAAAGTCACCGCACTTACCGAATCGCTAAACAGAAAAAATAAAATCGCTACCAAACGAAGGAAAACTTGGCAGTTAGCCTTGTAGTATCGCAAGGATTTTGACCCGGCGTTTTTGCTACTCAAAGTTAGAAGCAGTATTTGCGATAGATTCATCTGCGACACTCAACTTGGTTTAGATAGGAATATTTCAATATCCTCGTTCCCGATCGTAATGGGGCGTTTGGTTGCAAGATCTACGAGGTGATAATTGGCTTTCCCAGAAGCATATCGGTCGCTAATATTATCGTTTCCAATTGCGAAATCAACTGTCGCGACGGCACCTTCCATGGCTACTACTTCGGTTTCTACTCTAATTTTGTTGCCATAGTATACGGGCCTGCGAAAATCTATCGTTAACGATGATAATACCCAACTCGCATTTTTCTTCGCGTAGTAGTCTAACGGTCTTCCATAGCAGCGAACCATTTGGTCTAGTCTCGCCTCCGCTAACAAATCTAGATAAATCCTAGAGTTTAAAATACCCTGCATGTCAAAGTCTGAAAACCGCGGACAAAACTCTGAAATAAAACGCTTCTTCATCCATTTCCCTCATAAAAGTTAACTAGAACATTTTCGCAGTTAGATTCACGGTGTGCCGTCTATACTTCTAAGGCTGAATATAGGCCGGTTTGTTTCTTAGTTGCATACCTTGCTTCTACCGTAAACATTGTATGTATATTTCCGAAAGAATTCTCCCGTTTTCAGCTCCCAGTTCGTTTTGCAAATATTGGGTTTTTATCAGTTGGTTTCGCATAAACTATTGATATTAACATTTGCTGTGGTATTTCCAGAGATTTTTGCCGAATAGTGAATTAAATTCCGATTTGCCGAGGATCTGGGGAACAAATCCCGCCGCTCCGCCTATTTATAGGCTAAGTTGGCTCGAACTTCGTTTTCGGAGCTCTTTACATTTAAAAATTAAATCGTTCGCCCATCTGGAGCATCTGAAGGAATTGGTGGGGTAAGGACTTTCGAATTTTAAAAAACTGAACCAACATACGAACATTTATTGGCTGTCGTTCCTCGAAGAAAGTTGTTCAGCAAATACAGGGTGAGATCTTATTAATTTGCACTGAGCATCGGAAAACCTGTCTAATCGAAAATACTTGTTTTTGCCGTCTGTGCATAATGCGGTCATTAGATCTTTGTTTTTTTGTGGGGCAGTTACGGAATCTACGTGGCTCATTCTACCTAACACATGTCCAAGCTCGTGAGCCATGTCGAAGCATCGTTTTCTTTTGTGGCCTTCACTCAGTCTGTATTGTGAAAGCAGAATAATACCAGTATCTGGGGACCCATCATTTACGGCATTGCCATTAATTTGCTCGCTTTGGAAGCCTCGTATGGCTGTAGATGGATCAGGGTCCGTAAGTTCGCTTACCACAAAAATGTGAGGCCTTTCAAAAGCCAAAGGACTTAAGTTAGCTCGCCAATTAAGACTTGAAAACTTCTCTCCGCGGTAGCCATTGTCGAATACTTTACTCGGCTCTAAGCCAGAGTACTTTCGAATTTCAAAATTTGTTCTGATTCCACATCCTGCTAAAACTTCCGCAGTTGCAGCGAATTCACGATCAAGTTTTTCTAGGAAGGGTAGGTTTTCAGTTAATACAGTCTGCTGGAGAGTGGCTCCAATCTTCAGAACTAGATCAGCGTTGCGCAGTAACTGAGGAAAATTATCTGAAACGCCATAAAGTTTCGGATTGTGTGCGATTTCAGTTGAGCTGATGTGCACAACGCTTATGAGTTGCGGATAATAGTTTGGCAAGTCGTTTTTATTGCAAAATGAGCTGTTAACGCCTGCCTTAGTCAAGGCATTGGCAATATAGAGAGCTCTAGTCGCCCTTACCTCTGCTCGCGTACAAACGCAAAAGGTAAGTATAAGGCCAATGGTGCAAGTAGCACGCACCTTCTGTAAGATTCCCTGACTGCTAAATAAAATGTTCTTGTCTCTTAGTGGTGTGCTCATTTGACGGTACCTATCTTCCGAGTATTGTCTCAAACTGATACAAAAATACCACTAAAAAATCCCGCAATTGCTTTGGGTCTCAATTTAGTACCAACCTATGTCGATAGATGGAATAGTGAAAATTATTCATTTTCGGAGCGTGATTGTGACTTGTAATAAAAAACTAAACGGCGAGCGTGTTTTGAACTTAATTTTGGCTTTGATGGTAGCACTCGTGGGTGAGTTTGTTTGGGCTCAACTGGTAGATTCAAGTTGTAGGCAGCAGTGCTATACCGACGAATACCATACTTCAGAGTGTCTCGCTAAATGTGAACAAGTTGAGAACATTCAGGCACTTCAGACGACTAGCCAGCCTTCTCTGGATACTTCGGCACTGGAGCAAAAAAAGAAACAATGTGAGGCAACTGTTGGAGCCAAGAAAGATTTGACTCCTAGTAAGAAGGAACTGCTGATTCAGGCTTGCGTTGCGGGGTCAGAAAATAGTACGCAAGGTGGCACAGAGATGAATCTAAACAATTGCAGTGGGGCGGTGTCGGCGGCGAAGATGGCGTGTGAGTCGAGCCTTTTTGTGCAACAGGGCCTCTCAATGCTGAATCAATACCAACAGTTTAAAGCGATGGGCGACTTTAATAATGCCTGCAATGCGGCTCGTAATGCCATGACTACGGGAATACTCGCCAATGGCGGAGTGGCAGCTATGTGTCTACTCGCGCAGCGGAGCTGTGTTTCAGCGTGCCAATCTGTCAACGAAACTCCGGGGGTTGCTGGCGTGGCGGCCTTAAACGAAAAAAGGCAGGCCAATCTCCAAAAATGTGAGGCATTGGCAGAGCAGCGAAATATGGCGCTTCTGTCAGCTGGTATGCAGTCAATGCAGGCGGCGTTTGCGGTGGACTGCTCAAAACTCTCCGCCGGGTGCACAGGCGCTGAAGCCGTTAACGATACACGCTGCCCTATGCAGTACTGCTCTCAACCTGGGCGCACGAATCATCCCGTTTGTATGCAGTACGCGGCTGGCGGCAGTTGCGACAAACCCGAAAATGCCAATCTTCCGCAATGTGTGTGTATGCGCAATCCTACGGCACCCGAATGCGGCAGCGACTTTGGTCGAAATCAAGCCTCACCCTTTAACCCCGGCTCATTCGAAGCAAGTGCACCCTGGAAGGCCGACGGCTCACAGGGCTTCGACATAGACCCTATGGCGGGCCCCGAGAGCATCGACAAGGGCGGACGACAGCAGGCGCAGGCTAACCCCATCCTTGGTAAAGGCGGCGCTGGCGGAGGCTCATCTGGCGGCGGTATGGGAGGTTTTGCTCCACCCGGGCAAGGCAGTGGTGCCGCCGGCGATGGCTCAGGGCTCGACACCAATATCCTTGGCGCAGCCAAAGACGGCTATGTGGATCCTTATGCCGGTGGGATGAGAGCTGATGAAGGTCCTGCTGCGGGTGGACGAGCCGGTGCTGGCGGCAAAAGAGACGGTGGTGGCGACGGAATCGACCTACGAGCTTTTTTGCCAAACGGTCGACTTGCAGGCAAACGTGGTCTTGCGAGCGCCAATTCAAAACTTCTACAAAGTGGAGTTACATCAGCTCGAGGACTAAGTAATTTCGAAAAAATCACGAGAACAATGAACTCAAATCGTCCGAACCTTCTCCCTTAGTGCACGTTCTTTGATTTTAATAATATGCAAATATGTAATGAGAAAAGGTTAGCCATGTTTCGATCGCAAATAAGGAATCTACCTAGAACGGAAGCAGCGACTCGCTCTCAGCGTACAAAAACAAACCAAATAGCTGGAGCACTCATTTTAAGGCTCACTACTTTTGCGAAGCCCTTTGTTCTCAGTCTGGGTGCGATGCTTGCGGTTCTACCAAATGTTTACGCGCAAGGTGGTTCGAACCAGGCGCTTGGCGAGACAACCTCTGGCGCAGCTAAACAATTGCCTTCAACCCCTGGAAGCGACATTGAAAGTGGCGGCAACTCCGCAGCACTCGCGACCGCAATGGGAGTAGGCGCCAATGCTGCGGCGTCAGCTTTTATGTTTAAAACATGTGCCAAGAGTCCCGCCACAAATCAATGGGCCTGCATTATGGGAGCAATGTCCGCCGCCCAGGCTGTCATGATGGCAGCATCAACAGGTAAGGCTAGTAAGTCGCAAAAAGCGGCGGCTTGCCAAGGGGCGGGTTGTTTAGGCTCTCGTGGAGCCAACAATTCGAATGGTCCAAACGGCTCAGGTGGCCCGAATATCGAAGTTAGTGATATGCAAACAGACTCCTTTGCCAATGCAGATCCCTACCAACATTCGGTGTATGACGAAAAATTGAACTCCCTGAGCGCTAAAGCAGGCGAAAAAGCGAAAGCAACTTTTGATGAATTCAAAAAGCTGGGGTACTCCTACGACCCATCGTCAGCATCTGTTACTACTCCCAATGGCAAAATCTCAACCTCAGCGCTCAGCGGGGGAAGTATGGGCGGCGCCCTGAGCGTATCTGATAAAAAAGAAATTGAGAGCTTGAATGCTGCGGCCACAAAAATTGTAGACGATTACAAATCGAAGCTACGTTCAGAACTTGATGAAATGGTGGCTTACGAAACAAGTGGCGGAGCTAGCGCGAAATCGCCATCAAATCATGATTCGTTTTTTGATAGGACAAAGCTGCGAGTGCCTGCAAGTCGAGGGCAATCGCTGGCCGTTGGACTTAGTAAAAAATTCGGTCAAGATAACATCGGCGTTGCAGGCGATAACATCTTTAAGATGATTTCCCGCAGATACGATAGCCAGCGCCAGGGTGGCAAGTTCTTGCTGAGCCCTTAGTTGATGTATCAAATGAGAAGAAAACAGCCAGGTCGCAAGTTCTTACGGATCCCTTCGAGCCTCCAAACAAAAGAAAAGTCTGACCGTCAATTGTGACCAGAACAAAATGTTCACGGAGCTTTAGCTGGTTTGCTCCCTGAGGCCGCATAGTAGATGCATATGAGAGTGAAGAGACGAGCTCACGGCGTTTTGCCGCAGACTAAATAATTGAAAAAAATTCTTGGGTTTCTCAAAAATTGGGAAATCGCGCTAGTTGCGAGTAATATAGCTTTTCAGCCCAAGCAAAAGAACACGGGCTATCCAATTGCGAAAAGTTTTTAACGGAGGATAAATGAAATATACAAGAACTTTGACTGGGCTTGTGATGGGCTTCTATTCTTTCACCGCATTAGCAGATAGCGTTTGCGGCAAACACCATTCAGCTGAATTTCAAACTCAGAAGTTTGTTGTAGTTGATGAAGACGGCAATAAGCTGAATGTTCCAGTCACGGCACGTGTCTCACGTGCCGAGCCTAAAAAAACAGGTGATCATTGGAATGAGAATTACATTTCTACTCCGGTCAAAGTAACCAAGAGCGAAGACGGAGAGTTTTCAACGGAAGCGGTTAAGATCAAAGCGAAAAATGTTTTCGTCTTTACCAGAATTTTCACAGGTTGCAGAGGTAAGATATGGGGCTTAGAGGTAACAGCGAACTCAGAACCGCGTAGCTTCATAGGAGAAGGCGGAGAAAAGACGGATGCTCGTTATTTCTCAAATAACTATAGCCTCCGGGTCGCTGACAAGAGCGAAAAGAACGCCGTGTTTGAATCGAATGATGAACCACACGTAATTCAGCTTAAGAGAATGGAAGTCTTTGAAGGAAGAGTGATCGAAAAAGTACCGAGTGACCAATGGCGTGAATACCGTTTTGCTGATTATAAAATGACTTTGGTCGATGGAACCTCAGTGTTGCTCGTGTTTAACCGGGTGGATGCAGAGGAAAAGGCGACGCTCGAAGCGGCCCTTGCAAATGGCTCGATAGTAAGAATCTATGGGGACTCATCAGATGTTAACGACGGCCAATTTAACTTAATCTACGGCGTCTACGTCGACGTGATTCGCTAGTTCGAAACGCTTTTGGCCGACGGGGTGATTGTGCTAATAAGGCCTTCGCGAAGTGGCGTGAGCTTTGCCTTTAAAACGGGGTAGACGGCTTTAAAAAGCTCTCCGCGCCCAAGTGTTTTACAGTCTTGGCCGCCGCAGGCGGTCCGAGCCAATTCTGAGTTTTCTAAAAAGTGTGATTTGAGCTTTGAAATAATAACTTCATTAATTAAAGCAAACGCGACGACTTGCTTTAAAGTCATCTCTTCTGGCAACTTGGCGACGGCTTCATTAAATTTACTCTTTAAGAATGCAAGAGACTGCTCGGAGTCGATGTTACCATCACCGGCATTTTCGAGTGGCTGCAAGGCATTCTTTCTATCAAGAACTTCTCGCAAGGCATTCCGAGAGCCTTGATGAGTGAGCAGATCGTGAAATACTTCTTGAATCTGGTCTTTTGTGGCCGTGGTGTTCCATCTTTCGCTGATTGTCACAAAGAATTCGGGCCAACCCGACTGAGGATTAGAAATCTCTTTGTAAAGAGCATCTACTAGAGCCGCATCTATGCGATCCTCTGCAAGTTTGTCGAGTGCATAGCTAGCGCTCATCAAATCAAAGTAAGGATTCAGCTCAACGTCTCCTGGCGCAGGTAAAGAAGACTGCTCTATACCAAAAACTGATTCAAAGAAAACTATAGCGTCGCCGGAAATCTGGCTCCAATAAGGCCTTCCATAAGGGTTGTAGTCATTGGCAAACTCAGAGTTTTCGAAAGCCTTTGTATAAATTTCGTAAGAAACCTCACTGCAAAAATATCTATCTGAATTAAGTGGGTCCATCCTAAAATCATAGTTAGCTACAGGCTGTTCTGATGAAGAGTAAGGCGAATCGGCAGTTGGTGACGCAATTGCGTTGGCTAGGCTCTCGTACCGATCCAATAGCGCGACTGCGACAGCCGCCGTATCGATGTGTGCATCTTGCGCCTGCCCCGTCATTCGAAACACTGATAGTTTTTTACTTTCTTTGCCATAGTTTTCAAGAACTCGTATCTTTACGCCATCTTCAATAAGCGCCTCAACAACATAGGCCGCCTGTTTAGAGTCACTCGGCAAAAATGAAACCGTCGAATGTGAGAATGCCGAAGGAATCTGCCCCATTGAAGAAATCAACGTGCTACTAGGTGCACTGCCTTTAGATGCAAGAATATCACCGGAGCAAACTTCTACGCTTTGATAGGTCAATAGAAATTTAGGATCACATTGGGCCACCGATGATAATTGTCCTTTGGAAGGCTCTGAGTTGGGGTTTTTTTCGGAATCAGATCCTGCAGCGGAACTGGTGGCAGTTGCAGCGATAGAATTTGAGTTGTTACCGGCATAGGCTGATTTGCCTAGAAGTTCGCTAGCAAATACGAAGGTCTTCAAGTCAGTGACGGAATGCCTTTGATGAACTACATAGAGTAGCTCTTCTAGCATAATCTGAAGTGCCCACAAAATCTGGCGCTTCTTCTCTTGAGCGAGCGATGCTTGAGTCTTTAGATGACGAATGCGCTCTCTTTCATTGACAAGCGCTGATGCCATTTCTGTAAGAGTCGCTAGAGATAAAGACCTGTGGACAGCTTCTGCGATAATACTTTCTACAGGAAGATTGGACGTTATAGGTAAACGTAGGGCATCTTTGCTTTGAACAACAATTTTCCTTGATTGCGCCAACGCTCCGACATCGTATTTTCTGTTAGAGAGCTCTTGATACCAACGGTCCAAAATCATCACAGTCGCAGTATTGAGTCCGCGGATTACTCTAGCCTCATCTTTAGTTGCAGCTATGGGGTCACTCATTGTTGTAGTAGAGTCGTTCGAATGCGAAAGCGAAATACTTTGATCGTTAGCGGAATTACTTTGATCCGTAAGCGAATTATTTTTATCGTTAGCGGAATCATTTTGATCGAGACCCGTAGCTTGTTCTGAGAGTTTGCTTGACGGATTTCTTGCGTTTAAAGACATATTGCTGGGCGACTCCGTCAATTCACGGCTAACAACTTGAGAATCTGCTTCTTTAAGAGCACTCTCTTCATCGGTTTCAACAAAAGAAAGCCGATCACTTCGTAAGCTGCTGCACGAAGCGAGAATTGCAATAGAAGCAATGGTTAAAGCAAATCCACCAGTGATTCGAGCTAATTTCAGCAAAACGTTCGGCACTGCCTCAATCGACTGAGGTAACTGTTTTAACCGAGTTAAACTAGTCAGCCGATTCAACGAAGACAAAAGCATCTGTAATCTCCTTAAGGCCAGCAAGTTCCCGGGTTTTGAGGTGATGGTTGCTGGACGTAGCGCCAATCGGGGTTTGGCCGGGTGCCATTTCTATAACGTCTGGGATTCGCGCCCTCACTTCATTGTCGTGCAACCAGTCTAAAGAATCCACCATGCAATCTCTCATCTTTTTAGGTAGTTCTAATTCCGGACGGAAGTTTAGTACAGAGCAACCTGAAAACTTAGTTTTGGCCGCAGAAGCAGATGAGGCGGCGGCATTCGAAAAAAGAGTCCCTTCAGGCCCAGCTTTCAATTGGTAGCCATAAGGCCTATGCCAGTTGGTCAAAAGCTCTTTGAGATCTTTTAAATGGGGATTTGTTGGCCCCCCTTCAAGTAAAGAAATTACACGGGATTGCGAAGCTAGGTAGTCCGGCCAATTGCCGGTTTCGAACCAATATCCATCATCAACAAAGGCTCTCACCGGAAACGGCCCTTTTGAAGTGGTCGCCGTATCTATCTGTTTTTGAAGGGTATCGTAAAGTAAGTTAATCTCTTTCTCCGGCGGAATATGTGCAAGCACCTCACGACTCAAAATCATAAAGCCGGTGAAATGATATCCATCGGTGCCAGGCACAGATTTTTTAGAAAACTTCATAACGCCTTTACCTTTACACCAAACACCTCCGAACTGCTTACCCACTCGCTCGTCCTTTAAGACGATTAAGGTAGCCATTGCGCCAGAGCGGCAGTGTTCCTGCCAAGCACGGCCAAGAGTCTGTGGGTTTGGAAGGTAAACGACGTCTCCGTTGACGAGCCAAAAGTTTTCGTGTGCTGAAAGTAGGCTTTCGGCTTTCTTAATGGCTCCCCCTCCTAAAATCTGGTCATATTCGCTAGACAGATGAATTTTGCTTCTCTCAAGCGAACATCCTTTAAAAGCGCGACGGAGGCTTTCGTTGGTTATGCAATTGCGCACGGTATCCGGCAGGTGGTGGGTGTTAAAGACAATTTCGGTGACGTCTAAACTTCTTAGCGGATTGAGTGCATGGATGGCAATCGGAGCGCCGAGAAAAGGCAGCGTCGGCTTAGCTAAAAAATTTGTTAACGGACGAAGCCTTGTGCCGTGTCCGGCGGTTAGTAAAAAAACAACCATTAGGAGAACTCAGATTCCAAATCTCTCTCAAGTAAGCCATTGTCATTGATGATTTTAGCCAGAAACGGGCTGCTACGAGTTCTTTGGCAAGCCAGATAAACTTTTCTGAGAGTTGGACTAAGATACTTCAAATATCGCTTATCGCCGCGTGAGTTAAAGAAGCTGGCAAAACTACCGCAGGCTTTAAAACTTCTTTGGACGGTTTGAATCTCAAATAGTTCACTGAATTCGTCTTTAGAAATAGCAGGTGCTTTTTGCTCTTGTCTGTTAACAAGGTAATAATCGATCAAAGACTGCGCATAATCATCGGTCAAGTCTACATAGGAGTCTCTTAAAAGACTAACTAGGTCGTAGTAAATGGGGCCCATTCGCGCGTCTTGAAAATCTATCACCCGCATTTTACCAAGTTTGATCATGAGATTTCGGGAGTGATAGTCGCGGTGACATATGACCCGCGGCTCCTCGGATAGGCGCTTGCAATTTTGATGAAACTCAGTCTGAAGGCGGCCAGATTCTGCTTCATCAAACTTAATACCCAACATGGTTTGAAGCAGGTGTTGGAAGGCGTAGTTCATTTCCCAAAGAAATTTAGAGGTATCAAATGTCGTCTCAAAGGCGGTGCAATCACTCTTGTCGTTTGTGGCTGTGTAATGAATTTTAATTAACTCATCGATTGCCTTGCGATAAAAACCCAGAGCCGAGTCTTTGTTTTGACTCTCCCAATACTTTCTTTCCAGCGTGAGATCTCCAAGATCCTCGAGCAATATATAGCCGCCCTGAGGATCGAGTGCGATAACGTCAGGAACCTGAACATCATTACGCTGAAAATGGTTAAGAACGCTTAAAAACGGATAGTCTTTGTTGTTTTCAAACGGCTCCCAACGCATGAGAACGCTCGATTCTTCGCCGTGCACCACTCGATAATAACGACGGGCTGAGGCGTCGCCTGCTAAGGGGTACACCTCAAATCCGTCGCTTTTGAGACTCGACATTAAAAAGGAAAAGTAAGGCTCTAACCTGAGCTCTACTGGATCTAACGCAACCATATTAAAAGGTTCGCAGAACTAGGTAGAGTTGGCAAACGGTTAAAAGAATGACCGATTCAGCTAATCAGTGAATCGTCTTTGTTTCGACTATGTGTAAGTTCGGAGCTGGCGTGAACTCCCTAGCCATCACTGCAAGGGGTTGCTTCCAGTTTTGATTTACTATCACGTTCAATAGTTGAATGCGCGATTGTGATAGCAGCTCAATGAGCTCTTTATCAACCTTCCCAGAATGCATCAGCTCCGCCACAGGCTTTGCTGTTGCGGCTATAATCACCGGATCTTCAAGGTTATTTAAATCATCAGAAAGAAGAGTCAAAAGTGAGTTTTGAATATCAACGCTAAGAGACTCAAGATCTGAAATGAAGAGTGTGATATTACCAAGCTTTCTGAGCTCTTCGGCGCCGCTTTCTGAAGAAATTGAAAGGTCAGCAAGCGGTAAAAAAGCTATACGCTTGGAGTTTTGATGCATATCTATAGCAAACCGGCGAGCCTTTTCGAGATCGTGAGCTTCAAGCAGAATAGCAGAGGTCGCAGAAACAGTGAGCTCGTCTAGGTCCTCTTCTTCGCAGTCTTCATTAGGATTTAGTTCACGAATTGTCGTAAACTCATAGTCAGCTTTATCGAACAAATCCGCAGAGTCGCAGGCAAACTGGAGCATTGCTTGAATTCGCTTAGTGAAAAGATTGTCCAAATTTGCGCCATCGTGTACACGGGCAATACCAATAAGCTCGCCTTTTTTGGCGCAAGGGATTATCAAGTCATTGCCTATAATTAAAAATCGGGCGAGTTGATTGCGTGCTACGGAATCGATAATCTTTTGAATCGGCTCTGAGTGGTCAGTAACACTCATATCGATGAAATCGACTTCGACCTGATGCTGACTCATGATGTGACTAATTAGCTGAAATACGTTTTGCTTAATGGACATGTTGTGCCTCCGGTATGAGCATAAGGCAAGGCACGTGCCACAAAAGCAGTTTCGTTTAAAAAGAAATTACACTGTAATGGAAAGAATTATCCCATAGTGGACCTACCGACAGGGGGCACCTAAGTACCTGATTTTTGCGGATATTTTTAGGCGGCTGGAATCTTTTTCAGAGTGGCTATTCGTTGGACATCAAAAAGTAGGAAATTCAGCATGAGGCGGCGACTATATTTTCGACGAACTCGTTTTCAAATGGTGTAGTTCGTACACTCCAGGCCTTCAAACCATGAGCGAAACTGAAAGCTCGTAATGCGTGAAATCGTGGGGATTCGAGAAAAGCGGAAACGAAATTAGTTTCTGCTTTTGAAAAACACTAACGCAGCATTTTTCGTTTATCCAGTCCGTATTTCTCGACTTTCATTATGAGGCCCGCTCGTGAGATTCCTAGTTCTTTTGCAAGCTTTGACTTGTTCCATCCTGTCCTGCGCAAACCCTCTCGAATCATCTCTCTCTCAAGCTCTTCAAGAGCGTCTTTTAACTTGCCTTGCAAGCGCGCGCCCTGAACCTTGCCTTTTTCAGAAGACTCTAAGATTCGACTAGAAAGCATATCGGCTGTGATTTTGTCTTCTTGCCCAGAAAGAACGACTAGTCTTTCCATCTCGTTCTGTAGTTCACGAACGTTACCCTGCCATGCATAATCATAAAGCTTTTCTAAAGCACGCTTAGTTACAATTTTGCGGCCATGCCCGTCTTCACGAGCCTTTTCTAGAAAGTAATCGATGAGAAGAGGTATGTCTTCTTTTCTTTCTCTGAGTGGCGGGACGCGGATATTGATAACGTTTAAACGATAGTACAAATCTTCTCTAAACGTTCCCTTTTCAACCATATCTTTGAGATCGCGGTTAGTCGCTGCGATAATTCGAACATCAACCTTGCGCGGCTCCGTACTGCCTACCGGCGTAAAAGTTCCTTCTTGCAGAACGCGAAGAAGTTTAACCTGCATTGACGGGGATGTGTCACCAATCTCGTCTAAGAAGAAGGTGCCTTTGTCGGCAATCTCAAACAATCCTTTTTTATCCTTGATAGCCCCTGTGAAGGATCCCTTGGCGTGACCAAAAAGTTCACTCTCCAAAAGGTTGTCGTTAAATGCGGAACAGTTTTGAATCACAAAAGCTTTGTCTTTTCGTGAGGAATTGTAATGAATAGCTTTGGCAATTAATTCTTTACCAGTTCCGTTTTCACCTTGGATCATCACAGTAGATTCTGCGACCTTAATTTTGTCTAGAAGTGCATACAAGTCTTGCATAGGCTTAGACTTGCCGATCATGTTGTCGTACTTGTAGCGACTGCCAAGCTCTTTGTTTAGTTCAGTGATACGGTCTTCTCTAGTTGTGATTTCTAAATGTAGTGTGACAACTTCTTTTGCAACGAGATCGACAATGTCAACAAAGTGTTGTTTTTGATCTTCATGGAGAGCTTTGATCGCTGGGATCGCCCTTTCTATAACATCTAGTGGAGTGCCAAAGGCCGCTAGCCTTTCTCGCAACTGAGCCAGGCGATTAACTTCGCTTGGGTCTCTGAAAAATCCAAGAGCGACAACGCTTCCTATAAAGTCGCCGTCAATAACGATCGGGAATAGAGCAACATCGAAGCCAGCTGACTCCCATTTTCGAACAGAGTAGCGATTTCCCGTCTGGCGAAGATCATCGACCATTTTCGAGACTTCAACAGCGAGAGATTCGTGAGATGCCGGTTTTTCTAGAATCGCCTTAACTGCTAAATTTTGAAACTTGGCTTTGTCTTTTTCAAGGCCTCGAAGATGTCCGCGTTCGTCGGTGAACACGACCTCTATATTCCACCACGTCCTCAGAATTTCTTTGAGCTTTCTGATCACATGTATATGTTCAAAATCATCCCAATTGATCATTTGACGATCCCCCTAAAAATGACAAGTATTCCTACAAACTGTCTAAGTTCTTATCGTCAAATGTTTGAACAAGTTGACACTAAAACTGTCTAAAAGTTGATTACTCGGCCTTAGGTCGAGAAGCGATTTGGGCATTGAGGGCTGTTGCCAAAATCTTCACGTTCCGCACGAAAGGATTTAGATCCCAGCCAATTCTTTAGTCGAACGACCTTAGCTGAAGGCTTTCAAGCTCTGAGTACTTTCCGCCCATCTGGATAAGCTCTCGGTGAGTTCCCGATTCGATGATTTTACCATGTTCCATCACAAGTATTCGATCAGCTCTCATGACTGTGCTGAGCCGATGTGCGATTACAAAAGTCGTGCGCCCATGCATGAGTTCATCAAGGCCCTTCTGAACTTCAACTTCGCTGGCACTATCTAGGGCGCTTGTCGCCTCATCAAGGATGAGTATGGGGGCGTCCTTATAGATTGCTCTTGCGATACTGACTCGTTGCTTTTCTCCACCTGAAAGAGAGCTGCCTCTTTCGCCTACCGTGGACTCGAACTTGTTCGGCTTGGCTTCGATAAACTTATTGGCATTGGCAAGCTCCGCTGCCTGAATTGTTTTTTCAACGCTGACTGGTGATCCGGCTCGAATGTTTTCAGCAATAGTATCGTTAAACAAGAATACATCTTGGGTGACGAGTGCCACGTTGGAGCGAAGATCTTTTAGTCGAAACTCTCGAATATCGACACCATCAACAAAAATGCAACCTGAGGTGGGATCCATAAACCTTGCGAGCAAATTGACAAGAGTCGACTTGCCGCTTCCGCTGGTGCCCACAAAAGCAATGACTTCGCCTCTGTTGACGTCGAGGTTAATGTTGCTGAGAGAATCAGAAGATGCATGGGGATACCTAAAGCTAATGTCTTTAAATGATATATTATTGAAGTTGCGGTTGAACGCTCGCGAGGCTGGCTTGTCCGTAACAACCTGTGGGTTTTCTAAAACTCGCAGTATCCTCTCGGCGGCAACGAAAGAAGGTTGAAGGCGAACATAAGCATCTTGGACTTTTTTGACGGGCTTCTGCAAAATGCCAAGGGCTGCTATAAATGAGACAAAATTACCTAAAGTTGATTTATCTTCGATGATTTGAACGCCAATATAAAAGGCCGCTATCGTAAAAGCGATTGCGCCTAGCCAGTCAGAAACGGGCCCAGCGCTTTCTTGTCGAGTGATAATCTTTCTGCGAGACGTAAGGTAATTATCTACAACCCTCATAAGCCGTTGCTTCATATGCTGCTGCAAATTGTACCCTTGAATAATCCGCACTCCATCTAAAGTTTCCTTAAAAGTCGAGGTGAGGTTCTCTAAAGTCTCTTGCTGCTGGTGAGAGTATTTTCGAATGCTTTTGCCGAATTGCTTGAGAGTCAGTGCTAGTATAGGCGCTAAGACAATCACTAGAAGGGTGAGCTTCCAGTCGAGGTAAATAATCCACCCTAGTAGAGCGATGGCAGTAAATGGCTCACGCAAAATGTCTGCAACCATTAAAAGCCCGACCTTGATGTTGTTCACATCATTTATCACCTTAGATAAATTTGCTCCAGAATCATTCTCACTATGGTAAGCCAAGCTCAAGTCCATGAATTTTTGCTGTAAGGCTATCTGTATATCAGCGCAAACCTTTTCGCCGTAAAATATGAGCAAATAGTAGTGAATGTACCTAAAGAATCCGTTGATTATATAAAGGACCACAATCGCAACACACGACCAGGTGAGTAGCGAGATGTTCTTTTTTACAAAGCCATCATCGATAAGATACTTTCCGAGAACGGCCGGAAGTCCGCTCGTCAGGGCAAACAATAGTCCTATAAAAATGGCGAAAAAAAACTGACGCCTATAAGGGATTATGTAGGGGTAGAGTTTCTTTGCGGCGATCCAGTTCATCTCAGCCTTTCAAACGACTTCATCTGACCTTGGCTTATTGCACAAACCGGGGCGCATGAGTAGAAATAAAAGCGAATCACTTAACGGCCTCACTAAATGGCCCGGTGTTCGGCTTCTTTTCTTTCTTTGCAGAGAAGTAGGGCTCAAGATATTTGGCGGTGGGCGAGCTTTTGACGGCAATGAGATCTTTTGGAGCCCCTGCGAAGAGAAGATGGCCACCTTCACCGCCGCCTTCAGGGCCAATCTCGATCACAAAGTCGGAGTTTCTAATAACATCCATGTTGTGCTCGATCATAATAACGCTTCCGCCAGCTTGTATCAGACGACAGAGGGCTTTGAGTAGTAGCTCTATCTCTCGAAAATGCAGACCTGTTGTTGGCTCATCTAGTATGTAGAGCGTAGCCCTTTGGGTACTTTGCATAAACTCGCGGGCAAGCTTAAGCCTTTGAAGCTCGCCGCCAGAGAAGGTGCTTGATGATTGACCTAGCTGAATGTGATCGAGCCCCACATCTTTTAATATACCAAGTGCGCGCTTAAGATTTTTGTTATCAGAAAAAAATAGTGAAGCCTCTTGGACCGTCATATTAAGTACTTCGTTTATGTTTTTGCCCTTGTACCTAACCGTTAAAACATCTGGGTTGTAGCGCTTTCCGCCGCACTCTTCGCAGGTCAGTGTGACGTCATCCATAAACAACATGTCGACAATTTGTACGCCGTCGCCCTGACAAGCGTCGCATCTGCCGCCCGAGACGTTTAAGCTGAACGTACCCGCAGTGAAACCCAAATCTATGGCATCACTTAGTGCTGCGAAGAGTTTTCTGACTTCGTCAAACACCTTAAGATACGTCAAAGGATTGCTTCTTGAAGACCTTCCAATAGAACTTTGATCGACAAGAACGACGTCTCTCAGGTTTTCGTGTCCTTCAAGAGTGTCATACTCTAGGCCCGAGATACGCTCTCTTTTGAGAGCCAAATGGAGTGCCGGATAAAGCGTCTGTGTGATGAGGCTCGACTTACCTGACCCACTAACACCCGCAACCGTAACAAGGCTATTAAGAGGAAGTTTTACGTTAATATTCTTTAAATTGTGTCCGCGGGCGCCTTTGATTCCCACATAGAACTTAAGATTCTCATAGTCTAAGGATTTCGCTGCGTGCATCTCAACAAGGGGCGCGCGGCTATTAAGATAGCGGGCTGTTAGAGAATCATTAGATTCTAAAAAATCTTTAGTGGAGCCAGAGTAAACAATCTCGCCGCCCGATGGGCCAGATCCTGGCCCCATTTCGATAACATAGTCGCTCGATTTGATAACATCAGCGTCGTGCTCTACAACGACAAGAGTGTTTCTGAGGGCTACGAGACCCTTGAGCGCATCAATGAGACGGTGGTTGTCGCGCGGATGCAGCCCAATGGTCGGCTCGTCTAGCACATAAAGAATTTGGCTAAGCCCCATCCCGAGCTGGTTTGCCAATTGGATGCGCTGATACTCTCCGCCGGAGAGTGTTCGCGTAGCTCGATCCAAGTTTAAATAAGGTACGCCAACGTCCGACAAAAACTTAAGGCGAGAGGTGAGCTGCAAACGAATGTCTTTTGAGAGAGCTGCCTCTGAGTTTGAAAGATCCAATTTTCCTATTTCAAGAAGTAGTTCTCCGAGAGTTAACTTTGAGAGAGTTTGAATGGAATGGCTTCCGATGAGTACAAAAGCCGCCTCGGGTCTTAAGCGGCTACCGTGACAAACTGTGCAGAGCTGCTGCGTTTTGTAGCGCGAAAGAAACACGCGAACGTGCATTTTGTACTTCTTAGTCTCAAGATAATCAAAGAGGCCTTTTACCCCAGAAAACTTGCCGCTACCATTCCAAACAGTTTCGCGATCCTTTTGTGAAAGACTCTCCCAAGGTACAAGCGGGTCAACGCCAGCTTTCTCGCAAAACTTAAGCAGTTCTCTGCGATCTTGCTTGGCGCTGGGCATTTCAAATGGAGCAAGGGCCCCCTGCTTAATTGATAAGGATGGCTTGGGAACTATTTTGAACTCATCGAGCACAAGCTGATTGCCGAATCCACTGCAGGTTGAGCAGGCTCCAACGGGCGAGCTAAAACTAAAAAACGCTGAGGTGATCTTTGGAAAAGTAAAATCACAGATCGAGCAGGCATTCTCTTCAGTAAATCGCATCTCTCTTTGATCGGTCGACAGAAAGCGCATTTTGCCGCCCGTATACTTAGAGTTATATCGAAGACTGAGTTGATAACACTGAGAGACGGAATCTAAAAGTCTTGCTCGATCATCTTTTGTAACTGCGACTCGATCGACGACAAGTTCAAAGTCAGAGCTTGGCAATTGAGTGCCTATTTCAAAGTCGACGACTTCACCATTGACAAAAAATCTCTTTATACCATCTTTTTGAAGAAGCCCAGCAAGCTTCTTATCGTCAAGAGTGAGCTGCGCCTTTTTAATGGGAGCCAAAACATACCCTCGGGCGCCGTCGAAATGCTCGAAGAGTTTGTCTACCACTTGACCAGGGTGATCTTTAACTATGGGCGTGTGATGATTGGGGCAGTGAGGTTTACCGATTTTTTCAAAGAGCAATCTGAGATAATCATTCAGCTCTGTAAGTGTGCCCACAGTCGATCGGCTCGTCTTCACAGAGTTATGTTGTTCGATTGCAAGGGCCGGGGGAATATTTTCGATATCTTCAATGAGAGGTTGCGGGGCTTTGTGTAAAAACTGGCGAGCGTAGCTGGATAAGCTTTCGATGTAGCGGCGCTGTCCTTCTGCATAGAGAGTTTCAAAGGCCAGCGAGCTTTTGCCAGATCCGCTCGGTCCGCAAAGCACTGTCATTTTAAATAATGGGAATTCGACATTTAAATTCTTAAGATTGTTTTGTCGAACACCCCATAACTTGATGGAGTTCATGAGTAATTCTAATCCTGTTTAAACCGTGTGCCTATCATTCTTCGTCGCATGGGCAATGCTTCTTCAGCTTTCTCATCGCACATGGCGCGCGAGTTAACTGGAAGGTATTTCTTTACTGGACAAGATCTTCTTTTAAAAATTCTTTTTCTTCTTGGTCGTCGAGCCGCTTTTCAACCTCTTGCTGTGTACCAGGTTCGGTACCCTCCAGAAAGGCCTGCCGCACCACTACTTTCGAACGAGAAGAGGCTAGGCGACCTGCCTCGGCGTCGATGTTGGCGAATACAATTTTTGATGGCACTGAAAACTCACGAATCTCCCTATTATCGTGAAGCTTTTTCATGACTTCGAGCCATATTGGAAGGGCGGTAGAAGAGCCCGTCTCTCCGCGGCCCAAACTCTTTTCGGCGTCGAAACCTACCCATACGCCCGTAATGAATTGTGGCGTGTAACCAATGAACCACGTATCAAAATAGTCGCTTGTAGTGCCCGTTTTACCAGCAGCTGTTCGGCCAAGGGCCCGCGCTCTAGCGCCTGTTCCGCCAGGGTCACGGATGACGCCGGTAAGTATTGAGGTTATGAGATAAGCGCTTTGAGGGGAGATAAGCTGATCTGGATCCTCAAAATAGAGCGGCAGTGGGCCTTTTCGTTTCGCTTCATGGGCCGGTAAAATCGTTTCAGCTTCTCCCATTTCCCCAGTTTCTTTTGGCGGCGTATCTGTCGGTTTTGCTGCGTCCGTGGAATTTAAATACGCTAAAGTCTCGGTTCGTTTCTTTTCAAATTCTTGGGCTAAATTCTCGAGATCTGTTTTGAATCGCTCATCCAAGCTCGTAGCAGACAAAACTTCTTCTCCGCTGGCAGTTATTACTTTACGAATCATTATAGGTGTGAGGCGCCTTCCTAGATTTGCAAAAACACCATAAGCTCGAGTCATTTCGTAAAGAGTCGTAGAAGATGAGCCGAGCCCAAGACTGAGATCCATGTTCAGCGGACTAAAAACGCCTAGTCGCTTTACATAGGTTGCGACAGTGTCGACTCCTGTTTTGTCGAGTATTTTTATGGTCGGGATGTTTTTGGATTCGATGAGGGCGTTTCGAAAAAGTATATCGCCACCAAACTGAGAATTGTAGTTTCCGGGTTTCCATACTTTGACTTCGTTGTCTTGGCTATCGTTGGAATCTTTCACTTCGGTAATTGTGTCATCTTTGTAAACGATGGGCGCATCCACAATAACGGTGTTGGGGCTGTACCCACGGTCAAGGCCGGCTAAGTAAACAAAGGGTTTAAAAGCCGAGCCCGTTTGCCTAACAGCTTGAATCGTGCGATTGAACTGGCTTCCCTTTCTTCCAAATGGGGTGTCTTGAAACGAATAGCCGCCCACCATAGCAACGATGTCTTTTGTTTGTAGGTCAAAGCTAAGAAGGGCTCCTTCAACAACAGGCTCTTGCTCCAGTTCTAGTGCAACAAGCTTATCGAGGTCAGGTACAGTGGCTGGAAGAGGTTTTTTGATTTTTTTAAAGTAATCCGTGGTTTCTTTATGCCACTTTTTGATGCGTTCACTCGAAATGCCCTCTGAGGCAATCCTGATTAGAACGATGTCACCTGCTTTAAGTGCTTGAGAAGGTTTTTTGATGAGATCGTAATCGTAGCGAATTTCTGGATTTAGCTTTCTGGCCCAGGTCATCGTATCAAAGTCGATCATGCCTTTTATGCCGGGAAGATCGACAATGACAAAACCGTTCTTGTCGTTTACCGAGCTGACGAGACCTTTGTAAAACTCTCCTACTTTAAGATGCGCCGGAAGCTTTGAGATTGCCATCGGTATCAGTGCTGCGGACTTTTTAGTTGGGTCTGCTTTCAAATCAACAAAATCACCAAGGTAATTAACGCTGCCGTCCGGCAGAAGAATCTGTGAGTCTGAGGCCGACTTGACGAGACCCTCTTCATTGGCCTTGAGAAATTCAGTGATGGCTTCGTCGCCTTCGATATGCTGAAGCGGACCGCGGTAACCCTGTCGTTTGTCGGTGTCTCTTAATCCTTTACGAACTTCTTCTTGCGCAAGTTCCTGAGCCGAGAGGTCTAAAGAAGTGTGTATACGAAGCCCTTCATCGAGAACGGCGGTTTCTCCCAGTTGATTGACCAAGTATTGCCTGAGCGTTTCTAAAAAATAGGGAGCGCGATCTTTATAGTCCGTCCGAACAAAAAACTTCAAAGGTTCATTCTTCCATTTCTCAAACTCTTCGTCGGTAATGTACCCCTCTTCGTTCATTCGTCTTAAGACGTAAACCTGCCGCTGCTTAGCCATTTCAGGATTGTTCGATGGAGAATACCGAGTCGGCGCCTGAGGCAGACCCGCCAATAGCGCCGCTTCTGCAACGTTTAGTTGGTCGACGGGTTTTCGAAAATAAGACCTTGCGGCAGCTTCAACGCCATAAGCTCCTTGCCCTAGATAGATTTGGTTCAAGTAAAGATAGAGAATCTCTTGCTTAGAAAGGTTTTGCTCCATTTTGTAAGAGAGCAAAATCTCGCGTATCTTGCGGTCATAGGTTTTCTCTGAGGTCAACATAAGAGAGCGAGCTACCTGTTGGGTGATGGTGCTGCCGCCTTGAACTTTGCGGCCGGCCTTCACATTGGCTACAAAGGCTCGGAAAATTGCAACTAGGTTGATTCCGCCATGATTGAAAAAGCTTGAGTCTTCAGCCGAGATAAAGGCTTGAACAATCTGTTCAGGCATTTTTTCAAAAGGTACGATGAGTCTTCGTTCTCTAAAGAATTCTCCAACTTTTTCTCCGTTTCTGTCGAAGACTTCAGAAACGAGTAAGGGTTTATAATCTTCGACTGTAACAAGTTTTGGAAGGCTTCCTGATATCCAAACTAAAAAAAGGCCAGCCGAAATTGCGCCAATTAAAGCGATTGAAAACACCGCGAGAATCAATTTTTTTGCCATAGGCTAAAAGAGTAAATGAAGAGGTCAGAGGATACAAGTTGGTAGGGCTTCAATTGTTAGGTCAAAGACAATGCAACGACTCAAAAATAGATTCTCAGTGGCCTCTTAAGCATGAGTTGGGCGTGGTAGCGACAGGCTCAAGTCTTTCAAGTGTTTTAGTTGCCCCCCTGCGATACCGTGCTGTCACCTGTCGTGCTTTCGCGGGACTCTTTTTTGCTTAGAGCTTCACAGGCTCGTTGGGCTTGTTTAACATAGCCATCCAGAATGCTGTTTTGTCCGGTTGTTGGCGCAAGGCTACCAAGAACTGCCTCAAAATCAGTTTTGACTTTACCTGAATCGTCTTTGCTACAAAGACAGTCATCTTGTGCTTTTTTGAAGGTAATATTTATTTTGCCAATGCTTTCTAGTGCTTCGTCGTATTCTTCTAAAGTGACGGTTGCCTTTATAGAGTCACGACCGTTGTCTGACGACGCTAATGCCTTGCTGTACTCGCCACGCACGTCTTTTAGATTGGCAAGTCCCAGTGCCACGAGTGTACTTTCGGATTTCAGTTTCTCTTGATGCTTATTGGCAAGTTCTGCGTTCAAAAGCCCGATCTCTTCACCGTGCTGCTGAGCTGCAATCTCCATAGACCTCATATGTTGTAGAATAGTATTTCTTAGGTTGTTGAGTTGTGTGTTGGATTGCTGAGTGAGATTCTGTGAAAGTACAATTTGTTCGCTATTAAGTAGATCGCGCTGGGCGATGACATCTTCGATACGCCTTAATATCTCTTGCTCTTTTAATCGCATATCGCGGAGTCCATCTTGGTAGGCTCTTTCTAATTTTTGAAGGTCCCCGAGTTTTCCGGGCCCTTCCATACACTTAGCTGCACGATAGCGAACAATCATTTGCTGTTTTTCTTGCTCAGATCGTCCTTTTGTACGAATTAACCAGTCGAAAGGTATGTGAGTGTTGTTCATTGCCTGTGCAGCCAGAGCATTGACAGTCATTGTTGAGGACTCTTCAGCCTTTGAGATGCAGTCTTGGTAAGTGTCTTGAATGCTGTTGAGGTAGGCGGTACGGGCTTTTTGAAGATCAGAGGTTCTCAGTCGATCGAGCTGAGCTTGTAGCTCCCGGTAAGCTGATAGCAGCTTTTGAGCCTGCTGAGAGTTTTGTAGCTGCTGATTGCTCAAGGCTCGTTGAATATCCTCTGTCACCGCTCTTTGATCTTGCTGAGCTTTTGTGATTTGGGCCTGAATATCAAGACTGTCTTTTTCGTATTTTATTTTGGAATCAGAGATTTTCTTCATCAATTTGAAAATGTCATCCTCAAGGTCCTTTACTGTATCTTGGTGATCTTTGAGAATCGAACCCTCTAGTTTCATTTTTTGCATCTGAAAGGGAGGGCATGCATCAGCCATTTCTTCACCGACACGCTTAGATTGATCCCTTCTCTTTTTTTTGTCAGAGGGGTTTCCAAAATAGACATAACTATTCATGGCCCCAAAACAGTCTTCAGCCGCTTTTTGACATAACTCAGTGTCTTGAATGAGTGTCCCGCGCTTCTTTGTGACTCGCAGTTTTGCGCATTTTTCTCTGGCCGTAGCCACTTGAGATTCGTACTTCTGGTAGGATGGCTGGCAAGATTTGATCTGATCTTCGAGGCGATCAGTATCAGTTCTCTGCGGGGTGCCAATTGTGATTGGTGGCTGGGAGGTAGGCGGCGCGGCGGGCGAGATCGTAGCAGTGTCAGCATGAGCCGTGGTGCTCGATACTAGTCTAATCCAATTGGCGGCAAACGAAGTGGTAAACCAGTCCGACGACCCCAAAAAGGCATTCATGAGAAACAGGCTGTATAAGACAGACTGAAAGTAGCGGCTCATATAAACAGTTTATCGGAATTACGACCGGGAATCTTTATATGAGACACACGAAAATCGATCTCCAAAGGTACCTGCTTCCCTTTGGTAGCGCTGGAGCGCTACCAAAGGGAAGCAGGTACCTTTTGGAGACGCAGGGCTTTATGCTGGGATGGGCAAAAAAAATTCGCCTGTAAATCTGCGGATTTGGTGGGATTTTTCAAAATGAGACATCGCCTGTAATGGCTTCCCGTTGTGCATTCTTTTCTGCGTGGTAAAGTAATCAGTAAGGGTTTCTATAGGTTTGTGGAATCAGTAAATTAAAACCCTACAAGCATAAGTACGGGGGCTGTCCCTGACGATGGTGAGCAGGCTCAGCATTTTTGGACTGAGAAGCCTAAAGTTGTTATAACGGCGACCCACCTAGAGCTAGAACGGGTTTTGGATTTCTGCCACCACAAAATTCTGTGGAAACCTTTTTTTTATTTTCAGCGCGCTGTCCCCGGCGCCTCCTGGTCGGCACATCGATCGGTACTACCTACTCCTAACACCACTATCTTTGTTTTTGCTCGCTACGTTCGACAAATTGGGAGCAGCCCTTTATTCGACTTGAGCCAACTTTTTGATTCTGCGGTTCTATTTTGGAACCGATTACGCGTTAAGCCATCACTTTTTTTGCTCCGTATTCTTAGATTCTTAAATGTGAAATTTCAGACTTAAATCTAAGCAAAAATATGACAGCATCTCTGGCCTAAAGTCCTGCTGGCCAAAACAAAAACATTCGAGAGTTCATCAATTAGAGAGTGAATACTGAGGTTTATATACAAACCTCATCAGCGCTGTTGATGTTTGCGGCTGCTTGAAAACTTAAATTCAAACTTTAAGGATCTTAAACTCACCTGCGATGCTGCCGAGATGTTTGTTTGTGACTTATTAAAATTTCATTTATTTCAACAGGTTACACGATCGATCGCCTTTTTTCGTGTTGCACATTTTTTTGGGATTGTGTGTAACTAGTTCACTTGCGAGTGAAGGTTTACTCGCGTAAGGGGGGGGGGAATGGCAAGTATATCCAAGAAGTTAATACTTCAATGCCAGAAGAGACTGATGGATGCCAAGCAGGACATTCTAAATCGAGTGCGTGACCGCAAAGACGATTTGAGTAGCTTTGATCGTGGGGGCGATGAGGCTGACCAAACTATGCGCTTGCTCGTTGAGAGTGAATCCTTAAGCCAGCAAGAGCGGCTTCGAAAACAGCTTATCGAAATTGAATTCGCATTGGCTCGAATCGAAAAAGGCACTTACGGCTTATGCGAAGAGACTGAGGAGATTATTGAAGTGGAAAGGCTCCTGGCCATACCATGGACTAGACTCAGTATCGAAGGCGCTGAGCATCGTGAAGCTGTTAGCAAAAGATACGCACAATTTTAGTTTACCAATCATATTTTGTGGGGTTGGCCATGAAGGGCCGGCCCCATCATTTTTTTGAGGTACAATAAGACTCGAAGTACCTTTCGAACTCGGGCCAGTTTTTTTCTCTTCTTATTGGCCAGACTGTCCGAAGAATTGTTTGGTGAAAGCAACTCGTCTCAACATCCGGTTTTACAATTTGTTATTCCATACACATTGGTTAGCTATTTTGGTTTTAGCTCCTGTCTTGCCCACTTTAGAGGTAGCGAGCAAAACGCCCCCTTCCTTAGAAGATTCTACGCGTCTGTCGCGTGAATTGCCAAGACTCCCGCTCAGTAAGACTAGAACTAAGACTCCTGAGACGAAACCAGAAACAAACACGGGGCTGCTGGGTTTATTTAAAAGCGAATCCAAAACAGATTACTTTGTTCATCGCGTAAGAATGAGATCTGGGCTGAAATCAGAAGATAATTCGCCTTTAGCAAAAGTTCCAGCTGCGCATATTCTTGTGCCTACAAAAAAATCAAAAAAGGTGGGGGGTAAACTCTCCTACAAGTTTGAAGTGTTGGCGCTTCCGGATGACACGACTGATCCCCACGGCTGCGCCCGCAGGGCGTGTGGATTTTTTCAAGACCACAACGAATTTTTAGCGGCATCAGTCTGCAAAACCGATCCTAGATATCGCAAGGACTCTGAGCCAAATCCAAAAATTCAATCTTCGTCTGAACATCACACTCCCAAATACCATATGATTTCTACGATGATAAAAGCCGGATTGAGTATTGATGAAATAGAGCAGCGATTCGGAGATGTAAATCAAACTCAAATGTTGAGAAAATGCCTGCGGAGCTGCGGGTCCGACTCGTCTGTGGCTCGTAAGTGTCAAAGTGAACTCCCGCCGACTATTGACGCTAATGCTGACCAGTTAGAGTACGTTGGGAAAGGCGATTCTAAGATAGCTTCACTCGAGACAGGGTTGAAGGGCGGGAATGTGGCGTTTAACGAGGTTGGTTACCCGAGCAGTGCTAACAGAGGTAAGGCCCTTGAAGAAACGCCTCGAGAAGAGCTTCTCACAAAACTAACAGGTCAATGTATTGCGCCTCAGGACCTGGAGTGTTTAAAAAAAGTACTAGCGCAAAGGAAAATACCGAAGCCCCCTATCAAAGAAAAAAAAAGTGAGCCGCCAAATGATTTGTTAAAGAGAAAGAGAAAGAGAATCCCACGGGCTGTGGCTTCGCTAAATAAAAATGCGTACCAAGATCCGCTTGCAAACTTACTAACCTGCCACGGTAAGCCTTTGCCCCACTATGCAGAAACTTTAGACGACATTCTTGGTAAAATGGGGATTGCGCATCTATTGGATGAATACACTCACTTTTCAAAGCAACCGTCTACTGACAAATTAATGAGTGCCCAATACGAACGGCTCTATAAAATTGCATGGGCAATGAAAACCTTCTACGTGTTAGCTTCCGAGGGTCTGGCTAATGAGGCGAGTGCTAGCGTCGATAAACAACTGAAAAACAACACCGGAATTGATCTTAAAGAACTTTATGATATCGATGCAGTAACTCGAACTATATGGGCCGAGTCGAGAGACTGCCAAGTGCAAAGCGATGGGGCTGGAAGAAACGTTTTTCATCCAGGGCAAGGCCAAATTGTCGCACGGGTTATTGCTGAGAGAGCGTACTTTGCTAAAAAAGAACCTTCATTTCGTGCAAATCCGGCCTCTCACCAAGCAAATGGCGACACGTTTGAACTTTTTGGAAACTATCAGAGATCAGATTTTACGGCTCATAAATATAGCACTTTGAATGAAAAGGACTTTCAATATCAGATATCCGAATTGCTTTGCGACGGCCCCAGCTGCGTCGCCGTCGAAGGAAAGCAATTTCAACCTTGGAGTGAAGAGAGAAACAAAAAAGGGAATTTGTCCGAAAACTACAAAAGAACGTTGTGTCCGATTCAACCCCAAAGAGATAGAGGAGACGTTTTTAAAAGAAACCAATTGGCCTACAGGAATTCGCTCAAACTGGCGACGGAGCTCGTTTTGGGTGGTGAAGACTTTTTAAGACGCAATCCATGGATACTTGGCAACCCTGAAGAGGTAGAAAAAGGACAGTACAAATCGTTAGCAGTTCTGGATCCGCGTGTTGCCGGGCCGTTCTTCCAGCACTGCAAAGCTAACCGATGCTACAATTTGAGTTCAAACCTCAGCAAAGAGAATCCAAAATGCAAAGTCGTTGGCGTTGGAGGTGACATTGTAGACGCTGATGAATCTAAAGGGGCCTGCCTGCCCATCCATGTTTACTTTGAGAGATCGCTAGCGCCTCAAATCAAATGTCCTACCCCCAAATGAACAGAGTTAGGCGAAAACAGAAAGAGGCATGTGGCTGTTAAAACATTAGACACGCGCGAGCCGTAAACGGGCTTTACCTAAAATAAAGATCAAATCAAAGAGATTCAGGAGTTGGCGTTCCCTCTGCTGCCCATTAGAGGGCCCTGCGAGTGAGCTTGTGTCGTAAAATGTTTGCGCTCAGGCATGGGAATTGCCACTATCTATTTATTGCTCTCATATTCGTCGCTACCAGGAGTTTAGGATGTCTCGGTTTGAATTTTTGATTATCGCAGCAGCGGTTTTCGCCTTATCGTCGTGTCAAAAAGTCGACGAAAAGCAAATTAAAGCAGAAGAAGAAATTGTTTTTGCCAGTAGCTGCGAAGATAGCTATGTACCCAATAAACTTCGCAAGGCCCAAAGCGACGGAATCCTGATACCACTTAACTATTTGCCGAATGGTCGCCATGCCTTTCAGTTTGTAGACATTGTTATTTCGGCCCCGCTTTCAGGAGAAAGCTCCCATGTTTCGATTCAAGGAGAAGTTACTCAGCGAAAAAGTAGACTGCCCCAATGTGGAATGAGCGGCAAAAGTTTCAAAGCAGAAAAGAAAAAAGAATGGTCCATCAAGGTTCCTAAATCAATCGAGGTTGTAAATGATACTATCGCGGTTACAGAATCATATACTCTCAAATTCGTCTCGAACGAAGAACGCGTGGGATTAAAAGTGGAGTCTGTTAACAAAAGCAATGCTCAGCAGATATTTCAAGATCAGATTACGACGGTGCACAGAGAGCGAGTCGCTTTATCTTCGTCGAGTTTCAATGACACTTACACAATTGAAGTAAAATCACCGGATGGACTGACTTCTGCAAGCGTGCAGTTTCAAAGCGTTGAAGCAGGTGCTCTTTAGGTCTTTAGCAAGAGTTCCAATCTGGAACTGCACTTTAGTATCTTACTCGCAGCAAAACGCCTTTTCTTTGTTGTTAGCATAAGCAAGTTCGAATAGCCTAATTCTTCAATTATGAAGATAGACCGTCTTGCCTCTGACATCTCGGCCTCATTCGTCGTATTTCTCGTAGCCCTTCCATTGTGTCTTGGAATCTCTTTGGCGTCTGAAGCACCGCTAGTTTCGGGTTTAATTGCTGGCGTAGTGGGTGGAATTCTGGTCGGCATTCTGTCGGGTAGTGCACTTAGCGTATCCGGGCCTGCCGCTGGATTAACTGTTATTGTCGCCAGCGGGATAAGAGAGTTAGGAACTTTTGAAACTTTTCAGCTGGCTGTAGTTGTTTGTGGAGTTCTTCAGATTCTGTTTGCGCTTATCAAGCTTCATAGAGTGGCAGGGATATTTCCGGCCAGCGTGATTAAAGGTATGCTTGCTGCCATAGGGCTTCTAATTATTCTTAAGCAAATCCCTCACGCGCTCGGCAGAGATGAAACTTTTGAAGGCAACTTGGATTTTCTCTCGGCGACGGGCAGTAACACATTTGCAGACATAGTTAAGGCCGTATTGAGTGCCCATCCAGGCGCGGTCTTGCTATCAGTGATTTCTCTTTTTGTTCTCATAGTTTGGGACAAAGTTGTTATTAAAAAGATACCGAATGCTAAGTGGGTTCCTGGCCCTCTCATCGTTGTTGTCATAGGCATTCTGTTAAATATGTCATTTGGCAGCAGTCCGTTAGCAATCCTTAATGAGCATCTTGTGCAGATTCCCCTGACAGAAGGGCTATGGCTCTTTTCAAGCACGTCCCCTGACTGGAGCTCTTTTACAAATCCAGCGATTTATAAGATTGGTTTTGTACTTGCCGTGGTAGCGAGCATCGAGACACTTCTTAGTGTCGAGGCAATTGATCGACTGGACCCGATGCACAGAATTTCAAACTCGAGAAAAGAACTCTTTGCTCAAGGTGCGGGCAATACGGTAAGCGCATTTTTAGGTGGCTTGCCACTTACAGCGGTTATTGTGCGAGGCTCAGCCAATGTGTACAGTGGAGCAAAAACACGTTATTCGGCCATATTGCATGGAGTGTTTTTGTTGTTTGCTGTTTGGATTTTTGCATCAGTTCTTAACCAGATTCCACTCGCAAGCCTAGCCTGCATACTGATAATCATCGGCTACAAACTGACGAGTAAGAGTTTGGTGATGAGTGTGTATCGCGACGGGCCAGATCAGTTCGTACCTTTCGTAGTTACAATAATCGCAATTCTGTTAACTGACCTTTTGACTGGTGTTCTCATCGGGCTTTTTGTGGGTATCTTGATTGTGGTTTTGAGCAATTCTTATTCATCGATATCGGTTGTTTCGGACGGCAAAGATCATCTTTTACGCTTCACCAAAGACGTTTCGTTTTTGAATAAGATCCGACTGAAAAGAGAGCTCGCAAAAGTTCCTGCAGGTTCAAGGTTGTGGGTAGACGGGTCTCGCGCGGCTTTCATCGATCAAGATATCTACGATATTTTAGAAGATTACAAGAAGAGTGCCGATCTTAACGGGGTAACACTTTCTGTTTCGAACGTAGAGGGTAAAAAGTATCCGAGTTTTATGAAGAAACTGAGGTAAGATGGAAAGCTATAAAAAACTCCTTTTGGCGAATAAAGCATGGATGAAAGAAAAATTAGAGCTCAAACCGGATTTCTTTACTCAACTTGCAAAAGAGCAAAAACCTGAATTTCTTTGGATTGGTTGCTCGGATAGTCGCGTTCCAGCGGAGGAAATCACTGGCACTGAGCCGGGAGAGTTATTTGTACACCGAAACATAGCAAACGTAGTCGTGCATACAGATTTTAATTTGCTGAGTGTTCTGCAGTTCGCGGTAGACTATTTGAAAGTGAAGCATATTATCGTTTGCGGTCATTACGGTTGTGGCGGCGTAAGGGCTTCACTTACCCACAATAGATTTGGACTTCTCAATAAGTGGCTAAGAAATATTAAAGATGTTCACAGGATTTACAGAGGTGAACTAGATCTTATCACCGATCCTATAAAACAAGCTGATCGCCTCGTAGAGCTAAACGTTGTGGAGCAAGTGCATAACTTAGCAAAGACTTCGATTGTTCAAAAAGCTTGGAAGTTTGAGCAGAGACCGACTCTTCATGGTTGGGTTTACGGTTTGAATTCAGGAGAGCTTAAAGATCTTGTTATTTTGAGGCCCGGCACCAACATCGACTCTATTTATCAGTTCGACTTTGCTGACGAGACCTAGTCGCCTAATGAAACAGCTGAGACCCGGCATAAGTAAGCTCTAGTCTTTTCTTTTAAACGCATATATGCTCTTGGCCCATGAGTAGTCAGTTATTCATTCGATGGGCAATAGTTGCGGCTGTAGCCGCTGGCGTTGTGTATTGTTTGTTGCCGTTTCTTGCGTACGTGAGTTTGGGCGGGATTTTTGCAATAATTCTTTTTCCTTTCAAATCATATCTTGTTGAGAAGAAATGGAGCGAATGGGCAGCTACAAGTTTTGTGGTTGCTCTTGCTACGGTGTTAGTGCTGGTGCCAGTGGGGTTGCTGCTCGTGGCCGGAGCACGGTCATTGTTGGCTCAGATTCCGCAGGCCTATCGTATTCTAGACGGAGATGGCTGGTCGCAGATGTTCGCGAGGATTCCTTTCGACGAACTTGCTATAAGCGTAGGCTCAATTTTGCCTTTTGATGTTATGGAACTGAAGGCGACATTGATTGATATGGCGGCCGCGTTAGGAGATAGACTCACAAAAATTTTGGGTACGCTTTTGGCGCGCATTCCCACCGGATTGCTAAGCTCCTTGTTTTTCATAGTTAGCTTGTTTTTCTTTACTCTTCACGGATCTGAGGTGGTTCGACTGGCGTATACGCATTCGCCATGGACTCCTACAAAAACTGAGGATCTTTTAAAAGCGTTTCGTTTACTCTGTCGCTCCTTGGTTGTAGCGATGTTGATCACTGGCCTTGCTCAAGCACTCATATTTTCTATAGGGTATTCTATCGCAGGTCTAGAGGGGACCTTAGTTGTTTCTTTCGCTGTTTTCGTAATGTCTTTTATCCCTTTGTTGGGTACAGCTCCAGTAACATTCGGATTAGCGATTTACCATTTGCTATCGGAAACACCAAGTGTCGGACTTATTTTGACTGTGGCCGCCTTTCTTACGGGAATTCTAGATAATTTGGTGCGCCCGCTTGTGCTCAGGGCCGGAGCTCAGATGGATCCGTTCATCGCTTTCACCGCGGTGATCGGTGGTCTAATTGGCTTTGGATTTCCGGGGCTCTTTCTCGGCCCAATTTTGTTCGGCATCTTAATTCATTTGTTTCGAACGGGAGAAATGGTTCCTTCGAAAAAACGCGCAAAGAATGAGCTACTGACAGAAGATCTTAAACTCACAGATAAATGATTTGGTGGTCTATGAAGCGAGAAAAGGATTCTCGGTTAAAGCATCATATGTTTGTTTGCACGAATCAAAAGCCAAATGGGCCGTGCTGTTATTCTAAGGGCGGCAAAGAATTGCGAGATTCGCTTAAAACGAGCTTAAGAGACCGAGGGCTTTGGGGAGAGTATAAAGTGTCCGCGTCGGGTTGTTTGGGGGGGTGTGAATCGGGAATCACCTGTGTCATTTATCCACAGGGTATTTGGCTAAAAGAGGTTACACTCGATGGCAAGGAACTACTCCTTAACACTCTTCTAGAGGATATGTGATTGGCGTACATTTAGGCCTAGCGTTTGTCAGCTTGCTCTTTGGGGTGAGCTATGTTTTTGGCAAAATATTGCTTTTCAGTATGGAGCCAGGTGCCTGGATTGCTCTGCGAGTTACCCTAACCTCAGCATTTTTTTGGATTCTCTTTGGCAAAACAGTCTGGAAGAAGCGCGGAGATTTAAAGCTTCGATTTTGGCATTTGGGGGTCTGCGCTCTATTTGGTGTTGTCATTAATCAGATTAGCTTTATCGAAGGCCTTCAGCGCACTATACCTTCTCACTCCGCCATCATGAACACGTCTATTCCCATTTGGACCTTGATCTTCTCTGTTATCTTAAAACGCGAACAGATGAACTTATTCAAAGCACTTGGTGTTTTGTTAAGCTTTATTGGCGTGCTCTATCTTCTCGAAGTTGATAAATTAGAGTTCTCAAATCAATATCTTACGGGCGACTTACTTTGCCTCTTGAATGCTTGCAGCTTCAGCTTTTATTTAGCTTATTCAAAAGGTCCGCTGAAGAATGTCTCCCCCATTTTATCGACAACCATGATGTTTAGCATCGCCCTACCTGCCGTGTGGATTTATGGTGTCCACGGCTATGTTCAAACAGATTGGCAAAGTTTTGGATGGCAAGTGTACGCGAACATTGCATTTTTGGTTCTAGGTCCATCGGTGTTGACATACCTACTCAATAATTGGGCGCTTCAGAAGGTCGACTCAAGCACGGTAGCAATTTACATTTACATTCAACCTTTAGTATCAATGATCTTGTCGTATTATCTGCTGGGCGAGCAGCCCACAGCGAGAATGTTAGCCTCTTCTGTGCTTGTTGTATCTGGGGTGATGGTGGGCACAGGGTTAATCGCTAAATTTTACCGAAGTTTTCGCACCCGCTGGTCATAGATAATCTACGACATCAGTTCATCTGGTTCTTCGAGGTAAGTGTAGCCCGTCAGATTCTCTTCGTAATTGCGCATAAGTAATCTGGCTTCATTTTTCGAAATCTGCCCCTCTTGAATACTACGCTCAGTGGCCTGGCGAACACTATTACATAGCTCTGTTTTATTATATTGAAGATAACTTAAAACTTCTGCAACAGTGTCACCTTCTTCAACGTGGTTTACAGTGTACCCGGCCTCTGAGATACCAATAAGTACAGCATCAGTGTCGCCAAAGAGGTTGTGTAGGTCTCCGAGAATTTCTTGGTAGGCGCCAATTAAAAAGACTCCCATATAATAAGGCTCATTGGGTTTCATACGATGGACTTCAAGGTAGTTTTTCTTAACTCCTTGTTCACTAAAAGTGTCGATTTTGCCGTCTGAGTCGCACGTAAGATCCACGAGCACACATCTTTTGGTAGGCTTATCGTTGAGGCATTGAATCGGCATTACCGGGAACACATGGCCTACTGCCCAAGAATCAGGAACAGATTGAAACACCGAGAAGTTGCAAAAGTAAGTGTCTGTTTGATCGGCCGATAGTGTTTCTTTAAGTTCTTCAAAATCTCCCGTGGCCTCTATGATCTCCGACATTTTGCGAAGTATGCTGCGGATAATAGCTTCTGCTTTTGAGCGCTGCTCTAAAGAAAGATAGCCGTAGTTAAAAAGTTGCAAGGTATCGTTCTTTAGTTGTTGTACGTCGTGAAAAGACTCTACAAGGTTTTTGCTTTTAAGAGTCGACAGGATCTCGTAAAGAGATTGCACAATGCGGTGATCTTCTTTCGCGGCAGGCGAGGGCATTGGTGCGTTTGAGAGCTCATTAACCCCGAGCACATTAAATATCAAAACCGAATGGTGAGCCACAAGAGCACGCCCCGCCTCTGTGATAATATTCGGATGTGGAATTCCCATTTCATCGCAAGTTCTTAGAATCGTGAAAGTCACATCGTTTGCGTATTCCTGCTCAGAATAGTTAATCGAGCTATTGCTAGAGCTAGACCCGTCGTAGTCAACTCCTAGGCCGCCTCCAACGTCGATGTATTTGAGTGGTGCGCCGAGTTTGTGAAGTTCGCAAAAAAACCTGGCGCCCTCATTGAGCGAAGCCTTGATGGCCTGAATACTTGTGATTTGTGACCCGATATGAAAATGCACGAGTTCTAGCATCTCAAGCATGTTTTCTCTTTTGAGTAGCTCAAGTGCTTCGACCATCTCTGTTGACGTGAGGCCAAATTTGGATTTAGCGCCAGAACTTTCTACCCAGCGACCAGCGCCCTTCGAATCGAGTTTGGCCCTTAGTCCAATTTTGGGAGTCGCATTTAGCTTTTTCGCTTTCTCAATAATTAACGGAAGCTCGCTGGCCCTATCGACAACAAGGATCGCTTTTCTTCCGAGTTTTCGGGCGAGAATCGCCGTTTCGACATACTCGGCGTCTTTAAAGCCGTTGCAAATGAGCAGAGCATCGGGATTGTCCATGAGTGCCAATGCCACCAAAAGCTCTGGTTTGCTCCCGCATTCAAGCCCAAGATCAAAGCGGCGCCCGCTTTCTAGTATTGCTGATACGAGGTGGCGTTGTTGGTTCACTTTGATCGGGTAAACAGCTTTGTATAGCCCCTTGTATCCATACTCGGTGATGGCATTTTGAAAACATCCTGCGAGGAGCTCTACGCGTGAGCGAACTATGTCTGGAAAGCGAATGAGAATAGGAGGTCTTATGCCCCTGTCCATAAGATCTGCAACAAGATCTGTCAAATCTACTTGAGGGCCCTTTTCGCCTTTTGGAGTCACACTGACGTTGCCTCGCTCATTCACTCGAAAGTAACCGGCGCCCCACAGATCGACGCCGTAGAGTGAGGAGCTGTCGGCCCTTGTCCACTCGGCTTCAGAGGTTGTTGAAACACTTCGAACCTGATTTTCAGTTGTCGGGGATGTCGACATTTTTATTCTCCACTCGCTAGAGCCAATACTGATGGGCCTTACCGGGGGCAATCTAACAATTATTTCTGGACGAGCCTAGTTAATTTAGGATTTTTGTCGGAGTCGGAAGGCGGTAAAGTTACTAAACTTTCCTTTTTGAAGTTTCTCTTAATGTACCCAGTGAAAATGCCGCTCGCGCGTAGAGTCCCCGCGTGGGGACACCTACACAATGAGATTCAAAATCTTTCCGGGCTTGTAAATGACCTTCTTAAGGGGCTTGGCGCCAACAGCATTGGTCACCGCCTGGATTTCTAAAGCCTTTTTGACAACCTCTTCTTCGGTGGTATCCAGTGAAACCCTGAGGGTGCCTCGCATTTTTCCAAGCACTTGTACTCCTATCTCAACTTCATCCTCGGTAACAAAATCAGGATGCCATTTTGGCCAAGGTGCGATGCTGACGAGTCCACTTTCGCCAAGACGACTCCACAGCTCCTCCGCCAAATGAGGCGCAAAAGGCATGAGAAGTTGGCTGAGCACTTTAAAAAGTTCTCTCGGGCGAGCGTCCGTTTTGTAGAGTTCATTAACGAGAATCATCATTTGGCTAATCGCCGTATTAAAATTGAGCCTTTCAATATCTTCTGTGACCTTCTTAATTGTTTTGTGAAGAGCTTTTTGTAAGTCGGCTGACAGCGGTTCATCCTTAAACAGAGGGTTTCCTTGCTCGTCGAACATGGCTCGCCAAATACGGTTTAGGAACCTCCTTACTCCTTCGAGTCCAGAGGTTGACCAAGGTTTGTCTTTTTCAAGCGGGCCCATAAACATAAGGTAAGTCCGCAGGGAATCTGCTCCGAACTCCTTAACAATTTCATCGGGATTTATCACATTCCCTCGAGACTTCGACATCTTTTCGCCATCCTCACCGAGGAGCATTCCCTGGTGAACGAGCTTCTTAAAGGGCTCATCGTGGCTCACAAGCCCGCAGTCAAAGAGTACCTTTTGCCAAAATCGTGCGTAGAGCAAGTGACCGACCGTGTGTTCGGCTCCTCCTAAATAAAGGTCTACGGGCATCCAGTAGCTCTGCGCCTCAGGAGAAAAAGGGGCAAAGTTGTTGTTAGGATCAATATACCTTAAAAAGTACCAAGAGCTTCCGGCTGATCCTGGCATTGTGTCGGTTTCTCTCTGGCCCTGCAGTCCATTGCTATCGTAGTTGATCCAATCTACCGCCTTTGAAAGAGGAGCTTTGCCATCCTCAGATGGTTGAAAGTCTTTTACGTCGGGCAAAACAACAGGCAGCTCATTTGGCGGAACGCCCACAAGCTCTCCGTCAGGTTTCTTGATTATCGGAAAGGGCTCACCCCAATAGCGCTGCCGACTAAAAAGCCAGTCTCTCAGCTTGTATTGCACTCGCTTTTTTCCAATACCCTCGCTCTCTAGGAAGTGCGTAATTTTTTCGATGGCCTCCGTAGAGGAGGTTCCATCAAAGCCATCAGAGTTACAAAGTGTCCCTTCTGATGTGTAGGGGAGTTCGCCGCCCGCGATGACCCGCTGTATCGGCAACTGGTACTGGGTTGCAAATTCGAAGTCTCGCTCGTCGTGGGCTGGCACTGCCATGATGGCGCCGGTGCCGTAGTCCATCAACACGTAGTCAGCAATCCAAATAGGAATTTGTTGATGAGTCAGTGGATTCAGTGCGTAACTTCCGACGAACACGCCCGACTTCGTCTTTGCAGTCTGGCGATCGACTTCACTCTTGGAAGCAGCGCTTTTCTTGTAATCTTCAACGATCGCGAGTTGAGCCGAAGTGGTGATTTCAGCAACGAGCGGATGCTCCGGAGCTAGAACCATAAACGTCGCTCCAAAAAGAGTGTCGGGCCGAGTTGTAAAAACATTGAGGGTCTTTTTTGTACCCACAATTTTGAAGTGCACCTCGGCTCCTACACTTTTGCCGATCCAATTTCGCTGACCGTCTTTTGTGCGCTCGCTCCAATCTAAATTATCCAGTCCTTCAAGTAGTCGCTCTGCATAGTCTGTGATTTTGAGCATCCACTGTTTCATCGGCACTCGTACAACGGGGTGGCCACCTCGCTCGCTTTTACCATCAACGACTTCTTCATTGGCCAAGACGGTTCTGAGTGCTGGGCACCAGTTAACTGGTACCTCTTTTTGGTAAGCGAGGCCCTTCTCGAAAAGCTTCAAAAACAAGAACTGAGTCCATTTGTAAAAGCTGGGATCACAAGTTGATATCTCTTTGCTCCAATCAAAGCTGAACCCCAAGGCATGAAGCTGCCTTTTAAAGTTAGCTATAGATTTTTGGGTTGTCGTAGCTGGGTGAATCCCGGTTTTAATAGCGAATTGCTCAGCTGGCAGACCGAATGCGTCCCAGCCCATAGGATGGAGCACGTTGAATCCTTGGCATCGCTTGTACCTCGCTATAATGTCGGTCGCGGTATACCCGACGGGATGCCCGACGTGTAAGCCATCTGAAGATGGGTACGGAAACATATCCAAGATGTAATACTTGGGCTTATTTGATTCTTGTGAGGCGACAAAGGTCTTTTGGTCTTGCCAGACTTTCTGCCACTTTTTCTCTATTTCTTGATGATTGTGGGCCATGGACGAGAAAATAACAGGATGTGTAGGAACGCGCAATGATCCCAGCAGCAGACAGAAGAATTTTGGTGGTCGACGATGACAAGGATGCTTTGAGGGCAGTAAGTCGGGCACTTGAGGCCGAGGGCTACGTGGCCATCCTTGTGACTGACGGGAAGACTGCTATAGAGAAAATCAAAGAAGCACAGCCAGATTTGGTGTTGCTTGATGTTCAAATGCCCGGGCTCAGCGGAATCGACACACTTAAGTATCTGCGAGGTCGCAAAGAGTATGTTGCGACCATGTTTCTCTCAGCGAAATCACAAGTTGATGAAGTCGTGCACGGACTTGATTGTGGGGCAGACGACTATATTCGAAAGCCTTACAACCTCAAAGAACTGCTTGCTCGCATTCGCTCTCAGTTAAGGATTAAAGATCTGAATGATCAGCTCAGAGTGGCCAACCAGCAGCTAAAGGGTTTGGTAGACAGAGACGATTTGACCGGACTCTTTAATATGCGTTCGCTCTATCAAAAGCTCGATCACGAGCTTGAGAGAGGGAAGCGGTTTGGTCATAGTCTTGCGGTTATTATGATGGATATGGATCACTTTAAACTTGTTAATGACAATCACGACCACTTGTTTGGTAGTTATGTACTCAGTGAAGTCGGAAAGATTATAAAAGATAATATCCGCTCCGTCGATTTTGCCGCACGATACGGTGGGGATGAGTTTTTGATTGTGCTTACGGAGTCGAATCGTGAGGGAGCAGTTAGGTTTTGCGAACGCCTCAATGAACTGGTTCGCGAAGAAAATTTTGTCAGCGGGGCAGATGAAATAAAACTTACCGCAAGTATGGGGATTGCTATGTCGGACCCAGAACTCGAAGTAGATTCAAGGGCTATGGTAAGGGCGGCTGATCACGCTCTTTATCAAGCCAAACGCGAGGGGCGCGACCGAGTTATAGAGTTTAAACCGTCATTAGATTTTCAACTTGGTCTTCCTCGAAGCAACATGGCCGCAGAGCTCATGCGCCGAGATAAAGAAAAGAAATAACGTTTTTGAGGGGTTAAAAACTCTGGCTGAGTTCGTGGAGCCTTCGGGTCCACTGCTCAAAGTGATCTCGTGGGACTAAAAAAGTTGCACTCATGGGGCTCATTAATATGCGCTCGCTGGCTTTGGGTTGATCTTTCAATTGTTGGCTGAGCTTAGCTATGTAGTCAGTGCCGACAGAAGCTGTCGAAGAAACGCTTACGGTAGCAATGGGCGTAACATGCCAAGTGTCTTTTAGTTCGAGTTGATTCAAGTTTTGGATTTTCGCTTCTACCCAGCGAAGTAAATCTGGGCTTCCAGCGCAAATAATCTCGCCGGCGTGGTTGTCGCAACCAACGTAAAGAAGCTGCGGCCAAGAGACCTCTTCACCACCTAAACATGCTGAAAACATTTCTAAGAGTTCGCTGATTGAAGGAGCCGCTGCCTTAAGTAGCAACGCATTTTTAAAACCGCTTATAGCAAATATTTCTTTTTTCTCTATAGACACGTTTGCAGCGCTTAAAGAAAGGCTGCTTGCGTTTGTATTCATCTCGTTACTCCTTATTAGTGGCTGCCCTTGAGGGTTCGATTGTTTTTGTGAATCAATTGAGGGTAAGCTCCCTTTTTCTACTCTCTTGCCCCACAACTCGTAGTTTATCGGAAAGACCTCGCTATTCGTTTCTCCAGATTCAAAACCAGGTTCATGAGAAGTCGACAGTCTTAAAAGAAGTTCTTGCGCGTGAGCAAGCTCAACACATCTGTGATGCAGAACTTTTGCTCCCCAGTATGTGCATTCTAATAAGAGTGCCGAAGGAATCTTTTGAACGTGTTTCGCTGTTGGAACTATCTTGGGGTCTGCAGTGAAAAACCCAGGGAGCTCTTTCATAAACTCACAGTGAGTTGCCTTAAGTGCAATAGAGTAGGCAACCGCCGTCAAATCGGAGCCACCTCGGCCAAGTGTGGTTACTTCTTTTAGTCTTTTAGAAACACCTTGGAAACCGGCTATCACAACAACTCGATTTGTTTCGAAAGCTTCTAAGACTCGCACGGGCGTGATTTCTAGAATCTGGGCGCTCGAGTGTGCCTCGCTCGTTATGATTCCAGCTTGGCTACCAGTAAAGCTGACTGCCTTCACTCCGATTTCGTTCAGTGCCATAGACAGTAGCGCCATACTCACTCTCTCGCCTGTTGAGACAAGCATGTCGAGTTCTCGACCTGAAGGTATCGGAGCAACCTTTCTGGCTAATTGGTAGAGTCTGTCGGTTTCTGCTCCCATGGCACTGACGACGACAATGGCTTTTCGCTTGGCGCCGAGGCAAGATTGCACCCTTCTTGCAGCGGCCAAGATATGCTCGGCGGTCGCAAGGCTGCTGCCGCCAAACTTGTAAACGGAGATCGTATTTTCCATATTGTTCAAGGTTACCTTATGTCCCACGCTACCGCATTCGATCAAGTTCTTTAACACGCAGTTTCGTGTTCTCACCGTACTGTTAGTTGGTCAAGACCAGTTGTTAGAACGGTGAGAAGTCAAAAACTTGGACGAATTCATACAAGTGCAGGCAATGAGGGAACTTTTTTGGGTATGAGGATTGAGTGGGTTTGGCCTATCACTTCGAGTGAATCCCGCAAGTAGACTTAAAAAGTAGAGTTAGAGTCGGGAGTGCGTTCGCGTGCAGCGATGGTTCTTCGTAAGTAAGCGCTGATTGGGCGAGAGGCCTTGAGTGGAATTTGTATTCTAAACTGACTTACATAGTGAGGCACATAACCTCTTATCAATTCGGCATTTAGCTCTCTGAGCTCTTTTGGGCTTAAACCAGCCGTGACAGCTATTAAATCTAGATGTGTGCCACCGGGAACCCAAATGTGTGTGGTATCTGCTTTGTTTATAGTCGGGCTTGGAATCTTAAACCCATACAAGTGCGGCGCCTTCGCTATAACAAGTGCGGCTAAGAACTTCGGCACATAGTCGCGCGTCTCATCATAGAGGGCGCCAGCTCGTGAAAGTCGCCAGAAACTTTTTGTATCGTGATTTCGAGTGATTCTTTTAATGTAGTTCTCGCCAGCGTTGTAAGAAGCAGTTGCAAGCTTCCAGTCTTGAAACTCTTGAAAAAGCACCTTCAAATATTTGGCCGCAGCGACGGAACTTTTTGAATAGTTTCTTCTTTCATCAAGCCACTCATTTATCGTGAGTCCAAACCGCTTACCTGTGGGTTTCATGAACTGCCACGGGCCAACAGCTTTTTTGGGGCTTACAGCATTGACCTGAAAGCCACTTTCTATCATCACCATATAAGCCAAATCCTTCGGTAGACCTTGGCTTGCTAGGATCTTCTGAATTTCAATTATTCTTTCTGAGCTTCGATTGAGCCAACGCTGAAAAGTCCCTCTACCGGTAGTTGAATAAAAATTAACCCAGTGTCTTACCTCATCAACTGGGTCAACGGCTATCGAAAGAGGCTTCGTGCTTTTTACTTGAAGAGGTTTTTGAATACGAATTGTCAGTGGCGGCTGGGGCTTTTGGATTTCATGAGAGGAGAGCTTCAAAGAACTGCTTGCTATAAAGGGCACCAGTGCCCCGACAAATAGGATCAAAGGCGCTCCGAAGTGTAGCCAGCTTGTTTGCCTCTGAGCCTGGCAAGGCGCAGGAGACTTTGCTTGCGAGCTTTTTTGCGCCTCTCTTAATGGCATTGAGTGCCCTTGATGATTTTCATTGAAGCTAACATCTTCTCTAGTATCTATCGAAGTACCAAGAGAGTGAAAGTCTCAATCGAGGAACACGATTCAAGTCTGGTTTAAGACTGCTTCTCACATTCAATCAGCATATTGACGGTAGTGTCACGAATTTGGCGCATCTGCACCGCAAAAGCAGCGCTAAGGAGCAACTGAATGCAGTTACTTCAATTGGCCACGGGCTTTCGTCTAGTGGAATGCAATTTGCTCAACTGAAAGTTGCGGGGGTTTAATGTCCATTAAAGGAATATACACAGCAATGAGTGGTGCAATCGCCCAATCTCAAAAGATTGATACGATTGCAAACAATATTGCGAACGCCAGCACCCCGGCCTTTAAGCGCGATGAACAAGTGTTCAAAGAATATCTGACTTCCTACGAGCAGGCCTCTCAAGAATTAAACGTACCTAAGGTGCCGGCAAGCATGGAGTCGTTTTATGACACTCAGGGGTCAGAGCGAACGCCAGTGGCCAATGTGGGCACATTCACCGATCACTCGCAGGGAAGCTTCAAGACTACAGGTAATCCACTAGATTTAGCCATTAATGGTAATGGCTACTTCGAAGTTCTCACTCCAAGGGGAGTCAGACTCACCAGAGCGGGAGCGTTCAGAGTGGATCAAGACGGTAGGCTCGTTACAAGAAATGGAGACTTAGTTTTGCAGCGAGCAGAGGGCACAAATGAGCCCCAAGGGCGTGAAGTTCGTCTCACAAATTCTCCTGTAACAATTGATAACAGCGGTCAAATTATTCAGGATGGCGAACCGTTGGCTACACTATCTGTTGTAAATGTTGTTGAGCCAACCCAGTTGAGAAAAGAGGGGCAGCTTCTCTATATGCCGCCTGAGGCAGCAAACATTCTAAACGCTCCAGGGGGTTACACAGTTCAACAGGGCACACTCGAGCTTAGCAATGTGGAAGTTATTAAAGAAATGTCAGATCTCATTCAGGCTCACCGCGTGTTTGATACAAACCAGAGGGCCGTGAAAGCCTACGATGCAATGAGTGAAAAAATCGCAAACACGATACCAAGGCTAGACTAAAAAGGGATGTGAGATGGGTATAACCACAAGGGGGCGAGATGATTAAAGCGCTGAACACAGCTGCAACCGGAATGCAAGCTCAGCAAACGAATATGGATGTCATCGCCAACAACATATCGAACGTCAATACGACCGGCTTTAAGCAAAGCCGCGCAGAATTTGAAGATTTAATGTACCAAACTCAAAAGGAGCCCGGCTCTGTCGTCGGCGAAAACACAAATACTCCAACGGGCGTTCAAGTTGGATTGGGAGTAAAGACAGCATCAGTACAGAAAGATTTTAAGATAGGTTCTGCAAAGATCACAAACAACCCCTTCGATATGCAGATCGAAGGTGACGGTTTGTTTATGGTTCAATTGCCTGACGGGCAGATAGGCTACACAAGAGATGGCTCATTTAGAAAATCAGCTGATGGTCGCGTTGTTGACAAGAATGGCCACGCTCTTTTGCCAGAGATTACAATTCCACCAAACGCTATTGGCGTAGACATTTCAGGTGATGGACAGGTGTCGGTAAGCATCGCAGCTGGGCAGGCCCCCGAGAATGTGGGGCAGATAGAGATTGTGAATTTCGTAAATCCGACTGGATTGAGGGCCAATGGAAAAAATGTTTTCTTACCTACATTGGCAAGCGGTCAGCCAAATCAAGGTGTTCCGGGAACAAATGGCCTTGGGGGAATTGCTCAGGGTCAGCTTGAAGGGAGCAATGTAAATATAGTTGAGTCGATGGTGGACATGATTGGAGCGCAGAGAGGCTTCGAAACAAATTCAAAAGTGATCTCCGCTGCCGATCAAATGCTTCAAACAGTTAACAATCTTAGATAAGGATAGAACGTTTTAATAATGGATAGATTGAGCACTGCCACTTTATTAATACTTACAGCTGCAGCGTCGGTCTGGCTCACTTCAGTCGTGCAGGGTAAAGAAAAAGATTTAGGCGTGGTGATCAACATTCGGTTTAAGTCAGAGAATGTTTTCGACAAGGAAGCCAAACTTTCAGAACTATTAGAAGAGAAGGACTTACATTACTTTTCAAAAGATTGCCTCGAGCAGCCGGTTATCCCGCAAAGACTCAATTCGCAGACTTTCAAGGTACGAGGTGATCACGTCAGCGATAAAATGGCCAATTGCCTTCGTGGAGATATCGCCGTAGCGATGAATGTTCCCGAATTTCTAATAGTTGAAAATGAAAACGACACATTTAGTGAGAGTAATATTAAAAGGGAGATGCTCCAGCGACTGCAGGATTCGTGCGCCGACTGCCAATTTCTTCTTTTACACGAGATCACGCTCCCGGAAGCACCTGCAAAGGATGAAGAATGGCGCATCGCACTTGAAAACAAAACTCTAACTAACTCTGTTTTATTCAAACTAGAGATAAGCCGGATGGGCCTGTTGATTCGGCGGCACTGGTTAAATCAAAAAATTGAAATCACCAAAGAGTTACCTGTGGCCGTTAAACTCATTGGGTCTGGCCAGAGAATCACTAGCAGTGATTTCGAATATCGAACAGTGCGCTTGGATATTCTGCGGGATGGTGTTCCTACCAAGGAACACCTAATTGGTCGGCGAATAAAGCGACCCCTTAAACTTAACGAACCAATATGGTCTCGTTTTTTGGAGCCTGTCTACTTAGTAGAAAAGGGCGCTCCTGTTTCTGCAATCTATCAGAGTTCAAAAATGAAGGTTGAACTGAAGACAGTTTCAAAAAGCAGTGGGCAGATTGGAGATTGGGTGAATGTGGCCAGTCCCAGCGGGGCTTCGGTATTGAAGGCGAAGGTTATTGGGGAGGGGCTGGTTGAAGTTCTGTAGATTTTTTCTAATCACGACACTTTTGTTTACTCTCTGCGGATGTTCAAGTTTTGGCAGGAAGATGAAATCATTTTTTTCGGGCGATACCGAAGATGTCAATAGTCAGACTTATAAACCAAATGCGAAGCCGGGCACGTTATATTCAGAGAACAACTATCTTCCGGTCGATGACGAAATAGTTGAATATCGCCGCATGACTAAAGATCGTTTTGAGTCAGAGGCGAATCTTGATGGAAACTCCAGTTCACTTTGGGTTATGGACGGTCAATCAAGCTATCTGTTTGCGCCCAACTCTGTTCGTTTGCTGGGCGACCCAATCAGTGTGGAATTAGACGGTGAACCGAAGAAACAAATTGAGGCAAAAGCGCAAGTTATTGCAAGCCTTCTTAAAGAGCGCGAATTGGCTTCTCTCAAAGAGGCAGGAGGCGAAGAGGCTGATCCTAAATTAGCCGAATCAGGCGCAAAGAAAGATGATAAAGGAGCGGCACCTGCAGCCCAGGCGGCCAACAAGAAGCCCCAAGAAGATTTCAAGTTTGATGTGTCAGCTATACCCGGAAAGATTGTTGAACAGCTTGATAATGGGAGCTACCGAATTAAAGGTTATCAGAATTTGATGATAGGTAAAAACGAGTTTCGAGTAATCATGGCAGGCACCGTTCACTCAAAAGATATCAACGATACTAAAGTTCTCGCGACTAAGATGATAGAGCCGCGCTTTGATATTGTTAGTCTCTCTAAGGACTTCAAATGATAAACACCAAACTAAAAGAACCCTTCGCGAAAGTTCTGCTTGCGGCAGGAGTAGCGGTTGCGCCACCACCAGATGCGGTCAAACTTAATGAACAGACAACTATAAGTGATGGCATACGAGTTAAGGACCTCGCCAATGTTCGGGGCGTTCGGGCAAATCAGTTAATTGGTTACGGGCTTGTGGTAGGACTGGGCGGCACGGGTGATGGCAAAATGGAATTCACCTCTAAGAGTCTGGCGCGTATGTTCGAGTCACTCGGCCTTAAGCTCGATTCAAAGGAAGTGGTCAGCAAGAATGTTGCTGCAGTACTTATAACTGCAGAGCTTCCACCATTTGCTCGCGCAGGCAATACCTTAGACATAACGGTGAACTCAATCGGCGATGCTTCCAGCTTAAGAGGCGGAACATTGGTCCAAACCCCTCTGCGTGCGGCCAATCAACAAGTGTTCGCAGTGGCGCAGGGCTCAGTAATTGTGGGCGAAACATCCAAAGGTTCAAAGCCACATCTAACCGTGGGCAGAATCAGCGGGGGCGCGATAATTGAGCGAGATTTAGATACGGATTTCGCTTCAAAGAAAATGTTTAGATTAACACTCCACAACCCTGATTTTACCACCGCGGCTAGACTGGTGAAGACTGTCAATGCTGACCTGGGCGGGCAATATGCAACAGCAAAAGATAGTTCAACTATCGATATGGTTGTTCCTTTTCAATACGAAGGCAATGCAGTCGAGTTTCTTGCTCTCATCGAAAACTTGAAGCTTCATCCGGATCAAAAAGCAAAAGTAGTTGTAAACCAAAGAACTGGCACCATCGTGATGGGAAAGCACGTTCGCATTTCTGAAGTGGCTTTGACTCACGAAGGACTGAGTTTAACAGTGGGCGGAGGAGATAAGAAAAAGAAAGACGGCAAATCACAAAATGTTTTCTTGTTGGAGCCAGAAGCCAATGTGGGTGAGCTTGTCAATGCACTTAATGGTCTAGGAATTACGCCTAAGGACCTGATCGTCATCTTGCAAAGTATAAAATCAGCTGGAGCTTTGCACGGGGAACTGGACATTTTGTGAAAAAAAGTTGGGCAGTTTTTGAATCAAATATAGAATCTAAGTATGGCCCTGACACATGGACGCGTCATGGCCCGGGGGGTGGGTTAGAGGTTTCAGACCAAGGATGGACGCTAAAGTTTCTCAGCAGGAAACAGAGGCAAGATGTCAGCACGCCAGAGCAGGCTAAGCCCATTTTGCGGAGCGAAGTGCAGGATGCACGGACGTCTGATCCATCTCCCTCTTTTATTTTTTCTCTTAGGCAGAGCACATGAACGTTAGCAAAGCTCAAATGCCTATTACGAGAACGATAAATCAGGATGTTACTCAGAGCCAAAAACAAGCTGCGCGCCCGAACACGCAGACGACTAAGAATCCGCAAATTGCAGGCGCAGCAAAGATGTTCGAATCGCAGTTTCTCAGACAAATGATTAAAGAAATGAGATCAACAGTTCCAGAAAGCGAATGGATGCCTGCATCTATGGGAGAAAAAATATTTCGCGAACAACTCGATGACCACTATGCGGATGATTGGGCGACCCAAGGGGGTATAGGTCTTGCTGACATCATTTACGACCAAATAGTACAAAGATATATGCCGGAGCTTGGTTCGTCGCCTTCAAAGATTAGTGGACCGATCCCTTTACAAAAAGACGACTTTCTGGCGAGTGTAAAGCCCGTAAACGATGGCGCTGTAGAGATTAGGTACAAAAGGTCAGATACCAACAAACAAATAGGGGATTCCGTTGGAATCTTGGCTCCCAGCGAAGGCAGCAATCTTAGTATCTCAATGCTGCCCGATGGAATAAAGAAATTTACCTTTAACATCTCACAGGATCTCAAGGGGGAGATCACTTATCAGGGATCGCTAGATCCGGGCATGCTTGATGCTGAAAGTTTTACCCCTCAAACTTCTTTAGGTACATTGCATCCAACGGGAAGAGAGGTTGTGTTTAAGATCTCTAAAAACCCCTATAGCCTAAGGGCTGGAATGGACTTTTAGAGGCCAGCTGCAACGATATCCGCACACGAAGCTGTCTCATTGTGATACAATGAGGATACTAAGGAGAGACTCATGAAGGTGAATGGCAATATATCTAATCTAACTGCAGGAATAAATGCTAAAGGCCTGGAGCAACAAAAGGGCAGTGAAAAATCTTCGAATGCGAACTCTGCAGATGCCCTGCTAAATAATGAATCAGCAAAGGTAGATCTTTCGGAAAGAGCGAAAGACATTTTAAGGGCTAAAGAAATTGCCATGAATACGAGTGACGTCGACGAAGAAAAAGTAGCCAGACTTCAAAGTTTGATTGATTCTGGAAAGTACAAAGTAGATGCGCAGGCAATTGCGGATCGTATGGTTGACGACCATTTGATATTCGATGCCGGATCGGATGACGAGTGAGTCTAAAGCATGTTTTGAGCGAGATTCAAAGCATACTCCAGAGAGAGGGCAAAGTTTATGAAGCCCTGCGTGTACTACTTTTGCGTGAAAACCAGCTACTGATAGAGACCAATATATCTGAGATGCCTAAAGTTTCTGGGCAAAAAGAATTCTTGCTTCGCCAAGCAAGTGAACTCGAAAAGCAAAGGCGAGTGCAGATGTTGTTTCTCGCTCGCGAAATGAAGATGGATGAAAAAGCTGTGAAATTAAAAGATCTCATAGCGTGGGTTAAGGCTAACAGAGAGTCAGACGAATTTAAGGAAGTTCTTTCTTTAGAGGCTTTTCGAACGTCGCTTGAAAAGCTGGTATCAGAGGTCATTGAAATGAATCGACGTAATCAGCTTTTAACGCGTTCGGCGCTTCGATCAGTTGAAGGGGCGCTAAAGTCATTAGCTGAGTACTTGGGAGAAAATGTCACATATAAAAAGAAAGGAAAGCTCGATAAAACGACGCCGCTGGCAGGAAGCCTGGTGAGAAAGCAAGTTTGATCTTTTAAACTTGCCCTACTTTAAGCAAGGACGCTGAATGTCTAAAATTAGCTCAATGCTCGACATAGGCAAACGCTCTATGGCGAACAGCCAAACCGCACTTCAAACCGTTTCGCACAACATCGCGAATCAAGGAACCAAGGGCTACTCGCGCCAACGAGTGGAAATGCAAACAAGCGAGCCGGTGGGTCTTGGGAAGCTGCGTATTGGGATGGGCGCCAAGTCAGCCTCGGTCACTCGGACTAACAATCCCTTTCTTGAAAAGCAAATCTTAGGTGAAGGTTCCAAACTTGGTTACTCGCAGAGTGAGTCGGACGCGCTCTCAAGAGTAGAGCAAATCTTTAACGAACAGATAAATCGAGGCTTAAGCAATTTTGTATCAGATTTCTTTAATTCATTTCGCGAACTTGCGAATAATCCGGAAAGTTTGGCGACACGAACGCAAGTGAGAGAAGCTGCCGCTTTCTTAACAAAAGACTTTTCAAGGATCAGTGGGCAATTGAAGAAGATACAAAGTGAACTTGATCAACAGATTGTCAGTCAGGTTCAAGAGGTCAATGGGATGGCGCAAGAGATTGCAAATCTCAACGAGAAGATCCAAATGGTGGAGTTGAATGGCGGCTACGCAAACGATGAAAGAGATCAAAGGGATCAAGTTCTCAAAGACTTAGGACAGAAGATAGATATGAATGTTTCTGAGTCAGAGGATGGGCAACTAAACGTAACTGTCGGAGGCACAGCGGTTCTGGTTTCGGGATACTCTTACGGACAGTTACAAGCTGCTCCATCGGCGGAGATGGGTAACAAGCGAGAGTCTAATTATAGCATTTATTTTACTCCTGCAGAGAAGTCTGCGCCGACAGATATTACTCAGCGCATCCGTGGTGGTGCAATCGGAGCAGCGATTCATGTTCGAGATGGCGCTTTAAATGATAATTTGCATTCCCTCGATGAGATGGCGTTTGTTCTCGCAGAGAAAGTAAATGAAGCGCATCGCTTAGGATACAACGCCAAGGGCGAGACCGGTTTAGATTTTTTTAGTCCTCTTGCTCAAGTGAGAGATGCGGCTGAGCAAATGGATTTGTCTGCAGAAATTCACAGGGATCTGAACCGCATTTCGGCCGGTGCTCGGCCAGACGCTCCAGGTGACAACCGAATAGCGCTGCTCATCTCTTCTATTCAAGATCGACGCATTATGGGGGATGGAGAGAGCACGGTTAACGACCATTATAACGGAATTGTTGGCAAGCTTGCTGTACAAACGAAAAAAGCAAACTCCGTAACGGAGCACCAGAAGGGTATCGTGTCTCAGTTAAATAACGTACGTGAAAGTATTAGCGGAGTTTCTCTAGACGAAGAAACCGTCAAGATGATTGAGTTTCAAAAGGCGTATCAAGCATCGGCAAAGATGGTGCAAGTAGCTGATGAGCTATTAGAGACAGTGATTAACATGGTTTAGAGGTAGACAGTGCGTATTGCAGATAACATGAACTACACCCAAATGAATCAGAACATAATGAAAAATCGTTCTGAATCCTCCAAGCTGCAAGATCAAGCTGCTACACTTAAGCGAGTAACTAAGCCCTCAGACGATCCTGTGGCGACGACGCGGGCTCTCACCGCAAAGACTGATATGGCAGGTATGGATCAATATGAAAAAAACATCAATCTTGCCAGAGCCTTCTTAGAATACTCCGAACAATCATTAGGTGATCTTAACGAAGCTCTCGTCAGAGTTAAAGAGTTAGCAATTGGTCAGGCGAATGAAGCTGGTGCAAATGCAATCACTCGAAAAACAGTTGCTGCCGAAATAGACCAAATCCTCAATCAAGTTGTACAAATCGGAAATCGAAGAATAGGTGAGCGCTACTTATTTGGAGGTTTCAAAACAACGGCGGCTCCGTTCAGTTCACGGGGCGAGTATCATGGCGATGATGGCGAGATAATGATTGAGATTGATAAAAGCAGCTATATAGCGATGAATATGCCAGGCCATAAAGTATTTTTAGGTCAGGACGCCGCTTCACGATCGGCCTTCGCTGAAGGCAAAAATGTAGATCGAACACCAGAGGGTATTAAACAGACTCAACTTCGCGAGGCGCAAGAAGCAGAAATTGCTGAATTGAAAAAAACACAGGGTTTGAAAGGTCCTGAGGTGAGAGGTCCTGCGTCTGTTTTGTCTGCTGCACATCCTGAAGTTCCAGTGGGAGACGATGGCGTAGGCTTGCAACCAGAGGGCAGTGATATATTCAATGTTGTTCGCTCTCTTTCAATTGGTCTAAAGTCCAACGACACAACAACTATTCAAGAGTCCTTAGAGCGTGTAGACGATGCAATCAACCAAGTTGTCATGTCTAGAGCGCAGGTAGGTTCTCGCGTAATGGCGCTTGATAGTGCGTTTCAAACAAATCAACGACTTTCTGGCGATGCTAAAGCGCTTGTGTCATCGCAAGAAGATGCAGACGTGTATCAAGTTTTTTCAGACATGAGTAAAAACCAAACTCAATTAGAGGCTACTTTGAATAGTTCTAGTAAAATGTCCAAACTAAGTCTTCTTGACTTCCTAAGATAGAAATAATAGCTACAGTTCCAACCGAAAGTTGCCGTAAAACAATTTGAGAGCCATTAGGGTTTTCGTTTGCGTGGTCGCAGTTGGTTAGTTCGACGATGTTGAAGGAGTCGACATTATGCTGGTTCTGACAAGAAAATTGGGTGAAAGCATCACCATAGACGACAATATCAAAATTACGGTTGTCTCCATTAAAGGTAAGCAAGTTCGTCTGGGCATACAGGCCCCATCCGAAACCAAAATTCATCGCGAAGAAGTGTACGCCGCAATTTTAGAGCAAAATCGTCAATCCGTGTCGGCTGCGGCGTCCGCGGATACACGGCAAGTAGCCAAAATCCTCAAAAAATCCTGAGTGACTCTGAAAAGATACTATCTGCGGCGTTCTCGCTATAAAAGCTCCTCGACGTAGAGGACTACGCCTCGTTCGCTTTTATAGCTGCGGCCTTGCATCTAGTACCTTTTCAAGAGCCCCTCGAAATCACGCTTCTACGCAGCAGTGCTTAAGCGCCTCGTTCGCTTTTAAACCTGCCGCCTTGCATACGAAGCCTTATCAACCTCGACCACTCTAAAAATAACACTGGGCGTAAGGTCTAGTTTTTACACCTGTATTTTGTCTTGCCGTGTCTAACCTTTATCGGCATCCTTTTAAGTGTAGGGGGTCAGATGGAAGTTCGATCAAGCCGATTTGGCCGAATCCAAATCCGAGAGGATGAAAAAGTTTCCTTCCCCGAAGGAATTCTTGGATTCGAAAGTTTGCGGTCATTTGCCATTCTTGATGATCCTGAGGATGACGTTTTTCTCTGGCTTCAAAGTGTTGATGATGAAAACGTAGCTCTTCCTCTTATTGAACCTGAATTGCTCGGGCTAAATTCTCAACTTCGTCTTACAAAAACTGATTTAGCAACGCTCGGTCTCACTGAACAAAGTCAGGCCAGATACTACTTAATCATCACAATTCCGAGTGACATTAAAAAAATGACAGCAAACGTAAAGGCGCCCATCGTCGTCAACGTTGAAACAAAAGTTGCGCGCCAATGTGTGATGCAAGAAAATGATCTTTCAATCAAAGAATCTATTTTCGATATTCTTCAAAAGAAATTAGCGGCCTCGCCGAACTGGGCAAAACCCATTTTAGACGGCATCACTGTTCGTCTTTCTTCAGTTTCTGTAAAGCCGCCCGAATCAAATCCTTAGATTAGATAATTTGAAATCGTCCCAAGAGTGACTATTGCACTCGGCTAACGGCCAGTGGCCTCAAGTTTGTCTCGCTTTGATCCGTAAAGTATTAAGCCAGGATGGCACAGACAAGCTACGGAAGGTTACCTACCAAGGACGAGGTGAGTTTTGTCTAAAGTGCCAGGGACGAATAGTATCCCAATTTCTCCATCAAAAAAGCCAACGAGTCTTCTTGATTTTCTTAAATGGCTCGAAGGAATTCTACCCAAGCAAGCTGCGGCGGCAGGTGTAGTAGCGGGAGCCGTGTTGCTCGGAGACGGTGCCTACGCAAAAAACAAATTCTACGTTGTTCAGGTGAACAAAAGACTGCAGATGCATGAATCGGATCTTGCTAAACATGACTACTACCTCAACGGAGGCTCATCCGATGGAATCAAAGTAGGAACAACCTTTGTCGTTCATCGCAGGCTACCTATTCATGACAATGCTGGCAGAACAACGGTTAGCGATATCTTGGTGCCAGTAGGTGAAATAAAGGTGAGCTGGACAACAGAACATGCGTCGGTAGCGAAAATCAACGAAGTGAATTTTAGCCCTCCGGTTGTACTCAATTACGAGGGTATTATGGTTGGTGATGAAGTCGAGATTGGGTCAATAGCGGGACTCGATGGTACCGGTGAAGAAGTGCTTAAAGGCGAAGGGCCATCTGGCGGATCTGTTGGGCAGGGCTTGAAGGGAGCCGGTGACGCAGGTGATTTGGCTTCAAAAACCTCTTCAGAGTTAGCCGGTGCAAAAGTAGACGAACAGAAGCGTTCAGAGGATCCTAAAACTGACACTGCCTCAAAAGAGTCTGGTAGGGCTGAAGCCAGCGCATCAGCTTCTCAAAGTCTTGCTCCAAAAGAGACCTCTAACTTGACGAAGCCAGTGCCGCAAAACCTTAAGGCCGAAAATCCCACGGCTAAGGAAAAACCATCAGTAGATGGGACTACCGATAAGGAAAAGTTTACCTCTTCGATGTTAAAAAAACCTACCGCCATGGGGGAAATACTTCCGCGCACAACTGCATCTAACGGGGCCCCGCAAGCTGAAAATGAAGTAAAAAATGCAGTCGAAACCTCTCCAAAGTCGGCACAGGCGAATGGAGAGACGGCGGTCATAACGCCGCGATAGCCAGCGAGCATAGTACTGGCTTGGGCTTAGCATCGAAATATCCAGCAAAACAAAATATTTATTTTTTTGAGAATGCAGACTGGCGACCACACATTTACAGCTCAAACTTCAGATGAGAAACCTACGAATGTCGATTGATTCGCATTCAAAATCAGTTAATGTTTGCGCCATGGATTCAAACTCAAGCAATAAAAATTTCTTACGGAATACAATAGAGCCAACGCAAATCGCTCCGAAGACGTACGTTGTGTCGGTCGCTGGATTTCACGATGACGAAGAAGAGCTCATCACAACGATTGCTTTCGAACACCAGTGTGCGGGCATGAGCGAAGACTTGCCCTTCATCCAAGAGTCTCTCGAATGGGAAGCTAAACTTCAGTCAAATCAACCTCGAAAAATTCAGCTATTTTACGAACATGAACCAAGCGCGGAACTTTTGAATGAGCTGAGAAGTCGAAATCATTGGTGTGTAGAAATTAATGAGGTCGTTCCTAAGGATTGGCTTTCGGAATGGAAGAAGGGCTACAATTCGTTCGAGTTAGTTGGTGGAATTTGGATTGTCCCGAGCTGGCTTACGGCTCCAAAAGAGGTGCAAAAAGTCATCAAGATAGATCCAGGAATGGCCTTTGGAACAGGCACACACGAAACAACACAAATAGTAGCTTCATTGATTTTTGATCTACTTACAAAAAAACTCAATCCACGGGAGATTCCGTCAGTATCCGCCGATATTGGATCAGGCACGGGCGTGCTGGCCATGTTGATGAAACATCTTGGAGTATCGAAAGTCTTGGCTTTGGATATCGATCCCGAGTGCGTTAGAGTTTGCCGAGAAAACGCTGAAATTAATAATATGCAAATTGATTCTCAGCTGGGATCTATCGAACAGTTAAATGAAAGTCTGCCTCTTGTTGTGGCAAATATTGTCGATGGCATATTGATAAAGATGGCTCCTGAGTTTAACAAGAAAGTTTTGCCAGGTGGATTCTTGATTTTAAGTGGGATTCTTTGCGAAAATCGAGAGGACGTAAAAAGAGTTTTCGAAAATTCTGGGTTTCAACTAAAGAATCAGTTGATCAAAACGGAATGGGTGGGGATGACGTTTGAGAAGATATTGGCTTGATAGATCAGAGTTTGTACGGCCTACTTTTCTGCTAGGTGGTGATCGGTTCCATCACATATTTAAGGTATGTCGCACAGAAGAAAATGAACTTTTCGAAGTGATCATTGGTGATGGAAATGCCTATGTGTGCAGGGCAAAAAGTCTTAAAAATCATTCTGCAGAGGTTGAAGTAGTTGATAGCCGCGTGCTGCCCCCGCAACCTTTACCACATTTGCGTTTGTGCCTTTCAATACCAAAACTCTCGACATTTGAGATAATTTTAGAAAAGGCTGTCGAGCTGGGAGTTTGCGAAATTCAGCTATTTACTTCCGAATTTAGCCACGTTAAGAAAATCGACACCTCTGTCATCAAAAAATATCCCCGCTTTGAAAAAATCATTACTAATTCAAGTCAACAGACTGGAAGGGGGGATTTAATGAGCCTGCCCCCTCCCAAGTCCTTAAAAACTTTGCTCGATGAGTTAGATGGGCGCAGTATTCTCTTTTATGAACACGGCGGGGAGTCCATAAAGCGGTCTTTGGGTACGCCGGCAGAGGGGTCTCAGCGGTGGCTAAATATCTTTGTAGGTAGCGAGGGGGGCTTTCATTCGAGCGAGATCGACCTATTTCGATCTAAAGGAATTAATCCCATTCATCTTGGTCCCCAAATTTTAAGAGTTGAAACGGCTTGCGTGACGATTTTGAGCGTCATAAAGTATTGGCTGGGGCATTTCGATAATCCGGCCGGGTGACTATGGCATTTGAAGATTTAACAGACGATGAATTTCAATTTCGACCTCTTACAGAGGGTTTAGGGTTTCATAAGAAGTCGGTTGCAGCAAAGCGACAAGAAACCTTTTCGGATAGGGAGCATGGCGAGTTTCGGGCACCTGCAAAAAATAGCAACGTATCTGATGCAAAAGCGCACACTATCAGCTTTGAACCTAACGACCTCAAAGAAGAGCCCGCCGATAAGTCTCGTGATGCAATCAGAGATCTAATGAACCGAATGCCGCGATTGGACTTTCTCGAAACTCCCGGCGACACCGTGAAATCCAGAACAGGATCAGATTCTGCAGCTGATTCTCGATTTAACTCACTTACCAATGCCAACAGGGTGGACGGTACTTCAATTCCAATTGCTAAATTTGAACGCTTTCGAGGTGAATCGAACTCACGAGTTGGGACGACTCAACTGAGAGCACCGGAGACCAAACTAAAGAGCACGGCGTTGCCTACTCAGACCACAGGTGGACCGTCTTCACAGCCAGTTAGAAAAAGTGAAAGAACCCCGCCGCCCGCGTTAGCGAAGCCGCAGATCCAAAATCCCGCTTTAAAAACTTCGAACCCTCTTAATTCTTCTGCAATAAGTGGTCGACTCGATAAAATTCCAAATAAGACTCAGGTAGATTCGCAGGTTGCAGCACACCCTAAAGAAAATCAGTCGGCCGGAAAGACCACCGCTCCTAATCTGCTGTCCTTGTTTACCGATTTATTGGTTGTAGTGGGGTTAACCACGCTTTTTGCGGTAGTCCTCGTCGTGGTTGCAGAGATTGATTTTGGTTTGCTTATTTCAAATGTTCGTACTGATTTACCAACGCAAATTGGATCATTGGTTTTATTGCTTTCTGTAACTGAGCTTTACCTAATTATTTCGCGCGGAATCTTTGGTGCGAGTTTGGGAGAGTGGGCTACAGAAGTCGAACTAGGAACTCCCGCACAGCAATCTTCAGCTATTTACCCTATTTGGGTAGCGTGGCGAGGTCTCGTTTCTATGTTGCTGTTTTGGATTTTGATTCCTCTTTCAATCGCCATGAAAACAGATCTGTTGTCAAAACTGACAGGGCTTTCATTGAGACGATCGATCTAGAATGGACGAAATGGGCAAAGTCGTTGAGTCTACCAATCTGGTGGCTACTCTAGAACAATTGCGAGAAAGAGTTCAAACTCAAGAAAACATCTCTTCGTGTGAGCCCCCCACAGTTGAAAATAAGAACGTAGTATATCGAGAGCCAGATCGTTTGGCAAAAGTTGTATTCACGAATGGCTGCTTTGATCTCTTACATGTGGGGCACGTGCGATATCTCAAGCAAGCGCGAAGTCTAGGTGACATTTTAGTCGTAGGAGTAAATACGGATTCGAGTGTCAAACGTTTGAAGGGTCCGAGTCGACCCATACAGAATGAAAATGATCGTGCAGAAATCCTCAGCTCGCTGGAATGTGTCGATTTGGTTTGTCTCTTTACAGAAGAGACACCGATTGAGCTGATTAAAAAAGTTCGTCCCGATATTTTAGTGAAGGGCGGAGACTGGGCGCCCGAGAAAATTGTCGGGTATGATTTCGTTCACTCTTATGGCGGTATCGTTAAATCGCTGTCTTTCATCGACGGACGCTCAACCACAAGAATCATAGAGAAGTCGAAGTTGCCTTAGAAGCGATAGCCAGCTTGAAAGGTTAAGCAAAGCGCAGACGTGGCAGACGCTTCCAGCCCAAACTCAAAATTATCCCATGCAATATAGCTAAGACCGCCGAGATATTCTGTGCGCTCAATATTTTGGTCGCTGCGAGTTAGGTTGTGAGTAACAGAACTCGTTCCACCTTCAAATCGCCCGTGAGTTCGCAATATTCCGGTTCCGGCCCAAATCCCCAACTGGCCAATTCTGTAGCCAACTTGAAGCCTCAGACCCAAGTTGATCGCAAATAGAAGGTTCCTTACATTGATGCTGTTAACGTGGGCAATCACTGAAAAAATATAAGGCGTAGAGTCTTCTTCATGAATAGGGATTCGAAGGGCGCCGCCGTACTCAGCGTAGCCGATGGATTCAAACAAGGGAGTGAAATGAAGAAATGCATCGATGTTGGCGTAAAGTCCCTTTGCCACTACCAACCGAGGAATAAGCTGGCGCCCTTCATTGGACGTGTTGCGATCGCCAAGATCATTGAGTTTTTGAATAGGAACCTGGGTAACTTGGAAAGAGGCATTTACTCCAGGGAAGGCGCCTAGACCAAAAGGATCACCGGCCCAGCGATGTCCCAGCTGAGAGCCCAAGAGATCTAAAACCTCGAGCTGTTCGTTTTCTAAAAGACCTGTAGGTATCTGAACTTCGGCGTGAGTTTGCGATCCTAGTGAAAGAGAAAAAACGATTAGGATGAGCCATTTGCACATCATGACAATCTAACTTGAGTGGGCCACTTTTCACGCCCAAGCGCAGCAGTCAGCGCAGTCAGTTTAAATATATGGTCCAGTTCGAGTTAATCTGGGGATAAGTGTTTTAGTTGGTGCTTCCCGGAAGCCGCGCTGATCCTAAAGTGCGGCCATTGCCTTCATCGGCATCTTTTGAAGAGGTATAAAATTCAATCGAATAACTGCGATCAGGTTTCAACCAGCGCATTTCGAAGCAAAATTCAAACTCAGTCAGCCGATCAGTCTTAATTGTGTAGGGCGCCCCCGTAAAGTCTCTTCCACTGTAAACTTTATCAGACAAAGTAGTGACCGTCTTCAGTTCGAGCAACTGATAATTGGGGACCACCTGTTGGTTCACACGAAAATGAAGTTTCTTGGGATCAACGGGAATATTTTTGGATTTTCCAAAAATAGTAAGGCAAGTTTCATTCCAGCCGCTAGAGAAGTCCGAAATCACAACTTCATTGCGACTACTCAAAAAACCGCCCACTTCGACTCTACCATCTGCGTGAGCGAAGTTTAATAGCGAGGCTAAGCCAACTACCGTAGGAAAATACATGTAAGAAAAAAATGCCATTTTTTTAAACCTCCACCAAGCTGCAGACAAAGGTATCGAAAGGCTCCTGTTTCCGCAATGGTTCCGAGTGGTCGGTGAAAGAGTTACAACCACCTAATCATCTCTGAATAGCATTGGTGCCTCAACTCGATTTTGCACCCTGGATTTTTTTGGTACGCACAATGGACCTTGGAACAATTCGGATGGCAAGAACTGCCGCCAACAATAGGTCAATCAATCGTTGTAGATTAAAATTAGGACCCCCGGGCTACCGGGGGAGAAATCGCCCAAAGTACGAAACCTTGGTAACGTTAGGCAATTCACAGGGCAATTCACAAAACCGATGTAAAAATTCGGCTGATGTTGATGTAACAACGGGCTGACTTAGAGTGACTGTATCAGACTACTGGGCCTCAAGAGCATGCTTAGAACGAGCACCTGTACCTGTAGTATCCAAAAACTCAAACTGAATTGTCTTTGAGGGCTCTCCGTCCTCAATATTATAGTTTACTCGTGCTGTTCTCACTTCCACTCTCCTCGTGTAATCTTTGTCAAACGTTCCATAAGAATAAGTGATCTCTAAAGAATAAGAATAAGTGGTCTCCGGTTTCGGCTTGACATATACAACGGAAATAACCTTTTCGAAAGCAAGCTCTTTGGGGAACTGATAGAGTGAGACCATTCGATTGTATTCAAGTCTCAACAGGCCTTGCGATGGGTTAAAGGGTAAGTCGCCACTAGAGTATTCAATGACTCTTGCTCCAAACTCTTCAGACTTACTTGCATTCGACGCATCCTGCGAAACAGGGGCTGACACAACCACACCAACAACATCTGAAAGCATAGACAACCAAGGATTGGCAAATGGATCAACGTTTTCTGCGGTTACTTCTTGCGTACGTGTGTTGTCTTCTGATTCTGCGCTAAGTGCGTAATGGGGCAATGACATTGTAGACGTGAGGCCGAGGGCGAAGAATAGGCCAAACAATCCTCGATTGGGGTTTTTAAAGTTCATAACGTTCTTTCCTTTCGTGGTTAAAATTCAATTAAAAAATCTTCAACAAAAACCTATGGCGCAATCTTTGAGTAACCACTTAAAACCCGCAGAACTAAGTACCAATACTTTCGTAAGGAGGTTCTTGGTGTAGCTAAAAAATCAAAACCTAAAAATAAAAACAAAGGTGAGAATCTGGCCCGTGAAAACTAGCGGGCGCTAGAAGATTGGAAGAGTCTACCAGATAAGTGACTCCACTGAAAGTGAAATGATTACAACAATTGGTTCTTTTAGCTTAGCCCAGTTGCTCGATCATGTTGATGGTTTGAGAGAGGTATCCATGAACTTGAGAGTTTGCGACAGCTAAAGCCGATTGTAGCGCCGGCAGTAAGTTTAAGAATCTCGCAAAGAGTTGACTTTCATTGACCATCGCAGTGCCGGGAGTGCGTGATGAGCCGCGACCAATGGTGACGGGGTTTCTGTTTTGACTTTCAAATTCATTGATTAGGTTGAGGTTTTCTTGATTGAAAGTAGAGCTCAGGTTTCGGCCATTGGTTTCATCCTCAGAAGGTGGCCGTTGGGCTGCACCAAAAGAATTTCTGATGATATTTTGTACCAGTAAAGAGCCTTCAATAAGATAACGTGTATTAAAGTCTGAAGCTGGCTGCGAGAACAAACCGCTGATAATGTCGAATCTCTCAAGTGTTGCGTAGCTTGAAATAGCAACGCTAAGAGCGTATTTGATTCGTTCGCCAGCCTGAGGAGAGATGTGCCACTTGATTAAAGACGTCAAAGCATCAGTCTCAGCCAGATTTCGTGTGGCGATGACAATAGAACTCTGAAAACTTTCAGAAGAGTTCTTGAATAACCAATCGAGAGTAGCGAAAAACAACTCACTAGAAATTTTCTTACCGGCGTAGTCTTGAAAGAACCGCTCTAAAGACTCATTTGAAAAATTTTGAAAGTACTCGCCAACCAGCTCTTCTACTGATGCAGGAGTTTTAATGGATTCATCGTTCTCATTATCGAGTTGGTCGGAGGAAGGTTGAAGACCAACAAACGGAAATTCCTGCTTATGAGCATCTTCTGGGTGCCGCTCCACCTTTTGTTGTGGCCTATAAGCGATTCGATTGAAGCCAGGGTTTTTCTTTTGCGCGCTTTTCTTTTTAGCGGGCTTCTTCTTTACAATCTTTTTATCAGAAACCTTAGCCACTGCCGCTTTGGCAGAGGACTGCGCTTTTAATCGCGGGTTTATGGCAAATCGTTGAAAGCCAAAGTTATCTTTCTTCCGCTTAATTCCGACCAGTTCGGGCCTAATTTCGCGGTTCTGTTCTTCAATGAGATCATCTTGGATTTTGTTATTTCCGACTGCGGACTCAGAGCTTGGCTTCAAAGTTAGGCCGAGCCAAATAAACGCAGTTAAAGCTGCCAACGAAATTAAAATTAAAGTCTCTTTTTTTTCTCTCATAAGGTTAACCCCCTACTACGTAACTCTTAGAGCGAGGGTTGTGCCAAATGAGGCAGACGTAAGTAGCCGAAGAGACTAGTCTTTTCGAAAGCAGAAGAAAAACACTTAAAGTTCCTGGGAGTGTCAGTTGGCGGTTTCGCCGTAGAGATAAAAACATTTGTAATTACGGGTGTTTAGCCTGTATCAAAATTGGACAGCGCCGGCCCGAAAAAGGCTCTATTAGCGTCCGGAAGCTGCGCCTTCTCCGCGAGAATCAAAAGCACCAGTAAGAACCTTTGTTTCTGAGTCATATCCTACGGCCTTCACATTAGCGGTCCAGCTTGGCTCGACGTTATGACCTTTACTTTTCAAGGCTTCCAGGAGCTCGTGAGGAGTTCTATCGGCATCAATGTAAAGCATATTCGGAAGAATTTGATGATGTACTCTGATGGATTGAATCGCCGTATCGACATTGGTTTTTCTGAAAAGATAACGGTAGATGGTTTGAAAGGTTGCAGAAATAATTCTGGGGCCACCAGAAGCTCCTACAGCGAGAACAGGTCGATTATCTTTTAAAACAATTGTGGGTGTCATTGATGAGAGTGGACGTCTTCCGGGCGACACCTCGTTACGCTGACCTTGAATAAGGCCAAACATATTTGGCTCATTGGGAATGGTCGTGAAGTCATCCATTTCGTTGTTTAAAACAATTCCGGATTTGGCGGTCGTAACTCCTGATCCGAATCGTCCATTTAAAGTTACGGTCATCGCGATCGTATTACCTTGAGAGTCGATTATACTAAAATGCGTAGTTTCTTTACTTTCGGGGGTAGGGGTCCAATTGAAATTGGGCTCTACTTTGGAGGCGCTGTTTTTGCGAATCCTTTGAGCCATCTTGTTGAGAGATTTTTCCTTTAACAGATCCGAGATATTGTTGAGCTCTTCCTTGTCACCTAAGCTTGGACGAAATTGAAATCCTTGCTTGAGAGTTTCAGCAATTAAATGAAATTCTCGCGCTGAGAGTGCCATTGGTGCTTCGCTTGCCAAAACCTTTTGTAAAACTCCAAACGCGATCGCCATAACAATTCCTCCGCTACTTGGTAGCGGCATAGAATAAATATCATGGCCGTGGTAACTGAACATAATAGGTTTTAGCCACCTAGATTCGTAGTTTTTCAGATCCTCTCTGGTAATGACCCCGCCAGCTTTTTCGACTGATGTAACGAGATCATCCGCTATGGATCCTGAATAAAACCCGTCTCTTCCCTTTTTTGAAATCAATCGAAGTGTCTTTGAGAAGTCTCTTTGTTTTATAACAGTTCCTGGTTTGCTAAGAAGAGACGGATCTTTCGAGCTAATTTCATTGAGGCCAAGCACGAACTTTTTAGTGGCGGAATCGAGTTCATTGAACGCACCCTGGGTGGCTTCATACCATTCCGTAGTAACTGCAAATCCTCTCTCTGCCTCATCGGCGGCAAGGCTCCAGATTTCTCTCCACCCCAATTTTCCAAATCGTCTATGAAGCTTCCAAAGCCCATCAACAATTCCGGGTACTGCGATGGCGGCTCCACCTGTTTTAGATGATTTTTTGCTTTCCACAAAAAAGCTTGGATGCGTTTTAGAGGGAGCCACTTCTCTAAAATCGATGCTGCCTATCGCTTCACCTATTTTGAAGACGGCAAAACCGCCTCCGCCGATGGAAGCATTGTAGGGTGTTGAAATAGCGAGCCCGAGTTCGACAGCGATAGCAATATCTGCAATATTGCCACCGCGATCGTACACTTTGAGGCCTAAGTCATTTGCAAACTTGCTTCCAGAAGAGATCATAATTTTTTGAGAGCTAACAGGCAGGGCCAAAGCCGATTGACTAAATGCGAATAAGCAAAAATTGAAAGTTAAGAAAAAACAAAAGTTGAAAGCTAAGATTTCAGCTTTCTCTAACAGGTACGGTTTCATACGGCTCCCGCCACAACAAATTGGCAATCTCTGTCGATAAGACTGCTCGCAAACAAACTCAGCGGCGCCTTGTCTGCCGGTAAGCCACGGTAGGAGCAACCCTTGGTACGATGGTTAAAAATGTTTCCTATTTGCAAATTCTGGCTGCGACTTCGGCGGCGAAGAGAGACCTATTTTCTAGCGTCGACTCCACCAGAATCAGAATTTACTTTCCTTGTTCTCGCTTTTTTTTTGCCTGATGAGGTGTTACCAGAAGTATTGCTAGCTTTGGACGAGTCACTGTTTTTGACAGCTTTAACTGTGATTGTTTCGGAAACAGCACTTCCAGCGGTGGTATTGCTAGTGATGAGGTCTTGTCTCAAACGGGCGAGCATCCCGCCAAACTTCTTGGCTCCGAGTCTATTTTGAATGACGTCTAAAGCTATTTCGGTGCGCTCATTTTGCAGAACAGGAAGTACGTAATCTTTGACGGCGTTACTTGATTTTTGGGCTTCATAAACGGCTTTTGCTTTTTCTTCCAACCTCTCGAGATTTTCTTTGTAGTTTTTAACTTGAAAGATTGCGGTATTGACCCGTTCTTCAACCTGAGACCTGACAACATTTTTCATGGCCTCAATGTCTTTCATGCCAGTCTTGATTTGTTCAAGTATAGGTCCAACAGAAGTTTTCATAAGCCCTCCCCCTTCCGGAGGGTCTAGCATGGAAACAACATTTATCAAATGCATTTTTTTCATAAGCCAAGAGAGGGCAGATAAGACTCTTGAATGGCTTTAAAACTAAGGTTATTTCCATCTCGGCTCAGCTTGAGAATGCTTTCTCACCTCTGAAGACGGGGGACACTTTTTCGATTCAGAGACCGGAGAACACTAAATCAACTCGGAGTGCTTAGAGAACGCCTTCCCAAGCCAGAGTGGCTAAAGAACACCTTCTCGGCTCAGAGAACTTGAGAACGCTTTCCCAAGACAGAGTGGTTAAAGAACGCCTTCTCGAATAAGAGAGATGGAGAACACATTTGAAATCGGAATTGAACCGTGTGCAAGATCTAAGAAGTATCAACCCATATGTGGGGCTGATGCACCATGATTACGCCGAGTGGGCTTACGATGCGGACGAGGCCCCCGCGATTAAGGGTAAATGGCGAGAGCTTGCTTTCAAAATCTCGAAATCTTCTCCGCTGGATCTTGAGATAGGCTGCGGCAACGGTTTGTTTTTTGCCCATAGAGCGATATCGCGGCCTGAGAGACTACTTGTAGGCATTGAACTTAAGTACAAGCCACTGGTTCAGGCGATTCGAAGGGCTCGAGTGGAAGGCGCCTTGAATGCCAGAATCGTTCGTTATGAAGCGGGCCGCATATCGGATCTATTTGGCGAACAAGAAATTAACGATGTCTTTATTTTCTTTCCGGATCCATGGCCAAGACAGAGGTCTCACAAACATCGTTTGATTCAGCGAGACTTTCTCGATGAGCTTTTTGATATTGTGAAACCGGGCTCTTCTGTAGAGTTTAAAACCGACAACCTAGATTACTTTGATTGGACAAAAATTCGCTTTGAGCAGTCTAAGTTTGAGGTAGTTGATTTAACATATGATCTGCATAGCTCAATCTACAATCAGAATAACTTCGAGACTCACTTTGAAAAGCTATGGACCAGTAAAGGCCTTAAGACCAACTATCTAAAAGCTAAAAAGTAGCCCGATATGCTAACGATCAAAATACATACAACTGACATTTTCTCAAGTGCAGGTCGCTGAAACCGGCGGAGGGTTGTTGATATCGGGGTGGCAGTTGTGTGACGGCTTTTGTGGTACGCGAGGTGCAAATTCATGATGGTATCCATAGCCCGTCGCGCTTAAATTACCTTTTAGCCCGAAAAATCCAACGCTCATTTTTTTTCCGTCGGTAGTATGAAGCGAGACATCTATCAGCTCGGGTCTGTCCCAATAAATAGCGTGGTTCTGCATAAATGGTGTTGCATTCAATGGAGGGGCTGCGCAGCTAAACTGAGCGCTTGTAAAATAATTCACCTGAATACCCTCTCCTGGGGCTAGCACGTGTATGTTTGAAGTTGCAGTTGAGGCAATGAGGCTTCCCCCTACTGATTCTGCTCGAAGTCGTGAAGTTGCAAAATTAGCCATCAATTGTTTTGATTCCCCTTCATAATAACAGCGTCGATGAATAATGCCGTTACTATATTCAACTCGCGGGAGCGCATAGATCTGAAATGTCACAGAGTAATGACTGTCTGTCGCAAATTCCTTTTGTACAGAGACTGTAACGGGCGACATAAACGGATTTGTCCAGCGTGTTTTCCAAAGTGTGAGGCGGCCATGGTTGTACCCATGAGCCGAAGGAAAGAGCAGCTCATGGTTGGCTTGATAGTCTATCGTCGCGTCAAAAACCATATAGAAGTAATTGGATCCGTGTGTCTCGCCACCTTTGTTAACAGTCCAAATGCGGCATATCTGAACCGGATGGCTTTTTACTTCTGCGCCGGCGGCAATGACCTTCAAAAAAGTCGCCTTGTCGAAAGTAAGATTGTTTCCATTCTCAGAAGTGTGAAATTTCTGAAACAGAGTTTCTCCCGTACCTGCGGAAGTACATCCAATTGCAAGCTTCGCTATGTTGTTGCCCCCGACAAGACTTAACTCCGAGAGTTGAGAAGTGCGAATAATTGGGATGGCCTGCGAAACGGGATTGTGGTCTGGCCAAACGACAATCGCTGGTTTAATGAACGGTGTTGGCTGTATTCTGTACGCCCCAAGTCTATGAACAACAGGCTCCTTTTCGTCTCTTTCTAGGGCGGCGTCAAAATGGCATTCAAAGAATTGGTCAGTAACCAAAAATTCTAGAGGCAAAAAACTCGCAATCTGAATTTTGCTTTGATCTGTAAACGCGAGTGTTCTCTCGAGTGATTGTGAACCCAAGCGGCAAAGAGAGTGAATTCGGACTGTCATTGAATCTACGGAGCCACTGCTGTTTTTTTGAATGGGACTATCTGATTGCTTAAAGTTGTTTTCACCTGTGTTTCCGGCGGGGAGAAGGTCGACTCTCTCTAAAACCAAGTCATCTTCTGGTGAAACGGTGCGGGGACTGTTAGCATCTGGGCGATTGAGTGATTTTTTAAAAATTCGAAAACGATAATTCTTAGCTAGGTCGTCTGCAGAAGGGGAAGAGGTAGGGCTGCCATCTGTTTCGGCCCCCTGTTGGCCGCTCCCATCGCCACTGCCACTCTCGTCTGCGGTTTGAGTATCCTTGTTGGCTGGTACTGCTGGCGGAGAAAATTCCGATTTTGGTTGGCAGCTCACCAAAACCAAACATGTTAATAGCAATGCGGGAGTTCGAGAGAATGTTGTTTTTTTCATTTAGCCTCCTGGGCGGATTCAGGGGCGTCTCATCCGTATGTACCATCAAAAACGCCCCCGAATAGAATTGTTAACTAAAGGCCGGGGGCAAAAACGAAAACTGCACTAAATGGGGTTGAAGGCTACCAGTAACTCGTATCGATCCGAATGTCGCCGAGCACCTCCGTCTGGCAGCTAACTCGTTCATTTGTCGGGATTTCGTACATTTCTCGCAGATCTTCTTCGAGTTCGTTGGGTAGCGAAAGATTCTGACTGCCTTCAATGATGGTGATGCGGCACTTTGTGCATGAGCCAACGCCGCCACAGCTGCTTGCTACTGGTATACCTGCGTCAAATAAGGCGTCCATAAGCTTTTTACCTTTGGGCACCTCTATCGAAGGTAGGCTCTTTTGAAAACTAATAGTCGGCACGGTCACCTCACGCTATTCTTTCCATTTGCGAAGAATAGCAGAAAATCGATGAGAGGCCTATGTCGACATATTTACTTTTTGGTGGAAGTCGCGGTTTAGGGAGGTCATTTCGAGACCTCGTACTTGAGCAAACCGACGCGAAGGTAGCTGTTGTATCTCGAACCTACCTAAAACAAGCTCCAGCCGGCGACGACAGAAGCGCGTATATCGGTGGCGACCTTTCGCAGACTGAAACGTGGGAGCAAATTGCGGAGTCAGTCGAAAAGCACGATCCAACATATATAATTTACTTTGCGGCAGGGGGTCCATGGGGGGAATACGGCCGTCATGAATGGAAGGACCACCTTTGGGCCTTTCAAGTTTCCTTTATGGCTCCAGCGTTTTTTCTGCATAGAAAGCTGATGATTCCGGGGAAGCTCAAAAAATTTATTGCTGTCGGCTCGGCCGTTGCCGAAGCTGAACCGGATCCAAATGCAGCAAGTTATGCCGCGGCGAAACATGCACTTAAGGGTCTGATATCGAGCGTGCAGGCCGAGAATCCTCCGTTTGATGTTCGCCTTTTCAGCCCGGGATACATGGATACTCCCTTACTCTCAAAGAACGCTTGGCCACGCCATTCTGCTAAACTGCTTAACCCAAATTTAGTGGCGCAGGCATTGTTTAAGTGGACACATGATCCAAATCATTGCAATTCACATATGGTGTTACAAGATTCTAATTCCCCTCTTTTGAGTTAAGGAAAGCACAAACCAATATAGCCTCTGTTGAGAAACATGTGATAGTTGTAGATTAAGGAGTGAATATGAGCCAAGAGCGTAAAGTTATTATTATCGGATCGGGCCCCGCGGGGTTTACTGCGGCCATCTACGCTGCGCGAGCAAGACTTGAACCACTCATGTTTGAGGGCGACGAACCTGGTGGGCAGTTGATGATTACTACTGATGTCGAAAACTATCCGGGGTTTGCCGAGGGCGTTACGGGACCGGCCTTGATGGAAGTCATGAGAAAACAGGCCGCCCGATTTGGAACAGAAATTATCACGAAAAAAGTTACTAAAGTCGATTTTTCAAGTCGGCCGTTCAAAGTTTGGGAAGGTAGCAAAGAATACCAAGCCCAAACCGTTATCATTGCAACCGGAGCAACGGCAAAACTCTTAGGACTCGAATCAGAGAAGAGACTTATGGGTAAAGGTGTGTCGGCATGCGCCACATGCGATGGTGCATTTTTTAGAGATGTCGAAGTCGGAGTTGTCGGAGGTGGTGATACTGCGATGGAGGAGGCTTTGTTCTTAACAAGATATGCCTCGAAAGTTTACGTCATTCACCGAAGAGAAGAATTAAGAGCATCGAAGATTATGGCAGAGAGAGCTATGCATCACCCGAAGATCGAATTTGTATGGAACGCTGCTGTTGAAGAGATCCATGGCGAAAAAGAAATAGAAAGTGTAACTTTGAAAGACACGGTAAAAGGAACAACCTCGAAGCTTAAACTTCAAGGCCTTTTTATAGCGATCGGCCATAGACCTAACGTTGATGTCTTTGGCAAAGACATTGAAAAGCATGAGACGGGCTATATTAAAACAGTTCCCGGCTCCACGCGAACTAGCGTTGAGGGGGTTTTTGCCGCAGGAGACGTACAAGATCCAACCTACCGTCAAGCTGTGACGGCGGCGGGGACGGGTTGCATGGCTGCGATTGAGGCAGAGCGCTGGTTAGAGGCGCAGGGGCAATAGAATATTGTGTTCGAGGATGTTTTTCGAATGAGACCAATTAAAGATTTAGAATGTTCATTCGAACGAGGGCCAGTAAATGGACTGTTTCACTTAATTTTGCGAGTAGTACGAAAAGTTAATTGAGGCAGATCTCTCAAAAGGGCACAAAAGGGGAGTCATAGTGAACCGAGTTGATTTAAAAAAACTTGCGGAAAGAATTGATGAAGTGACTCGCGAAAAACTTTCTCGTGAGCAAGTGGTTTCATTAGATCAATACAGGCAATTAAAAACTCGTGAGGAGCCACATACCGTATTAGTCGTCGATGACGACGCAACTGTAAGAAAAGCGATTCGTAGAACTCTTGAAACCGAAGGATTTCGCGTATTGACCGCAGCAGATGCAACTCAGCTGGGGCGCGTGATCGATGAAGGGCCAATTGAGCTGTTTGTTTTAGATGTCGGGCTGCCTTGGATTAACGGATTTGAGTTAGCAGGACTGATTAGAGAACAAGAAGCGCTAAAGGAAGTTCCTTTCATTTTTGTTTCAGGTTTCAAAAACGAAAGAGACATAAAACAAGGATTCGCTGTGGGTGCAAGTGACTATCTAACAAAGCCATTTGATCCGGACGAGCTAAAAAGAAGTGTAAGAACTCTTCTGAAGCTCACTTCTGAGTAAGGGATATAGAATTCGGTAGCGGTAATAACCGATGCTAAGTTGAACAACAGTGATCAGGTGCAATCAGCGTGCTGCAATGAAAACGTTTGGAACGAATTATGTGGCTAAATATCAAAATGAAAACACTAGACGCTAGCGGGCAGAACCTAGGCACGATCATCTAACCAGTGACCAAGTGATCTTGCTCTGGCTTAAGAACCTGGAGTTTTAGTTACGGAAGTTTTGCCAGCACAATCCAATAATAAATTGGAATCATATTAGCCGTTTTATAATAAGCTTGAAAGCGCTTCGCTTCGATAGTCGTAAGACCCTGAGAAGCAAGAATCTCGTCGATTTCCGTTTTACTATGCCGGTGATGATTGAAATCAAGTGGTATTCCAGGGCCAATTGTCCCGACGCCACTGTGAGATTGGCGATCACCCTGTAGCTCATGCCCTTCAACAAACTCTTCGAAGGTAAAGCAAAAATACCCACCGTTGTCCAAGGACGAGCAGAGTCGATCAATACTAGCAGAGTTAGCGAAGCGTGTCTTGTTGATCAAAGACGTGTTTTGAAACCAACTACAATAGCTGGCTTCCGTTGGGTTGGTCCGATGACGACAAATGACTTGGTACCTTGATACAGGCGGCAAGATGGTCTGGCCGTTTAGCCTCTAATGGCGGGAATATCGTGTCGCAGCCTTCACCTCGCGATGGACACCTAGGATGAAAGTAACAACCAGAGGGAGGATTCATTGGGCTGGGAACATCTCCCTGCAAAATGATCCTATGCCCTTTTCGATCTGGGTTCGGAACCGGAATCGAAGACATGAGAGCTTTGGTGTAAGGGTGCATGGTTTTTAGGTAAAGCTCATCGCTGTCTGCCACTTCGACAATTCGCCCTAAGTACATAACTGCGACTCTTGTCGAAATGTGTTCAACAACTTTCAAGTCATGAGCAATAAAAAGGTAGGTCAAACCAAGCCTCTGTTGAAGGTCCATTAACAAGTTAATAACTTGTGCTTGAATAGACACATCAAGTGCCGATACGGGTTCATCGCAAACAATAAACTCGGGATCAACCGCTAGCGCGCGAGCGACTCCAATGCGCTGGCGCTGACCACCTGAAAACTCATGAGGATATCTGTTTATTGCTTCTTTTCTTAGACCTACAAGTTCAAGGAGCTGAGCCACTCGATCGGCTCTCTCTTTCTTATTGTGAAAAAGCTTATGAATAACAAGCGGCTCTGAAATAATGGAGCCGACAGTCATCCTCGGGTTTAAACTTGCGTAAGGATCTTGAAAAATAATCTGCATTTTTCTGCGATAGGCACGAAGCTCCTCGCCGGTGATGTCTGTAATGTCATTGCCGCGATAAAAGATTTTACCCGAAGTTGGTTCAAGAAGGCGTATAAGACATCTACCAAGAGTCGATTTGCCACAGCCTGATTCACCCACGAGTCCTAGAGTTTCCCCTTTTTTAATGTCCAGCGATACATTGTGAACGGCTTTTACAGCGCCAATCTCTCGAGAGAAAATTCCGCCTTTTATAGAAAACTCTTTTGAAAGATTTTGTATTCGAATAAGAGGCTCATCAGATGGGCTCGACGCTTGAGAATTTGGATTGCTCATAAAGTCGCGGCTCCTAAGGGGTGAGGGTTTTTTCAGTGTTTGGCCTGCCAGGTCCTACCGGATGATAACAAGCTGCCAAATGCCCGTGAGTGTCTTTTAGTGTGGGCTCAACAGTGCGGCAGTCATTTTGTGCGGCAGGGCACCTATCTTGATATCGGCAGCCTTTAGGTAAATTGAGCAAACTGGGTACAATCCCCGGTATGGTTTCGAGACGCTCGCGTCGGTGACCAGATTCAAAGTGCGGTATAGACCGAAGCAGCCCCGCAGTGTACTGATGCTGAGGCCTAAAGAAAATATCTCTTACCGAGCCATACTCCACAATCTTGCCGGCGTACATAACCGCAACATCGTCGCAGGTTTCAGCAACTACACCCAGATCGTGAGTGATAAGGATCATCGATGTACCCAAGTCTTGTTGAAGTTTTCGAATCAAATCCAAAATTTGTGACTGAATCGTCACATCAAGGGCGGTTGTTGGTTCGTCAGCAATCAATAGCTTCGGATTGCAGCTCAGGGCCATGGCAATCATAACTCTTTGTCTCATCCCGCCAGAAAGCTGATGAGGAAACTCTTTCACCCGTTTTTCGGGTGCGGGAATTCCCACAAGGTCGAGCATCTCTACGGTGCGCTTTCTTACCTGATCGCGCGAAAGCTCCTTTTGATGGAGTTCAATAGCCTCAGAGATTTGCTCGCCAATAGTGAACACGGGGTTTAAAGATGTCATTGGTTCTTGAAAAATCATCGAAATGTCGTTCCCTCTAACGGATCGCATTTCTCTTTCTGAGAGCTTAAGTAGATCCCTGCCTTCAAATCGGATTTCGCCGCCAACGATTTTGCCAGGAGGATCAGGAATAAGGCGCATTATCGAAAGCGATGTGACCGACTTACCACAACCTGATTCACCAACTATCCCCAGGGTCTTACCCTTTTCTAATGAGAAGGTAATGTCGTCGACGGCCAGAAACTTGCCATCATCTGTGTGAAACTGAGTCTTTAAGTTTTTTACCTCTAGAATTGCCGACAAGCTTCCTCCCGCCCCCAAGTTGCTTTTAGCAAATATCTGCTACAGCTGGCTATTGGTTTTCTTTCTAGCTGCGTCAACTAAAGTGTAAACGCAAAGCACGATCAACGTAAGACAAGCGCCGCTGGAGACAGTTGGCCACCAGATTCCCGCTAAAATTTCGTGACGACCGTCTTGAAGCATTGTCCCCCAGGAGACAAATGACCCCGGATCTGGTCCAAGTCCAAGAAAACTCAGAACAGCTTCGTACTTGATAGCCAAAGCAAAAGTAATGCCGAACTGAATGAAAACGATCGGGATCAGATTAGGCATCAAATGTTTGCTAAAAATTCTCATACGATTAGCGCCCATAAACTGTGCGGCCTCCACATACTGCGTTTGCAAAATCTTGTGTGTGGCCGAATGAATCCACCTGAAACCCGTCATCCATGTGAGTGATCCTAGTGCAAGCCCCATTGATAAATGATTTTGCGGCATAACTTCCTTTAGCGCTACCACAAGAAGTACGAACGGAGTGTTCACTATGAGTGATTCCAAGATTGTAACGAAAGGCGAAAAACCTTTCTTGTCAAAGTTGCTCCAAATTCCGAAAAGCAAAGACAACGTAGTGGCGAGAGCTGCAGCAATAAACGCGACAGTTACCGAGGATTTCGTTGCTTGAATAATTCTGTGAAAAACATCACGGCCTAGCTGATCTGTACCTAGCCAGTGAATGGCGCTTGGGACTAAACGAGCTTTAGAGAAGTCAACTTTCTGGTGGGCGGAGGTCCCAAGCCCCAAGTGCGCGGCGATGGCCAGAGAAATAAAAACAAAAACAATGGCCACCGCTAACTTCTGCTGCGTAGAAGTTTTAAAGGAGCTTTCTTTCAACTGAGCATCCTTACGTGAGGTGCATCGGGGGAGCCATCGCTCTTGAACGATTGATAGATAGTCTGAATAACAACGTAAAAGGTCACTGAAACTATGACTAAGGCAGTAAGTAAACTAATATCGGCATTGCGAATTGCTGACAAGATAAGGCTTGAGTAACCAGGCACTGAAAAAATATCTTCGATAATGAAGGCACCAAATGCAATTGCCGGTAAATGATAGGTCATCATTGAAACAAAATGTGGCAAAAGATTTCTCGGAATGTGTCTGAATACGATTCGTCTATGGCTCGCTCCCTTCGATCGACTCACCCGGTGGTAAGATTCCAAATACTCTTGCTCTATCATTCCGTGAAACCGAATCAACATTGTCGGGATTAAGTACAGGCACAATGTGAGGCCACATAGCAGAGTCGAGGCGAACTGGTTTTTATAAGAATAGGTAAGTGGAAACCAACCGAGTTTGTACGCAAGAAAGTATTGTGATGCTAAGGCAAATAAGACCAAACTAACTGCTGAAAAACCTTGCACAAGAGACAGAGTGGCTTTTTTAATGAACTCAGAAGTACAAGAAAAGGTAATCCCTGCTACAAAATAGCTTAAAAATAGCGCAGCGAAATATCCGGGGACAGAATAAGCAACACTAAAAAGCGCCGCCTCAAGTGATTTTACAAATGCGTTCTCGCCGCCAAGGGTAAGAAGGTTCAAGCTTGATTTTGACAAATCAATTTGTGAAGCAAGTGAACTAAAGTGTGGGACGAACTGTTCCGGTTTTCCGAAAGAGTAACGAAACAAAATGTGAGATAGTAGGGCGGTTGAAGCTATTCCAATGCCGCCTAAAAGAACTGTTCTGACAATGTTAAGAAGCCTTTTCTTGGTAGTCATCTTCTAAAGAGAGATTGTTTCTGGTTTTTCTTTACACCAAGGTCAACCTTCGCATTCTTAATAAACGACAGGTCAACCCGATCCGGAGAGAAATTGGAAATCCAAGGGTGAACCAAATACCGAATTTTTCGATGAACCAAAAACACCCAAGGAGAATCCTCGATTATAATCTCCAACATTTTTTCGTAAACCTCAGTTCTTTCGCTGCGCCCCTCCTCTTTGAGCGACTTTCGAAACAGGCGATCAAATTCGTAGTTGTTGTAATTAGAGACGTTGAGCCCCGGACTTTCTTCTGAAGATAAGAACAACTGAAATATATTGGCCGGGTCTAAATAATCGGCGATCCAAGCGATGGGGCCGTAGATTTGCCCTTCTTTTTGTTTTTGCTTGCGGACGAGTTCGGGCCAGGAGTTCAAGGATATCTTAACTTCGATCCCTACTTCTTTTAGCTGACTCTTAAACACCTCAGCGAATCGCCTATTAGCTGCATCGGACAAACTTTCAATTGTTAGCGTCGGTACCGGGTGCTCGTCGTTGTAGCCCGCCTTAGCAAGGAGTTCCTTTGCTTTTTCTAAATCGCGGGTCGAATAAGGATTCTTAAAATCCGAACGGAACCCCTCGACGCCTATAGGTATGGGCCCGTGGGCCTCAGATCCCAAGTTCATATATACCGAGCTCAGGATGGCATTTCTGTCTATACTCATAGAGATGGCTTGCCGAAGGGCGCGACTGCGACCAACAACTGCATCTTCCATGTTAAATGCAAGGTAGACGATATCGGGGGAATTGACAGTCACTTCTGAGATACCCATCTCTTTGACTGCGGGTTGGAGTTGGCCTCCTTCGTAGGCGGTCATGGAGGTTTCTTCATCGACAGTGATCCAGTCAAGTTCTCCCTTCATAAAATTCAGCCATCTAGGTTGTGAGTCAGACATCTTGTAAAACTCCACACCATTGTTTTCGACAGATCCCCAATAGCTCTCGTTCTTTTCTAACAAAATCTGACTTTCCAAATCTGCTGATTTCAGTTTGTAAGGCCCAGTCCCTACACTCGTTAAGTTGAGCGCTTTTGGGCTTTCTGCCAAAGCTTCAAAGGGGACTGGAGCGGTCATCACTTGCGTAAGTAACAACTCGAACTGTCTAAAGGGTTCGCTGAATTCTAATTCGAGATTTTGTTCATCTGTAGCAATGAGACCTTCAATGTCGTCATCGAATCTTATACTTCCACTTTTCACGCCCTCTCTCCATTTAGAGAGGCCAACTATTTTACTAAAGAACGCGCGACTATCAGAGCTCGACTGAGAGGACAACCACAATCGCTTCCAAGAATAAACTATATCGCCGGCAACTAGCTTGCGACCTCTACCGTTAGACTTTTTAAATGCGGCGTGATCATGAAAAAAGACATTTTTCCTGAGCGAAAGATGTACCTTTTTGCCCCGGTCCGAATAGGTCGGCATTTTTTCAAGCAGTTGGGGCTTAAGTTTTCTGCGATCTGAGGAAGCCTGAGTGTTTTCGTAACTAATTAAGGTTTCGTAAATCTGGGACAGCACAAGTTGGCTGGAGTAGTCGGTCGCATCAATCGGATCTAAACTTCTTAAGCTTTGTGATAGAGATAACCGAACAAATCCCTCTGGCCTTTGTTCCGCATCCCAACAGGCACAAAGGAGTGTCGATGCGGCAGCCAGCAGCGACATTTTTCGTAACGTTTTTGAAATAATTTCTAATTGAAGTCTGTGTTTGGAACCGAAGAGCCTCACGAGATTTTTCCCCTATCAGTAGACTAGCCATAGTTGTGAAAACGCTAAATCTTCAAAACTATTAGAATTTTAGCTGTCTGAGGGGTGATTTTGGCAAAAAAAAAGCGGCTTGGCAAAGGGGGGGAGACCAAGCCGCTCAGGGGGGTTACAAATATATAGAGCAAATGCAGTGCCAACCCAAAGTCGGGCTCAATTTTGGGACGGATCAATCCGATACTTAGTAGGTAGACACCAGTTCGACACTCTCAAGTCGCATATAATCGATTTGACTGACGTGCTATTCGGGGGACTTTTTAAATATGGTGAGACTGGCAATTTTCTTAATAGGATTGTTTTCATCAGCCCTTATATATCAGAATTGTGCAGAAGTGGGCGGTAACAGTCCTTGGGCTGCCGTAGGAGTAGGTTCATTTTGTACTGGGCAGGACTGTTCCAATGGTACAGGCGACCCAAATAAGCTTTCCATTCAAGTAGAGACGGACGCTAATCAAACCTCGCCCTCTCGCATCGTTTCTATTACCGATAGTGAGGTCGCATTTAGAGGAAACTGCGACGACGGTGGGTTCAAAAGGACTCGGCTCGACTGGGGATTCTTAGATTCGGATGGAAGAGTTGTTAAAAGTGGTTCCGAAATGGGTGTTAAAGGATGCGAACGAGGACGATTTGAGATCGTCATAACAGAATTTCACAAACTCAATTTGTCGGGTAACGGCCAAGCTAAATTCGAAGTGGCACTTTTAGGGCTAGATGATCTAGACAATCCGTTTCGGGGGCCCGGCTCTCGGGACGAAATGAGCGTTTTGACGCAAGCTATTCCCCCATCGCCTTACTTGGACACCCGGGCGGGCCAAACAAATGTTTTAGGTGACTATTGGTCTTATGATTTTATTCGGGTTGAAAAAATTATTGGTGACCGTTTTGAATTCAAGTTTCAAGAAAACGGGGTCAAAAGAAGTTCCATTACGGGCTTTTGCCATCGAGACCCGAATGGTTTATCGCCAAATAAAGTCAATGTGCTCATTCGTGAAGACCCAGTTCATTCAGCAAACCAAAGCATTGATTTTGCGCTCATAGAAAATGTTCCTTGTCAGCCATTGCCGGCAGGATCAACTCAGCCTCCGAACGCCAGTTACAATGGTTACTTTTCAGCAAGCACAGGGGTTCGCACAATTCCTTCTAGGGGAGGCTACAATTTTTGGCGAAAGACGGCCGACGGCATCGAAAGCAATTCTCGCACTTACGAAATATTTCTTTCGCAAAAAGACTATAAGGGTACAGAGTTTCGAAGCGCGAAAGCGAAGCGGCTTGACCTTCGATTTGTCGATTACGATCAAGGTGGGGGCTGGAGTGTGCCAGTGGCACAAAAGTTCTTATCGCAGTTACACGAAACTCTCGCTATGGGCAGGACTGCGGCAGCGGTCAGGCCGGTTGACGTCAACAATCTAACTTCACCTGAATCTCGCAAAACAAGTCAAAGCGGTGAGGCTTTTGGACTGAGAATCTATATGAGAAATTTTCTCGGTCTTACCGAGAGTATTGAAAGCGGTCGCGGTGTTGTGCTTTACAGTTCAAGCGGGGGCTTGCCAGGTTTCAAAAACACGGGAACCTTTTTATATCGTCTCTTTCAGATCAGCGGCGGTGTGGGAGGCAGTCCTTGCGACCCATCACAAGCGAACGCTTCGACGGCGGGTGAAATAACACTCAGTTCGGGGAGCTCTGGAGGCAGTACGAATGTAGAGCTTTCTCGCTTAACTCGCTGTATGGTTTATTGGCTGCATGCGGGGCTTATCGATGTCGCATCGACAGAAAGTTGGATGAAAGATTTAATTAGTGCTGATCGAATTACATATCCCAATAGCGGCGACACAACTAAGTGTTATATCGAGGGAGACTTAGGCCGACCGATCAGTGAAGGTGCCTGCGTTATTCTTGATCGATTTCACAAAACAATGAGCAACTATCTCGTGGCGCAAAATCAAACGAATATGGCGCTTTCAACTCTTGATGATTCAGATGACCTAAAAAGGCAGAGATTCTACGACGCTTTGATTCAGGGCTATATGAATCTTCTAATGGAGTTTACCGGATGTAACTTTCATCCTGAGAGCGGTTTATCCTGGGCAATGATCCCTACGATGAAAGGCGTCTACGGTATGAGCCTAGATGAACTAAAATCCTTTCGAAGTAGCCATGTAGTAAACCCCTTGTTCCCCTGGGAAAAGACACTCTACAGTGAACCGTTTCAAGTCTTTCCACGCCAAGCAACTCAAGCTTCTGAATCCAGCTGTGGTTCTATGGACGCAGTCGGTTCGTTTTCTCCCGTTTGGAACTGATTTAATTTAATCTGTTCCAAGCTGCAACTTTAGCCAGAAGGTTTTGCCCTCAGTGAAAACTCAAAGCGAAGGGTTCTATCGTCAAAGAAGGCTTGGGGCGAAAAGCCCTACCGTTAGCGAAACCACGGTTGAGCATTCCAAAGTCTTTCCGCAAAGTTTTTTTGACCTTCAGAGTTAGGATGAAAACAATCCGATGAAAGCATGTTGGGCCGAATCTCTTCATGAAGAAGCGAGTCGCTAAAATAAAATTCAAAATTGGGGTAGCGATGATTTGCTTGCTTAACCCAATCACTCAGCCAGTGGTTCAAAGTAATGACTTGCCGCTTAGCCCAAGCTTCTTGCTCTGGCGTGTCCCATCGCAAGGATCTCTTGCACACTCCCAAAATGCGATCTCTTATCCACTCGCATCTAACAGCTAAGACGCTTCTCGCTTCGCGAATCTTCTTTGAGCCAAGCTTCCATATTGGAGGAAGCCCTGATACGAGGACTCGCGTTTTTCCCTCAAGTTGCACCCGATTGAGTGTGTCGAAAGCTTCATTGAGATATTTTTTTAGCCTTGCATGAAGCCACTCAGAAGCCTCTCCGTAATAACAAATGTCATTGTTCCCGATCAGAAGTGTCATATAGGGGATTGAGCCAATATTGTATTCTAAGATTCGGTCTACAGCGAATCTCGCCTGCCCCGGTAAGTGAGAGAACTCCTGACCCTGCACGGCCGCATTGATGGCATATAGATGTGACAAGGAACTTTGCCTCTTCAATGCATTTTCAAGTCGCACGTAATGTGAGGCAATGTCTTGCCCCGTTGCCCATGAAAAAGTGCTTTGAAAATTGAAGAAGTAATTGGCCCCCGGGTTTGGAAAGAGCACATCCGAACCAATGATTCTTGAAACAATTTGTTGTGGCCCGACCCAGCCCGCAATTGTACCTGCTGTTATAGAGTCACCAAGGCTTAGCATTGTGGAGCTCTTGTTGAGACTGTCAGACAGCCCCCTTGCACCTACGAACAAGCTGATGGCTATCAAAAATGTTGCGGAAGTGTTGGTTAGTTTTAGTTTCAAAAAGGCCCCCACCTGATGTACTTACCCCGTCTTAATACTAATAATATGACTAACCCACCTCATTTAAAAAGAGGATTGAAAAAAAGAACATTGGTAAGGCGAAATTCCTACTTTCTCTTGGCCAAAAGCTAGCTTTTCGGCAAAAAAAGGCAAAAATTTCCGAGGCTTAGGGCTCTGGTAAATGGGGGATTGAACTAAAAATGCTGGGAATGTCATTGGGTTTTTTGAGCGATTTGACACATAAACTCAGCAACCTTGCTCTCATACAGTTCAGGAAACTTTTTGAGTCCGTCTAAATGGTCAGCATCCGGCAGCGAGAGAATCGTCAGGTCGACCTGAGGAGCATGGTTGAAAGCCTCTTCAATAGCAGAGACAGGTACAATTTTATCTCGCCAACCGCGAATCGAGAGGATTGGAAATCCGCCTGGAAGCTTTTCAAAATCTTTGCTCAGCGAAGTCTCATGATCAGCTCCCCAAAGAAACAAAGTGGCAACCGCGAGAGGAAACTTTGCAGTGGGACTGGTTACTCCATAGCTTTCAGTTAGGTATCTCCAATTGCACTTCCAAAGCGACATAAAAGGGCCACTGTCGCAGACGGCCCCAACGACATCGCGTGCGCGGCGGATGGAGACAGCTTCAATCGCCGACGAGGCGGGATTGGAGAACCCATATATGATTTTCTTTCCGGGTAAGCGGTTAAGGGCGAGAGATATTTCTCTGGCCCATCTGTGTTTAAGGCCAAGCTTAAACCCACCATTCCATGTGAACCAATGTCTTGGTCTCGGCTCACTAAACTGAATGGCGTAAACATCGAAGCCAAGCTCATTCAAAAACTGAATGTGCCTTCGAAGCTGACTCAATTCCGCGCCGAAAAATGGTACGATGAGCACAGACTCATCAAATTTCTTTTCGGAAGCTAGATAAGTCTGTACTTTGTAATTCGACATAATAACTAGTGCTCAGTTCGGGGCTCGAAAGCTAAGCGAGTATGGCCGTTGGAATTGCGGATTTCTTGAAGTAGGCCTTCATTGATCTCGACATTCTCAAGTGCAGTGTCTCTTAAGACATTATGAACGGCAGCCACGATAGCAGGGCAATCAATGTCGTGATAACTATAGACATCCGTCGGCCTGCCGCACTTCGAGTGTTTTCGCACAGCAAGTGAAATTTGTTTTACACCAATGATTGATCCGGCGTTATCAAGAAGGCCAGCTTCACCATCATGAACACTGACAAGCGGTATTCGTCGCCCCGCTAAGGTAACAATTCCTGCGCGGGAGTTGAGCTCGTCGGGGGCTGTAAGATATAGTTTGTCCGATAGGCCCAGTCGACCCTTCAATAGTTCGTAATCGGATTCGTGAGCTTGAATTCCGACGGCAAGATCTGAACTGGTAACAACAATTACATTGGCATAAATGCCGCTTTTTAAAAGTTCATCCGAAGCTTGAATAGCCTCCGCTGTCGGAGCTCCCATTGAAATAATATTAACGACATTATCACCAGGCGAGTATCCGGCGTAACCCTGATAATCGATAAGGTAGTAAGCGCCGGCTAAGACATCAGACTTTAACTGCTCATAGATTTGCTCTTCCCCAAGTGGATCGACCTGAGCTTCGTCGGTAGCTCCCTCAAGTGGAAATTCTGACAGATGGAGCGCGCCACCGGGCTCCCCTTTAAATCGAACCTGTCTCTTGAGGCGCTTCATGAGCTCGCTTTGATCGGCGCCGCGAGTGACTCCGCGGATAAAGACTCCGTTCCTTCCTTCGTTGTCGTTTTGGATATGCCGGCGAATTGCATCGGCAAGAATCCAGTCAAGCTCTTGGCAGAAATAGGGTTCCCACGTGATTTGATTTGGGATCTGAATGTCAGACTTCCAGCCATGTTGGGCCCCTTCTGGGGAAAGCGTAACTCCAGAGGGCGTACCAACTAGGAGAAAGCTCGACTTCCAGTAGAGGTTGTAGAAAAACTGATCAAGGGCTCTTTTCACAAAGAAATCATAGACGGTCATAAGAGGGATTATGGATATACCAAGAATATCTCGCATCTTTCCAAAACTTCCGACACAAGACATGACATTGCATTCCGAAATGTCGAATCTTAAAAATCGATCGCTCTTTTCCTCGCTAGGGATAAGATTGGGAGATTTGCGATCTCTCACTTCAAACTCACCTTCATAGTCTGCGGTATCTGTCGCACTGAAGACTTTTCCATCCATTGCGGGATTGAGGTTTGTAGAAGTGCCCACATCGGGCGCCATAGAAACGAAGAGTTCCGAAGCGACTCTCCATTTAAGCTCTTCTTCTGTGAGCGCTTTTTGCCCTTTAGCCAGTTTGCCGTCGCTTGTCGGCGTGTTCCCAATTCTTGTAAGTTTCGCTGTCGCTTGCCCGAGCATCCACTGAGTGTGCGGATAACTCATTAGCTTTACATTGATTTTGAACGAATCAGGAATTTCGCCCGTTTTATTAATAGACTCCAATAGAACTTGCTGATTGCGCTGCTTGATTTGCGCCTGTTCTTTAATATCGCCTAACAATTGCTTATGTCTTCGTTCAAGAAACTTCGTTTCGGCGGACGCATCTGCAAATCTGGCGAAAAGGCTGTTGGCGGAGATTTTCTGAGCCTGTCGCAAGGAATCGATTTCTTCCTGCTCTGGTAAAGAGGAGTGATTGCCAGAGACGGCGGCGGAACTCAGCCCCCATCCTTTGAGAGTATGGGCGATGACCAATGTAGGACGGCGGGTGTTTTCCTTGCTCTTTTCTAAGGTAGCAATGATCTCGGCAAAATCGTGACCCCCTAAGTCGCGCAGCGCTGCCCATAGGTCCGCTGACTTCACTTTTGATAAAAAAGTCTTGAGGCGAGCGTCTATTTCAAGAAGGGCCTTCTTAAGTTTTTCCGCGTCGGATATTAGCAGAAGTGCTTGAAGCTCATAGTCTTCAACGGTTTCTTCTAAAAACTTTTTAAAGTCTTCGCCGTTTGCTTGTTTAAAGAGTGCCTTTCTTAAAGATCCGTGGCGAATTTGTAGGACTTCCCAACCATTGGCCTCGGCGGTTCTTTGCAATCGAAAATCATCGTTTCCGTGCATAGCTTCTTTGTTAGTGATTCGCTGACCATCTAAGCTCTGGCGATTGTAATCGACGATCCAGGTAACATTGCCAAGCTCTCGCTCTCCGAAGTCTGGCATCGCTTCATAAAGTGAACCTTCTCGAAACTCCGAATCTCCAATGAGAGCCCAAAAGTGGGCATTTTTCGGAGTTTCGTATCCGTGTTTTGCAGCATACCGGTAAGCAAGTGCAAGATAGCCTGCATTCACCGGAGGAATCCCAACAGTCCCAGACGGAAGAAAATTGTGATGATCACTGTCATAAGCAGAGTGGTAGCTCTGAAATACGGGTTCCCCATCGTGAGAGTATTTTCTGAGCCCGTGCATGGCGGTTTCCATTTCGCTTTGAGTAAGCGGCTGAAGACTCTTGTCGAGCAAGAGGCGAAGTAGATAGTTGTAGGAATGATCTACCGGCGATGCGTGCGGTTTTATGGCAACATGATCGAAGCCCGACTTCACGACGAGGTGAAGCGCGCCCAAAATATGCAGAGCGCTTGCGGAGGCGGCAGGGTGTCCCCCGACTTTTGGATCGCCGAGTTGCTTGTCTTCTCGATGGTTTGCAATATGAATCATTTGCATGGCGTAATAATGGGCACGACGAGCAACTGAATCTAAGATGGAATAATCTATCTTTTCTTTGGACATGAATTCCTCTGGCATTTCAAAGTGTTGGGGTATGAAATGAACGTGTCTGTGTTATCATGAGCGAGGGTCGTTTTGTCAAGGAGCGTTACTTCTATGGTTTTATTTCGCTTCGCATTTTTTTTAAGTTTCTTTGTGGCACCTCCATTGGATGCCGTTCAATCAGTTAAAGTAACTACCGAGCGAACATCGGCGCAAATTTTGGCAGTGGATGCTCGAGCACTTGATGCCGCAAAATCTCCGGCGGGCTCAGACCTATCACATCAGGCAATATGGTTTGCATTGAGAATTGAAATGGTTCGAGGGTGGCATGTCTACTGGATGAATCCTGGAGACTCGGGTTTAGCACCAAAAATCAAAATGAGAGTTCCATCAAAGTGGAGAGTAGACGAGTTGCTCTACGCAATTCCGGAGCGCATTGATTACGGACCACTAGTCAATTTTGGATACTCAGGAGAAACTCTCTACCTTTGGAAGGCTCATTTGCCTTCAAGAGCGGTGGCAAACGGTAAAACAATAAAAATTGATGCTGACTGGCTAGTGTGCGAATCAACGTGCCTACCGGAAAAAGGTTCTTGGGAAATTTCTTTAGGAGATGTTTTCGGAGCCGAAGACTCCAAATCCGTTCAACTGATATCACGATACCTTTCGCTTCTGCCGATTTTGCGCCCCACATGGCCCATTGATATTCAGGGAACTGAAGGTGACATGCTCAAGGTTTTTGTCAATACGGATAGGCGTTTTGAAAAAATTAAAAATGTAGATTTTTTCGCAGACAGGGAAGGGCAGATCGAAGCGGCGGCTCCTGTCGTTTGGAAGTCACTGCCTTCGGGATTCTTGTTGGAGCTCAAAAAATCACCGCTCTTGTTAGAAGCGCCGGCGAGACTTAAAGGCATAGTGAAGGTGCATGCCGCAAAAGGTGTGACAACAATTTGGGCGGATAGCCACCCACTTGATCCCTCTGATAGAACAAGCGAAATTACTTTGAAGCTCGAAAATACTTTTCGTGATGCATTGTCATTTCAGCGTTTATTCTACTTTTCAGACGGCACAGTCAGTTGGCTTGAGATATTTACCTCGATTATTTTTGCTCTGCTGGGCGGACTGATCTTAAACCTCATGCCCTGTGTGTTTCCGATCCTGGCCATAAAAGTTTTTGGCGTATTTCAAGCGCTTAAAAAGAATGATAAAGAAGCAAATCAGCTGCGCTCTGAAGGACTTTACTTTTCCATCGGTGTTGTTAGCTCATTTTTTGTGATGGGTTTTGCGCTTCTCGTGCTCAGGCTTTTGGGGGAGTCGGTGGGATGGGGTTTCCAGCTGCAGTCGCCTCTTTTTGTGGCAGCTTTGGCGTTGCTGTTTGCACTTATGGGACTCATCTTCATAGGCTCTCTTAGCATGGGTGATTCTGTCGCCCGACTGACTTCTCGATTTTCCTCTAGTCATTCTCGATGGGGTGCAATTGGTTCTGGTGTCTTAGCTGTATTAGTTGCCACGCCGTGCACGGCTCCTTTTATGGGAACGGCGCTCGGTACCGCTTTAGCTTCCCCGCCCTTTTTTGCGCTTCTTATTTTTATGGGGCTAGGATTGGGTATGGCACTTCCGTTTTTGATATTGGCGCTTCGTCCGCAATTACTGGGATGGCTTCCTAAGCCCGGAAGCTGGATGGAAACTTTCAAACAATTTTTGGCCTTCCCTTTATTTGCAACTGTTGTCTGGCTTCTTTGGATTTTGAATCTTCAAGCTGGTTTTTCTGCAATTTCTGTATGGATGCTGGTTTCTTTATCTATTTGGTTTTCACTTTGGTTGATAGCCAAGACGCAAGAGTCGAAAAAGCTTAAGTGGCTCAAGTGGGCAGGCTGGATCGCGGTGATTCTCTCTCTTTATTACGGCTTTGTAGAATTGAAAAAGGTTTCTCAAGTTTCTAGCTCTAACTCGGTGTCTGGTTCGGCGTCGGGGTCTTTCACGTCAAGTTATGGCTCTTTAAGCGCGATCAAGTTTTCTCCTGACGAAACCGAAAAGTTGGCAAATGAAAGCCAATTGATTTTTGTCGATTTCACCGCCGCGTGGTGCATCACTTGTCAGGTCAACAAGAGAACCGTTTTTACTTCAGACGAGGTCATCGAATATTTTAAAAACAATAATGTAAAGTTGATTGTAGGCGATTGGACAAACGCAAACCCAGAAATAACTGAATTTCTCACCCGCTTCGGCAGAAGCGGAGTGCCTCTCAACCTTGTTTATGGTCCGGGCCTAGTTGAGCCCCTGATTTTGCCTTCAATACTTACACCCTCAATAGTTTTAGAGGCCCTCGAGGCAGCTAAGAAAAAATAAAAATGCTTTTTCTTTTGCAAAAAGAGTTTACGCTCTGATCTGGTCTTCTGGGTAGAAAGGCGCGATGGCACTGTGCGGATTTCTATATAGATAAGAGTGCCGTGAAGATGGCATTGCAGCCACCTAGCCACAGAAAAATTAACTTTCAGGAGGAGGAAGAAATGCGAAAAAGAATCAGCTTACTTGTCGGACTTATGACCTTGGCTTCATTTATTCAGTTAGCAGCGGCCCCCAAAAAAAGCGCCGATGTGGGGTCTCTAAAGGTAGGATCTTTGGCCCCCGGTTTTACTCTGACTGATACCAACGGAAAAGAGCATAGCTTGTCAGATTATAAAGGCAAAACCGTCGTGTTAGAGTGGCTATCTCACGATTGCCCCTTTGTGAAAAAACATTACGAATCTAATAACATGCAGACTCTTCAGAAGAAATACACAGCAGACGGAGTTGTGTGGCTCTCGGTAAATAGCTCTGCGCCGGGAAAGGAAGGATTTTACAAATCAGAGGAGGCCAACAAACTCACCACAGAAAAAGGGGCTGCTCCGACCGCCGTTCTAGTAGATTCGAACGGTAAGGTAGGAAGAATCTATGGAGCCAAAACAACTCCCCACATGTTTGTAATAGATAAAGCTGGAAATCTGGCTTACATGGGAGCGATTGACAGCATTAAGAGTGCAGACAAAGAAGATATTGCCAAAGCAGAAAACTATGTTTCAAAAGCGCTAGATTCTCTTAAGGGCGGTAAACCGGTAACTCTTACGGCGACCTCTCCCTACGGCTGTTCAGTGAAGTACTAACAAAAAAGTCTAGTCAGCAGCTTCTGGCGGAGCCAGAAGCTTGCGGGCTCTCTGACTGGGCTGGGTGTCTTTTTTTAGACCATTTAACTCCATGTAACCCGCGACCCGACCATCCGCTTTGAGACTCTTGTCACGAATAATTTCAAAAAGGAACTGGGATTCTTTGGGTGCGTTCTTAATGAGCTCATCCATGAGATTTCCAATAATGACAAACTGGGTTGCTCGAAGCTCATTGGTGAGGGTCTTATCCGCGGACTTCTCTATAGCAGCTTCTAGCAATAATTTAAGACTTTCGCTAGGTGACTCGAGGTCAGAAAAAATGGGCAAAAATAATTTTCCTCTTGTTCCGTCATTGTCTTTTCGAGACAACAAAACCGTGAGAGCTTCAATACGATCTTTATCTGTAGCGTTGTCACTGCGAACCAATTTATCAGTCATCATTTTGATATGCGTATAATCTTTAAGGGCTAGGTTGCGATATGTCCACTCGGTTGAATTCGAATAGGAATTGTCTGGATGGAATGAGATAGTAAAGGTAACCGCTACTGCACTGAGTAAATAACAAACTCTGTTCATATTATTAATATCAGTCTTAAACGAGAGCAGTGCAATATAGATTTGCGTAAACAGAGAATTTGAGCTTTTATTCTTTGTTGGTTGAAGAGATGGGCACTTGCTTCTGGCAGCTTATCTGTTTTGGAAAATTGCAAAGTGGGAAACAAGGGGGTGTTATGAGCAAGTCACTTTTAAGTCTGTTGGCATGCGTTGGAGTCATTTTTTCAGTTGTAAACGCATTTGGACAGACTCTGGAATACTCCTACAATTTACCGCCAAGTATCCAAAAAAAGCTTAACAATCAGCCCTCAAATTTCGCGCCCGGTGCTCCAGGTAAAATAGGGGACTGGAATCGGCCTGACAAAGACGCATTTGGCACAACCTATTCTACGCCAGTTTGGTTTACGGTGTCGGAAGGGGCACTTTCAGAGGTGTACTACCCGCGAATAGATAGGGCTCAGACTCGCAACACTTTTTTGATGATCAAAGACGGGAATCGATTGATCGATGAAAGATTCGACTTCAAATACACAACCGTGCGTGAACCTGCCTCTTTGGTTTACACGATGATTGGCGCAGGCCCCGGTGTAAAAATTTACAAGACTTACACTGCCCATACTGAGTACTCCGCTGTCATCGTCGATTACAGAATAGATTTTCATAGCGCAGGTGAGCGGACCGTCTATCTCGTTCACAACCCAGCAGCAGAAAGCACGCCCGGGGGCGACACAGTGCAAGTAGTCGACGCTCTTTTTGGCAAGGCGCTACTTAATTTTCAGGGAGATGTGCGTGGCGACGAGCCGAATACTTTTAAACCGTTTTCTAAACATATAGTTGCATGGAGTCTACCCAGCTCCTCAGCGGGTGTCGGTTTTGAGGGAGTCAACGCCCCCGATCAAATTATTCGCTCAGGTCAATGGCCGACCCCTTGGGACCGTGCTGAATTTGGAAACGTAGAAGGAGCACTCAGCGCAGAACAGAATGGCAAGTCAATTGAGGCGAGAGTGGTGATCGCATTTACGGAAGATGCGAATTGGCGTTCTCAGCTTGAGTCTCAGGTGGCGTCTATATTTAAAGAAAGTTACGCCCAAATTGTAAAGCCTCAGATTAACGAGTGGTCTCGTTATTTGAGCGGTTTGGTTTACGACAGATCGGACTCTTTGGCTGAATCGAGCATACTGGTATTAAAGGCCAGCGAAGATAAGCGAAATCCTGGAGCTTTAATTGCGGCGCCCGCAAAGCCGGGGATTCCTTGGGAATTGGGAATGACCGAGCAAGATTACGAGAGCTCCAGGCGCCACATCGGGGATTCAAATGGTGGATACACACGAGTTTGGCCGAGGGACTTGTATCACAAAGCTTTGTCATTTATTTCCGTCGGAGACCTAAGAACCGCAGTAAATGTAGCGCAATGGTTTAAAAGAGTTCAGCTAAGGGGACACAGAAACGGCGCGTGGGCGCAGAATATGTGGGTGGACGGTAACCCTTCATGGCAAGCCTTTCAGCTCGATCAAGTTGGTTTCCCTATAGTTCTCGTCTCGAGATTGGTTGAGTTGGGGGCCATTAGGTACTCCGATTACAGAGATATGGTGATTCGCGCAGCAGAATTTATTCTAGTTGCTGGGCCAAATACAGATCAAGAGCGCTGGGAAGAGAATCGGGGACTGAGCCCGAATTCCTTGGCGGCCGCTGTTGAGGGATTAAAAGCTGCCGCATGGCTTGAAGCTCAGCCGGGGCTTACGACCGATCCTACCGCGAGCGACGCTTATTTAAATCGCGCCACTGAATGGACGACAAAACTCAAAGATTGGGCGCTTATTAAGAATGGCTATTACGGAGACAACTACTTCGCGCGCATGGAGGTTGGTGATAGCAATGGGTGGAATCCGCGTGATCACCACATGATTTTTATTCATAACAAAAGACCAGGAGAGACGGCTTACTATCGCGAAGACCGAGTGCTTGACGGAGGTTTTTTAGAGTGGATTATGGCAGGATTAGTGAGTCCTTTCGATCCGGACTTCACGAATACCCTTAATCTGTATGATCGACATGTTTCTAAATCAACTCGGTATGGTGTCGGATATTACAGATACAATTTTGATGCTTACGGAGAGAACCACATTGGTGGCGCATGGCCGCTGCTCAGTGCGGAGCGAGGAATCGCCGCTATTGAACGAAAAGAAGACTATCGCGCGCATTTACAATTCATCGCTAATATTGCCACTCCTGCAGGGCTGATAGGCGAGCAGGATACTGTGGCAGTACGTCCGCTCGGATGGAGTCATGGCGCATATCTTTTGTTTAAAAGAAGCATTGCAGATGGGCGCAGCTTCTACATTCCTAGGCGCGAAATTAAGAGGTGATCAATTTGCGGGGGCAAGTATTTAAACAGTTTGAAACACTTGCCCTTGATCGAAGCCACTGGCCAACTATTAAGCTTGTCGGGCCAGATTCGGCGGATTACCTCAATAGAATTTCAACACAAAAATTTCCGATTGATCGCAGGCGCGAAGACAGTGAGCTGATTCCGACGGCTTTTCTACGCGCCAACGGAAGTTTAGTCGCTTGGTTTTTAGTGCGCCAGATGGATTCTGGGTTTGATCTTATCGTACCGCCTTCTTTCGAGTCGAAGGTGCTGGCTACTTTAGACCAATACCACTTTAGTGAGAAGGTGAGCTGGCGGGCAGAAGCAAGCAAGGGATCTGTTTTTGAATTTCGGTATCAGCGGGAAAAACCACCAATTGAGATGCTGTTTGATTGTAAGTTTGCTTTTGGCAATTGGAAGTCATCTTGGCAGCTTGGTGGCGCCTCTTATGAGTCGACTCTTTCGACAGAGCAATTCAAGTTCGCAAATCCTGAAGAAGCTCGTGCTTTCTACTTGAGTTGCGGAATTCCAGATCCCGAGTCCAACTATAAAGAGTTTATGGCGCCAGAGGTTTCCGCCTTCGAATCTCTCTGTCATGAAAGCAAGGGCTGTTATCCAGGCCAAGAAGTTATTGAAAAAGTTCGCAGCTATGGAAGGCGCCCGAACGTCTGGGTTCCACTTTGGACCTCGATGGAAGTCGTGTTTAAATCTTACGAATCAGAAGTCTGCTTTGAAAAGGGAAAAAAGATTGGGACTGTCCAAGATGGTGCGCTGGATACATTTGGCGGCACTGTGTTTTTAGCAAGAATACTTAGCTCCCAGCTAAGAGAGAAAGATTCCGCTCCACCAGTTCGTTGTTTCTTGCCGGGTTTCGAGGTCGAAGCCGAGCTGCTTCAAGAAACCTAGTGGTCTTGCAGATGCACCCTGTCGCAAAAAGTTAGGTGGCACCTTTTTACTTTTGTGTCACAATATTTTGGTTGAACAAATTAGGAGATATAAAATGAAGAAGTTTATCGCGTTTTTGTTACCACTCGCTTTGGTTGCGTGTAGCCCATCGAAAGATCAACTCAAGAAAGTATTAGAAGAGAACCCCGAGATTCTTACCAATGCATTTGAAAAGAATCCTGTAGAGATATTAGATGCACTCAACAATGCCGCAAGAGAAGCTCAAAAGAAGCAGGCAGAACGTCAGGAAGAGGATTCTAAGAAAGCTGCTGAAGAAGAGTTTAATAACCCCAAACAACCGGCACTTGAGGGGCGAGCCGCATGGGGCCCAGCTGATGCGCCGATAACTATTGTGGAATACTCTGACTTCCAGTGTCCGTTCTGCAGTCGCGGTTACGCCACGATCAATGAATTAAAAGAGAAGTACAAAGGCAAGGTTCGATTTATCTACAAGCATCTACCGCTTCCAAATCACCCATTGGCTCAACCTGCTGCGGAGTATTTTGAGGCTATAGCACTTCAAAGCGTTGAAAAGGCCTACAAATTTCACGACCTTCTTTTCGAGAATCAGTCGAAGCTGAGCAAGTCCTATATGGAAGAGACGGCTAAAAAAGTCGGTGCTGATCTTGCTAAGCTCAAAAAAGATCTGAAAGCGGATTCAGTGAAGAAAAACATCGAAGCGGATATGGCTGAGGCTAACAAGTTTGAGATTTTTGGTACACCAGGATTTTTGGTCAACGGTGTCTCTGTTAAGGGTGCTTACCCAACTTCACATTTTGTTACTATCATTGACCGCCATCTCGAAAAGAAATAAGCGCCTCGAGTTACTGAGCGTCTTTATGAGGCGCTCTCACCGTTTGTTTTTAGAGAAATTCCTACGCTATCAATTTTGGCGAAGAGTGGGGTTATTTTAACCCCCACCTTTTTTGCTTGGTGAAATAATTCTGTGTAGACCGGATCTATGAGGCTGGCGGGTTCAAAGTTGCTGCAGTCATCCCTCTGAATTAAATAAATCATTTCGCATTCAGCGCCGAGAGCTTTCCACTGCATTAATTCTTTTAAATGCTTTTGCCCACGTTCAGTTACAGAGTCCGGAAAGTAGGCACAGCCCTTCTCGCCCATTGTTACGTTCTTAACTTCAATCAAACGAAAATTGTGCGGATTAACTTCTAGATCATTTATCGTGATACGCTTCTTTTCTGATGGTTGCTTTGTAAGAACAAAGTCTATGCGGCTTTGAGCCGAGATTTTTACCTCGGGGTAAAAGCTTCTGAAGCTCATCCACTCGGCAAAACTTTCGTTCTCTAAAAGACAGGCTACCATTCTGTTGGGTAAATGTGTGTTCACACCAACCCATGAATGAGCCGCTCTCATTTGCTCTAGCGTGAGAGAAAATTTTCTTTTTGGATCATTGCTGCGGCTAACTCGGCACGGAGCGCCTGGCTCTAGGCAGGTCTTTAAGCTTCCGGTGTTGGGCACGACTGCGACTTCGACTTTTCCGTCAATTTCAATGTCGGCGAAAAATCTTTTGTAGCGTTTAACAAAGACACCCTCGATGAGCGGGCTAGGATAAACATAAACAAAAGAATCAAAAGGCTCTAAGCGGTTTTGACTTTTTTGCACATCTTTATGATTTTTTACTATTTTCTGCATAGGTTCTTTTACCGTCATAAACAGAGACTATAAAGTTATTTGCCCGAAGAGTTTGCTCAAAAAGACCTACTGGAGGCGGGAGAGCGATCATAATCATCTCAAGAAAATGGCGCAATGCTTACAGGCATTAAGAATGTATACTTTTACTGCTTGAGTAAGTCCTCGAGTACTTTGTTGCGTTGTTTGATGAGCTCTTCTCCGGCGCGATTTCGAATTTCTTGTTTACCCTGCTCTATATTGTCGTTTACCACATTCTTCACTTTATTGGCTTCGAAAGCTAAAGTTCGCTTCGTCCACTGTGTGAGAATAGTCTGCTGAACGTCGAAGTCAGGCTTGTCGACTCTGCCAGTGATTCGAATAGGAACCTCTAGGCGACCTTGAGGGTCGGAGTTGGCCTCTCGAACGCTTCCTTTTATAGGCGCATCGACGAGATAGGCTGTTCCCTCAAGATCGAGAGATTTGTTGAACCCCATCTTTCCGTTTAAGAGCAATTCATTTTTTTCGGGGCTTATAGCTCTGAAGGAGGCTAAATGAATAGCGCCTTCTTTCACCGTAAAAGGCGCGAGCAGTTTCAGTCGTGCCCCTCCCGTTCGTAGGCGTGCTTTCTCGCCTACCCCAGGAAGTTGTGCCAGTTTTTCATCGATCATTGTTTCAAATGGCAGCGTTCTAAAGTGTCCATTTTCAATTGTCATTGATCCTCGGGCTACCACCGAATCCACATTCACAGGAGTCTCCAGGCTCGATTTCCACTGAATTTCGCCAGTGGCGCTCCCGGCAAAGTATTTTGACCACTCTGGGTTCCACCAATGTAAGGCCTTTTCTATATTTAGCTGCGTGAGCTTAATCGCCCCTTGGCTTTGAGGGAATTTTCCTTTCATGTCTATTTGAAACCCGTTTAATACAAGTTGGCCTTCGAAGACTTCAGACACAGATCCGCTCGTCATCGCCACTCGGTTTTTGAATGTCGATTTAGTCTTAAGATTTTTGACTTGCATAGATCCGAAGTTCATTTTTTTAATTTCGATATTTAAGGCTTGAGACATCTGGTCTATAAATTTCCCCTCAGGGAGTTCAAATAATGGCTCGCGTTTCTTCTGTTGAGGGTCTGTCGATCCTGCTAGCCCACCTGTTTGCGCCGAACTGTTTTGAGGGATGATTAACTCATCAGCGAGAAAGGTGATTGTTCCAGTAGACCTTAGGTTTTGCTCTAAAAAGGTATCTTTGGAGGAATACTGTCCAATGAGATTTTGTTCTAACTGAACCTTTCCTGATAGTCGTTTGTTACTAAGCATTGGAGAAAGATTTTGAGCCGCTGAAAGGTCGATGGGGGATGTCTTTAGTTTCACATTTAGATGAGGCTGAAGCTGAGAAAAGTTCATGCCGGGTTTCAATAACAAGTTAGAAATCTCGCCGATAATATTTGCGGTGCCTGCCGGGGTAATGACCTGAAAGTTTTTGACGCTGAGTAGGTTTCGTTTTGAACTCCACTGCGCTTGAATTCTCAGCGGCAGCCCTTGTTTTTTTGTAAGGAACTGTGAGTCCCTTATGGAAAGAGAGCTAAGATCTATTTTCGCCGTAAGGGCGGATTGCAGGGGTATCCAGCCCAATAAACGGCCCCGCATATTGGCATCAGCCGTAAACGGACCTCTGATCTCGGTTTTTTGATCTGCGTAGTCTAGTCGTCCTGAAACACTGTCAAGTTCGAGGCTTTCAATGGTAGTTGTCCAAGCAGTCCAAGGGTCAACTTTGCGCCCGCTCACAGACACCTGCATTTTCATCTTTCCCGTTAAGGGATGCTTTGCCGCCAGCGGAAACAGTTTTTCGAGCCCTTTCAAATCAGTTTCTGCGAGTTCAAATGTTGATTGAAACGGCACGACCTTATTTTTCATTGGCCATCTCAGAGATCCTTGTGCCCGTAGTTTAGAAAGTTGAGTTCGAAACATGTGGACGGTGAGATATTCTCGATCGAGTCGACCACTGGTTTCTAGAGAAAGGTGTGTGTTTGCAGGTTTTTCAAAAATCTGACCGTGTCTTATCGCCAGCTCACTGGCATTTACGCTGAGAGAAAAGGGCTCGACTGTAAGTTCCTCTTTTCTAAAAGAATAATTCACTTTCATATTTGCCGAAATCGGGCCTTTTACCTCGTAGTCCGTCTGTGCCAAACCAACAACGGCACCGATGTTTCGCGCCTCTAGCCCGCCTGCGGCCGACCAACCCATTTCGTCTTTTCTGAGCTGCGTAGAAAATATCAAATGCCCCGTCCAGTTCTTCAAAGGCAAGAAGCTTGGCTGCCAACTGATGGAGCTGAGATCGAGCGAGGGAATTCCAATCACCCAGTTGTGACTGTCTTTTGGCGGAAGAAATTGTCCGCTGACATTGATTGGCAAGTCAGCAACTGTCAGTTTGCTTTTTTGAATCTCAATTTTATTGATGCTGTCTAAAAGCCATTCACTTTGCCATTTAATTGGAATGTCAATGGGGCCGATTGGAGAATTTGACTTTATTTCTGAGTCAAGACTTAGGCTAAGAGAATTGTTTTGCGTATCAAGTGTTATGTCGATTTCTCTTATGAAGATGTTCGCAGCGCGGGTTCCCTTCTGCGGCGTCGAACTAGAATCTGGGGTGAGAGCTTCGTCGTCTTTTGGATCAGGATCCGAGGGCGTAGACTCTTCTTTTGGGTCGCTAAAGAGGACATCCAGCGCAAACTGAGTTAAATTGAAGTGAATTTTGGGCTTAACAGGTAGCCGCGAAGTATCAATGGCTGTGTAAGTAGTTGGCTCCGGGGCGGGTGGGATTTCTGCGTCAGGTGAAGACGCATATTTAATCACAGAACTTCCTTTTTGAACTGTCACATATATATCTGGACGTCCTTCAAAAAGTTCTTTGTTCCAATGAGATTGAAGTGTCACCCAACTGAGATCGGCAGAGAAACCAAATGTGGGATGTGTTACTTTCACATCTGATAGGTCCACTCGTGGTGCGGGCAGCACTTCAAGGTTGAGAGCTCCAATCTGTAGCTCAACTCCGGCTTCTTGTTGGGCCTTTTCGATGATCAATTGTTTAAGATAAGGACTGGCTATCTTGGGTCCCACAAATACAACGACGGCAGCTAAAACCACGTAGAAAATTACGAACCATATCAAAAATCGCTTCATGAAATGTCATTCCTTTACGAGCCTGAATTGAAAGCTTTGAGGCAGAGTCACTGAGTCTCCTTTAGGGTCTCAAACCGATCCGAAAGGTAGCAAATCTTTTTTCGAATTCTCAGCCTGATGGCCAATACATGAATTGCGGAGGGAAATTCATAGACTTTGCCGACTCCCCTCGATACAAGTTCAAGAGTCTAGGAGTAAAAAATGACGGCTAGATTTCAGCCAAAACCAGAGTGGCTCCGCGTGAAGGCACCAGGTGGGCCTCAATACACCGAAATAAAATCGATGCTGAAAGACCTCAACTTAGCCACGGTGTGCCAAGAGGCTAAGTGCCCAAACATTGGCGAGTGTTGGAGTGGTGGCACGGCAACTTTCATGCTCATGGGAGAGGTATGCACCAGAGGGTGTCGATTCTGCGCTGTAAAAACAGGCAACCCTAAAGGCAAAATCGATTTAGATGAACCCAAGAAAGTTGGTTGGGCTATTGCTCAACTAAAATTGGACTACGTTGTTATTACCTCGGTAGATCGCGATGATTTGCCCGACGAAGGTGCAGGTCATTTTGCTGAGTGCATTCGTACCATTAAAAAATACAATCCGAAGCTTCTTATCGAAGTGCTGACTCCAGATTTCAAGGGGAATAAGGATCTTATAAAGGTGATCGTCGATGAAATGCCAGACGTTTTTGCGCAAAACATCGAAACTGTTGAGAAGCTAACAAAAAAAGTGCGTGACCCAAGGGCTGGCTACCAACAGACAATGGATGTGTTGAAGGCAGTAAAAGATTTTGATGAAACTCGCTATACAAAGAGCAGCATTATGCTGGGACTTGGCGAAAATGAAGAAGAAGTCGTTCAAACGCTTCAGGATCTAAGAAACGTGGGATGCGATGTTGTCACATTCGGCCAATATTTGCAGCCAACCAAACGTCACCTCAAAGTAGAGCGTTTTTACTCGCCAAAGGAGTTTGATAATTGGAAAGTGATTGCTGAGCAGATGGGCTTTTTGTATGTAGCAAGTGGGCCTTTAGTGCGAAGCTCTTACAAAGCAGCCGAGTACTTCATGAAAGGCGTCATCGAAAAGAATCGTTCAAGTTCAAAGGAGATTGAAAATGGCATCTGACGAAATCAAGCTGAACGAATTAGGTGAAGGAGTCACAGAGGGTGAACTTGTAAAGTGGCTGGTAAAGCAAGGCGATGCTGTAAAAGCAGATCAACCTATTGCAGACCTAATGACTGATAAAGCAACGGTTCAGGTTCCAAGCCCTTTTGATGGCGTCATCAAAGAGCTGAAGGCAAAAGAAGGCGATGTTATCGAAGTCGGTACAACATTGGCGACGATCGAAGCGAAGGTAAAGAGCGCGGCAGTTAAGGCGGAAACTCCAAAATCACAAAGCCCTTCGGTAGCCACCACCGCCTTTGCCGCGAAATCGCAAAAACCCCCAAGCACCAGTGGACCTTCAGCGGGTGCAGCCGTACAAGCTTTTTCCTCAGGTGGGCTTGATGTGTATCCACCTGCTGCAGACTCGAGCGTGTTAGCGACTCCGTCTACTAGACGATTGGCACGAGAACTGAGTGTCGATCTTAATACACTGAATGGAACCGGACTTGCGGGAAGAGTCACAAGAGAGGACGTTCTTGGTGGGCGAAATGGGACGACATCTAGCCCTGCAGTCGCCAAATCGCAGATGCCAAGAGTTCCTTATAAATCAGACAGTTCGCAGCTTGAAGTGAGAGAGCCTTTGAAAGGGATTCGTAAAAAGATTGCTGAAAAAATGCAGCTTAGCAAACAGATAGTGCCACACTTTACACTGATGGATGAAGCCAATGTTACAGATTTGGTAGAGCTTCGTTCAAAAATGAAAGATGAGCTGCAAAAACAGGGAATCAAATTAACCTATTTGCCTTTTGTTATTAAGGCCCTCATTGCCACAATGAGAGACTTTAGGATGTTTAATGCCAGCATCGATGATGCAGCAGGAGAAATCGTCTATAAAAGCTATTTCAATATCGGCTTTGCGGCTGACACGCCACAGGGGCTAGTTGTTCCTGTGATTAAGAACGCTGATCAAAAAACCATCGTTGAACTCAGCCAAGAGATTATAGAGCTCGGCGAAAAAGCGCGTGCTGGAAAACTGGCTTTAGATGAACTAAAGGGAGCGACCATTAGCATTACAAACATCGGAAGCATTGGTGGTACCTACGCAACGCCAATTATCAATCACCCGGAGGTGGCTATACTTGGTATGTACAAAATTTCTCAGCGACCGGTGTTTGTTGGTAAAGAAGTTCAAGCTGCCCACGTCATGAATGTTACAATTACTGCAGATCATAGACTTATCGATGGCGCCGTTGCTGCGAATTTTCTGAAAGCTTTTGTGGCGAGGTTAGAAAGCCCGGGTCGACTTATGATGGATATGTTATGAGGAAAATATGAGTACTAAAAATTTTGATGTGTGTGTCATCGGCGCAGGGCCAGGTGGATATGTTTCTGCAATTCGCTCAGCGCAGCTAGGGTTGTCCACTTGTGTAATTGAGCGAGAATATTTGGGCGGGGTTTGTTTGAACGTCGGCTGTATTCCCTCAAAGGCAATGATCTCGGCGGCCCACTTTTTTCATCGTATGAATCATGATGCCGCAGAGATGGGCTTGAAGTTGAGCTCAGAAGTGAAGCTGGATATGCCTCAGCTTCAAAAATGGAAAACATCAGTTTGCGAAAGAATGTCATCAGGAGTTAAGCAACTACTTAAAGGAAACGGCGTAGAGATTATAGAGGGCGAAGCGCATTTTTCTTCGTCAAAAGAACTTGTAGTGAAGTCGCAGGCAGAGGGTGAGATAACAATACTCGCGAAGAATTTCGTTATTGCCACAGGCTCAAGGCCCATCGAGATTCCAGGCTTTGCGTTTGATGAAAAGAATGTGCTTTCATCAACAGGCGGCCTTGCTTTAAACGAATTACCTAAAAAGCTTGTCGTCATTGGTGGTGGCTACATCGGTTTAGAGATAGCGGGTTTTTTGGCGAAACTAGGGTCAAAAGTCACCGTACTTGAGGCAGCCCAAGATTTTCTTTTTGGGGTAGCTGACAAAGAATGCGTTCAGGTTGTGATTCGTAAATTAAAAAAATTGGGAGTCGAACTGGTTACCCAGGCAAAAGCGAATGGGTACAAAAAGTCTGGCAAAGCACTTGTTGTAGAAGCGATCGTTGCAGGAGAAAAGAAAACATTCGAAGGGGATAAAATCCTTGTGACCGTAGGCCGCAAGCCGAATTCGGATCAGATGAACCTAAAAAAAATCGGCATTCAGATCGATGAGAAGGGTTTCGTTAAGGTAGACGCTCAACGAAGGACAAGCCTACCGGGAGTCTACGCGATCGGCGATATCGCTTGTCAGCCAATGTTGGCACACAAGGCTTCTTATGAAGGTGTTTTAGTTGCCGAAGTGATGGCGGGTACGAATCGTGCGTATGACGTGAAAACAGTCCCGGCAGTCATATTTACGGATCCAGAAATTGCTTCCGCGGGCATGACTGAGGAAGAAGCTAAGCAAGCGGGCTACGCCGATCTTAAAATTGCGAAGTTTCCTTTGGCAGCTAACGGAAGGGCCGTTTCTCTCATGGAGACTGACGGCTTCGTTAAGATGATAGCAGATGCAAAAACAAACATCATTCTAGGCGTTCATATTGTCGGAGTGGAGGCGAGCAATCTTATTAGTGAGGCGGCTTTAGCCATTGAAATGTCCGCTAGACTTGAGGACATTGCGTTGACGATTCATCCACACCCAACACTTGGTGAGACTATGATGGAGGCGGCAGAGGCAACTCTAGGCCACGCTATTCACGTCATTCAGCGACCGCTTTCAAAGTCAAATGGGCGCTCTAAAGAGGCGACCCCTCGATAGTCATATGACTTGCTGAGAAGGCCACAGTTATGCGAATTCACGATCTCGGGCTTATTGATTATCGAGAGGCTAATGAGCTTCAGCTGAATACAGTCAGTCAAGTGCGAGACAACCCCACATCAGAAGTAATCTATTTCTGTCAGCATCCCTCGGTCGTGACTTTAGGCCGAGGTACAAAACCGGGTGATGTCTTTAATTGGCATGGCCAAATCGAAGAAACTGAGCGCGGCGGAAGAGCTACCTATCACGGTCAGGGGCAGATCGTGTGCTATCCAATTCTGGATCTTAGACAGCGCGGGCGTGACATCCACAAGTATTTGAGATCGCTTGAGCAAACAGTCCTGCGAGTGCTGGGTAAATTGGATTTGTTAGCGGCCAGAGTGGATGGTTCAACAGGAGTATGGGTAGGTGAAAAAAAAGTCGCCTCAATTGGAATTGCTGTTCGGCACTGGATCTCGTTTCATGGGGTCGCTCTGAACTTCAAAAAAGATAATGTCGCCTTTGAAGGCATGAATCCGTGTGGTTTCAATGCTGATGTGATGTCTGATCTTAGTACGCTACTACAAAGAGATGTATCGTATGAAGAAGTTAAAGAACTTTGGATAGAAAGTCTTAAAGAGGAGTACCGGACGCTGGTTTAATGTTTGGGAAGTTCCAAACAAAAACAAGACTTACCCTTACTACAATCCAGAAGCAGGCGGCCCCCGTGCTGGCTCGCAATTTGAGAGCAAACACTTAACCCAAGGCCAGTCCCAACTCCTTGTGGCTTTGTTGTAAAAAACGGAGAGAAAACCTTGTCTTGAATATTTTCGGGTATTCCTGGGCCATTGTCTTTGAAGAAAATTTTAATGGTTTCTGCTTCTTCAACAACATCGATAGTTATTTCTGGAATAGTTACGTTCTTGAAGGCGTAGAGAGAGTTAGAGATCAGGTTGTTGAAAATCTGTAGTATTTGGCCTTTGCGGCATTGGATGTTGACGTTCACGTTCTCCAAATTTAAGTGAACTCTTACAGAGAGCTCAGCGAGGTCTTTGCGTTTTAGAGCGAGGGCTTCATTAATGATTTCTTTGACGCTCGCACTTTGGGGAGTATCCGTTTCGTTGTTTCTAGAGAGGCTTTTTAGCCCGCGTACAATTTCAAAGACCCTTTGCAGGTTGTGATTAATCCTATCAAGAAAGTCTACAAATTCATTCGCCGAAGGAACAGTACCGCTTCTTAGGCGATCCTGATACAAACTGATTTTAGAGAAAACTATCGAAAGGGGATTGTTTATTTCGTGAGCAATACCTGAGGAAATCTGACTCAGCTCTATGAGTCTATCCATCTCAATGCGACTTTCTGGTTCATCGAGAGTAGGGCTGTGTTGCCTTGAATCTTTCAAGTAGAGAGCGAGTGCGCGATCGATGATCGTTCCCATGGCGACCTCGTGTTCTTTGGCCAGTTCACGCAGAATCGCAATATTCTCTTTTTCTACGGGTACCGTCAGATTATCAAACCTTGAGCTATGAACACGCTTCGTTGCGAGATGTTGAGAGGCCCGAGATGCCTCGGAAAAAATCAAACATTCGGTGATGAGGCTTTTGAGTTGTTCATTTTTAATTGGCTTCACAAGGTACTCATATACATTCAAGGACTCGGCAGTTTGTCGATCAGAACTAGAGCCGGCACCAGTAAGAGTGATCACTTCGGCGGATATATTTCTTTCGCGAAGACTTCTTATGAGTTCTAAGCCGTTCATGCCCGGCATTGAAATATCGGTGATCAACAAATCAACTTTTTTACTCTCAAGAATTTCGAGAGCTTCTTTGCCACTTGTTGCCAAAAAAACTCTATGGTTCTGACCAATACAATCGTTGATAACGTCGCACATTTCACTTTCATCATCTACAATTAAAACTGTTCGCTGACCTCTCGGCATAGGCGGTCTCCAGTGCGCAGAATACAACGGAAAGTTGGCATAAGACAAAGTCTCATATCAAATTATATTGTTTATATAAATAAAAATAAAGATCACGCAAAAAAATTTAATTTTTAAGAAATGTCGATTATCTACTGAAGCGACTCTGAATTCTCATTTTCGAAACAAGACCCACTGTCACACGAACAGCTCTTTCACTTTCTGTCGGTGGAGATTGCAAATTTCTTAATTCCACCGGATTTAATAGCATCCATGATGGCTATGACGCGCCCGTGAGGCACATCCTTGTCAGCCGAGATAGTTGCCTGTGCCAATGGATTGTTCGAGGAAAGTGATTGAGCTTGAGCTGCTATTGCCGCTTCGTTTGTAGGCGAGCCATTGAGCTGTACTTGTCCGGCAGCATCTATCGATATGACAAATGAGCCAGCCTCGGAACTCTCTGAGTTTCCGGCTTTTGGAAGTTCAATGTTTAAACTTGGTTTCATTATAATGGGAGTCGTGACCATGAATATGATAAGAACAACAAGAACAATGTCTACAAATGGCACAACGTTAATCTGTGAAATCGGTTCCTGATCATCATTCTGAGTTGAAGCGCCCAATGTTATCCTCGTTACTGATTAGTTTGCCTTTAAAACTTGGCCATTTTTTTGTTTCGCATACGCCACGCACAATTCCCTTAAACTCTCAATTCCTGAGATGATTTGCCTTACTTGCTTTTGAAATATGTTGTAGGCAACAACAGCGGGGATCGCGACAAACAAACCTACAGCGGTTGCTACAAGAGCTTCTGCGATGCCTGCCATCACCAGGCTCGCGTCCCCTTGGCTTAGGCCTAAATCATGAAAAGCCCGCATAATTCCAAGAACGGTACCTAGCAAACCTAAAAAAGGAGCATTCGAACCAACAGTTGCCAAAAAACCGAGGTATCTCTCAAGATATGGTCGTTGGCTTAGTATAAAGGAATTAAAAACTTCTTCGATTCCATTTTCATTGGAAGCAGGATTGCTGCTCTCCATATGTCTGATCGCATAAGCCAGCGCTCGCCCCTCAAGAGACTCTCTGTCGCGAGAGAGTTCTTCAAGATCTTTGAGCTGATTGGCTTGAAGTATTTCCTCGACTCTCTTTCGAAACCTTAACGATGACTGCCTTGCCGATCTTAGCGATATGGCTCTTTCTATGATAAATGTTAAGCTAACGACGCTCAATAGAAGTAAAAACCACAAAATAAACTCTGCGCCGTTCTGTGCACTTGAAAAGATTTGTTGTGTAAGCATTATTGCACTCCTGAGCTCTATTATCTTTGTGACGATCAATAGTGGTCAAGTTATGATAATTGCTATGTTGAAATTGTGTTTACCTTCGAAGCTGGCAATTATGGTGTCAGTTTTTGCTGGTCTTTTGGGTTGTCAGGCTCAGCACAGGCCGCAAGACTCCATACTTGTCATTGCTGTAGATCGACTCTCGAACAATTTCGTATCGTGTGGGTCAGATATGAGCGCCGAAAAATCGGGATTTCAGCGACTTTGCCAGACTGGACTTCGATTCACCCACGCCTTTACTCCAAGTGTTCTCACCGTGCCGGCTCTTGCATCGCTTTTGACCAGCAAAATTCCCCCTCAGACGCAAGTACGAAACAATCGAATGGGTTGGCTATCAGAAGAGCAGGTAACTTCTGCAGAAGTTGCAGTCTCTAGGGGATTTCGAACAGCGTTCTTCAGTGGCGGACCTCCTGTTTGGAGGCGTTCAGGCATCAATCAGGGCTTTGAGATTTTCGATGACAACATATCTGTCACCGAAAAGGGTTTTTTTCGACTTTTTGAAGAAACAAATCCCTTGTTCCAAGCCTGGCTAAAGTCAGATGTTGATCCGCAGGATGCTTTCTTTGCTATAATTCACGTCTCAGATTTGATGTACACGCAGGAAACTCTTCTGAAGGCTGGCAAAAGCGCTCAAGATGTTCTTCACACCGCTCGAATTGAAAATTTCGATGAGCAATTGAGTTTGCTTTTTGAAAATCTCGATGAGATGGATCGTTTTGATTCTACAAATATCTTCTTAGTGGGTCTGAACGGTCCTTTGAAAGGTTTTAACGAGTATCGGTTCCCAATGACAAACCTTTTAAATGAACGATCACAGATCGTGTTTCTTTTAAAGCCGGCGCAAAAGAAACGAGATGAAGGAATCAATTGGGCTGTAGATTTTAATGTGAGTTTAATCGATGCTGGTGCAACAATTTTTGATTTACTAACAGATGACTTTGGGCTGCAAACCTCGTCAGAGGTAGGTCAAAGTTTAGTCGCTCTTTTTCGCTCGAATAGAAATGTCGTAAATAAGCAAAGCATTATATTTGGTGAATCCGGGTACTGGCCAGAGAGTATTTCCTGTTCGGCGAGGATCGACAATATCACGTTCGAATGTGGTGAAACTCCACGGCTCTTCAACGACTTGATCGATCGATTCCAAGTGAGTCCCCTCTTGGGTAGAGAGCCCACTACTCAAAAGTATATCGCAGATTTTGCGAAGTATTTGGAAAGTGCTGGATATGATTCATACACCAAGTCAAAAAACAGCTTTGAGATCGAAATAAGAAGTTTGCTAGCGAAGACGGAAGATAGGGCGTCTGCCTGGAAGAGAGCAAAGGCTATGAAGCCGGGTACTGTGTCTGCGGACCTTCTGGCAATCTGGGCGATTTTACTGGAGGATTGGGATTACTTACTTACTCTTGGAAGGACCACTCAAAACCAAGAGTGGACATATGTTGCCCGGTCTAATCTTCCGAATTTCAAGGAGATTCATGAGCCTCCATCCGCCTGCTTCGCAGTTTTGAACTCCAACGTTAGTCCTAAAGAGGTGCTATCGCAGTACCGAACCTGCAAAGAAATGTCGGCGCTTGAACTACTGGCGTGGTATTTTGCAATGGAGTCAAAATCTGAAGAGACGGATGAGTATCGGGATAGGTTTATGAGGAGTTACCGCTACCGGATTTTAGATCGAATGATTTGGCTTGAAAACGAAAGACTCTATCAAGAGTGGGGTCCGCTTGACAAGCTGGGTGGGTATCCCACTTCGCTAGACCTGCTCCTTGCTCTACCTTATTTCCGTAAAAAAATTCCTGCCCCTAAATGGTAGTTTGCTCCGTCAAATAAATACTCGGCATTCAATGCCAGTGCGTTTTCGAAGTTTCGCGGCAACCATTTCAAGCTCATCTTCGGTAGCCTCGACAACGAAGGGTTCACTCGGTTGTCTCTCTATCGAATAAATTTGCGAATAAAGTGGTTTTATAATGCCTATGAGTTCAATCCACAATTCGATCTCATCGTCGCTGAGGTTTGATGCGGGGCCTTTTACGAATAGAGATTGTGTGATGCAATTTTTCAACAGTCTGCAGCCGGATGACAATTTGGCCGTCGTGAAACGCTTCAGAGGTCGATTGAGACTCTTCATTGTCGAATCGCGACCACAGTCGACCTTAACTATCCTTTCATCAACCCTGTTTAGCGATGAAATTACTTTTCTTTGGTCGAAGAATGTACCGTTGGTAAAGACTCTTATTGGTGAATCTGGAGTCACGGTATTTCGTAAGTTTATGACGGCATCGACAATTTCATCAAAATAAGGATGTAGCGTGGGTTCGCCAGCTCCAGAAAAATGTATTGGAAGTTGGACCTTTTCCGTCCGTAAACTGTGCTCAATTTTAATCCTTAACTTTTCAACAATATTTTCGGGGGTTGGTAGAGAAGAGGCCTTCATCTCTTTTAGTCGGATATTTGTAGGCCCAGCTTCACAAAAGACGCAGTTCATCGAACAGGCCTTCTCTTTAAGACTTGATAAGTTGATTCCCAAGGAAGGTCCGTAGCGTCGGCTATTAAAAGGACCATAAACAGGTGACTCGGCAAAAAAGCGCGGTAATTCGGTGAAGGTGTTCTTTCTCAGCGCGGTCAAAATATTTCCTCTATGTATTGATATTCTAACCGGCTGAAAGTTACAATCAACGTATGCTATGTAATACAAGACGTTTGTTGTTGTTATGCTTTGTTTTTGTAACGATTTTTACCTCGAACTCATACGCACAAAGGTTTGTCGGTTTTGACAGCGGCGAGTCTGGTGTTGCCTTACTGGTGGGAAAGCCCTCAGTAGTTAGGTACACGACCTGGGCTAACTGGAGACAAAACTGGAACTTTGACGTTGGCTACGATTTTGAACAAGTGGCCATAGCGGGCGTAAGCCACGCATATTATTTTTATGATGTTGATGATTTATGGAAACGCAGTCGGCGTAACTGGAATACATTCTTGTTCTACGCTGGGGCTGGCCTATTGTCAGGTCTGGGTCTTGGAACTGTAGACACAAATGATAAATTTCGTCTGGGAGTGAGGGGCTTCGGGGGATTTGAATATCTATTTAGCGGGGGTCCTTGGAGCCTGAAAGGGGAGGTGGGGCCGGCTTTGTATTTCACGGGACGCACCACCGCCGGCATTATTGGCATGATAGGCGTGGCTTATTACTTTGGTTCTAGCGACAAGGTGGTAGGCAAAAAGAAGGCGAGACCGGTGCGGAAAGTGAGGAGAGTTCGAAAAGCAACTCGATACGAACAGAGAAATCTCGGGCAGCCTCAACGCCAAGAAGTTTCAAGTGAAAAGGAAAAGGAAGAGACGCCCTCTGATGATGGGGGATATAGCGAATTCGACGAAAGTGCTTTCGACTAAAAGCTCAGGGAAACTTGCCAGTACGGTTTCTGCGAGATTGAGGTGTTTAACCTCCAAGTTTCTTCTGCTTGATCAGGTATTGCGGGTTTAAATGTTTCGTGTGCATACCAAGGGCTTTGCGAAAAAAGAACTGTTGAAGACGGTATTTTAGAAAAGGTCGTGATATCGCTGGCGAAAGAGGACTCCATGCCCAAAACTTGTCTCGGAAAGGGTGCACGCTCACCGCTAGAATTCCACCGATTGAACCCTGACGAACCTAAAATCGGTTGAACTAGATTACCGGCTGAAAAATGGAAAACATTAATTTGCCCGACTCTTCCTATGACAACTTGATGACGGCACTCGAAGGCCAATAAAATTTCACAGCCCCAATCGAATTCCTTTTGGTTATAGCGCTCCAAAGTCTCGGCATTCAGTTGGTACAGTGTGTTTCGTATTCTATTTTCTTCAGAAGTGTATGAGGTGTCGATGGGTACCGGAGACGTAAGTTCTAAGTCTGTTTGAAACTTTTCAAAAAACTCGGCAGTACGCTCAATTACATAGTTTGCTTCAGAATGTTGGCCCCAGGGAGTGCATACCACAAACAAATCTAAATTTGAGAAGTAGTGAAACGCTGGGGTCGGATACTTGGACTCGTCTCCCCGAAATATGATCAGTTCACCAGGATTCATGATTTAAAGTTCCTTGTGGGGATTCGATCTTGAGCCTGTCAAAAGCTTTCCCCGATTCTTTTGAGTTTACTGCGCGCTTTTTCGTAATACTCATTTCCATTGAGATCGGACGCTATGATTTTCTTCCATTTGGCTTTAGCCGCCTCGAGTTGGCCGAGATTCTCTTCAAGGATCGCATCGGTGTACAGGCGCTTCATGTTTCTAAAAAGCTCCTGACTCCAGTTCTGTTCTAGGTCCTTGGCCTCGGGGTCCGTGGGCGAAATCTTGAGGCATTCTCTCAGTAGCAGGAGCGCCTGTTTAATATTCTCTTTATTATACTCATTTCGAGCCGCCTCTTTTAAACCCTTCGTTCTTTTTAAAACTTGTTGCTCAAGCCTCGACAACCCTTCTCGGGAACGATCTTTGAGATCCTTTGGATCAGGATAGCTTGAAGAAAGATGTTCTTCGTAAAGTGACTTAGCTTTTAGTAGCTCGCCTGCTTTGTGGGCGTTTTGGGCAGTCTGGAATTTTTTTACTCCAAGCGCTACCAATTGTTGGTATCTGTGTTTTTCGGCCTCTTTATTGTCGACGTCTCTCTCCCACGAAGACGCCATCTGTACAAGATTGGCGGCCTTCGAATTTGCAGGATCTAGCTCCAGGGCGGGTGCCAGACAACTTTCAACTTCGATAGATCGTCGAGTTTTCAACCAGTTTTGTTCACATCGTTCAATGATATCGCCTACCTTCTGCTGTACTTCTTTTACTCTCGACTCTTCTTCTTCTATTCTCTGATGCTCACTCTGCAGCTGAATTGCTTCATAACAAAACTTAGCCAATTCTGTGGAGTCTTTATAGGATGGGATTATTTGATGGAGCTTTTCAAGTTCGAGAGATGCTGATTCGTAGCTACCGCGAATGTAAAGATTTTTTGCCAACTGATAGGTTGTTTCAACAGCCGTCTTCTGCTCAGGGGTAAGAAGATCGATGGGATTGTTATGGCTTTGTGTAATCTTAACTGTATCTTTCTTTTGATTTCCGAGCCATACAGCCAAAATCACAATGAAAACCGCTGCACCTCGAAGGTAATGCTTCTTATCAATCCCCTGTAGATGCGGCAGTGTAGCAAATCGATTCCGTGGCAAGCGTGTGGAGCCCATCGAGGTGTGTGTTATTGGACTTTGTTGCAACTCTAGGCTCAAAGACTGAGCGGCAGGATCTAATATCTCGAAGTAAATTTTGGTTTCGCCCACGACCAAATAATCGCCGCTTTGAATGAGAGTTTTTGATGTCGAAAGGGCAGCTTCACCGAAGAGTGTGCCATTTGAGCTATGAAGATCTTTGGCGTAGTACTTATCTCCGGAGACACTGATTTCAATGTGTGTACGTGAAGATTTCGGGTCGTTAATAACGATATCACAGGATTGGGCCCGCCCAATAATCCAGGGCCCGCTTTTGAGTAAGTAAATTTGTTCGGGATCGGTTGGGGATGTAATTCTCAGGCAGGGGACCAGATCCTTTTGAAGGCCTAGGGGATTGTCGCCAACAAAAGTGCTGGCGCCCTCTTCCTCATCAGATGTAGCGAGACTGCCATTGGAGTTCTGAATTTCGGGTTGGGAGCCCAACAATTCAGACTCTAGTGGGTCCTGCCAAACTAGAGAGCTTGTAGCCTCTTGCTTTAATAGTCGCGTTTCTGCAAGGACCTTGCTTTTCTCTTCGTCAAGTTCCTCTACCATAAACGTAAATGGTGGGATCTCAAATACATCGCCTGCTTTTATCTTTGCAGATTCGACGGGTCGACCAGACTGCGTGAGAGTTCCAAATCGGGAGGTTTTCTGAATAACCCATTCAGTGTCGACCTTCTTGACGACAACATGTTTTCTAGAGACTGTCGGATCGGGTAGAATCACATCTACCGAAGCATCTCTTCCTATAGTAAACTGCCGATCCCCATCGAGCGGTAGAATCTTAAATTCATTTGAATCAAGAAGTATGCGAATCACCAACATTTTTAAAATTCACTCTTCAACAAAAGTTCGATTTCGTTAAACTTATCATGCGCCTCTTTGTAGAGCGAATGATTTGGGTCCTGCAATAAAATCACAACAAGCTTATATTTAGCTTGTGACTTTCGCAGCGAACCCTGCTCAAAAAGTCTTCTGGCCTCGACCATCGTATTTTGAATCAACTCGTCGTGTTTTCTTTGCGCTAGCGCCAGGTATTTCTGAGCAAGTTGATGGGTGGGATACAAACTTAAAGCTGCGCCAAAAGAATCTGCGGCTCTTCTGTAATTGCCCTCGCGATAATCCCTAAATCCTCTTATAAAAGCGGCCTGCGCCTCTGTGTAGTTCTGTGTGTCTTTTCCGGATGCCGACAGTTCTCGAAGAAGTGTCGACGAGGCATCTTCTGAAGGAGAAATTGCTTCGGTTTCTGCCCCAGGATTGGAAGTCTGCGGAATCGTACTGGGTGAATTCAAAACAAGATAGCCAACTCCGATAAGTATTGCCGCGTATATTGCGTACTTGATTGGGTTTGCGGGCGATTGCTTTGATACCTGCTTGGGAGGAGTCGAAAGAGATACTCGTTGGTTTTTTGGCTTCTCTACCGGGAGTCCGCCAAAAGGGATTGCCTTCATCAGGTTAGAGGTTTGAATTTTAATTTGCGTATCGCCGAGAAGGATCAAGGTGCCTGGTTCGAGACGCCCTTCAAGGAGAAACTTCCCATTGATGAGGATTTCATTTTGTGGACTGAGATTCTTGAAGTGAACTTGTCCGACGCTGACATTCAATACAAAGTGCTTGCGACTCGTTTTTGGATCATTGATAACAATGTCGTTGTCAAGAGAACGCCCCGCAAAGTTCAACCCTTCTTTCAGATCGAAAACTTTACCCTGATCAACCCCAATTAATATTACGGCTTGGTTCGACACATCCTTGGGAGCAAGAGCCTTAGATGACATTTTGGGCTCCTGTTGAGTCGGTGGCGACTACAAGATAGTATTCGACCCCTCGGTTCGATTGAATGGCTTGAACATCTAGGCTATAGGGAATTCCATTGAAGTCCAAAGTTTGACTTTGTACTTGCGTAGGATTTTGGGTGGCGTTACCCAGAAGCTCTTCAAGCGACAGGAGTAACGATTGATCTGGTATCTGAGATATCTCGCATTGGTTGAGCTGCAATGATCGTAGGCCAGAGATGTCTTCAAATGCCTGATTGATTGCCAAAATCTTTTTGTCAGACGATATTGCCATACACGGCTGTGCAATCAAACGAGATAGATTTTCGGCCTCAAGAGAGTGATCAACCGTCGCAGAAGCCAATGAGTCGCTGGAATCTGTAAGGAGGTTTGCTTTTTGAATGGCTGCTTTAATATTGATTACCAGATCGCTAAATTCGTCTAGCGCAAACTCCTCGTTTACCATATCTATCTTTTCTGAGAGAGATTGATGTACTTGATCTTTGAGTGCCTTAATAGGCTTCTTAATAACTCTGTATAGAAGAACAAAACAGATTGCGCCTAGAATGAACGAAAGCATAAGCACTTTTACAAACAAAGCCAGAACTCTACCGTTATCAACAGCTAAAGATCCTTTGTTATATATAATTACCGAGTAAGCTACAGGTGCATAGGCGCCCATTTCTGAGCTGTAAGCCATAATGGGGACACTGGCGCCAATACGATCGGAGTCTATAAGCTCCATCATTTTTTGGTCGCTTCTTCGAGCAGTGTGCACGAAGGGTAGGTTGATGTGTTCTCCTGCCAGTCTCGCCGGCGCCAACGTGGAGCCGTCAATGGCCTTGATAATATAAGCAGCCTCAACACCTTCTTCTACTTCCGCACGTCTGGTGTCAAACTGATTTGCAACTCCTTGCCGATTTGCAATCTCGTATCTTTCGGCAAGCATTTGTGCAATCGATAGAGCCCTTCTTCCACTTTCCTTGTCGACGCTCTCTTTAGTAATTTGTATCATCGGGGCTAAAGAGAAGACAGTGATGAGAAGTGCCAAGCTTCCGATAAAACCGGCAAGCACCCATTTGAAATCATTTTTTTGAGAGATTTCGTAAACAGCTGGCATAATGTAATGCTCTATCCAGTTGTTTACTTTCGTAGAAAAGCTTGACGCATCCCAATTCAATTGCGAGCTCCCCGCTTCCTGAGTATTTGGCTCCAGGTTAGGAGGGGCGCCAAATGGAATTGTGCTTGAGCCAATCTGATGAGTGCGTTTCGGTTGCTCCACGGCATGGAGGAGAGCTGAGATTCCCAGAATCGTGTCGAAGATTTGAATCTGATCTCCTAGTTTTAACCGAGCGGATTTTATCTTTACTCCATTTACGAATGTGCCGTTTGACGAGCCAAGATCTTGAATAGCAAGTGATGATCCGCTTACTTTTATTTGGAAATGTCGCTTTGAGATTCCTTTGCTGTTGATGACAACACTGCAATCTGAACCTCGTCCGAAAGTATGTACGCCCTCTGTTAAGGCAAAGGCCTTTCCTTGATCTGGACCGAGAAGAACTTTAGCTGACCACATAAAGCTCCTCCCCTTCTTGTATCGGGAGAACTCCGCTCTTTGGCCGAATGAACTCTAATACACTTTTGGCTCCCCAAACTACCGGTGAGATTCGGTTAGGCTTGAGACCCTCAAACAGTTTGATGATTCGCAGGTCTCTGTTGAGAAATGCGACGTATATCGGATACGTCATGCCAAATGTATGCACGCTGTTACAGTTTGAAATCCAAAGAGCGTGTCCATCTGGAATTTGTGACTCAAAAAGTAGGCCGCGCAGTCGAGCGAGTGTTCCACGGGCTTCGTAAACAGTCTCAAAAGGGGGCTTTTGAGAAGCCCGTTTGAGTATCTGAATGTGGGGAAGATCTCTATAAGACAACCTATCCCCCTTGACCGGTAAATTGAAGTGCAATTGGACCAAAAACTATAATGAAGACGGCTGGCAAAATGAAAATTAGTAGCGGCAGCAAAATGAGTTGATTGGCCCTGGCTCCCGCTTTTTCGGCGCGAGCAAAGCGCTCCAGACGCATTTGGATGGCTTGATCCTTAAGGACCTTGCCGATACTTGCGCCGGTTTGGTCTGCATCCACAAGCACTGTTACAAAACTTGTAACTTCTTTTAGATCAACTCTCTCGGCAAATCTTTTAAGAGCCTCAGCGCGCGAAGCTCCCAGTTTAATATCATTCAATGTTGTTTGAAGCTCTTGACCAAGCACAGAACCTTCCGCTTTTTCAACCACACGCTGGATGGCTCCAATGAAGTCGAGTCCTGCCTCTGTCGACAAAGCCAGAAGATCAATGAAAAAAGGTAAGTCTGCCTGAATCGAAGAGACTCTTTGGGCTCTCTGAGTATTCGTGTGAAGATTGGGAAAGTACAAGCCGAAGGCGCCGAATGTGACAACAGCCAAGGGCGGGTAGCCCAGTTCCAGCGTGACATTGAGAAAAAGAACCAAAAACGGAAAGAGTACGCCCCAAAGAATTTGCAGGCCAATAAACTCATCCACGTTGAGCTCAGCCATCAGGCCGGAGTTGTTGATTTTGAGTTCAATGGATTTACGGTAGTTAGTAGATTTCACCTTTTGCGCAAGTCCAATGGCAAAGCGGTGAACAAGGGGTCTTGATAATTCTAGGAACGGACTTTTCGATTTAGTCGGCTCTTCTCCGGAAGCCCACGAAAGCGCTTGGTCGTTGATGTTTTTTGAAATGAGCGAATTGACAAATAGAAACACAGATAGACCGAGCATGAGCAGCGCGATGACTAGCAATAACTCTCCCATTTCGGTCCTTTCCGTGGTTTCATCGAATTATGCGAAGCCTCATCTTGGCATCACAGTCTCCGCGTCGACTTGAGTTACTTAAAAAAGCTGGACTCAAGTTTTCTGTAATCACACTTAAAGTATCGGAAATTATTGATAAAAACCTGACTCTTGAGAAAGCTGTGACAGCTCTGGCTAGGCAAAAGATCGAGGCAGTGCTAGCTACAAGTCGAGCTCAGAAAGCCAGCGCAGCTACCGTGGTCGGTGCCGATACCGTTGTCGAATTGGACGGGAGCATCTTGGGTAAACCAAAGTCTAAAGAAGAAGCAATAGATTACCTCGCTCGACTTTCGGGCAGGGTACACAGAGTTGTTACAGGATTCGCCATTTTTGATTCTGTGACGAACAGTTGGGTGGAGTCGAGTGATACTTCGAAGGTTAAGTTTTGTCCGCTTACAAAGTGCGAGATAGAAGCCTATGTGGCGACCGGAAGTCCAATGGATAAGGCTGGCGCCTACGGAATTCAGGACGCTGGAGGTAACTTCATTTCGAGCGTTGAAGGTGCCGTCGACAATGTGATGGGCCTCCCGGTTTACAAGATTTTAAAGGTATTTGACGAAAATGGATGGAAATTCAATTAAAGAGCGCATTCTATGGGTAGAGAATCAACTGAGATTTGCCTCTGAAAATTCACTGAGAAGCAAGACGCCGATTTTAATCGCGGTGAGCAAGTTACAACCCGCCGAGAAAATTCAACAGGCCTACGATCTGGGTTTAAGAGTCTTCGCAGAAAACTACCCGCAAGAGCTAAGAGAGAAAAAGTCTTGTTTGCCCCCAGATATAAGCTGGCACTTTATTGGACGAATACAAAAGAAAAACCTCAAATACATAGTTGGTGAAGTTGATCTAATTCATTCGATAAGCACAGTTGAAGAGTTAGAAGCAGTCAATGCTCAGGCCTCTAAGAAAGACGTCGTACAAAGAGTGCTTATTCAAGTGAATCTTTCTGGAGAGCTTTCCAAAGCGGGATGCTCGCCGGAAGAGGTTAAGTCGCTTTTCCTCCGTTTTAAAACTTTCAGGAATGTTCGACTCAGTGGTCTTATGACCATGCCGCCATTTTCTGATAACCCTGAAAACTCTAGACCCTTTTTTCGCCGATTGCGCGAAATAGGCGACGAAATTGTGAGCTGCGGATTCTTTGAAAGCGCATTCGAGCTTTCTATGGGTACAAGTCAAGACTTTCAAGTTGCTATCGAAGAAGGTGCGACTATGGTTAGGGTTGGGGCTCAAATTCTCGGAGAGAGAAAGTCATCATTATGAGGTACGGAGCATGAATCTTACGAGGGCACTCAAATTTGGATTCATTGGTACGGGCAATATGTCCCAATCTATTATTCATGGTTTGATAGATGTAGGTAAGTGGGACCCAAAGAAAATTTTTGTCTCTAACAGATCTGCTGGCAAGCAAGACCGGATCGTGGCCGACTTGGGAGTTCAGCCTTGTAGGTCTAACGAAGAGCTCATTGACAAGGTGGATGTGGTGTTTCTTTGCATGAAGCCACAGGATCTTGTCGCGGCAATTGAACCTATAGGTCTTTCATTTGAGGCGTATCACCGAGTTTTCAGTTTGCTCGCTGGCGTGAATCTGCAAACCCTGCGCAATTTGATACCTTCGGCGCAATCGATTGTGCGGCTGGCTCCCAATTTGACTGTGCGTTTTGGCACTGGCGTTGTGGGCTACTGTGTGGACAGAGTGGATTTCGGCCAAGAGCAGTTTGTTGAAGATCTTCTTAGTCCTTTGGGCAAAGTCATAAAAGTTCAAGAAGGTGATGAGCTCAACTCGCTTACGGTCGCAACGTCGAGTGGAGTGGGCTTTCTTTTTGAGATAATGAGCTATATGCAAGATTGGCTGGAGGACTATGGATTCGAGGCGGAGCAGGCACGAGATATGATCATCGAAACGACAGCTGGAGCTGCGGAGCTAGCAAAGAAATCTAGTTTGACGTTCGAAGAACTACAAAATCAGGTCGCATCTAAGAAGGGCATGACGGCAGCTGGCCTTTGGTCTATTCGAGAAAATCAAATGGAAAGAATTTTGAGAATAGGTTTTGAGAAGGCCATGTTAAAAGCAACCGAACTTGGGAAGTTAGAATAGTTATCTAGATCGCAATGCTTTTAGTCGCTGATGGGCGATCGTACGAGACAGTACGATAGGACCTAAAGAATTATGGCTGAATCCTGCTTTCTTAATCTTATGGCCGAATTGACAAACTTTGCTTGAACAAAACGGACGAAGCACTTTAACCTGAAAGCAAGGCAGGGAGGCAGCGAGCGTGAAAATTACTCCGATTGAGATCGTGCACAAAACATTTGATCGAAAAGTGGTGGGCCTAAGCCCCGAGCAAGTGGAAGATTTTTTAAAGATGGTAGCGGACGAACTTGAATCAGTAATTCAAGAGCGCAATGCACTCAAAGAGGCTCTTCGCGAAAAAGAGCTCAGCATTATGGAGTACCGCGAAAGAGACAAAGTTCTTAAAGACACCATCACTACTGCTCAACGAATGTCTGAGAAAATCAAAGAGGAAGCAGAGAAAGAAGCAAAATTAATTCTCAGTGATGCTCAACATAAATCCGACGTTATTGTGCGAGAAGCTCGTGATTCTCTTAAGAGAGTCTATAGAGAGATTTCAGATCTCAACAGAACAAAAACAAACTTCGAGGTGAATCTAAAGGCACTGGTAGGCGCTCACCTTGACTTGTTAGAGCAACAAAACAAGTTTTTACCTCAGGTTTCCGAAGAAATTTTATAAGTTAGTCTTTTAAGGGTTAGCTGCTTTAACTGTTTCAACTTAGCTGACGTTCTTCTTAATGGATGTTCTTCGTTAATTTCGTGCGCTTTTCTGGCAGTTTATAAGTTCTTTCCTGTAGGATCTTGCCGCAAAGGCTTGTAAAGACTTCACTTTTAAAATGGCAACATAGCATCCAATAAAGCCCCGCAAGTTTGACTTATATGAATTTAAAAATGGCGATGTATTTGTTTCACTCTCTCGAGAATTGTAGGAATGACCTGCTTTCACTCAAATTCGTTGTCTCTTTGACTTAAATATTCTGGGGTTTAAAAAACACTAATGAGAGACAGTCGACATAAACATAAACCCTTGAAATTGCGTTCGTTTGTTTTGCCTTTGATAGTGGTGGCGTTTTTGCCGCAACTTTTGATTGCGCAGAGCGGGCTAGAAGGTCGAATCGGTGAGTTGATCGCAGATTTGGTAAGATTAATGAACGTTGTAATCATTGGATTTATTGCTTGGGCTGGCCTTTTGATCGCTAAAGGCGAATCATCGGGTCTTACTCGTCTGGTTTATGGGGTCATCGGATTAGTAGTGGTTAATGCAGCCCAGATGATCATAGATTATTTTATGTGATCATCAGCCAAGAAAAGATCTCTTGGCTCCTTTTAAGTGGTTGGCGTCTCTTTCGTAAGAATGAAAGAAGGCCTAGCATGAGTACCCCTGTTTACCGAAATCTCGATTCAAACTTTTACATATTTGGCGTGAGCGTTCGCGAGCTCGTAGTTCTTTGTGTTCTTGTCGTTTTTGGTGGTGAGCTGGCGCAGTTCCTTCATATCCCGCGTGCATGGGCATTTCTGCTTGCGGCTTTAGTGGGACTATTTGCAGTGTTAGTCCGAGCCTCATTGGGCGGATTGCTTTTTCTCAGGCTACTGAGATTCCTCAGTTTACCAAAAAGGTTGGCTTGCCATTTGATTTCTGAAGGGAGTACAGATGCTCGAGCCTAAGGCCTTTTCATTGAAAGATTTTTGGCCCGTTAATGAAGTAGCAGAAGACGGAACACTTGGGGCAAAAAAATGTAGCGGATGGCTATACTCCGTAGACGGTATAGATACGTCATTTTTCACTGATCAAAAGATAAATCAGCTTCACAACCTTTGGAGAACAGCTTTTCATTTTGAAGCTGGCGAAGAGATTCAAATAATCTACAGAAAGAGAGTGCATTTTTCTGATTGGGTGGAGTCTCAGCTAGAAAACTCTCTCTTGTCGGAGAACAAATACGGACGCCAGCTTTTGCTTTCAAAGCTAGCGAGTGAGCTAAGTGAGATGAGTGAAGATTTGCCTCAAGTCTCCTCTCAGAAGATAATTGTTTGTTACTGGAGTCCGGGTAATTCGGGCCGGCAAGGGGGCAATGAAAAACGGCTTCTGATGTTGTCGGCCCTTAGGGCCATGGGTCTTAACGCCAGAGTTCTTGGTAAAGAGGAAGTTCTAAAAGAGATTAACTCGAGCGCTCAGTCGCTGCAAAAGTCCGAAGATCTTCAGAATGAGTGGCCCCACATCGAAATCCGCCCCGGCCATCTCAAAATAGATGGAGACGTCTTTCGCTCGGTAGAACTCACTAAGCTGCCAGAAGCGGAAACTCATTTGGGTATGATAGAGGCGATTACGTCGCTGCCATATCCCATAGATTTATCAATAAGGTTAAAGATTAAACAAACACAGCCGGTCAGTAAGAGTCTTGAAAAGAAGAGAAATTTGCTGGCGTCAAAAAGAGGGAACAAAGATCTTCAAAAGATCGAAAGTCAGATTCGCCAAATCGATGAAATACTCAGAATTTTAGCAGAGAACTCTGAGAACATCGTAGCCATCCAGGCAAATGTCGGCTTAAGAATGCCGGAGTCTTTGGGCGTCTTTCAGAGTCGAGCTCTCGGGCATATCGTGCAAGCTGCCGCCAAAATGAATTTTTGTGAATTCGAAGAGAGTGCAATCGGTACATTCGATTCTTATTTGGAGTGCATCCCTACTTTCAGAGGAAAAAACCAAAAACTGCATACAGTCTTAAGTTCTAACGCGATACATTTTTTGCCCTTCTTCAGACCGTCTAAAGGAGATGCGAGGCCGGTTGTAACCTTTCACACCAGAAGCGGTAGCATATACTCAATTGATCCCATCGATCCAGCCGTCGCAAATTACAACTGGCTAGTTAGCGGAACCAGCGGAGCTGGAAAGAGTTTCTTTGTCAATTCACTCATTGCTCAAAGCATGAGTTTGAATCCGAATATTTTTATCGTCGATATTGGAGGGTCCTATAACAAGTTAACAAAGTTCTTGGGCGGAAAGGTTATGGGCTTTGATATAGATACAGGCTTTCAAATGGGGCCATTCTTCTTGGCTAAATCTGATAACTCCAAAGAAGAGACCATAAGGCGTCAGCACATTTTTCAGATTTTCTTGGAGATGATTAGATTCGACGGAAAGTCGTCATCTGTAGAGATTCGGCATTTGTTGTGGGAAAAACTAACGGACCTGTTTGAAATGAAGGAGTTGCCGCGTAGACCAATCAGCTACCTCATTGACGAGTTATCAGGTCCTCGAAGCGAAGAAGAGAAGAAGTTGGCCATGCTGCTCGAGCCATGGGGTAAAGGAAGTTTCTTTGCACAGTTCCTAGATACCGATGCTAGCATCCCCCTCGATCAAGACATTATGACATTTGATCTTAAGGGACTTACTGAGTTTGAGGACCTTGCAAGAGTCGTCCAGCTCATCGTGTGCGCGACGGTTTGGGCCAGGGTCCGAGATACTAAAAGGCAAAGATTTTCATGGTTAGTACTCGATGAAGTTGCTTTCTCGCTACTGAAAACTCAATCCATGTTTGTTGATGAACTTGTTTCAACGCTACGAAAGTACTACAGCGGAGTGATCATCATCGTTCAAGATCTAGAAAAGGTTACCTCTAACCTCGCAGGCTCTAGCATTCTACAAAACACTCATTCTAAGGCGATCCTTCAACAAAGGGGTGACCCAAGGAACTACTCACAAATCTTGTCTCTTACTGAAGTTGACCAAATGGCAATTGATTCACTTCAAAGAGAAAAAGGGTCTTTTTCAGAAATCTACCTTATGCGAGATCATGATAGAACGATTTTGCGATATGAACCAAACAAACTGGAATATTGGCTTTCGACCACTTCCCCTGAAGATATTTCTTATCTTGAGAGTGCCCTTAGTAAAAATAGCGGAAGCTTTCAAAGAAAGTTGCTGCAGTTTTCAAAAGAGCAAAGGAGCGAAGTGAGATGAATCAACTTAAGGTGGCTCTTTTTGTGTTGGGTTTGTGCTTTGTTTCGAATCGTGCATCTTCAAATCTATTATCTGCAGATTCAATGCAACTGAGGCAACTAGTGCTCCAAACAAGGGAACAAATTGAACTCCTGAAGCAGTCGCTAGAAACTTCAAAGTTATCAAGTAGTCAGTTGGATGGTATCGACCGATCACTGGGTCGCTTATCTAGCGGAGTCGATAGGTCTTTAGAGAAAGTTCAAGGCACCGCCCTCTATGAAAAGGCGATGTTGGAGGTTCAATCCAACAATAGCTTCAAGAATACCTTCACTGAAGCCAAACAACTTAAAGAGGTAATTGATGCGGATCCTCGTGGAAGAGATGACGAGGCACAGATGAAAACTGGTGACTTTATAAACTTTCAGAAAAGCGGAGTACTAGCCAATCAGGACGATCTTGCAAGGCAGAAAATGCTTGAGCAGGCACTGAATTCGGCGGAACCGGGCTTCGTACCCAAAGTAATTGCAGAGTCACAAATAGGAAACTGGCGAGCAAATGTTCGAGTATCAAGTCAACTCATTCAGATGCTCGCGACGATGCAAGCTATTCGAGAAGAGCTAAGGCTTCTCAGAACTCAAAGCGCTCGGTCAGGCGGATCGGCCATTTTTGAGGGGGCCTCTCGGCAAAATGAACTGCAGAAGGAGAGGCGAGAAAAGTGAATGATTTTGGATACCCTCAGGTCAATGTGTTTCCGGTTCGTGCAACCGCTTTTTCGCTTCCACCGGGTTGGTTTGAAAGGGTTGTTGTTCAATTTTCGGAACCGGCCTCCCTGTTAATAACCCTCACTCTTATTGCTTCGATCGGAATACTTGCTCTGAGAAGGTTTGAAGACGCAAGAATGGAAGAAAAAGTTTGGAATTTTGCGGTCATTGTCATCGCAATCATCTTTTGGCCAGTGTTTGTACTTTCCTTGAAAAACCTCATAGATACGTTCAACACATATCTTGTTGTAGATGTTTTTGGAATTTCCTGGAGGGGTTTCGGATTTCCAAGTCTTGATAGTCCATCAAGAATATTTGGATGGTCTGCCGAGACGGTGGCGAGATTCATACCAAACTTAGCCTACTGGGTACTCTACGCATTCTTTATGGTTCAGTTTTTCCTACTTGCGGTTCTAGGACCATTTGTCCTCACGAAGGGCATACTCTTCAACGAAGTAGAGGCGCTATTTGAGGTCACTCGAGAGCTTGTTATACTTTTTCTCTGGCAGACGACAATTATTGTATTAGTGGCCTTTATTCTTCCAGCGATTGTGAGTGGAGAGCCCTTTCCGAACCACCCCGATTCAAATTATTATTTTTTGTCTTTAGTCCTAGGAATTTCAATGCTCTTCGTGCCGCCAATAACCAGGAAATTCGGCAATCACTTGGGTAGCAGTATATTTCCATCTGAGGCAGGTTGGGGCATGGCATTTTTAGGTCTCACAGCGCTCGGCAAGGTTGCCGGAGGAGGGTTATGGGCGGCGGGAGTGACACGCGCTAGCATTGGTCAGAGATTTCAAATCATAAAGCATGATTTTCTTTCGGGTCGAGAGTTCAAAAGAACTCACGAGCTGACCCATCAAGTAGAAGACCTTCACGATAAAAAAGCAGAAGCAGAAAGAAGAATGCGTAAGCAATCTGTGCGGGCGAAAGAGGCAAGTCATGGCACAGAGGAGCATGACACCATTGAAAGCGAGAGCCTATCTGCCGATCGATCGGTGAGAAGTGGGTGGCGTAGCGTCACTAACAGGTCTTCGAACAAGAAAGACGGGCTCGTAGCTCTTTCTCGAAGGGCTAAGAGTGAAATTTTGAGAAGGGAATGCTGATGTTCAAGCAAGCAATAAAATTACTACTCGCCCTTACGGTTGCCCAAAGTGTCTGGTCTTTGGATAGAATGCGTATCGTATCGGAGACGTCATGTAAGCCAATTAAAGTAAACTTGGCGCTGGGTATGACGACGCAGTTGGTATTTGATCAGACACCAAAACTGACTCTCTACGCCGACAAAATTCATTTTAAAATTAGTACAAACAAAGTGTCGAAGCGAAGTTTAGCAATCATTCCAGATATAAAAATGAGAGAAATCGAATCTCTGAGATCCACTACTAAAGGGCATTTTGCTCAAGGATTGGATAAAAGTTTTCATACGAATCTTTTCGTTTTTTTTGAAGGAAACGCTCAATTGATGTTCGATTTGCGTTTCGTAGAAAAGGAGAAGGCAGACTACATCGTAAAGATAACCCAAGTTTTTAATGAGGACTGTGTGTTGTGAGAATTGACGAATTGATCAAAGACAAAGAAGACACCGCCGCATGGAGAAATCAAAAGCGCAAGTTGATCCGCTTTCTCGTTGGCGCAGTCATTGTATTAGTTAGCCTTGGAGTCGCAGTGATCCTATTTTTGAATCCGGCGAAGAAAGAACAAGTAGCTGCCGCCACCGCAGACCAAGACGCTGACGTGAGGGCTGTCGCGGAACTCATGGAACTCCAGCAGGAAACCAAGGCGCTTCATAGAGAAGTTAAACTATTGAGAAAGCAGAAGGTGAGCCGGCGAAGGACCGTAGCCAGCGTCCAGCCGAAGACGAGAAAGGTATTTTTAGCAGATTCGTCGTCAACCCAAATAATTCTCAACGATAGCTCCCAGGGTGGCTTTTCGGAAACGTCCTTTACAGATTCTGACGCTTACGTTCCGACGGGAGCGGTTTTTCAGGCGCAGTTGATCACGCCAATTAAAACATCTGTGCAGCGATCCTTCACAATGGCGGAAACGACAAATGAATTTCGAATGGATACGGTGAGGAAAATACCCAAAGGCTCTCGCCTTATCGGCAGGTCAAGACTGAATCCAGTCCTCAAGGGAGTCATCGTAGAGTTTGATACGCTTGTATTGCCTAATGGAAAAGAAACTCGTATTAGCAGTCTTGCGCTTTCAAGAAACGCCTTGCCAGAGATTGATGGTCTCTTTTTCTCAAACAAACTAGAAACGTATGGAACGGCTCTTGCCTTTGGTTTTTTGAGTGGATTTGCTGGTGCGGCTCAGCAGAGAACGGGGAGTGCCTTTGGATCAGTTCCGGAAGTGAGTCTTGAAAATCAAGTTTTGGCCGGCCTAAGCACAGCTTCGTTTCAAGTGGCAGAGGATATTCTTCGAGATATCCGCAACAGCGCCGTCGAGTACGTTGTTGTGCCAGCTGGTGAAGCCATTTTTGTTGCATTGACTCGGCGATATGAAATTTCCCAAGGAGAAAGCGATGAATAACTTAAAGTTTCTATTTGTTCTGCTAATGGGTTTGTCTTTTGCTGGATGTGCAACTTCTGGTAAAAACATTGCTCTAGGAATGCTAGCGGGCGCGGTGGTAGGAGCTGCCGTAGGCAATCAGTTTGTTCATCACGGGCAGCAGAAGCAATTTGAAACCCAAAACACTATCATAACGGCTGCGATTTTCTCGGTAGCTACAGGCGGAGTACTTGCATGGCACTACCGCCAGTTGGAGTATCAACAAACTGAAATCTCTGGCAGGTATGCAAGATACAGGTTGTGTGATCCTAAGGATATGGATCCAGATTTGGCCAGGAGGTTAAATCTTGGCGATACCGAAACCGGGACTACCTGTAAAATCTCTGGGAAAGAGATCGGAAGCTCCGCAATCTCACTCGATGACAGCACAAAGTGGGTATATCCAGTCTTTCGAAAACGCTACTTGCTCCCGGATCAGAATGACAATGAAGTCACTTCTTCTCGATATATTTGGCAAATCATAAGGCCGGGCAGTTTTGTCACGCGGTCCAGAAACCCTCGGTATTTTATAGAAACGCAGAAAGACGAAAATTTACCTCCAAGAAGTACCGGCAGAGAAGAAACCCCGAATGGGCAATAAAGTATGAAACAACGTAAGAAAGCAGGCATCCCCTCAGGGGAACATTCACCAGTAGACATCTGGATAGAGTCGTGCAGTTTTTTGTCCCGAATCTCTTTTTCAGGAGGATTTTATGACCTCGCGTAGTGCTCTTGTGCTTTTTAGTTTTGTCATTTTGGTGATTTCTGTTCGCTGCGGAACTCAAGATTATGGAGAACCCGTCCCGCATGAAGACAAGGCCTCTCCAGCTCCACCCGCTATTGAACAGCCCCTACCACCAACTGTACCTGCGACTCCTGCAGCAGATACAAATTCGCGTGGCTCCGCAAAGGAAGAGAATCTTGCCGTGATGAATGTGGAATCGGCACCAAGGCGGGGAGTTTTCGCGCCCGTCGATTACGACAAAGAGGGTTACTTCTGGAAATCGCTCAGCTGGGTAGGAATACCGGACGGTAGTATCCACGGATTCAAATCCAGTTTCATCGATGGGCCAGACACCAACGAATTTGAGGCTCTTGGTATGTCGATAATTGGTGGAGCGGTGCTTGGCTTAGTGATTCGCGGGTCAGGTTCTTGGCTATTCGGAAGACCGATCGAAACAAAGTCAGGCCACAGATTCTGGCAAACTCTGGAGAAGGCTTCAAAGGCGACAGCGCAAGGAGCCGTCCGCGGTGGATTGGCCGCTGGAGCGTGCTTTCTTTTTCTCAGCGGCACGGGACCATACAACGGAGTGCTCGGAGGTGACTTCACAGCGGCATCAGCGGCATTGTCGCTAGCTGGTGTCGCCTCGATCGCCACCGGGGCGGCTTTATCACAAATGAGTCAGAGACATTGGGACTACATTAAAGCGCAGGTGAAAAGTCGCTTCCCGGAACATAGCTTAGTTGGCAGAAACGGCAATAGAATTGCCGAATGGACAAGGCATTCTGAAATTGGCGATACTGTCATACACAAAATCGCCCCAGGAATTTTTATTGCAGCTATCGGCGCCGGTGTTGGCGTGATTGTTTACCAATGGCTTGACGATTAGGAATACATAATAACAACATTAAGTTATCGTTGGCCCGACGAGTAGTAACATTACGGCAACGTTAAGTTGCCGTTTACCCGTTAGCCAGTCGTGGCTACTAACTCATCGTTGCCCTACCTAGTTTGTGGTCATCGCACGTGCACTTTTTAGGAATTTGAAGTACGGAGCATTTTTTCGACTTCAGATATATGAAGCTCTTCCTCGGCAATCATTTTTCTCGCATACTCTTCAAGACTTACTGATTTGCCCTCTGTCAGTTTCAGTAGCTTCTCATAAGTGCGCACTTGATGCTTTTCGTGATCTAGGCTTTCATTGAGAATATCGTTGATTGAGTGTTTGTGAGTCTCCAGCAGCTTTCCTATTTTTAGTGAGGGGTGCCCGCCAAAGCGCGTAATCAATTCGCCAACTTCATTTGCATGGGTAAGAGACTCAGATGCATGACCTCTTAGCCAACCGCATATAGGTATTCGATTATGACCAAAGACCATTAATGCGTAGTGGCTGTATCTTACAACACCTGCAAGTTCGTGCTCCAAAATTTCGTTAAGCGCTACTATAATCTCTTCATTGTTCATGCTTTTCCTCCGAGTATAAGTCTCGACCATAATATAACATTGTTGAATAGTTACCTCTTTTTTGGAGATTATCATTTGATGTTTAATAGTCAGACTGGGGCGATATGTTAGAACCTTCCTTTGTTGTGTTTATTAGTCTTACGATATTAAGCACGTTCGTTCTGGTGCTTTTTACTATGGTTGTTGGGCGAACCTCAAAACGGCCAAATAGGGGTGAGATCATCCCCGACAAAGAGCAAATGAAGAAATTCTTGGTCTGGAAGTCGTTTTACAGTAACCCAAGCGACCCTCGTGGTTGGGTGCCTAAGACCTACGGTTTTGGCTGGACCATCAACTTCCGCTCACGAAGGCAGATCTATTTGTTCATCGCACTCATACTGATTAATTTGGGGTCAGCACTAGGAGCCGTTTATTTCTCTGGGGTTTGTGCAAAATAAGAGTGGTAGGCCGTCAGGGACTCGAACCCCGGATCCTCCGGTTATGAGCCGGATGCTTTAACCAACTAAGCTAACGGCCCGTTGAGAAATTACAATTTCACAGATCTAGCTGAGAGATCTACTTATAATTCGGAGTGGGCGGCTTTGTCTAAAAGCTCTTCCGCCACCACGCATTACTCAGGGGCTTCGTACCCACCAGAGCATTGGTGTCTACTCGATAAAGAGCTTCAGCTTTTTTGAACGGCTAGGGTGACGAAGCTTTCTAAGAGCTTTCGCCTCAATCTGCCGAATACGCTCACGAGTGACGTTGAAGTCCTGACCAACCTCTTCAAGAGTGTGATCACTCTCTTCACCAATTCCGAAGCGCATGCGTAGCACTTTTTCTTCTCGTTGGGTCAGAGTCGCAAGCACGCGTCTTGTCTGCTCGGCTAAGTGCATATTTGTAATGGCCTCTGAAGGATTAATGACCTTTTTGTCTTCAATAAAATCACCCAGATGTGAGTCTTCTTCTTCACCCACGGGAGTCTCAAGGCTGATCGGCTCTTTAGCAATCTTAAGAACCTTTCTGACCTTATCAACTGGCATTTCCATTTTCTCAGCGATTTCTTCTGGAGTGGGTTCTCTGCCCAACTCCTGAACCAAATAACGAGACGTTCTAACAAGCTTGTTAATGGTTTCGATCATATGTACAGGAATACGAATTGTTCGTGCTTGATCTGCAATAGCGCGTGTAATGGCCTGTCTGATCCACCAAGTGGCATAAGTTGAAAACTTGTAACCACGTCGGTATTCAAATTTATCAACAGCCTTCATCAATCCAATGTTTCCTTCTTGAATTAAATCCAAGAACTGAAGCCCACGGTTTGTGTATTTTTTTGCAATAGAAACCACAAGCCTAAGGTTGGCTTCAACGAGCTCAGCCTTAGCCGCATCAGCGGCTTTCTCACCCTTCCAAATAGAAGTGTGGGTGTCGCGAATCCATCTAAAATTCATCTGTGTTTCTTTGGCAATTCGGCCCAATCGTACTTGGGCAGCGGTCGCTCGAACTGCATAGTTTTTAAAGACTTCGTAAGAAAGGCCTGTCTCTCGGGTCATTTTGGCGAGTTCTTTGTCGTCGTTCTTAATGACTTCAAATCTGTCATGGAGAACTTCAACATTTTTGGAGAAGGTTCGCTCTACTCCAACCTTTATGCGGCCTCTGAGGTCATTTATACGACCAACAAGATTTCTGAACTTGATCACAATGCGATCAATAGTCTTTCGGTTGAAGTTAATATCTTCAAAAGAAATCATAAGGTCGTTCATGACTGTATCTAAAGCAGCCTGAGCCTCTTGAATCTGCTCCTCGCTCGCATTCTCGTCGCGAAGTACTTTAAAGTTTTTCTCTGCCTTTTTCTGATATCTTTTTACTTCATCAATGAGAGTGTGAATCTTTTCGACATATTCTTTTTCATCGTATTTGGTCTCTTCATCTTCAAGACCCCTAAAAATAGCTTTTACCTTAATGCGCCCAGCATCCAGCCTTTGGCCTAGCTGCACGATCTCGTTTGTTCCCACTGGCGAAAGCAACATCGCTCGGACAATCTGTCTTTCTCCGTGTTCGATCTTACGGGCAATCTCTACCTCTCCCTCTCGGGTTAAAAGAGAAACGCTTCCCATCTTTCTTAAATAGAGTCTTACAGGGTCAGTGCCTTTTAGATCTTCAGCTTCAGCAGCTTCCTCTTCTTCCTCTTCTTCGGCGCTTGCAAGGAACTGATCTGAGCCTTCTGCTTCTTCTGGCTCTTCTTCATTGTCGATAATTTTGACATTGTTACGATCAAGCCCTTGCATCAGAGCATCTAAAGCCTCGGCGGCTAAGATCTCGCCAGGCAGCTGTTCATTGATCTCTTCAATTGAGAGGGCTCCCTTTTGAAGGGCAACGGCTGTAAACCGCTGTATTTCGTCTAAGACCATTTTTCGTTGGTCTTCTAAGGAAATCACTTTAACGCTGGTCACTGTGTCCATTTTTGTCTCTTTCTTTGCCATTTAACGTGCTCCCAAAATAAGTCTTTTCAATGGGTTAGCTATCTTTAAGCCTTTGCTTCGCCCTTTGAATATTCATGAATTGTTCCAACTGAAGAGGGTCGCTGCTGGATCTGAGCTCGCGGGTCATCCGATCGGATTGAACCTTCAATCGCCTCTCCTTTAATCTCGATATGCAGTCGGCCATTAACTGATTACCTGCTTCGACGGATTCATATCGATTCATTCGAAGCATCCTAAATAATGGTTCTGCCTCTACAACATAGGTTGTGAGGTAAGCCTCCAAACTATCAAACTGGGTAGGAGCATGTCTATAACGAGTTATCAATTTTTCAAATAAAAAACTGATTGCTGGGTCAACAATTTCATTCACACCATCTGACTGCAAAAACTGCTCCAACAAATCTTGTGAAGAGACGCAAAGTGCGAGTGCCATCAGTTCTAGTTTTTTTGATTTTGAGATGTCTGCTTTTAATACTTGCGAAGTGTCCGACATACCACTTTCGACCCAGCCAACGGGTTTTTCGGTCAATGATTGAGATAAAGTTTCTGAAACGCGATGGTCCCGAGGTTCCTTGGCATACTTATTGACCGTGCTATGCGAGTCGTTGGCGGGTGATTTTAAAAATCCCTCCACCCATGACCTTGTGACATTCAATCTGCCAGTCACTTCATCGATGTAAAGAGAGAGCAACGCTCCGTCTGATATCGAAGCCAACAACGGTTTGAGTGTTTTCATCACGCGAATTTGATCTGCCGGTACCGGATGAAAGCCTGTCATTTGCCTCGATAGAAACTCAATAAACAAGTCGCTCGCGCCAGTAATCTGCTGTCTCAAGGTATCGGCGCCAAAGGCCTTAACGTAATCATCAGGATCAAGCTTGTCGGGGAGAGTGAGTGACTTCGCCGGTACGCCTTCTTGTAAAAAAATTTGCAGTGCGTGGTCTGACGCTCGTTGCCCGGCTTGGTCTCCATCGAAGAGCACGATGATTTGCGAGGCCTGTCTCTTGAGTGTTTTTACATGATGGCCCGAAAGGGCTGTGCCCAGAACTGCGACAACATTGCCAATGCCCTCTTTCGCCAGAGCGATAGTATCCATATACCCTTCAACAACAATGGCGCTGCCAGAGACTCGAATATGTTTGGCGGCTTCATGCAATCCGTAGAGAATTTGCCCCTTGTGAAAAAGGGGGCTTTCGGGACTGTTGATGTATTTGGGCTTGTCATCCCCCAAGGTTCGACCACCAAAGCCGACGACATCTTGTGTGGGGCTTGTAATGGGGAACATGAGCCTGTGCCGAAACATATCAAAGTATCCACTTCCAGATTTTCTGGCCCGAACAAGTCCGAGCTGAGAGGCGAAATTTAAAGAAAGGCGACGCTTAGTGAGTTCATTGGTTAGACCATCCCAGCCTTCGGGCGCATAACCCAACTGAAAAGCCGTTATGGTTTCTTCAGAAATTCCTCGGCCCTGAAGGTACTTCCAGATGAAAGAGGTCTTCGGAAGTGCCATAAGATTATTGTGAAACCAAGTGGCCGCAACTCTGTTGATCTCCTTGAGTGAGTTGATGCTATCTTGATTTTCTGAGCGGTTTTCAATGCTACGCGATGTAGCCTTCGGAAGTTCTATTCCGGCTTTTTTTGCTAAAAGCTCCACGGTTTCAACAAACCCAAGGCCGTAGTACTTTTGATAAAACGAAAACACGTTGCCAGACTTTCCACAGCCAAAACAATAGAAAGCCTGTTTGACTTCATTAACTCTAAAACTAGGTGTTTTTTCTTTATGATCCGGAAACGGACAAAGGCCTGTCCATTCGGCACCTGACTTCTTGAGCTGAGTGGTCTTGCTGATAATATCCACAAGATCGGCGCTGCTTCGCGCTCTTTCAATGAAGTCGTCACTAAAACGCATAGAATTTTAGTCGCCTACTGGCCAAGTTGTTTCTTTACGAGATCGCTGACGAGTTTGTTATCAGCGCGACCGCCAGCTTGAGCGAGCACTTCTTTCATAACTCGGCCCATCTCTTTTACCGAAGTAGCGCCAGTCTCTGAAACCACAGAAGCTACAAGCTTTTGGGTTTCTTCTTCCGACAGCATTTTCGGAAGATACTCTTCGAGCACCGCAAGTTCCGCCTGCTCTTTTTCTACGAGGTCCTGACGTCCAGCTTGCTGATATTGGTCGATGGATTCTTTTCGTTGCTTTGCGAGTTTTTTGAGTACGATAAAGGCTTCGTCGTCAGACATCGGCTCTGGGCGGAGCTCAATTTCGCGGTTTTTAAGTGCAGACTGCAAAAAGCGAATTGCGCCTAAACGAAGCGAATTCTTCTCTTTCATAGCCGTTTTCATATCTTCTGTAAGGAGTGCTTTTAGATTCATAGTTTCTCCAAGAAAAAAGGCCACCAAGAGAAATCAATGGTGGCCCGATTTTTCGACCGAAAGATTTAGCGTCGTTTCGGTGAGCCTAAAAATAATTTACTGGTTTACTCGTAGCTCTTTTTTAGCTTTTTCAATAGACGCTTACGAGCGGCGATAGACTTCTTCTTAAGCCTGACGCTCTTTTTTTCGTAGTGCTCTCGCTTTTTGACTTCAGAAAGGATGCCAGCTTTTTCACACTGTTTTTTAAAGCGTCTCAAAGCTTGCTCAAAGCTTTCATTGTCACGTATTTTTACCAGAGCCAAAACATTCACCACCTTCCAAGATACAATCCGCAAGGTCTATCAGCCTGGAATCACCGAGTCAAAGGGATTGGCTCCGGCGAATAGAGGGATTTAACCAAAGAGCCTGAAGGGAAAATTGCAAGACACCCCAAACCCATGAAAAACTCATTTTGATTGCACAAAAGGTAGACGGGCATGACTTGCGCTAACTAGAATCGCCTTCGAAAGAGCGCGCCCAAGCGAGAAGGTACCCGTGTCAGCCGAATTCAATCTAGAAGATACTCGATTTATGAAAAGAGCCTTAGAAATGGCAGCAGAAGCATCTAGGTTGGGCGAAGTACCCGTTGGTGCTGTTTTGGTAAAAAACGGCCAGGTCGTTTCTGAGGGATTTAATCGTAAAGAGGCAGACAAATCACCGCTTGCTCACGCCGAGTGTTTGGCAATTTTAGAGGCCACAAAAACTCTTGGGGCTTGGAGACTCCTTGACACAACATTGTATGTGACCCTGGAGCCCTGCCTGATGTGCTGCGGCGCAATACTGCAAGCTCGAATCCCGAGAGTCTTTTTTGGAACACGGGACGCTAAATTTGGCGCGGTCGTGAGCCTTTACGAAACCCTTACAGATCCTCGCACAAATCACCGTGTACTTATTCACGAAGGATTGCTTGCCAGTGAGGCGGCGCAACTGCTGAGTGAGTTCTTCAAAAAGCTAAGAACTCGAGCCTCTAAGTAGAAATTCTTAGCGCTAAAGTGGCCAGCTGGCCGAGATCTCGGCGAGTTCCAACAATTGTGTGTTTAAGTGAGAGAAATTCAGTAGCTAGGCACGTTTAGTCGAGGTCGATTTGCGTGGCCAAATACATCTCGCCACCTTCTGCGGAGTCTTCGAAGCGATGAATATAGCGGATTCCCAGATTAATGGGCAGAAAACGCAGGATTTTTGATTCAAACTCGAGTTCGCCGCCGGCGCTGTTTAACGTAGAATTTTTAAGAAGTGCCTTCAGTTGTGTGTGATCGTAATACAAATTCATAAAAATCCGGTTCGTGTAAAACCAGGCTCCTAAGTTGATGTCAGGATACCAGAGCGAAAAGACGTAGTTACCGCTAGCTTTAACGAACTGTTCGTTTTCTTGATAAGTGTATCCCCGCGACAGAACGTAGCTCAAAGGATTTAATTGCGGAGGCAAGAACTGGTAGTTGCCCGCGCCCTCTCTTGTCTTTTGCCCCGAGAATTCCATTTTAAATCCGTCGTTCAGAAAAGGGCCAGGCAATGTGATCGTTTTTTTACCGAAAATTCTGTAACTGCCGGGCCTCCCCAGCTCGAGTTGTTGAGCTTGTACATCTTCATAAGTCATTGAGGCTTCAAGACTCAGAGGAGAAATCAAAGACCTCGGTGTGAGTGACTTTGCATAAGAAAATGCGCCACCTATGGTTTGGCGTAAATACTTGGTATCAGATCGACTGCCTAAAGATAAGCCACTTAAACTCAACTCGTCAGTTAATGTTTCTCCGATAGAGTAGTTCAGCTCAAACTCGCCGCTATAGAGATGATTTTGAAAAACATAGGGCAAAGTTATATCTAAACCATAGTAGAATTCGCGCCATGAGACCTCGGCCTCAGATCTCATCTCATCGGTTGAGCGCTTACGTGCTTCGCCGACGAGAGAGAATATGGGCCAATACTTCTTGAAGTTAAACTTAGCTGAAGCAAAAGGCTGATTTTCTTCGGCGCTTGATCCAAGGGCAATCTCAGAGCCAAAATCACCTAGGTAATTGTCAGTCAGTAAGCTAAGGCCAAAGCCATTGCCAACAAAAAATCCCCATGAATGCGGGATGAAGGCTCTTGAGTCAAAGCTACCGTAGTCTCCCTCGTTAAACTGGGTTGTGGTATCGGCAGATTTTTCGAAATCAGAATTCTTACTGTTTTCTTTGTTCTGGGTCTCTAGCGTATTTTGCGAAAAATTGACAAGGTCATAGCTTCGGTTGGTTTCAAAATTGTTATAATTGTCGCTAGGTTGATCGCTAAGGTAATTGTAGTCTGTAAGATCACCAAGCTCGATTTTTTTGCAATCGGCAAGAGGGCGTTTTTTTAGCCGAGAGCCATAGGGTGTTTGCTCCGAGAAAACAAAAGAATTGTTCGCAAAGGCCGGCGCATATGAGGCAATTTTACTGTGGGTGCATCTAAAAACCGTATTCGATTTTATGTCGAGTTTAAATACCTCGCTGTATCCCTTGTACTGAGCTTCAAAAAGAACCGCACCGGCACTATGTTGGAGCCAAAAAATATTGTTCCTCGTCTTTGGTATAAGCGTGCGAAAGTTTTGATTCCCAAACTCAGCAAGAATGATCGATTTGAAACCCCAGCGGTCGACAGCAATCACAACAACTCTGTTTTCTGAAGTGGGAACAGCTTCAATAAGATCGAGCCCAGGTATGGCAAGCGCTCTTGCGCGCTCGCCAGAAATTTCAAACTCCTGAATTTTCGAATGAGCCTCGTCAAAAAATTCGCTCGCGACAATCCTATCGCCCGATATGTTGAAGTGAGGATTGTAAAGTCGTTCGCCCGATGTGATATATTTGAGAGATCTCTCTTTTAAGTCGACAAGCACGAGATCAGAAAAACTCTTAAACCCGTATCTCCAATGTGGAAGCTGCTCCACGAAGATGGCGTGGCTGCCCCGAAAGTCTAAACGTGAAAACATATCGGAGTAGGGAATATCACGAATTTTTTCTTTGCCTTTTTTCGTCATGCGAAAGATAGCAGAAAATGAATTTAGATCTTTTTCTACAAAATACAAACTCCCCCCAGCGTACTGAGGGTTCATTTTTTCAGAGAATTCAGTTGGCTCAAGATTGCTAAAGCGATCTTTTGACCATACTTGTTTGAGATCGTTAAACGTTTCTTCGTAGAAATCAAAAAAGTCTTGGCCAGAAACCCGCTCAAAAGCCTGCGTGATGCGGGTAGGGTACGGAAAGTCTGCGCTTCTCTCGAGTACACTCTTCCAAAAATCGGCACCAAACTTTTTGTATCCCTGAGAAACTAGAATGTAGCCAAAAACATAGTGATTAACGAGTTCATTGCTATAGGTACCACTGATAAACTGATCGTAAGAGGGAGTCTCTCCGGCCAGCATCAATGCTTTCAGCCTTGCCAAAAAACGCGGCGATCGGCCACGACCTGCATCGCTGTACTTGGTCTCCGCCCAAACGGCGTCTCCTTCGTGGAACCAGGGCTGAAGTGCGAAGACTTGCGCAAGATCGAGACCAGTATCACCAAATAGATAGTTCAATGTAGAGGCGAGGCCTTGATCAAAATAATCGAGCTGAACAACATGGCGATACTCATGAATAGATAGCGCCTGGTACCAGTCTAAGCCTCCGATAAATGGGTTTATAGTGGTAGATGAATACCACTCCGACCTAAACGGCGACCGCGTGACGAATCCGTTTGGCGAGGCCATCTCGGGTCGCAATATAAGTGTGAACTTGCGTGGTTTCTGCTGATCGTAAGATCGGCCCACATACTGAGAATAATGACCGATAAGTTCGGCAATCTGCGCAGCCTTTTTTCTTAAACGTGATGGATACACAATCTTTACCGAATCCGTCTCGATAAACTTCCAGTCTATTGAAGCCGGACTTTGGTCTGTCAGGGAAACCTGGGTTCGAGCCCTGAGCGAGTAAAAACAGACCAGAAGCGTAATACACAAGAGCAGGTTGGCAGATTTGCGAAAGCACTTCACAGAGCGAGCTAAATAAACGGGGACGTGACGGCGTAACGAGACCAAGCAAGGACTTTTTAACAGTGGACGGGTAACTGGCTCGTCAACGGGATCAATTACTAAATCAACAACAAGGTCGATTGCTGGTTCAACAAAAAAGTCGATTGCTGTATCAGCAACAGGACCATTAATAGGATCATCAACAGGATCAATTACAGGATTCATTACGGTGCCCCAACTTTTGACTGAAAGAAGGCTTATCTGCCGACACTAAATCTCCGATAAATCTCATAATGATTCAAAACAAAAGTTTACCGTATTTTTTGCTGCTCGCTGTCTTGTTACCATTTTGTGCACATTCAGAGGTGAACGTAACCGACCCTGCACCTCAAAAAAATCCAGATTGGAAAGTCTTAAGCGGGCAAGGGTGCAGCTCTAGCAAAGAGTTCGTCACAACGCTCGAGTTCTTGCGCTCTTGGGATCAAACTCCACTCTTAGATGCCTCATCGCAAAATATAGCCTTGCAGGTTGCTGAGGGGTGCACAGGTGCAGCGGCTCGCTTTGTACGCGCTTTTGAAATGATGGCTAAAGTCGGAGTCACTCCAGCTAATTCCATTCCGCTCGCGGTGAAATTGAGTCAAAAGAGTGATGGCTACTTACACTCGTTTGTGACTTTGTTTGAAAATGCCTATTCAAAAGAAAGACTCGATTTGGATTTGTGGACATCTCTCAGGCTTGCGCAAAGGTGGAGCCTTGATACCGCAGCGCCACCGGAAGTCATTTCTGCCACTTACAACCAGTTCGTTGCTTTTTGCTTAGATTCTGGCGAGGTCGAATATTCGAAGCCCCAGTGTGCTGAATGGTCGTCCAAGTGGTTGGCCGTGGCTGAAAAGTTCCAGCGGGATGTTTTTGGCTCATTTGAAAGACTATTTCACTTTCTTATCGATCACCAAGAAGCTGGTTTTACACTCGCTAAATCTCTTACTTTAACTCACGAGGTTCTTAGCTATCACCCAGATGCCGAGGAGAATTTTCGCACCGCCTATGTCTATGCTCTCAAGCAAGATGGGCTTGCTGGAACTAAAGAAACAGCCGTAAACATGGGGCTAAAACTGGCAGGACTTACAAACCCTGAACAGATTAGTTTAGCAAAACGAGCTGACGAATCTGCTAAGTCAATTCAATCTAAAATTAAAACCGCTTTAAAAAACCCTGCTAAGAATGATGATGCGTCTGTAGGCGGCACGACCCAAGCCGCGCAAGATTCTGAAATGAGACTGAAGAATCCAAAAGTCGAAGGGACTAATAGTTTAGCCCAAAAAACTCCGAGGCAAACTACTAAAAGCGCCAAGAAAGATTTGTCGAAGGTGCCAAATCGACTCCCTGCGAATCAAAAGAAGGAATAAATCCGAAGTAAGCTACGGGGCCGTAAATCTTCTTTTTATAATCTAAATGCGTGTCGTATTCCTCGATCCAGTTCGACCGAAAAATCAATGGAGTCAAAGATAGAACAGCAGAAACAATGCCCATAATCTCTGCTGGACGCTCCCCGGCGGACGCGGCAAAGAGTGAAGCTCCGAGGTTAGTAGCGATACTGATGTACATAATTTTATGGCCAAGCTCAGCTGGTTTTCGTAAGTGTTCTTCAGCAATTCGCTCCTTGGTTAATTTTTCTGACATTGTCTTTTCAGAAAGCCTCTTCACTTCGTTATAGCCTTCGAGATAGGGCTGATGTGCAGCACTGAGAACGATCGTTGCTAAAATCCAGCCCCCTCCAACACCGTAGGCGACATTCTTTGCCCACTCGCTCGTTTCTCTGTCTGTTTCGGTGGCCTTCTTCGGGTGCTGACCTATGGTTAATCCAGAATACAGCGTAGCCAATGCAGAAACCTGGATGGGCCAGTGAGTGATCCATCGATTCGATTGCTCGTCTTTTGCGGCTCGTAGCAAGCGATCGCTGGCCGATGGGTTTACATTCAGCTCTGGGTACAATAAAGCGTCTTTGGGCTCTGTAGGTTTCTCGCTTGCGGCCTGAGCAAGTGCTTCAGCAGGATCTCCAACTATAATAAGCAGTAGAGCGATCAATGCTGATAAGATATTTTTGATAAAAATATTCTTCAAATACATGTTTGGTTCGCGCTCCGTTTAGTGTTGCAATAAGAAAATCTATCAAAAACAGAATAGGGAGATCTGTACTATGTTGTCTACGCTTAAGCATATGTTTCTGATGTTGTCAGGAGTGTTGATACTTCCGTTATTTGCCTTTGCCGCCGGCAACGGGGTCGTAGTCGCATCGAGAGGGCGTGTAGAAATTTACTCAAACCCAAGCCAGACGAAGGTTGGGTCTGGGCCCCACGTGAAGTTCGAAGAACAGTTTTACCAAATGAAAAAGGCAAAAGCAGGGCTGAAAGTTTTCTTGGGCGATGTTGTGAGCACCGGCACAGACGGCCATGTCAGAATTATTTTCCCGACTGGAGATCAAATGACCGTCGGCACCAATTCGGCCTTTTCTATCAACTGGGAAAGTAGCAGTGGTTCAAAGGATGCTAAGACAATGATTATGAATCTTATCTACGGTCAGATACGAAGTGTCGTAAATCCTCAGGGTCCGATGAAGGGTCTAAAGGTTAAAACCAAAAGCGTTGTTTCGGGTGTGAGAGGGACAGATTTCTTTATACATTATAGACCCAATGCTGATGAAACCGACGTGGCCGTGATGAGGGGGCAAGTGGAAGTAAAACCACTAAGCTCTAGCGACTCAGCTCCCCCAATCATCGTGGAGTCTTCTTATAAAGCTGCCATCAAACCAGGAATCCATAAGGAGCCGACGCTAAAAATTGATAAAAGTTCTAAGCAGGAGCTTCTCAAGATTCAACTAGAAACCTTTATTTTAGGGCTAGAGGCTCAGAAGAGTCAAAAAGTCTCACCAGAAGTGAAAAAGGAAATTGAGCAACTCGATGCTAAGGCCAAGGCGGTCACCATTGCCGACATCAAACGCTACGATCCGAAGTTGGCAGAGAAGGCCAAAGGTGCCAAAACTCTAGATGAAATTCAATCTGCTGTGGTCGCAAATCTGCTCGATAAGGCCCCTGAGAAGCCCGAGAAACCCTCACTTCAAGAGCTGCGCGAGCTCGATCATGACGTTTACGAAAAATACTTCGCCCCCAAACTGGAATAAGCTTTTTCTAAATTACGAGTTAGTTTAAATGCGAGGCTCTCCGAACCTTCGAGGGTCGTCACACATGCAAGTCGATCAGGTGGCGACTTGCAGCGGGCACACGATAGCTCGGAGTCAAATTTGGGCCCTCGAAAATGCAATCTTTTCAGTCACTCATGTTGGTGAATTCGGAGTATAATCCTTACTCAACTTCAATATTTGTCAGGGCTTCAAAGGAACCGTGCGAGGTGGTTTTGTGGCTCGCGAAGTTTCGGCGGACGAATTAGATACTACATATAAACCAGAGGATAGGTAAAAAAATGGCATTATTTGCGAAAACTTTTAAAACGATGATTGCCTTATTCTGTACCGTGTTCGCCGCGCAGATCTCGCTCGCAAGTGAGCTTTATCTTAAGTTCCATCCGATAGAAGCTCAGCAGACAAGACAAGGAAGGGTCGCAAATGGATATTCGATTCATGGTTCGAATTCTATTTGGGTGGATATTACAAAACGAAAATTTGTTCCAGAGTCGATGGACTTCGACTTAAGCCATTTGAAGAGCGATGAGTTGTATAAGATGGGGCTTAGTGGAGCTAATAATAAACTTGCCTGTCACAACTGGCGAGATATGAGAGCATATTTGGGTTCAACAAATGAGACACTAGGGGGTGAAAATCCCGTAACTATGTCGCCCGACGAGATTAAGTTATCCGGCGATAGGCAGAACTGGTTGAGCGTAGCATTTAAAGAAGATGTTCCTACAGGAAGGTTGTTAAGCGATACCTCTTTGATTGTCACCCAAAACACAGAGTTAGGTGCTGTCTACTTTAAAAACCCAATTCGAAAACACTGGGAAGGGTTAAGACTGAGCGGTCACTGCGCAGAAGTCTCTGATTATGTGGCACACATGCGAGTAGCAATCTTGAGAAACATAGACGACGGTGCGGATTCGAACATTCAACGAAAAGGTGCGGATCAACTTTTTTACGAAAATTATGTGCCCACAGAGTTAGCTATTTTCAAAAAAGACTATAACAACAACTCATCGGAGCTACTTGGATTTTTCGAACATAACAGTCTTCCCAAGCTTGCTATTCGATTTAAGATGAACTGCCGCGGTAAGTGGTACAAAGACCTAGGAGTCGACAATAATTTTCGTGACGAGAAGTTACAACTTGATTGCGAAGCCGTAAGAGAGTCTTCAATTCTGGGACGAATGACCTTTTTCTTACGATGAGCGCTGTATTTGAAAAAATGCAAAGCGATCGCCAGTTAGATCGGTCGATTTAATGTTTTTAGGTGAAACCTTAATTTTTAACCTTGATTGATAATCCTAAACTAAATGAAGCAACTGGTTCTTTATTCTCTTGGCCTTCCAAATAGGCCCTGATTTCGATGAGCTCAGTTTGCCGCTCTTTGGTTTGCACTGCTTTATCGAAAAGCCTATTAATAGCAATTGAGTCTTCGCATACAAAAACGACGGGTCCTTCGGGCCTTTTATGAAATGTGGCCATGAAGCTTGCGAATACGAAAGAAATTTTAATCTTCCTTTTTTCAGCAATATGAAGAGCGAACAGCCCAGCGGCACAGTCGGCCCCAATCGAAAGTGCTCCAAAGTACATGCTTCCTAAGTGATTTTTTGTCCAATAGTTAAGAGGCATTTTTAGTTTGCAAGCGGACTCGCTCAGTTCAATTACTCTTGGTTGGGTGATAAAGATCAGCGGAATCTTCCAAATAGAGAAGGCATTCAGTCTTAGCGTTTGTTTGATTTGTTCAAAATCTGGGTTTAAAGGAAACGGAAGTTTCATGATTTGCCTCAATAAAACTTAAACGAAATCTTTTCTCTATTGATGCTCGTCCGTGAGCAAGAAGGGGTCAAGTTATCTGTCTGCCCTTTATACTGGTCGAGGAAGCTTCATTTTTTACTTTTGAGAGTGGTTTGCAGTAAAGGAGATTTTCATAGGAGCTCTTTTTCTTTTGAGTTAGCCTAGTTATATATATGAAGACCCAAATCACTGAACTGTTTGCTGTAAAATACCCAATTGTGGCCGCGCCTATGTTTTTAGTTTCAAACGAAGAAATGGTTGTGGCCACTTCTGAAGCTGGCGGAATTGGCACTTTCCCGGCGTTGAACTACCGTCCGACAGAAAATCTAGAAGCAGCCATCAAAAGAATGCGATCGCGCACTCGAAAGCCGATTGGCATGAACATCATCGTTCAGAAAAGCAATCGTCATCAAGATGCTCACATTGAACTCGCCCTAAAATATGAAATTGATTTGATTATTACCTCTCTTGGAAGCCCTAAGAATGTTTTATCAAGGGTGAAAGGTACAAATACGAAAGTGTTTTGCGACGTCATAGGCAAGGATCATGCGAAGAAAGTAGCCGACCTAGGTGCAGATGGCCTTATTGCTGTTGCAGGCGGAGCGGGTGGGCACGCCGGAACGATATCTCCGTTTGCGTTGATTCCTTACTTAAAGAAAGAAGTGGGCTTACCGCTCATTGCTGCTGGTAGTATTGTAGATGGTCGAACGATGTTGGCCGCTATGGTTCTGGGCGCAGATGCCGTGTATATGGGAACAAGGATGATCGCCACCAAAGAATCGCCTGCTACGCAAGATTATAAGCAGGCAATTTTAAGTGGTAAACCAGAAGATATAGTTAGTACCGATCGAGTGGACGGTTTTGCTGGTAATTTTATCTTAACGCCAGAACTTAAGAAGTTTGGAGTGGAGTCCGGAGCAGTGGAGACTGTGCTAAAACAGAGTGACAGGTTTGCGCGCGGATTGGCCCTTTATCGGGCGGCCAAAGCGCTGTTTGGGACTGGGGAGAAGGGTTCTTACAGTAAGTTTTTTTCGGCAGGTCATGGAGTGGGCGCCATTAAGGACCTACCGAACATCGAAGAGCTTATCAATCGCACAATGAGTGAATTTCAGGAGCTCAGAAGAGCTCTGGCAAGTCCTTCAGAGCATTGAAAAGCTAATAAACCTGATTATTCACAGGGCTTAAATTGGACGCCAGATAAATCTGGGTTCTTTTTTGCGTCTAGAATTTCGAAAACGGCACTTCGTTGGTTGATTTGTCCGTCCCTTAACTCTTTATAAACTTCAAACTCAAGTTCGAATCTGGTTTTTTTAATATCAACATGTTCGGGCCAAAGATTGTCGATATGATTGGTGCCACCTATTGAAAGTGGAATCAGATGATCGATCGTGTAACTGCGCCGGCATTTCTGGGGTATGTTGTACGCATTGTATATTTGAGTCTTTAGCTCATAAGTCACATTGCGATTGCATTTGGCGACACGGCCAGGGTAGTGGCGTCCGATGTAATCAGGATTGGCCTCATCACATAGACTACCGGTTGTTAGACTTGGATCTGGGCGCCTGGGAACAACGTGCGCATGCCCGATGGCACTGACGAAAATCATGAATGCCGACAGTAAATACAAAGATGCCCGAACTGAGATAAAATACATTTCTAACCCCCCAAAAATGCTTTCTTCTCTCAGATACAATTAAAACGGACTTATCACCTCGAAGTAAATTGGGTTTTGGTTAAGATTTCATTTGGCCTTGTGCATCGAAGTACAAATTTGTGGTTTACGGCTCTCGAGGCTTGCGACTCGGCTGACTGAATGATATCCGGTTAGTTTGGTCATTTCAGTTTGTGTTAGGAAGGCCTTTTTGGAGAGGTGGGAGAGTGGTTGAATCCGCTTGCCTGGAACGCAAGTAGGCTCGTAAGGGTCTCGCGAGTTCGAATCTCGCCCTCTCCGCCAATTTTCGGCTTAACTTCTATCTTCTAATTGGTTTTTGAAAATGCTCTGGGGGCCCAGTGTTTCGTTCGATCTTGATTGTTATATTGCTAATTAGTCATTCCGCTTTTGCAAAAAAATTGGCCATTACTTTCGACGACTCTCCTAGGCATGCGAAAGGTCATTTTGACGGTCGAACAAGAGCAAAAAAACTTATCAAAAATTTGAAAAAACATAATGCTGGCGATGTGGTATTTTTCTCTGTATCTGGGCAAATCGATAAGGAAGGCAGAGAAAGACTTCAAAAATATGCGGATGCTGGGCACACTATTGCCAATCACACCGCGACTCATCCTAACTTCAACGAAACTGCTCCGTCGGAATATAAAGACAACTTTGAAAAAGCCCATAATGTGTTGAAGGAGTTCAGCACATTCAAAAAGTGGTTTCGATTTCCATACTTGAGAGAAGGCAACACCAAAGAAAAGCGCGATGGTATGAGAAGTGCTCTCCGCGACATGAGCTATCGAAATGCTTACATTACGCTCAATAATTATGACTGGTATATCGAAACCATATTTCAACGTGCAGTCAAAAGTCCCAATTTCAATTTTGATAAAATGAGAGATTTTTACGTAAACGTCTTAGTCGAAAGCGTTGAATACTATGATAAAATGGCTGTTGAGCATCTTGGACGCTCACCCAAGCACGTATTACTACTTCATGAAATGGACATTTCAGCATTGTTTATAGGCGACCTCATTGAGGCTTTACGCAAAAACGGATGGCAGATAATTTCTACAGAAAATGCGTATACTGATGAAATCGCCAACTATGAAACACAAGCGTTCTTCCCTTTTAATCCAGGACGAATTGGTGAAATTGCTAAAGATAAAGGTCAAACGAACGGACTGTGGCATGAATCCTGTGACGAACAGTACCTCGAAGAAAGATTTAAGCGAGAGGTTTTGCCGTAGCAACTCCCTGGTTTTTGCCTGGGATCTGACTTAACCCCATGAAATCACACAACTGCCGACCAACCGCCAGGTTTGAAAACAGAATCTTTTCAGTATCTTAGGTCAGCATCGGGTTTGATAGTACACGAACTGCTCAATGCACAATTCAATCTTGTGAACCGCATATATATGATATATACTATATTGGTAGTTACAGTATTGAGGGTTGGGCAGTTAAAATCCAAAGTGAATAAGAGGGATCATAATCCCCCTCACGTTCACGTCGAAGGTGGCGGAGCGACGGTGAGAGTGAATCTACTGACTTTGGAAATAATGGACGACAGCACGGATTTCTCGAAAACTACGGTCGGAAAAATTGTGACCTACATTGCGGAACACAAAGAAGAACTTTTAGAAAAGTGGGTTGAATATCATGAAGAAGATTAAGTACGGTAAAGTTGAATTGTCGGATGAATCATTCGATGACGCTAATGCACTTATTCGCGTTTCGATGATGCTGCCTCTGAATATGGTCAAGGATCTCAAAAGACTTAGCCTGACCGAGCAGCATGGAGGGAAGTATCAGGTCCTTATTCGCGACATATTAGCAGATTGGATTGATCATAAAAAGCCTAAGCGCAAACGCGCTTAGGCAGCAGGCCTTTCATTTTTGGAGCTTCGACCAAACAAAGGCCTGGCTAGCGCCAATATGCTTTGCCACTTTGATAGTGCGTTGGCCTAGTAAATATATAAGGCTGATGATTGGTTACCATCACGGTATGTTCAAACTGAGCAGTGAAGAAACCGGGATGATGAAGGGTCCAGCCGTCCCCCTTATCTATAAGGATATCAGCGCCGGTCGAGATTATTGGTTCAATAGCAACAACGCTATTCTTCTTAAATAGCCTCTTGTCTATGCGACAATTGCACCAATTGCCTTCATTCCTTCAAATTGCGATTCAGTTTCAACAGACATTGGCCCCTCAAGAAAGATTATAGCGATTTCGACTTTCGAAGTATACATGTCATGAATTTACCAACCCGGACCTTTGGGGCCCGTTAATAGATGCGGCTCAAGCAGGTGAGCGGTAAGAGAGTCTGACAAAGCGAATAGACGTTGATCGACTCGTTTTACACTGATAGCTTCGCAAAAGTGGAAGTGGATAAGTTCAGTTTTCATAAATTCGGAAAAGGTTCGGATGCAAAAGCGGCGTTGATAAAGCTTCTACAGGACGCCCATGCTGGCGAAAAAGCCGCCGCAAATGCATTTTTTGGCCATGCGCACTCCCTTTTCGTGAGAGACGAAAGTGAAATGCTCGAAATTTTAAAAATATATAAAGATGAATTGCATCACCGAGATAGGTTAAGAGAGTTTTTGCATCAACTAAACTCAAAACCAAGAATGACACGTGAAATTCAGATGTGGTTGGTTGGAGCATTCGTTGCGGTACTTAGTTTTTTTGGAACTTGGCTTATACCAATGTACGGCGCTGGGCGGCTTGAGAGGGCAAACATAGGTGAGTATGAAGTTGCGGCTCGATTAGCTTTTTTTTCTGGAGAGCTAAGTATCATTGATGAGCTTTTACATTTCGCTGAGATTGAGTGGGATCATGAATTGTACTTTAGAAAGAAAGTTAAGTCTCATTATTTATCTAAATGGATTCCATTGTGGGGAGAGCCCAAGGCGCGGGGTGAAATCAGAAACTCATACCGCAACTTCCAAATTCAGACTGACTAAACTGTCACTCTAAAAAGAGCTGGTTGATCATTGTTCACACCATGCCCATAGACTAAATGCTTAAATTCATGAAGCCCAGACCATGCATTCGGCGACTTCTCTCAACCAATATCAAATCAATTCACCGCGACCTCTTTGTATAAACCTAAAATAAATGATTAACACTAAAGGTAAGAAGATTGCCACAAGTGAGGACGCGCGTTTAACAACAGTAAAGTAGGGTAGGATAGTTGCTAGTAAAGGCATTCTTTCGGGATAGTGAGAGATCATTACGTAAAGCGCGATATTTTCAGCAAAATCAAATATCAAGAAGCCGAAGGGCAGGGCAAGCAGCGTCCATCTGAGTTGCCTTCGAAGCGTGATCTTTTCAATCGCCTTAGACATAAAAATTATTAGAAACCAAAATACACTCAATGGTAAAATAACATCGACAGTAAGAATGCGATACTTATAAAGGTCACGGCCCTCGACACCAAAATCTTCCAAACGCTTATAGGTATCATCAAGGTTAAACGAGGGCTTTATATCTAACAAAACTTGGTTGCCCGTGTTCTCTAGGAAGTGTGGAACACTCCCTTTAAAATTAAAACCGTGAACCACGATGACCACTGCAAGTGCAACAATGAACGTAGCCCAAAAATGATTCTTCATCAGTTTAGACTATGTCGTAGCTTTATGTTTGTACATACGATCCTCAAAAGCAGCGCGCGGCTTAAAGTTGCAGACGATGAGCGATATCTCGACCTTTGACGTTCGATTGGTAGGGTTTGATAAAGCTTATATGGATATTATCAAGCCGATGCTAGGTTCATTGAGATCGAAAGAGTTGTCAAAGGCCATAAACTTAAAGAAATCACTGGCGAGGTCGGAGACTCGTACTCCCACGCTCAAGTTGTTTCAACAATTGCGTGTCTCCTTAGCATGGCAACGGAAATCGGACAGCCAGAGGATCTTGCTATTGCAGGTCTTTTTCACGACATCGGGGTTTACGGTAGCCGTGATGACATATCTATTTTTGATCTCGACATACTGAGCGCCGACGAGCAGGAGCAGTACAAACAACATCCTCGTCGCTCTTTAAACTTATTGAAAGAAAAGAGAGTTACAGTAACCCAGACTATTGCTGACATTATTGAAAAGCACCACGAAAGATCTAATGGAAGCGGGTTTCCCGCGCAACTTTTAGCTAACCGGATTCCGCATGAGGCACATCTCTTGGCTTATGCTGATGCCTTTGCGTATTTGACAAAATCGCGACCTGGGAAGCCTGTACTACAGCCAGCGGATGCACATAAATTAATTGCAGAAAGATTAGCTCTCTATGGAAGTCTTAATAAAGATAGAAAAATTTTTAGGATCTCTCGCATAAGTTAGACCCTCCATGTCGTTGACGCCAGAAGCGATTCGGGAAGTGCTTTCGCCTCGGCTTTTGTTGCTATGCTTCGTTTGATTCAAGAAGGGGCATCTCTCGTCTGAGTCGAATGAGACTGAATTTTGAAGGTTCGCATAATTGCCGCCGCGCTGGGATTTTCGATTTTTCGTGCGGCCGATATAAGAAATATTTCTTCAAATGCCCTCGGAATTTTTCCGATAAGAAACAATTCTCTCTTAATGAGGAACTCTTTCACAGCAAACTCTGGCATGATCGATAGTCCAAGGCCTTTGATTGCGAGAAGCTTCTGAACCATGATGTCTTGTGTCTCTACCAAGAAATCCAATGGGAGTTGATGAAGCTGGCGGAAGTTTTCAAACTCATGCCTGACGTTGCTGTCGGCCGTGGGTAAGATAAAGGGCTGCGATTTTATCGACTCAGGAAAATTGTCTTTTAGTTTTAAAAAGGCCTTAGATCCAACGACCCAAAGGGGAAGTCGAGCAATTCTCTTTGCAAATATTTGTCCGGGACGAACTTGTGGAAGGGCGTTGGTCAGTAAGAGGTCGATCCGATGATCCATCAGATCGTTAAGTAGCTCGAGTGGCTTTCCTTCCATGACGGTGACAGAGCTCTTTCGGCTCAGGGCCTGGCTAACTAATTCCACCGTGAGATGTTTTGGGATCGTATCCAGTGCTCCGATTTGAACGTGAACTCGATCGGACGCGGGCCGATCGTTCAGTGTTTGCACCATTTCGTCTCCAAGACGAAAAATCTCTTTTGCATATGAAAGAACCACCTGGCCACGCTCATTGACTTTCATTTTCCGGTGGCTGCGTTCGAAGAGAGAAAATCCGAGTTGGGCTTCAAATTGTTTCATCTGTATTGAAAGCGCAGATTGCCCGATGCCCAGAAATTCTGAGGCCTTGGTGAGACCTCCTTGCAGCACAATCGTGTGAAAGCAATATAAATGGTGATAGTTAATCCAGGTCGCTTTTCCGTCGATCACAATTTTCATGGTTTGATTATATCAAAGTAAACGAACTATTTTATGAAATTTATTAATATTTTTTTTTAACCGAATATTTGTTCATGAAAAACACAACACCTAAAGAAGCAATAGAGAAGCTGGTTGAAGGAAATCGTCGTTTTACCACGGGCTTGGTATCCGTCGAAACCCTTTTATCGAAGTCAAAAATGTCTGAGCTTGCACAGAAAGGGCAACGCCCCTTTGCGATCGTACTGACTTGCTCTGACTCAAGGAGCCCAGTTGAGATGATCTTTGACCAAGGTCTAGGGGATATCTTTGTCGTTCGTGTCGCGGGCAACGTTGTTGCGCCCAGTTTGCTTGCAAGCATCGAATTTGCTGCTGCAAACTTCGGCTCTGCAACAGTAGTCGTCCTGGGGCATACGCAGTGCGGTGCTGTGAATGCAGCTCTTCAGCAGTTCAGGCATCCTGAGACGCCTCTTCCATCAGCGCATCTGGAAGAGTTAATCTCTAGAATTCGACCGGCGGTTGACTCTGTGGTCCATAAAAAGGGCGCCTCGGCACCGAACCTCATGGACGCGGCTATCGTGGCAAATATCCTCAGGAGTCGAGAATTAATTTTGGAGCAGAGCAAGATTGTCAGCTCGTTAGTTTCGGAAGGAAAACTCTCGGTTGAGCCCGCGATTCTGGATATCTCAACAGGTTCTGTCAGATTTTTAGAAGTCCACTAAGGAGAAGAAATGTATCGTCTTGAAAGAGAGGAGTTCGTTAAATCTCCTTACATTGCGCTATGGTCTTTGCTTGGCTTCCAAGCGGGCTACATTAACGCCTTCGGATTTCTGGCATGCGGAAGATACGTCTCTCATGTGACTGGTTTTGGAACCCAGATTGGCATTGCGCTTGGCACAAGGAGTATTACCTTTGCAATTGAACTTTTAGGGTTTCCAATCTTTTTTATTCTTGGATCATTTTGCGGAGCTATTGTTACCGCGGCCCGCATTGAGAGGGGTTTGAAGCCTTGGTTTGGTTTTGTGACCGCTTCGATTCCATTGCTGCTTCTTTGCCTTTACGTTTTTGGTTTTTTGGGTTGGTTTGGGGCCTTTGGCGAGGAGCTTTTGCTTGCACGAGATTTTTTTCTTCTCTTCTTACTCTCGTTTATCTGTGGAACTCAGAATGGTTGCTTTGCCGTCATGACGAAGGGGCAGATTCGAACCACTCACCTCACGGGTATTAGCACAGACATCGGAACAGATTTGGCTCGGCTATGGTTTGGAAATCTAGACAATAAAGAGCGAGGTGTCACTCAGCGAACCAACTTTTCTCGAATCGCAACTTTTGTTTTCTTCGCGATGGGTTCGATCGTATCCGTTCATTTCAGTGGGCGATGGGGCTATTCGTCGCTTGCAATTCCGCTGGCGACATCTGTTGTTGTTTTCCTTGCTGTGAGGTTGATTAGCAAAGTTTTGGACCACCGATTTTCTCCAAACCTTGACGGCGTTGATGCTTCTCCAAACATGATACAGCTTAGGAGTTAGCTTGATCTGAACCTTCTGTTTATTTAGAAGGTTCATTCTGCCTTTGACAATTTCTTAGTTTGCTCAGCTTAGCATCCTGTTTAAAAAGGACAGTCAGAGCGCTTACGTATCCTTAACCTGTTAGCCCAAGGTACAATGTTATGAACTTCTTCATTCCAATTCTCGAGTTGCCAAGGAAGTCTTAGAGAAGCCCCCAGCTGGGGTATTCTTCGAAATTCTTTTGCCTGCGTGGGCGGCGTCTCGAAAGGCAAGCGTGTTTCGGTAAACTCCAGTGGTCGAAGGCACGAGGCCAAGGCACTCTCGACTGTGACTGAGGGGGCAGCTAGGTAGTCTTTACACTTAAGGTGTTTGTATTTATGAATGTCCTCAAGTTCACGTTATACTAGCACTTCAAATATCCGAGTGTTACTTGTTCTACTATCTTCACACGGCCTCTTAGAGGCAAAAAGGTAAATACGAAGGGATGATGTATGGTAAAAACACATAGGAGATTTGAGTTACAGATTTTTCAAGTTCAAAGACTTCAATCCCTAAATCGCTTTGTGATTCAGACGAGCACTATCCTTCTTATCGCATTGTATGGCTTTAAAGGCTTTGCCGGCGGAGAAAAAAACTCTGGTACTTCCTCTAAAGAACTAAACTGTTGGTCCTTTTTTTCTTCTCCCTCTGAACCCATTGCAGACGCCAAAGCCAAAAAGGCTAAAAAACCGGCAACCAAATCAAGTCGATCTAAGAAAGCAACATCAAAAGAACCGACCGTTTCTGTAAAAAGAGTCATTAAATACGATCCGCTTTTTGAACCGGGATGGGCCGCTCGCAATGTGAAGATTATTGACCGTGGGTCCTGGTATGACATTTTTGTTGGTGGTAGCCGTAGCTATAGGGTAAATCCCAGTGACAATTATCATGTCTCTGAGTTGGTTTTGAAACAGTTCAGAACTTATAAGAACAATTTGAAAAAAATCAGTTTCATTTCTGAAGTGCAGTTGCCGACGGATACAAGTGGTCATGCTCACTATCATCTCTTTGAGAACATTGAATATATAGGGTTTAAATCGCAGGACAACGAAGCGGCTGTCTTGGTGAATCACTATAATCGACTTTTTTTTATACCAATCAAAAATGGAAAGATGGGGCTCGCTCAGCACGTGCCGACTGAGCTCTCCGCTCAAAGCAATACCGGCACCACGACTGAAACGGGATCCTCCGAAGGTGTTGCAACGACAATTCCTGGGGTTGAAGACAGATTTGGGGAGAGTGTTACATCTATAGCTGTCGTGAGAGACAAGTTTGGCGAAGGAGTCGTATCAGTTTTTACATATGTGCATTCAGCTAATGGTCAATTGCGAGTGATTCATCTGGACTCGACGGGAGCGGTTTTGGGAAAAGGCGTGGTCCTAAGTAACCAAGGAGAATACCCTTCATTTCAAGCCATGCAGTTTTCAGATGTGGACAACGATGGAACAGAAGAGCTTATTGTGAGGCTCGACAATATACAAATCATCAAGTTTATTAATGGTCCGCAGGGGCATACTCTTCACGTCACTGATACAGGAATCGTGGGTGTCACCAACCGTACCATAGCTATTGGACCTAAGGTTGATGGTGAGGCCTACCGACGTATTTATGTAACAGATGCCACTCCTTTTATTGATATGGCGGGCCACCTTCTTGTTTATCAAAATCAAGATGGCCAATGGAATGAGATTTTGAATCAAACTGCTTATGACAACCACCCTCAAAATCTACAGGTGGTTAATTTTGGTGAAAAATCAGTCGTGATTCTTCCAGGTTATGACAACGGCGAAGTCATATTTCTGCCGGTAGACAATAAGGCCACTCAGCAGATTGCAGGGGAGCCGACATTTGCCCCCTTTAACCCAAGCAATGCTACAGAGACAATACCATGGGTACAAGTTCCGTATAGTGAAGATGGTCGCCCGCAGAGTAGGAGCCCGAAATCAGCTACCCACATTGCTTTGGCTCTTTTGGGTATTCAGCAGCGATCAGTAGCCCTCATCGAATTTGAACTAAAGTAATTCTCGCAAAACCCAGGTCCCAGCTTGTGCACCACTAGCTCCAAGTCTAACATTAGAAATTAGGGGTGCGATTAAAGCACAGTTAGGCTGCATTTAGTTTAAACTCGATGGTTTCATATTCTACGACAGGCATCTTCGGAAAGATGTCGTAGTTATAGTCGTGTTGATTGGGCTACGCATTTATTAGACTTACAAACGCATTTGAAACCTGTGCTGGGATACTGAAAACAGGGAGGTTCCGGAGGATTATAAATTCGTATGTATTCCGCAGATAAGCACCCCGAACAACTTCGTAAGATGCAGTCTTGCTCTGTCTCACAATCAAACTTCGGGGGCGTATCCTTGGCAAGGCTTGAAACGCTTGGATTACCCGTTTGGTCGGCACCAAGCGCGGGTAAAGAGCAGAACAAAGCCAGGCCAATTAGTATCGAATTCGCAATCAACATGTTTTAGAGATCACACTATTCAGCGGATTTCTTGTTACCGCATTTCTTACAGCTTTTTTTGCTGCACATTTTACCTTCCGACTTAAAGGCGTTTCTTTCGTCTTCACTGATCTTGCCATCGTTGTTGGTATCCATGGCTTTAAACTTCTCTACATGAAATTTATCAAATTCCTCTTTAGAAATTGCGCCGTCTTTATCGGCGTCCATCTCTACCCAATGCTGACCCTTGTGCTCTCCCTTTTTGTGTCCATGTCCATGTGAACAACTCGCCGAAAATAGAAGTGACGATAGTGCAACAAACAACAGAATAGTTTTCATTTTGGTCTCCCCCTTTAGAGTTTGTATAGATTGTAGGATCTCACCACTGAAAAGTTAACACCCAGTGCACAATACTAGGCCCAATACCTTTTCAGATGCATGCTGTCAAAAACAGCTGAACATCAAGAGAATCACTCAGATAATCACTGGAACCTCTCTTATATCTTATAAACCATCGCAAAATCTTCGAATTTCAAGTTTCAAGTGCGAAGACCGTTCTCAAAAATGTAAGCAGGTCTATGCCTATAGAGAGAAGCATGAGAGAAAACTGCTAGCCTCTAAAAAACAAAAGCCAAAGCAATAAGACGAGAATGCCTGGGACGCCTACAACATATAACAATATTGGTATTGCGATCGCTCCTTTCGCATTCTCGCGTTGGGCTACTAAAGCATTTTTAAACCGCATTAGAAACCATTCGAAACCATTTTTGTGATCGTTTTGTTGGTACCTAAACTGATTATACATATTCAGCCCCTACGTCGTATTTTCCTGCAGACTGTTTCGGTTTGCGCTCATCTTCTCGGTACTGGTTTAGCAATTGAGAATACAGTTCGCCGATTTCTTGGCGCTCTTCTGAGTCAAAAGTATTTCGGACCTGTTTCAACAACTCTTTTTCTTCTTCTTTAACATGGTGTTCAACAACTTCAGCTAGAACCTTTACTTTAGCCATCCAACTGTCTTCGTCACCCTCGCTTTCGTTAACTTCTTTAATAAGTTGCTCCGCAATTGCGTGCTCAGTGTCGCCCTCAAGTGCGTTGATACGTAAATCGTCCACTTCTTTGAGATGCACATAGAGGCTCTCTTCTTCTGCCTTTGCGTGGCTTGTAAGCGTGCCTTCAAATTCGGCAAATGCAGGATATTTTTTCTTAAAACTGGTATCAGAGTCTTTTAAAATAGAAATCAACTCTTTGATTGGTTTATGATCTCTAAGGATCAAAGTAGCGATGTCGCCGGACTCAGACTCAAAACTGGACGTACTCTCGTGGTTATCCTTCGCTTTTTTTTTAGAAACACTTCGCTTTGTTGATTTAGTACCATTTTTTGATTTGGATGATTCTTTTCTCACTTCGGGACTCCTTGCCACGTGGCTATCGGGTTTTAGCACTTCATTGAAGCATTAAAAAAATATTAGAACTTCTACTGGAACTTCCTCAAACTAACACATCTAAATTAAATGCAATGCCTGCGCCAAAATCAGATTGTCCTCGCTCAAGTACAGCTGAGGCAGAGTTCACAGATGGGCGAAAATATTAAAAAATACGTGTCAAGATGCCTGATTACTCCCCATAATGACCCGCCCTTGCATTTCAATTCTTTGGAGCACCGTTTACGCCGTGGTCTCGCTATTGCAGTGTAGTACTTTGGAAGTGCAAATTCACACAACCAAATACAAGGAGTTTTTATGAGTCCCGAAAGAGAAAAAACTATGAGCAATAATTATAACGATGAGTCGAAGTCTTCGCCGCAATATGGCGGCTATGGTGGTCAAAGTCAGCAAGACACCACTAGATCGTCAACTAAGTACAGCGGTGGTCAGAGCCAGCAAGATGAGCGCTCGAATTCGGCTCACAAAAATGGTGGTTACAGTCAAGGACAACAAAACCAAAATAGAACCACCCAGAATAAACCTTATGATTCGAAGCATGATTCTAAGTCAGATCAGACAAAGCATGGCACCGGTGTGAACCAACCGAAGTCTGACAGGAGTCGTACCAACGAAGATAGAAGAGATGCCGAACGTAGCCCCGGCCAGGAAGTCGCAAGGCCAAAGGAATTCAACAGAGATGAGAAAAAATACAGCGACAAATCCGAGCGCATCTAGTTTTTGTTGAATGGGCTGGCTGCATTTGTGGCAGCCCCTTTACTCAACGATAGCACTTTTGCCGAATGGGCCTAGAAGATGAAGCAGAGATGGAGAAGAATTTTTGGACTTTTCAACTATAGCAAGTAGTTCTTTTCCGAATTTTGAGGTTTTTCCGAAGGAAATGAATCTGGGAAATCGTATGAAAAAAATCATGCCAAAGTGGAACACAATAGAAAGTGAAGTAAGTGAAGTATGAAACCTAAGTGAAGTATGAAACCATTGAAAAAAAGAAAGTTAGAGAAAGTTTATGAAACAGAAAATGATAGCGAAAATAGTGATGTTGGGCACGCTTATTTCGAGTGTACAATCTTTCACAAATGCAAATAATGCCACGGATAATACCCGGACCGACAATACCAAAATTAATCAGCGTGACAGTGCTCCTCAAGAGCTAACTGCTGACGAGCAACCTTCGAATTCAAGTGACATGAATATTACACGGCGTATTCGTCAAGATATAATGAAAGAGAAAAACCTATCGACGTATGCAAAGAATGTGAAGATCATTACCGTCAACGGTAAAGTGACTCTGAAAGGGCCGGTGCGATCGGAGCAAGAACTAAATGCCATAATGAACAATGCTCGAATAGTCGCTGGCGTATCAAACGTGTCTAATGAAATGTCGGTAGTAACAGATAGGAAGTAAACCCTTACTTAAAACTTAAAGGAGATTTTTATGAGTGACAAAAACAAAGTGGTTCTAGGAATTTATCAATCACGGAGCGAAGTGGAGCGAGCAGTCGAGGTTCTAAAGACCGATGGATTTTCAACCAGTGACATTTCGGTGTTGATGCAAGATAAAGCAGGTTCTCAAGATTTCGCACATACCAAAGGAACTAAAGCACCCGAAGGTGCTGCAACCGGAGCGAGTACAGGCGCGGCTATAGGCGGAACACTAGGATTGCTTGCCGGCATTGGTGCCTTAGCCATTCCAGGCATTGGCCCATTCATCGCAGCCGGCCCAATTATGGCCGCGTTGGCTGGTGCGGGTGTAGGCGGAGCGATTGGCGGTATCGGCGGTGCCCTAATAGGACTTGGCATTCCTGAGTATGAAGCAAAACGATATGAAGGCTTTGTAAAGGACGGCGGAATTTTAATGTCAGTGCACGCGACTAACTCTGATGAAGTGGATAAGGCAAAGAAATGTCTTAAAGAAACTGGCGCAAAAGACATTTCTTCTACGGGAGAAGTGAAAGCCGATAGGAGCTCCGCAGCTCAACAAACCTCTGCCAATCAAACGTCGCTCCGAAAGGATTCTTCGCTCAGCGAAAGATACTAGGCAAAGTGATTCGCTCGGTGAAGCATGTTCGGCAAAAAGGCCGCGATTCGCTAAGCGACAAAGTTTAAATTGGTTAGTTCGAACAAAATTTAAACAACCAACTGACTCCCCGGATTGCTTCTGGGGAGTCGTCTCGTTAATCATGTTAGTCCTCTAGTAGGGCTTCAGCGACAGAATAGCTCATCAGAGGATAGGTCTTTTCTACAAATTTTGCGCCATCCTCTGTAGTACTCAAGATTCCGTCTCGCAATACTGCGAACGGAATATCCCGATCAAGAGCTCCATGAATTGTGGCAAGCACACAACCCTCGGCCTTAAATCCTGTCAGGAGAATAAAGTCGACGTTGAGCTCTTTGAGGCGTGCTTCTAAAGATGTTTCGCGAAAACTATTGCCGTGTAATTTGTGAATTTTTTCATCGGTTTCGTGCGTCTCGATTAGGTCGACAAATTCAAACTCAGGATGCCCTGGCTTGCAACTCTCTTGGTCTTGCACAATAAAAACTGGCAAAGATCGTTTGCGGAAATGCTGAGCCACGTGATTTATATGTTCACAAACATGTCGGAGAGATGGCGTCAGTGCCTCAGCATGAGAGAGAAAAGTCTTCTGCATATCGATTATCAGTAGAGCGGCTTTCATAACGCGAGGTTAACCCTGACTGAGTCAGAAGTAAATGAACAGTTGGTCGCTCATTCCCAAAATGTAAATGGGCCACAGGGTAGAAAAAGCATGCGGACTAAAAAGCTGTCTGTCTAGGAAGACTGCACTGACGAGTTATGGGGTCGGCGCTAACCAGTTGCTAGAACTGCATTTGCAATCCGGCACCGAGGCTTTTTTCTGTGAGCATAAGGCCTGCTGCCCACGACCAGCTAGGCGAGTACATCAAACTAACCTCGAACTCAGAGTCGCGTTCACCGCCCCACCCTGGTCGCCACGAAAAATCGGCATCGGTAAAAATACTTTTCGTCCATTGAAAGCGCTTTTCTAAGTCAAACCGGAACCGTCCTTTGTGATTCACAGACACAGCGCTTTCAATCAACATTGGTAGAATATACCCGACTCCGACAACCGCATATCCTTGCTCGTGATAAAGTGATGGGCCCGCGAAGACGTTGACGAATCTCGAAAACCATCGGCGGTAATGCAAATCACCTTCGGTTTCCCAATCGTTTCCAAAGTTAAAATGTTTCCCTTCGATATCTGCTGTTTCCATTCGTATATCAAGCTCATCCCAGGTTCTCATCAACTTTATGTTTGCTTGCGCATGATTAGTCGCGGCTTCGAGCATCGAGTAATAGTAGATATGATCGTGAAGGTGCGGGTCTTGCCGGTCATATTTTTGCATTTGCGGTGTTAGCTTATAGTCGTTGTAGCGCACGACTCGCGCCATACCGGTTTTCATATGGTAGAGATTGTGACAATGGAGCATCCATTGACCCGGTTCATTTGCGTAGAACTCAATGGTTCGGGAGGAGTGTGGCGGCACGTCCACCGTGTGTTTTAGGGGGGAGTGATCGCCGGCATCATTAATGACTCGAAAGAAGTGACCATGAAAGTGCATTGGGTGATGCATCATGGTCTCATTTACAAAAGTGAACCTAACCACCTCACCTTCATTTATTAGCAAAAGACGATCTTCATGGATCGCTTTGCCGTTGATATGCCAAATGTAGCGCTCCATATCTCCGCCGAGTGATAGCTTCACATCATGAACTTTCGCTTTTTTTGGCAAAGTCGTAGGCCGTAGCGACTTGATTGAATCCACGGTCAACGATTGAATCACAGGCTCATCAGGTTCCAATTTTCTTGGAGCTGTGTTTTGACTAAGCATTGCGCTAGATTGGTTTGACCAATCAGTGTTGTCGTCATCTCTCGGCTCTTCTGCGGACGCTTTGTGTTTGCCGTGCGTATTGTGCGGGTGGTGGGCGCGGTGGGCATTGTGGGCGTGACCTTGGTGATTACTCATTTCTTCGTGCTTCGAATGGTCTGTGGAGCCTGCGTGGGAGCTATGCTCCATTGCTGCATATAGATTAGGCTTCTCCTTTAGAGATGCAGAAACTTTTGGACCGCTGCCAATCCATGTTGAAGCAAATCCCGTAACATCCTGAACTGTAGCGCGCAGTTCGTAGTTCTTGGCTTCAGGAACTGTGAAGAGAATGTCGTAGGTTTCGGCCATGCCGATGAGAAGTTCTTTCGTTTGCAAAGGTTTGATGTCGACACCATCTGCAGAAATAACTGTCATTGCTTGATCAGCGAGCGAAACATAAAAGTAACTGGAAGCGCCGGCATTGATTATGCGAATTCTCAACTTTTCACCAGGTCGAGCCGTCAGAAGTTGTGAGTCGATTTTACCGTTAATGAGAAAGGCATCATAGCCTACGTCAGACAAATCCATCCCTCCCATTCGAGTCCATTCATTGTAAAGATGACTCCTTAACCCACCATCTTGAATCGCTCCAAAATAGGAACGAACGGAATCTTTTTTGTAAAGGTAATAGTCGCCATCCTTTCGAAGATTACGAATGATCATATCGGCGTTTTCATCGGACCAATCGCTGATAACGACAACTGCATCCCTATCGTAAACAAACATTTTTTTCTTGGGGTGAACTATAAAGGCGCCATAAACCCCTTTTTGCTCTTGAACAGACGTATGTGAATGATACCAAAATGTACCGCTTTGCCGGATTTTGAACTTAAATAGTCTTGAGCTTCCGGGATAGATAGGAGGAGTATTCACATAAGCCACTCCATCTTCTTCGGGGGGCAGTAGTAAGCCATGCCAATGAATTGAAACTTCCTCTTTGGTAAGCTCATTGTTTACCAAGATCTCAGCATCGTCGCCTTCGGTAAATTCAAGAGTTGGCGCCGGAATTCCCCCGTTTACAGTGAGTGCAAAATCAGCCTCCTTTTTGCCACTCATATTTACAGATTCATTTCTAATAGTGATTTCATAGTGAACTGTTTTGGCAAAGGAGATCCAAGGAAGTAAAAGTAAAACAGAGAGCAGTGTTAGCTTCATTTAGTATCCTCCTTGCGCTGGGTGCAGTTTCAACGACTCAGCAGTTTATGTTGTCCCAAAGAAGAAGACTCAGTTTGCTTTTGATAGGTACAAACTGCGCACTAATCCCTTCTAGAAAGATCTTCTAAGATTGGACAGCTTGGTCTGATATCTCCGTGACAGTTTTTTGTCAGCTCAACTAGGGTAGACCGCATTTGCTGTAAATCTCTTATCTTTTCTTCAAGTGTGTGTATGTGCGCAAGTGTCATTGCTTTTACGTCCGAGCTTGCACGAGTTCTATTGCGCCAAAGACTAACAAGTTTTTTGATTTCCTTCATTGAAAACCCTAGGCCTCTGGCGCGTTTAACAAAAGTCAAAATATGAACATCACTTTCAGAGTATATCCTGTAGCCAGACGCAGTCCTTGCGGCTCTTGGAACAATACCAATTGATTCATAGTGACGAATGAGTTTGGCATTCACGCCTGAAGTTTTAGCAGCTTGTCCTATTGTCATACGGCACAGTCTAAACCCTCCAACCATTGGAAGGTCAATGTTTTATACTTACGCAATTAGACTAGGTGAATTGGATCAAGCTGAATTGGATCAAGTTGAATCAATTTGTTAGAAACCCTTGACCTTCCAACTGCTGGAAGGTCGATGATGGGCAAGTAAGCGGATTTGAGGAGAAACGTACATGATTCCAAATAATAACGATAAAAACGACAATTTTAAAGACCACGACCACAGCTCCTGCCACGAAAAGCACAAGAGCGACACGCGTAAACCTGATTTGAGTGGAGACAGTGAAAGTCAATACACTTGCCCAATGCATCCTGAAGTTACGCAAAAGGGGCCGGGGAGCTGCCCCATCTGCGGCATGGCACTTGAGCCAGTAGAACTCTCGGTCGAGAATATTGAGAATCCAGAACTTATAGATTTCTCGAAGCGTCTTAAAATAAGCATATTGTTGTCGGTTCCTCTACTGGTTCTAGCTATGTCTGATTTAATTCCCGGGCAACCTGTGCAGAGGAATATGAGCTGGTGGCTGTATTCGGGAATTCAGATGATTCTTGCTACACCAGTGGTCATTTGGGCTGGATGGCCCTTTTTTGAGCGCGGTTGGATTTCGATAGTAACTCGCAAGCTTAATATGTTCACCTTAATAGCACTGGGAACAGGCGTGGCGTATCTTTACAGTACTGTTGTGACCTTTTTCCCGCACCTATTTCCGGATGCTTTTCGAGGTCACGGAAATGTTATACCCCTTTACTTTGAATCAGCTGCTGTAATCACAACACTTGTTTTATTAGGACAGGTATTGGAGCTTCGCGCTCGTAGCCAAACTGGAAATGCCATCCGATCTCTTATTGGCCTTGCTCCAAAAACCGCTAGAAGGTTGAGCAGCGATGGCCAAGAAATCGATGTACTTATTGAACAGGTGCAAACAGGCGACAAGCTGCGCGTTCGCCCCGGAGAGAAAGTTCCTGTTGATGGTCATGTTCTCGAGGGCAAAAGCTTGGTCGATGAAAGCATGGTTTCGGGAGAGCCTATTGCATTAGAAAAATTCAAAGGCAGCAAAGTAATTGGTGGCACGTTAAATAAATCTGGTAGTTTTGTTATGGCGGCTACGCGAGTAGGAAAAGACACTCTCTTGTCTCAAATTGTAAAAATGGTTTCGCAAGCACAAAGGAGTCGCGCGCCGATTCAAAAAATGGCGGACACTGTATCTGGATATTTCGTACCAATGGTAGTTATTGCGGCCATTTTGACAGCGATTACCTGGTTTGTGTTTGGGCCAGAGCCCGCACTGACGTATGCTATTGTAAACTCTGTGGCCGTGCTAATTATAGCGTGCCCCTGCGCACTTGGTCTTGCTACGCCTATGTCGATAATGGTCGGTGTTGGCAAGGGTGCTACGCAAGGTATACTAATTAAGAACGCAGAGGCATTAGAACGGCTCGAAAAGATAACCACCTTAGTTGTCGACAAAACCGGAACGCTCACTGTCGGCGCGCCAAAGCTCATGGCAGTCAAAGTTATTGGCGGATTCACTGAAAGCGAGGTTCTTTCTTCGGCGGCTTCAGTAGAGATGGCCAGCGAACATCCGCTTGCTGAAGCTGTGTTAAATGGGGCTAAAAAGAAAGGCCTATCTTTAGCTACAGCAACAAATTTTGAATCTATTGTTGGCCACGGTATTCGGGCCACCGTTGCGGGCAGAGAGGTAATAGTTGGCAATGAGCGACTCCTTAGGAATCACAAAGTTGACCCATCAGATCTGATGCCGATTGCGGACGACCTTCGGCAAGAGGGTCAGGGTGTCATGCTTGTTGCGATTGATAAGATTCCAGCAGGTGTTTTAGCTGTGAAGGACCCTATTAAGGAAACAACAAAGGAAGCGATTAAATACTTTAAATCTAAGGGAATCAAAGTGGTGATGCTGACTGGCGACAATCGCTTAACCGCAGCGGCTGTAGCTCGAGAGGTAGATATTGAAAGCTTTGAAGCAGAAGTACTACCGGAGCGAAAGGGGCAGATAATCCAGCAATTTCAAAAAGAGGGCGAGCGCGTTGTAATGGCAGGTGATGGTATCAATGATGCTCCCGCTCTTGCTCACGCCGATGTAGGAATTGCAATGGGTACAGGAACAGACGTTGCGATTGAAAGTGCGGGTGTGACTCTTGTTAAGGGCGATTTACTGGGAATTGTTAAAGCCCATCGGTTAAGTCATCACACAATGAAAAACATAAGGCAGAACCTCTTTTTCGCGTTTATCTATAATATTGCCGGAGTTCCGATTGCAGCGGGCCTTCTCTACCCATTCTACGGAGTCTTGTTGAGTCCGATGATTGCAAGCGTTGCCATGAGCTTTAGTTCAGTTTCTGTCGTGGCAAACGCATTGAGACTTAGGGCGATCAAACTCTGAAAACCTTTTTAACCTTTAGCGTTCCTTCGGCGTGAGCAACGTCGAGGACGGAAGAGGATGTATTTGAGATGAAGCGAATTTTGAATATACGCCTCAGTCGTCGTAGCGGCATTGGCGAATTTCTTGGCAGTCAGAGCCTATGCAGTATTTTTCGCCATTGCATTCGCCGCGTACCTTGCAGTCGGAATCAAACGAACACTTTGAAGCTGTGAGTCTACATTTGCCAAACGAACAATCATCATCTCTGACGCAGTCGGAATCAAAAGTGCATTTGTTCTCGGGCATTTTTTTAAGAAATTCTTGCTTCCGATCAAGGTCCGCACTTTGCTTTCGGAGTTCCTTTTCTCTATTAGCAAGTTCAGCCTCTTTTGTTTGCAATCTGAACTCTTTTTGCCCTATGTGAAAGCCTTTCAAAAAATCCTTTTCCGAATCGCCGGAGCACACGCCTTGGTACGAGGATCCCGATAAACCGAAATTTTCTCCGCTATCAAAAGTGCAAAAAATTGCTAGCCCGGCAGCGTAACCCTCTTGGTATTTCGGTTTGTCTGGTTGAATGCCATGTTCGTCGCATCGCGAGGAGTATTTTGCAAACTTGTTGGCGCTATCGCCAGCCACCCCATCACTTTTGCCTTTGCTGTACCAATCCATACTTTCACAGTCTTTTTGCGAAAGCGTCGTGCAAGATGAGAACAAAAACAACACTGCGGAGGCCAAAAACAAAAATGCGATAATTTGCTTTGTTCGTAAATGAGTCATATGTGTAAACCCTTTTTAAGCCCCAGAAGACCTAAGTAGATATTTCTAGTTGTTTTAAGGAAAAGTGCAACGTTTCCCTTCTTAAAGAAAAGCGCGAAGTTTTGCTTTTTAAAGAAAAGTGCGAAAACTGGTCTCTCACGCGCGGCACCTATCTACTAGTTTGATCCTAAAACATAGATTCTGAGGCTTATGCAATTTTCCATATTTTTACAACCTTTACCTTTATCGGAGGGCTTGTGGGTTAAAAAATGCTCACGTCCAAGAGTTGAGGCCGGCTCTACTTGTGTGGTCGCCTTTTTGACGCAAATGGCCCTGTCATAACTTACACGATGGCGCCTCAAAATTACTGTATCCGGAGGCTTGATTTGCGCCAGGTCGGTACTTAGACTGGTCGTTCATGGAACTAACAGAAATCCACATGAGGCAGAAACAGTTCTTTGAATCTCAAAAAACAAAAGACATAGCTTTTCGCATCGCGCAGCTCAAGCGTTTACGCGATATTCTGCGTTTAAATGAAAATGAAATTTTTAAAGCCATTGAACACGATTTTGGCAAATCAGAATTTGAAACGTTTTCGACAGAGCTGCTACTTGTATACAACGAACTGAATCTTGCTATCAAAAATGTGAAGCGGTGGGCTCGCGTAAAGCGGGTTTCAGCAGGGCTATTTAATTTTCCGTCGCGAACCTACATATGTCCTGAACCTTTGGGTGCGGCCCTTGTGATAGGAGCGGCCAACTATCCGTTTCAGCTCAGTCTTAGCCCAGTTGTTTCTTCAATAGCGGCGGGTAATGTGACGATCTTAAAGCCAAGTGAAATCACCCCTCACTCCAGCCGGTGCATTGCCCGCCTGATCAACGAAAATTTTGAAAAAAGATTTTTGTGCGTCATCGAGGGCGGCGCCCACACCACCCAGCAGCTTTTAGATCTGAGATTTGACAAGATTTTTTTTACAGGAAGCGAAAGAGTGGGCAAAATTGTCGCACTGGCTGCAGCGAAGAACCTGACGCCAGTAACACTTGAACTTGGCGGAAAGAGCCCTTGTTTTGTATTTGCCGATGCAGACCTCAAAATGTCAGCTCAAAGAATAGTTTGGGGGAAGTTTTTAAATGCGGGTCAGACCTGCATCGCCCCTGATTATCTACTAGTAGAAAAAAAGATTTACGAAGAATTCGTAGAGCTTTTAAAACAACAAATTCCGAGGGCAGTTGGCACAAACCCCGAGGAGAGCGCTAGTTACACAAAAATACTTTCAGGGGCGTATCTTTTAAGGCTGAAAAATCTGATCGACGGCATTGCTCATTCAAAGAAGTTAAAGGGGGCGATCCTTGAAGGAAGAATAGGAGCAGGTACGAGTATTGTTGCTGGTGGTAACGTAGACGCTGAAAAGAGATACATGTCGCCAACACTTGTTCGGGATTGCACTTTTCATGACGAACTTATGAGCGAAGAGATTTTTGGACCAATTCTGCCCGTTATTGCGTTCGATGATGAAGAAGCAGCTATGAGTGAAGTGTTAAAGCTTTCAAAGCCTCTCGCTCTCTACGTGTTCACTTCTAACAAAAATCTCGCCCAAAAGATTCTGCGCAGAATTCCTTTTGGCGGTGGCTGCGTTAATGATGTTCTCATGCATGTTAGCTGCGCTAACTTGCCTTTCGGAGGCGTGGGTTCAAGCGGAATGGGCAGCTATCACGGAGAGTTCGGGTTTCGAGCGTTTACTCATCAAAAGAGCGTACTTAAGAGAAGATTTTGGTTTGAACCTACTCTGAAGCATCCGCCCTATGCTCGATGGAAGTTAAGGTTGTTGAAAGTGTTTTCTCGTTAGCATCCGCCCTATGCTCGATGGAAGTTAAGGTTGTTGAAAGTGTTTTCTCGTTTTTAGTGATTGGTGATATTCGCAAATACTGCCTCCATGAGATTTTAGATGAACTCGAAAGGGCTCGTATTTAGTCGTCGTCATGATCCCGGCCATTTTTTATGTAGCCGTTACCAACGCTGATTGTAATGGGTATAGCTGTAGGATTTGATGAAGACTTGAACTCATTTACCAAGCCATTACCTACGTTCAGGTCGTACTTATATTCGGCAGAACGACTGGGTTCAACTTCGACCTTTCCATTGTTAAGGTTTACCGTAAACGGGCTTAGTGGCTCATCAATCTCAATCTTTCCGTTGTTGCCAGAAACGTTCACAGGAATGCCCTCAGGCAAGTGAAAGGAGCACTTAATGCCTGAAGACTTAGAAAAATTAAGTTCAAAGGAATCTTCGCTTTCGATGAGGAAGTCTCTCTGGCTTGCTGACTTTACTTTGCACTGCCACCTAAGCTCGGTTGAGCTAGAAGTGTAGAAATCGGCTTTGCCATTTGTAAAATGGATGAGGATTTGCTTGGGCTGATTGCCTTTGAACATTCTGTCCCCGGAGTAGTCAAAGGAGCTTGAATCGTCATTAAAACTAAAGTCACCGATTTTGAACTTACCGTCAGAGGAATTGATCTCAATGGCGCCTCCCAAAAAAGAGACTTTGTCGTTACTTTCATCTACTGACATTAATGGTGAGAAGCCGAAAATCAAAATGAGAAACGTGACGAGAACCATTGCTACTGTTCCCAGAAATCCCATCACCAACCATTTTATGATGAGGTTTTTTGAGGCTTTAGCAGGCTCAAGGGCTTTTTCGATTTGATCTGTTGTCATAGGCTTTCAGTCTCCTTTAGTTCGCTAGAACAACTCTCGCATTCTCTGCGCCTTGTCAACTGTGCTCGGCTAAGAAACAAGGGAAAGCCTTAGTAGTCTCTCACCATGAACAGAATTTCTAAATTGTCTTGATTGCCAAACAAACGAAGCTGAAAGTTTACTGGGTCGAGATCTTCCTCATAGCCGAAGGGTTCGTCAAACAGCCTTTCTAAGCCCAGTGAAACGAGTAGCCTGTTGCTTTTTGCTTTCGTTGTAGCAAATTCCATTTGCAAATTGTATTGGTCTTGCTGTGTTAGTTTAGCTAGCTCACTCGAAAGAACTTGCTCTGAAGTCTTCGTTTCAAAGAAGTGAGAAATCAATCTACTTGGTCCGGAGTGAAGCATAATTAATCCGGCAAGTGATTGGTTAATGACGGCCAACTGACTAGCAGAATCCCACTGACTGTCTGCTCCGCCTGTCGAAAAACCAACAAGGCCAATATTTACGAGTCCTTGCGAAATGCCGGCACCTAAAAATAACGAGAGCCCAGCAAATGACTCGGTCAATGATCTCATTAGTGGACTCTCTGCTGAGCGATTGGGCTTGTAATGTCGTTCATAAAGTGAGCTGGCCCATAGCAGTGTGCCCGCTATCATCTTAGAGGCACCTAGAGAGGGGTCGAAAAAAAACTCCGCGAGACCCCAGGCGAGAAGTGCTGCTGGAGTTATCAATTCTAAGTTTTTGCTATTTGAGATAAACGTCATCATCTTTTCTTTTGCCAATGGGTTTTTAAAATCGGGTTCGAGAGGTGTTTTTTGTGACGGCGAAGAATCACTAGCTCTGGGGTCTTTGAGGTTCACTGAATCTCGCCACTTCAAAATTTTCAAAAGAAGCTTGGGTGTAAACGCAAGATGGGCGAGGCCCGTTAAGGCGGAGACACTTTCTACAACGTCTCGTAGGTACTTTTCACCAAAAGTAAGTGGGCGTGTGGTCTTAGCTACAGCTAAGACTTCATTCAAGTAATTCTCTATTAATTGTGGGCTTTCCAAGGTTGCAGCGTAGACTCTTTTCTGAGAGTGAAGAAAAATGCGCTCCTTTTCGTCAACTTTCATGTTCGATATCGCCGACTTGTCGAGAAGTCGCAAGCCGCCAGTAAAAGTATTTTTGAGGGGGTTTCCAAGTAAGACTTCGCAGGCAATGAGACGATTCTCATTGGCAGAAACATTTGAGACTTGGCAGAGAAATAGAGTTAAGAAACAAGTCAAAATCAAACCGTGGCTGGATTTATGCTTGCTTAGGCAAAGAATGAATCTGCTTACACGGCAATTAACACCTGTTGCGGGACTGAACTCCATTTTGTCAAAAAATAGTTTGAGTGGCTTCAAATGGTTCCTTGATTCGAGCGATAATTAGTATTCTGCGTCGACCTTCCCCCTTCGGCCTCTACAGGTCGGATAGAGGGCCAGGGTTTTCTCATAATTCTGATGGAGGACGAAAACAATATTGCCCCTGTTGAAATATTTTTACATATCACCTACTGGGCCGCACCAAGTCAGCAAACGTGGTGCCATCGACTTTGGGCTGGATTGAACCACATACGGATTCTTGAGTTGGTTGCCCAGGAGTACAGTAGGAAAATATTGAGAAGGAGGCACTCGTGCTAGTCTCGACATCTTCGATAAAACTGTCTGTGCAAATTATTTTCGCTCTCCTTCTTGTGCCCGCCATGGCCAAAACTGTGAGCACAAAGTCAACGCAGGTGCTGATAAAGGAGTACTACGCGGAGATTCACGGACAGACTCTCAAAGAGATTCTCACCTCTGCTTATGGTGATGAGGCTTATGAACGGATGAGTCCAAAGTTTCAAAAGAGGTTTGGCAACCAGAAATTTGAGCTCGCTCTGTCAAGTGTGACGACGAAGCAACTCAAAAATAAAAGCGAAGAAGTCTCGCTTCAGCTTGCAGATTCGAAGATTATGCTTCTGCGTGAAGCTCAGCGGATTTTTATAAATGGCCGATTGATTGCTAAATACAACGGAGACTTAGAGCGCCATCTCGTTGCCATCGAGGCAGCTTTGAAATCACGCCGAGCCGTCAGGTTGTTTGAGATGCTTTTACCATCGGCGCATGCGGCTGACGATGAGTGGGGCATTATAGCATTCATTGGTGGGATTGCTGAGTGGGCTTGGGAGCAAATTCCTTCCTCGTGTCCCAAGCCACATACCAGGATTCTCAAAATGCTAAAAGAAGGTTCGAGCACCATACATGAGTATGGTGATGTGCTGCTTGCAACTTGTAGCGCGATGAAGGGTTCTCGCTGTGCGCATGCAATTTATGATTCAACCGCTGACACTATTGTCGATCAACTCAATAGAATGAGCTGTATAAAGCCAGGAAAAGAGGGTTATGATGAGGCTCAGAGACTGCTCAAAATATCTGCAACTCACAACCGCTCCAATGTTGAGGCAAAGATTAGGGGTAACTGGTCGGCGGGCACCAAGCACCCAGTAGAGACCGTCATTGTGATAGCAAAATCCAGTTGCATTGGTTTATTAGAAACTATCGAATCACAAAAATTGAACTCCGAAAACTCCGAACGCATTAAAAGTTCCTGCAAGTATATGCAAAGCTCTTCAGAGTCTCCTCAATTTCAAGCGGTGCATTTTTCGATAGAGAAGGCATCAAGCCCTCGCCGCGAATCAAGTGGCGCAAACTGAGCATCTCGTTAGTATCTCAGGAGTGCGACTAAGGCAGGAAATAGTGTGAAAGAAATTCCTCTAGTATCTTAAATCACCCGATGAAAAGCTGAAGCCAATTTCTTCTGGCAACAGTTCTTCGCTATTATTCAAAAGATTTTGAACGATCTCTTTGTACTCTTTATTGGAATCTTCATTTGCCAAGTACTTGTGAGCAAGCTCTTCAAATTCGGAACGCATCCTTGATCGATAGAGCGAAATAACTTTCATAAAAATCAAACTGCCGTCGTTAGAGTCGGCAAGTCCCAAGACTTCTTTAGCCGATAGCCAATCCAGGTAAGCTCGCGGACCCATTTTGCTATAAACGTAGGCTCCTACGGCTCGGCCAATTGAGGTGCCGCCCCAATAGTTGGGAGCAGAGAGTAGCGAATCTGGGTCTCTCTGCCATTCTTCAATAGCCTTTGAAAGTTGAACTTCAAAATCTCTTTCATAAGGGCTTCTCTTAACAAGATCGACCTTGTCAAAAGTGCTGCTCGACTGCAATTCAAATAAGCCTTCAAGTGAAAACTTGAGGTAATTGCTGCTAGCGGCGGGGGCTTCACCTGCAGATACATACAGCTCGGCATTGCCTCCGCTAGATGGCACATGAACAATGAGAGTTTGAAGTGTGTCACCCTTCATAAGATCATCTTGAATTTCGACACCGGTCCCTTTAGAGGCTCGATGGCTGAGTATGGCTGCCGCACCCTCTGGGCTCAAAGAATTTAACTCTGCAAGCGAGTTCAATGCGTAATCTCTTCGAAGATTCGAATTGTAAAGAGTTGATTGCCGAGCCGTCTCCCATTGGGAGCGTCCAAGCTCGCCCATATGATTGCTCTTTGCAAAGTCAGTATTCGATTCGATAACATCAAAGTGCTGCGAGCCGGCCTCAACAACCACGGACTTTTTACTATTAATATCAAATAAAACGAAATACCAAATTGGTAGAGGGCGATGGTGCCGCAAGTACTCGATAGCCTCTTCAAGGGTGCCGGATTTTCGTAGAAGGCCTTCACCTATGAGATAAAGCGGAATGCCTTTTCCTTCTGCCACCTTCGCGTAGGCTTGGTGGACGACAAGACCGATTCCTCTTTCGTTAATTCCGCTAATCGAGGAAAAATTGACTCCGTCTGTTCCGATAGAGAGTGCCTTAAGGTCTGCTGAGCCTTCTTCAGGGACACTTACAAACAGGGATGGCGATTTGTCCCAAACACCAATTCCGTCGTAATCAAAATTGCGTGCAAAGGTGAAGCTGCCGTCGTCTCCTAGCTTCGAAATGCTCGTGCAGCCCAGCTCTTCTGTTTGATGCTGAGGGTTGTTGCCGGCTGCAAAGGCACCGACGTCGGGTGCTTTAATCGCAGAGTTAAAGCGATCCCACCCAAGTCCCGACGCGCCGGAGAGAATTTTCATCTCATCCGTGAGACCGTCTGGATCCTCAGAAAGCCGAAAATGCTTCCAAAAAGTGAGGTAGCCAGTAAGTAGCCAGCGCTTGAGGGGATTCAACCGAGAAAGTCCCCGAGTCTGAGCTTCTGAAAAAAATGTGAGCGGCACTGATGAGACGATCCCTTTTTGCAAGAGGGCACCAAACTGAGAAGCTCGGGTAGATGGTGAGCCGGCAATCTTAACGATTTTTAGTCGGTCACATTGATACACGCGCGCGACTTCGTTTTCGACTAAGGTCGTGCATTCCTCAGCCCACACCGCTGGAGACAGGGTCACTAAGAAAAAGTATGAGATGAGGAGCTGTTGCCAATTCATATTATTTGCCTTTTCTTGCTAGGTTTGACGAAATAGCCACAGCCACGAATTTTTTTTTCATCAGATACTCCTTAAGGCCAACTTGCGCCCTCGGTCAGGACCCCGCCTTCATGACAGGGTGATTTTTCCTTAACCCTCTATTAATCTTGGCAAAAGGAGCAAGATGAGGCAACGTTCCGCTCGCCCTGAAATATTAGTTTCTGAGTTAGTTTGTGGTTGGCGCGAGTGGGTCTACCTGCCCACACTTATTGGGCTGCCGATAAAGGCTAAAGTAGATACTGGGGCCAGAACATCGGCTCTTCATGCCAGCGAAATCAAATGGATTGGCAAAGGTCGGAGCCGCGAAGTGGAATTTAAGATATTGCCAACCCAGCATTCGCGAAAAGGAGAGAAGAAAGTCCGGGCAAAAGTGATCGACGTGCGAAAGATTAAAAGTTCCTCCGGTCATGAAACTATGAGACCAGTGATTAGAATTCCCATTCAGATAGGACCTGTGTTATTTGAATCTGAAGTGACACTTGTCAATAGGGATCTCATGGGTTTTCGAATGCTGCTTGGGCGCCAAGCTCTACGTAAGCGGTTTCTCGTCAATACAGCTAGATCTTATTTGATGAAATCTTTGTAAGTGCGTATATCGTTTGGGCGCTACCTTTTGGAAAAGGTGATTCCCGAGCGCTACGTGAAAAAGTGCGACCGAAATATTTTAAACTGATAAAAGTCTCATTAAACAACATGTTCTGAGAATTTTGAAGAAACCTAAGAGAAACCTAAAGATGAAAATTTGTATAATGTCGCGCAATCAAGAGCTTTACTCAACAAAACGATTGGTGGAGGCGTGTTTGAGGCGGGACCACCAAGTAGAGGTCGTCGACCCGTTGAGGTGTTACATGAATATCACCTCACATCGACCGACGGTTTTGTTTAAAGACATCATTCTTGATGATATGGATGCAGTTATCCCTCGCATTGGAGCCTCCGTCACTTTTTACGGCACAGCTGTTTTGAGGCAGTTCGAAATGATGCATGTGTTCCCACTCAACGAGTCAGTAGCGATTACCCGGTCTCGCGATAAGCTTCGCGCCCTTCAGCTGCTTTCAAAAAAAGGTATTGGTTTGCCCGTAACAGGGTTTGCCCACTCAACTCGGCACACGGACAGTCTGATTCAGTTGGTAGGGGGAGCTCCTCTTGTGATTAAACTTTTAGAAGGCACGCAGGGTAAGGGTGTTATCTTGGCTGAGAACAACAAAGCCGCTGAGAGTGTGATAGAAGCTTTTCGCGGGTTAGATGCTCACTTTCTGGTTCAAGAGTTTATTAAAGAGTCGAGAGGTAGCGATATCCGCTGTTTTGTGATTGGTGAGAAGGTTGTTGCTGCGATGATGAGAACGGCAAAAGAAGGTGAGTTTCGATCGAACCTGCACCGAGGCGGAAGTGCTCAAACGGTAAAGCTAACGCCTGAAGAAAGAAGTACGGCAGTGAGAGCAGCTAAGGCGATGGGACTTAACGTCTGTGGTGTTGATATTATTAGATCAAATCATGGGCCGCTCGTGCTCGAGGTAAATTCTTCGCCGGGTCTCGAGGGGATTGAAAGAACTACCGGAAAAGACGTTGCCGGCCTCATTGTCGAATTTATCGAAAAAAACAAAGACGCCAAAGTGAACCGCTCAAAAACCATGGGCCACGGCTGAGGCGACTGCCCCTGCTGCTATAATTTCAACGATAGCAAGAGAATAAACAAAAAGAGATAAGAACAGCGCGGGTACTTTTTCAGGATGAAGCCTTAAATTTCCGCTGACCTCCCTTGTACAAAGTTCATGGCGCCGACAAATTTTGACAACGCGCATTGTTAAATACCTCTAAGTGCCTTATATTCGCAATGAATCCTAATACAGTTTGGCCTCCGCAATTCCCAGGCAAAATTACTTGGGTTTGTGATGCGCCTCGCGAGGTGTTTCCAGTGAAAACGTCATTCTTAGTCCTGCTATTAATTGCATCCCATTCGAACGCGTCGAACCTCTCTTTTTTGATGTTTAAAAGTAAATTCAAGAAAAACTTATCCGCTAACAAAATGAACAACGTATTTTAATAACAGAAAATAGCTCGAAAAAGGACCTGTAATGAAGAAGCATACAAACCCATTTGTACACGCAATAAATTTTCTGATTACCACTTTAGTGGCGCCGATCTGTTTTTCCCAACAAAAGCCTGTCGATTCTGTAGTTGGTTTACAGTCAAATATAAAGTCACAACAGGTAGAAGTGAGTAGTCATCAGATTACGTTAATGACGTTTGAGGCTTCTCTTCCCAAAAACCATATTCTTGCGATTGACGGTGGCGTGGCTAAGGTTGCGATCCATTTGGAGTCTCTTTTTGGAGCTGATGAACTCATCCTTGAGGGCAATCGTCTCTTGCTGGCAAAGGAAAATTCTCAGCCCTTGACTTGCATTGCCGACGTCATAGGTTTTGCGAAGAACTATTCCGAGAAAACTAACTTGGCCTACGAGCCAGCGTGTGACGCCGGAGTATATGTACGCAGAACCACGAATGGTTACAACACAACGGTTGAGTTAGTTGCTACAAAAATTCGAAGCGTTCTGCCTTCTGACTATGCCGAAGGGCTGTTGGCCTTAGGAAAATCTTCTTTGAGCGCAATGCGAAAGTGGAGTGAAGAAGAAGCTGTTCTCGAGAAGTCATCGCATTCTGTTCAGCACGGAGACGCTCCGCTACCGGATGCGGCAGTATCTTCGGAGTTTAGAGGGAGCATAGTTAAGAATCATCACCTAGGCGTTCAGGTTCGACAAAAGAACTTGTTAGCGGGTCGCTGGTATGAGGCTCAGAACTTTTCAGGATTCTATGCAAGCGTTGTTGTACCAGAATTAATTGACCCCAGTATTTTGGGTTCATATCCCGACAAGGTTAAAAAACTAACTTCGACAGAAAGCGGCAGCATGGTGCATTTGGTGGCGGCAGACTTGAAGTCATTCAGTGCGGGCTGGTTTCATGGCACTCACCATCCCGGAGTTGAGTGGTCAAAGCGCGCGCACAATGAGGTGAAAAATGGTAAGGGAGGGCCCGACGGTTTTGACAAGCTGTTTCCCCTTCGCCCATCTGGAATGCCGCCACTTGATAAATTACCTAAAATTGAAGCGACTTTTTCTGGAGGATTTCAAGCAGCACATTCCGCTTTTCTTTATGGTGACTTAGCAAAGTCTAACAGCGGTCATCAATATGGGTTTATGGAGTCTGGTTTATTAATGAGCACACTCAAGCCCAACTTGGCGACGTTCTTTGTAACAAGAGACGGGGCGGTGGATATAAAAACGTGGGCAGTTGAGGACAGTGTTAGAAACTCGCAACTCCTCTACGTAAGACAAAATGGAGTGGCTCTTGTTGATGGTGGCGGCAGAGATTCAATCGGAGCTCCGACTAAATACGTTGCCCAATGGGGCCCTGGTAACTGGTCCGGCAATGCGGAAAGTAAACAAGAAACTCCGCGATCGGCGGCCTGTATCATCGAGACAGAAACGGATAGATTTTTGGTTTTTGCCTACTTTTCTTCGGCCACACCAAATGTGATGGCGAGAGTGTTTCAGGCCTACGGTTGTGATCGTTCTATTCACCTTGATATGAATTCAGCGGGACAAGCCTACTTTGCCCTCTCGAAATTGGTCAGCAACGGTGAATCGACGAGCTATCTTGTTGAGCCTTTGGTCAAAGAGATGGCAGCGGCTAATCCAAAATTGAACGGAAAGACGGTGCCGCGATATCTTGTAGTGCCAGACTACAAAGATGCTTTCTACCTTTACAGGAAATGAAAAAAATAGCACAGGAGCCTTGGGTAAAATGGAATTTACACAGTTATCAAATAAAACCTCCATCAAAGAATTTGATGGAGCGATCAAATAAATCCATCGAATGAATTGATGGGACCTAGTCAAACAAATCACAAAGACAAACAAACCAATATTTTAATGAAACCTAGGGGAGTAACAATGAATCCATTTTCAATGAAGAATAATCCGAACAAAGTGGGCATGCGCTTTTTTGCATCTGAGAGTTTAGAAAAGAAAAAAACTCTTCTTCATCTACAAAAGCAGACCACCGAGTTTATCTGTCCTTTGGTTGCTCGTGGCTTGCTAGCTACAGCTCTTGTGGTTTGCTTTGCTTACTTGTTCACTTCAGCAGGTCATGCATCAGCCCTTGAAGAATTCGGCAAAGATGAAATCGGCGAATATTTTGAAAGAGAGTTTGCTAATGAAGATACAGTTGGTTCGCCTGCGGGTGATGAGCTTGACGCGGGCGAAAGCGCAGCGGCTACTGGCGCAGCAAATGTTGGCGGCGGTTCTAATATCTTGAGTGAGTCTACTCTCAAATACAATGATCCTCGAAGAACCCAAATTGCAGAAAGTCGGGTGCCCTGGTACACAGGTGGAGACATAATTCTTGATGAACAAATAGATCTACGTGTTTCGACCGAGAGCCTAGCCGAAACGATCAGTTATTTCCCAGTTGTGATGTGGGTGAACAAAGCTAAAGAAGGTCAAACGGCCCAGGTAATGAGGATCTATAGACGACTTTCAATCGACGAACTGGGATCTGGCCTAAACGCACTCGAAGGAAGTTCTAACGACTTTTGGGTTCGTGAGCACTCGTTTTTTGTTTCAACCGGAATAGCAAAACAGTACGATACTCCAAGCGGTGTTTTTCAGTTGGATCAAAAAAGAATGTATAAGGATTACACTTCAAAAAAGTATGAAGCCGAGATGCCCTACGCGATGTTCTTAAAATACTTCTACGAAACAAGCGGCGGTGGGGTTTTGGGTACCGGAGTGGCACTGCATCGAGTTCCGAAGGGTGTTGTCGCCGAAGGCAAGTTAGGGAGACAGGCTAGCCACGGCTGTATTAGGATCGGGCTCGAAAATGTGAAGGAACTCTTCAAAAATATTACTGAGAATTATAAGGGCAAGATGGTACCAAAGTTTTCTTCTTTTAAAAACGGCGCAACAAATGTCGTTGGTCAAGTGGATGTCGACGGCGCAGGTAATCCCATTATGGAACTGGGTGTGCAGGTGTTGTTGATTATCGTGAATCAAGATGATTAAACGAAGGCAGATGAAAAAAGCATTTTGCATAAACATGATTCTTACTCTGAGCATGTTGGTCTCTCAGTCTTCATTTGCCGACTCACAAACTAGTGGCTGCTTATCACGTTTTGAAAAGGCTGTTCAGTTCTTGGTTAAGCCCGAGAATGATGAGACTTGGAGGGCGCATATAAAAGGCTTTGTTCCTTACCGTTTGAAACAGTCGAAAGATGATTTTCTTTATGAACAGTTGATTCGAAAATCAGCAGTCGCTTATGAACTTGCCAAGAAAGAAATGTTAACGCTTTCAGAATCACAGAAAAATTCAAATTGGTTTTATTGGTCAGAGATCAGCCAAAATATTGATAAGCCTAGGATAATCAGCATTCACGAAATTGAAAGTAAGTTGAAGTCGAGATTTGATAAGTCTTTTAACCGCAACTTTAAACTCACAGGATCTGGCTCCCGTGGTTTTTATCAGAAGCTCCTCGTGGGCTATTGCGGAGCGAATTGTCGTGCAGGTTTCATTGAAGTTGCGCTGGAGGTTCCAGGAGCAAAAACGTTTCGAGTGCTTAGAGGGCCTCCTATTTGGAGGATAGATTATCCGTCAACGCAGGCCGAGTCTGCTTATCATGAGCTAAACTTTGAATTGTTTGAAGGCTTCGTTTCTAATTTGACCACAACGCTTGGTTCATCTGTTTGGTGGCTTTCGTTGGAATTTGTGAAACATTTAGCATGGAACACATCTTCTTTGGGTGCCTGCGTCTGGACTCAAGAGATGGCGAATAAACTCAGCATCTCTGACGAGTCGTCAGATTTCAAAAAAGTTGATCGCAGTTTGAATGAAGCGATCAATCTTGAAGTCAAAAAGAAAGTCTTGGATTTGTGGGCCGACGAGTCTAAGGCATGGGGACTTGAGCCTGTTTCCTTAGAGTCTAGATAACGCTGTGTTCATTGTTTCGGATTATAGTCCCACTGGAGTAAGTTAATCAGATGCAATCCGTCGTTATACATACAGATGGTGCCAGCAGGGGAAACCCCGGGCCAGCCTCAGTAGGAATTGTGTTTTACTCTGAAGATGGCGATACAGTTTTTGAGCACGGCGAAGTCATTGGCAATCAGACAAATAATTATGCAGAGTACACAGCGGTAATAAGAGCACTTACTTTGGCACTCGAAAAAGGGTTTAAAGGCGTTACAGTTAAGACGGACTCTGAGTTGTTGGTAAGACAAGTTGTCGGCCAATACAAAGTAAAGTCAGAAGTAATAAGACCACTCTTCAATCAAGTGCGAGTTCTCAGTGGTCGATTCGAAAACTTTCGAATCGAACATGTTAGGCGAGAGTTCAATCACCGGGCTGATGAACTTGCGAATCAGGCGCTTGATAACGCTTAGAGCTCGAATCTAGAATGGCTTTTCTCAAAACAGCCGTGGAGAAGAACAAAGGCGTAGTCATTCGGTACCCCCACCTATGTCCGATAATAAATCCAGTTGCCCATCGATCATCACTGTACCCTATTAGGTCGAGGGCCATCATGAGTGCGGGCATGGTGCGTCGGTCTTCTTCGAAGGAGATATCACCTTTGCCGCTGGCATGATTGTCAAATCGGTCCTGATAATAGTTTGGCGAACGATTGGGCTTCAGTTTTTTGATAAGGCTTATAGGCACTTCGCTTTGCCAAGTCTTTTCACCTGAAAGAATTTCTTCAGAGCTAACAACGTTGAGTAAAAAATCGAGGACTTCGTCTGCGGTTTGATCATCATTTCCGTGCTCTTCGATGATTCTGACGAGTCTTAATGCGTTTAGTTCAACAACCTTCTGAGTGAAGTCGGAGTTGATCCTTTCTTCAAACTGAATGTACTTAGCATCGAGAAAGAGATCAAATGGCTTTTCGAGCAGCGTCGGCAGGTTAAAATTCACAACAAAAGTTTTGCCGCCGGGAAGCATAAAATTAACTATAGGGAGCTTTAGAAAGGAATATCTTGGGTGCTTACCTGCATCCTGAAGCCATTTAGAAAAATCCAATTCAGAAAGACTCTTCGATTTGTCTTCAAACTTTAGATAGTCGTCGCGATCGCCGTAGACTCCCTTCCAGTTGGGATAGTGTTCCCAGTTGGGCCTCGGATCGGGCGCGTGGCAACCCAAACAGAGGGCGGGATTCTTCTGTGACAGTACGCCTTTTCCCGAAGAAAAGTCGATAGCAAAAAAATTAAAGCGTCTTTTTATACGATCAAATTCGTAAGCTTCTACTGTTGAGCCTCCGCTATGTTCTTCTGAGCCATTGAACGTAAAAACAATGCTCGCGTCGGCATTGGGGAGCAAGATACGCGGACTTGTAGGGGTTGCGTATTGAATGCTCTTTGAGTCTCCGATGATAATAGGATTTTCTTTATAGCTTTCAGGCAAAAAATCTAAGAACGCCTCGACACTCGTTAACTCATTGTCTTGCAAGAGTTTTTGTTGAAGGTTGCTATAGCTCATTTCATTTTCGAAAAATTTTTCAGCATTGGCATTACTTGCTTGGACTATCAGTTCCCCCACCAAAAAGGCTTGGCACATGCAGATGCCTAAAATTGCTATGACTACGGGTTGTTTGCATTTCGTTAAACGTTTGGGCAATTGTTTGGAAGAATTGGCAACCGGCCCTAATAGGAATCGCATGATCGAGCCCCCCGGTGCTTCATCAAAGTCCTTGAAGTTAAAATGTCGGCGGCTCCCCTATGAGCCCACTCTTGTTTTATACAAAAGCAAAAACAAGAGTAAAAATGGGAATCTAGACGGGAAGGGCAAAAAAATCTATCTGCGTGTCACCTTTGTAAAAGTTATTGGTATCGGGCTGCGGTGTCCTGTGGTATCTTTGCTTTGTGGGATCGGCGGAAAATCGCTCTGGGTAAAGCATCCAAAGTTTTTGTAAAAAAATTTTGACTGTTTTATTTAGGGAGGAAAGTCCGGGCTCCGTATGGCGACGCAAAGGGTAATACCCTTCCACCGCAAGGTGAGGAACAGTGGAACAGAGAGAATGTCCAGGGCATTGATCTTATTGTCGGGAACGGGAGACTTTAAGGGAGCTGCTGGAGTGAAAACAGCTAAACTCTGCGTGGAGCAAGATCAAATAGGGAAGCATTAGAAAGCGCGGCCAGCGCAGAGCTTCCGGGTAAGATCGCTTGAGGGATTTGGTGACAAATCTCCTAGATGAATGATTTTCTCCCAAGGTGCGAGGAGCCTTGGAAGACAGAACCCGGCTTATAGCTGATCCCACTACTTCCTCACCCTCGCGGCAGATAAGCGTCGCACTTCGTCGTCAGCTTCAGGATTTCGTTCGTTGCGGCCTATTTGATATAGGCCTCACTCCCTCACCCATCGCTTCCTTGAATTGCTTGCTTCTCTTTGCGAGGTCGCGGCAGATAAGCGTCGCACTTCGTCGTCAGCTTCAGGATTTCGTTCGTTGCGGCCTATTTGATATAGGCCTCACTCCCTCACCCATCGCTTCCTTGAATTGCTTACTTCTCTTTGCGAGGTCGCGGCAGATAAGCGTCAAGAGCGGTTTTGGAGGTAAACGATCAGTTCTTTGCCCAATCGATCGGGAGGCGAGAACCGAGATCTTGTCCAGTACAAAGGAGAAAAAGCTTTCTCTGTGCGCTTTTGGATTTCCCATTCGCTCGCTGAGTGCGGCGGCCCGCCGGGGCGCTCGAAACACAAAAATATTCCTAGCAAATGCCCCCGGGGAACTAAAAGAGTGCGCCAAAGATCGACCAGCTCATTTCGACGTGTCGGCGGCACGGCGGGATAAAAAGTGTGCTCAAAGACAATGTCGAACTTTTGGAAATGTGATTTTTTAAGGGCAAAAGCATCCATTTGATGCCAAGAAAGCTGCTCCGAAACTCCATAAAGCTTTCGTGCCTCATCAATGGCGTCTTTCGAGAAGTCAAAGGCTTCTACCTTATGGCCTTTGGATGCAAAAAAAGCCGCGTCGTGGCCACGTCCGCACCCAAGTACAGCAATTCGAGACCGAGGTAGTTTTAGTTGAGCAATAATTGTTTCAAGACTTGGATGGGCATTTTGCATGTCCCAGGGAGTGCTCATTGTTGAGTACTTCTGTGCCCAAAAACTTTCGGACACTTCATCGCCTGTTGACGATAGCCACGAGGGCAAAACAATCTTTCCTGCGGGGAAAGTCAGTGAATCGTCGTCGAATTCGATGGCGGAGTTGAACAATTCCATCTGAGCAGCTCTATTCATAACAAACGGAATCTGTCGCTCTGTGTATCCATGTACGCGATCCCAATCATCTAAAGTCAATCTATCTAGATTTACCGATTGCCAATAATTGTAGGCAAAGCGCGCACGGAGCTCTTTATTATCTTTCCATTCGATCATCTGGGCAACAAGAGGAGCATCATTCACCTCCGCTATTGCCGTTTCGCCGCCGACTGTTGCCAGCCATTCCCCAGTTTCTCCGAGGCGCAAACTTTTTAACACAGTTTGGCCAAAGTCTTCATCGGTTGATCTAATTCCATCGAGATCGATGTAGCCTTCGGAATCAATTTTCAGAAATTTATTCATGCGTAGAATCTAAGTAAAACCCGTGCGCGAGGTCAATAGCATTATCGCGCTTCTATCGTCTTGAAATAAGACATGTAGTCGAGAGTGAGTCAAATTAAGACAGAAATAATGATACGGAATGCTTTTTCTAGTGAAATGCCAGCTGAGACCTTCCGAAAAATACGATTAGGAGTACGTATGCGCGGAACGGATCGTTTAAAAAAAATCACTTCACCATATTTCATTTCGCCATATTTCTTTATGCCAAGTCTCGCTTCGTCTGGGTTCGCATCACTTTGGCTCTCGATATTGCTGGGCCTTTCGACCGCATGTACTCGAGATATTGAAAACACGACTGCCAGACTGCGGTTCCAGACCGATCAGAGTTTAAGTTATAGCAAAGTAGAGGGGTTGGCTGTCGACTACCGACTTGCCCACATTGTTATAAACATTCGAGGCTCTGGAATTCCTGATGTCATAGTTTGGGATTGGGACGGTGAGCGAGGCAAAGACTGCTGTGACCCCGCACCTGTGGAAGTCAATATTGAGGCTCCATCTGGCCCTGGAAGACTGATTCAATATGTCGGAGTTTACAAAAACATTCTAGGTAATGGGCTTCTAACAACCTATGCAGACGCTTTGGTGGACCTTGCTTCAGGTGATCAGGCAGTTACGCTGGTTGCGAGTCAATACGGTGAAGCGAGTGGTAAAGAAGCCGTAATTTCAGGCCAATATGTAACCTCCCTGGTGGGAGGCATCCCTGTTGGGCCAACCGGAAAGATAGACGTTTTGTTTGTGCCGCCAAATGGTCGGCCAGATATGACAGTGTCAAAGGGCGGAATTCTTAACGGATGGTTTCAAATCTTTGCCATTGACGGAATTCCATTTAAGTACCGAGTTTCAAACAACACAGAAAAATTCTTATTGCAGGGGGTGAGCTTTCAAGAATTAGCTTCAGCTCCCGCTAAAGCGAGTGAGATTCAGGTCTCGACACCATCTGAGTACATTGTCGATTACGGTGGCACATCGCCTGCTTATCCTCGAAAAAGTGGCGGACTATTTCTGGGATTTTATGGGCCGGCAGTTGATTCCACATTTGTCGTTTGTTACCCAGACGATACGACACTTAATAGTATTTATAAGACGGCCTCCCCTCAAACTAACCACATTTGGTCGAAAACCTTTGTTGCCAGTGAATTTTCTTTAGTTAAAGGTGGAGCGCTGAATACAAATGCAGTTTGCCTAAATGCCGACCAGTCACCCAAGGTTTTAAACTTCGATGCAAAATTTAAGAATGGTGAGAGATTTGCGTCGGGTATGAAAGGTGGGTTTAAGAGAAAATCGGTCACTTTTTCTGATTCCAATTGTAACTATAGCAGTGACGAGAGATTTATTCCGGTCTGCAGAAATGCGGGAAACATTGAGCTGAAGTGGAACTATCTTTCGGGCGTAGCGACGGTCGCTCAAGGTAGTTCCATTTTTATTAAAGATTCACTTGGTTGTTCGAACAACTGCTACGGACTTGCAGAAACGGGAGATGGGTTTGAGTGCGACAAATTGGAATCACTGGGCTTCCAAAGAGTTGGGGATAAGTTGGCGGAAGCTGGTGAAAACTCGTTCACGTTCGCAGAATCCTTGGCACCTGAGGGTTCGAAATATCTAGGTGTGGTTTGCCCTTACATCGATACTCTCGCCGGGCGAAAATATTTTGCCAGCGCGGCGAGCTTTGAAATCTATGACTCTTCCTCGAATGGAACCGGAAACAATTTAGGCATTCTGAATGTGCAAGGGTTAGAAACAGGACATCTTTACGACAGCATAATAGACAATTTTTTGGTAGGCACTAGTAGCAACGAAGTGCTTGTTTCTCTCTCCGGCGTGCCCGCAGGAATGGCTTACTATAGCTATGTAGTCAAAGAAAGTGGGTCCGGGGCAATTAAATGTTCATTAGCAACTGCTGATAGCTATATTTCGAGCCCTATTACTCTCGACCTTTCAACGTGCAGCCTTTACTCCGATGAACCTCTTGCCCTCGAGCTGATTGCCTACGATGCCACTCAAGCTCAAATCGATGCGACTTCTTTTAATTTTACCAGAATCTATGAAGTGCCCACTCTTACGTCGTTATCTGTTGCCCCGCCCGTAAATCAGGGAGGATTTGTGCAGTTTAATTCAACGAATGTTGCCACCCAAGTATCCAATTATGATATCGACACCTGGACAGTATTTACTGGAACCGAAGGAAGTCATACTGTCACGGATGCATCAACGGCAGTCTTCACTCATATGACCACAGCACCTTATTCGGCTGATGCAACCATTGATGTTCAAATTAAGTTCATTCACAAAGTGTATCCGAGTATTTACTTTAACTACGTAACGACGCTTACTTATATTTACAATGGAGGAAGTGTTTACTTTAGTAATCCATCACCTACAGTGACTCAGTACTAGTTTCTGGCTCGGCTTCGTCATTCTTTATGGACGAAGAGTCGCCGGGAGTAATGGTGGTACCTTCTTTAAATTCCAATTTCTCATTGGCGATTTCAATGTGTTCCAAAATGAACCCTGATCTATCAGCACTTGGCGCCAAAAGTGCAAAGCCATTAAGTACGCTTTGCGATGCGGGGCCCATGTTGCCGGGTAAATCAAACGAATATTCAAAAGAAGCTTTCACCATCCCTTTTGTCATGGGTTCTGTCCATACATGATGAAAGATGATATTTGATACACCCGGTAGGTTATCTCGGACATACTTTTGAATAAAATCAGCAAGTTCGAGTTGTAGTTGATTGTGGGTGCTCACATCAAATTCGGTCTCGTGCTGAGACCAATTCCAACTCACGTAAAGAACCAATACAACGAAAAGCACACTGATAAATTTCATAGAAGAACCCCATCTTATAGTCGCCTTTAAAGTATCTTGCTTGCAGCAGGAGAATTCAAGAGCGAAGAGTAATTTATAGACTTAATTCAGCCAATTTCAGCGGCCATACGTAGCCAATCATATGGGCGGCTCAGTGGGGCGAGCAAAATACTTTAATTCTTCGTCTCCACTCGTCGTCAGAATGGGCCGTTATATCGTAGCTCTGGGCTCGCCCTGACCATCTTAGGCGTCGACAGTGAAGTGCAAACATTTGATCGTCTCCGCAGGAATCGCCGTACATCAAATCGCCCACGAGGGGGTGACCTACACGTGCAAGTTGCGCGCGGATCTGATGAGTACGCCCGGTGAACAGTTGAATTTTGCTTTTGTAAATTCCGAGTTCGTGATCCTGTGAAACCTCTAGCACTTCCAACTTAGCGGGCTTTCCAAGTTCGTCATCCCTCTCAAATGCTTGCACCGGAGCCCTGCCAGTCGACAAGATGCGATGTTCGAGAATACCTACTGGAGGTGGGGTTCGCGTCCACGCATCGTAGTACTTTTGCACTCTCCCGCTTCTGAGCTCTTTGTTGAGATAATGGAGCTCATTGAGATTTTTAAATAAAACGAGGCAACCAGTCGTTCCTAAGTCGAGACGTTGGCCGATCCAAAGATACTGACCCAAAAACCCCTCAAAGATCTTTTTTATATTCTCTTCAATGTTGTCTACTGTGGGGTGGCAAGGCACAAACGACGGTTTGTTGACGGCCAGTAGGTCGTCGTTTTCAAAAAGAATTCGCGCCTTCCAGTCGAAATCGCGAATAGGGTAGCGCCGGGGATTGGTGTGGACTCTTACGAGATCTCCAATGTTCAAGTGAGCGGCCGGGTCGGCACGCTTCTGATTGACGTAGACGCTCCCGATTTTTAAGAGTTCAGAGCCTATATCGGAGTATTCTCTGACGAGCCTTTCAATGAGTGGCTCAGCAGTTTCGGATTTAAAGTAGACTACAGCATAGTTCATGAAATTCCTTACATAGCGCATTGCATTCGATTTTGCGAGTGCATATTGCTAAGTGACCCTTCCTCATTGAAATTAGCTAAGATATGCCAAAACTTAGCTCTAAAATCTCTAAAAACTCCCCAGAATTTCAATCAAACTTGAATCACCACAAATCGCTTCTACGCCGGTTCGAAGAGGCCGCCGCCAAAGTTGCTGAGGGCGGAGGTGCAGATGCGATAAAAAGGCACAAATCTCGTGGCAAAATGACTGCCCGCGAGCGCGTCAATCTTTTGATCGATGTGGGCTCTCACTTTCTGGAGTTCTCAAGTTTGGCTGCTTTTGAAATGTATGACGGAGCAGCGCCTTGCGCCGGAGTTGTCACGGGAATAGGTGTAATAAATGGCACGCCTTGTGTGGTCGTTGCGAACGATGCAACTGTTAAGGGCGGTACGTATTTTCCGACGACGGTGAAGAAGCATTTGAGGGCTCAAGAAGTGGCACTCGATAATGGCCTTCCGTGCATTTACCTTGTCGACAGCGGAGGCGCTTTTCTGCCGCTTCAAAGCGAAGTCTTTCCGGACAAAGAACATTTTGGACGCATTTTCTACAATCAAGCGCAAATGTCATCGTTAGGTATACCGCAGATAGCAGTGGTTATGGGTAGCTGCACAGCTGGGGGCGCTTATGTGCCGGCAATGAGCGATGAAAACGTCATTGTGAAGAAACAAGGAACCATATTTCTTGGTGGTCCTCCGCTGGTGAAAGCCGCTACAGGAGAAGAGGTAGATGCAGAGAGTTTGGGAGGGGGCAAAGTTCACAGCTCCGTTTCTGGCGTCACGGATCATTTAGCAGAAGATGATGAGGATGCGATTGCTATTTGCCGGGAGCTTGTTCTCCATCTCAATCAATCGAAAAAGCAGCGTCTAAAAAAGACCGCTATCGTTGAGCCGGTTTGTGATCCAGAGGAGTTGCTCGGTGTAATTCCCTCAGACACAAAGCTTCCGTTCGATGTTCGAGAAATAATTGCTCGTATTGTTGATGGGAGCGACTTTCACGAGTTCAAACCCTTATTTGGCGATACTCTCGTAACGGGCTTTTCAAAAATTTACGGATATCCGGTCGGCATTATTGCCAACAACGGAGTTCTTTTTAGCGAAAGTGCACTTAAGGGGGCCCACTTCATTGAGCTTTGCGTGCAAAGAAGCATTCCCTTAATTTTTCTGCAAAATATAACAGGGTTCATGGTTGGTCAAAAATACGAAAACGAAGGGATCGCAAAGCACGGGGCAAAGCTTGTTACGGCGGTGAGCACGGCCAACGTTCCCAAATTCACAGTTATCATCGGTGGGTCCTATGGTGCCGGAAACTACGGCATGTGTGGGCGGGCCTTTTCACCAAGACAGCTTTGGATGTGGCCAAATGCAAGGATCTCTGTGATGGGCGGTGAGCAAGCGGCAAACGTTCTTTTAACGGTAAAAAAAGATCAACTAGCGGCGAGTGATAAAACTATGTCTGAACAAGATCAGGCAAACTTTAAAGAGCCGATATTGAGTAAGTATGCGGAGGAGAGCTCTGCATACTATTCTACTGCCAGGCTGTGGGATGACGGAATTATTGATCCTCGCGATACGAGAAAGGTTCTTGCCATGGGGCTTGAATGCTCTCTGTATAGGGCGTGGCCCAAGCCGCGAGTTAACGTCTACCGAATGTAGTTTTACAACTGAGTAAATGGTTGCAATTTAAAAATGCTTTTTTTTGGAAAGAAGATTTTAAGTTCGAGTAAGCAAGAGTAAACCTTGGAAGCATCTTGAAATGAGGGGGCCTTTAATTTGAAGCATGCTGAAATGAAAACACTAAAGGTGGGTGGTGACTCTCAGAATGTGATTGTTACTTTGAATCGTCCAGAAGTTCGAAATGCATTTAACACAGAGATGATTGCAGAGTTGACGGCATTTTTTCGAGGATTAGACCAAGAAACGCAATTAGAAACGGTGGAGTTGGCGGGAGATGGCAAAGCGTTTTGTGCCGGCGGAGATTTAAACTGGATGAAATCAATGGTTGATTTTTCTCTTGAGGAAAATCGCCTAGACGCTATGAAGCTCTATGAAATGTTTGATGCCATTTCGAACTGTCCAGTGCCTCTGTTAACTCGGGTGCACGGGCACGTCATGGGCGGTGGATTGGGGCTTGTTGCTTGTGGTGATATCGTCGCGGCAGAGAGTCAGACCCAGTTTTGTTTTAGCGAGGTAAGAATCGGACTTGTACCGAGTGTGATCAGTGCATTCGTAACGAGGAGAATGCAGGCATCCAGGTACCGTAGGTATATGCTCACTGGCGAGGTGTTTGGGGCAGATGCTGCCCTGGAGTCCGGATTGGTACATTTTATTGGCTCGCAGGATAGATGCGAGGAGTTTCTAAATAGTCAAAAAACGTTGATTCAGAACAATGGTAAAGCAGCAGTAAAAGACACGAAATCTCTAGTCGACTTTATAGATCAGTCGCCAAATGACGAAAAGATAAAAGCTAGGGCGATCGAGGTAATATCTCAGCGACGAGTAAGTGTAGAAGGGCAAGAAGGACTAGCCGCCTTTTTAGAAAAAAGAAGGCCCAGCTGGCAGAAATAGTTTTTTTGATTGTAAATGTGAGAGAGGCAATTTTTTTAAAGAATCCCCGAGAAGAAATACTTTAAAGAATAGGGGTTAGTTTTAAAAGCAAAGCAACTCTAGAGAGTAAAGTTTGGTGATAAATTTATGAAATCAAATAACTGTATCAAAAAGGTAGCAATAGCGAATCGCGGCGAAGTAGCCGTTAGAATTATTAGGGCATGTCAGGATTTAGGTTTAGAGAGTGTACTGCTTCACTCAGAGGTCGATCGCGAAACGCTCGCCTATAGATTGGCGACTGAAACAAAGTGTATCGGACCTGGTCCATCCGATTTGAGCTACCTTAATATCAATAACAATATTCAGGCCGCACTAAAGGCGGGAGCGCAAGCTTTGCATCCGGGTTTTGGGTTTCTTTCTGAAAATGCGGATTTTGCAAAAGCGTGTGCCAAAAACGGAATTATATTTGTTGGTCCATCGCCTGAAAGTATTTTGGCCGTTGGAGATAAAATCCAGGCACGTAACCTTGCGCAAAAAATTGGTGTGCCTTGCATTGAGGGTTTTCAAAAGGACTCTGCTACATTTGATGAGATTAGGCAGGCCGCTGAAAAAATCGGTTACCCGATATTGCTCAAAGCTGCCGCGGGCGGCGGTGGTCGAGGAATGCGCGTTGTTCGTTCGCAGACGGAACTTCGCCCCTTGTTTGACTCTGCACAATCTGAAGCTCTCGAGGCATTTTCGAATCCCACACTGTTTATAGAAAAATATCTAGAAAGTCCCAAGCACATTGAGGTGCAAATTTTTGGCGATGGTAAAGGAAATGTTGCAGTACTTTCAGAGCGAGAGTGCTCGGTTCAAAGGCGGCATCAAAAAATCATTGAAGAGGCGCCCGCTGCGACGCTAGAGAATACTGTTCGAGAGAGCCTCCACAAGTCCGCTCAGGTCATCGCACAAGCCGTCAATTACAGCGGAGCAGGGACGGTGGAGTTTCTCGTCGAAAAGGGCAGGTTTTATTTTCTAGAACTCAACACAAGACTCCAAGTGGAGCACCCAGTGACAGAGATGGTGCTATCAGTTGATCTAGTAAAGTGGCAGCTTCAACTGGTGAGCGGCAATTGGGTTCAGCCCGATTGGATCCAGCCAAGAGGACACTCCGTAGAAACCCGAATATACGCTGAAGATCCTTACAACAGGGGGTTACCGCAGCCAGGAAAGATCGAGTACCTTAGTCTGCCGCAAGCGCCTGGGCGTCGGTTTGAGTTTGGTTATGAAGCGGGCGATGTTATTCCTCAGTATTACGACTCGATGATCGGAAAGATTGTGGCTTGGGGTGAAAGCCGCCAGCTCGCAATCGACGGACTCATCAGGGCCTTGAAAGACACAGTTATATTTGGGGTGAAGACAAATATTCCGCTTTTGATAAGAATGCTTGATCATAGGGAATTTCGTGATGGAACAATGAGCACAAGATTTTTTGAAAAGTATTTCTCACAAAGTTTGCCGGCGCCCAGTGTGCCTGAAGAAATTGTTAGGGCTGTGAAATCAGTTAAAGGGGGAGGTGACTCAAGTCGTGCTGGAGCACGGTCTTTGAACAGTTCAAAAACTAACTCTCCTTTCTTCGCCAGGTGGAAGCGGACCAGTGGGGAGCAAGATGAATTGAAGCTCAAAAGAGGGGTTAGCCAATGATCATAGAGGTCGATGGTAAAAAAGTGAGTGTTACATCACTTCGAACGAGTGGTGGTATCTGGGTTCACTACGATGGAGTGACTGCTCTCATTAAAGAGGATGGCCCTAAAAGGAAGTCGGCAGGTGCCGGCGCGGCTGGAATAGAAGACGGAAACATCACGTCGCCGATGCCTGGGAAAATCATCAAAGTAAACATCAAAGAAGGGCAGACCGTAAGGGCCGGGGACTCCTTGTTAACCCTTAACGCAATGAAGATGGAATATGTGATTTCTGCCCCCACAGATGGCTCAGTCAAAGAATTGTTTGTTGAAGAAGGACAAACGGTTGCGCTCGGCGCCGCACTTGTTCATCTACAAATTAAGGAGAAATAGGTGGCGCCTGCATCCAGAAAAAAAGTGCATATCATAGAAATGGGACCAAGAGATGGTCTTCAAAACGAGGCCGCTTACTTGCGTACCGAAGAGAAAGTGGAGTTTGTTAAGCGACTTTACCAAAGTGGTCTTCGGCAGATAGAAATCGCCGCGTTTGTTTCACCCAAGTGGGTTCCGCAAATGGCGGATTCGCGCCAAGTAGCGACGAAGGTACTTCGCTGGGCAAGGGCAAAAGCAAAGGACAGTTCAAATCTGTCTATTAAGAATTTTAGCGCGTTGGTTCCCAATGCGATTGGAGCGCAAGCGGCTATCGATGCTGGCTTAAAAAGAGTCGCCTTTTTCATGTCGGCTTCGGAGGGTTTTTCTCAAGCGAACACCAATTGCTCTGTCACTGAGAGCCTTGAGAGATTCAGTAAAATAATTGAAACCGTTCGCGGTAGGGGAGTTCAGGTAAGAGGCTATTTGAGTGTTTGTTTTTTTTGCCCCTTTGATGGGGCCGTTGACCCGAAAAAGGTAGTCAGACTTAGTCAAACTCTGCTGAAGAAGGGGTGCTACGAAGTCTCGATTGGAGATACGATAGGTGCGGCAACCCCAGGTCATGTGGAGAGATTAATAAAAATTTTAAAAACGTCTCAGGTAGATATTAATAAGATTGCCATGCACTTTCATGATACCCGAGGCACAGCGCTTGCGAATGCGCTTAAAGCTTATGAAATGGGCGTAAGGACTTTCGACGCAAGTGTGGGTGGTCTTGGGGGGTGCCCGTACGCGCCCGGAGCTGCAGGTAACGTTGGAACTGAAGACTTAGTCTATATGTTTGAAGGAATGGGTATCAATACCGGCATTGATTTGCCTCAGTTGAGACGAACAAAAGATTGGATTTCAAAAAAAGTGGGTCGTGAACTCCCCTCGCGCGTCAGCCGGGTAGGGCTTCCGCGAGGATGGTAGCCTAACATCCGGCCTAGATTCCATTTGTTGGAAAGTAGAACAGTGTAGTGGGCACGACAGTCGTGCCAGAAGGTTGGGTGCAGCTTTGAGTTGTGAAGTCACCATGACCTTGATAGGCGCCGAAGTTGGGTGAATAGACACAAATCTCACCGGTTTCACAAATACCGTCGTCATCTCCACTTGAATCACCCCATGGCTCCCAAGCATTTGCCAAGAACGTTTGTGCAGATGTTCGTTGGTCGATCACCACGCTGTCTCCGTCTACAGCGTCTGGGCAGTCGGAACCGTTAAAAGTATTTGCGGTTGCACCATCTTCACTCTTATCTAGTAACACTGTGTCGGTACTAAGAAGGCGCCAATCCCAAATCTGACAGGTCTCTCCGCCAGTAGAACAGCGACCTCTGTGATCAGAGTTCGCGAACGCAGACCCTGATTTACCGAAAGCCCTAAAGAGCGTTTCGAAGTTTATCCAGTCCGTGATACTTGCAAGTGCACTTGTGCCGTTGGTGTTTGAACCATTGCTCGTATCAGTAACAGAGACTTTTCCAGCAAAACTGGTTGCTGGACTTCCTATGGCGACATGGGTCGCATCAGATCCACCTTGGTTAGCACACCCCGGGTTAGAGATTCCCGGATTAGTTCCTGGAGTGCCACCAAGTCCACAGGTCAAACTTGCAGGTCTCAGCCAGAGACCTTTGAACTGAGTTCCACCGCCAACTTCAACGTAGACATCGGTGCCGTTCAAAGCGAAGGCGCTGTTGTAAAAATGATTGCCTGTCGCTTCTAGGACATTCCCGATATAAACCCCATAGGTGCTATTCAAAGAAACAATATGGTTGAAGGTTCCGTAGTCTGAGCGATACAGATAGAGATTTCCTTGGGCATGACCGTTGTTCGCGAGGAAGGCATGATTGAAGGTTGCTCTTGCCGCGTTTGAGCCCACCAAAATTCCGGCCCCCTGGTTACCGACCGAGGTGATCTTCGAAGCCGTAATATCAGCGCCGTCGATTTCGAGGCCATCAGAGCCATTGCCAAAAAGATAGGCTTCATTAATGAAACCGTTTGCGGTCGCATAAATGCCAACGCCGGTGTTGTTGTAGGCTCTTGAACCAAAGACATTCCAGTTGGCTGAAGAAGTCCCACCGATTTGGAATCCGTTGGCGCCGTTGCTGTAAGAGATGGAATTTTCAATTCTACCATTTGCCGTAAACCACCAAATTTCAAATCCGTTCCCGGAATTACCGTAGGCGGTCGAATTTTTGATGATAGGTTGACTTGAGCCGGAACACGTATTGAATCTCGCTCCGTTAGTGTTGCCATAAAAGGTGGAATTCTCGATTGTCATCGCACATTGCCCAGTTGCCCGAAACCCATCAGAACCGCAAGAGTGCACCGTGTTGTTCGTCATCGAATGATTGCCAATTTTATTAAGATAGATGCATTCACCTGTTGCACCAGAAACCGTGTTATCGATGAGCTGGTGCACTGATGTGCCGGCCCCTGATATCTCGATGCCGCGACTTCCGCCAGTGATCGTGGAATTTCGAATGATCGAGGTGTTCGCATTGGATGTGGTTGCGAGATGGATAGAGTATCCCGTTGAGCCGCTAGAGGTGACATTATCTAACTCTACGCTAGCGCCAATCGAGTAATAGTTCTTTCCTGCACTACTTGAGAGAGTCACATCTGTATAGTAATGTCCTTGTCCCGGTGAAATTGAGTTGTCATGAATATTAGCTGTCGCAGCATTGGCGAATGAAGAGTTATGTACCCTCACATATTTTGGCCAGCCGCCCAAGTAGAGGCCGTACCCAGCGACTGTAGCGGCAGTTGCATTGACGTTTGCCTCGATCCATAAAAAATTATTGTAACCTGAGGCCAAAACAGAGATGGCAGTCGGTGAGGCTGTCTCTCCGACTCCGCTAACGTTGTTGGAGGCACTGCCTCCATAAGTTAGGGTCACTCCCGGAAGAGTTACAAATCCTAAGTTATCTGAGTTAAGATTATACCCTTGAGTCGTTGTGGACGAACTCACAACATAAATTTTCGGATCAGTTGATGCGCCAATTGTTAGATTTACTACAGAGTCAACACCATCACCGTTTGCAGCAGGAGCCTCTAAATCGTTCGTATGCCATGCTACCGATCCCGTTTGCCCGACTGTGTAACTGTTCCATGTTAGTGTGACTTGATTTTCCCTCCATGCCAGGGATGGTGTTGATGTAATCAAGTCCTTGAGGCCTTTGCCAGTTTGAAACGCATACGAGTAAAAAGTAGCAACGCCGCCTTCGACCTGACACTCCCACTGAAAGACACCTAACGAATCAGTTGCTGTGAGGCCAGTACAAGAGTCAAATGATGAGTGCGCAACTTTGCGCACTTGCCCTGCGTGAATACAGGTAGTCCTCATCAAGCCGGTATTCGCCGATGTGCATTTTGTATTGGTTTGGTGAAACTTGTCTTGCCCTGCATCTGCCCAGTGAATGTACTCGAGCCAATTGTCATTGCCTGTGTAAACGGATGCAAGAGTGAGTGCTGCATTTTGAGCGTAGGTGACGGAGTTGGAGCAAGTTGCTGCGCCCTCGTTTTCAGCGGCATCAATTGCCGTTACGCTAACTGAGTAGACGCTGTAAGCAGTTAAGCCCGAGTAATTGAAAGATGCGGCTGAGCTTGTTGAGGTGGCCCCAATGCCGCCAGCACATGAAGCTTGAGAGTAAGTTCTTATACGGTACGGCGTAGTTGGGTGTAGCCCTGAAGAATTTGCTCCTCCGGGATCTGTAGCGGCGGCCCATGTAAATGTGTAGCTGTTTGAAGTGGTGCTGGAGTTTGTTGCAGGAGCTGTAAATGAAACTGCTCCTGGCGACGTGGTGTCAAGAAGGATCGACGCAGAAACAGAAGAGCTAACAGAGGTCGCATTAGCTACCCAAACGTACACGGTTTTTGTTCCGTCACCTGCAGACAATGAGAACGTCGAAGGACGACTAGTGTGCCATCCTGCCGAGCTGCCAGAGCCACCGCTGCAAGAGCCACTGACGGAAGGCTGAGATGTTTGGGTCTCGCTAACGCACCACTTCGTCGCCGTCGAGTCAGAACCAATAGTGACATTGACGGTCGCGGCATTTGAGGTTGCCGTAGAAGCCGAAGTCGCATCTGCAAGACTTAAAGTAGGGTTGCCTATAGCTGTGCCTCCGCCACCTCCTCCGCCTGTCGTTGGGCGAGAAATAGTAGCAGAGCAGACTGTTGTGCTTTCATTGCCGGCTTGGTCGAGTGATTTAACTCTGAGAGAGTAGCTCTGACCTTCAGTTATGCCAGTTAAATTGTATTCAGTTGTAGATTGATATCCAGATGCGATGGCGCTGCCCGAGCAAGACGAGCCGCTAAACAATTCTGCAAAGTAGGGTTGTTCAATAGAAAGCCCTGAGGTGGCATCGGTCGAATTTGACCAAAGCCAAGTATATGTCGAGGCCGTAATTGAGGCACTAGCAAGTGGCGCGGTAAATGTGGGAACTGAAGGAGAAGTGCTGTCTTTGGTGATATTGCCGATACCCGCGCTTGCATTAATAATGCTGTCGCCACCATCAGCTATCCAAACATAAATTGTTTTAGATCCGTCCGAAGCAGAAAGAGTAAAGCTGGTTGGTTCAACTGTATACCAACCCGAAGCGGGTCCCAAGCCTCCAGTACAAGCTGCTGCGCCATTCGCGGGAGCTGAAGTTTGTGTTTCAGAAATACACCATTTTGCTGCTGTAGAATCATTAGAGATAGATAGTGATACAGACGTCGAGTCCGTTAGGTTATTTGAAGATGTCGTGCCGTCTGTTAGGATTACGACAGGCACGGTGGCGTCTTTCTCAACAGAGTTCGAACAAACTTTGTTGGAATAATTTCCGGCCCTATCACGAGTTCGAACTCTGATGGATCTGGCTGTACCAGTCGTTAAGGGCAAATTATAAACTGAGTTTAACCATTTTAACGTTGAACTTGGACTTCCGGAGCAAGAGGCATTGTCAAAAATCTCAATGTCAAATCTATCGGAAGTTGCCAAACCAGAGAGTCCGTGATCCCGAGCCGTATAATTAATATCGTAGTTAGAGCCTCCGGTTTTCATCGAAACAGTTGGTGATAGAAAACTTACGTCGTCAGGTGCCTGAGTATCTACAACTATCTCCGAGCTGCACTGCTCAGCGCTATTGCCCGCAGAGTTAGTAGCTAGGACGCCAATCGAATAGCTTTTGCTATCTTCTAAACTTGTAAAAGTGGCCTGAGCGTTTATGCTCTGAATCGTATCTAAAGGATCACCCGAGCAACCTGGTCCAGAGTATAGCTTGGCCTGATAGCCGGTGGCTCCTGCGGATGCAGACCAGGCTAAAGAGTGAGAAGTTGTATTGATATAAACCTTTTCAGACAAAAGATCAGATAATGATGGGAGTGAACTTCCCCCTCCGCCAGTGTTTGACAGTTGCTCAGAAATAAACCCGCAACCTGACAATCCAAATACTAGGAGCGCCCAAAAGTTATAAGTCAACGTACGTCCCACGAGTTCCTCCTAAAGAAACTGAGTCTCGCTGGTAAGTGAGGCTCATAAGCTTATCGGCGCTGAGAGGTAACTCTTTTGGTTTTGGTCGTTTTTTCTCAAAATGATCTATTATTTGGAGACAGAGTGGTCGCAATTGATACGACCGGCATGGTGCCAAACATTAAGAATTTAAAGATAAGCAAGCATTAAGAGGGTAGGAAATAAAAGCAAAAAAGTCTTTTTCAAAGCCGCGCTTGAGAATTAACTGGAATTGACCCAAAAAATGACGTTAGATTAGCGAGTTTATTGAGGGATTCTTTATGTTTAACTTGGGCTTTGGCGAACTAATTATAATCGCGGTATTAGGCTTGCTGCTTTTAGGACCCAAGCAACTGCCGGAGCTGGCAAGAGTCATCGGACGATTTATTAACGAGCTCAAAAGAGCCAGCGAAGACGTTACAAGCAGTTTTATGGATGCCCGCGATCGAGCAGACCACAGTATTCGCAAAGTTAAAAAACAGGTGACGGATATTCACCACAAAGTTCAAGGCGAGATAGATCAAACGAGAGATGAAATTATTAACTTCGAAAGGCCACTTCAAAAGCTCGAAGGCGAAAATTTATTAGAAAACGAAGAGCCCTCGGTTGCTTCTTCTGCGAAAAGTGAGATCGGAACGTCTAAACAAAATGATCAGTTGGCTCTAGATCTTGACAGATCAGGTGATTCTTCTGCCATTGATTCGCCTGTAGGCGATTCATCTAAGAACGAACATTCTAATAGGAATTCCTGAATATGGCTGAAGTCGATAATGAATTTGAGGCCCAACCACTCGTCGAGCATTTATCTGAGTTAAGAAAACGTCTCTTTTGGTCATTGCTCGCGATACTCATCGGCTGCATTGCCTGTTGGAATTTTAGCGAAAAAATATTCGATATAGTTCGGCACCCCATCGAACCCTTTTTGACAACTGCGACTCAGGGTGGACTTGTATTTACGGGAGTGATGGACAAATTTGTCGCACATATAAAGGTTTCGCTATTCGCGGGAGTAGTTATTTCTGCACCTTTTTGGATGTACCAGGTCTGGTTATTTGTTTCGCCGGCACTTTACCGAAAAGAAAAGAAGTATGCATTTTCGTTTTTGACGGTCGGTTCCCTACTTTTTGCAGTAGGTATTTTATTCGCTTACAAAATTTTCTTTCCGACTGCATTTGAGTTTTTACTGGGATTTGGCGGCGAAAAAGACACGCCTTTTATAAGTATCTCTGAGTATCTCTCGTTTTTTATGTTGATGTCGCTTGCAATGGGAGTTTCATTTGAACTTCCGTTGGTTTTGGTTGTACTCGGTGTAACCGGGGTGATCGATCGAGACTTCTTAGCTCGAAACCGGCGATATGCAATTCTTTTACTCGCACTTTTGAGCGGAATTGTAACCCCTCCAGATCCTCTCTCTTTAGTTATGATGTTGGTGCCCATGGTGATACTTTATGAATCGGCGGTTTGGATAGTGAAGCTGCTTGCTCCAAAGAATCCCACTATCGAATAGCTCGGCTATCGAGTCGTGCTACCGAATAATTCAGCTATTGAGTCGTGTTACCGGTAGGGCTATCGAGTGGCTAGATTTAACGCGTATTTCGAGATAACCAGCGCGCACCCGCATTATTTAGGTTTTCTTTAATTTGTTTTTCTTTGAAGGTTTCTTGGGCTTTTTCGAAGACGATTTGGCTTTCTTTGATCTCTTGCTTTTCTTAACTTTCGACTTTTGAGATTTCTGAACATTTTTTTTCTTTTTCTCATCAGGTAGCTTTAGTTCAGCGGTAAGACAGTCACCACCTGGTGAAAATCCCACATCAAGGATGTCGGCATTGATCCTGCGTGTACGAAAATTTGGAACAACCTCCGCGATTTTATAAACCTCGGTAAAGGGATTTCCATCGCAACTGACAATACTATCACTCGACGGCAAACTTGCCTTTTGTACATGAATTGTTGTTAGCGCCTTTTTTTCCATCAGGTTCTTTACGTCGTTGAGTGCTATTTTGCTTTGCTGTATCTGATCTGCAACCAACAAACTCAAGTCAGCTTTGGAGTCCTCGGCGTCATCTAAGTGAACTTCGCCTCGTTGAACATTCCCTGAAGAGCAAAGTGAACCATCTCGCATGTTAGACTGGGCAGCTTCTTGAAGTGGTACGTAAACCCACTGAATATTTAACGCCTTTCCTCCTTTAGAAACATCGTCTCTCGAAATATAGAGCAGCCCTATGGTTCGCTGAGAGGTCTCGAGCTTCCAGTCAGCATCGGGGTGGGCAAAACTTGATCTGTGTATGTTTGAGAAAATGAAGTTCGTGTTCCATCCGCCGTCTTTGGTAGGGTCTTGCACCACATCGAGTCCACCCGATGCTACTCGGGCCTTTTGGGGTTCATAAATTTCATCGTTAATTCTAACGGCAAGGTACTCTTTAGATGAATGTTTGAGCTCGTCTTTCACATGGTTCAAAGTGCCGTCAATACATTCAAGATGGTGTGCCTTGAATCTAGAGTTTTTTGAAGCATAGCTTTCGGAGAGGAGTACCAAGTTCTTCCCCGGAAGCTCCTTTTGAACATCGAGAATCCATCTTTCGACAGTCTTCTTGCTCATCCTTGTGGGAACGGTGGATTTCTTAAGCTCGACATTCAGTTCTTCGACAGAGGCTTGGGCTGCTGAGTAGAATCCAGCGGGCACAAGTCCAGTGGCAAGTAGAGCGAAGAGAGCATAAGGTGACATTAACCGGCGAGAGTATGTCAAAACTCTAGACACTAGCTGGGGTTCAAATCTAAATGTTGGGCGTAGACTGCTAGTGAACTGCATACTATTATTTCAATTCGAAATTAATGCCAAAAGAACTCTGCCCCGAATTGAATCATTGAAAATCGTACCGAAAGGGGCAGTTGAATCGCAATGGGGTCACTGAGTGCCTCGTTGCCTCATAATCCTGACACCGAAGTCAACGAAGCTAGGGCAATAGGAGCCAAAATGCCCCATTAGGGTGCGGTAGCGACCAGGCCAATTAATATGACGTTTACATTTCGGCGAATGCGTTCATTTTTTGCGCATAGCGATTTCAAATCAAAAGTAAATTCTAACTTAGGGTCGAAGCGGAGTTGATTGCTAATCGCTCAGCACCATTTGGTCAGCAAGTGAAAGTGGTCATGGAATCAAGGTGACGCCGCAAGAGTAATCAGGCACGTTTCGAGTTGGCCTGTGAAAACAAGCCACCACTCAATGGGTCGGCAGTTGCCTTCAAATTTTTGCGTTTGGGGCTCCCCTTCGGTCAGCAAGTGTTTTCAAGCTTCTGCGCTTGAGCTTGCCATTTGACCAAAAACGCATTCAATCTGTGCTTCCTAGGCGTGTAAGAGACAAAGCCTGCGGCCTCGTTGCGGTTTTTCTCAAAGTAGTTGTGGATGTTTGTAAGAGTGCTTCGACCCCATCCGACAAGCCTAGTGAAGGGTCGCTCTATCCAGAACTGTTTGGATTTTCTTAAGCCCAGTCGTTTATGAATTTCATCATACTTACGGGCCATTTGTGCTGCAAAAAACCTGAGGAACCTAAGAAATTCCCTGCGTGCCTCATTGTAGGGTTGGGATCGACTAGGTTCAATGAGCAGATGAATATGGTCTTTGTTAATCGCTTTGTCTCTGATCTTGAGCTTATATCTTTTGGCAGCAGATTCTAACAATTTGCCAATTGATATTTGGCTTTTGGTAAACCAGATATTTTTACCGAGCCGGGCCTTAAAAACGGTGTGGATAAGTTTAGATGTGTCAAAGGGGCGCTTCACTTTTCTGTAGTCGAGTGAACCTCCGTATTGGTGCTGTTTTTCAACCCACCAAAGCTTTGTGTCTGGTCGTGGCTCTTTGATCAAAGAAAGTTGTATCTTGCGTGAACGTAGGTCTTGTTTTTGTGTAAGTCGTGAACTCAAACTGTCACCCTTCAAACTTCATTCATATTTCATCTAAGGTTTGGGATAAGGGATAGTAGCGAAAAGTGATTAGTTTAGCAACATTACACTTCTATAAATGCTTTGTGTTACTGGGCATTCTAATATACCGCTACCTTTTGCAGCAGGCCAGTATCAGGCAATCGAAGCACCAGCACCAACACCAACACCAACACCAAAATTTTTGCTGTTGTTAAAGAAGGGACAAACGTATGGACGCCAGTAAAGCGATCGACGCTGAATTAAAGATGTGCAATAGACAACCAAAGCTGAGCAATATGAGATGAAACACACCAGCACAAGTTGAAGACTGTACCTTTGAGAGACTACATGACGGGAGGAAGCAGGGTATTTTAAGGGGCCTTGTCACCCAAGGCTTTTTTGGCAAATAGAACAGTGCTGACAAAAATGAGTGTGGCAATGAATGCGCCGGCGATAGCGTCTGCTTGGTGCCATTGCCAGAAGTATATGCAAAGGCCGGCAACAATCGAAGCCACAGAACTCAGCGAATCCGCAACTACATGAAGCGCGGCAGAGGCCACAACGATATGCGTATGGCCGACGTTCGAAAGTGATTTCAGAATGAGTACATTAACTATGAGTCCGCCTACAGAAATGGGCAGCATAATGCTCAAGTCTACTTCGAGTGGCGCGTGCCACCTCTCATAAGCTGATCTGAAAAGGAAGAGAGAAATTCCGAAAAGCAAAATAGTATTAATAAGGGTTGCTAAATTTTTTACGACATCGGATGCGGATTTCTTTGCTGCTTCATTTAGATTGATATCGCGACTGTTCCGGTGCCAATTCGAAAATTCCATCGCTAACCACGCGATTGCCAAAGCAGCTGAATCCGCGAGCATATGGTAGGCATCTGAAACCAGCGCTAGAGACTGAGATATCGTGCCGCCAATAAATTCGACCAAAAAATAAATTAGACTGATCGCTACGGCTTTTCGTAAACCCTTGAGGGCAATTTGGCCAAACTCATGATCGTGTTCGCGACATTCTTGATTCATAGAAGATTCAATCTTGTTGTTTTTACCTAGCTTTGTTAAGTAGAGAGCATAGCTGCGCGCGCTGTCAAAGGCCCTACAAATCGCAAAGATTCGAATAGTCCTAAAGTTTTGGCGACCCAAAGTTACATGCAGATTCTGGTTCTCGCCAGTGAATTCTCTCAGGGGAAAGGGTAAGGCCTTCTCCGCCTAACGACGCCATCCAAGCAGGTGCTGACTTTCAGGGATTCTTTTTACGTCGTTCGTGAAACTTAAGGACGCCATCCAAATAGGTGCTGACTTTCAATGATACCTTTTACGTTCTTTGAAACTTTGTCGGTCCAAGCCGCCTCACGACTTCGTATCTGTTCAAGCACTTCTTTTGAGGAAATCCTGAGAAGTTTGTCATCGGACCCTTCTAAATCAATAAACTTGTCTTCACTCACTAAGTCTGACAATGCCCCCTTAAAGCTAGACGGCACCGGGAAAGACTTAAGAGTGAAGCAATTCGTCTTTTGATCCTTGGCAACGGGCTGCTCGACATCAAGCGAGTTTGCGGGGTAACACAAAATGTGAGAGTTTCCGCTCGTCAGTTTGCCCAGTCCTTCTAAAACTCCGCCATCCAGATTGTCTAAGTGAGCGGCATCAAACATTGGCGCTAGGTGCCCAATGCCGACGAGAAGAAACACCTTTTCTTGGGTGCATTTCGTGATGTGCTCCATCAACTCAAAATGGTGCTCGTATCTTGAAAGCTGAACACTAAAACCCAATTCACCGAGTAGTTTGATTCTGTCTAAAAAGTAAATGTCGGCACACTTTTGGGGGCCGACAAGCTTGCTTACGTTGATATCGAGAACAACATGAGGTTCTGAGATTTTAAACTTTGTCTGAATTAACGATCGAGCTGCTTTAATCATGTCTTCATGAAGGAGCGTTAACGGAGCAAAGCTCCCGCTGAGCGTAAGGACCGGCTTTCCATACAATTGGTCGCCGGCTAGATCGGTGTTGCCACTTTCGGTGATGAAAACATTCTTAGACAGTTGGTTTTCAACAAGATGAAAACCAATAACTCTTCGATCGGTTTTAGAAAACAAAGGACCAGACAAATGCACGCAGTCGATCTCAATTCTTCCGAGGTCAAGGCCATCCACAAGAGAATCAATAAGATCAAGGGGATCTTTAGAAAGATAGTAGGCGCCATAAATGAGGTTGACGCCTACAATACCAAGAGCCTCTTGTTGAAGGAAATTTCGCTGATCGAGCATTCTCACGTGCACGATAATTTCACTAAACTCTGACTCAGGTGATTGTTGAAATCGCAGGCCCATCCAACCGTGGCATTGGCTTCGTGACTTGCGGCTCCTTGCTGCGACGGTGTTTGCAAAGGCAAAGAAGGCCGAGTCTTTCCCGCGTGGCCTCCCTAGGCGATCGGTCAGAAGGTCGAACTCGTGTATCAACATTTTTTTTAGCCGACTTTCACAAACATATCTCTTAGATGGTTCTGCCCCGTAGATGAGATCGCTAAACGTCATGTCATAAGCAGACATTGTTTTTGCAACCGTCGCTGAGGCTCCGGCAACTCGAAAAAACGAGCGCGCCACCTCTTGGCCTGCACCAATTTCTGCAAAGGAGCCATAGATTTTCGGGTTCTGGTTTATGATCTGACATTTCTCTTTTGTAGATAATCCGTGTAGGAGCATGCTTTCGCTTTCTTTAGGCAAAGATCTTGCTTACTGAGTTCGAGGATGCCGAATACTAAGTTCCGACTCGCTCTTTTACTCATAATACCTCTGACAGTGTGGGCTGCAACTCTCGTTGGGCCACGGCCCTGGAAATTTTTCAATTCGACTGGGAACATCTTTCTAGGCCAAGGCCCCAACTCTGGCCCAGTTGCGGAGTTCTGGCTCCATCGTATGGGCTTACTCGATGACGAACTCGACAAAATCTGTACGGGTCTTGGCGTAGGCTGCCATTTTAGGTCGAATCTTCTTGAGGGTTTCGATGGCGAGGCGTGGAGCGACTTCGAGAGTAAGGTCGTTTTGGAATATGTTTCTAGATTGAGAAGAGAAGATTTGACTCGGCTATTGTCGAGTTTGGAGCTGGGCATTTTTCCAACCACAAACTGGAGCACTTCTCGCGCTCCCCAAACAGCTATCGCCCAAACCAATTCGAAGGCCAACCCTCACCCGAGTTATGCAAGTGAAATTGTCTTGAAGCTAAGGGCTCTTGGGGTTTTGCGCCCTGGACTGGCTCGGAGGCTCTTAATGAAAAGAGGCTCGCTCCCGCGCTGGATTCGTACCTCCGAATTTGCTCAACTTCTCAGGAGTGAGTACGGATGGAATTTTCCTCGAGATATCTGGCCCAAAGGCGAGATGTTAGACCTTTCGAAGTTGGGAATTCTCTATCCACAAGATTTTCTAAAGGATGTCGACGTCGTAGTTCACTGGACGGCAGACTTAAACGCGGGCCTAAAAGAAGACATTGTTAAGAATTTGCAAAAAAGCCAAAAGAGCTGGGCACTTATGGTAGGAGACCACTTGTACCTTGGTAGAAGCCAACTCACTCTCCCTCGTTTTTGGTCCAGTAGCTTGAGAGTCCACCGCGAATTTCTCATCGCACCTAAAGAGAAGTTTGGTCTATCGAGCTTTATGGGTGACCAATTTTTCTCCCGGAAAGTGGAACTCTTTTTGATCGATAAGGAATCTTCTGTCGAGTCTATTCTCGCTAAAGAAGGTCAGCAAAAATGCAAATGTCTAATGGGGTTTATATTTCCGTCGGGATTGCGATTCGTCAGCCACTGGTCAAAAACGAAACGAGACCTCAAGCGCGCACTCAAAGTCGCAGGCTATGACAGCGGCTCCTTTAAGCCAAGCCGCGCGGCTCTTCCACTTGTGCACTTGAGTGACACAGATTTGCCTTTAAAACTGGTAGAGGCACGTCGCAACCAGACTGAGGTGAACCTCATCTTTAGTCCCTTGACTCATGCGACTCGCAACTGAGAATGGGATATGCCCAAAGCAAAATCTAAATTGAGCACAAAATCCGAGGTAGAGTTACTTCGAGCAGCTCTAGCAAAGAAAAGTGAAGAGTTGGAGCTAGTAAAACGAGAAATGGCCACGCTTAACTCGCAGATTGAAGGTCTCATCGGGGGCTTCGAAGATCAACTCAGAGCTACACAGGCCATTTATGGCATGTTGGTTCCCACGCACCTTCCGAACGTCCCTGGGTTCAAAATGTCATCTAAATTTCGAGCGAGCGATAACCGCGGAGGAGACTACTTCGATGTTTTCGACTTAGGCAGCAAGTTTAAGTTTTGTGTGTTTATGTCATCGGCGCCAGGTCATGGAGCGTCTGCTCTGCTATTGTCTGTGCTGTTTAGGCTTTACGGGGAAAAAGAATTCAAGAAGGCTTCTGCTCCCGAAAAAGCACTTTCAGCGCTTCTCGCCTCGATCGAGCAAGAATGGGCTGCATCGGGTGAGGGGCTGATGCATATTGCCTACGCCGAAATTGATCGCAGGAGTTTTTTGGTAAGGTTGGCAAGCGTGGGCGGTATCTACGTGGCGGCATGGAGAGAGGAAGAAAAGCAGCTCGAGGTTTTATCAGTTGCCGACGAAAACGAAGGGGGCTTGCAGAAGATTTCTACCAAGAGTGTTCAGCTGCGGCCACTTGATAGACTGATACTTTGCAGTCGAGGAGTCGTTGAGCAGGTCGGTAGCGATGGACAAATGTTTGGTATGCAGCGAATCAATGAGATTCTCGCGGATAGTCGGTTACTTGGATCCGGTCCTCACGAAGTCCGAAATGAGATTCTCTTTCAACTCGAAGAATTTGCGGAAAGTGAGAAGCCAACGCGCGATCAGACCGTGATCGTTATGGAAGTCGAGTCAAAATCGCTTCGATTAGCTCCAACTCAGTGAGTTATTCGTACACCAAAAATTTGCAGATGTCAGAGGGGCCAGCTCGTAGCCTCAAGTCTTGCGATAAAAAAATCGCCTTTTCCCTCTGGTAACGCCGAGTTACTATAGGGAAGTCTTGTTTTTTAGTAGATCTTACCTATACACGTATATGGCATCAGCTTGAGAAAGGAAGAGTTATGGCAGAAGAGTACAGAGGCGCGATAGATAAAGGGCTTGAAGGAGTAGTAGCCTGTACAACAAGAATTTCTTCAATTGTTGATGCAACACTTACTTACCGCGGATACGTAATAGAAGATTTGGCTGCACAGTCTACCTTTGAAGAAGTTATATTTTTACTGTGGCATGATCGTCTTGCAAGCAAAAGCGAAATTGCGGATCTAAAAACGAATTTGTCCAAGCATATCACTATTGAGCCTGAACTCCTGGAGTCGTTAAAAACATTGCCAACACGAAACGTGCATCCGATGGCGTGGCTGCGGTCGGCTGTGTCCATGATGGCGCTTTGGGATGTGAATGCCGAAGTCGAAAATGAAAAAGCAAATTTTGAGAAAGCTTACCGCTTAACTGGTAAGATGGCTTCTTTGGTGGCAGCGTTTGAAAGAATACGAACGGGTCAGCCCATTGTGCCTCCAAAGCCAGAAAAAGGTATCGCGTGGAATTTTCTTTACCAACTGTTTGGTAAAGAGCCAGACGCAGACGTCGTAAGAATTTTTGATGTCTGTTTGATATTGCATGCTGATCACGAGCTAAATTGTTCGGCTTTTTCGGCGAGAGTTACGGCGTCTTCGTTGAGCGACATTTATTCTGCTGTTGTTTCTGCTATTGGTGCTCTGAAAGGGCCTCTCCATGGCGGTGCTAACGAACAAGTGATGAGAATGCTCAACGATATTGGTACAGTGGAAAATGCGCGTGAATGGGTTAAAGACGCACTTGAAAATAAAAAGAAGATTATGGGATTTGGTCACCGTGTTTATAAAAATGGAGATCCTCGCGCAAAAATACTCCGATCGATGAGTGACCAGCTGACCGCAAAAGTCGGAAAACATCACCTTTATGAAATGTCGACTCTCATTGACGATACTGTGCAAAAAGAGAAGGGTCTTTTACCAAACGTCGATTTCTATTCGGCAACTGTTTACTACAGTATGGGTATTACGCTCGACTTGTTTACACCTATTTTCGCAGCTTCTAGAGTGTCAGGATGGTTGGCTCACATATTTGAGCAGTACAGCCAAAACCGAATATACCGACCTCGCGGCGACTACCAAGGTAACAAGCATTTAAAACTATAATACATTAGCCAGCAGCGTATTTGGCGACGTGTTGAGCGACCCACTTTGGATCATCAAGAGTAAGATCGTGTCCGGCTGTGGGGTGGCTAAAGTGCTTGCAGTCCAATCGTTTGGCGAGCAAGTAGCTACTCGCTTCGTCCACCATTTTGTCTTCTGCAGAACTTAAGATTACAAGCGCCGCCGCAATGTGCTTTGGTGTTTTAAATGAGGCGCCTGCTGCGAGCTGGGCAGCTGCATTCGTTATTGAAACGGGCGCACTAGAAGTGGCTTTGTGCCATTCTTCTAAAACCTTGGCGTCATCTTGGCGCAAGTTGGAGACTATTTTTAGAATCTCGCGTTCCCGATCTTCGTGAGTCTCTTTACGCACAACTTCAACGAGTGAGCGCATGGCTTGGGGCCTTAGTCGCTTCCAGAATGGCCCAATGTCTGACGCACTAGAATTGATCACAACGCCCGATTCGAAATCCTTGGGGTATTTTGAAAGCCATTCTAACGCTACCATTCCTCCTAAGGAGAGGCCAAGTATACCGCAAGGGCCTTTGGGTCTGATAAGCGTGAATCTCGAGCGCACGTCTTCGACAATTCCGCCAACGGTCAGGGGACTTAGGCGCTTAAATTCTGTTCCTGCACCAGGCAAATCGAGAGCGATCACTTTTGAGCCCCGCCCGAGGGCCCTCTTTAGATGAACTGGAAAGTCGCTCCAATGTCTCACCTCTCTTGACCAGCCTCGTAGCAAAAGCCAATTATTTACCTTCATTTCTAGTTCCTTCTTACCAGTAGATTTATCGGTATGTCTCAATATGAGATTCGCTCAAGAACAGAGCATTCATTTTGATACATATGTATTCTCTCTGTCTAAGAATATTTCGACCGAATTGTAATACCGTTTTACCTAAAAACAGGTGGGATGCCTTCCGAGAAAGGCACCCCATAACCAATGAGTTCTAATAGGGGCTTTCTTCGCTCTAACAGGATGCATGGCTCAGATACTGAAAGTCTTTTCGCAGCATATTGAAAGCAGGGCCTTCTTTTGGTCTTTAGGAGAACCCACAAAACTCCGAATCAAGATTGTCACATAAGTTGAGCGTCTTCTTCAGGTGGCATTAGATTTCAGCTGAAATTGTCTATAAGGAGAAGAAGATGGTGCATCCTATCGTTGTGGCGGGCAGCCAAGAGCTCAACGACAAAGTCGCAGAAGACCTCTCAAGAAACCGGTTATACTCGATATTTCTGGCCAACTCTTCGATTGAAACGATAAGGATGGTGCAGGGTCAGAAGCCTCATCTTGTCATTCTTAACTTTGACGTGTTCACACCCAAAAAGAAGTCCCTCATAGTGAATCTTAAAGAAATGGGATATAGCGATTCAATTTTGGTGCTTGCTAAGTTCGTCTCTGCTGATAGTGCTGAAGCAATAACTGCTTTAGATAAATGTGTTCTTATCGAGCGGCCCTATGTCGCGAATGACTTTTACGGAGTCGTTGGAAAGCTTGTCTCGGGTCACGACGTGAGACAAAGAGTGCATCGACGCTTTTTTACTAACCAAAAAGCCCACATAGTTCCTTTTTCCGGACAAGAAATGAATTCGATTTTAAGAAATCTTTCTCGAGGTGGAGCGCTTATTGAATACGATGGTACGCCAGTAGAAAAAGGCGAGATATTGCGAGTTAAAGTTGATCTTAAGGATCTGTCGAAGAGTTATAACGTGCATGCAAAAGTGGTTTGGTCGGAGCCAAAGGATTCTGGGCCTTCTACGATTGGCGTAGAGTTTATCAAAGCTGGCGACATCTACCGGAATCTATTGCAAAAAATTTAGTCCCTATTGTCTTTTCATTGGCGTAGTGAGAGCAACTCTAGTCAAAGACACTCTTTTCACAGAGAAATTCGCCGTTTGAGATTTGCGATGGTTTGGATTTGTAAACTCACTAAGCTACTGCGGTTCTGACAGAAAACCCATTGAGTAAGACCATCACAATAGCAACGGGAAAGAACACAAGCGTCCAAAAACACAACCAAAACTTGGAGCCCTCATAGTTGATGGCAAATGTTCTGCTGTCTACCATGAACTCTCCAGATGTAGCTAGCAGTACGAGCGCCACCGGAAAGAAAACAAGAAACCAAAAGATGAGCCACAGCATAGATCCTGAATAGGAGATTCTATATTTTTGTTCTGACATACATCAACGGTTACGCTTTAAACGAAGGCTTGTCAAACAAGACGACTTTGCTTCCTTGGCGCCGACAGGCTGTCGGGGGCCATACGCCCGGCATAGCGTTTTCTATAGGCCATAGGTTGGTCTTGTTAAGCCAGAGTAGACTCAGCGGCCTCATAATCCTTAGGTGACTCTCTGTCTCTTGTTAGGGTAACAAAATAAAAGAAGGATTTTTTATGAAATATTTTTTGATCACCTTTAGCGCCGATCGCACTGTTGCTCGAATCCATATGGACTTATCTAGTAACGGAGGAGCCTTCGACAGCGACGTGGCCAAGGAGTTCAAAGTTCTTCTTGGGCAACTAAAAAAAGAAAAGGCGTTTTCACTGTTGCACTTTACCAGCGGTGAAAAAGTATTTTGCTCTGGCGGCAACCTAAAAAAGCAAGCTCTTCTAAAGAATTCAGTAGATGGCTTACGGGGTCATCTTTTGATTCGAAAAGTCTTACAAGGGTTGGCAGCACTTTCTTGTGTCAAGGTGGCATGGGTGCAGGGTGATGTCTTTGGAGGAGGATTAGAAATCTTATCTTGTTTTGATCGAGTGATTCTGGCGCCGCAGGCGATCGTTGGTGTTTGGCAAAGAAAGATGGGTCTTTCATGGGGCTGGTTCGGCGCCGCAAGACTAGTAAATCGAGTTTTTGTTTCTCAGCTCGATTTTTCTATGTTGAGTGCTGAAACCTACTCTTCTTACAAGGCCGTTCATATAGGTTTCGCGGACGAAGTGTGTGATCCTCAGTTTTGGGGGAGTAAGCAAAACGAGTTTGACGAGCGGATATCAAAATTAGACCCAAGCACGCTTAAGGCTCAAAGAGTTGCATCTGCCAACGGCAGCATCCAGCGGAGTGAGTCTAAAAACTTCCGCTCGCTTTGGTGGAAGAGCCCGCACCTCAATGCTCTGAATAATTTTCGAAAAAAAATGGGTTGAGCCTCTGCTCGCTAAAAACGAGTACCACGGTTGAACAAAATTGTGTTCACCTCTAAGTACCTCTAGCGTTCGTATCTAAAAGCCGACTAACGTTCGTATCTAATGGGCACTTAGGCCATTTCCACCAGCTCCCTCAATGCCTTTCGAATGCCGTTAAACACTTGGTTTGGTTTGGCGTCGTACATATAGGCGGGAGTTGTGATGACCTTATTGTCGCGATCTGTGAGATAGTCTTCAACGTCGCAGTCATGGTGTTCAGCTCCCGTCTTCTCAATTTGCTCGGCAACTGCACGGTCGTTACCTATCGTCACCTCAACTCCTTTAGAGCCCAAGACGGTGGCAATCACCGCAGGAGAAATGCAAATGCCTGCGATCGGTTTACACTGGGTATGAAAAGCCTCGATAACTTTTTGAACACTTGCTAATACGGTGGCATTTGCCCCTTTTTCTGCAAACGTACTCAAGTTTTTTGCGGCCCCAAAGCCCCCCGGAAAAACAATGGCATCGAAGTGATCAGGATTGAGCTCTTCCAAATCAAGTGCTTTGCCCCTGGCAATTCGAGCGGACTCCGTAAGAGCGTTGCGTTTCTCACCAGTTGGTTGACCAGTGAGATGATCGACAACAGAAAAAATTATGTTGGGAGCGAAGACTTGGTAGTCGACGCCTAGCTCAGACAATACAATGAGCGAAGAGATGGCTTCCGTAATTTCGGCTCCATCTAAATAGCCACAGCCAGATAAGATGACGGCAATTTTCTTTTTCACAAGCTACCTCCGAAATTGTACGAAAAAAAGTGAACAGTATTTTTAATCGGCTTTACCGATTCGAAAATTCACAACACTCGTGCACTTCTCCGCGGGGATTTGGCGCCCATCTTCGATAGTGACTAGATATTTTACGCAGTTTTGCAAAACTTTGGCAAGATACGGTGCTTGGTTGGAAATTTTGAATCGACAGTTGAACCTTTGTGTTTCGCCTTTAAAAGAGAGCAATTCATCAAATTTCACATTGACGTAGTTCATTGAGCAGGGGTTCAGGCCTCCGCACGTAGGACTTTTGGCAACTAGGATAGGCGGCGGGGCTACTTGGGTGGAGGATTCTATTTTAAAAACCTGAACCTGCGCCCCCTCTGGCAAACGCACTCTTTTAAGCGGATTTACAGAACAGGGTTGATAGCCCACTGAAAAATCCGAGTTTGTGGGATTGTCGTCGATGACGAGTCTGTTTGAGTAGTGATCTTCGGTGTTAGAGCCGTCTGATTCATACTTTGTTTCGCGCAGACTCAAATTGATAATGGTCTGATTGTTCATCCATTCTTTAGAGACCACCAACAGTTCTAATAAAGAGAATGTTCTAAAATCGCCAAGTAGAAGACGAGCGCTTGTCTCGCTGACATGCCAATCGTCGACGCGAATGAGGGTTGGGTTTTGCTCACCGGTCGCTTTGCTAAGAGCAGAATCTCTTGTTTCGTAAGGCACCTGCGGGCCAAGATCTTCCTTTAGTTCTTCGAGTCCATCTTCTGCGCATCCTGCAAGCATTAAAAAAAACAGGGCAATGAGAAATCGAAAGGCAGAGGAAAATAAAGGAAGGCTAGGCTCGACGGACTTTTGAAAGATGGGCTTCATATTGAATCCCAGCCCCACAACCAAAGCGGAAGTGGAACCTGCAAATTGTTTCTTTGCAAAAATCCCGAAGTATTGGCTCCAAGGTCTTTGACGGGTCCAAAAACAAGCTTTGTAAGTTGGGATTCTGTAAGTTCAAGAGATTCATTTTTGCAGCTCAAAATGAAGACGTTATCTTGAGCATCAAAGTGGAGGCTGCACGTGGCCGTATCTGAATTCATGGTTGCGGTAAGCGTTCGTCTGATCTTTGCAGCGAATTTGGTGGGATTGAGAATCTTAATAAGTCCAAGGTAACCTTGGTGCCTTTCGAAACCGCAGCTCGAGAGAGTGTCAATGAGTTGTTGCGAATGTGGTCCTACAATAATGCGAAGAGCTTGTTGTTTCTGCTTAAGACGTTCGTTGAGAAGATTTGTGATTGTTTCGACATCTCCGCCCCACTCGTGAACATGGTCCTGAAGGTCGGCGCCTTTACCCTCGACCAAATACCCGGCAAGCTGACCAGAGGAATTCCAGGCAGTGATAACCTGGGAGTTTGGGATTTTTAGGAGTCTTCGTACGTCATCGTAGGTGCGAAGTGTGTTTATTGAGTGTTGGTTGAAAATTCTGAGCCATGCATTTGGATCAATTTGATTGCCTTCTAAAAACTTAAGGTCCTCACGCGGCGGAGTAGGTATGAGCTTATCTACGCGAAAGTTGATCTCTTCGCCGGCAAGTTCAAAACCCATTGCAGAATAGAATTCAAAGAGATTGCTCCAAAGAATAGCAATGTCGCAGTCTTGCTGTTCGCTGAGATCTAAACACTCTTGAATTACTTTTCGGCTTAACCCTTTGTTTCGATACTTTGGATGAGTCAATACGCTACCAATAGCAGACACCTTCCAAGCGATTCGCGGGGTTTTTACAATCAGCGGGCGGACAACGGCATGAGAAAGGATTTCCCCGTCTTCCTCGATGAACCGAATGTTGTGCAGGTTTCCTTCAGAAAGGGCTGTTGGGTACTCTTCTGCGACAGACCAACCGGCCTGTGGACGAAGCTCCGAGTCCAAAAAGTTTATAAGCCGACTCAACTCTTGTATTTGCGGCGCACGAGGTCCTTCCATGGACACCCCCTTAGACTTTTATTCTATCAAGCGAAAGCCGGGATGTAATGGGTCCTACCCGCTCCGACTCTAAATCTCTTCGGAAGGCCGGCTTCGCTGTGGGCTATTTGTAGGGGCTTAGAGCTATGAGAAGTCCAAACGTTAGGGCTCTTTAGCGAGCACCGGCGCACTGAGGTCTACGTTTGACAGTGCTCAGAAATTGGAGATAATGCCCATTCGGTTTGAGGACAAAATGTCAGACAAAAGTCAGAAATGGGATGATAACGCTCCCGGAAAATTCTATGTAGACCAGACTTGCATCGCTTGCGACGCCTGCGTTACCGCCGCGCCTAATAACTTCAAAATGGATGAAGACAACGGCCACGCATTTCTAGCCAAACAGCCACTTTCTCCAGAAGAAGAAGACCTTTGTCGAGAGGCTATGGAAGGTTGCCCGGTCGAGGCGATCGGCAATGACGGCGAAGAATAAGATCAAGCCAGACGGCCCAAGAATCAGAGAAGTTATTAAAAGGTTAAAGGCGCAGTACACGGAAGCAAAGTGCTCACTCGATCACAGCAGCCCCTACCAGCTCCTCGTCGCGACAGTCCTTTCTGCTCAGTGCACAGACGAGAGAGTCAATAAGGTCACGCCACATTTGTTCAAGAGGTATCCAGATTTTGGAGCTCTGGCTGAGGCTGATCAAAATGATCTCGAAGAAATCATTAGATCGACAGGCTTTTTCAGGAACAAATCCAAAAATTTGGTCGCCTGCGCTAAGACGGTGCACGGAGTTTATGCCGATATTCTCCCAAAGTCCGTCGAAGAGTTGAGCCAATTGCCCGGAGTTGGACGCAAAACAGCCAATGTTGTTTTAGGCAATGCATTTGGGATTGCTGCAATGGTAGTAGATACTCACGTATCTAGGTTGAGCCAACGCCTGGGGCTTGCAAAAGGAAAAACTCCCGAAGTCATTGAACTGGAGCTAATGAGGGTGATCCCCAAGGTGGATTGGGTCGTTTTTTCTCATCTTCTTATTTATCACGGAAGGGCCGTGTGTAAGGCGAGGAAGCCTCTGTGTGACTCTTGTCATTTAGAAAGCATTTGCCCGCGCAAGGGTGTTTGACAGGTTGTCGGATACCGGGGAATTATGAGCCATGATTGTCGCTTTTTTTGAAAGTTTTAAATACGTGGGGCATTTGTTCCCTTTGGCTTTTCTGCGAATTTATGTGGGGATTTTTTTTACTCACGAAGCCTCTGAATGGATATCCCTGGGTTGGACACGCGAGCCTCATTTGGTTTCGACTTTGGAAAGGGGGCTCTCCATCGGCGCAACCTCACACTGGTATGAAAACTTTTTGGTGCAAATTGTAAGCCCGAACTGGAAAATTTTTTCCGTCTTCTTAATTGTTTCTTACTTTCTTGTAGGTATCGGCTATGTGTTAGGTTACTTAGTGCGTCCGCTGAGCATTTTGGCAATTTTGTTACTAGCGCATCAACTAGAGTTAACAACGTCAGTAGAGTCTCAATTTCACAGCCTCATGATGGTCGTTGTGATTGTGCTTCTTTGGTTCGGAGCGGGTAGGTGTTTGGGGTTTGATTACTTCTTTTATAAGAGGAATCGAGGGATTTGGTGGTAATCTAAGTATTTAATTTGTGGGGAGGGGAATCGAGAAATTGGGAGTAAAAATGAAACCTCGAATTTCAGACCTTCAGAGTGCCCGCTACTTTATGTTCGCCATTCTGGGACTACTAATTATCGTTCTCGTTTCTAGATTTCTTTTTCAAAAAAAGCCTGAAGTTTCCGCTCTTGAATGCGGATTGACCGTTTACTCCTACACTTCCATGGTAGCAGGTTGGGGCCCTGGCCCAGAGCTCGCTAAAATGTTCCATGAGAAGACAAAGTGTAGTCTGAAATGGGTAGATGCAGGCGGCGCCGTTGAAATGATAAACCGAGTCACTCTTGAAAAGGACGGCACACCAGCGGACGTTTTAATGGGTATCGACGACTACACTATTTCCAGAGTGGAAGCTCTACCTGTTCGGCAACATCTGCTGGATTTGAGTGAATTCGACGAGCGAGTTTTAGCCTCTGATCAGTTAGACGCTTTTTATCCATTTGATTGGGCCCCGCTGACCTTCATTCGCAAAACCGAAAATACAACTGGTAAGCAGTTAATCCATGACTACGATAGTTGGAAATCTTTTCTAGAGCAGACCCCGCGCATTGCTCTTATTGATCCGCGCTCAAGCAGCGCAGGGTTTCAGTTCATTGCTTGGTTGACAGCGGGGGTTGCGGATAAACAGCTGAGTCTAGATACTTTTAGATTCGTCAAAAGTTCAGCTGCCGGGGTTTTTCCTTCTTGGAGTGATGCCTATGCTGCGTTTACTTCTGGCCAGGCTGAAGCTGTTTTTACTTACACCACTTCTGCTGCTTATCATCGTTTTGCCGAAGGAAATCTCAACTACGAGCTAGCGCGATTTAAGACGGGCCATCCTTATCAGGTAGAATATGCGGCCATTGTGAGTCACACAAAAAACTTCGCAAACGCCCAAAGGTTTCTTGCTTTGATCGGAAGTGTTGAGGGGCAAAAAGTGATTTCGCTCAAGAACTATATGCTTCCAGCACGAACTGAAGTTACGGACTTAGCCTGGAAACCTTATGAAGATTTCCAACTTCAAAGTGTAAATTCTCTCTTAAAGCCGAAAGAAATAAACGAACTTTGGATAAAGTCCTACTAGCGCTGGCCGCTCTCACACTTTTAGGACTGCTGCTTCCCTTTCTTATGGGAGGAGCCATCGTTCAGGGAGTAGCCCTGCCTGAGTGGTCACTTTTAAGTAAAACCTTTTTTTTGACCTTCCTTCAGGCGCTCATGTCGGCCTTAGCATGCAGTTTGCTCGGTGTAATCGGCGGCATTGGACTTAGCTCCTTTGGCGCCAAATCGCGCAGGTTCTTCGAGTCCCTGGCGTTACTTCCTACTTTACTGCCTTCTTTGTTTGCTATTTTCGCGGCGTTCTTTTTATGGCATCCGTTCCCGTATGGTTTGACGGGTATTGTGTTTGTGCACACTTTAGTGATGGCGGGTTTTGTGGCCGTGTCGATCTCTAAGTCTTGTCACCAGCAAGATATGTTGGTAGCAATTGAGGTCTCTAAAGTTTTGGGTGCATCTGGCTTTCAGTTTTGGTCTAAGATAGGCCTTTTCAAACTAAAACCCACCATCATTTGGTCAGCGGTTTCTGTATTTGTATATGCCTTTATGAGTTTTTCGATTCCGCTCATTGCCTCAAAATCAAAAATCTATTCGGTAGAACTATTGGTTTGGGATTTGGCGATGATGCCCGAAACTTGGAAGCAGGCGCTCGGAGTGTCGCTGCTTCAAACCATCCTTGTCGTAATGATGTTTGGACTTCTAAATCGAATGAGTTCTCATGACCCGGTCAGACACTCAGGATCCTCATCGACTACAATGTTAAACTATGGCCAAAGAAGGTATTCTCTGTTAGCACTGATGGCTTCTTTAGCAATCTGCTTTAGCTATCTGAGAGTGCTTTTCGGAAGTAGCTTTTCTCTTATAGAAGCCACGCCTCAAAATTACTTAATCCACTCATTGCTTTACACGTTTCTTATAGGTCTGATTTCAAGTCTTCTTGCATTTGGATTTTGTATTGGGGTTTGTGCTCTCTTTTTCTATCGACCCTGGTACAACTTGCAGCTCTCGTGGGTGGGCTTAAGCGCAAGCCTTTTGGCATTTGTTGCCTTCGTTGTAAGAATTAAGCTGCTACTCACTGAAGGACTTCTCGCCGTCATCTTTTTAGGTGGCCTCATGACCTTGAGCCTTGGGCCGTCATTACTAAGGGGCTATGCGCACAGTGCTTTTCTCGCATACACTTCAGACATTCAAGCAGCGAAACTTCTTGGGGCGAACAAGTGGAGCATCCTCTGGAAGGTTTTACTCCCTCAGGTTTATGGGCGATTGCGATTTGTGAGTGTACTTGTTGGCGTTTACGCTATGGGCGATTTTGCCATTTCACGAGCTTTCTTCGATCGCCCTCAAACACTCGCACTTCAGGCTCAAGCCTTGATTTCTAGCTACCGTTTGGCCGATGGTATGTTGCTATTGCTCTTAATTCTTGCATTGGGTGCGGTGTTGTTTTTTATTTGGCCCAAACCGCCTAAGTATTTGAGAAACTAAAACTCGTTTTATGAGGCTTAAGTGTCTGTAGTCGAAAATTTAAATGTTGCTAAGAAGGGGTTCCACCTCTCTATCAAGCACTGGGATATTCCCGACCAAGGTCTGTCAGCTCTCATGGGCCCATCCGGTTCTGGAAAGAGCACAATCGTCAGAATTCTTTCGGGCCTCGAGAACTGTGCGGGGTTGAGATGGCGCTTTGGTGACACTGATGTGATGCCGCTGAGCTTTAAGCAACGGAAAGTTTCGGTTGTGTTTCAGACACTAGATCTTTTTAGCCACCTCAGCGTCAGGGAAAACATCTTATTTGGTGCCCGGGCGCACAAGATTGACTCCACTCGCTGCGGCAAGTTGCTAACTAGGTTGGTAGAGGGGTTTGAAATCGGTCATTTGTGCGATCGAAGGGCAGGTTTGCTTTCTGGCGGCGAAAGGCAAAGAGTCGCAATTGCCCGCGCGCTGATGATTGAGCCACGGTTTTTGTTTTTGGATGAGCCGTTTTCGGCTCTTGATAGAGAGCTAAAGAAAAATGTTTTAAATCTGACAAAAGAAATACTGACAGAATTGGCTGTACCATCGCTTCTCATCTCACATGACCTTGAGGAGGTCGAGGCGTTTGTGACTCAAAAAGTCTTTCACTTAAGTAAAGGCTCCTTAGTCTAGGCTGCGTTGACTGAAGTGGGTGCTCTTGCTGCAATAGTGTCTGCACCAGCATTGGGGAGGACCGGCTATGATTAAAAAAGTAGGTTTTAGTTTTATTGCGTACGGATTGTTTGTTGTTTTTCTTTTCTTAAACCAAACATCTCATGCAAAAGGTGGTGGCTCGGGTTTTGTCATCAGCCCGGCTGCGACGTACATTATGGATAAGCAAGAAGTTACGCAGTCGGGTACGACTTCGACCGCCGATCTCACCTACTTTTTCGCGGACATCCGAGCCGGCTATGTGATGCCGAATGGTCTCTACTTGGGCGGAGTTTACGCGGCGGACACGATTTCGAGCCGAAGTGGCAATACAACGACTGAGACCAAAATCAATGCTATGGGCCCGACTGTCGGCTACGTCGCTGAAAACTTCAGTGTTCTCGGTAGCTACCATCTCTCATCAACGAGAGAAGTGGGCAACACGGCTAAGTATGAAAGCGGATCGGGGTTTCAAGTCGATTTGGGTTATCGTTTTAATATCTCTTCGTTTGCGTTTGGCCCTCACATTAGCTACCGCCAACTAAAGTACACCAAGTTAACTTCAAGCGGCACCGAGATTTCTGGAGCTACAGGTACATTCACAACGCTTTACCCTTACCTCGCATTTTGGTTCTATCTTTAGAACTGGAATCAACTCTTAAGTCGGTGGGGCGCTAGAATTTCGTTCAAAATAGATAAGTAGTCGCCAAAATAAGAGAGGTTGGACTTTTGTGAGTTGGTACACGAAAGCCAAGCAATGTCTGGTTTCTTGGACAAGGTTTGCAATTGAACGAAGAAAGGCTTTTGGTTTTTTATTGAGTTTGTTTTTAGGAGTTTAAAAAAAGTTTTAAAAATTGGAGGAATCACTTAAATGAGTCGCAACAAAGTAAAAAATGTTACATATCTGATAACTAGTTTGCTAGCACTTGCAGGCTGTGCAAAAAACGAAAGCACCACACCCGCCGCATCCGCCTACTCGTATAGCGGGCCTGGCTCTCACTACACGGTATCCGCCACAGGTGCAACTTACACAATTAACAAATACGCTTCCTCGTCGGACACGTCAGCAGATATGACCGTCACGGCAACGGGGACTGACGTAAACGGATTTAAAAAACTATCGGTCACTAGCTCTTCGGGCACTGGAGCGCCTGCGGCGGGTAGTGCGGCCTATGGCCTTGAGGTGCCCGGTATGGCATTATTTATAAAACCGATTGATTCAGGAAACCCAGATCAAGTGGTTGCGGCTGTTTCCGCAGGAGCTTGTCCTTCGAGCGCGCTTAATGCGAACTGGGTTATAGTAAAGCAGGCTGATTCTTCAGACGTGTCAAGTGGGACTCAGGATACTTTTGGAACTTTCACATACTCAGCCGCTTCCGGAGTCGCCAGCGTAGCCACTAGGTACTCTCTTGCCGCTGTTACGACTGACTTAGGCGCCAACACTTTTACCGCTTCAACGTGTTCAGGTGGGATTATGACTGTCGGTGTTCCTGGCGACACGTCGACCATGTATCTTACCTCGAATGGCGGGGCGATTGTAAACACGGCTACAGCCGACCCAACTCAATCTACTTACATATTTGGATTACCGGTCACATCTATAACTGGCACGACTTATTCTGGAACGTACTCAGGATTCGTTTATATGGGTGGGCAGTCTACCGGGAACAAGTTTAAGGTGGTTAAATTTACTTTGACTGGTGCCTCAAGCTCTATCACTGGTACGGGTAATATTGTGACGGATGTAGATACTGACACAACAAGCTCTGATACTGTATCTTTAAATATTTCTGCGCTTAACAGTCCTTCGACAGGCTTGATGGCTGGCACATTAACTTCACCGTCAGGTAGTGGAACTGTGGCATGTATGGCGGTCTCTAATGCTAATGGCACAGGCAAACAGGTAATTAACTGTGCAGGAGCTGATCCAGGCGATACAACAAAGCTATTTAACTTTCTTCTAGTGTCTCGATAGTTCGGATGATCACTATTTTCTATAAGTAGCCGGCATTTGGGTGCCGGCCGTAAATTCATAAGAGTTGACTTGAACTTTCATGAGCGACGGCTGTAGGCGCCTTGAATTTCCACCGAATCAGTGGCACATCTGGGGTTTTGCGTATCAAACGGCCACGCAACTTCAGGTGAGGTTTTATGTCAGATCTTTCTAAAGAAAAGCAATCAGAGCTAGAAAAAGTAGCACACGAAGCTCGTAAGTGGATCATCAAAATGATCTTTGAAGCCAAATCGGGGCATCCGGGGAGCTCGCTTTCTTGCATCGATATCATCACTGAGCTTTTCTTCAATGACATGAATGTGGATCCAAAAAATCCTCTTAAAGAAGATCGCGACCGTTTTGTTATTAGCAAGGGTCACGGCGTGCCGGCTCTTTATGCGGCGCTGGGGCTTCGAGGTTATTTTAACATTGAAGAGACGGCAACCTTTCGCCAGTTAGGGAGCCCTTTTCAGGGGCACCCTGATAGAGTGAGAATGCCTGTGCTTGAAGCATCAACGGGTTCGTTGGGCCAGGGACTTTCCGTCGCTCAGGGTATGGCCATGTCTCTTCGTATGGATAACAACCCAGCTCGGGTATTTTGTCTTATCGGCGATGGCGAAACACAAGAAGGTCAGATTTGGGAGTGCGCTATGTCGACGGGCAATTTCCAGCTCGACAACTTGATCGTCTTTTTAGATTCGAATGGTTACCAAATCGACGGTACCGTAAAAGATGTGATGGATCTTGGAGACATCAAAGCCAAGTTTGAAGCTTTTAAATGGCACGTCGAAGAGATCGATGGGCATAACATGCAGCAGATCCATCAAGCGGTTCTGAAATGCTCACAACTAAAAGGCAAACCTCACTTGATTGTCGCAAAGACAGTAAAAGGCAAAGGCGTTTCTTTCATGGAAAACGACAACAAGTGGCATGGCTCCGCACCCAACGAAAATGAATTCAATCAAGCAATGAAAGAGCTAGAGAGGTAATCGTCATGACAGCAGTTCAGAAAAAAGCAACGCGTGCTAGTTTTGGTGAAGCTCTTGTGCAGCTCGGTGCGGATTACCCGCAAGTGGTTGTTCTCGATGCGGACCTCTCAAAAAGTACAAAGTCAGAGGGCTTTTCGAAAAAATATCCGAATCGTTTCTTTCAGATGGGCATTCAAGAGGCCAACATGATTGGTGTGGCAGCTGGTATGTCCTTCTCGGGCAAGGTGCCATTTTTGTGTTCGTTTGGAGCTTTTTTGTCTGGGCGTTTTGACACAATTCGAGTCACCGTTGGCTATGCACAAGCCAATGTGAGACTCATTGGTACGCATGCTGGTGTGGGTATTGGCGAAGATGGCTGCAGTCAGATGGCGCTCGAGGATTTAGCATGTATGCGCGTACTGCCAGGTATGTTGGTGCTACAGCCTGCGGACGACATTGAGACTCATGCAATGATGGAGTACCTGTGCCGGCATCAAGGCCCGGCTTATGTTAGGTTGTCTCGGCAAGATCTTCCCCGAGTTCATAGTGAAAACTATCGCTTCGAGCCCGGTAAGGCGCATACAATTAAAGAAGGTAGCGACACGGTAGTGTTCGCAACGGGCGCACTTGTGGGTTCGGCTCTTGAAGCTTCAAAAGAATTGTCGACTAAAGGATTAAATGTTGGCGTCGTGAATGTTTCATCAATAAAGCCTATTGATCGAGCCTCGATCGAAAAGTACGCATCGCAGTTTAAAACAATTTTCACAGCCGAGGACCATAGTGTGATTGGCGGACTAGGCGCAGCCGTGAGTGAAGTCACAAGCGGGCTGGGGCTTGCTTGCAAAGTAGTTCGTATCGGTGTGAATGATGTTTATGGCGAAAGTGGCACTCCAGAAGATCTCTATCGCTTTCACAAGCTAGATGGCGTGGGAGTGGCTCACACAATTCAATCTTATTTTTAATTGCGCAGGAGTGTGTCTTTTCTTCTTTCTCCTTAACTCAGACACGGACTCCTGTCCTCGCCGGCGTCGCAGCTGACGCGTGCGAACGCTTCACGCTCGCCGGAGGTCTGAGTTAAGGAGAAAGAAGTACAGACACACTTTAGCTCAATGAGTTGGCGTACCCTCAGACACGGACTCCTGTTCTCGCCGGCGTCGCAGCTGACGCGTGCGAACGCTTCACGCTCGCCGGAGGTCTGAGTTGTTCGTCTGATTAGACTTTTGATTTGTCTTCGGTGTGGGATTTTACGGATTCTGATTTTTTAGCAGATTCGAGTTTTTCTGAAGAATATTTCGCGGTGGAATCTTTGGCCGTCACATCGACTTCATCGTCTGCGATACCTTTTTTGAATCCGCGGATGGCCTCACCGATGGATTTGCCTAAACCAGGCAACCTGGATGGCCCAAAAAGTAAAAGCACAATACCTAATATGACCAAGAGCTCCATAGGGCCAAGACTCATAACTCACCTCTTAAAAGCCCTCTTTTACCGCCTGTTTCGGCGCTGTGGCAAAGGTTTTATGATTGCTGAGCTGCAACTCCCAGTAGGTGGCCTCTTCGCCACTGATTTCGTGCAGCATGCGGGCCAAAACCAAAGCAAGTGGAAGGGATTCGTGGCTTAAAAAAGCAGCCTGGCGGCGTAACCCTTTCCGAGAAAATCCACCTGCGTCTTTAAGATTCGGAACAATTTCGAGGGCCGCAGCAATAAGTCGAATTTCTGTTTGAAACAAGCCAAGACCCTGCTTGAGAAAGGTGATGTTGGCCTCTTGGTGAAATGCTTTCTGAAATTCTTCGTGCCCCTCGTGATCTGCTTGTCCCGCATGAATATATGCTGTCAGAAAAAAAGCAAAAAGCTCGGTCGGCGAGCAGTCGTCTCCTACAAATTGACGACTTTGTCTCATAAGCCAACCAAAACGGGCTGTGAGCTCTGAACTATCAAAAAGTGTATCAAGTTCTGGAAGGCAAAATTTTAGGATTCCCAGATCCTTCATTTCAAAAAGGGCGGGTATTGGGTCGGACAACCTGAGGACCTTAAGATACTCCTCACGCTTTCGAGGCAGAACCGACGACACTAGGTGTTCGGCTTCACTCACCATTGCCTGGCGCAAATGGGGATCAATATCAAAGCGGAGTTTTGCAGCCAGACGAATGGCTCTGAGGATGCGTATAGGATCTTCGCGCAGGCGGACTTCGGGCTCTCCGATCATTCGCACTAAACGAAGATCGATATCTCGACCTCCTCCAACGTAGTCGGTCAATTTATCTTCAACAGGGTCGTAAAAAAGACCGTTAATCGTAAAGTCGCGACGTACAGCATCTTCTTCTGCTGTACCAAAAAAATTATCCCCGGAGATGTCTTCGTTCTGTAGGTCTTCAATGGTGGGACTTCTTCGAAAGGTGGATATTTCGTATTGGTCGACACCTCGCTTTGCCAGAACCAGGCGAAATCGGCGACCAATAATGTAGCTATTGTATATTGCTCGTTTTACCTGCTGGGGACTCGCAGCGGTTGCAATGTCGAAGTCTTTGGGATGAATTTCAGCGAGCAGATCGCGCACGCATCCGCCGACGAGATAGGTTTCAAACCCTCGCCCTTTAAGAGTTTTAACAATCTGCCGGGCGTCATTATGAACCCAGTCAGCACAGAGATGTGGTCGTCTTATGATATCAACCATTGCCGCAAGATCATGACGAGTTCAGGCGCCGCGGTCAACTGTACATGCCCGATATTGGCGTGCTAAACTTGGCATCACTCATGCAGAATTTTCTCTTGCTTAATAAATTTCAAGCCCGCATCGTCGGACACCCCCTCAAGGGTAGAATTGTTTTTTTGCATGGCCTCATGGGTTATCTGAACAATTGGTTGAGTGTCACCCGCGCATTCGAATCGGAATATGAGATACTAACGTATGATCAACGAGGGCACGGAAAGTCCGTGAAGAACCTCGTTGGATACCATCCGAGCGATTATGCAACTGACTTGCTTGAAATTGTGGATCATCTGGGCTGGCGCAAGTTTCATCTAGTGGGTCACTCGATGGGCGGGCGAAATGCGATTCATTTTGCCTCTGAGAACCCGAGTCGCATCGAAAAATTAGTTGTCGAAGACATTGGCCCATCAGCCAGGCCAGAGGCTATTCAAGGAATAATCGGAATTCTGGATAAAGTGCCAACTCCCTTTAAAAGCCGCGACACTATGAATTCCTTTTTTGAAAAGGGTGTGTTTGAACCGACCCTAAATGCCTATTTGAAGTCGAATATAGAACAAAAAGAAGGCGACCAATATGATTGGCGATTTGAACGTGGCGCTATACTTGAGAGCGTGACAAAAGGGCGGACGGAATCTTCGTGGGAGCAATGGAAGGCCATCCAGAACCCCACACTTGTTATAAGGGGCGAACTATCGGATGAGCTAAGTCTTGGAGAATATCAAGAAATGCTCGCCGCTGCGCCCTTGTGCATCGGCGTGGAAATACCAGGCGCCGCCCACTGGGTTCACTTTGACAAGCCAAAAGAGTTCATTGCGACTCTTCAAAACTTCTTTGAAGGCACGCTTTCTGCTAGCCCTACAAAGTGACTGCATGAAACGACTATGGCAACACTTCGGAGCAACCAGACTGTTTGAGTCTGTAGGTTCATCAAAATTTAATAGAAGGCTTCAGCATATAAGCGGTCCTTAGAGAAGCCCTTGCGCTCCAAATCTGCTTTCATGGATTTGATCATATTAGGATTGCCGCACAAATAGATCTGGATATCGCTAGCAAGGTCGAACTCGTCGAGGAACTGATTAACATATCCGGTGCGGCCTTGCCAGGTGGCAGAGCCATCATCAATTGTGAATTCGTATTTTTTGAACTGGGGTAGTTTCTCTTTTAAATTTTGAAGCACGTCTTTGTAGTAGATTTCTTTTTCGCTCAAGGCGCCTTTATAAAGGTAGAATTCTGTTTCTGGGTATTTGTGGGCTTTTGATTCTAACATGCAGATGTGCTGAGACAGTCCGGCTCCCGTGCAAAAAAAGAGAACTTTCTTAGCAGGAGGTTCCTGAAACAACAGCTTGCCAAAAGGTCCCGTGAACTCGACGACCGTTCCTACCTTGCAGTAGGTTTCGACAAACTCAGATGCGACGCCGCCGGGTACGAGTTTAATGAGCAATTTGAACTGAGTGGAAAGCGCATCAGAAGAAGCTATGGAATAAGCTCTCAGAGAGGGTTTTTCGCCGCCGGGAACCCTCATCATAACGAACTGTCCCGCTTCAAACTCAAGTTTTTCTCCTTCGAGAATGTCAAAGACGAGCTCCCTCACCGTCGGCGTGAGGTGTCCTAGCTGCGACAATTTGCATTTGTAAATCTTTCGGGCCATTTGCTCCTCGCAAAAGCTGCGTCAGAGGCGCAGAGTCGGCTAAATCGTTCAAAAATCTATTTTTGAACATGGGATCAGCTTAGAGGCTTCAAAAGCTACCCTTAATAGTAGAACGCAACGAGGCCCCGGTAGGCAAAAAGAACTTTACGACGGCTTGGTTCATGTTATTGCCTTTTGACAAAGGTAGGAGCCATAGATATAAAACTGCAATGCATCATGTTGTAAATGCTGTGAGGACATCCATTGAATTTCGGGCAATTTGAGCTTCATCCTACTCTCCTTCAATCCACCCAGAAGCTAGGATATAAAGAATGCACTCCCATTCAGGAGGCTGCGATACCTTTAGCTCTTGAAGGAAAAGACATCAGCGGCCTAGCGCAGACAGGAACGGGCAAGACAGCCGCCTTTTTGGTTCCGCTCATCGACAGGGTTTTAAGGTCGATGGAAGCGACAGCTCTCCATACTAAAGCTGTTGAAAGTTCAGCTGCTATGGCGAGTGCTACAGATGAAGCCGCTCCCAAAAATGGATTGGTTCAAGCAAGTTCCGAAACTGCCGAGATAAAGAGTGGTCCGCTTTCTCTGAGACTCTTTGATCATTGGACTCACGGGGACCGCGTGCTGGTGTTGGTGCCAACGCGCGAGTTGGCCGAACAAGTCAGCGAAGCATTTCAAAGTCTCAAAGGCGAGAGCTCCCTTTCTGCGGCTGTGCTTTATGGCGGAATGGCTTACGAACCTCAAAAAGAAAGACTCCAGGCGGGTGCAGAGTTTGTGATTGGCACGCCGGGCAGAATTATTGATCTTTACAAGTCACACGACTTTAACCCAAAGCGCGTCCGCGCAGTTGTCTTTGATGAAGCTGATCGCATGTTTGATATGGGCTTTAAAGACGATATGAGATTTTTGCTTCAGCGAATTCCCCGAGAGAGACAGTTTCTCGTCTTCAGCGCGACTCTTAATTTTGAAGTTCAATACATTGCTTACGAATTTGAAGCAAACCCCGTTGAACTTAACTTGAGCAAAGACGAAGTCAAAGCAGAGAACGTGGCAGATGAGATCTTGCACATCGGTCACGATGAAAAGCCTCGCGTGCTTCTTTCTATTTTAAAAAGGCAAAGCCCAGAGCAGTGTATTATCTTTTCTAATTTTAAACATAATGTGCCGAGATTGGCGCAATTTCTCAGCAGCAACGGATTTGCCGCTGTTGGCATTTCAAGTCTATTAACTCAGGCTCAGAGAAATCGCGTGCTCGAGCAGTTCAAAACCCAATCAGGTAGAAATATTTTAGTAGCGACGGACCTTGCAGCTAGGGGCCTTGATATTAAAGGCGTTGATCTTGTTATCAATTATGATTTGCCCGATGACGCTGAAAACTACGTGCACAGAATTGGCAGAACTGGGCGCGCCGAAGAACAAGGTGCTGCCGTTAGTTTGGTTGGCGATCGCGACGTTGAAGCCCTTCAAAGAATTGAGACCTATTTAAAATCTCCGCTAAAAGTCGGCTGGATAGAAGAGGGCGAACTCGTTGAAAAGTTTGAGCCCTTTCCGCAAGATCGAGATCTTAGAGATAAGCGAAGTCGCATGCCGACTCAGCCCTTTCCGGGCGCTGGTCGCGGAGGAAATGGCAAGGGTCGCGATAGTTCGAGACGCTCCACCCAAAGAGGAGCTCGGCCGCCGCGTGCAGGTAGTGATCGAGAGGCTGCCGAAGGAGGCTCTTATGAAAGGTCTCCAAGGGCTCGGGGCCCTCGTAGAGATGGAACGCATCACGAAGCGAGTAGTGCAGGTGGAGCGCCGGTAACGGGCGCAGGCCAACACTCCAGGGGCACCTCGTCTCCGCCGCGTTCCGACGCGCGGCGATCCGATAGAAGAAATCGTCAACGAGACACTCTTACACAACGGGGCTCTAGCGGCGAGGCGCAAAAATCTAAGGATAATAATCAACAACGAAAAGGTCAGAGTTACAGAGCCAAATCTCGAAGCTCTTCTCATCGTCATGCGGCGAAGTCTGCAAGCTCTTCAAAAGACGGATCGATTATTTCAAAGATCACCGGAGCGATTCGAAGCCTTTTCCGCTAGTCGAGGACAATGGTATTGATGCTTTGCCAACGAAGTGTGACGTTGCACGTAATTTAGCTGTGCCTCCGCGTCGCGCCTTGCTGTTTATTGAAATACATTTCCGCTCTACATTTAACGAAGTGGCAATGACGTTTGCTAGTGCGGGGTTTCAGTCGATTTTAGCGACATAATAAGTCGGTGGCATTCTTTACGAAGGGTCGCCCACTGGCTTTTTTGGGAGACGCAGGTAAAAACAAAACGGTGTGAGTTTTTTTTAAGCACGTATTGGCTAAGACGAGTTTCGGAGTTCTTTTTGGTGAGTTCTAGAAAGTGAGCTTTTTCATTGAGAAGGCCAAACACTTTGGACTCTTCGATTTGATAACCAAATTTGGGGTAATCCTTCATCCACGACGAAACAAACTTATCGATAGATATTCCATTACCCGTCTGCTTCCACTCCAGTGTTAAAAGTCCTAAAGAAGTCTCACCATCATTCACTTTGATGCTGTCGTTTTCCAAAATTTCATCAGCGCTGACTTTGATTTTGTTGTCGTTTTGTAAAGTTTCATCAAACCTCTCCGCGGAAGGCTCTTTAACATTGTCGAGTGTCTCGGAGGCTGATGTTTTACGCAGGGTTAACTTCTCGGAGTCTCGTGATAGCGCTCTCCAGTTCATGGTTGCCGCGCCTGAAAAATAAACATTTTCGTCAATATCAATTCTCAGTAACTCAGGGTTTTCTGCGATCTTCGCGGAGACTTTTTGCGAGGTCTTCTGTAGTTCGGCGCGCACTGTGCCTTTCGTAGAGGCAACTAGTGCTACTGAAAGCGTGAGGCACCCTAAAACTACGAGGGGAAGGTGTTCTGACATGACTTGCTGGGCTCCACTTTATGTTTTGCGAAATCATTTGCCGCCGTTGGTTTTAGGATATTGCCCCTTAAGAGGTCTAGCAATACCTACTCTTACTCACAGCCAGGCGGACTAATTTTAGTCCCGTTTTATAGACCGAAGGCTTGCTCGTAGAGAGATTTGTCGCACTCTCCAAAGGTAGGTTTGGACAAGAGGTATATGTCTGTTTTGCCGTTTTGCGGGAGTGCTAAAATAAACTCGTCTTGAAACGAACGGTAAGTCCACAGTTTTGAAGGGAGTCCGAAGGCTCGAGCCTTTTTTGCACAACCTTTGCTGAACGATACGAGCGTGTAGTCTTCGCCATCTTGATAGGTGACAAGCAATTCTCCAGCTGCTGTAGAGCCAATGTCTCGAATGACTCCGTCGAGTTCCAATTCGATAATGGCACTTTCTTTGGATTTTTTTGCAGAAGCCGAAAAACTGGCCGATCGAGCCATGAAGAGGGTGTTCGGTTTTTCGGCGAGAACCCAAACAAGAGCATCTTCATTTTGACTGCCAGAAACAAACTTAGGATGGCCCGAGAGTTGAAACGAAACAGGCTTCTGGGAGTTGCTTTGGCAAACGATACGCCAAGAAGTGGTTTCTCTTGTCATACACTCAGCCCAGCAATTGAAATTCTTTGTAAATGCTGGCAAAGTCTCGAGCCCATTTCTTTTTGTAAGGTTTTGAATCTTTGGAGAGGTTAAATTTCGTTTAAAAATATCAAATCCGCCCGCGCAAGAATTGGCTTCTACTTGAGTAGACTGCTGATTCTTCTTTAGCCATTTCTTAAGAGAAAGATTGCGCACCCGCTCTTCCGCATCTGAAACATAGAGCAGTTCTGATTCTTGCGGATGACTGACAAAATCAATGATTTGACTGGAATGAAAACTTGTCTGAGAGAATTTTGAGTCCTTTATTTGATATTCGTAGATTTCTTGTTTTTTTACGTCGGGGTCGCTACCGCTTAGCCGTGCAAGCCGCATCGAATCTGAAAGTGCTAAAACGAAGAGTGAGTCGTCATCTTTCTTCGCAATCTTTTGAACCTCAATCGGCAAAGTGTGTATGAGTTTTAGATTGTGGTTTTTCAATGTTCCAAAGATTTGCTCCTGCTGGAGTCGATCAAGGGCGGGGTCAGTAGCGCTGGAAGTCTCCATTTTCTTTGCGATTTGGCATCCCATTAAGAGACCAAAAAGAGCCACTACAAGCCCGGAGTTCTTTAGTATTTTCGTAATAAGAGAGGACGGTGCTATTCTTTTAACTTGATTTAGCGGAACCCAGATCTGCGTCGCAGAGTCTGAAAATGAGTTTGTATCTGCGTCTGCATTCGAATTTGCATTTGCATTTGCATTTGTATTTGTATTTGTATTTGTATTTGTATTGAGACTAGCCAAAGCGCACTTAGTATTTACAGAGACATGCCGGGTTGAATTTCTTCGAGAATCATTTCCAAATTTATTTGCTAAAAAAGGAAAGGGCTTCATTTTTGGCACAACGTAGATTTGATGTTTTGTAATTGTATGTTTTATTGCGAAAGCCTTAGGCGCTACTTTCACGATCTCTGCCTTTCCTGGAAGTGACCAATGATTTTTAAGAAACGGAGTCGTGTGAGCTCTTGTCAAAAAGAGTCCTTTTGGCGAGAGAGTGATTTCTGGCTTCCAGATCCAAAGCTCTTGGGTCGGTTTTACTTTTTTTAGAGGCAGCTTGTCGACCATATCCTTTTGGTTGGCTGCGCAACTAGATACCAGAGGGCAAAGCGTGCATTTGGGCTTTGTGGGGCTGCATATTAAAGCTCCAAGTTCCATCAGCGCAGGGTTAAGTGAGCGTGCGTCGTTGCCGGAAACAAAACTGTCAGCAAGTTCTTGCACAGCTTTTCGCCCGGGCGTGGTCCACCATTTAATCTTCTTTGCATGCCATCGACTGAGCACTCGTATGGTGTTGCCGTCGACAACTCCTACATTCTCATTGAACGCGATGCTGCTGACTGCTCGGCTCGTGTAAGGGCCAAAGCCAGGTAGTTCGAGTAGTTCTTGGTAATTATTTGGAAATCCCCTATGGGCCAGAATCTGAGCGGCTTTGTGTAAATTTCTAGCCCGTGAGTAGTAGCCTAGGCCCGCCCAAAGTTCATAAACGTCCTCAAGAGGTGCTTGTGCAAGGCTTTCAACAGTTGGAAATCTTTCAAGAAATTTAGAATAAAACTGGCGCACGGCCTCACTTGTTGTCTGTTGTAACATCACCTCAGAGATCCAAATGGCGTAGGGCTCTAGGGTTTCTCTCCAAGGAAGAGGGCGCTTGTTCGCTGAATACCATTTCATTAGTTGTTTTTGCACCATACTAAAATAACTGAAATACTCGAACCAGAGGAACAAACTTTTTATAAATGGCGTAGCGCTTCAGTAGCTAGATTAGAAGAAAAGCCCCTCTGAAAGCTATATTGCTATTTCAATGACTATAAGTTCGCGAGTTTCAAGGGGTTGGGGGCTACGAGAGCTGGGTGAGCCAATCCACGCAAAACAGTGCAAAGGTGTGTTTTATTTTGTAAGCTTTGGCGAAAGACTCAGTGTTCGAATATCGTTTGAGGGAGTGAGATGAAATATGGAATTTAAGCCAATGAGCGGACGAGATCTTCCGCGTTTTGCCGGGGTGAAAACTTTTTTTAGACTTCCCCATGTATCGATTGATGAAAACTTTGATGTAGCTCTTTTTGGAGTCCCTTTTGACGGCGGTCTCTCTTACAGGCCGGGGGCCAGGTTTGCGCCGACAAAAGTGAGAGAACTTTCGTCTTTAGGGCGTGCTTATCACTGGAGCCGAGAGGTTGATCTTTTTAAAACGCTCAGGATTGCAGATGTTGGGGATTGCCCGGTAGTTCCTGTGGATTTGAAGTCCACCTATGATCGCATCGAAAAGTATGTGGGTAAAGTTGTTGATAGCGGTAAAAAGTTTGTCGCCGTGGGAGGAGATCACTCGGTCACGCTTCCACTTTTAAGGGCCGTCAAAAAAAAGATGAAGTCGCCGCTGTGTTTGATTCATTTTGATGCCCATCTCGATACTTACCCGGCCGCATGGGAGCAAGAGTATCACCATGGATCATTCTTAAGACATGCCATCGAAGAGGGATTGATCGATCCCAAAAAATCCTTTCAGATTGGGCTTCGGGGCCCACTTGCAGGGGGCGAAGACAAAGAATTTGTGACAAAACATGGACTGCGCGGCCTTACTATAGATGACATACGCGACCAGAATTTGTCATCTGTGCTGGCCAGTTTGCCCACTTTTGTTGATTTGCCGACCTATATAACGTTTGACGTGGACTGCTTAGACCCCGTGTATGCACCCGGCACGGGTACGCCCGTTGTGGGCGGGCTGACGACCTACGAAGTGCAAAGAATTCTGCGAAGCTTGAAAGTTAAGAATCTTGTCGGAGGCGACATCGTAGAAATTTCTCCTCCGTACGATCATGCCGACCTAACAACTCTCGTCGGAGTTGACGTTATGTTTGAGATGCTCTGTTTAATGGCGGAGTCTACTTGAGGGCACACAGGTTCTTTAGAGTTTTCTCCTTGATAAATTTGTACCTACTGGCCTTGATGCACGCCATTTTTGCTCCTTCTGTTTTGTAGCGGTAATCAAAAAGGTGTTTTTGATGTCTTCAATAGATCGTCACAAGATTCTCTCACTGTTTCCGGTTGCACATAGCATAGTTCGTAATCTGGCAGACTCGGGTTTCGAAGCTTACTTTGTGGGCGGATGTGTGCGAGACGCCCTTCTTGGTCGCAAGATTAAAGATGTCGATATTGTTACGAACGCGCAGCCCGATGAGGTAGAGAAAGTGTTTAGCGACACCCGTCCCGTAGGTAAAGCGTTTGGTATCATCCTTGTTGTCGAAGAAGGCGAATCATTTGAAGTCGCGACGTTTCGAAAAGAAAGTGGCTATAAAGATTTTAGAAGGCCAAGTGTCGTCGAGTACGGCTCTCTTGAAGAAGATGCTGCTCGGCGGGATTTTTCGATGAATGCACTCTATTTTGATCCGTTCACCGACACTTTAGTCGATCCCATTGGTGGAAAGCGAGACTTAGAGAAGAAAATAATTCGTGCCATTGGCACTTCAGAAGAAAGGTTTAACGAAGATCGACTGAGACTTCTGAGGGCCGTGCGTTTTGTAAGTCAGCTGGGGTTTGAAATTGAAAGTGAAACTTTAAAGGCAATCGAACATCTCTCTCTGCGCGAACAGGGCGAAGTATTTAAAGGCGTTTCTCAAGAACGCATGACCGAGGAAATGAAGAAATTATTGCTCGGGCACGACGTTATGAAGGCCGTGCAGCTTGTTCAACGACTGGGCTGGGTAGCGGAGATTTTTCAAGCTGCCGGGTTACAATCACCAAAGAATAACTTCTCAGATGCATCATCTGCCAAAAACCTTAACCGCTTGGAAGAATCATCTGTCATAAAACCCAATGATTCGGAGTTATCACCTGGGACTAAACCCACCCGTTCCAGCAATGAATTGGGCATTGCTAAATCAAATTTGGTCGTGTCTGACTTGGGCCTTGGTGCGAAAGTTTCTGATGAAGTCTTCAAAGCGTACTGCGCGCGACAGCGCTTTCGCGATGTAGAGTCCTTGGCTTTTTGGTGCCTTTTTGAATTTTTGGGTTTTCAGTTCGACAAGTCGCATTTAGGAAAGCTGAGACTTTCACTTCAAACTCAAAAAGAAATAATTGAGATGCGGCAGTGGTATGCGCAAGTTTTCAACGGGGATGTTCCGCGTCTGGGTTGGTTTCGCGAAATCACTTTTCAAGAGAGTTTCGTGATTTTTAGTCAATGGCTTACTATTGTTGCGGATGCACTTGAGAGTGTTCACACTTCATCATTTGATGATTCATCGGCTACGAAGGGTCGGCAAGTGAATTCTGAATGCGATAGTACCCAAAGGTGGGAGGATATTTTTGTTACTCTGGAAGCTTGGCAAGGGAAACTGAAGTTGGCTAATGCTGAAAATGAGAAACAAAATCTTCGACGTCGAAGTAATAAAAGATCTGGCGAACAAGGTGCCGACGGAACGGCTGCCAAACAAAAAAACAATGAAACGGTTTTCGAACAGGGAGTCGGCCAACGAGGCGACGAACACAGGAGTGGCCTACAAACTGGCGAACTAGATAGCAGTTTTTACGCGCCAGAGCCGTTGGTTCGCGGAAACGACTTGATGGCGTTAGGCTTAAAAGGGTCGAAACTCGGTGAGACACTCCACGAAATCTGGATGCTTCAACTCGAAGGCAAAATTCTCACCAAAGAAGCCGCTCTCCAATTCGCCATCTCCCCCTAAAACGTACAAAACGTACGGAGTCACTTGTGGGACTCAATGCAGCAAATCGGGTATGCACCGTTTGCATACGCCTTGCCTATGGCTCGTAAAAAACTCGTCTATACTGCGGAGTTCCCTTACCACATTACGGCACGGTCCAATAACAAAGAGGCCTTTCCGTTGGGCCAAGTATATATGTGGGATATCTTTAAACATGAGTTAAACAAGCAGGTTACAAGTAACCGACTCATGGTACACGCGTTTGTTTTGATGCTGAATCATTATCATATGATCGCAAGTGTGATTGAAGGAAGTGAATTGGGAGGCGTCACTCGAGACATACAAAGAAACACGACTCGGACGGTGAATTCGCACACCGGAAGAATAAATCATCTCTTTGGCGGGTCTTACAAAGCATCGCTAATTACAAACCCTCAATACTACATGTGGGCCATTCGGTATGTTTACAGAAACCCAGTAAAGGCGGGATTGGTCGATCGAGTCGAAAAATATCCGTTTTCAACGATTAACGATCAAAGCGGCATTATTTGCTGCTCCCTAAGCACTGACATCGGATATACAGCTAGTCACGAACAGCAGATAGAGTGGTACAATAAAGAGATTGAGCCCGCCCAATACCTCGCCATACAGAAGGGGCTTCGACGAACAGTCTTTAAGCCTGCAACAAGTCGCAATTACTAAGTTAGAACGCGTGAATCCTGGTTTGAATTGACGCACTCGGTCCCACAAGTGACTCCGTACCTTTAGTACCTTTAGGCCTTTCTTTTGAAGAGGCGACCAAAGAAGAGGGAGATGTCGTCGGTGATGGCAAGAGCGTTTGGAATAACAAATGCTGTTAGAAGCGAGCCGATAAACAAGCCCCAGCCAAGGCCAAGAGCAATCGGCTTTACAAAAGGATCACTTCCCCCAATCCCATACGCGGTTGGCATCAGCCCCGCAACTGTGGTGAGAGTCGTCAAAACAATGGGTCTTAATCTCATGCCGGCTGCCGAAACAATACTTTGAAATCGGTCCTCACCCATCTCGCGACGTTTGTTAATGAAATCGACAAATACAATTGCATTGTTCACGATCACACCGCCCAAGGCGATGATTCCTAACATCGCTAAAAAGCTCAAAGGCTTTCCGTGCAAAAAGAGTGTTAAGATAACCGCAATAATCCCAAGCGGAAGCGTGAGAATAACAATAACAGGTTGAAGCAGCTGCTTAAAGGTCATCACCAGAATCAAGAAAATCGTCATGGCGGCGATACCAAAAGCTCTAAACAAGCTCATAAGACTTTCTTGTGTGTCTTCTTCTTCGCCGCCGAAGTCGAGACTAACGTTCGGGTGATTTTTAAGGAGCTCGCTCTGATACGCGATAACTTTTGCCGCGACTTCTCGCGCTGAAGTTTTGTCTGTATCCACTTCGCCAAGCACGCGAACCTCTCGCTTGTTGTCTTCATGATGAAACGTATCGACGCTTTGAGTTTTTTCGATGCGCGCCACTTGCTCAAGCGGAATCAAGTTTTGAAAACGGTTTGGTATGAGTAGAGTTTCTAGAACAGCCGCAGATTTGCGATCGCTTTCCGGGTACATCACCCTTACATCCACCTCATCTTCTAGTTTCTGAATCGACGTGGCTACAAGGCCTTCAAACGCGGCTCTCACAGAAGTCCCGATGTCTGCGACTGTCAAAGAGGCAGCTGCAGCTTCTTTTGGGTCGATCTTTATACGAAGCTCCTCTTTGCCGAGAGTATAAGTGTCTGTCAGATCTAAGACACCGTCGATTGTCTTAAGGTAGCTCGTAAGCTGCTCAATAGCAGGAAGAATATCTGAATACTCCTTACCTTGGATTGCAACGCTAATGGGTTTTCCCACGGGTGGGCCGGGATTGACTCTATCAAATGTCAAACGCTCCACGCCTTTTAGTTGTCCAATGTCTGCTTTCAGTTTTGCGATAATCTCATCTGCAGAGCGTTCTCTTTTGGATTCGGCAGATAAGTAAACGGCGATTTGCCCGTACTGACTGCCGCGTTTAGTGTTGGGATCGTTGGGATCTTGCTGAATGATTCCAACAGTCGTAACAAAATTATCCCACTCATCCGTGGGAAGCTCTCTTAGTTGCTCTTCGACAGGCTTTAAGAGGCTTTTTGTTTGCTCTAAACTACTTCCAACCGGTGCTTCGATGCGAACAAAAAAGTTTTCAATTCCGTCAGGCGGGAAGAGAATAAGCTTCATTTTGAATGCGGCAAGCATAAGGCTAAGAACCAGAATTCCGGTTACACCAAGTGCGACCAAGTACCGTCGCTGAAGACTCTTTCGAAGAATCGACACGTAAGAAGGTGTGATTTTATCATTCCAGATGTTTTGCGTGTATTGGGTTAACTTAGAAAGAAAGTTGGAGGTCTTCCTATTTGAAACTTCTCTTTGAACGTCCTTTGGGTTCACCCGAACCCATCTACCAATGTAGGCAGGGATGATGAAAAAGGCCTGAAGCAGACTGATTCCAAGAGCAATGAGGACTCCCATAGGAATTTGCTTAATAAACTTTCCAAAGATTCCTGACATAAAGAGCATGGGCAAAAAAGCCACCGCGGTTGTCATCACACTGGCGAAGACAGGCTGCCAAACTTCAAGTACGCCCGTGATGATGGCCTTTTCGGAAGGGCCACCTTCTTCCATATGTCTAACACAGTTGTCTGTGACGACGATGGCATTGTCGACAAGCATACCTGAAACAATGATGAGCCCGAGCATGGAAATCAGATTTATGCTAAGTCCAAATTGTTCAAAGACAATCATCGTTCCTAAGAAGGAAAATGGGATGGCTAAAGAAACGAGAGCTGCCACACGGCCAGGTAGAATCAACGAAAGTATAAGAACTACCAAAAAGAGGCCTACCAATAAGTTACTGCTAAGCACTCCTAGCCGCCGCTTCACATACATCGAAAAGTCATTTACATAAGCCAACTTAACGCCGCGGTCTTTTAGTCGCTCCTGGATCTCTGCAACTTTAACCTTAACCTTTTCAACCATCTCAATGACATCAGCGCGCTCCTTCTTTAGCACCGTCAAATTGATAGAAGGATAGCCATCAGTCCCGTTAAGTGTATTTGCTTTTGCAAGCTGCAAACGAGCAGTTGCTAAGTCTTTTACTTGGATTACCTGACCCAAATCATTGGCCCGAATCACAGTTTTTAATATGTCTTCTTCGTTTTCGAATTCACCAATAGTTCTGACAAGCTTTTCTCTGTCGGGTGAATCGGGATTCTTAGAAGCCTCGATTGTACCACCAGGAATGTTTTTATTGTGAAGGCTGAGGGCTCGCACAACTTCATCTAAAGAAACTCGGAAGCGCGACAAAAGAGTGGGCGAGGCCTCGACGCGGATTTCTAGATCACGCATTCCCTTTGGTACAACTTTAGCCACGCCGGCAATGCGTTCAATTTCGTTTTCAACCTCTTTCGCGACGGTTCGGAGCTCTAATTCTGGCAAGTCACCTGCAACGGTAATTTCGATGATAGGAGTGTTCTTACTCTCAACAGAAGTGACGACCGGATCTTCAGCTTCTGCAGGAAAGTCAAATTGATCGACCACATCTTGAATGTCAGACTTCGCTTTGCGCTCAGTTGTTTGATCAGGGTCTAATTGAAGGACAATATAGCCACGGCTCTCTCCGGTGACCGATGTCATTTTTTTTATTCCGTCGACTTCTTTAAGATCACGTTCAAGCGGAGATATAATCATTTTCTCTGTCTCTTCGGCGGACGCTCCAGGGAAAATTGTAGTTACCGTTATGATATCGAAATTCACGTTTGGAAAAACTTCCCGCTTAATTTCGAAAACAGAAAGGACACCTACAACTAATATAAAAAAAGCCAAGACATCGGCAAAAATAGTTTGTTTTAAAAAGAATTCCACTAAACCACGCATGTGACAAATTCCTCTCTCAGAGAAGGCAGAATATTCTTAGTTGTACGACGAGCTTTCATAAAAGCTTTTGAAATCCTCTTCGTTTTCAAACTTCTGACCGATTAAATGTTCGAGATGTTTTTTGAAGTTCTGGGTAAGTAGTAGCACCTTCCAAGCAGCGATTCGGAAGTCTACTTGCGACCTGTGATAATCAAGTTGTGCAAAGGCGGACTCGTCTCCGGCTTGAATTACTTGAAGCGTGTTGATTCTCCCCAAGCGAAAACGGCTTTCTTCTAACACAGCCCGTGAGTTTTGATTGTTGTTGGCTCGTTCAGCTCGCTCCATGGCAACTTTTGATCGACTTAAATCCGAGCAAAGGTTGAGTCCGTCAATGGTGAACTGCTCGAGAGCCTGATTTTTCATGGCCTCACTTCGAATTCTTTGGGCAGTTGCTTGTCGCAAATTGGCCTCTTCGGCCCAAAATCCCAAAGGCATAGATAGCCGCAGACCCACTACCCAGTGGGGATATCTTGCTGCCGTTGTGTCCTCAACTGACGGCTGAACAGAGCCGTCGACTCCGTTAACGATATATTGGCCAGAGACTTTTAAGTCGGGGTTCGCAAAGTTACGAGCCGCTTTTTGCGTAAGTACCGCAGATTCATATTGCTTAATCGCCGCCAGAACTTTTGCGCTACTTTCGGGCTTGATTTCCCCCCTATTGATGGACTCGCAAACGGATCGGGCCATGTCATACGGTTCATCAAGAACGATTGGCGTGAGAGTGGGATCAATTTTAACAAGTTCGTCGGGAAGTTTCAAAGAAATGACAAGATTTCGCCAAACATCGCCGAGCATCTGCTCAGCGTTTTCAGCGTCGGTCTGGGACTTCAAATAGGCCGACTCAATCTGCAAAGCCTCAGGCTTTTCTGAGGTACCACGATTGAGTTTGATTCTGTTGATTTCAACAAGACGCTTTCTCCTCGTGACGTTCTCTCGCGCCGTGAGAACTTGTTGTTTAGAAAGCCAAGCTTGATAGAACACTTGAGAGAGTCTAAACGCCCAGTCTTCAATAGAAGTAATCAGCTGCCATACGGCAGCCTTCGTTTGCAGTTCAGCTGCCTCGAGCTGGGCCCTCGTCGCGAGTCCAAAAAAGTCTTTCCATAGAGACTGGGATAGCCCCAACGTAATTCGAGACTCGTAAAATGGATCAAGTCTAATTGAAGGATTAGGAAACAACATGGCTGTGTGGCCATGCGACACGCCCACAGAAACGGCCGTGCCGCTTTGGAAATACTTTTTGGCCGAAACGTCAAGCAGGTACCCTTCGATGCGATTTGGGGCGAAGGGGCTAGTTGGTTCATTCTGGTTAAGAAGCTTCGAAGCGCCAATCTCAAACTGGGTATCGAGAAGTGCAGAGGCCTGAAGTTCACCCACCTTTGTCGTTAAAATTTGAGAGGCAACTTGCCTAAACGACTCCGAAGTTTGGATCGCCCGCATGAGTACGAAATCGAGGGTTATCTTTTTACCAGGGAGGCTATCCAAAATTTCTTGAGCCTTCTTAGGGATAGGGGCATCTGCTGTTTTTGCGGGTCCCCCGAGCGCAACCACAAAAAATGTCAGAAAAAATGTGGTTATCGGGCTCGAGAGCCTGGCAAATCTTGGATTCGGCGTTTGTGTTGGTTTTTCAGAAAAAGTCATCATGATCTTATTTCAGCTCCCCCAGAATCTTTAGCGAAGACAACTCTAACACTGAGACAAAAGCTAAGCACTAGAGTTTTTTTTGTCACAAAGCTTCTTAACGGTTGAAAGCATGTTTACCGTTGTAACCAGCTAAGAGAGTTTGATTCTGTCTTCAACTGTTCTGAGGTTTTACCAGAAACCAGGCCAGGACTTCTTGTTTTCATAACAAGTGACACGCTACAGGCGGAGTGTGCCTTCATTCTGTTACAAATAAACACGGCGACACTAAAGAATTGCATAAAAAATAGGCGGCACTGCTATGTACCATAGGAACTCCTGCTGCAAAATCCAATGCAGACAGTGAATAAGCTCGCCGTTAGCCTCGTTCTGGCTTAGTTTGTCCAGCAGACTTAGTTAAAAGCTTCGGTTAGGTGGGCTTGAAGTCCCGCGGAGTCTTCAATGGCTCCCTGAGCAAAGTCGGGTCGTCCGCCCCCTTTGCCGCCAAATTTGTGGGTGAGTTTCTTTAACAACTCGCCCGCGCTCAGTTTACTTGTAAGATCTTTTGTCAAAGCTACGATAACCGGTTGGGTTGGCCCTTCACTACGACCGATAACAAGAACAATAGTATTTGCTGCGTTAACGTCACGGATTCTATCAGTGAGCGCCTTTAAAAGATTACGATCGTCCGATTCAACAAGTGCAGGCACCACATTAACGCTCGCCCATAAGAACGCATCTTTTGAAAATCCTCGCGGGTCAAGCGAGCTCAATCTCGCGGACTGGATTTGCTTGTCGAGAACTTTCAATTTTGATTGCTGCTGTGTAACCCAGTCAGAGAGATCACTTTGGGATTTGCTAGCTAACTTTTCAGAGGATGCATGAGCCTCAATACTGAAGGGTTCTAGTCCTGCCAATTTTCGGCTCAAGTCATAATCGCGAGATTGGGCAAGCAGCAGCCTAACAGCCGTTTCACCGGCTACTGCTTCAATTCTGCGGATACCACTGCTGACTCCTGTTTCTTGAACAATTCGGAAGGCGCGAATGAGAGCGGTGTTACTCACGTGTGTACCTCCGCAGAGTTCCATCGAGAAACTACCCAACGAAACAACTCGTACTTGATCAGAATACTTTTCGCCAAACAGAGCAAGCGCGCCGCGTTTAAGGGCTTCATCAAAACTCATTTCTTCTGGCGAAACGTTATAGCCTTGCGCTATTTCACGATTCACAAGAGCCTCGACATGCTGAATCTCATCGTCTGATAGCGGTTTTGGATTCGAAAAGTCAAATCGCAGTCGGTTTGCTTCAACAAGAGATCCGGCTTGGGTAACATGACTTCCTAAAACTTTTCTAAGGGCCGCATGCAAAAGGTGGGTTACTGAATGATGACTAGCAATTTCTTGGCGATCATCATTTTTAACTTGCAGTTCATAGGCTTCATTTTTTTTGAGAGTCGTTTTGAGATGAGAAACCTCATGGACAAAGCGGTCATCGAATTTTTGGCAATCGATAATTTCGGCGACAATCTTTTTGTCTTTTAGCAGATACCCCGTGTCGCCAATTTGGCCGCCGCCTTCTGCATAAAAAGGGGTTTTGTCAAAAATCACAAAAACTGACTCTCCGGCAGATGGTGCCACCTCATCGGAAGAGCCCTGAGAAAAAAGTCCCAGAATCTCGCCTTCTGCGTCGAGTGATTGGTATCCTAAAAATTGTGTTTTCGAAAAACTAGACGCCCACTGAGCAATTGCTAACTTATTATCGCTGAGAGCGGCGCCCTTCCAAGATTTTTGGCTCTTCTTTCTGTTTTCTTCGAAAACTTTGTTAAACTCGTCTTCATTTAGACCCATACCCTTTTCTTTGAGCATGAGCGCCGTTAAATCGATCGGAAATCCAAAAGTGTCATAAAGTTGAAATGCTGTAGCTCCATCAAGCGAGCCCCGGCCTTTATTTTTGAGATCAGATATCTTCCTTTCAAGAATTTCAGTTCCTTGATGAAGCGTTGACAAAAATCTCTCTTCTTCGCTCTCGAGTGTTTTAAGTATAGTTTCTTTTCGCTTCGCAAGCTCGGGATAAGCCACACTCATTTGATCAATCAATAACTGCGCTAAAGGCACGATGAGAGATTTTTCGGTTGTCAGCTTTTGGGAGTATCTTACCGCCCGTCGAAGAATGCGCCTGAGCACATAGCCCCTGCCTTCGTTAGAGGGAATAACCCCATCTGCCATCAAAAATGAAGTCGAGCGCACGTGATCTGCGACGACTCTAAAGCATGCATCCGTTTCTGCGGTGGCGGCCTTTAACGAGGTCAATTTCTTATCGAGGTTTGAACTCTTAACAAATTTGGAAACGCAGCTCTGCGTTTCTTTGTCAAAACCGTACTCCACTTTGGCTAAGTGGCTAGCCTCCAAAATCATCGGCAAAAAGAGATCCGTGTTGTAGTTTACTGGCGTGCCTTGCATAACAGCGCTCAATCTTTCAAGCCCTGCTCCGGTATCGATACTGGGGTTAGGTAGAGGCTGAAGCCCTTCGCTCGTTTCGTTAAACTGCATAAAAACGAGGTTCCAGATTTCAACAAACCTGTCACAGTCGCAACCAACAGCGCACTCTTTTTTTTGACAACCATATTCGGGGCCATGATCGAAAAATATCTCAGAGCATGGTCCGCAAGGGCCGGTGTCTCCCATCCTCCAAAAATTGTCTTTTTCGCCAAATCGAGAGATTTTGCTCGCAGGTAACTTTTCTTGATTCATCCAGATATTGGCAGCTTCGTCATCGTCCTCGAAAACGGTTACATAAAGGTGATCCTTACTTATACCGAGCTCTTTTGTGAGGAATTCCCATGCAAAGTGAATGGCTTCTTTCTTAAAATAGTCTCCGAACGAAAAATTACCGAGCATTTCAAAAAAGGTATGATGTCTAGCTGTAAATCCCACATTGTCGAGATCGTTGTGCTTGCCACCTGCACGCACACACTTTTGACTGCTGACAGCCCTAGAGTAAGAGGGTCTTTCTGTACCAAGAAAGACGCCTTTAAATTGATTCATTCCGGCGTTATTGAACAGCAATGTTTCATCACCAACGGGGATCAGTGAAGAGCTTCGGACGACTTCGTGACTGTGCTTCTTAAAATAATCTAAAAATCGCGATCTAACCTCTTGGCTCTTCATAAGATCCTTCATTTTTCACGGCCAATTTAATGGCAGAATGGCTAAAGCCCTTAAAAACAAGTTTTTGCATTAAACGGGTTCGTTCATTGTAATCGAGAGAAGCCCATTCGGGTAGTCGGTCCTTCAGAATGTTCCTAATTTTCTCGCATTCCTTGGACAAATTTTCCGCTGGTTGGGAAAGCCCCCTTTGAGACATCTTCTGAGCAATATAGCGATGGCTCTTGTTTTTTCGGTGGAGCTCTTCCTCGAAGCGCAGAGCGATCTCGTTTTCATCCTCTAGCCAGCCTTCATCTTCAAGTCGCTGAAGTGTGGACAAGACAACTTCCTGCTCGGCTCGCGTTGAAAGTTTTTTGTGAAGCTCCCATCGTGAGTGGGCTCGTCTTGCTAAGATTCGCAGGGCAGAATGAAATAAACGTTCCTGGTCGGTCATACTAGACTGGATACGATAAGCGAATGGCAGTATCAAGTTGAAATCAAGCCCCTTAACGGATAGTCGATTTTTTTAGTAGGATGTGGTGGCAATTCCTTCGGGCAAAAATCACATCGAAGCTTCTTCATTTCGAGGAACACTTGCTTGAAGTTTCCGAGTTTCGCACAGATCTGGGTTTTAGCTCCTTATTTCGCCTTTTTGATAGGTCGAAGCGGAATTTTTAAGGGAGTCACTTTGGGATTGTTTATAGTTGGAAGCTTTTTTTCTTTTGTAATTTCAAGCTCAAGCTCGCTATCAGGTTCCGTCTCAGTTCGTTCGGTGAGAATGGGCTCGGGTTTTTGGCGCACCGTCTGATTCTGAGTGACGAAAGTTTTCTCGTTAGGCTCTGGTGTTGCTGGCTTAGGGATTGAATTTGGAATGGAGGGGCGATCCTGACTCGCTGGTTTGCCTTTAAACTCGACTCCTTTGTACACAGTTTGAAGTTCAATAGGCGCATCAATAGGTTCTCGAAAGCTGCTTTCGATCATCTGACTTGTTTCGAAGTTCTTCCAGCGCTGATCTTCTTGGCTATGGACACCCTTGAGTCGAAGCTCAAAGTCTTCTGGGCGACTCGATAGTTGCACGGCTTCTCTAACATCAATGACTCTATGCTTGAGTAGTCCCATTAAAGACTGATCGAAAGACTGCATACCATAACTCACATAACCTTCTTCGATCGCCATAGGAATATCGCGGGTCTTTTCTGGCTGAATGATCATATCGCGGATACGAGCATTTGAAATCATAATCTCCACCGCGGGCACGCTACCAGATCGATCCGACTTTTGTGCAAGTCTCTGCGCAATGACGGCCCTAATAACACTGGCAAGTTGCAAACGAATCTGCAGTTGCTGATGAGGTTCAAAGTGAACCAATATGCGGTTGATCGTCTCTTGAGCGTCAGCTGTGTGCATAGTTGAAATAACTAAGTGTCCCGTCTCTGCGGCCTGGAGTGCGGTGTGAATCGTCTCGGTATCGCGCATCTCACCGATCATAATGACATCAGGATCTTGCCGAAGTGCCGCACGAAGGGCCCGTGAAAAGGATGGTGTGTCAGTTCCTAGCTCACGCTGCGTAATCAATGAGGTGCGGTCTCTAATAAGGTATTCGATGGGATCTTCAATAGTGATAATATGTTTTCGATACTTTCGATTGATGTGATCGATCATCGAAGCCATTGTTGTCGACTTTCCAGATCCGGTAACTCCTGTTACAAGTATGAGACCGCGTTCGCCTTCGGCGATTTTTTCAACAACAGCGGGTAAGCCCAAATCTTTTAATGTGGGAATTTTGTCTTTAAGTGCTCGAAAGACCATTCGCAGGCTTCCACGCTGCATAAAAACATTAACGCGAAACCGCCCTACTCCCGAGATGCCGTAACCCAAATCAAGTTCTTTGAATTCATCAAACAGGCGACACTGCACATCGCTCATAAGAGATCGGGCGATTGCCACCATTGTTTCGCCATTGAGCCGGGGCGCATGCGCATCGAGGGGCACTAAATCACCATGAAGACGAACCATCGGTACCGAGCCCGTCTTCAAATGCACATCGCTGGCACCTTTCATAAAGGCAAGCTTTAATATATCGTTGAGTTGGCCGGATGCCGGATCCTTTTGATCGCTCACAAAAAGGTATCGGAAGTTTACAGAGCCAGCTTTCTGGCCATTCGTCCGACATTTGCCTCCGCCCCCTGTAATGCTTCAATTCGGGACGCTCATTGGTGTGATTTCAAGTCGTCTGTAATGGTTTAGTGTTCATCTGAAAAATATGTGTTAGTTGTAAACCTTCAAGGAATTCCTATGACTTTAGTTAAGTTTTTATCGACAGGGTTTTGCTTGGGTCTTTTGCCAAAGGCTCCGGGCACCTTTGGAAGCCTGCTGGGTCTTTTTGCGGCCGCTACCCTCTTTCGGGGAAATCTTATCTATGACGGTCTTGTACTGCTCACATTGACGACCCTTTCTGTGATTATAATCTCGCGGTACGAAAAGCAGGCAAAGACACATGACTCTTCTGAGATTGTGCTCGATGAAGTAGTTGGGCAGATGCTTACCCTGCTTTTGGTGCCTGTGAGCTGGAAATACTATTTGGTGGGATTCTTGCTATTTCGATTTTTTGACATCTTTAAGCCCCTGGGTATTCGGTGGATCGATCAAAATGTAAAGGGAGCTGTGGGCACAGTTTTAGATGATTTACTTGCTGGATTGCTTGCAATGGTTTCACTCCTGATCCTGGTGAGATTCGTAGAGCCACTGCTCTAAAAATTCTGCCCGTCGTGTAATCATTACCCTCACGCCCGGGCCCCGAATCCAGTATAATCATGACAACACAAATTGTGATGCCTTCGAGAGGCTATTTTTCAGCAAACTTTGTACGGTACCTGATTATGAGAAATTGGCAGTTTTTTAAGTACGGTTTAGTGCTTAGTTTGATAGGTGTTGTGCTGCCCCAAGCGAAAGCAGACTTTACACCTCCAGCGTATTTCGCAAAGTTAAGTCAGGCTCATCAAGAACCCCCTGAATTTTGCGCGATGTTGTTGGTGTTGGAGTATCCGAGTTATCCCAAGCCACCAGTATTGGTGCCGCCAAGAGCTCTCAAGAATATTTACGATTCGGCAAGGGGTGTGCTTGCAGATTCAATGAGGTATTTCTCGCGCGTGGCCAACAAAATCCGAGGCTACCCACAAAACTTTGAAGTTGTCATGGCAACGCAAGAAGTCTTTGGGATGAGACTGGATGCACTCTACGAGACCGAAGTAGAGTGGGCTCGACTCGAATCACTGCGTAACAAAATAGGCCAGAGGATGAGTTCTTCTGATGAAAAACTAAAACTCTACAGTGACATTTCGGAGAGGACTGCCAATCAGGAGTTTAGAGTCAATAACATCTACGAAAACATTCACGAACGGGTTTCTCGTATAAAGGTTCAACAAAAGTCAGAGGCGCTTAAGATTGAGAAAGGATCGGGCAATTGGCATTGGTACAGGGGCCGGCCAGAATTGGGTGTTCCGAGCCCGGCGGTTGTAGAGATGTTGCTGGATGAGCGAATTGCAGAACTGTTAGAGTACAAGGTTCGCTGGACGTTAACGCCAGCCGCTGAAGTTAGCTACTTAGATGCTGAGGCGGAAGTAGAAGCCCAACTGAAAAAAGAAATAGAAATCTTTAGTGCGTTACTTAAGCACCTCACCTTGCAAAGCCAGAAGACTTTTAGCGTGCTAGATGGAGAGAGGCGTCGCGGAGCAGCTACGCAGCCGAGTAAACCGACCCCAGAGTCGGAAGTTAAAGAAAGTTGGCAGAAAACCTACTTACGATATGAATCGGGTGCTGCGATAGCTAACGCTTCTAAATGGTTGGCACAAGTTCAGCTAGCGATAATTGAGGCTCGCAGGAAGCGTCGTCTTGAAGCTTTTGCTGATGCAGAGATGAATCTTAATCCGGTTTACTTGGACCTGAAAAAAGATATTGATTTGTTTTATAAACCGATTCGTGAACTTTATGGTCCTTTTAGTGGGGCACCGGTTTATATTTATTACCAACTTGGAGTAGAAGCGTATACTGCTCCCATAATTTTAGGCTCTCCAACATTGTAGGAGCGACAAATAACTTTTGCTCGTTGCTTGCGTTGCCATGCCTTCGTACATGACGTCACTACTGATTTGCTGCTACTGTGGCAACAGCAGCAAGACTCTTGCCTTCAAAATTTCTGGTTGAACTCTCAGTTATGAATGCCATGCTTTTACATGGATTTAAATTCGCAATACTCAGATTTAGTCGAAGCCTTAAAGGCAAACCAGCAAACTGTCGGTTTTGCTGAAAGCTGCACAGGCGGGTTAATTGCCTCTTTGGTCACGCAAGTGCCCGGCTCATCAAAGGTTTTTGAAGGTGCGGTGGTTTGCTATAGCAATGCCGTGAAGAACAATGTGCTCGAAGTTTCTGAGAACACTCTCGTAAAGTTTGGCGCAGTCAGTCGAGAGACAGCGCTAGAGATGGCTCTGGGAGCGCAGAAGGTGCTGAGGGTGGACTGGGCGTTATCCGTAACAGGGATTGCTGGTCCGGACGGCGGAACAGATGAGAAACCTGTAGGAACTGTGTGGATGGCTATTGTTGGCCCCTATTTTGAAGAGGTGTGGCAATCACGCTTCGATGGTGACAGGTTAAGCATTCAGAGACAAAGTGCCGCTAAAGGGATTCAAGGACTTTTAAAAGCATTGACCAATCAGAAAGAACGCTAGGCCAATTCAGCGCTAGGCAAATAAAACGCTAGGCGCAAAAGGCCTTAGAGGCTTGCCATTAGGGCACTCTATGGGTTCACATAGATCGGTCATGCTAAATTAATCTAGCCTGTTTCATCTCAAGCATTTTACAAAAAGGAGACTTCCATGCAAACACCTCAAGTCGGTTCTGAAAAACTCAAAGCTCTCGACCTCGCAATTAGCTCGATTGAAAAGCAGTTTGGTAAAGGTTCGATCATGAAATTGGGGGGAGACAATCTTTATAAAGATATTCCTATCATCCCAACCGGTTCACTTTCGCTAGATATTGCTCTTGGTATTGGAGGCCTTCCGAAAGGTCGTATCATTGAAATTTATGGACCAGAAAGCTCTGGCAAAACGACTCTTGCTTTATCTGCCATTGCCCAATCACAAAAAAAAGGTGGAGTTGCTGCATTCGTAGATGCTGAACATGCACTGGATGTCTCTTATGCGCGCAAACTAGGAGTGAGCGTTGAGGATCTTTTGATTTCACAACCTGATACGGGCGAGCAAGCTCTTGAGATCACAGAAACTCTTGTGAGATCTGGAGCCGTTGATATTTTAGTTGTCGACTCTGTCGCAGCACTGACTCCACGAGCTGAGATTGAGGGTGACATGGGCGACTCTCATATGGGTCTGCAAGCGCGTTTAATGTCGCAAGCTCTGAGAAAACTCACTGCAGCGATCAACCGCAGTCAAACGACAGTTGTATTTATCAATCAGATTCGTATGAAAATTGGAGTCATGTTCGGAAACCCAGAGACAACTACAGGCGGAAACGCATTAAAGTTTTACTCTTCCGTTCGCCTAGATGTTCGTAGAATTGGTGCTATCACTAATAGCGCTAACGAAGCTGTTGGTAACAGAACCGCTGTAAAAGTTGTGAAAAATAAAATGGCCCCACCATTTGCAAAAATTGAATTTGATTTGCTTTATGGTGAAGGGATTTCGCAAGTGGGTGAGATTCTTGATTTAGGTGTTGATAAAAACTTCATCGATAAGGCAGGAGCTTGGTTTAGTCTTAATGGTGAGAGAATGGGGCAAGGTCGAGACCAAGCTAAGAATTTCTTGAAAGAGCACCCAGAGCTTGCTTTAGAGCTTCGCAATAAAATTCTTGAGGCAAATGGTGTGAAAGTGGCTGGCTCAGAAGCGGCTCGCGCAGCAGCTCAAGAACTTGCTGAGAAGGCGGCGGCAACAAAAGCAGCTTCTTCTGCGGTGGATTCAAAGTCTGTAGTCGACGAATCACCAAAAACACCCGTTGCAGCTAAAGCTAAGTCAACCCGTAAGCAGTAACACCAGTGAAGTGCCGCCTAGGAACATTTTTTTAGGCGGCTCAGAATGAGAACTACAAGCAGAGTTAAGTTGCAGATTGTGAACGTCGCAAGCTGAGTGTCTTTGCAAAATGAGACTGAAAACGAGTCTTTAAATCGTCGAAAAAGCAGCCAGTGACAACATACTTTTCATGAGATGAGCTAAAGTTTAGCTGATGCTCAAAAATTTGGCGTGCCGGTTGCAGCTATAGTTTTCATGGGCCCAACATCAAACATTCTGATTGTATCGATTCGAGAAACCATTCGTGTGTTTCAAGTTAAGAAGACATACTTGGCTGTCCTTCACAATCAGATTTCTTCTTTCACGAGTAAGCTGTTTGCATTTTTCGCGCTCACATGGAAGCGTCAGTTTTCAGAACTACTTTTCGGTCGAACGCTTTTCAGCCGTACAAAATTTAATTTGCTATTTGCTATTTTTTCGCTGTTCCTCTTGGGTGCCTGTTCAGGCGAAGGCATGAAAACAATTGGCGAAAGTAGCCAGGGATTTTCCTCTTCCGAGGCTCTTGAAGAGGGTGGGCAAAGCGAAGGCGAGAATGCTGACGCGGCAGAAGAAGACTTGGGCAGTCAGCCAGGTAATCCTTCTCCAGCACCAGCACCAGCACCAGCACCAGCACCAGCACCAGCACCAGCACCAGCACCAGCACCAGCACCAGCGCCGCTCTCATGCAGCGGCACACCACATGGGCAGTCTCAAACGCGTATTCGTTTCAAAGATGCGAGCGTGCCTCAAGGGTCTCAGTGCGTGAGCGAAACTCAGTCGCGCACTTGCAATAACGGTGTTTTTACTGCGTGGACAGGTAGCTATACTCAACTATCCTGTACAGTTGAGGCGCCTCCCGCGCCAACGCCAACTCCCACGCCAGCACCAACACCCGCTCCAGTGCCAGGAGGCTTTGCTATTCAGCCTGTTTCAAAAATAACTGTATCGACTGAGCTCGATGAGCTCTATCCCATTTCGATTCCACTAAAATTTCAGAATTCTTCTGGCGCGATTGTGACTGCGATTCGAAAGTTGTGGCGAAGCGGAAATGAAATGCCCATCTCTCAAAAACTAACAGTCATATCGGCTAACGAGATTACATGGACAGTAGATGCGACATACTATGGTTCCTACGAGATAGAAGTGGCGGCTCAAGATTCAAAGTCCACCGCTACTGCTAGAATTCCTATTGAAATTCTGCGCCCAACAACGCTACCGCCAATTCACAAGCTAACCTCAGGTGCGTTGGGGATTCTTTTTCAGAAATTGTGGAGTGATGGCTCAGCAGCAGGAAATATCAACGATTGGTATGCAAACCACGACAACCTTCATGGTAACAACTGGTGGTTTGATCAGTTTCCACAGATTCGAAGATTGCCTGAAGATCGAACAGGTTTTCAGACCACAGCTATTCCAGGAAAAGTAGTCTGGGGCAATGCTTCGCTCGCTGTTACCTCTGGAGAGAATTGGGCAAGTTTACCAAGATACCATATGCATTTTGGATATAAGATAGAGAGTAGCTACAAGATATTTAGACAGAATCAGATTAATTACCACCCTGAACACACCGATCATGATTCCGTCGATCACTTTCACCTCAATCAACCTTTTGTAGGTATCTCACAAGGATCATCAGGTAGCGAAATCTACGCCGGAGGCCTCGACGCGTGTGTGTTGGCTACAATGCGACCAGAAGTGAAGACGGCGCTTGTTGAAAGAGGTCTGTTGATGGCTGTCCTTGTAATGGCCCGAAGAAGAATAAGGGCCGGGTCGGACGAAGTCTATCTATCGGGAGCCGGCCACCCGACAGCAATTGGTACTGACTTTACAAATCAGAAGTGCTTAGACCTTATTAACTTCACGAACGGAATTTCTGCTATGGAAATTCCGCCGGTCGCTCAAGTTGCTATTAAGAGCGAGACCTTTTCGTCTCCGAGTGAGCAGTTGTACACTGGTCCTTGGCTTATTAATCGCATATTTCGAGGAAACGAATTTACAAAAAAGATGCGAGTGAGCGCAGCTACAAGTTTTGACGTCAATGGCAGAAAGCTGACGTATCATTGGAAGGTTCTTCGCAGTGGCGACGACAAGGTAAGAATTCAACCACTAAATTCTAATGCTTCTGAAGTTGATATCGAAATTGACTACCACCCACGAACCAACAACGGAGGTACAACTTTGCCTTCAAACAGAGTGGATATAGGGCTTTTTGTCCACAACGGTAGCTACTATTCCATGCCGGCTCTCATCACGTCCTTTACGCTTGATAATGAAACCCGCATTTACGATGACCAAGGCAATCTCGTCTCGAAAGAACAAAACACCAACTACGTACACCCACTTCTTAAATAGGTCAGTTGCCTCTCGCGTACCATACCGCTTACAGAGGCCTGCCCTTTATTACCTCTAGCTCGTAGAGATAAATGGCAAGTTGTGCTCTCAGTTTATAAATGTATGTTTGATTGGTCATTGAGCTCTACAAAATGGTCATAGTGGACAGGCCGCGACGCACGATTCGCGCGCCAGCTCGATGGGTCTATCAATGCACTCGGGTGTTCCTTTGTGCCGTGTGATTGCACCTGAGGAGAACTTAGGGCGCCTAGTTATTCCATCAAACAAACTCTTACACGCTTCGACGGCGTAAAGTTTCACGATCTGCGCCATTGATGGCGAGCTATTCAAGTAGTCAGATCCTCGGAACCTGTTGATACCAACAGCCCCTTTGCTTGGACTACTCTGCGCAAGATAGAAATCAAAATCCGACACGTCTATCGATGAAAGAGTGCAACTTTCGGAAGTTTTCTTTTTTCTTAACCCAAAAGGGTCCTCTCCAACTTGGTCGATTATAAAAACATGACCGTTGATAGCCACAATATCGCCAGCAAGAATGGAATGACTAGCGCTAACTTCAATGCGATTTAAACAATCAAAAGGTAAAGCTTCAGGCTTTGCAAAATAGCTAGAGTGATAGGCGTTCACCGAAATTGCTCTTAACCGACCAGAAGTCGTCAACCTTAGCCCGGCAGATGCGAGAGCAGAGAATACATATCCTGTGCAATCCGTACCTAAAGCTTTCGAGCCCGAGCCAGAGTTAGAGAAATAATCAAGATTCGAATCCACCGAACTGGTGGCTTTTGGCTTTCCGCCGAAGTCATATATAAGAGGCGAACTAGGAAGGTGAAAGCAGGAGTCATTTTGCCTTAGCCATCCAGAAGCGTAGGGATGAGTCGCATTCACTTTTTCTAAGCTGGAAATGACTCGCAGAACTCCGCCGTTGTCGGGATTTCTTCCTTGTTCGACAATGCCTTCGGTATATGGAGAACTTGCTGTTAAAGGGGGTCTACTAATTGCATCACAGTTTTGATACGCGACACTAAAAGCCTTCCAAGCTCCGTACACTGCTGGATTAAGAGAAGCCTTCCAATAAGAGAGCAAGTCCGTATACTGCGGAACATCGCCTCCAGAGGGCGAATCTCCTCCAGCACTGCCTTCTGTTGGCCCCGGAAGGCCCGGACTGCATACACCGCTTGCAATAAGCTTTGACTCAATAGCAGAGACCGCAGCATCAATATGTTCTTGTGCTTCGATGGCCGACTGAGTGGTTCTGTTTCCAGCTTCCAACGATGCTATAGCAATCAGAGCTTCGTCTGGACTCATCGGACTTTGCTGAAGTGATTTGAACCTTACCTTAGCAGGTTGACCAGTTACTCCCGCTACATACCTGGCTTCATCGATGATTGCTGCCCTGTGATCCAATACCACATAAGACGATGCGCTTGAAATGCCAGATAGTGATTTTGAAACTAAACTGAGAATTTCGTTTTCGCTCTCCACAGAAAAACCTTTGAGAGAGGTGTCATCGACAAGCTTCCACTTGTGACTCAACGAACTTACAATTTTTGATGAGTGAGCCTGTAAAGAAACTTGTACTGCTGTGTAGTTGTTAGCTGTCTCGGCATTTTTGTATATCTCATCGAAAATCGAATTTCTAATTTCTGCTTTACTCGGACAGGTCTGGCCACCGTTTGTTGAACCCTCAGTGGATGCCGGAGCCTGTGTAGCCGTCGTAAGCGGTTGGCCGCAGGAGGCAAGTAAAAGTGAAAGAGCCATGAAACCCGCACGGGAATAAAGTTTTAGGACCATCGTTAAATTGTAGTTCGGTTAGTTGGCTAGGTGGATTAAGCTCTTCAAAAAGTGTCAAAACTATTCAAAGGTCCAAAATTCACCCTACGAGATTTTTGACAAAACTGTTTAAGAGTCGCTCAGTGAGCGCGACTTAGGGCAAGTGAATCGCATATCGAAGCATTTGTGGCATTTGACAGGGTCTTGACTTGTCATTAGGTGTAAGTTTTTGGCAGAATATTCTCTATGATGAGCAAAAGAATTGTATTCTCCTTCCTACTAATCGTATTTTTGGTTTCAGGAATTTTTGTTGTTTCTGCGGTCTCTCTAGCCAAGAATCGTCTAGATCTTGATGACATTGGCATTAAAGGAGAGCTTCATAACGACGACAGGCTTGTCATCATTTCTAGAGAGCGGAATGAGATGAAAAACTTCGTTCACTACAGAAGTGAGTTTCGCCAAGAGATGACGGAAGTTCTTCCTACACCAGCTTTAGGCTCTCAGCGCCGCCGCAAATAAATTAACCCATCCCAATCACTTAAGTGTCTCAGATTTGGAAGATCCGAGTGATTAGGTCTTAATCACTTTGGGCAGTATTCACGGGGACTTTTCGGGTTGTCGATGAAGAAAGAGGGGGTTTGGTGCAAGGGTTTTGGCGTCTCGCATTCGTGTGTTCATTTCTCGTACTCACTGCCTGTGAAGAGGATATAATTAAAGGCTCCTTAGAGGAGCACTTTGGCAATCAGCAACAAGGCTCTGGGTCTAGCCAGCAGTGCGTGATTCCTTCATCTGCTAGTCAGGCCCAGGCGCAGGATTCAAAATTGACTTTGTTGTCAGCAAAGACTGTTAAGGCCCAAAAAGATACATCAACAGAGTTTCCATCGCGATTTCAAAACGTAAAATTGAAGCTTCACACTTTGGCTGCAAAGAAGGGCCTCTCGTACACTCAATCACTTAGAGCTGCGATGTCAGGTGGGGGTGAAGAAGCGAGTGTTTCTGCGAAGGCAAGTCACCAGCAAGGTTCGGAGAATCACGCCAGCTTTGCTATTGACAAAAATAGCGAGCTTGCGGTGAGTTTAGATGTCGAATGCGCACTCGAAAATGGCCCTACAGGTGACACATTTTCGAGCTTGATCGCAGGCATACAATCACAGCAAAGCTTGTCGACAGCATTTTCAAAAAACAAGAACTCCACATCCTCCCAAATAAAGACATTCAACTTTCAAATCGATCGAACTATGCTCGCGTCGGAACTTGAACAAATGGCCCAAGAAAATGAATGTATTGTAGGCCTAGGGGATTCGGTAAAGTATCACCTGTCAGCGGAATTTGACAAAGATCCAAAGAGTGCTCAACAGGGTCACCTGCGAGCCATAAACGCTGCAGCCGCCTGGGAAAAGTTCTACAACAACGCTACCGGAATTCAGCGCGAAGTTGTCATTGCAATCATTGATAGTGGAGTTGATTGGCGGCAAGAGGATCTCTACGATCATATTTGGCGGAATCCTCACGAAGTTGCTAACGGTATCGACGATGATGGCAACGGATATGTCGACGATCTTATCGGGTATAACTTTGCAGATAAAAAGAATGATCCTTCTCCCACAGGTAACTGGAATGGTAACTTTCATGGCACTCACGTTGCGGGAATCGCTGCTGCGAAGGGTGGGAATGGCAAAGGCGGCACAGGAGTTATGCCAAGCAAAGTGCGCATTATGGCACTCAATGTCTTTGGCTCGTCACCTTACGGCGAAACTGCCAACATCGACAACGCTATCAGGTACGCCGCAGACAATGGAGCCCATGTTATTAATATGAGTCTGGGTGGACCAGGGCGTGCGGAGACCACTGCTGAAGCGATGGAGTACGCGGTGTCTAAGGGGGCCACTATAGTGATTGCAGCCGGCAATGAAGCAAGGTCTCTCGATTTTCAATTTTATACTCCTGCAAGTTATGCGGCCTCTATAGATGGTGCTGTTGCAGTTGGGTCGTTCGACTGGGAAACAGGCAGTTTTAGTGACTTCTCAAATTATTCTTCACGATTCATTGGCATTGCGGCTCCTGGTGGCAGAGAGATTTTATCTACAATGCCGTCGAACCAGTATGGTTCATTAAGAGGTACTTCAATGGCCGCTCCGACCGTTGCGGGAGCATTAGGTCTTGTAATTGGATGGGTCTACAGCAGAACTCAGTTAAAACTAGAGCCTTCAAAAGCCGAGGAGATGCTACTTGCTGGTTCGCCATCAAAATCTACTTACTCAGGCCGTATAAACGGCGGCAAGTCTCTCGATCTTCTAACACTCGCAGAGTATGTGGAGATTCAAATACCGCAAGTTCCCGGCGGGCCGGATCTTCCAAATCCTAGTCAAGGTGGCGGTGGCGGCAATGAAAGCCCCAGTGACTGTCAGTAGGTAATGCTTCTCCGTAAGCAAACAAGGTGCACCTATTTTGAAGGCATGCGATAGGATCAACTCCCTACTTGGCAATTGTGTTGATCGCCGAGTAAACTCTGATCAGTAATGAAAAGACGAACGAAAAACCTATACGATCATAAGGTGAAAGCTGCTGGTTGGATAAGTCTCATTGTGGGGCTTGCGCTCCTGGCAATAAAATTTACGGCCTATTCTTTGACTGGATCAAGCGCGGTGCTTTCTGATGCGCTAGAGAGCATTGTCAATGTGATTGCTGCCGTCGTTGGATTGACGGTTCTTCATGTGGCCTCAAAGCCGGCGGATCGCGATCATCCTTATGGACACGGCAAAATCGAGTATGTTTCGGCAGCTTTTGAGGGCGGTCTTATACTTTTTGCTGCAATTCTGATTGTTTATACGGCTGTTCAGAAGCTTTTTGAAGGCGCCCAAGTCGAGCGAATCGATATAGGTTTAGGACTTGTTGCTGCTGCAGGTTTAGTTAATTTGGCCGTTGGATTTTACCTCAGAAAAATTGGCCGCCAGTATGGATCGCTCGCACTTGTTGCAAGCGGAGCGCACCTCTTCTCGGACTTTTGGACAAGCCTTGTGGTTGTAGTTGCTTTGATCGTTGTTAAAATCACATCAATTCCCTGGATTGATCCATTGTTTGCTGGCGGAGTTGCCATTTGGCTTGGCTACACAGGAGTGCGACTGCTTGGGCAATCTATCAGTGGCTTGATGGATGCTGAAGACGAAAATGTCATCGAAAAATTGAGATCTCTCTTTATTGGGAATCTGCGGCCAGGCGTGATTTCACTTCATTACACACGGGTGATTCGCTCAGGGCCTTTCCATCATGTCGATGCTCACGTTGTCGTGCCGGAGTTTTGGGATGTCCAACGGGCCCACGAAATACTGAGTGAGTTTGAAAATGACGTTATCAGTGGTTATGAAAAAGTGGGGCGAAAGTTTGGCGAGCTTCATCTGCATATGGACCCATGCCGCTCCAAATATTGTCAAGAATGTCCGCTTGAGAACTGCCCCATCCGTGCCGAGGTTTTTGTCAGTTTGCCAAATCTAGGGTTAACTGATCTCGTTAGCCCCACTACGTAAAGCTTCTATCGGTTGCTGTGTAAATATTTAGCGATTTTATCAAATGGCATATCTTTTGATGGTGTTTGTCGTGATTGGTGATTATAAAATAATTGGCAGAGCTGTTTTAGAGTTGAATGGTGATTTAAGCCTCTGCATTCTCTTTGATGGAGTTGTAAAATGAAAAAGTTTTCAGTCGTAATTTTGTTAGCTTTGGTTGGTTTGAGTAGCAATGCATTTTCTTGTCAGCAGCAGGACTGCATGGGTGGGCGACTGACTAGCGCAGAAATCGTGTGTTCAGATGTCACTACGATTAGTGAAACAGATGTTCTTCTATTTTCGGTGTTAGGTCCTAATTTTTCGAAAGATGTCGCATTGATGAAGGCGTTCCAGTCAGATTTTTGTAATACGGGCGACGTAACTGTCAGAGATCAAGAGGCAAATGTTAATCCCAACAAGCTCGCTAACGAATTGATTGGCAGACTCGTGACTTTGGACGCATCTAACGAGGGTATTTACGAGTACACAGACGCAGAAAGGCTTTTAAGAGGGAAGCTTTATAGGCTTTCTAGGACCTTCCCCTCTTATTAAGAAATTTCCCTCGTCGAAATAATTTTCTGTTCTATAGCGAATTAAGTGTCTGGGCTCAGACAAGTTCGATCAGACAAATTCGATCAGTAATCGCAGTGGGACCCGAAGTTCTTTTGTAACTTCAAACGACAGTTTTTCTGGGATTTGTGTCGCGATTAAGCCACCATTTCATTGACATTTTTTTGAGGCTCTCATTCTAGAACTCTTCAAAAGTCTTGATTTTACTAGGGCTTTGGAGCAACCAGTTTTGTAAACCCTTGATCTAGGTAATGAATTTCGGACCTTGAGAAGAGGTTCGACAGTTTGTCTATAACACCCTTCTTAAGTCTGTCGACTTTCGGTCCGAATCTTTCTTTGTCTATGAGAACGGCCAAAAGTGAGTTAGAAAATTGTGTCAAAGTTTCAATCGGTTACAGGCGTATCGCCCTTAGCTTGTTGGGCTTGCTGGCACGTCGAATAAAAGCAAAGCATACGGCGACTTCGATTTGTCAGGTCCCAATAAATGAAATGACTCGACTTCTTTGGCGATCAGCTGCTGCCTCACTGGCCCTTTTTACTTCGGCGATTTCATTAGACGTTTCTGCGCAGAGACTACCCAAGACGAAGGTCGATGTTGTTGTGGCAAGAGATCGTCACATTACCTTTATGGATGGGAAAAGAGAATTTTTTGGACAAGACGTATCCTATCTCATTGCACAAGAGGCTTTTAAATCTGGAAGGTTTGTCGTCAGGATGCTGGATCAATCGACACTACATGGCCTAGCAAAGCCGATGTCGACAGTCCAGCTTTCAAGTAGTCCTTCTCTGGTTACAATGCTGCAGACTCGTCACTCCCGAACAGACTGGAATCATTTTTTATCGGAGCTGCAGTTTCGCGAAGTTTCATCAGCTATCAAACCTTCTAGTTTTGACGGTCATATTAGTGACAAAGTCACCCAAGCCCTCAGCGCGAACCGCCTAACCTGGACGCCAGAAATCAAAGAGCTCCAATATATTTCGGGCGAGCGAAGTAACAGAGTGGTCTATGGTTTCACTCAGCAAACTGAAAACCCCTACAATGATGGCGTAGACTTCGTCACAGATAACGAATTTGTTCAGCCAAACAACGAAGCTCAAACTAGCTGTAGAGTTCCCAATTTTTTTGGTGAGAGCATGAAGACTTCCGGTTGGGGCCCTTTTAGATCCAACTTCGGTGCGAACTCCGACGAAGGACTTTCGTTCTCAATACTTGGTTTCGGATTCCAGTTTAAAAAGAAGACTTTCGCCTTTCGCTCGTTAGTAGAAATTAAAACTTCCGACAACCTCAACTCAGTATTAGACAATTACCAGTACGAACTCCAAGCAAAAGGGAAATACCTATCAATCGGTTTTCAATATGCCGGTTGGTCTGTTGCTGTTGATATTCAAAAGCGAAAAGCACTGCGTGAAGCCTTAGAAGAAATTGTGCCTCTTGCGGTCGAAAAATTCGTGAGTGAAGTTGGGCAAACCTGGCAGACTCAAATTATAAGCACTGAATACAATAGGTTTCTTGTCGAAGGAGGATTTGACGACGAACTGGATGTGGGTTCAATTCTTGTTGGCCAAGGGGGCAATACCTATTTTGTTCAGGCAAACGTGAATGGGCAAGTGAGCCGAGTGACTCCGGCGCTTTGGAATTCGAGAAAGCCCTACGTAGGGGAAGTGTTAAGGTGGACAGATGGTCATTTTGATCCTTGGCAAGTTCAGAGCTACAAATTAAATGCATCAGGTGAGACGGACGCGATAAACACTGTCTCGCGCGAAATATCGGCAAGCGATTCACAATCCCGCAAGCTTCTCGATGGTCTTCAGAGTTGTCATCTCGGAAAAGTCGGGTGGTTAGAGAGTATGATGATGGGGCTCATGGGCGGATACGGCCTCTATCGATACTACAATGAACTCGATCAAGATTACATTAAACACAGTGACTCCGGCACGCTAAGCGCAAAAGCATTATCCTCAGATTACTACGAGCGACAAACCTTAAAGACCAAAAGCGTGACATCGGTCGACGTAAAAGAGTCGGCATATGTCAGTCAAACTAGAAATGTTCGAAAGCTACGTGTTGCCGTTTTGGGCTCAGGCCTGAATCTCTCTGATCCGCAGTTGGCAGCATACATAGATAACAGCGGTTTTGATTTTATTTCTTGGGATAAAAGGCCTCACGATGACTTCGGTCAGACAACTAAGTGGGCGAAAAAAGCCGTTGGACAGCTCAGAGATAATATCCATTTGATTCCATACAAGGTTATTGGAGCCTACGGCGACGTTCATTCGGGTGAGCTTTTTACCGCGTTTCAAAGTTTGTCACGTCGAGCTGACATCGATGTTGTTGTTGTCGATTTTCAACCTGTCGTACCGTCATCTGCTTTTAGCGACGGAGTCACTCTCGTAGAGTCTGCAAAAATTCCGGTGTTTCAATCTCAAAATGCAATAGTAGGTATTAAAACTATTTTAGAAAAAGGGGGCGGGCGATGAAAAGAGCTAAAAAAATCGCAAACAAAAGAGCCAATGAAAAGGCACTTTCATCGAGGCGATCAGACATCCAACTTGTCTATCTCGTGTTTATTATTCTGAGCCTGCTATTTAGCCAAACCTCTGAGGCGAGAAAGCTAAAGAAGTTAGTAAGGCTTGCAAGCATTGCGGCTAACGATTTTGAAGTTCGGCAGGGGCTGAAGTTAAACTTTCATTATCTTTTTAATCATCAATTTGCTGAGACGATAATCAACCATGGTGAGTTCTTTCCAGACAACGTGATTACTGCAGAAGATCTCAACTATAAATTTCAGCCGCTATCAGCTCCTGGGATGGTGCTTACTCAAATGAATGGCTACCACCACCTTTCGAATGCAAACTTTTCAGAAGCACCGGCGTGCGTAAAAAGTGAGCCCATGTTTGCTATTTCGGGCTCTATGCCTGGCTTTCAGCTCTACGAAGTTGGCGGAGTTCAAGTGGGCTACGGCTTTCCTAACTCTTCAGTTTTGGACTCTGCAGCTGTAGGTGCTAAATTTAGTAAAGCAGATGGCAAGTTAAATTTGATCGCTAAGCAAAGTTACAATAACAACTTTTTCGAAGTAGGTAGTCACGGCGTTACAAGTATGTCTGTGAACCTTAATGGAAGCGTTTCTTTGAGGGGCTTCACTTTTGCAGTGCCGCAAGTTTATTTTGACGGACACCTCAATAAGATTGGAAGTCAGCTGGCCAGTGGAGCGCTCAACCGTTTGGCGGTCGGTGTGGAGACACACTTTCAGAATACTCCTTATCTGGCGAAGACTGGACATGCTTGGTACACACACGTTTCTTACATAGAGAGAGATCCAGTCGATCCTAATAGAATTTACCTTCATCTCAATAAAGGGCAAAAACTAGGTCTACAGCCGGACGATGAGCTCACTGTCTTGAATGTGCAGCACACCTGGAAAGGGGAACCCTGTCGCAGCGAGTATTTGAGTTTCGTTCCGACTGTTTCTGCTGGTTTTGTGAAAATCAGTGACAGTGACTATCCGTTAGGAAGCAATGACATTCGAACTCTCTTGCGACGAGACACTGGATCTGGTGACGTCATGCCACAGGTTGGATCTATCGTTGTCGTAAGGCGCTTAGCACCCAGCATTTAGCAGCCGTCACTTAGACCCAGCGCTTGGCACCTCAGCACTTAACATCCATGGCGGTTAGCACTCTGCACTTGAGAGTGTTTTGCTGCGGGTGAGAGCGACAAAGTTAGGACGCCGCTCTCAAGAAACCTTGTCTCAGTACAAGACGTAACCGACTCAATGAATACTAGACTTTAGCCGATAAGAAGCTTAAGAGGCCCAGGCATGAAAATAGTGTCACTTGGGTCGTGGACGGCTGCGTCTCAACTTGATTCTGCGCTGGGTAATGCAAAAGAAAATCAGCAAGTGACCCCGATACTTGGGGCAGACCAAAGCGATCCTATCCTGAATGAACAGTCCGTACAGAGCAGACTCAGCTTTTACGAGAGGGGTCTATGGGCTGTATTTGAAGAGTTCAAACAAAGGTCAGGTAAGAGACCTAAGGTGGTAGTTGATTCTCACAGTGAGATGGAATCAAGCGATGCAGACGCAAGCCCTACATTTAGTTGGATGAGCGTAAGTGGAATGCAAAGAGGAATGCGATCCTACCTAAGTGCAGTTCGAAAGACAGCCAAAGGCTCTGATTCGAACTCGTCTGGTCAGTACGCGAAGGTATGGCTTGATATATATGTTTAGTTTTGTAACGATTATTTAACGGGTATTAACAGGAGGTCCAGCCTTCAACGAGATTTCGGCACGAGTACTGTTGTTGAATTCAAGTTTTGAACCTATCCAAGTCGTCAATTGGCAAAAGGCGTTTATCTTGTGGTTTCAAGGCAAGGTAGACGTTCTAGACACACACCATCTTTTTGCCAGAACAATTAGAGAAACCTTCCCAATTCCCAGTATAATTCGCTTAAAAAAGTACACACGATTCAGAAGAAAATCTTTCATCAGGTTCTCAAGAGAGAATGTCTATTTGAGAGACAGCTTTGAGTGTCAGTATTGCGGCGTGAAACCTCTTCAAAGGGAGCTGACTTTAGACCATGTCCTGCCGGCTTCTCGAGGTGGAGACAAAAACTGGTTAAATGTTGTTACCGCGTGTAAGCCCTGTAACCAGAAAAAAAGTAACAAGACGCCCGAAGAGGCGAGGATGCCTTTGAAAATGAAGCCCGACGAACCAAAGTGGCTCCCAGAGCCTGGACTTTCGATTGACACTGTGCAAGTACCTGAGTCCTGGCAATTGTACCTGATTGTGACCCATGGGGCTCGAAGGGCTGCAAGCGGGTACTAGTTTTGTCGATAAAACTTATATGATTCCGGCAGAACTTTCACCTCAGAGCTTTTTTCAAAAAGTTCAAACTAGAGCTGAGCGTGACAAAATAATTGAAAACATCGTAGGCGCGCAGACAACCCTTTATTGTCAAACAACAAACAAGTCCTTCATAACAGTGAAAGCTTTACGAAAAAAAGACGGACTCATCGTCACACATGGTGAGGGGGAGAGAGAGTTTCGAGATCAAGAAGAAATCTTCTGCACATTTTCACTTGGTAGCGATCGATACTTTACAAAAGGTTTTGTGAAAGTTCTCTACGCAAACACTTACCTCTTTTCGCTTAAAGAAGACATTTTCAAGCTACAGCGGCGAGATTTCTATAGGGTGGAGATACCAATTAGGTACACTGCCAAGCTAAAGATAAAGAGCATTGATAAAGTTCCGCACGATGAAGAGTTTTTGATCTCAAATATCAGTGCTGGCGGAGCGGCGCTTGAGTTTTCAGCGTACGATACCCCCACTCATCTTAGTAAGGGGATGAACCTTGAAATTGAAATCCTGGCGGGAGAAGACTTTACAAAAAAATTGCGCGCAGACGTGCGCTATGTGCGCAGTGTGGGAAGCCGTGGAAGCGGATTGTTCCGTGCAGGCCTACAGTTCTTGGCTATCGACGATGCCCAAAGAGATGAACTTGTACAAAAAGTACTCGAGATCTACAAGCTCTCGTTTTCTCGCTTTAAAATCGCGAATTAATTTTATGGAGAATGCTTAGCATGCAGCAGCCTTGCGTTTTAGGACGCCTCATCTTCATTTTAACAGAGAGTCATCAGGTGGGCAAAAATCCTGCAAAGGCGTTGATGCCTTATAGGCGATTTAACGCTCTTGGCTTTTGATGGTCCCGCGTATGACCTCTTTCATATATTGTTCGCGTGGGGAAGATCCTAAAAAGCTTTTAATTTTGTCGTGAAGAGATGCGTCGTTAACAAGTGCGCCTAGTGTGCCCTCGCCGGAATCTATTTTTCTAAGAATGCTGGCCAAGTGCTTAGTTGCGGACATTAATGTCTGGGAATCCTGACGGCTTCCTGGAGACAACTCACTAGACTTTGCCCCTTGTCTTGATTTTGCTCCAACGAGTTGGCGCAGATCAATCATAAGATCATTGAGCTCTTTGGCGCCGCTCACTAGTTCAGGTACAAGGTAGGTGGACTGTCCCCCCGCATTGAGTGACTTCAACAATTTCTCGGTTTCTTCGAGAATTTCAAAAACCCTTTCGATCTCACTCCCTCTTTTTGAAAGCATGCTTAAAAAATCGCCCTCAGTATCACTCATCAAAAACTGCCCATCTTGCAGCGCAGGCTCGCCCTGAGGCCCCGGGTCGACATAGATATACTTGTCACCTAAAGCACCCTGAGTTCGCAGTGAGCCGGCACTGGCTTGCGTGATTCGATCTTGGTACTTTCTGTCCAAGCGCAATGTTACTAAAAGCTTTTGGCTTTCGGGATCAATGTCGATTTCTTTTACGTTGCCAACGCGTAAACCACTTAGCTGAACGACGCTACCTATGTTAAGTCCTTCAACAGAGCTCAGCTTAATTTTAACCAGGTAGGAACTTGTAAAAAGAGCCCTATCGCCACCCAACAAAAGAATTAGCGCCAAAAACAAAAGGACGCCGATGCCGACAAAAGCACCTACTTTGTATTCGAATTTTTTTTGATCCACTGTCATGGTATTTCACCGTCCATAAATGCTTTAATAGGTCCTTCGTGAGAGGCCACAAGGTCTTCAAGCGACTTGTCTGCAATGACTTTGCCCTCTCCGAGCATTATAATGCGATCGCACACAGCTAGGGCCGTGGGCATGTCATGAGTAACAAGAATTGAAGTAGTGCCCGCGCTCTTTAGTCTCAATATCATGTCTTGAATTTTCTTTGTATTGTAGGGGTCTAGCCCCGCTGTTGGTTCATCATAGAGGATGCAACTTGGTCCTAAAATGATAGCTCTCGCGAGTCCGACACGTTTTTGCATTCCACCTGACAAATCGGCAGGAAATATCTTGTCATTGCCTTCCAAACGAAACTCCTTGAGCAGTGACAACACTTTATCCTGAATCTCCACTTCTTTCATAAAAGTGTGTTCACGAAGTGAATACGCCAAGTTGTCAAAGACAGACATTGAGTCAAAAAGAGCTCCACCTTGAAAGACGTAAGCAACTCTCTTTCGAATATCTACGAGCTGAGTCTCGGAGAGCCGAGAAATCTCCTGCCCTTCAACCCAAATTTCACCGCTGTCCGGTTTTTCGAGTCCAATGAGGGAGCGCAAGATAATGCTTTTTCCAACCCCCGATCCTCCAATCAGACCGAGGCATTCATGCTCATAGACACAAAACGAAACATCTTCGTGGACCTGTTTGGTGGCAAATCGTTTTTTAAAATGTTTTACTTCAATCACTTTTTTCATTCAAAAAGAATCCAAAACAGTTTCGTTAAAAAGAAATCACTCACCACGATAAGAATTGAACTCACAACGACTGCTTGAGTCGTGGCTATGCCCACGCCCTGAGTGCCTCTGCCAACGCGAAAGCCATAAAAGCAACCAGTTACTCCGATAGCAAACCCGAAGAATACTGTTTTCAAAACACCAACACCAAAGTCAGCAATAGTGTTGGTCGCAAATACTTTCTGCAAAAAGAAATGTGGGTCGAGCTTGAGTTCGTAAACGCCCACAATCAGTGCTCCAAATATACCGACGACATCTGCAAGAATAGTTAGAATTGGCAGTGCAATCACAAGCGCGACAATTCTTGGAATTATAATCATTCGTACGGGAGACGTCCCAAGCGCCCTTATCGCGTCGATCTGTTGGGTTACGACCATGGATCCAATCTCGGAGGCAATTCCAGCCCCCACGCGACCCGCAACCATGAGTCCTGTAAATACCGGACCAAGCTCTCTCAATATTGAAAGAGAAACAATTTTGGGAACATACAGTTTGCCGCCAAACTTCTCGAGACCCAATCCGAACTGTAGTGACATGACCATGCCCGTACTCAATGCGGCGGCCAGAACCAAACTTAATGAGCGCACGCCGATTTGATAGATCTGCTGAAGCGTCAACTTGAAGTAGAATTTTCCTGAGAAAAATTCTTTTGCACAACCTGTGAGCATTGTTGCCGTGCCACCGAAATACTCAACGATGCCGAGCATGAAGAGTCCAAAGGCTTGAGTCGTTTGAGAAAACACTAGGGCACCTCAAAGCGGTCTACAAAAGCCTGAAACACTTCTACCTCAGCACCGAAATTGTGAAGTACCCCAACGTAGCTCAGCGTGTAATTGCACCAGTCTTTCTTGAAGATGACGAGTTGAGTTTTTACTGGAACCCCATCGAGATAGCCCGAAGCGATCACCTGTAGTCCCCCCCTTTTGTTGATCTGAATTCGTTCTTCTAAAAGGATTTGGACCTCTGATAATGCACGGAGGGAATTTTGCTTCAGGGCTTCCACTGTGTCGTCGGTTTCACGCGAGCAAGTCGTAAAATAAGAAATGGAGCTGCTGGTTTTAGAGCTTCTCCAAACAGCATCAGCCGCACCTCTATCGACTTCTGAATATGGTGAACCTGGAGGTTTTACCCGCGCAATCTGAGATCTTTCAATTCCGGAAGACCTGGGACCTATCGATACACACGCACTTTGGCTGGTGCAAAGAATCAATATTACAAAAAGATGTCGGAGCTGGCGTCGTTGCTTGTTCATGGTGCTTCTTCTCTTATATATAATCGGCTAAGTTCTACTGGAATTTGACCGCCGATGGTCCATAGGTCAAGTGTCACGTTTTCGACAGGCCTATGCGAAAAAGTTAGTGTGTTTGACGCTCCTTTCGAAGCTTTAATCGGTAGGGTCACCACATTCGCCCCAAATTCACGAAAGAAACGACCCAGATTTTCCGAAAGCTTGCCCTTTGTCGAGCTGGCACTAAACGTGCTCTTAGTTTCTGTGAAGGGGTCTCAATTTGCATCCACTACTCGGCCAAAGTCAGTTTATTGAACGCGCCATCGCACTGAGAATTTTTTCTCTCTGGGCTATCGTCGCGGTTGCGGTCGCAGCTTTTGCTGAAGGTCATTCTGCAGTCAGGGGACAAGTACTCAAGAGAGAAGAGGCTACCGAACTTACCTTCGATCATAAGGACCACTGGGATTATAGAATTGAAGATGTTCGAGGGGCACTGCGTATCACAGTTCCTACGTTAAACGCAGAAACTCGCAAAGCCCTGACTGAGTGGAAAGACGATCTCATTTCCTCGGTAGAAGTTGTAGGGAGTACTTCTGAAAAAGATGTCATCACTATAAAAACCAAACCAGGCGTAGAGTTTTTCGACTACTTAACAGACACTCCCGCCCGAGTCATCGTAGATTTGTTTCCTGGAGAAATGAAAAAAACCAAAAGAGATGTCGCCACGGTATCTAAAAGAAGTAAAGCCGCCCCAAGCGGCGTATCGCCAAAAGGGCAAGAAAGCGCGCTGAGGAAATCTAACGAATCGAAGGATAGCCAATCTGAAGGCGTGGCAACCGTTCAAAATAATCCCACTGGGGCACAACAAAAGGCGAATTCAGATCAGGGAGATGCCGCGAGTGCTGATCTCTCAAAGGGTCCGTCAAGTTACTTGATTGAAAGTACGAATTCTGAAAAAGCAGAAGATCGTTTCGACTTACTTGAATACGAAGTTAAGCGAGAGGCCATAATTCGCTCAGAACAAATGGTCTACCTAAGGTTTCCTGTTTTGATGTTAGAAGGGGGTGAGCTGCAAGAAATCAAATCTCACCCTCCAGAGTATGAGATGGAGCCTGACGATACGAGAGAAAACAAGCAGGCAAGGTTGTTATTGCTTCTCTTTAAAAAAGGGCGCTTTGCAGTTTACCTCAAAGCTCTTCAATTGTTTAGGCAGGAGTTCCCTACCTCTAAGTACGATCAAATTCTCGACTTCATAAAGGCAGATATAGATCTGCAATTGGCGGAGAATGAGCAAGACAAAGAGGGTTATGGGCGAGCTCTAGACTCTTATCGAGGTCTACTTGTTAACTACCCAGAGTCACCTCTTTTCGATCGAACGAGTCAGCTTCTCGTTTTCAGTTATTTAAAAGAAAAACAGGCTTTAAAAGCACTTTCACAAATACAGAGCTTTTTGGTTGAGAGACCAGATTCCTCGCTTCGATCAAAGATGATGTTTGCTGCTGCAGATGCCTACCGGATGTTAAACCGATACTCTAAGGCTCTTGATGTCTACAACGAAATAGAGAAATTGAGTCAAGATAGAAGGATTCAGGCCAGAGCCGCCTACCAAAAAGGTGATCTTTACTTTCTTGAGAACAAATACAAGCAGGCTACGGAAGCCTATGAAGGTGCCGTTAAGAACTACCCTGAGTTCGTAGGAGTCTATGAGAACGCCATATTCAACCGGGCTGAAAGTCAGTTTTGGCTGGGCAATTCTAAAACCGCCCTTGAGGGATATCGCGAGTTTTTGAGATTGTTTCCGAAGCACATCAACGGAGGCTTCTGTTTAACCCGCATTGGAGAAATTCTCGAGCAAAACGGGGTCAACAAAGAAAGATCGTTAGGTGCTTACCTAGAGAGCGAGTTCAAATACAGAGGATCTCCTGGCGCAGCAGTGGCCAAAATTCGCACATTGGGATCTCAGCTGGCCACCGCAAAGCCACAAGAAGTTGGCATAAAGATCGACACTATCCTTGACTTAGCAAGTGAAATTCCGTTCGCTTCATCTCGAGATTTTGCGGAAGTTATTATAACCGATGCACTGTATGAAAGAAAAAATTTCGAAGACATGATCTCTCGACTGGAGACCTACTACAAGTCGAATGCAGGCTCGCCCCATTTGGGACATTTTAAGAATCGAATTGTGCAGGGAATTGTCGGGCAGTTAAAAGAAAGTTTAGACAATCCTAACAAAGTAAACACATTACGAATCTTTGCAAAGAACTCAGATAGTTGGTTAAAAAACTCAAGCCGCTCGGACGTACCTTATATTTTGGGTATGGGTTACTTCCGATTGGGGCTTTATAAAGAGTCGGCGCGCGAGATTGGCTTAGCTTTAAGCCAAGTGGAAGGACTATCTGACATTGAAAGAATTCGATTAAAGGCGTTTGAAGAACTACCGGCAATCGACATTATGAGATTTCACTATTCTAAAGCTCTTTTTGAATCGGGGGAGCTACTCAAGAGCTACGAAGTGCTCGATAAAATTAAGGGGTCTACAGAGTTCAATGATGAACAGCGAGCTGAGGTGGCGACTCTGCTGGCGCAAATTCAAGAAAGACGTGGAGATTTTAACTTATCTGATGCGAAAGTTGTCGAAATGCTAAAGGCTAACGAAGGAGTGACGGATAATGTTGTGAGAGTTGTGCTATCAGTGGCACAAAATCGTTGGAACAACAAAGATCGTCAGGGTGCGCTCGACCTTTTAAAGATGAGTCAAGAGCAAATGTCTGTAGACTCTGACGAGCAAAAACGTGCTCTTACTGACATCACAAAAAGACTTCATGAATATCAAATCCAAGAAGGCGAAGTTTTGCAAGCGGCCGCCACAATTGAGAGATGCCTCAATAAACTTGGAGACACCACGCAAGTGCCAGAACTCAAATTTCTTTTGGGAAAGAGTTATATACAGATGGGGGAGATCCGTCGCGCTGAAGAAATCTTCCAAAAGATTGATGGCAACGAAGCTAGTTATTGGAGCTCTTTAGCAAAAGATCAAATGAACCAAGTTAACTTCGAAGATAGCTACAAAAAGTATCTTAAGAGAATTCCGGCACTCTCTGACTTCAAGAAGAGTTCGGCCAAAAAACAGGAGGCAAAGCCTTGAATCAAGAAATGCTCACCGTTGATCCGAGAATGATTCGAATACTTCGCCTGGCAGAAAATGTGGCTGCGAGTAAGGCTTCTGTTCTTATATCCGGAGAAAGCGGAACAGGGAAGGAGTTGCTTGCGAGGTTCATTCATTCAAAGAGCCAACGTTTTTCAGGACCCTTCGTCGCCGTCAACTGTGCCGCAATCCCGTCAGGGCTGATAGAAAGTGAATTGTTTGGGCACGAGAGAGGTTCATTCACAGGTGCAATCAATCAACATGCTGGGCAGTTCGAAGCAGCCCACAACGGGACGCTTTTTCTCGATGAAGTTGGAGAGCTCCCACTAGAGGCTCAAGCAAAAATTTTGAGGGTCCTTCAAGAGGGGGAGCTTCGGCGAGTGGGATCATCCTCGATCCGCAAAATAGACGTAAGAGTTCTAGCGGCGACACACCGCTCGTTAACAGAGATGATACAAAAAAAGGAATTTAGAGATGACCTTTACTATCGACTGAAGGTCGTCCAGTTTGATTTGCCGCCGCTCAGAGAGCGTCCGGAAGATCTCAAAAGATTGGCCAGGCATTTTTTAGCGGTATCGTGTGAAAGCAATGAACGAGGACTTAAAACGTTTAGTACCGATGCATGGAGACTCTTGCTGTCTTACTCTTGGCCTGGAAACATAAGAGAGCTTCAGAATGTGATTGAGAGTTCTGTGTTGTTCTCCCAGGAACCCGAAATACAGCCTCACGATCTACAAATCACAGCAGAAGAAGAAAATGGCAATTTTATTTCTCCCGGAATGAAGCTAGAAGATGTTGAAAGAATTCTCATCATTAAAACACTAGAGTTTACAAATCAGAACCGCACCCAGGCCGCCGACATTCTGGGAATCAGCATTCGCACACTACGAAACAAGATAAATGAATATCGTACACAAGGAGCGCTATGAACCGACTGTATGACAAAACAATTGACGGTCTTTCTCGGTCGCTTGATCTCAGGCTTGCGAGGCATGGAGTTACTACGTCAAATATCGCGAACGCGGAGACTCCAGGGTACAAAGCCAAAAAAGTTGACTTCGAGGCAGAGCTTAAACAAGCGCTCGATCTAGACGGACTTGGTCCCAATCGAATCACTGACGCCGGTCCAATGAGAGATCATCAGACCGAACTACTGTCGGTAAAGCCCGATGTCTATGACAACCCAGATGCGGAAGTGTCGCCTGACGGAAACTCGGTGAACCTTGAACGGGAGATGGTGGAGCTTGCCGAAAATAACCTACTTTATCAAACATCCGTTGAGCTAATGCGTAAAAAACTTGGACAGCTTAAATACGCGATTAGTGAGGGTGGTAGGTAATGGATTTTTTAAGTGGAATGAGAGTATCTTCTAGCGGAATGGCTGCTCAAAGAAAGCGACTTGATACGATTTCGTCAAACATTGCCAACGTCAATACCACTCGCACGGCCGAGGGAGGTCCCTACCGAAGAAAAGACGTTGTTCTTGTCTCTGTGCCTGACCAGAAGACATTCGGAGAAATTTTAACTGATGAGAGTCAGAGGGCGGTTTCACAGGTCCAGGTGGACGACATTCACATTGATCGCGGAGCTCCTTTGTTGAAATACGAGCCAAACCACCCAGATGCGAATGCACAAGGTTATGTAGCCTACCCCAATATTAACGTGATGGAGGAAATGACCAACATGATTCAAGCCACAAGAAGCTACGAGGCCAACGTCTCGACAATGAATGCCACAAAGAAAATGGCATTAAGTGCACTAGAAATAGGTAGATAATCTAGATAAAATAAGAATGAGGGATTGGCCATGGATGGCTTAAAAATTGGATTGCCGAGCACAGTAAGACTTCCCGGTATTGAAGGGAAGTCCATTGGTAGCTCTCAAGATTCTACTGCATTTGCGAGCACTCTTAAAGATGCCATTACATCTGTAAATTCTCTTCAAAAGAATGCTGACCTTTCGGCACAGAAGCTTGTTGCTGGCGACCGCCAAAGTTTACACGAAACGATGGTTGCTATGGAAAAGGCAGATATTGCTTTGAGGCTCATGGTTCAGGTTAGAAACAAACTCATAGATGCGTATCAAGAGATCATGAGAATGCAGGTATGATTAAAGGGAGGCACGCTTGCAGCGGTTAATTACTTCGCTCGTTATTCAGTTCAGAGAATTCTATAAGAATCTCAGCCCGGCTCGCAAGTGGGCGGTTCTGCTCTCTCTTGTTTTAGTATTTACCACCGCGGCATTCTTGAGTCTTATGCTGGGCAAAACAAACTATGTGACATTCCTTAAAGATGTGCCTGGCGATCAGATGCCTCTCATTATGACGAAACTTAAAGAGAGAAACATACCATTTCAGATTGGGGGCGAAGGCAATACAGTGTTGATTCCGCCTGAGTTTATTCCGACAACTCAAATGGCGATAATGACCGACCTGGGATCAGCGAACATAGGCAACTTGGGATTTGAGCTTTTTCAAAAACAAGATTTCGGCACAACTTCTTATGTTCAGAGAATCAATTATCAAAGGGCCTTGCAGGGCGAGCTCATGAGGGCCATAAATACATTGGATGTCATAGCGAAGAGTAAGGTTATTCTCGCGCTTCCGCCGAAGAAAACATTTCTCGAAGAATCAGAAAAGCCAAAGGCCAGCGTCGTCCTTGACATCCTGCCCGGCAAAAGCCTAACCAAAGATCAAGTCAGCGGGATCACTTACCTTGTGTCGTCGGCAGTCGAGGGTTTGAGCCCGGATAGCGTAAACGTTGTCGACTCGAAAGGGCGCCATCTTAGCGACAACAAATACGACAGTGATCTTAATCTTAGCAATGATATGCTCGAGCTAAAAGAAAAAGCAGAGCGGAAGTTAGAAGAAAGAATTGAAAGTATTCTCGGAAAGGTTGTTGGGGAAGGTCGAGTCATTGCGCGTGTGAGCGCGAAGATGGATCTACGCAAGATCACAGCGATTGAACAAACTGTTGATCCTGATAAGACTGCCGTGTTACAGACTCGCACCGAAGAAGAAAAGCTCAATGGCAATCGAACTACGCCGACTGGTGTGGCGGGAGCTCGAGCTAATATCCCTGGGGCGGATGAGGCTGGCCAAGTCGGTTTTAGACAGGATGTCGCGAAAGAGGCAAAAGTAACCCAATATGAAGTCCCCAAAACAGTTCGCAATATAACAGAAACCCCTGGGCAGATAGAAAAACTAACTGTTGCCGTGCTTGTTGACGGCGTGACTTCAGTCAACACGAAGGACGATGGAACAGTAGAAGAGGCATGGCAGCCAAGACCCTTAGAAGACATTCAAAAGTACGAAGCCCTGGTGCGAAACTCTATTGGATTCGATGAGCAGCGCGGCGATGCCATAAAAATAGAGTCAATGCAGTTCAATCAAGAAGACTTTAGAGAGTCTGAACAATTGCTGAGTCGGCTAGAGCGAAGGAAACTAATTACCTATATCTTTAAATGGCTAGTTATCGGTTTGAGTCTTGCAGTCTTCTTCTTTTTAGTACTTAGGCCATTCATGAAATGGGTCACCGAAAGCTTTCAAGAATCTGTCGATGACATGCTTCCTAAAACCATTGAAGAGCTCGAAGAGTTGCAGTCGGTTGATGGAAGTCTGCCTGGGATGAGTGCAGCCCTGCCAATGATTGAAGACTCAATCGACCCAGACAAGGCTGAATCCGAGCTGTTGAAAGATCGAATTATGTCGTTGGTAGAAAAGGATAACGAGAAGGCAGCAAACGCACTAAGTTTGTGGTTGGTGCGAAAAGACTTTTAAGTTGGGGGTAAGGCTTGGGCGTTAAAAAGATTGAGAACTTAAAGTTTGAAGATTTGCGAGGATTTGATAAGGCAGCAATTCTTGTTAACTATCTGGGGCCCGGGGCTACTCGATCTTTGTTTCGCTTCTGCGATGACAACGATATCAGAAAGTTAGTGAGTTTGATGGGTCGGTACAGAGTCGTGCCAGTCAATGTCACAAAACGCGTCCTTGAAGAGTACTATGAAATGATTAGTGAGTCTGAGGACTATATTTTCTCTGATGACGTATCTAACAAAGACAACATAGTTGAGGCGGTTGGAGAAGAAAGAGCTCGGGGAATTCTAGGCCACTTGAACGTCGGCGGCTCCGGAGCAAGAAGCCTTGAGTCGTTAGAGGTCGTTGATGCAAAGTCCTTGGCGAACTTTCTCATCAATGAACATCCGCAGACAATTGCCGTTATACTTGCACACTTGGAGCCAGAGAAGAAAAGTGAGGTGCTCAAGAGATTGCCAGAGACACTTCAGGCTGAAGTTGTGCTACGTATGGCTAATTTAGACTATGTGGATCCAGAACTGATTAATGAAATCAATAATGTATTAAAAGATGAGCTCTCTAACATGGGAACTGTTGAACAAGCTGCGCTTGGCGGTGTTCAACCTGTAGCGGAAATGTTGAACGTCATGGATAAGAATACAGAAACGGCCATCATGGGTCGCTTAGAAGAGAAGGATCCCATACTCGCTGAAGAGATTAGAAAGCTTATGTTCGTTTTCGAAGATATTGTCAAAATTGATGATAAAGGCATCCAGTCACTTCTTAAAGAAGTGCCCAATGACAAACTTCTTTTGGCCCTTAAAACTGCTACAGACGAAATTAGAAACAAGATTTTCAAGAACATTTCTCAGAGGGCAGCACAATTGCTAAAGGAAGATTTAGAAAATATGGGTCCCGCAAGACTTTCGGATGTGGAGCAGGCTCAGCAGGTGATTGTGAATACGGCAAGAAAACTTGAACAAGAAGGCAAGATCTTAATTGCTCGTGGTGGTTCGGAGGATGCGCTTGTCTGATAAAGGACCTAAAGAAGCAGTGAGGCCAGCAGTTTTGGTAGCGAAGTTTGAGCCACCAAAGCTCGAAGGGGGCGCGAGAGCAAAGAGGCCGATAGACTCGAAGGAAGAGTTTCGAATGAGTAGCCTGCTTGCTGATCGGCTTCATTTCTCTGAGTTAGAGCAAAAGAAGCTTGAAGGTGAGATTGAGAAACTGACGGTCGAAAAGATGAAAGGCATAGAGGAGCAGGCCTACAAAGAGGCCTACAGCTTAGGCCTTAAAGAAGGCAAAGAAGATGCCTACGTTGAGGCAAAGGAACAAATTAGTTCTGATCTAAAGGCGCTCGCTGACCTCGTCGCAAAAATGAATCGCCTTAAGAGTGATTTGATTCAATCAGAGGAAGGTCAGATCATCCGACTAACCTATGCCATTGCGTCGAAGATTTCTTTTCAGAAAATCGAAGAGGATCCGGATCTGATTAAAGAGCTACTTAGGGCAGTCGTCGAAGATATAGGCGACGAAGAACAGGTGAATGTTGAATTGTCAGAGAAAGACTTTGAAACAGTTGAGCGCCTAAGGGCAAGTTCAGATTCTGAGCTCGACTTTTTAAATCGATTCCGTTTTTCGAAATCGGAAAAGATTAAAAAAGGTGGATGTTACATAGAGACCAATCACGGGTCGATTGATGCAACTATTGAAGAAAGACTCGCGAGGGCTTGGGACTTGATTGCTCAAAGGCGTCCAAAGATCCGTGACAATGTAGCTTAGCAAAAAAGGTGAATTTTGAGCGAAATCGATAATGTTGAAAAGATAAATTCTGCATTCAATTTGGGCCGAGTCGAGAGAGTTCTCGAGGGACAAAAGCTCTATCTTGAGATCGGTAAAGTAACTAAGATTGTGGGTTTTTTGATTGAAGGATACTTACCTGGAGCCCTCCTGGGTAGCTTGTGTGAGGTCTACCACTCTTTAAGTAAAGAACCTGTGCCTTGTGAAGTCGTCGGGTTTAGGGATCGGCGCGCTTTGCTTTTGCCCTTTCGAGACCACCGAGGTGTCGGCTTAGGTAGTCGCATTATCTTGCGCAATTCGATAGCGACGGTGGGTTGTGGCGCGGCCTTGCTCGGCAGAGTGATCAACGCTTTGGGTGAACCAATTGATGGCAAAGGACCATTAGAAGATTTGGTGGATTTTCCGCTCTATAGAAGTGTTGCTAATCCAATGTCTCGGGAGCCAATACGCGAGCCAATTGACATTGGCGTGAGGGCTATCAACGCCTTTGCGACAATGGGCACTGGTCAAAGGATGTCGATAATGGCTGGTTCCGGAGTTGGAAAGTCAGTGCTCATGTCGATGGTCGCAAAGAACTCAAAGGCTGATATCAATGTTATTGCCATGGTGGGAGAGCGCGGACGAGAGGTGCGCGAGTTTATAGAAAACGACCTGGGCGAAGAGGGGTTAAAGAAATCTGTCATCGTAGTTGCTACCGGTGATGAGAGTCCACTGCTTCGGATGAGGGCGGCATTCGTAGCTACTGCCGTAGCAGAGTCGTATTGCGACTCGGGGAGTGATGTCCTGCTTATTATGGATTCTGTTACGCGGTTTGCGATGGCCCAGCGAGAAATCGGACTCACCGTTGGTGAGCCGCCAACAACGAAAGGGTATCCTCCAAGTGTTTTTGGGCTTCTACCTCGTCTGCTGGAAAGGGCCGGTTCCTTTGAAAAGAAAGGAAGTATTACCGGACTCTATACGGTCCTTGTTGAAGGAGACGATATGGACGACCCAATCGGTGATCAGGTTAGGTCAATTGTTGACGGACACATTGTACTCGACAGGAGACTGGCAGAACAAGGACACTTCCCAGCCATTGATGTCTTGGCAAGTACAAGTCGCGTTCAACGATTTGTCGTAGACGAAAGAAAAATAAGTCTGAGCCGAGAATTAAGATCGCTCATGTCAGCTTATCAAAAAAGCGAAGATCTCTTTCAAATTGGTGCTTACAAAAGAGGAAATGATGCCCACCTTGATCGAGCTGTCGACCTTAAAGGCAAGATTGACGATTTTCTCAGACAGTCTGAAGGAGAGCCAACCAATTTAGAAATCGGATTTGATGAAATCGAAACAATTCTTGCGAGTTCGGAGGGTAGGTTGTGAAAAACAAACCTTTCGAAAAACTGATATCTATCCAGACGAGACAAAGAGACGTTAAGAGAGCTGAGTTTTCTGATGCAAATCACAAAGTGGAGTTGCTCAATCGAAAGGCATTTGATTTAAAAAAGAATCTGGATCGTTCCTACTCAGATAGGAGCAAGGGATCAGAGGGAAGTTTTGCGCCAAACCTCCTGCTGCTTCATTCTGATTTTGATGAAGGGCAAAAAGTTCGAATAAATAGACAAAATAAGACTATTAAGGCGGCCAGCGAAGAAGTGATGAGGCTTAAAGAGGAATTGATTGAAGAGCAGAAAGTGCTCAAAAGTTATGAAATTTTGCAGGCACGCAGGATAGAGGCCTGGAAAAGAAAGATGGCAAAGAAAGAAACAAAGAGGCTGGATGAAGTGGCCTCGGCACAGTTTATAAAGAAGGTGGAAGATGAGCACTGACTACACAGATTTTTTCAAAAAAGTGCGAAAGAAAAATTCTAAGAATCGACAGAAGGTGCAGTTAAAGCCTGTGGCCTCAAAGGGGAGACGTTCCCAGCCAAAGAAGCAGGGCCAGTTTCCGATTATTGAGCTATCAATGGCGGTTGTCTTGTTGGGAGCGGGCCTTTGGTCATTAGATAATCTTGAACTCGTTGAATCCTACTTTAGAAGAATTCGTATCGGTGCTTTCTCTGATGTATTTGCAGAGGATGGCCCATCGACGCCCAAGAGTCAGCCTAAAGCCAAGGCAAATATGTCCAAGTCTTCAGGCGCGAACACGGCAAGTAGTTCCTCGACCAACAATGATTTAGAAAAAAAGGCAAACCCTTCTAAAGTGGAGTGGAGTGAGGCAGAGATAGCTGTTTTCAATAAGTTAGAGCATAAAAAAAGGGAGCTGGACGATCGAGAACAAAAATTGGTCGAGTTGGAGAGCGATTTGCATAAGAGAGAGGTAGAGATAGAAAAAAGGCTAAAGGAGTTAGACGTCTTGCGAAGTCAAATTTCCACCCACCTAGACGACCGAGTGAAAGCAGACAAAGAGAGAGTTGAAAAGCTCGTCGAGTTTTACTCGAATATGAAGCCGCAGAGTGCGGCGCAGGTGTTTGAAAAAATTGATGAGGCCCTAGCCGTAGAAATTCTGGAAAAAATGAAGAAGAAAAGTGCAGCAGATATTATGAATCTTATCGGTACAGATAAAGCACAGCGTCTTTCTGAAAAACTTGCGGGGTATATGAGGAAGTGAACGTATCGGCGGCATCCAATCTTAACAAGCTAGCTCCTCTTACGGTAGAAACTGCCGCCGTATCCAAAGGAGCGCTTGAAAGGAATTCGCAGACAACAAGCTCAGTTCCCCCGCGAACCGGAAGTCGAGGTGAGGGGTCGCAAAGCTCAAGCAATGATTTCTCTAAAACTCTTTCAGAAAAACGTCAGTCGGTGAAGCCATCCGAAAAAGAGCAATCTGGCCATTCTTTGTCTGACTCTAAAATAAGATCTCAGCACCGAGAAGCATCTACTGATGAATCAAGAAACAAAACTAGCCAGTTACCAAATCAGTCCACTCATAAACCTGCGAGAGAATCTCACGCTGAAGTGCCGAATAAGACTTTAGAAGAGCAGATGAGCTCTGAAGAAATGAAATCCTTGCAGGTACGGTCACCTGCCCAGCAAACAAATACTGGTGTTGCGGCCGACCTAATGGAAGACGCCCCTATAGAAGACGCTCAGGTCGTAGAGGATTTTGTCGAAGAAGTTGAAAGAGAATTGGGAGTGCCCTCTTTTCTGGTTTTGGCAGCTATGAGTCAACTCGATCCCAACACTCTGGCGGATGATCCCGAGCGCGGTGTAGACGAGTTGTCTCAATCTCTTCAACTCAGCGGCGACGACACCGAGAACCTAGCCGAAATGTACAACAAGATGTTGAGCAGAATGGCGACCAAGGATTTCGACGGCTTTCTAAGTGATAAAGACCTTGTGGCAAACATGGATGTTCAAGATGCGCGATTTGCTAAGCAGCAGCGACAACTTGGCGAACTGACCGGGCTTCAAAATAACTTCTTTGTCGACGCCAAACTGTCGCAGAACGCCCCAAAGGCTTCAGATGAAACGCTGGTTATTCGAACGACACCTCAGGTAGCAAGTGTGGTGTCTGGCAAAAATGGCATGGCCGAAGTCGCATCGGGTGGTTCTGGTGTACAGCCAAGTACCTTGATGGCGGCTGCTGCCGTGACAGGTGGAAAGACCATTCAAGACTTAGACCACATGGGTGATTTGGAAATTGAATCACTAGAAGTTGAATCAGTTGCTCCTTCTGAATTTGAGGAATCGTTGAATTTAAATGATAAGAAAGTTCTTTTAAATGAAACTGCGGGCGGTCGCCAATCAATTATGAATGTCCGGGCAAAGAACAATTACCTGAGGGCAGCAGGCGGCAATGGAGGCGCAACGCCAATGTCGTCTGAGGCGGGTGGAGCTGAAAACCTGAATGGTCTTGATCAGGCAACAGAAGCTAAGCTGAATGAGCTTTTGACAAAACTAAATGCGAATTTGCAAGATCTATCGGAGTCTCCGCAAAGTGAAACTTTTGATTTAGGTGAGTCTGGCCTTACGTCAAACGCTGCAGGCTCCGCGGAAGGAATTGACGGTGAGACTGCCATCATTAACGTGAGCCATGCTAAACCAATGGCTGTCGGTGGGGCAGGCGAAATTCTCTCGAGTCGAACAGATTTCCGTGTAGCAAGCTTAGAAGAACAATATCAAAATATTCAGCAAGTTATGGATAAGGCGCGAGTCTTGGCGAATCAGGGCGGCGGTGAAATGAAAGTCAAACTTGCTCCGGAGGGGCTTGGTAACGTCGACTTAAAAGTAAAGGTGGAGAGTGGACAGGTTCAAGTCGACTTGCTAACTGATACGCCAGAGGCCAAAAAGCTCATTGAGTCAAACCTAGGGGATCTGAAGTCAAATCTTGAATTGCACAAGCTGAGTTTGGATAAGTTCAAAGTAAATACGGCAGACAGGGCTGAAACCCAGCCGGATCTTAACCGCGATACAGGCCGTGAGAATGCCAGAGAATTTTTAGGAAGTTTCAAAGATTTTAACCAATCGTTTCGAGAGGGTTTCTTTGGTATTCCTCAAAGGGAAGGTATTGATAGAGTGGGCGATGAGGCCGCTCAAAAGAAGCCCGAAGATATAAGACCTGCCAATCGGCCACGTAACCAGAATGGGATTCACTTAGTTGCATGATTAACGTAGCAAGATCGACCAAAACATATTCTTCTGCTCCTCAAGAACCACAGTTTCAAAAGGACACTCGACAATTTGTTGGTGCGGGCGAGCAGAAAAAACATTTTGACGACAAAGACGTAGGGCAAGTTCTTAACGAGATTGCGGATCCAAACTACCAGCCTCCCAAAGCGCGTCAGGGTGTCGGAGACTCTGAAATGGGCAAAGACGCATTTTTTAAGTTGATGCTAGCACAAATCAAACACCAAGATCCTACGAACCCCCTTCAAAGCCATGAAATGGCGTCTCAGTTGGCTCAATTCACCAGCTTAGAGCAGTTGTTTAATATAAATGAGGGTCTGCAGGGGCTCAAAAAAGTTCAAGAGCCAACTTCAAATTTTCAAGCATTGAATTTTATTGGAAAGAGAGTTGTCGCCGATGCTTCTCGCATTCAGCGACAACCAGGCGACAAGGTTCACGACGTTTCGTATCGACTCCCCGCAAATGCTCAAGAGATTAAAATACAAATTACTGATAAGTCCGGCAAAGATGTGCGAAACATCAAGCTAGCAGCTCTAAAAGAAGGTGAACATAAGTTCACCTGGAATGGCATCCAAGATAATGGTGAGGCGGCTCGTGCGGGAGACTACAGATTTTCAGTCTCTGCAGTCGGTGAGGATGGCAAAAAACTCTCAATTCAAAATAGAGTGGAAGGTACTGTAACCGGAATCAACTACTCAAAGGAAGGTCCTTTGCTTCTGGTCGGCGATCAGGCCGTTCGCTTGACAGACATTTCACGTTTGGAAGACGCCTCTCTTAAAGAAAGCACGCAGACTGCTAAACAAGTGTCGACTCAACCACCGAGTGCGGTAAATGCAGCAGAAGGTAGTATTGATAGCAGTAGTCTAAACGTCCCAGGTGCTCCACCGGAAATAGAAGGTGAGCTTGGGCCAATTATAGAAGAAGGAGGTAACAATGGTTGATATCAAACCCATTTCATCTCCGCAGTCTTCGGTAGGTAGTGTTGCTCCTAAAAGTGGCTCTGAAATTACGAATGGGCCGAACTTCAGCGATGTTTTAAAGGGGCAAGCTGAAAAAACAGCGGAAGCAAAACTACCTACGACCTCTCAAAGTGAAGGTTTGAAGTTTTCAAATCATTCTATCGAGAGAATGAAGTCGCGCGGAATTACGATGGGGCCTGATCAGATCGCCAAACTCAATGAATTAGTAAATAAGGCCGCAGATAAAGGCTCAAAGGATACTTTGGTATTGATGGGTGATTCGGCCCTCGTAGTGAGTGTGACAAATAGGACAGTTATCACAGCAATGGACAGAGAAGCATTAAAGGAGAACGTGTTTACGAATATAGACAGTACAGTAGTGCTCTAACTTATTAAATATGAGAGGCTGGACCTAGCAGAGTAAAAAGAACATATGTTCTTTTAGCTTGAAAAGGGGGTCTCTCCTTAACCCCGCTGATTGACTGACGCGGGAATCAAGGAGGATGGGATGAGTGTTCTTTCATCTCTTTACACAGGTGTATCTGGATTAGCAGCTCAGGGTGAAGCGTTGGGTGTTGTGAGTGACAACATTGCCAATGCCAACACGACTGGATTCAAAACAAGTCGTGCTGAGTTTCAAGACATTATCGCGAAGAACCTGAAGGGTATTCTAGGCGGTAATCAAATTGGTCGCGGTGTTAAGATCGGCGCAGTGAACCCAATCTTGTCACAAGGTAACATCGATTCCACCGAAAAGGCGACAGATCTTGCGATTTCGGGCGATGGCTACTTTGTTGCTCGTGGTTCGGATGGAGAGTCTTTTACAAGAGACGGATCCTTCAAATTTGACCGAGAAGGTTTTCTAATAACAAATGATGATCAACGAGTGCAGGGATTTGAAATAGATGAAAAGGGAACGGTTGTTAATAAAATTGGTGATATCCGTTTTCCACGAGCGCTTGTGCCGGCCAAGGGTACATCAGAAGTCAACATTTCGATGAACCTTGATTCTCGAGCGGAGATAAAAGCCGAGTTTGATCCGAAAGATCCGTACAACACTTCCCAGTACTCAACTGGCGTTGAGATCTACGATTCGCAAGGCAACAAACACCTTGTTACAATGTTCTTTAACAAAACTGCAGACAGAACATGGACTGTTCGCGGCTTGGTTCCGGGTCAAGAAATAGAAGGTGGCACTGAGGGTGAGATGTCTCAGGTTCTTCAAGGGCAAATCACATTTACAGTTGACGGTAAGCTTGACACTGAAGAAGTGACTGAAACAGCCTTCAATTTTAAGGGGGGAGCTCTTCAGGATCAACAGATCAAGATCGATTTCGGTGATGCGATCACCACGGATGCCGGCAAGGGCATTGTTGGTTCAAAGCAGTACGGTAAAGAGTCTGATGTGATTACCTGGAACCAGAATGGATCGGCCGCAGGTACTATAACAAACTTGTCTTTCAGTGATGATGGTCGACTCACGGCTTTGTACAGCAACGGACGGGCTGAAGATTTGGCGATGATCGCTTTGGCAAAGTTTGAAAGCGCTGAGAATTTGTTCAAGGTTGGTAATAACCGATTTAAAGAATCGAGAGATTCAGGTACCGCTTCAATCGGTCGCCCCAATTCATCGGGGCGAGGCAAGCTACTTGCGAAGTCTCTTGAGCGATCCACGGTCGACCTTGCGAATGAGTTCATCAATCTGATTCAGAACCAAAGGGGATTTCAGGCTAACGCCAAAACTATAACTACGACTGATGAACTCTTAGCTGAGATTATCAACTTGAAGAGATAATTAGCTGGGCGCTCTACCGTTAATACCAGAATTTACCAGATTTCATTTTGGTAATAGCGGATAGGAAGTTTGTTAAATCAAGGCTGCCTAACGGCAGCCTTTTTCAGTTGCCGATCACGGTTACGGAAAAGCGTCCGCAAGATACGCTGCCGGTATCCGTTCTGACTTCCGAGTCAACCCACCAGACGCCCGGTGTGATGCCCGTATAGTTAATATCATAAACAGAATTGCTTGCCGCTAGCTCTCCTTGCTCAAAGAAATCGCGCACGAAACCATTTGGTTCGGTAGCTCTCCAGAAAAGAGGGCCATTCGCAGAGCCTCGTCGAGTGAACTTTAGCAGAGTACTCACAGACAGTCCGACTTTGTTTGCCACGAGTCCGTTTTGACTAAGCTCAATTGAACATCTGGGTTTCGCTAGAAATTTCGCTGCAACAATATTGCTGATCAACCCGTCGGGTCGCTTGACCTGAATTTGGCAATTTCGATCTTCCGTCGGGCTTTCGATGCGCAAATTGATTTGTCGAATTCCTGCCTGGCCCGCTCCATCGACGCCATCGTACACCTTCTCAATCAAAGAGCAGTCGCTGACAATGTTATTGTCGCCCTTTTCAGAAAAATTACTTCCTTTGATGACAACATAGGAGCGGTTTTCTGATACAATCACCCTATCAGTATAGAAATGAGACAAATATGGTGCTGGTTTAGCATGGGTTTCGGCTACTCCTGTTGCTATATTTGAAAGGACCGTTTTCTCACCTCTTAAGAAGGTAAAGGTAAAGTCGCAAACAGATTGGCTTACTTCTTTCATTCGAAAGTCGACAGTCGCTTTGCTTTCAATGATTTGTACTGGCCCACAATTCGATTCGATTTTAACCACCGTAGCATAGATATGACCCCAAGCTCGAAGCAGAAAGCCGGTTCGGTCTTGACCTACTTTTTCGACGCGAGTAATTCGGTTTGTAGACCATTCAGAGGGTATACTGAGTAGAACTGATCCCACCTTATTACTTTGGCTGAAGAGATCAATAGTAGTGACCATAAAGCCTGCGACCATGTTGGGAATCTCTATTAAAAGTCGATCACTTGATTGCTCAGAAATAGTAGCATCGTCGAAACTTCTCTTTACAAGAGTAACCCGATTCAAATCGATTCCTCTGAGTTCAACGAAAGCCCTGCCCGGTAATCTCGAATTTCTCCAAGCAGCCTGAGCTGTGATTTGGACCGGTTCGACGGTGATATCCTTACAAGTAGTCTGGCGCCCAGCGTGCAATGCATCGAATGCACTCAGTCTCATATTGAAATAGTAAAGCTGGGATGTGTAAGACTCGGCCCTTTCGAAACGACTGGAAACTTGATCCCACAGATTGAGCATCTCAGCCCTCGAGTCGAGATAAAGCGAGTTTTCAGGTTCACATTGAAGGTTTTGAGACTGGTTAGAGTAGTCTCGATAGATTTGGTCGAAGAGGATATTGGCCTGCTCAATCAGACAAGAGTCGGTGCGTTTGTTAGCCATGTCATCCACGCTCCATCGCCAGCCCCATGTACTAAAAGGTTCGCAGCTAGGAGTTGCGCCTGCGCTTAAAAGAAGGACATCTTGATTGGATCGAAATGAGATTTCGTCGTAAGGGAGACGATTTTCTTGCGAACCCTCACCATCAGAAGGTATTACCGCCTCGCTGTTCGCAGTGTCGCTAGAGCCTGCGAGATCGGTGGTCCTAGCCGCTTGGTATGGCGAGCAGGCCGAATACCCCAGTACGATGAATCCCAAAACAGTTGTAACTGAATAGAGAGCTCTTGTTCTCCACGATGATGCCATAATACCCCCCCAGGCAATCTGACCTTCCGTTGAAGCGTCCTATCATTGAACCAGCAAGATCTAAACCATGGGAGCACGATTGTATCGCCGCTCTGACAATTTTTGTCAGCCAAGCCTAGACACCTAACAAGAACTTGAACAGGGGTGATCAAAAACTAGACACTCGAAGGTCAATCCAATTTCAGCGAGCTATTTTTTTGCTCACAACTGGTTGGCTCGCAGCCCTTGCGTACTTTGTCTACCATTCGGAGATGACGATTTTCCCTATGGATTTTCCAGATTCAAGCAGTCTATGAGCCTCTTTCATATTTTCGGAATTGATCGGAGACATTGAGCGGAAAATTGTGGAGCGAATCTTGCCTTCGTCTACGAGGGATGCAATCTTCGAGAGAATTCTAGATTGCTCCTGCATATCTTCTGTCTGAAACAGGGACCGCGTAAACATAAGTTCCCAAGAGAACGTGACACTCTTTTTCATCATGATTGTTAAATCTAGCGGTATCGAACTTTCAACAATCGAAACAATCCTTCCAAACGGGCGGATGACTTCTTCCATTTGACTCCAGTATGTCGCAGTGTCGGCAGCATTAAAAATATAGTCAACATTGTCTACGCCTATCTTTTTTAAGCCCTCCGATAGTCTCTCTCTGTGATCGATCACCGAATTAGCGCCAAAAGATTTTACCCACAGAATTGTTTCGTCTCGTGATGCTGTTGCGATAACATTGAGGCCAGCAAGCTTTGCAAGCTGAATAACCATCGAGCCTACTCCTCCGGCCCCACCAACTACCAGAATGGTCTTTCCTGGGATGACTCTTAGCTGCTCGAATAGGCCTTCGTAGGCTGTCAGGCTGGTGAGTGGTAGTGCTGCAGCTTCGGCGTCGCTGATCGACTTTGGCGCCAGAGCTACTAAGCGAGAATCCACTACGTGGTATTCAGAGGCCGCCCCGGGCCGATTGAGATCGCCTGAGTAGAAAACCCTGTCACCCACTTTAAGGTGGTCGACTTGATCGCCGATCTTTGAAATGATGCCGACAGCATCCCAAACGGGTATTTGAAGAGTTTCGTTTGTTATTTCGCGGCCTTTTCTTTGTTTGGTATCGACGGGGTTAAGTGAGACAGCAGAAATTCGAACTTCCACATCGAACCCATTTGCAGCCGGTCTGGGGAGTCGCGCTTCGATGAGGGCGTCTGTTTCTTCAATGCTAAGATTTTTTCTAAAACCTATAGCCAACATGAGAGGGGCAGTCAGCAAGCCGCTGCACTCTAAAGGGGCGGTGCTGCCAATTGCCCACGTTTGCCCCGAAAGGCCAAGCATAAAGACTGCGAATAATGGGAAGGCTTTCATCGTTATCTCCTTTTTTTGGGTTTTGCCGTAACTGCGATCGAATTTAGGTTCTAACTCAAAAAAGCACTGGAAATAATATAGAAAAATTGAATATAATTCTTTCCTATATGGAAAGAATTAAAATCACTGATCTGAGCCTTTGGGAATCCTTCTATTGGGTTGCCAAAAAGGGCAGCTTTAGTCGAGCAGCAGGTATCCTTAGAATCAACGGGCCACTCTTAAGCAAAAAAATCTCAAAACTTGAGGACAGCCTGGGTATTCGTCTTTTTCACAGAACTACCCGGCACGTCAGTGCTACTCACGAAGGGCGACAGCTCCTCTTGCAAGTGGAACAACTGCTTGAAAAAACGTTAGACATGGAAAACGCACTTAACGATCACTCCCGCGAACTTCGTGGAGTAATCACTCTGGCGTGTCTTCCCTCTTTTGCGGTTCGCGTACTGCCGAATATATTAGCCGCCTTCAAAGTGGAACATCCTCGTGTCTCCTTTGACATTCGCCTTTCCGAACAGATTGTCGATATCGTGGAATCAGGTGTAGATATTGCGATTAGAGTCGTAAGAGAACCTCAAGGCGCCGAGTTCGTACACAGAAAGATTGCGCCCAATGAACTTATCTTTTGTGCAAATGTAAACTATTTCCAAGGCCGTACGAGACCGCGGAAGCCGGAGGATCTAATTAATCACAACTTGATATTGCTTCCGGCCTATCTTGATCGAATGTTTTTGAACAATAGGAAGTCTTATTTGAGGGATTTCGTCAATGAAACATCTATTCTTACTGACAGTGGTCTGTTGGCAACGGAACTTACGCTAAAAGGCTTAGGAATTGGATTGCGTTCTCGGTGGGAGATCAAGGGCTTACTAGAAAGTGGTGACCTTGTACAAGTTCTGAAAAACCATCGAGTTGAAAGTTTTGGTGACGTGTATGCAGTTACATCTAGTAGGAAGTTCTTGTCTGGCAGGGTCGAAAAGTTCCTAGAATATCTCAAGAGTCATTTCAGGTGACATTTAGCTTTGTCGGTCAGTGGGGCGACAAAGAAAACAGCCTCTTACGGAGTGTTCAGCTCTTTAAACACCGCCATATTCTTTTCTTTTAGCTGCTCTAAGATCACAAGCACCAATGGTTCTCAGGTTCGAGTTCTGCGTGGAAGAAATAATTCAAAGTTTTATCTTAGCTTGAAACGATTTCAAGTAGCTTGAGAAGATCGTCTGGCACTCGCTTTTTCTGCGAATAAACTGTTGTGAAAGGAACTATATTCACTTCGCCAGCTTGCATTCCCGCCATTGCATCGCAATATCCATTAAGAAGTGCATCAATCGCGGCGCCCCCTAAACGTGTTGCCAGGTTTCTATCAAGTGCAGTTGGAGCTCCGCCTCTTTGCACATGCCCTAGAATACAAACTTTGGCGTCGAGGCCTGATTTTGCAAGTATCTCCTCGGCGATCTTGTAGGCACGTCCGGGTGTGGGGCCCTCTGCTGCTACAAGAATACTACTGAGCTTTCCGCGTGTTGAAGCCTGCTTGAGGCGCAGTATCGTCTTATCTAGATCGCACTCCGTTTCAGGAACAAAAACCTCCTCCGCCCCGCCGGCGATACCGACTTCTACCGCTATAAACCCAGAGTCACGGCCCATGACTTCAACTATGAAGAGTCGATCGTGGCTTGCCGCCGTATCTCGAATTCGGTCAATCGCATCCAGCGCCGTGTTAACAGCCGTATCAAAGCCAACCGTAAGGTCTGTTCCAAAAATATCGTTGTCGATTGTGCCGGGAATTCCTACGACCGGCATACTGTGCTCGTTCCAAAGCGCATGAGCACCTCGAAAGGAGCCGTCTCCGCCAATACACACAAGTGCATCGATCTTTCGTTTCTTAAGGCCCTGCACGGCTGCAGCTCGTACTTCAGGCTTTAGAAACTCCTGACTGCGTCCTGTTCTCAGAATGGTTCCACCACGCTGAATAATATTGGCCATAGATCTTAAGTTCAGCGGCTCAAACTCTTCCTTAATCATTCCATTGTAGCCTTGAAGGATTCCATCCACTTGAAGGCCTCGATGGATTGCTGACCTAACGGCTGAGCGTAAGGCAGCATTCATACCAGGAGCATCGCCGCCACTGGTAAAAATGCCGATCTTCTTTAAATTATTGGGGTCGAATGTTTGGATTGAACTGCTAGCTTGATTTGTCATACGTAGGGGAGCATAAAAAAAGGCTGGCAGTAATGCCAGCCTTATATTGAAGGCGTCTCTAATTAATACTTACTTTACAAGATTTTTAAATTCAGCACCTGGGCGAAACTTTGGGTACCAAGTAGCTGGAATCTTAATAGCTTTTCCAGTTTGTGGATTGCGGCCAGTTCTTGCTTTTCTCTTAGCTTTAGAGAAAGTTCCAAATCCAACCAACTTCACTTCGTCACCTTTTTTTACTGACTTGCGAACGATGTCGATAGTGCAATCAAGCATTCTTTCGACATGGGCTTTTGTTGACTTGGTTTCTGTTGCGATTTTCTCGATGAGTTCTGCTTTGTTCATGTTCTCTCCTATGTTGTGTCTTCTAATGAACCAATTGTTGCCTTCTTAAAGAGAATTGAAACTCGGCTGTAAATGCCCGTCAACACTATTTTTTGAAAGAATTACAAAAAAGTGGCGCCCAAGCCGCTCTAGACTCTGAATTACCAGTGAGGCTGTACAACATAGCCGTTTGCAATACCCAGCGTTCCACGTCCAAAAAGTTGATTTTTATAAAATACATTAACGCTTATGGGGTTCGTAGCTGCGGAGCCAAGGGGTTGACCACTGCCACTTTCTATACGCAGAACGGGCACTGATACCACGGTCGCTGTTTGTTGTTGAAGTGCAAACCCACCGTCCGAGAGCATAAAATAGATCATTTGAAATGGTATCGAGAAAAATCCGCCCATCGGCATAAAGGTGTTTTGGTTGCCATTTCCCAAATGATCAGGGATCGCCATCCAAGTTACATCCAGTAACTCTTGCTGGTTTGGACTCGTTATGTTGTTGCCCGTTAGTGTAAATTCGGCGCGATTGTCCCAAGAGTCACAACTGTAGCCACCAAATCCCCAATTCCAAAATGATGAATTGTTCGTACATAGATTGCCTTGGCTAGTTTCATATAGCATGTCCTGATAAACTTTTTGATTGGATATACTGTCTACAAAGCCCCTGAGAGAGCTACCTGGAGCTGCTTGCGGTGGGCGATATCCCGCCTGAGGATAGCATCGGTTATCGGCAGGGTTTCTACCAAAAATAGCACCTGGCATATTGGGGTTCTCAGCAACACAGGCCATGTCTTGGTTCAAGCAACCAATATCTGTGAGCACTTGTCCCGGACACTGCGCGATCTGGGGAGCAGCCGGGGCACCAGCGCCGTTATTGTCTTCATTCTTTCCACAGGCGACAAAAATCGTCGCTACTAAGGCCCCCATGGCCATCCTATTTAAGATGACGTTTTTCATTGGCAACACCTCCTCGTTACTCTGTAATTAATTCACGTATTGTGCCAGATCGAAAAGAGTTGAGTTAGATTTTCGCCGATGAATTTAACCGGTCGAATAAAAAGTCCTACACAGCGGCTAAATTATCTCTTTCTTATGTTTGTTTTCCTTACACTCGGTTTTGAGGCGCGGGCCTCCGTGGATCAGGACTCGCCAATGCCTCGTCAAGCAGCTAGTGCCTGCCAATTGTTTTCGAGTCTTTCGAGCTTTATGTGGCGATCGCCATTTGCAACTCCAGCCGACTTTCACTTAGAGGCTTTTCACGGGTGGCTCTATAAGAACGCTATCAAAGAGCTCGCCCAAAAAACACGATTTCGAGTGCTCGACATTAGAATAGACGGCGTCTTACCTCTAACTATCCAAGGCTCGTTTCAGGTAAACTACAAAGTCTACTATAGAGATGGCGCTCTATCTGAGTATGTAAGAATGCTTCCGCTGTTAGAAGTGAGTCACTCCGTGATTTGGACGCAAGACCTAAAGGGCGATGAAATCCGTTCGCTTCAGAAAGTAAAGTACGCCTCCGCACTAATGGCAGAAATCGATAAAGAAGAGGTTTATATTCAGATGGGCCGCAATCCAAGAAAGGCATTTGGAATGACGTCTCACGAATGGGAAATAGTTAAAGACATCCACCGCAAGTTTGGGAGATGAGCTCAGGCCTTTACTGATTGAGGTGTTCTGTAACTCTAAATAAGAGGAGTGTTGGTTTTTTGGCCTTCTGACAAAAGATTACATGATATTTATGGACATCTTGTTTTATCTCGAGGAACAAGGTTGGCCTGTGGTAAAATTCTGCGAAGCTCAGTTCCGCACTTCTCAGGGGAAACACCTTGTTTCTCAAGGATTTGAACTCGCCAATAAAAGTGGAGCCTGTTTATGAAGTATTTGTTTTTGATATTTTTGACGTGTTCGAGCGTAAATTCTTTTGCCGAACAAGTGTTCAATGAAAAAAGCTGTGAGCTCTTTTACTGGATATCTCCAGCGGCTAGCGCGTTTCGCGGAAATTCTTCAGCAATAGATTCGTCTGTCCCAAAAAGTCTTGGACCAGAAGTCGCACCTAATATCGAACCTTTGGCTCTTGAGGCTATCGAGGTCTTTTACTCTACAGTTTTAGAAGAGCAGTTGCATCTCGAAGGCAAGGCAGTACTGCTAGATATCGTATTAGAATCAGTTGCGCTTGATACCGAGAGCGGTCGTGCAGACGCTTCGAATGTTTCGACCAATCGAGAAGGCCAAGTAGGCAACGAGACCGGGAGTCAAACAGGTACGCGAGGTCACCGTTTAAATCTCAAGTATTCTCTTATATACATGCTGACAGAATCTGAAGAAACACAGAGTCCAGCAGCTTCGCAGTCGTCGAAGTCAGAAGAAGGTGAGCTCGAAGTGAATACCGGCGGCAACAATAGTAGAAGCGCAGAGGTTTCGAAGCCACTCATTAAGCTCTCTATTGCCTCGAAAGCGACACTCGGCTACTATAAAGCAAAGAGAGATCTAGGCCCAACCCGAGTGACTTTAGCTGGTGGTTCTCTTGAGAAAGTTAGCTACGTTCGGTCGATCGAAAATCAGTACCAAGCATTGAACTTGCTCGACATACCAGAGGGCCTCAGAATTCGATTTCAAGGCATGGAGGCATATGCACTGAATGTATTTGGCCAAAAAGCAGAAGCCACCGCTGTCTATGTAGCGGCCGTGGGTAATCAGCTACGCCAAAACACGAGGCGCTGGGTAACGGCTCTTTATCAGAAGCCGCAGGATAATAAGTTCGAGACTGTGGGATCGGAGTTTAAGCGTCATGTTGAAGAAGCAATAGCTCAGATTCAGAGTTCTTCGCCTCCATCTGTTCAACAAAGTCTGAGTAACACAGGAAATCAAGCGAGTGCCAGTAAGATTTCTGTTGAAGTCGAACAAGACGTTTCTAAGATTGTTTTCGGTTCATCGAGTTTTGAAGGTGGCCCGATCGCTGTACACACGCCTTTGCAAAAATCTCTCATCCAAACAGTCACGCAACTTGAAAAACTAATGAGAGCGCTCAACTCAGAATTTTTGAAAGATTACCAATATGCGAAGCAGGTGCGAATTGCAGAAACTTCGCCGAACTGGGAGCAGGACGTGTTGAGCGAGTTTGCTCCTCTTAAAGAAAGTGGATTGAGAGCTTCAGTTACCGACCAAGATGTTCTGATTTTTGCAGATGTGGTCAAGTTTTTGAGCGAAGAACTTAGAAAGATTGACCCTGTTTCGAACAACGAAGTGAATATGGTGAAGACCCTTCTCGAGCTTGCCACGCCTCAATATCGCGATCTAATGAGCGCGGCAGCGGGCCCTAGAATAACTCAATCATCAGATCGATAGCTTTAGCGGTTGTCTCCAGGTTGGCGTGGCTTACGCCTGTGTCCTTTATTAAAAATATTTGAGAACCTTCTTGTTGAAATGTTTTTAGCGGCCACAATTCAGTGAACTAAAAGTTCTTCCACATTTGAGAAGCTACAGGTAGGGAAGCCCTTTCGTTGTACTTTGCTGAAGGCTTAGAGTCGTACTTTACGTTTACGTCGCCTTTGATCTCAAAGTAAATCAACTGACCGATCGGCATACCTGCATAAATTCGTACAGGAAGCTTGACGGAAATTTCAAGTGTCCAATAGTTTTTAAAACCGACATCGCCCTTACCCGCTGTGGCGTGAATATCGATACCGAGTCTACCCGCGCTGCTTTTACCCTCTAAAAAGGGAACGTGCTCAAGGGTCTCTGTGTACTCTTGAGTGACACCCAAATAGAGTTGATTGGGCTCAAGTACAAACCCAACTGCTGGAATCTTAAAGTACTCCAGAGAATTTGCTTTCTTCGAATCGAGTATTTTCTCTTTATAAAGGGCGAGCGTTTCACCCAGGTGCACGTCGTACGAATTTGAACCCAAACACCTGGGGTCAAAGGGCTCAATGACGATAGAGCCTTTCTGTATATTCCGCGCAATCTCTTCATCAGATAAAATCATCTACCCCCCTTAAGATTGAAACCCATGAATTCGTCCGGAGCTAGACCATAGGAGGCCGGCCTATGGCTGTGAAGTCAGAATGCACCGTCTCAAAGTGAGAAACCCGCAACCTTGGCGCTTGAGTTGTAACCCCGAATCGGTGCTGCCAGTTTTATCTCAAGATGGGGCATTCCTATTCCGATACATTGATGTGGAGGCTTCCATGTTGGGTTCTGGATTCACTCGATGGTTTTTAGTCATTTCCTTGCTTACGGGCATTAGCGTCACCTATAAAAACTGCGCCCCGGCGGAGTTTCGTGTTCTGGAGAATACAGCGCCTCAAAAAAATTTTGGCGATGGCATTGAGCCGGGCGGAATAGTCGGCCCTCCGAACCTGCCTTGCGGCGATATTGCACACGGAGACGTCTTTGAAGAGGCGACCCGGGAGGAGTGGCGGGCGGGCGATTGCGGAACCAATGGTGGAAACCTTCAAATACATTATCGTATATGGTTGGAGTACGCGTGTAACTCCGGTACGACTGGCCGAACACAAACGCCTGCTCGCGAAGAAGAAATTGGTAGGCAAGGCGCATGCAACACGGAGCCCACGACCAATTGTGGCAGTCAGAGTAATGGCTCGGTGTGGACAGTTGATGCCGAGGTCAAAGAGCCTGCGATTTGTTTGTATCCGGGCAACTTGATGAATGTTTATACCGACAAAACTGAGTACCGCTGCGATCAAGGAATCATTGAACCCACAGGTAATACTCAAAGGGTGGGCCCCATACGTCAGGAGGGCTCCTGCGGAACTCCGCCTCCGGTGGGTTGCGGTGATCGAGCTCATGGAGAAATTTGGCAGGAGTCAGGTGATCCGGCTATCGCTGTTGGCGAATGTCTTTACGGCGGGAGTCTTGTAACCACCCATCAAACAAGCGTCCAGAAGACTTGTGACAATGGCACAATTTCTCAAATCGGAGAGCCTGAGCTCGTTGAGCCAGGAGTTACGACGGGGTCCTGCAACTCGGCTCCAACGACGAACTGTGCAGATATGGAGCACGATACTTCACGAAGCAAAGCGGACGGAGTTTTAGAAGTGCCGCAAAGCTGTCAGCACGGTGGTAATTTGGTCTTTTTGTTTGAGAGAATTATTAAAGATACTTGCTTCAACACTCAGATGACGACAGAAGTTTTGAAGGGCAATAAAATTGGTGAAACAGGGGCGTGCAATCCGCCGCCGCCGGCTTCTTGCGGCAATCATCCGCATGGCAGTACGTGGTGGCAAGATTCGGAAGAGAGAACCGAAGATGTCATCAATTGTACAAACAGCGAAAGCACAATCACTGAACTATTTAAGAAACAGGTGGAATATAGGTGTGACGATGGTTCAAGCAGTCTTACTGGGAACTCTCGCCCGGGAGATCTGGTGTCGCGAACAGGGGAGTGTCCACCGCCGGCAAGAGATTGCGGTGATGCCAGAAAGCATCTTGATGAGTGGTACATCGTTGAAGGAACAACAAAAGAACCAAAAGTTTGCGAATATGATTCTAGCGCCAGCTACTTTGATATCTACGCGCGAGAGATTCTTTATCAGTGCTTTGATGGAACCATCCGACCAAAGCCACAAGTCGATCCGCGAAAAGGAGAGTCACAAGGTACTGAAGGGTCGTGCGCCCCAAAAACTTGCGGCAATAATTCACATGGTTCCAGTTGGACGCAAATTGAAGGCGCGCCAATTAAAGTACCTGAAGTCTGCGCGCATGGTGGCAATAAATTTAAACTTTACGAGTCTCTGACTCAATACAGTTGTAACAATGGGCAGAGCGCAACGAGTGGAACCAGCCAAGGCAGTTTCATTGGGTACGAAGGAGCGTGCAATCCACCACCTCCTAAAGATTGTGGAAGTCGTAAGCATTTAACAACGTGGTACGAAGTTGAGGGCACTAGAAAGCAGCCTTTGAGTTGTCCTTACGGCGGGGTCCTCTACGGAATCTATCAGAACTTGGTTCAGTACCGCTGTGACAATGGCACTTCGACACCTACGGGTTTTCAAATACCAGGAAACCAAATATCAACAATTGGGTCTTGCGATGCAGAGCCTGCAAACCACTCGTGTTCCGGCATCGTTATTGGGCAGGAATGCGTAACGGGAGGAAGCGGAAGCAACTCTTGTCGACGTGTTGAGGTGAGTCCAGGGGAGACGTTAAATTGTCTTCCTCCACTTGATACTTCGTCGTCCTGGAGCTTCGCACGAGCGGAGTTTTATCACGCTACATATGGTGATCTGAATGATGATTGCACAAAGAGCTCTTGGACTTCTGGAATGTTCTCGTACTTAAAGAACAGTCCACTTCCGATGGGAACGCCGCTGACTTGCTTTGAGAACAGGGTTCAGCATTCGCCTTCTGATTCGGCTCCAAACTTCAATCAAGCTCCTGGCACATGCTTCCAAGGCGGAAACTCAAACCGCTTTGGATGGGACGGGACTTGGTGGAAAGACCTTGGAAGTGGTCCATGGTTTTGCAGGTACCCGAACAATCACAAGTGGCGCGTCAACTGTGTTTACAAAAGAACGTGCAACTGAGCCTGTCCCCTTTATTCTGAAGCTGCAAGACCTAGTCTCGCAGCTTGCCTCCGGGGTCAGTGATTTCGTGTACGTATTTTGGAACTTGTACCAAAGCACAAATGAAATACGTAGACGATCCAAACTTAGGAAACAAAAGAGCCTACTTCGAATGGAATGGCCAAGTCAGCGATCCAAGATGCCAAGTCTACTTTTGCAACGACGTCGAGAAATTGCTTGGCATCTGCAAGTACCGCTAGAGAATTTTAATAGACTTCGCCAATTTGCTACATGTCTTACTTGCGGTTAGGGTGGACTGCAGGCCCGTATACATTTCTAAAAAACTCAATGCCGTTTCTCTGATGACTCAATTTCACGTGTATTTCAATGTAGTTGTCGCCAATAGGTAAGCGATTTGAATTTTTAATCGCAAACGGTAACAAAATCTGACGCAACGGACTAATCAAGTGCACATCAGTTGCTCGCTTCACGGCTCTTCCGTTGTATTTCTCCGGCTCTATTGCTTGTTCAGAAATCCATTCATACACTTCATAATCGACAGAAAAAATTGTTGGCGGAAGATTATCCAGAAAGTTGTTCTTTGAGGATTCAAAAGTGATTTCAGCTATTTTAGCAAGTTCTTGACTTGTTAGTGGGGGGAATAAAACTAGGTGGTCAATTCTATTCAAAAACTCTGGTTTAAAAGATGCTTCAACAGAACTTTTATAAAGAGCCAAAAAACTACTCCCATTTGCGTCACCTCGAATACTTGATGCTTCTGATACTACGCTGACTTCTTCGATATCTTTAACAAAACCAATCGAGGTTTTTCGCTTGGCAATTTGCGCAGTGCCGGTGTTTGACGCAAAAATAAATACGGTCTTACCGAGATCCACGGTTTGGTTTTTACCGGTAGTGAAGTGCCCCTCAAGCACCGATAAAAATATATCTAACAAATCTTTCGCACCCAAATGAGATGCTTTGGATTTTTCGATTTCGTCGACTAAAACAATTGATACTTCACTCTTTTCACTAGTTACAGAACTCAGTTGACTGTTGCTAAGCATCGGTGGAGTGTCCGCTCCAGCAAGTCCCGGCGGCGCCCCCCCCAGGCTGTAGTCGCCGATTGCTTCACCCATGTTTATTCTAAGGACTTTGCCTTCATCCCCATGTAGAGCTGCCGCAAGCGCCTTTGCTAGCTGGCTCTTTCCGGTTCCGGTAGGACCAACTGCCATAATTGATAGAATAGGGGCGTCGGTTTTACTCGAAAACGCCGCTTTTGCTTCGATGGTCTTAAGCAAATCTTGCAGTAAGGCGTCTCTTCCAACTAACTTGGACTTCGCAATTTGGCTTTGCCTTCTTAAGTTTTCAGAGTCCTCCGGGATTTCAAGCCTTGTAGTTGTAGGCTGGAGAATAGCAGGAGTTGGGTCTACTTTACTGGGGGCCTGAACGAGGTTTTCACAGTAATCTAACTCCGACCGGTTACTCGCAAATGCTGTAATCGAACAGAAAAGTACATTAAGTAAAAGTACGAGCACCCCAGCTACCTGAAATAAAACCATTCCAGTAGTTGATGAAGAATGACCTAAGTAGCTTTGGAAAAACGTTTTCAAATTGATTGTCATGAATGCTCCTTCTTTACGACTGAATTTGTCCTAACCCTCAGACATTGCATTAAACGCTTTTTTTGAAAGAGGAATACTTTGGGCTGAATCCTTTCACACTGCGAGTAAATGGCAATTGAATGAAAAAGGTTGTGAAAAATATCTATAAGTGCCAATCAAAACCCTCTATTTTCCATTAGAATTTCTTATTGGAAAGGCTCAACTCCTCAAGCGAATTGCTTCCAAAGCCCGCGTGTGTCCAAAAGGAGGCAAGTACGGATCCACCTGCGACGAGCGGAACCAACATTTACCTCTATATAAATACTTTTGCTTTTACTTTTTCTTATTCTTGCCAAACAGATCATTCATGACCTTGGCCTCGGAGCCAAGGGCATCCGAAACATAAGAAAATCCAAAGTAAGGATCAGACTTGGATTGCTGAGCGTAGAAGGAAGCAATTGGCAGTCCATCAACTCCAATACCGTAAACATCTGTAAGTATGAATGAAAGGTATTGAAGCATTGGTGCCCATTTTTTAGTGAAGTTAATTGTTCCCTGAGGATTTACATCCTGCCCGTCCCCGCCGATGACCACATACTTGTCGTACGAACTTGCTGAGTACGTTGAAAGTATTTTTTCAGCAAGTGATAGGCCTTGCACGTAATCAGTGCTGCCACCGATAAAAAATTTGTGCCAGTTTTCCTCTTTGAATTCTTTTGCTTCGCCACTAAAACCTACAATTCGAATATCGATCTTTTTATATTTCTTTTTCAAGAGGAGTCGCATATTTCTGAGGACTTTTCTCAAAATCCGGTAGGGTTCCCCGCTCATGCTTCCGCTCATATCAATAACAAAAACTAAGACGGCTTGAATTTCAGGGGAAGGCCTTACCTCTCTACCTCGCACAATAAAATCTGTGTCAGTAAGAAATTTCACGCCTTCCTCATAGCATTCTCTCGCCGTGGGCTTTACAGCGCCCTGTCTTTGTAAGGAAGCTTTACCTAAGGAGATAATTCGGTCAGCCATAGAATCCCAAAGGACTTCACCGCTAACCTGGTGCATTTCGCCAGCTCTCACATCTTCTCGCTTTTTATCGCCAGCTGCTTTTGGCCGCGTGTTTGGAAGTTCAAAAAGCTCAGTTAAGATTGTGGCGAACGCATCATCAGGAATCTCTATAAAACCGTCCTCACCAGGTACTCCAGGATTGGGTTCTTTTCCTTCGCCGTCGTCACTTTCTTCACTGTCTCCTTCACCATCTTCTTCGCCGTCGCCATCCCCTTTTTCTTGGGAGTCATCTGGGCCCCAGTATCGATCGCCCTTCCGCTTCTTTCTAGGGTCTGAACCGATTTTTCGGTCCCCAGCAGCTAAAAGCAACTCCTTAGGTACATCAGTAAAGGCTTTTTTACTTTTTGAATCCCACGATAGCCCCGTTTGTGAATTCGAAACGGAAGTACCTTTCTGCGTAGGCGCCCAAACTCTTTTGGCGTATTCTTTAGCTAAAACATTTGAAGGTACAAACAAAGAGGAGTCAGCGCTAGGAACTGGTGCAAGACTCGAGGTCTTCATCTGTTGATTTGGATCGTCATTTCCTTGCCTATCATCTGCCAGTTCTTGAAAACGCAAATGGTCGAACGGTCCATTGACTTCGTAAACGCCTTCTTTTGCGATCGACGCGAGCGTATTCGCAAGTCCTGCATTATTTTGAACTAAGTAGTAGCCATGGCGTTTGTCGTCAGCTTGTTCTTTTTGCCACTTTTCAAAAGCCTCTAAACCCTTCCAGTCCCAATCAATGTGAGGAATAGGCGGGAAGACGGAAATCTTCGTGCCATTTCGCCCAATTTTAGAACGAAGCTTGCCCTGAGCGAAAGCACGCATTCTTTCTGGCAAGATTCTTCTGAGCATGTCTGCATAGCGGAGCAAAGCTTCTGGTAGGTGAGGAGTCTGATGGATTACCTGACTACGAAATTCATTAAGCTGTCCGTTCGTGATAGTGGTAACAAGCTCTCGAAATCTGTTACTAAAGGATTCACGTCCCGCGCGACTTACGGTAAGGCCGGTATGATCGTGAAAATACTGAATCCGACCTTCTAAAGATCCCTTAAGTTTCTCAATTTCACTTTGAATCCAAGACGCCAACTCGCCATTATCGATCTCTACAGTGCTCCAGTCTATAGACATGGGTTGAGCGGAATCTTCCGCACCATATCTTAGAACTCTAATATCTACTTTTCCTTCTGGTGAGACCTTAACACGAAGTGGAAGCATTTCCATCTTAGCAGCAGTAGGTCTGTACCATGGCGGAGATGGCAGAGATTTATCCTGCGAAGCCGAATCAACTCCTTTTAAAATAAACCAACCGTCAAATGATATAGGTCGCTCGATAATCTGGCTAAATACATAGAGTGCTTGCCCGAGTTCCGATCTATTAATAGGCACCTTTTTAAAAGAAGCTGAGCGAAACTGGAGTGAGCTATCTCCTGCTCCCTTAAAACTAACGATACCGACAGGAGGGGCGGACTTTTCCTTGTCGGCGACCAAATCGGCGATGAAACGAATAACTTCTTGGGGGTTGGTACTGTCAACTTCATATTGAGCGTACGGCCAAGGGAGGTTGTCATCACCTGGCAGGCTCCAGTCTACTTCATCCATTTCAAGTTTTCTCTGGATGTACAGCCCATGTTCAAGTACAAAACTTTCATCAAGGGCTAGTCGCAGGAAATCGTAATCATTAGCCGTTGTTCTAATCAACTCGTCAGCGTAGCTGATAAACTTCTTGTCCCTTTCAAAAGGGCTAAGATTTTTAATTTCAGGTTTTTCATTAAATCGTGCTCGAAGTCTTCGCCACGCTTCTCGCCCAAGCCAGTAGGGGTTCGACAAGCCCGGATAGGCGACGCCGGTCATGAGATGAGCAAGCCTAAACTGGTATTCATCATTGTTGGCCCACTTTGAATGTGTAGGCAATATTTCCATTAAAATTGTAGCCCAACCCTCGTTCATGATTTTGAACGGCGAGTAGTAGCCATAACTTCGGTAAACCTCTTCAAATTCCTTTGCAATCTTCTTCTTCCATTCTGGGGCTGACGCAGGAATGGCCGCCACGAGTGCTTGGAGGGAGTTTTGATCTAGCGCGCCCCCAAACTCGACCAGAGAGTGACCCGGCTGGTGAAACTTGGAGTTTGCAAAATACTCTGGCGATCGGAAAAGTGCTCCATTAAAAGGTTGCAGAGAATAGGTCGACTGCAGAAAGCGATAAAACACTTCTGGTTCGTCGTCTCCAACCTCAGCTCTCGCAGCGGCAACTGCGTTGTGTAACCTGAGAGCGGCTTCCATTGGATCAGAATTTCGCTGTCTAGCCCTCGGGTTTCTTGCAGCGAAGTGATTATGCCCAACAACATGATGAAGAATCGCAACTTGCTCCATTGGATTGGTGGAGTCCTGATAGTAGGAACGGCAGGTGGTGCAGGCGGGAGTTACAAACTCTAGTACGCCGCCGGCGCCGGCTGACCCCGAAACAATTCCGTAACCATCATGAGAGTGTCCTATCGGATGGCGCCCTACAGCCGCCATCGAGGTCAAAACGTCAGACGGAGCGAAGTTAACCTGCCCGTGAGGAAGTGGTATTCCTAGCCGATCTGCAATGCCGCCAGGTCCCATTATGTCCTGAACCTCTTGCTCTAAAAATGGCATTACGTCGTCATTGCGTCCACTTCCTACAATTTCAACTTTACCAGCCTGGCCAGCCACAAGGAGGTTATCACACGCCCCGCTTTTCTGATGAGAAGAGTTATCTTTTTGGCCTTGGCCGTAGCCAACTGCTGAACAAAAAACAAACAAAACTGAGTACCACTTTGCGATGCCGAAAAAACTTTTGTTTACGTAAGTATCTCGTTTCATTTCTCACCCATGTTTTCGGAAAAAAACAATCGGCAGGAAGACTCGAAATTGGAGTTCTTTTCCCTCAAACCATCGTTTTTCTCCAGATTCTTGTAAGGAGGATAGCTAGCCGACACGTATTCTAAAGTCATAGGGTCGCCGGGCCTAACTAACGTATTCTCTGTTTGAAAGAAATAGTTTTGAAATCTGCGATCCTGTGCAAGTTGTAGAGACTTGGTGCTTTCTATAAGTGTTTCGCTTACGGTTCTCTGTAGCGAACTCCACGGGAGAGCGCTGATAGATTTATCAATCACGATCATGAATAGGCGCGAAATATCGTATAAATCGGGACTTCTGGTATTTCCTCGACTTCTCGACTCATGCACATTTCGATCGTTGATCTCATGGGCAAATTTAAAAAAAGCGTCGAGAATTTGGTGGGCGATAACAAGCATTGCTCTCTTAGTTTGCTTCGCCGACTCTGGTTTTCCCGACTCAGGGAGCAAATCGATCCATTGACTAGGAGTCAAATTTCCATCTTGAGTTTTGAAGTAGGATATTTTCTCAAGAAACTGCCTTACTGGGTCTAAGAGCACTGTAGAGAAGGTAGATAAAACGTCACTTCTTCGATAGTTCCTAAGGCTTTCTGAGCCCAATAGCTCTGCCAGCGAGGACTGCACACCAAAATTAACGGGGAAATAATTTTCCTCGGCTCGTGAAATAAGTTGAATTCCCTGCCTAAACGTATTTGCGTCGACCACATTTCTGATCCCATAGTGTTCGGGGAACAGTTGCAACAAACTTAGCGGTAGAAACGGTCTCGCTTTTAGATTCGTATTTATGGCATAAACTAAGATGCCGCCGGCGTCCTCACCCCTGTTTTGAATATTTAAAAATGCTTGGCTCTCTTGAATTCCTTCTATGAGTGTTTGATAGAGTGTGGTTCTGAATGAGTCGACCAACATCTCAGTTAAATAGAGACGTCCATCAAAACCATGATCTATAGGGACTGATGTAAAGTTATCTTCAATAATTGTTGCAATCCTCGTACTATCACGGCCTTCAACCTCAAAGGGATCATTCTTGGTTGACGTGGAGTTTAACCCTCCAAATTCGTAACCCGATGAAGTCGAAGCCTTTCGAAGGCGACTTTTAGGAATGACAATCGAAACAAGATTGGACTGATTAGAGCCACGTCGTGAAAGTTGCATAATACTTCTTGAGGCCTCCGGCACGAACTCGCGCACGTTAGTCTCTTTAAAGGAGTCAGCAATTCGTTGGGCAACTTGAGGACCAAGAAGAGTGAGTCTTCCTGCGCTATCAAAATACTGCTTCGACAGTTCGGATACTGCTTTCTGCAGCTGCGGCCCTTTAGCTTCTACGGGAAATACGTCAAGGGGAATGATGGTGCCAAAGCGTGTGACAAAGGATGTTTCAACAGAATTTTCGTCGGTGTTCAAGGACGCTAAAATGCTTCCCACGTCTACTTTAGTTCCGGATCCTCCGAACTTCTTAATCTTGCTAATGTCTGAGGGGGGATTCAAAGTTATAGTTAAGCTCAAGTTTCGAATTGGAAAGCTTACAACTTCTCCATTTCTGAGCCGACGAGTAAATATGCCATTGGGAGCTGAGAACAGAGAATTGATAAGAGTAATAAACCTCTTAAGAACATCGGAAGGGGCCTTATGCAAATCATCTAGCAATACATAACCACGGTATCCATTTGGGCCGCTTAAAAATCGAAGTAAGTGTTCCTCAATGTCCTCGAAGTTGTCGTCAACGAGGTCCTCGCTATAGACATCTCGAGAATTGCTCACAGTTGCAACTTTGCTAACATCAATCATCATCGCTGACGCATCTTCGTTCTCTGCGCCATTTGCGAAATCGTATAACTTTCTGTTCAGAACACCTAGGACGGTAGTCGTCCACAGAAGAGTTTTTCCGGTGCCTCCGCGACCGTAAATAATTTGCGAACTAGGAATCGGCAGCACAGAAGTATTTTGTGATTGGTTTGCGAGCGCCTTGATAAACTTAAGCTTTAGTTCAATTGGCCCATTGTACCCTCTTCTTTGCAGTTCCATGGCAGCAAAAGTTCCGTCATCTCTTTGCAAAATTCGAATGGGATCATCTTCTGGCAGAATTTCATAATGGAGAGCTAGGCCAAACGCCTTGGCAAGAACTCGTTCAGCAAATGTACGATCAAGTACTTTTGTTCTTCGAATCTCTGAATCATTCTTAATCAAGTCGCGCAAGTTCGTTTCCATTCGGACATAATTACTTGTGACTTCGGTTTTGTTTTCGGTTGATATATTATCTGCCCGATTGACCAGATACTCTGCAAATTCTTTGCTAGATGAAGTCGAGTTAACGATAATATTCTTTTGCGAAGTCGACCTTGTCGAGATATCGAATCTATATCCAAGTTCTCCGAGTTTGAATTCGTTTAAAATATCTTCAATTCTAGATACCCTTGCTTCGACGGTCGGGCGTTCGATTCGTTTAATGGTGAACATCTTGGCAAGGCCAAGATTGTTCTCAAGGGTTAAATCTCCTTGTAGTTTTTCCCACTGCGATTCAGTTCCCAAAAGTATTATAGACTTACCGCGATTCTTCGACCGTTTACCTGTTCTGTCTTGAGGTATTTCACCAGGAACAGAGCCGTCATTTGCTAGTAGGTAAAGAAAGTGAGGTGTTGCCAATCGCTCTGGGTCAAGAGGATCAGAAATATGTAGTGGCCCTTTTGCAGACTGAGAGATGTGCCGTCCCATCTTACGGATAGTATCGAGGTCTCCTACAAATACACTCGCAGTTCCCTGAGCGGGGTCCATTTGTTTTAAATGGTCGAAGGCCAAGGTATTGGCAGGCTGTTTGGAAGCTTCCAAAACAGAAACGAGACCGGAGGAGGCGAGGAACAACTTTAATCGCGAATTTTGACAACTCCAAAGTTCGCTGGCGCGGGCCGGTCGTGTGTCTGCCCATACACTTGTCACAATGCGATTAACGTAGCTGAGCAGTTCATCAGGAATTAAGAACACCGTATTCACTGCAGTTTCCGCATTTGGGGTCGCCGCGCTTCTGAGCTCTTCAAAGACGGAGTCAATGATCTTTTCCTCTGTAATAGTACTTGGGTGCTCCATCGCATCTTTTACTGCGCTAGGAACTTCACCAGACTGTGGATCGCCAGCTGAAAATACATTGTTGGCAAAACTCGAGTTTACCTCGAGGCCAAAAGAATCAAGCGAATTGCCCGTTTTACCGAGCGCGCTATTGATGTACTCAATGTCTTCGAAAGTTCCCACAAGAATTGTATTTGCATGGTTAGTTAATTTTGAGTCTGAACCGACGAGTTGATTTAGCGCTCCCTCAATTAGTTTGACTCTTAAGTCAGCAGTTTCATCACCTGAGGGCCCATCTTCGCCCATCTGAACTCCCGCGGCAGAGTCGCTATATGACGAGGCCATCGAATCCAGGTCTGAAGAGTTCACAGGGTCTGCCGCGAAATCTTCGCTTTGTTGCTCAATTCTTCCTTCCACCCAATCGAGTAATCCCCGTAAATCGACAAACAATGCTGTAGGTTCGCTAGAATCAGTGAGAATTCTTCCTTGATTCAAGCGGATATCTTGTGGATCTAGGTCCTTTCCAGAAAAGTAAATGCCGAGATCTGATGCCCTTAACCACTTGTCCCTATACTCATGTTCTCCGCGTTGGGAGTTTAACCGTACAATGTGCTCGAAAAAATCAGAGAAAAATTTGGATCGACCGTCGTTCCCTAGTTTAATGAGGATTTTACCGTTGGCTACTTTTCGTCTTGCCGTTTCACGGAGCTGGTCAAATTTGACTTGCGTCCTATTCTTCTTCGCATTTCCGTCTTTGCTTTCATTGCCCTGATTGCTGCCTTTAACGTTTTTAAAAGTGGAATCGACATCGATTCCCATGGCTGCAAGTCTCTTAGCAAACTGCATGAGGCCGTATACTTTCCAAGACTCCTGCATCATGTTGTTTGAGGTCGATATAAGCGACCCTACGGAACCTTCGGCCCCTTCTGCGGTCTGAGTGCTCAGTAATTGAAGGCCGCTAGTTGAAAATTCTCTCGTTCGTACTTCCAATCGTGTACCAACGGAGAGATTCATAAAGCTAACGATGTCTTTTCGACCCTCGCGTTTTTCAGCGCCATCAGTCTGGATAAGTAAGCTTCCCGAACGATCCAAATGGAGTCGATCATTTAAATCGGTGCCGAGATAGGCTTGCTCTTTCGAAATAATTACATCTCTTGAACCATTTGAGTTAATGGCACCATGTGAGTACTCGATGTCGATGATTTTGCAGAGAGTCCTGCCTGAGGCGCCCTCGCTGCCAGCCTCGGAAGTATCAACCGAATAGATAATGTATAAAGTCGCCGTTGAATCGCTTTTGGGAATCAGCACTTGGGAGACGTTTAGAAGCTTGGTGAAACTTGCATCAACTCGAAAAGGCTGAAATCTCTGGGGCACGCTTGCGTTATTTGATATTGAAAGCAAAGCCACTAAGTTAAACCCGTTGTCTCCAGAATCCCAGCCAGGGTCAATAGCGAAGATGCTGCTACTAAGTCCTGTCGGGTTTTCTATGCGATTTCTTTGATCTCGTTTCTTTCTGATATCCGGCACTAAGTAGGTCGCCGTCGACGACAGAGAAATGTCTAACTCAGATCTCGTAGTATCGGGTGAAACACTGCCATTTTTTAACAGCAGTTCACCAATTTGAGGTGGGGCGATCTTGGCGCCTTGCTGGGCTATATAAACACCACTGTAACGATGAGGTAGTCTGCCATCATCAAAGTATTTGTAAATTAGGTTGTTACTGAGAGAAATTTCTGATGTTGGGTTGAGAAATCGGTACTCAAATTTCTCGGGGACAGTGGCAAGTTCAATAAATGGTTCAGTCGCCTCTTCAGAACGACTGTTATTTCTAGCCGCTAAAATTCTTTCTGGCGAGAACAAGGCGGACTGAATCTCCTGTTTGTTGGGTACTTCAAGTCCGTTTCTTAATTCGTGAGCATGAAAAAAGTGTTCAGAAATTTTCTTATTCGAGAGAACTGCGATTCCTGACGATGATCGAACGGCGCGCACTAAGCTAGTAGATTGCTCGTTTTCGGTAGATTCTGAAATCAAAAACAGAAGTTGCTCAGATTGTTGCCCCACGTAGGTTACAGAAAACTGAGTGAGAAAACTACCAACTCCGAGATTTATAACACTGACGCCTGAGGGGCCCAAAAGGTCTCCCCATCCCAAAATCACTCGTCTACCATCTTCGGTCTGAACGGGTGCCAACATAATGTTCTGAGTAAATTCGAGCTGCCCTGTGAGATAAGGTCGGCCGTCAATGGTGATCGGAGAATCCTGGTATGATGCTGTAGTGCTGACACGACTGCTTTCACTGTCAACACTTGAAGACAGTTCAATGCCCGATCCTAGGGGCAACTGATTTCGCCATGGTTTCAGTGTTTTAACCTCGCCGGTAGAAACATTAAGGGCTGGCAAGTGCATTGAGTGATTCTGACTGCGCCAGCTATGCCCGCTATCTGGGTAGGGATTTGCTGCTATCATTTGAAGCATACTCTTTGCCCACGCGCCGTATTCGGTAAAGCCTTGTTGTGCTCTTTTTGCTAACGGAGTTGAAAAAGCTATCTGAATGATATGTGGGGAAATGATTGCCAAGTTACCGTCACTCACTTGGATGCTTGTATCCAGGAAACGTTTGAGACTTTCACCTTGGTGGAAGTTGTTGTCGATGAGCCAAAGCTGATCCGGACGGATGAGTTGCCCTTGACTGTCGAGCTTTGCCAGGAAAGCAAAAGTGAGTCCTTGCCCAAACGGACTAGGAGAATTGAAAGAAATAAAAACGACGTATCCCTGTTCTGATTTTACCTCTCGACTTGCGACTTCGTAATCTGCTGAGTTGCCTATCCGTGGAACTTGAACATGATGGTGAGTTACTGGGTCCAGCCCTGGCACAGTCTCAAAGTCGATAAGCGAGGCAGGAGTGGACCAGCGGCTAAACAAATTGATGAGGTAAAGTTTATTATCAGCAACAATAAAAGATGAAAAAGGTCTTTGATCTTGTGAAGTCTCGAGCATATGGCCAAAGACTGACCCCGTTAGGGTCTTTGATATCCTACCTGGTAGGATTAAATTCTGTTGGCTGAGATTACCAACATTGGAGTAAAGCCCTAGAGGTAAATTGATTTTTCTCTCGGATTCGTCGACCAAAAAGAAAGGTGTCGCGCCGAGACCTAAAGAGATTTCGCCTGCCTCTCCCAGCGCCGATAAAAACACAGATAGGCCGAAAACAAAATGAAAGAGAAACTTTCTATTCTTCATAGCTACCTCAAAAATTTCCTTAAGGTAAAACTTAGTGCAAAGTAGTTTTCGTGCTCCTCTTCTAGGGACTGAAAGAACTTACCCAAGTGTTAAGTCAACAAATCTACTCACCCAATACCTTATAACCTTGCATTATCTTTAACGCCTCTACGGCAGAATGCTCATTGTAACCTTTGTACCTAATCATGGTGCGTATCAATTCATGGGCACGGATACTCTCGTCTGATCCAGAGGCCCCACTGTTTCTCGCCTGTAAGAGATTCTGAATCGTGTATTGGGCTGAAGTTGTTTCAGTAATGAACATACTGACAGCCGTCATCAAGTTAGTATCTCTATGACGATCAATGCCTCCAGTTAAGTTGGCACTTAGGATCTCAGCGATACTAAACGTTCTCCGAGTTTCTTTTGTGTAGAGAGCCATTACTTTTTCGAGTCTCTTCCTGTTTATCGGAATAATTGATCCTTCAGCATTTTGGTATTGCGTTGCTGTATTGTCTTTTTGAAGCTCAGTAATCTCTAGAATCACTTCATCGTAGACACTCTCTACGGACGCTAATCCTCTTGCCATTGCTTCGGTGACGTCTTGATTAATTCTTGGCTCAATTACGTCTCGTAGAACTTGGCGTGAAAGGTCAATCCATCGCAATCTTGCCTCTTCGTTCGGATATGTAATTCCATCTTTTTTCGTACCAAGTTCTGCGAGGAAGGTCTTGGCAATTGTTTCTACTGTCACAGTGTTGCTGCCATCGTCAACGGCACGGCCAATCGCTCCGGCGAACCAGTTTGCAGCAAGGTCTCGTTGAGAAATTCCAAAGGATCCCTCCTTCAGCAATTTGGTAAGATCAGCAAGCTCTGTGAGTACTGAATTCTGTGGTCGATCTACGTCGCCAAGGTACATTCGTATACGGTGGGCTAAATCTGTGAAAAGAGGTTCTCTTAAAGAAACAGGCTTAGTTCTATCCTTCAAAAGCTGAGCTGCACTCTCTACGTCGTTGGAGGAACGGGTGGCGCTAGCAATGCTCGCCATGAAGGTCAAAGCATGCGGTGCGATCTCGACAATCTTTTCACCAGAATAATCGGCTGTTCGATAGCGAATAGCGTACCTTCTGTCAGGACCCTGAATCTGAGTTTGGATACTGCTGCGAGGAATAAATAATTCTTTGATGTTTGCCGGGGTCCATTTAGCTAAACCATCTTCGTACAGATCAGCCTTTTGCTCTTCGTAACCAATGAGCCTGCGCTGTTCAAATGAACCTACGCCATTCATGAGCATTGTTGCTTCAGCGATTTCAAGAGGATGTATCAAGAGTTCCATTGGAAAGCGCGCCATACGGTCTAATTTGGCTTTCAAACTAGCCGCAGACTTTGCTTCTTCCACACTTTCTGTATTCGTTGCTGCAATTACCCAAGCATCAACGCGCACTTGAGGGGCGCCGCCCATCCGAAAGCTGCGACTCTCCATAAGCCCTAACATCATATCGAGCAGCGAGGGATCGTTTCGTAGGAGCTCGTCCATAAAAACCATTAGTCCATTGTTTCTTAGAATCGACCCAGAATAAGTATAAGACAGTGGATGATCCATTTTTCCCAAAGCCGTGTTAATGGCAACTGTTCCAACAAATAGTTGGTCAAACTTCGGATCTTTAGGTTGGGCATCAATTCTCGCAATATTCCGCGGATCATACTCGACAATCTCAACGTGGTTCTCTAGGAAACTCACCATTAAACGAGCTCTCTGTTCCGGCGTTAATTCCGTAAAGCCCTTTGATTTGGACGTATAGAATTCGACGATTTTCTTGGCAATAAACTGCATGCCGGGTGCTAGATTGTTAACGGGCTTGGGGGAACAATTGCATATCCGTTGGACGCTCGCCTGGACCTCTGGTTGATCCAATACAGCCTGTTGAAAGGCCTCTGGAAGTAAAAAAAGCGGCGACTGAAGTGAAGATGACTCAACGGGTGGAATATAAAGTTCTCCCCTTGCGTTTCTTTCTGTTGGCAAAACCTCGACGAGTTGGGGAATTTTAATAAGGTCGACAAAGCGAAATGTCCAAAACTTGTATGTGTCGTTTTTTGTCGAAAGATTTCTAAGGATATTTACTAAAATGTCCAGAAACTCGGTCTTGCCGGTTCCCGATGTGCCCTCCAGTAGAGGCACCTTTTTTGCTGCACTGGAATTAGGGTCAAGACGAGCGATTGCAAGAAGGTTCATGATGTCGGCAATCGTTTCTTTGTGACCAACGATGTAGCGTCCACCGTTCTCTGGCCTCGGCTCGCTAAGTAGCGGGTATTGGGTAACCTTGGTGGGTAGAATCCCAGAGCTCCAAACCCTCTCTGGGGCCACAGCTGTAAAGAGAGCATAGATTCTTTGCGCAGACCACATCACAACCATTGGGCTAGTTGCTGCTAAGTTGGCCTTTCCGGGGCGTAGAAGATCTGAGAGTCTGTGTCGTGATCCTTCTACGTAGAAGGATTCTGTGGCACTTGTGTTTGCCGAAATAAAATCTGCACTACTAAAGATTTCACAGGAGTTCGATGGTTCCCCATTTTGCTGCCCATGTGCCAAAAAAGACATTGTTGAGATAAATAACAACGTCGTCCAAAAGCTTAGAAGCGAGCGAAGAGTAGGGCTGGTTCTAACTTGATTTGGGTTTGATGCGATTCGGTTGGAACTGCTCGAATGGTATGTCGCATTTGTTGCTCTGTTCATCTTCGAAATCCTTCCAATTCTAGAGGTTTCCCAATTTAAAAATATTTGATAATTTGTATTGTCGCTTGAAGGGCTTTTCCTAAGGTTTTTAATAGAGTGGGCCTGGTTGTTTTTTTCAAACTTGTTGCCAAATAATAAAGAAATCGGCTTTGCCAAAAGATACCCTCCCTGAAATTAATAACTGATTCATTACTCAAGAGTTTCAAATTGAAACCGAAACTATTGGTAGGGACGGAAAATAGATCGGGTTAGTTCGACCTGTAAATGACTAGCCGAATTATAGAAAATTTTCCCTATGGGTTTTGAAAATTTTTCTAAAACTTATCGAAACATTTTGTGATCAGCGGATAAAACTCTTGTGTGAGATCAAGCGTGGGCAATCTTGAAGGGCAGGCTCACCCTTATTTTGTACAAAGCCTTAGTTCTGCGAGGACTTTTCGGCCTCTACTCTCTTTCAAGGCCGCCAGCTATCTTAGAAATTTTAGGGGATGATCGACTACTTTTTGATCTTTTTTATCGGCTGAATTCTTTCAGAGAGGCTTCTTAGTCGGTTGTGACAACCGGCTCATTAGTATCTACCCTGACATCAACTTTCACCTTTATTTTTGATGAGGAGCTAATAAATGCCGGATTTGAAACAACTTTGAAGAGCTGCTTTTCTAACTGAGAAATAAGCAAATACTCGGTGATAGAATCTACGGCGTCTTTGGTTCCGTAGGATTGTCCATTTGTTGCATTGAGCGCCAGCCAAGTTGTGAGGGATGCCCTGTTGTAGTTGATATGAATACCGCGCAGGATGGCACTATTTTTTTCACGCCACAGCTCGAATCTTTCATTCGCTAATCGTGCAAGGGTCTTAACAGGTAGGTACCCAAACAATACAACGCCACCCAAATTATTGAGTGTTGTCGGCGAAAAGTTAGTTCTCAAAACATATTGTATATTGGCGTTGACTCGAGCTTCGGGACTTACCGTTCCTTTTTCACTTTCTCCTGTAGATTGGCTAGGCACAAAACCGTATTGTGGGCGCTGCTCATTGGGTTGAGACGTATTTATTTGAAAGGGATCAAGATCGCTCCTGAAAAGTATTAAGGTTTTAGATAGATCAACCTGTTCACTAGAGCCAGGCACTCGGCCTTCCGCAAGGCTATTGATCAAAAGGTTGGCAAAGCCTTCGCGGGCACCGGGTTCTTCTATAGAATCAATTTTATCAAAGACGACGATTGAAATTGCGCTGCTTTCGGATGTGACTGACTTCAGATCTTCAGTTGTTAGAACGGGCTTTAGAAGGCCATTTGCGCCTTTGCGATGAGTGATTCCTTCTCTTAAGGATGTAGAGCAGTCGATTGTGAGAATTCTGCTGCTGTCACCATGAAGTGACATTGCAAGAGCTTCTGCAAAGCGATCTTTTCCACTGCCCTTTGGGCCAAGTAGTAGCTGTGTTGCAATGGGTTTTTGATCAGCACGGTTAAAAACTTCTGCCTTGGAGGCCATTTCAATGAGCTCATCTAAGGCGTCTTGATTGACTAGATTGAGTTTGCTCGCCACTTTTTTTCGTCTATCAATCAAACTTTTCTTAGATGGAATCGTGGAAGACTTGGGTGAACCCTTGCGCCCCCCTTTGTCTTGGAGGGCTGGCAAATTTTCAGCCAAATTGTTAGAAGGCGCACGAGGAGATAAAAGTGTTTCGCAAGCGGGCTCTTTTTTCTGTGGGAGTTGCGGGGCCCCGTAAGCCGGACTTTCAAAAGTTGACAATGTCAGAAAGGATATCGAAGCCAACCCAACTGTTTTTACGATAAAATTGCTATTCATGAAACTCCCCCCTAGTTTTTAAACTTCCAATCTAATCTGCGACTGAGGCAACCCCGCCCAGACAACACCCTTTCATCAACTCTCAATCAAACTCTTGATTAAGTTTTATAATCGACTTGCAGGGTCAAAAGCCGTTTTCAGGCCAGAAGTATAAATTTACAATTCTGATCAAAAGGCTGTGTAAAAAATATAAGAGACTATCAAACTTATTTATGGCTTAAAGCGAGTTTTGCAATGACCTTTTGGCCTCTACTCTCTTCAAGACCAATAGCTATCCAAGAAATCTTGGGTGTGATCGATTGCTTTTTGATCTTTTTCATCAGCTTTTCAAGGATCCAGCGTGAAAGTTCTTCGACAGTGACGTTTGAGATTTCAAGAACGACTGTTTCATTTCTCGGAAAGACGTATCGACGACTTGCAAACCTAAGCTCGACTTCGATTTTTGATCTTTTGATTTTTAGATACGGCGAGTCTCCAGCGATGACAATCCTCTCGTCGAGTTCATCACAGATCTGCTTAAGTATCGGTTTGATAGTGTTTAAATCAAAAGCAAAGCCAAGGTCTTTGTCGACGGAGTTCACGCCGATTTCGCAGCTAAGGTAGTAATTGTGGCCATGGAGCCGTTCCGCTTTGTTTGGCGCCAAAATAGTAAAGTGACTGCATGAGAACTTAAAAGTTTCCTTTTCAAGAATAATTTTGTAACTCAGATTTTTCATTTCTGATTCAACTGGTCGCACTTGTGGGCGGTTCTTTTTAGTTAATTGCTTTCCATCGAGACCCTTGTTTTTGCTCTTACTTTTCATAAGTGAAGGGCTCCTAAGACTTTAAATGACTAAAATCTAAGGGGTAAGCTTCTGGAACTGGCTTACGGATTCGCCGATGGAGTAATAGTCCGCCCCCAAAAATCATTAGCAAACAAAGTATTTGCCCCATCGTCATCCAGCCGAAAAAATAGCCAAGTTGAGGATCTGGCTCTCTAAAAAATTCCACAATAAATCTGGCTACACCGTACAGGATTAAAAAAGCACCACCTAGAACTCCGGTGCGCTTCCAAACGACAGCACGACCCTTCTGAGCTTGTTTTCTGTCTTCTGGTTTCCATTGCTCGAGCGGCAGAGGGGCCATGCCTTTTTTGCGTTCGATTTTTTGAACGAACAGAAGAAGCAAGAAGACACAAAGCCCTTCACCTAGAGCTTGATAGAGTTGTGAGGGATGCCGAGGCAAGTCTCCTCCACCCGGAAATATAACCGCCCACGGAACGTCGCCTGTTCTCCCGAAGAGTTCACCGTTAATAAAATTGCCGAGCCTTCCCCAAATGATGCCTTGAGCGGCCCCTAAGACAACGCTGTCACTAATGTGAAAAAAGCCCACGCCCGTTTTTTTACCATACAAGTAAATGGCGTAGATAAACCCGATAGCGGCGCCATGAAAAGAAAGTCCGCCCTTCCACACCATTATGATTTCTTCTGGGTGCTCTAGAAAGTTCATCGGGTCATAAACAAGAACGTAAACAAGTCTTGCCCCAAGGATCATACCTATAAGTAGATAAGTTATGAGCTCTTGAATTTGCTCCGAGTTAAATGCCAGTAGCCCTTTTTTATAACGATTGAGAAGTACGAAATACCCTACTGCATATCCGACTAAATACATAAGGCCATACCAGCGGACTGTGATGGGCCCAGCGCTAAAAAGTATTGGGTCTAAATTGTGAATGTAGTGAGTCAAGCTTTCTCCCAAAAATGCCTCCTAAGCTTTTGCTTTGCCGCTCTTTTTTTGCTCTAGAAAGCTCATTAAAACCATGAGTGATATGCCTGTCACAATTGTAATGTCGGCCACATTAAACGCCGGCCAAGAGTAGACGCCCTTGTAGTGGAAGTCTAAAAAATCGATGACGAAACCATGTTGAATCCGATCAATGTAGTTACCAAGTGCTCCGCCAAATACGAGACAAAGTGCGATGACTTGAACCCTTTCCTTAAACGGCGTACCCCGCAGCAGCCATAAAATAACAGCCATAAGCAGGGGAGGTAGTATGAGAAAGAAGTTTTCGCGAAATGCAGGATTGCTTTTGGCCAAAAAACCAAAGGCGGCGCCAGGGTTCCTCACGTAAGTGATGTTGAAGTAATCCTCTATAACACTTGTAGATTCGCCTAAGCGATAGTGAGTGTGAATATAAATTTTTGTCGCTTGATCGAGGGCGACAATGGCGGCTGTAGAAGTGAGAAGCAATAGGTATTTAAACTTTTCCATCAAGCCAATGCTTGCACACACTTTGCGCAAACTCCAGGAAATTTCGCCTCCTCATTCACATCATCTCGAAGATTCCAACACCGTGCGCACTTCTCGCCCTCGGCCCGTTTTGCCGAAATGTTTAGCGCATTGCCCGAAGTCAAATCCACTTTAGAAACTATAAAGTACTGTGCGAGCTCGTTTCTTCGAGGATCCAAAGCAGCGAAAAACTCGGGCGGCACTTCGACTCTTACCTGAGCCTCTAAACTCGAGCCAATAACTTTCGTGTTTCGCAGCTCTTCAAGAGCCTTTGTCACGTGTGATCGAACCTCCCACATAACTTCAAAATCTTTGTCGAGCTTCTCGTTCTGCCACATGGGCGTCAAATTTGGCATCGATTTAACAAACACAGTGTCGGCTGATTCAGATCCTGTTCTGACTTTTTCAAAGTAGGCATGACTCTCTTCTGCCAAAAAAGAAACTATCGGCGCTAGTAACAAAGTCAGCGTTTCGCCCACGTAAAACAATGTAGTCTGACAAGAGCGTCGCTCAACGCCGTCTCTTTTCCATGTGTAGAGGCGGTCCTTAATAACGTCCATGTAAAGAGACGAAAGCTCAACCGTTACAAACTGATTGATGGCGTGGTAGATCTTATAGAATTCATACGATTCATACGATTTAATGCAGGCCGAAATGAGATTTGCAAGTTTTGATAGCATCCACCGATCTAGCTCCAACAAGTCTTCAAAAGGGACTTCATCTCGAACAAGCTGAAACTCATTGAGGCTTCCTAGAATAAATCGCATTGTATTGCGAAGGCGGCGATAGGTTTCGACGAGTCTTTGAACTGTCTCGGGATTAAATGTCAGGTCTTTTGAGTAATCCTCGTGCGCAGCCCATAGCCTGAGTGTCTCCGCACCATGCTTTTTTATGACCTCAAGCGGGTCAACCGTATTGCCTAAACTTTTGCTCATTTTTTGGCCCTTGGCATACATCACAAACCCGTGCGTGAGCACTTGCTTGTAGGGCGCATGCCCGTCAGCGGCGACGGAGGTAAGTAGGCTTGTGTGAAACCAGCCTCTATGCTGATCGCTTCCTTCTAAGTAAAGATCCGCCGGCGTTGCCATCGCTTCGCGTTTTTTTTGGACAGCAGAGAATGCGCAGCCGCTTTCAAACCAAACATCAAAAATGTCGTTACCTTTTCTAAAGTCGGAACTTTTGCAAGACGAACAAGTTTCTCCGGAAGTAAATCGAGATGCCTCGATATCATGGTAGGCATCGATCCCCGTTTCTTCGATCGCGTCTGCAACTCTTAGCATGGCCGCTTGAGACACGAGAGCTTCAGAACAATTCACGCAGTAGAAAACCGGAATAGGAACGCCCCACGATCTCTGTCTGCTGAGACACCAGTCAGGTCGGTTTTCGATCATTCCTTTGATTCGGTTTATACCCCAGTCAGGCACCCATCGAACTTTATCTATTTCTTCGAGAGCTTTCCTTCGGATTGGGTACTTGTCATCATCCATCTTCAAAAACCACTGAGGAGTGGCTCTAAAAATCAGAGGCGTTTTTGTTCGCCAACAGTGAGGGTAGCTATGAGTAATCTCTTTTAGTCCCAAGAGGTGTCCGCTCGTTTTGAGCGCTTCAACGATCTTGGGGTTTGCTTCAAAGACTTTAAGACCTTCCCACTGAGGGACTTCTTTTGTGTAACGGCCCGAATCATTGACTGGCGAATATATATCCAGACCATAGCGCACACCCAGCTCATAGTCTTCCAAGCCGTGACCTGGCGCTGTGTGCACCATTCCAGATCCAGATTCCAGTGTAACGTGGTCACCTAGTAGTACGGGGGATTGCCTGTCTACAAAAGGGTGGTTAGCACTATAGCCTTCGAGTTTGCCCCCCTTTAAAGTAGCGATCAAAGTGATTTGCAAACCGGTCTCAGCTTCAAAGGTGTCTTTGAGATCTTTTGCTATGACGACTCCGAGTGGTTCTTGAAAATTCGTGTCGCTAGTGCCTTTTGTGGCCTTAAATAAACCGTAATCAAAGTCAGGATGAACGGCGATAGCTAAATTGGCTGGTAGTGTCCAGGGTGTCGTCGTCCAAATCACGAACTGCACTTTCGAAAGCCCGCTATCTATACCCAAGGTTTGCTCAAGCCGAATTCGATCTTTGTCGATAAGATCAAATCCGACGTAGATGGAGGGGCTTTTATGCTCACGGTACTCAACTTCTGCCTCGGCGAGGGCAGTTTGTAGTGGGAGACACCAGTACACGGGCTTTTCTCCGCGATAGAAGCAACCAGTTTCGAGTATCTGAGCCAGCGTTCTTACTATTTCGGCCTCATAAGAGAAGTCCATGGTTTTATAGGGGTGCTTCCAGTCGGCAATTACTCCAAATCGCTGAAACTGCTCCATCTGAATGTCGATCCACTTTTGAGCCTCTTTGCGCGAAAGGGCCCGAATCTCTTTAGGAGTTAACGTTTTGGCCTTCTCGCCTTGCGATTTCAACACCGCCATTTCGATAGGTAGCCCATGACAATCCCAGCCGGGAACAAAAACGGCGCGCTTTCCGGCCATGTTTTGGTATTTTACCACTATGTCTTTGAGAATTTTATTAAGAGCGTGCCCCATATGAAGGTCGCCGTTAGCGTAAGGGGGGCCGTCGGTAAAAACGAAGTTTTGAGATTTATCCGAGCTGGCCATTTTGCCGTGCACGTCTTCGTCGATCCACTTTTTGATTATTTGCGGCTCTCTAATATGAAGATCGGCCTTCATCGGGAAGTCAGTTTTTGGAAGGCAAATGGTGTCTTTGTAGTTCACAGCGTCCGGCACGGTCTTTCGTCCTTTCGACTCAAAAAATCAAGAAGGCCCATCATAGAGCCTAATGTCAAATTGAGCAAACAGCGCTTTTAGAGCGGGAGTGACCAGGGCAAGATTCTCGTGAAGAAAAATTCCGGTGGACATGTTGCACCGATACAAATTTAATCAGACATTTGTCGGTGGCCTCAGGAGGATCCAAAAAAGTGAACGCAAAGTTAAACAAGTCTACTAACTCTTTGAGTCTACTTCTCGCTTTTCTCGCAGTTTCCGGTATCTGTTTCGAAGCTAATGCCAGCATCTCAGCAGGGGGGCGGAAGGTTGATAAAGCTGAAACCCCCGCGTCCGTCAATATTTTTAAGTCTCATTCAGTAGAAGCGCTCAATTGTGAGGGAGAGCGAGAGGTCCATTGCAAAATGGTGTCTAATTTTATCGCCGAAGTTGTTGAAGGCGACACCTACCAACACCTTTTGCCGGAGCGGTGGTCTGATACACTGAGCAGTCAGTATATAGATTTGAAAAAGGTTTTAAACTTCGACTTCGAAGCGGGAACGGCATTTGCCGCTGTAGCCTCACAAGAGCTGAATATTCCGTTTGAGAATTTATCAAAGGCAATGGGTCGCCCAGATATACTAAAGAGCCTACTTGAAAACATAAAAACGCTTAAAGATTTAGATATTTTAACGGAAATCAAAAACCCATTAGTATTAAAAATGAAGATTGATGTTCCGGTGATTAATGATTTTTCGGTTGAAGAAGTGGTAAGGCATTACGAAAAGTTAGACCCAGCTAAAAAATCTAAAACCTATGTCATCGAGTGGCATCAAAACTCGGATTTTGGTGAAATGAGTTACAATCACGGTGCAACAGTTGCTAAGCAATACAAAGACAAAGTTCGAGTTTTTGTGGTGGGAGTTTTTATATTGAAGAATGACCACAAGATGAGCTGGATCACTCGAGGTGCTGCAAAGAATTTCGCGAAATCGCATTACGCGAGCTACATCGATGCCGTAAATGCGGTCATCACGATTGACCAGAAAACGCCCTCGCTGTAGCGATGAACGCTTATAGACCGCGCATTTATCGTACGCGCATTCTTGTAACCTTAATTGTTTTGAATCTCATGCAACAGTCATCAAGTCTGACCAAACCAAGCCGTCGGTGGCAATTAGTTACTTTGTGTTGCCATCTTCTACTAAGGGGCGGAGCTTCTGATACCCTAAATGAATCAGCATCTTTACGACCTCGCTATCGACAGTGAGACCCAGACCTTCTTTGACAAGTTCGACGAGCTGAGATGATTTCGAATCTAACTGCAAGGTAGGGGGGGGCACGAAACGATCTGTTTCCTCAGGTTGATGCAAAAAGGAAGTGGGTGGAGTTGGCGATTGCGAGCGCACCTCATGGTCGACCGGAGCGATGGGGGAAAAATTTTGGAGTTCGCTGGCGAGGGATTTGAGGTGGCTTCTAAAAACTTCCGTACTGGCCTTAGGGATTTCGCCACTAGCTTCGAGTCCGTCACCGTATCTTTTGGAACGTGTGTAAAGCGCGACCAGATGATCAGGAGACAGAGCCATTTTGCGAACATGTTCGGGCTGTGTTTGCAGCCATAAAAAGGCCTGCGACAGCGTTTCTCGTGTATAAGCTTGTGGAGGTAGTGGAGCACTCATTAAAAGAAACAATGGCTCACAATTTTTTTTGGATCAACAGCATTTGTGGTTTCCACGCGAGTTCCACAAAGTTTTCCACAAAACCGAGCCGATCCAGCCGACTCTTAGCCTTGTATGTAGTCCTTCGCCACTATCCCGTACTTCTCGATTTTTCTTAGAAGAGTTTTCTTTGGGATATTCGCGTGAATGGCCGTTTGGTTGATGCGGCCTTTAAACGTCTTGAGAGCTTTAATGATAAACTCTTTTTCGAAAAGTTCCTTCTGCCTATTGAAGTCTAGCTCAGAAGACCCAAGAGTCTCTCCTCTTAAGAACTGGTACGACGCATCGGTGTCTGCAACGTTGTCGCTTCCCTCGGCAAGACTTTCACCATCACTACCCACAGATGGCAAACCCTGGCCTTCAGCGTTTAAAAAAGCCCCGGACGCAGAGGTGTTTTTCAAAGCCTCTTCGCTCGCCTTTAAGCCGTTTGTGAGCGTCATTCTTTCTTGAAGAGAATAAAGATCAATGCCGTTTGCCTTCAAGACCTTTTCCGGTAGCGACGAAAGGTGAATTTGATTTGTAGTCTCCCAAATAAAGGCATACTCAACAATGTTTTCAAGTTCGCGAATATTGCCGGGCCATTCGTAGCGCTTCAGGCAAGTCATCGCCTCGGGTGCCACGCTGACAATTTTCTTTTGATGTTGAAGGTTAAATTTGCGGATAAAGTTTTGAACGAGATTTTCAATATCGTTCTTTCTATCCCTCAAAGACGGAAGGAAAATCGGGATAACATTGAGACGATAAAACAAATCTTCTCGAAACTCTCCTTTTTCGATCATTTTCTCTAAGGGACGATTCGTGGCAGCAATGATTCGAACGTTGGCCTCAAGTTCTCGGTTCGATCCAACAGGCGTAAACCTCTTGTCCTGTAGAACACGTAAAAGCTTTGCCTGCATTAACAAGGGCATGTCGCCAAGCTCATCTAGAAAGAGCGTTCCGCCTTCTGCAAATTGAAACTTTCCAATCTTGCGCGAATCAGCTCCGGTGAATGCTCCTTTTTCGTGGCCAAAAAGTTCACTTTCGAAGAGCGTTTCCGGAATGGCTGAACAGTTTATAGCTACAAATTTTTGATCTTTACGAACTGAATTGTAGTGGATAGCTCTGGCGACGAGTTCTTTACCGGTACCGGACTCCCCGCGAATCATCACCGCTGTGTCTACCTTTGAGAGACGGTCGATGATGGTGAACACTTTTTGCATTTCATTGCAGTTACCGATGAATTTTGTTCCAGCTTCAATAAGTATTGGTGAAGAACCGGCCGCACTGTTAATGAGCGCATGTGCATTTAACGCCCGATCCACCAACTGAACCAATTCGTCTGTTTTTATAGGCTTCGAGAGATAATGAAATGCTCCTTCTTTGACGGCGGAGACGGCGTCATCGATCTTTGCAAATGCTGTTAGCATAATCACAATTATGCGAGGATCGTGCTCTTTAATGGCTCGAAGAGCTTCGAGCCCGCTTAAGTTTGGCATATCGACATCGAGGATGACGAGATCAAACTGGCCCCGCTTAACCTGAGCAACGGCATCGAGACCATCGATCGCTTCTTCTACGTGAAACCGACGAGTATGGTTGAGCGCTGAAGCTACTGATAGTCGTAAGCCCGCATCATCGTCAACAACGAGCACACGCAGCATGTTTTCACCTTCCTGTAATCCGTACATAGCTCCCATACTTAAAGGCCTTTCACAATGGTAAATATTACAATTCAATTACTAAAGCGGGAGCTCCACCTTAAAAATACAGCCCTTTTGGGGTAGATTTGACACCGATATTCGGCCCTGGTGTAACTCAACGAAATATTTAGCAAGATAAAGGCCAAGACCGGTGCCCTTGATTGGTGAACTTTTGGCATCACGGCTACGATAGAATTTCATAAACACATTTTCTAGCTCTGGCTGAGGGATTCCAGATCCTTCGTCTGAAATTTCAATAAGAACTTGATCACTCACTTCGTGGGTTTTCACGCTTACCACTGAGTCTTCTGGGCCATACTTGATAGCATTTTCAACGAGGTTGCTAACAACCTGTCGTATAAGTTCTGGATCTACCTTTACGCTGAACAGAGGATCAAATGAGGTCTCAAACGTGATATTTTTCGTCTGCGCTAAGAATTGGTGCCGCTCAATAACTTCACCCACAATTTCATTGATGTCCTTACTTTGCAGGTTGAGCTTAAGCTCCTTACTCTCGATCCGGTTAAGACTCAATATCGATGAGATAAAACGGGTGAGCTCCTCTGTAGATTGACCTATCTGCTTTAACAAGGAGCGATGTTTCGTATCTAAAGATTTTGATTCAGTAAGCACTACTTCGGCAAGTCCCTGAATTCTGGCTAGAGGAGTTTTTAAGTCATGCGACATCATGCCCAAAAAGTTACTTTTGAGCTCCTCCACTTGGGTCAGAAGCCGGTTTTTCTGTTCAAACTCCCAGGATTTTTGATTTTCCTTAATCAGTCTGTAAGGAATAAAAAAGTAGTAACAGATGGCAACTGCCAGCAAAGGATGAGCCATGGGAATCCACACTCCAAAGCCCGCAAAAAAAGCCCACGAAGCTACGCAATATGTGAGTACAAGGCTAACAAGGTAAGCCAGACCTGTGAGCGGAGAAAGTGAGAATACAACATAGCCAGTTGCCAAGGAGACACAAATAGTGATCAACCACTTTAACCATTCTGGAACTTTCGCTATGCCCTGATCTTTTATCAAGGTCTCCATCATATTTGCTTGAGCTTCAAGGTGTGACATTGCCGTTACGTCTCTCGAATAAGGAGTCTGAATGTAATCCTCGGTGTTTGCCTCGGTATCGACTCCAATAAGAACGGTCTTTGTATAAAAATCATCCGCTTTAAATCGACCACCTAACGTATCTAAGAAAGAGAGGGTTTTGAAGGATCCCTTAGGGTGATATCTAATAAGTGCTTGCGTAGATTCCTTGTAATAAAACGTTCCACGAAATTGATAGCCCGGTTCATAGCCATTCATCAGCCTAGCCCACCTTGCGTAAAAGAGTGGCTCTCCCAAATAGCTCAACATCACCCTTCGTGTGACGCCGTCTGCTGAAAAACTGTATTTGTCCATTGTGATGGGGGCCGAGGTTTTTTTGAGACCACCGAATGGTGGCGACATATTTAATCGGTCTTCTTGTCCAGGAAGAAAGAGGTCCTCCTCCATAAAGAAGATATTGGGATGTTCACGCAAGAACTGCGCAAGCCTGGTTTGCTCTTGAAATGTCCCTTGAAGACCGGGAACAGAAAGAAATATGAGAATTTCGCGCGGTTGGGCGAGCAAAATATTTTCGAGAAGAGTGAGTAAATCAAGGGGCGATGGGCTTCGGTCCAAGCCTCTAACCGTGTCGCGATCGACTTGGACGAGAGTCAACTGATCAGAAAGCCTCGGGGCTGGGCTTGTTCGAACCCGCATGTCGTAGGTGAGAAATTCAATGGAGTGGAAGTCAAACTGAAGGAGTAGGCCAGCTAAACCAAGGCAGAAAGCGACTTTTAAGAGAGTTGAAATGATTTTTCTGCGGCTTAAAAAAAAATCCACGGGTATTGCCTCGTTGTTTGGAGGTTTTATTTACCTCAAGGCTCCCGTGGATTTCCAGTGTTTTATCGATTTACTAGAGTAAATCTTTCGCTAGTCCGAAGCTGGGTTGGTCAGAATGACCCCGGCAGCATAGCCATTTCTTGGAACTGGGCTCAAAACGACAGACTGGCTTTTCACTGTCTTAATTTTTTTTCTAAGGCCATTTAGCTTTCTATTTGTCTTCACGTATTTACCTCCGCAATTGCACGCTGTTCTCTTCACTTCACCTATCGAGGTGGTGTCAATAGGCCCTCAAATGGCCCGGATTAATCTATTACCTGCAAAAACTTAGCCAAATTGAGTGCGAGGATCAGTTTGGGAGTATATGATCACTGAATGCCCAAGCCAACATCCAAGAAATCGACAGCGCAAAAATCGCATAGAATAGGAAAAGCCAAGAAAGCATCAGGTGCATTGCGGGCGGATTCACATTCCATGCTGGAGGGTCGTCAGGGGTGGATTCACCGATGGAGTCCAAATCGCAGCAAATCCCATTTGCTCGTACTTGGCAGTGATGATCCAGAAACTGCTTTAGTTATTCGTGACTTAGTAGAGTTAGATGTTCCTTTTGTAGCGATCAACTTAGATAATTTTATTTTTGAATCAGACATTTTTGAAACTGCTAGTCAGAGCCTATCGATTTTACTCGGCTCGAAGAAAATCCCACTCGAAGCATTTAAGGCTGTTTTTTATAGGCGGCCAGGTTTTATGGACGTGCTTCAAGAAGACAGCGACCTGACGTATGTTGAATGGCAGTTTTTAAAAAAGTGGCAAATTATTCTTCGCTCCATAGAGCGCCAGTTAGCCGCAATCACATGGTTTCCGGCGAGGCCTTCGCTGCTCGGAGATGAAGCACAAGAGAAGATCGCAGATTTACGTTTATCAAAAAAGCTGGGGCTAAAAACACCCAAGTCTGTGCGTACAAGAGATCTTGCTTCGCTGGAAAACTACCTACATGATTTTGGTGGAGAGGCCTTAATAAAAGAAATGGGTTTTCGCGCAAGACACACCAAAGAAGGTGTTAAGGTTTTTTCGCCAAAGCTCGTAAAGAACCTGAGGGGGCTTCAAAAAGCGGTGGAACTGGGCCCTGTATTTTTGCAGCAACATATCAAGAATGCCCAAGATATCAGATGCGTCGCTTGCGGGAATAAAGTCTACGGTCACAAAATTTCTATCGTGAATCCGAAATCAAATTCGTTCAGAGACTGGAGAACTCATCCGTTAGAAAATTTAAAGATGGAGCCACTAGAGCTTCCTGCAAAAGTGCGAAGAGCCTTGCGAGATTTTTTAAAAGTGCGAGGCCTGCAGTATGCCTGTTTCGATTTGTTGAAAACGTCGAGCGGTGTTTACTATTTTTTAGAAATGAATCGACCAGGTGCGTGGCACTTTAGCGAAGTAATTGCCGGACTACCAGTCTCTAAGGCCATTGCATCAGAAATTAAAAAAAGTATCTTTTCTTGAGGTACTAGTAGGGGTTGGTTTCAAAAAGAAGTTCGACGGGATTCAAGATTTCATTTTCGCCCGGAACTATTCCAAGACTCAATTGGTCTTCTACGCTCAACTCGCGCAGCTCAGTACCTTCTGGCCACTTAAAATCGTTTGGCGGATATCGCGCTGCGAACTGCTTCATAAAGTCAGCCCAAATAGGAGCTGCTCCACTAGCACCCGAGAGCCCGGTCGGAGTATTATCGTCGTACCCAACCCAAGATACCGCTGTCACAAATGGTGTGAAACCCGCAAACCAAGTGTCTTTGTAGTCGCTTGTTGTGCCGGTTTTTCCTGCAGCTGGCATGCTGAAACCAAGAAGTTTAACAACCTGGCCGGTACCCGAATTTATAACTTGTTTCAACATCGCGATGATCACCGCAACCTTTTGCGGAATGGAAACTTGCTCACGATTCAGTGGACTTCGGTATATGATGTGACCTTCGTCGCTCACAACCTTTCGCACTAAACTGAGTTCGGCCTTTTTGCCTTGCCTCGCTAGAGTGGAATATGCTTGCAGCACTTCTAGTGGCGTCATTTCAAACGCTCCTAAGGTGAGAGAGGGTAGAGCTTGAAGTTGCGATGTCACTCCTAAATCCCTCGCGAGCGAAAGAATGTTATCGAGTCCGACTTCATTCCCTAGCCGTGCGGTCGCAATATTAAGGGATTCTTTAAGGGCATAAAACAGAGGAATAAGCCCATGAGCCTTGCCGTCATAGTTTTTTGGAGACCATGTGTTTGGTCCTGTTTTTAGCGTGAATTTTTCATCAGAAATAAGTGTGATCGGCGTATAAACGTTGCCTTGTGAATCCAATTGCTCCAAGGCTGCCAAGTAGACTATGGGTTTCATGACAGATCCAACCTGGCGTTTCGCTTGGATGGCTCGATTAAACTGTGATTTACGGTAGTCGCGTCCACCGACCAGGGCGATGATGTCACCGGTAATTGGGTCAGAGGCAACAAAGCTAGCTTCAAGCGTTTTGCCGCCTTCTTTTAGCTTGCTAATAGTCTTTCGCTTTTCGAGTTGCGAAATGCCTCTAGCGACAGCCTCTTGCGCTGCTTGTTGGGCCTGAATATTCATCGATGTAAAAACTTGAATTCCCCCTTCGCTGATGAGCTCTCTTTCTTCGAGCCACCCCATCACCGCTTGCACGTAATAAGGAGCCGGCTCCTTTAAAAGTGCTACGCGCTCTTGCGGTAAAGTTTTCTCTACGGCAAGCTTCCACTCGTCTTCGCGGATCATGCCGAGCTCTTTCATAAGATCAAGAACCCGGTTTCGTCGCTCCGTCGCATCTTCAGGATGTTTAAATGGATTGAACCTACCGGGGCTATTAATAATTGCTGCTAGTAGTGCGCACTCCGCAAGATCAATACGAGAAAGATCCTTGTTAAAATAGAATTCACTAGCGGCACCAAAGCCTCTCACCTCGAAGGCTCCGTTTTGACCCATGTAGATTTCATTGATATAGCTTTCGAGAATCTCGTCTTTGCTTTCTCTGGTTTCTAGCAAAATAGCGATGGCGAACTCTTTGGCCTTTCGCGTGTAGCTTTTCTCGGGGGTTAGAAAGTAGTTTTTGACAAGCTGTTGGGTGATTGTGCTTCCGCCTTGGGTAACCCTTCCCGCTTTGAGGTTTTTAAAAAATGCCCTAGCGATAGATGTAATGTTGAACCCTTTGTGCTCCAAAAATTCTTTATCCTCAATGGCCAAAATCGCATTGAGGCAAAGCGGAGGAGTCTCCCCGAGCTCGCGGTAAGTTTTCAAAATAGGTCGGCCTTGCGCAAATTGGGCAAAGGGTTCGGGTTCCAATTCAAAAAAAGGCTCTTCCGTGCGGCTTTGCCTGTCTTCGATAGAGATCACTGACTGACTCGCCTGAGAAAAATAAACGCGATAGATGGATAATGGCGCTTGCGACTCATCGACAGTTGGACCAGCAATATCTATGCAGGAAGAGACAAATTCTGCTTCTGAGCCGTCCGGGAGGTCTTCGAGGCAAACATCAGAAGGGGGCACCTGGAACTCTTTGCTTTGAAGCGTTTGAATGCCTTTGCGTTCCGTGTAGCCGAGACGTTTTAAGTCAGTCATTACTTGCAGCAAGGTTATGGACTGGCCCCTCACCAACCTTCCGGGGGCGGCAAAGAGTTCAACAGTTGAGCTAAACTTTTTGGATTCTAAGCGCTCTTCAATAAGTTTTTCGAGGCTGCTTAACCAGAGCCAAGTTAAAACTGTACTAACCGCGAGCGTCAAAACTGCGGCAATCAAAAAGATTCGTAGCCTTTGATGATTCATCCACCTTGACAATAGAAGTTGGCGAACGTTTAGTCAAAGCGATGAAAATTTCAAAAGTTCAAGTTGAGCGATTGGTTCGCAATGTTTTTGAAAGCCTTGAGGGGCAGTCGATTGTGACCTACAAAGCACCAAAAGAAAAAGTCATTCAAAGATCGATTAAAGCCGTGACAGACAATATCGATGAAGAAAGACAAATTGTTTTCGCGGCTCAAAAGATGGTGGACGATTTAGAAGCTCAAAATCCGGGAGCTTTCGACAGGCACAAAATGCTTCAAATGGTAAAAAAGAAAATCGCCGAAGAGAGAAAGTTCATTTTATGATTTCAGAATCGCGGCAATCCGTATTGGCTAGACTCATCGTGGACTCCGTATGGGATGACGATCTCGTAGACTACTCCGACGAAGACGGCGCTTTTAGAGCGGCTAAAAGAGTTCTTGCTCAGTTTGTTGATGAAGATGAACGAATTGACGAAACCGTCAGGGCCAAGATTCGCAGTTTAAAAAGAAATGTTATTGAAGGCAGCATGGAGTGGGAAACACTCTTTGCAAAGTATTATCAAGAGGAGACAAATCGTCATGGCTAAAAAGAGCAAATCTCAGTCTAAGGCGAGTCAGAAAACGACAGCGAAAAAAAAATCTGTTTCAAAAAAATCCCCTGTGAAAGCAAGTTCTAAAGTTGGTAGCAAGAAAGCGAGCGTTAGCGTAAAGGCGAATGCCAAATCGAAGGGAAAGGCGAATGCCAAATCGAATGCAAAATCGAGTGCAAAGCCAAGTGTAAAAACGAGTGCTAAAAAAACGTCGGTGAAAACAAGCGCTCCGAAGAATGTAGCAAAAGCGAGTGCTAAAAAGGTGTCAGCGAAGGCTTCGAAAAAAGCTGCTTCTTCAAAACCTCAGAGAGCCGTGGCCGGCAGGCTGGGCAAGGCAGCAGCAAATTTTTTTTCTCCGCTTTGGGACTATGTCGTTTTAGAAAAACTAGAAGCTGAAGTAAAAACTCCCGGAGGCCTATTCATTCCAGAGACGGCTCTTGAGCGGCCAAATATTGGTGAAGTGGTTGCGGTGGGTAGAGGTCTAAGAAGTAAAAAAGGCAATATCCGGCCGCTTGACGTCGAAGTAGGGGATAGAGTTTTCTTTAGCAAATACTCCGGCACTGAAGTGCAGATGCAAGGGCGTCCGTTCTTATTTATTAAAGAGACGGACATTATTGGAGTGACCGAGTAAGCCGTACTAAAAGTAAAATTGAGATTTAGTTATCTTGGTGACGCGAAGGCGAAAAGCGCGCCTAAGAGAAAGGTAATGCAATGAGAGAAATTAAAAAATGGGCAGTAAGAGGAATTGTCGCTTCAACAGCGTTTTTGGCAACCGAGGCGACCTTGGCGGGAGATATCTCCTGGCAAGGCATTTATCGATTTGAAGGACTGCTGCTAGATAATCCCCTTTTAGATAAAAACTCTTACAAACAAAAGACTTACTTTCAGCATCACTTAGTGCTTGAGCCCAAGATTGTTGTTTCAGATGGGGTGAGTGTTTTCTCTCGCTTCGACATCTTTAACTCGCCAAACTACCCCAACTCTCAGATGGGCCAGTTTTTTGGACAAGGCGTTGGTAACTCAACAGTCTATCCGGACACGAACCCCAACTGTTCGACCCCTACTAATGGTGCCTATCAGTGCAATGCAGTTAATGCACAAACGATGAATTCAGAATCACTCGTCGTTAATCATCTCTATATGACTTGGACGAATGAGTATGGTCAGTTCATCGCCGGCAGAGCGCCTATTCAATTTGGTCTTGGCCTAACTCATAACGCCGGACGAGGAGTTTTCGATCATTGGCTAGACACTCTTGATCTCGTGGGATTCAGAGTTGTTGCAGGTCAAATGACGTTTTTTCCGATGTACGGAAAGGTTCGCGAGGGCTCTTTGGATCGTCAGGATGACGTGAACGACGTGAACATACAGGTGCAGTATGACAATCCAGATTCCAATCTTGCTGTGGGAGGCTTTTTTCATAGCCGTACGGCAACTCAAGGAGATCATGACGCCGGCACTAAAGGTACCGATGGACCCTACGGCAATAACACGTTTAACCGGACCGGTGAATACAACATCAAGGATTTCAACTTTTACATTGATCGAAAGCTAGGGGATCTCAATGTTGCTGTCGAGTTCGCCTTTCAACAAGGCAGTACGGGACTGACAAACACAGCCGGCAGCGATGTTGGCATTGATGCTTTTGGGGCGGTGGCTAAATTGGGTTACAAAGCCGAGTCGTCAAATTGGAAGTGGACACTCGATGCAGGTATGTTAACAGGTGACAATCCAGATACAGTTGAAAGATATGAAGGCTTTCTTGCGGATCGAAACTTCAATGTTGCTATGTTGATGTTCAATCATCAATTGGGATCTTTCGACCTGCTTGGTACGCAGTCTTGGGTAGGATCTAGCCGAAGTAATTCCGCTAAAAACCCCGCCGATACAGCCGATATTGATACACTTACCAATACTGTCTTCTTCGCGCCCGGATTTGAGTTGAATTTTTCTGATAAATGGCTTGGAAAATTTAAATTTATCTATGCAACTTTGAATCAGGTTCAGCTTGTGGGAGTCGACGCCCAAAAGAATTTAGGATTTGAAGTAGATATGGGGCTTGATTACAAACCCGACGAGCGCACAACTTGGTCAACCAACTTAGGTCTGTTATTTCCTGGTGATGCTTACGCAGGCGGAATTAATAATTACAAAAAAGAATTTACTTATGGTTTAATGACAGGTGTTGCAGTTTCGTTTTGAAAGCATCTTAGGATTTACAGCTAGAGTTTACATCTAAAGTTTGAATTGCAACGAAGCAGTGGCCCGGGGTGGGTTACCTCCCCGGGATTTTTCTTTAAAACTTCATTTTACTTCGCAGAAAGAACAATGCTCGTCCTCAAGATCGAAAGTTAAATTGTTTGTTGGTGAAAAAGGAGAGCCGGTGATGAGTTTTCATCATCACCGGCGAGAGAAAGACACACTCTTCATTGAGTGATCAAAGCTGAAAAGTATAGCTGATTAGAATCTACGGAGTCCGCCGCCGAAGCCGCCCATGGATCCACCCATCGGTCGGAATCCACCTCCCATATTGTTGAGCCCGTAGCCACCCATCTGGTTGCCAAATGTGTTGAATCGTTGGTTGCCTGGGCCACCAAAGCCGCCGGCCATTAATCCACCCTGCTGGAACATAGGCCCTTGGCGGAAGCCGCCGTTAACGCCGCCTCCAAAATTTTGGTTACCACTAAAATTCTGATTACCGAAGCCCATGCCAGGGTTTCCGAAACCACCGCCGAATCCACCATTGTTGAAGCCACGATTGCCAAAGCCACCGCCAAATCCACCAGCATTGCCAAAGCCACCCATCATTTGGTTGCCTCTACCAAAGCCACCGATACCACCGTTATTGAGGCCTCGACCGAATCCGCCATTGCCGAATCCACCGCCACCCATATTGCCCATGTTGACGAACTGTCCACCACCAATATAGCCCTGCTGATTGCCAAGGTTTTGCGGTTGGTTTAAGCGTTGTCCGCCGAGTCCGCCGCGAGAAAGTCCTGGGTTGATGTTCATGTTAGATGCAGAAGTCTGAGGCACGGGCTGTTGACCAGGCTGCACCGGATTCTGCGGATTCTGACTCACAATTCCTGATGGATTACTCTGCTGCCCCAGAGCCGCCTTCAGGGCATTCAAAGTGGCATCATAGGTAGTTCTTGAAGAAGCGATTGAGTTTTGCGCATCGGCCAAAATCTCGGCTGCTTGATCATCAGCTGACCCTAGGTTTTTCATCGCAGCTATCTGCGTCGACAGTGACGTCAATTCAGATGTGTGATGCATAACCGTTCTAAAAGCTGTGTTTATATAGGCTGGAGTTTGCTGAGCGATTGCAGTTGCCTGCTGAGTAATAATGTTTGCCTGACTTTCGTAGTAAGCCGCAGCTGCAGTATCGCCGAGATCTCTGCTTAGTTTCGCATTTGCTCTCATAGCCTCAGCCATCGCTCTCGTATCTTCAACGGCCTTAGTTCTTATGCCTAAACCTTGTACCATCGCTACTTGGTATTCTTTCGCGAGAGCTTCTTTTTTCGTGGCCTCATCTTCGGTCTTTAATGCGTTCTGCAAACTACTCAGACGTTTTTTCGCGATGAGACCGTTGCCCGCGCGTCTCTCAACATAGGCGTTGTAGAGCTTCCGTTTAGCGGCAGTCTCATTGTCGACTCCTTCGAGTTCGTCATAGATCTCTAAGTAGCGTCCAACTGCGTAGTCTTCTATTTGCTGAGCTCGGTCGTCGCAGTTGATGTTGCTTTTGTCGTCGCGCTCGCACTCGTTCTGAGCGTATCTCATCATCTCTGATAAACAAGCAAAGGTGCCATCTTCGAAGTTGTAGGAATCACGCGTTTTTCTGCGAGATCTTGAGCGTCTCTTTTTATCATCGTCGTCGTCATCGCCAGACTTTGCGAAGCTTCTCTTTGAAGCAAACTTTTCACACGTCTCGGGATCACCTTCACGAATTCTCTTTAAACGAGCTTCTTGCACTTCGCGTGCTTTAGCCGCCGTAATATTTTCTTCAATTTGGTTGGCGCTACTTTGAAGTTTGGCTAACAGTTGTTCATTTTCACCTTTAGAAGTGCTCGTCAAAACGTCGTCTAGAAGATTCGCCATGTTTGTGACGTGTTCGCCAATGTATGCAAATTCAAATGTGGATACTAAGCAGTTGTCACAGTTTTCTGTATCCCCGGGTGCGGTGGAGCGCACTTCAACCAACATTTTCTTCGAGTCGGTTTCTGTTCTGGACGTATTGTTAGAAAAGTCAAAATCGACGCCGGCCGCTGAACCGCTATTGTTAGATTTTACGATTCTAACAAGATATTCGTTAATTCCGTTTTTAGTCTTTAAACGGATCTTTCGAGCTCCGTTTTGTCCTGACAGATCCATCGTAGCCGATGCTGTTCCCGCATCGCCTGCTGAAGCGCCAGAACCGGCTTGAGCAGCTTGTGCGGCCCCTGCAGATTCATTCGAACCTACGGGTTTAAATGGTGATAGGTCTGCTGGCTCTTCGCGGCCAGTGGGACTTGGTCTTTCTTGCGCAGGCTGAGTTTTTACTTTTGCTGCTTCGGGTTTTTTCTGTGTACTGTCGTCCTCAGTTTCCTTCGCAGCAGTTTTTTTGTCTTCGTCCCCGTCTTTTTTGCCCGCTGCCCCATTCGCCTCTTCTTTTACTTTTAGGCGTGTTCCACTCTGAGCCCCATTTATTGTCGCACTAGCATCTGAGCCTGCGTTAACCGAGGTTCCTGTTGATCTGGTAGTTGTGCCACTTCTGACAACGCCCGTAGCTTTTGTTGTGTTGGTCGGTGTCGGCTGAGCGGATTGTGCGGGACTTTGAGGACCAGTAGTCGGTGCCCTAAGAGCTGCCCTGCCGCCAAATCGACCATTGCTTTGGGTATTCGCCCACGCATCTGGTATTAGCGCAAAAAGCGCCAGTAATCCTAAGGCCTTAGAGACCCTTTGGATCGGTTTTCTTAATCGTTTCATCGTATCCTCCTCTTTTCTCCTCTCTCAAAACCATGAGAGACACACGAGTCCATTCTCAACATTCTTAGGTCCAATACTCGTTCCAGATGGGCCAAATCCCCTTTAAGCCACTAAAAAGATTGGGGATTTCAATAACCTTTAAGGAGCCGGCAAGCTTGCCCCCTTTGAAGAACTGGGAATCGGTCGCGAAAGGGCCTAAGAAAAAGACCCATAATTTCAATAAGTTAACCCTGTCTAAATTTTAGACGCCTCAAACCGCCTTTTTTTGGTAAGCGTATGGCCGAAAATCTAAACGACGAATTCGCCTCCGTGCTGCCTAAACCAGAACTGAGGCAAGGCCCCCGGACTCAAATGAACTTCGAGGCCCAAGAGTTCAGCATGATTTTTGGGCGGCCCGCAGGCGGACTCAATTGTTTACAATATCTAAAGGCGCAATTAGGTTAGTCTCGAGAAACTCAAAGGTTTTTCTAAATTTTGGTTTTAACGGCGTAAAATGGCGTGTTTTTCGGCGAAGGAACAATGAAGTTTCACTTTCTACCAGCTCGGCCTCATAAAAATTGGCAAGATGTATCGCCTGCCGACTGGCACGACTGGAAGTGGCAGACCAAGAACTCGCTGTCTACGCCGTCAGAGTTTCAGAAACACTTTCTTCTCACAGATTCTGAGCAAGCGGCTCTTGAGAAAGGACGTTCTCTTTTCAAAAGCCGAATCACGCCTTATTACGCATCTTTGATTAACGAGGGTGATCCTTTCGACCCGATCAGACGGATTGCTCTACCCCAGTCGCACGAACTCGAGTTGGGCCATCAGCAAATGTTCGATCCTTTAGCAGAGAAAAAAAATCAACCTACGCCGAGAATTATTCATCGCTATAGTGATCGCGTGCTCTTTTTGGCGACGGATTTTTGCACTGTATATTGTCGCTATTGCACGCGAAAACATTTTACGGGCAAAGATCAAGCAATGCCCTCTTCGCAAGAAATTGAAGATGCCTTGTCTTATATTTCCGCGAGGCCGGGTATTCGTGAAGTCATTTTCTCTGGGGGCGACCCATTCACCTTAGCGGATGGCCCACTTCTTAATCTTGTTGAGCGAGTGCGAAAGATTGAACACGTGGAGATAATTCGAATTGGCACACGTATGCCGATTGTGAATCCTTTTCGGGTGACTGAGGACCTTGCGAAAGAGCTTAGAAAACACAACCCGGTCTATTTAATGGTGCACTTCAATCACCCACGCGAGCTCACCGAGGAAGCCGCTAGATCGGTTGAAACATTTGTCGATCACGGAATTCCGGTGCTGAATCAAATGGTTTTACTTAATGGCGTTAACAATCATGCAGCGATCGTGCAGGCACTAAGCCGAAGGCTTCTGTATCTAAGAGTAAAACCTTACTACGCATTCCAGTGTGACCCTTCTGAAGGTACTGACCATCTACGCACTGCAGTTGCAGAGAGCGAGAGTATACAGCAAGAACTTTACGGGCACTTAAGCGGACTTGCCATGCCTCAGTTTTCGATGGATTTACCAGGTGGTGGCGGCAAAACTCCAATTAAAATGAATCATTGTATTGACGAAACTCCGGGGCATAAACGCTATATGGGCTTTGATGGCGTTGAGAGCGAATATATAGACCCGCCGGCTGACTCTCACAAACTCCCTTCGGACTACGAAACCTATCTAGAAGAATGGCGTCAGCTCAAAGCATCAAAGTTTGCTGTGGCCCTCAATGGTCTAGGCAATGCTAGGTGAGAATCTCGTCATGGTAATGTTTAACTGAACCTTAAAATCGTGCACTAGTCCTACTTGAATTTTACTGTCGCTGTCTTTATCCATTGCTTCGTATATTGAAGAACTGCCCTTAAGCGTACTTTCTCGATATTACTGTTTATATCATTTTCTTCTAAGGTGCGCTTATGTATTGATTCAATTGCGCGGGCACCTAGACCACGAAAAAAATCAACGGGCTTAGCCAAAGAAAAGGTATCCTGACCTGGCTCCTCATGCCCTAAGAAAAAAATGACCAACATCAAGGATTCAAAAAATTCATCACTTGAAATTTCAGGTTGCGATGCTTTGTCTTGATCAGCAATAGTCTGCCCAGATACTCTCTGACCTACTGAATACAACTCAGCCTGCGTTTGAGAGTTTTCGGCCAACGACGTAGCATGGCTTCTCGCCATTTCGAAAAAATCCCGCCAGTCTAGAATCGAATTTATGTTCTGCAAAATATACTTTAGCTCATCAATTCGAGGGTGACCTTGCAGCTCTGCGTGGGCTATATCATGTTGTGCTACTTCTAACGGGGGGGCCTCCTGCGCATCGAACCCTTGTTTTTGATCAGTAATCCAAATAGGGCGAATGCTAAATGGATGCAGTATGCCGAAAAATGGAATGTCTTGTCCCTTCCAACGAGGAAGCTTCCGAGCCGAGGGCATAAAAAAGACCAACTCCATAGAGTCGACCACTACCCCCAAGACTGAATAAGCAAATTCAGAAGTTTGATAGCGACCCATTACTTTCTTGGCCCAATTCGCATACGAAGCGGTTTTTTTGATGTATGGAAGGTTATTTACGACATCATCTATCAAGATCAAGATCTGCTCAGACTCTAGTTCAGCGTCAAATTGATCATCACTCGGAGATGACTCATACTGAAGTCTACCTATATTTGAGGCGAAAGCTTCGGTAAGTTCGACGAGGTAAAAGAACTGAAAGGCTAGCGGTGAAATCGTACCTAAAAGTACGTAGTCTTTGTAATCAACAGCATTCCTTGTAGTACCTTTTTCAACTGCCTCGTTAACCCAATTGGTTATCTTATTTGCAGCCGGCAGAAGGCCTTTTAGCTTAGATACGATTTCTGTGAGAAATACATTTTTCTTTGGTAAAGTATTCGACTTAAACAAATCGCTTTTAATAGCGCCGTTCAGCCGTTGCTGTAAAAGCACAGAGACTTCTCGAAGCTCTTCATAGAAAAAACTACTTTCGACCTCATTTCTGTTTTCAGCAAAAAGCCAAGTTTGATAGGTTTGAAGTAATCTGAATATTTGTGTCTTAGATCGAGTATCAAACCCCGAACTCAACAACGGCTTCCAAAGCGATGTTAGGTTTACGGTTTTGCCCAGCCAGCTAAGAACTTCCTTTTCTGTTCTTGTAGGACTCCAATTTTCCGTGAAGCCCTTTTTCATGACTTGAGCTAGGGAGTCTGGATTTTTAGTAGCAATGCGAGATTGCAACTGAAGCAACAGACCCAAAGTTTCTTTATCGACACTTGAAGGCCTAACATAGTCTGCTTTAGGCCTAATACGGGATGATGCGTTTTTCTGGTCGCCGTCACCCATTAGCCCTAAACAGATGCTCTGTCTTTGTGTTTTTGGCGAGTGTTTAGAGGGGCTTGCAAACAAGCTGAAGCTCAATACCAACGTAGCTATGACGTAGCCTACTAGGATCTGTTTTTTTGCTGCCAAAGCTTCCTCCGTAAAAGACACAATGCGACTACCGACCTGAAGTTTCAGATAGACGCGGACTGGTCTTATAGTAAAGAAATTCTACCACCCTTCTGCCATTTGCGGAGAGCGTAGTTTTTACCATTTGAAGTGTAAAACTCTTGTACACTTCGCGGGCTTAATTGAACGACTTAAGGCGGTCTGTTCGTTCGTAGAGCCGGGAGAGCACAACAGGCAACAACAAGCGTGGAACAAAATCAGCAATCAGGGAGCAGGCGAAGAAACCAGATATTGGTTAACAGAAAACAAAAATTAGCGGAGAATTTCGAGGCGGGCATATTTGGCGACTAAGGTTTTTAGTCGTTGATTATCAAAGTCTACTGTCAGCTTCATGTTTTCGCCAGATCCTTCGACTCCGTAAACGGTACCAGATCCAAACACAGAATGCCTTACGCGAAGGCCCGGCCTAAAAATGCTAACTACCGAGCCGGTTTCACTCTCTGAAAAATTCTGAGCGTGGTCATCCGCCCAGTGTGAAGGCGTACTCTTCGAGTTGCTAATTGGCCGCGCCCCTAAACCATGTCTTTCACTAAAAGTACCTCTTGGCGAATAAATGGAGCTAGAAAAACTAATAAGTTCTTTAGGGATTTCAGAAATAAAACGACTTGGTGGATTGAACTGATCCTGCCCCCAAACTTTGCGTCTTCGAGTGTATGTTAGGTGCAGTTCCTTTTCTGCTCGGGTCATCCCTACGTAAGCCAGTCTTCGTTCTTCTTCTAGTGCATCTCCGTCAATCAAATCAAAAGTGCGGTAAGACGGGAACAAGCTTTCTTCAACACCAATGATTATTACGTACGGAAACTCAAGACCCTTCGAAATATGAAGTGTCATCAATGTTACGGCGTCTTCATCTGGATTAACCTTGTCGATGTCTGATATCAGCGCGATCTCCTCTAAGAAAGCGGCAAGAGTTGCCTCTTCTCCTCGTTCATTTTCAAAGGCTTCAAACGCATTTGAAAGCTCTTCAAGGTTTTGAATCCGCGAATCAGCATCACCGGTATCTTGGCTTCTAAGAAACTCTATGTACTTGGTTCTTTGGATCATTCGCTGATAGAGTTCGGAAACTTTAGCCTGAAGTGAGAACTCAAAAAGCTCCTCTAAAATAACAAGCAATTCTTCTAAACCCTTGCGCGCTTTTTTCGGTATCTCTGTCTGGCTGACGGCCATTTGCGCCGCTTGAAACAGCGGTAAACCTTCGCGTTGGGCCAAGGCAGAAAGTCGCTCTAACGAGGTTTTACCAATGCCTCTGGGTGGAGTGTTGATGGCTCTTAGAAAAGCCAAATCATCCGAGGGGTTGTAAACAAGTCTTAAGTAAGAAAGCGCATCTTTGATTTCCATTCGATCAAAAAAGCGAACAGCTCCAATCAGTTTGTACGGAATCGACGCTGCCCTCAGCTGCTCTTCTAGAACTCGAGACTGAGCGTTCGTTCTATAAAAAATGGCGATGTCTTTATGGCGAGCAAATTCACTCTCCATCCATCGACGAATCTGAGCGGCACAGTACTTGGCTTCATCGTAGTCGGTGGACTCTTCTCTTACAAAGACTTGGGATCCATCGGTATTATCTGTAAAGAGCTCTTTGGGTTTTCTAAGTGAGTTGTTGGCGATCACACCACTGGCTGCTCGCACAATATTTTTGGTGCTCCGGTAGTTTTGCTCGAGTTTGATAAGCCTTGCGTTTGCAAAGTCTGTTTCAAACTCCATGATGTTTCTGATGTCCGCGCCTCTCCAGCTATAAATGGACTGGTCTTCGTCGCCAACCACGCAAAGGTTCTTCGACTTTGCGCTCAACTTTTTAACAATTTCATATTGTATAGAATTGGTGTCTTGATACTCGTCCACAAAAAGATAGCGAAATCTTTCTTGATAGGCCTCGAGCACATCTGGGTGCTTGTTAAAGAGAGAGTTTGTCTTAAGTAAAAGATCCGCAAAGTCGAAGGCATTGGCTACCTTCAAAGCCTCTTCATAATGGTGGTAGACCTTCACAAAGGTTTGATCTCGGTATCCGTCTGCCTGCTTGTGGGAATCCACTGCTTCTATGCCCAAGGTTTTGCAGTGATTGATAAATGCTTGCCCTGATTTGGCTGGATAAATCTTGTCGCTTATGTCGAGTGCCTTTAGTGAGCGTTTGATCATCGATAGCTGATCGTCGGAATCGTAGATAACAAATTGCCTGTTAAAACCCAGTCGATCGGCGTACTGCCGCAGTATGCGAACGCCAATAGAATGAAAAGTGCTGATCCAAGGGGGCTCGTAAACGGGTATTCCCAGATCGAGCATCAATCGCACGGCTCTTGTCTCCATTTCGCGTGCTGCTTTATTTGTAAACGTCACTGCCAAAATGTTCTCAGGCCCCGCGAGCCCACTGGCGACGACAAAGGCCATGCGGTGGGTGAGAACTCGAGTCTTGCCTGATCCGGCTCCAGCCGCGATGAGCAGCGGGCCTTCGGTATGGAGGACTGCCTCTCGCTGGGTCGGGTTTAGTCCATTTAGTAAAACTGATAAATCTTTCACGGTTTGTCTATAACTTGCTCTAGCAAGAAAGAAAAGACTGCAGTGAAATGAATTTTATTCGACAATAGGCGCAAGCTCCACTCGGGATGTTTCTTGCAGAGATCGTTCTGGGAACAAAAGATCAAAAGTAAAGGATTGTGCTTTGAATCAAATGACAAACGTTTGCGCGGGCCTTCTTGTGTGTTTTCTCTCAAAAGGCACAGTTCTGGTTGCGGTCACCATTGGGGGGGCGTTTCTTTCATCCTGCGGTCCGAAAGCCGAAACCCAAGGGCCGGTTAAGGTCCTTTTGCCTTGGCAAGATATATCTGGCGAATACAGCCTTCAAGAGATCGAGATAGAGACGCTCTCTGATGTCTATCAGGCCAAAGGGGCCGCCGCCGAAATTTATGTGACGGCGAAGCTTAGTTCTAACGGGCCAAGTAGCGACAAGACGCGCCTAAACCTCAGTCAAACTTCAGAGGGTCTGTACATTCCTGCTGATGCCATAAGTTCTCAGGCATTGGCCGTGTATGCTCACATTGAGCGCATTGCAAAACTTGAAGAGAAGATATTTGGCCAAAAAGTCGTCAGCTACCCGAGAAAAGTCTACGTCGAAACAGCCCCAGCACCTGGTTACAGAACAAACGCGGCCTACTTTCCAGAGCTAGACATAATGATGTTCCTGCCATTCGATCTTGATGGAAACCTCTCTCTTTCGTTTAACGGAGCAGTGGTTGCTCACGAGCATGCCCACGCCATCTTCGACAAAATGGTTTTTGGTTCGGTTAGCGAAGCCGACTCAGATGATTTGCATGTAAGAGCCAGTTCGTTCAACCAACTGCTTGCCGGCGTGAAGTGGTCAAAGCTACTTGATTTTCGATTTGAGAATTTTTTGAAAGAGAATTTTTCTAATGCTTCCGAACAAAGCGATGATGTCGCCTTTGCTGGTTTCCATGAGGAGATAGGCGAAGACATTAAAGATACGAACAAAAGTGAGCAAACCGATACAGAGGCTGACGAGAGAAATGCCGACGAGAGAAATGCTGACGAGAGAAATGCCGACGAGAGAAATGAAGACGGAACAAAAGCTGATGCCGATGACAGAAAGAAGGGGAAATCTTCTGGCTCCGAAGAAAAAGACATCACTCAATACGAAGCGCGCAAGTTTAATAGCTTCTTTCTTGCGGCAGTCTCAGAAGGTCAGTCTGACTTTTTTGCCTGGATTTATAGCCAAGACACGCGATTCATTGAGCGCTCCTTAGGAGATGTTCTCGAATCGAAGGCACGCGACCTTGGCAAGCCTCTAGACGAGTACCGCCCGAGTAGCCGAAATCTTTTTAATATTTGGCTGCGAGCTATGAAGAACGGGCGCTCTGGTGGAGTCGGAAAAATGAAATATGGATTGGGCACTCAATTGGCTCGCTACATGATTTCAATTTCTGGACCGTTTAAGCCGGCCGAGCGAGTAACACCTTTTTCTGTAAATACCTTTTCTGAAGATCAAGAGAGGCTCACAAGCGCGCTCTTGTACTACAAAGGGCTCAATTTGGCTCTAAAAGATCCAGCAGTACAGGCAATGAGAAAAGGTGAACTGATTTCTATGAACACAGTTTCTAAGGCAATTGTCACTTCAGAGCCGGGTGCGCAGGTGAAGGCAAGTATTGATCGCTGTAGATCAACGCGGGCGTTCTTAAGAAGTGACGACCCCGATTACTTTGAGCCAAAGTGTGAAGATCAACCATGATGTTGATGCATTCAATTCGGCCATTGCAATTGTTCATGCGGGTTGGCGTTTTACTTTATGTGGGTTTGTTGCTGAGTAATTCTGTCGCACAGGGAACAGATAGTAAAAAGCCAAAAGGCGACATACCAGTAACATCAAAAGTTCCAGGGCAGAGTCATGAGCTTGCTGAGTCGCGGATCAAACTCATTACTCCCCCAGAAAAAACACAAATTCCCACTGAGAAATATCTTTTTCGCCTGCAGCGCTCAGAGAGAATTCTTTCAGCGCAGTCTGGTCGTTCCTATGACACCGAACCAGAAATGCGAGTTTCTGCCTTTCGAAGTTTTGCAGACTCACATTGGCTAACGGGGCTTGAGTATGTTGGTGCGCAGCGATCGAGTGGAAGCGGCAACCTTACTATTGAAAGCTTTCGTGATGAGCTCAGATTAAAAGGTGGATACCAAGACGGCTTACGCAGTGGAGTTTTGTGGCGGGCCATGCTCGGAGTCGGCGGTTATCAAGCGAAAACAATTACAAAGTTTGCAAGTGAGATTGGTCGCGCCGATTATTCGAAGTGGAACTTAGTTGCTGAGGCCCATGTCGAAGCAGCTTATTTGTTTTCGAATTTGGAGCTCAACTTGGCATTTGGCAGAACCATTTGGTTTGGCCCACAAAATCTCGAAGGCTGGGTCGTTTTTGGCGGAATCGGCTTCTGGGGTTTCTAAAGTACCGACCGAGATCACTGATTTATACGGCGTATCCCCCCATTTTTATTGCTTGTTTGAAGGGGGAAAAGTTCCTCCCCAATAATTCTCAGATTGGCAATCACCTTCGAAATAAGATTTACAACCCTTAGGCGTATGCAAGCGAATGAAAGTCCAGTTAAGCTTAAATTTAGCATTTTTAAACTTATCTGGAACGCGCTGTGTGATGAGGTTTTCAGCATCTTTCTGTCTTGGGCTTACACCAACAAAACGCACTTTAGAAACACCACCTGCCAATGCCCGATATTTTTTCTGCAGGTTCAAGCACCAATCTACATCACTCACTTTTCGAAATATAAACTCATGAGTGGTATCATTCTCTAGTAGGTAAAGAGTCATTAATGCATTCTCTTCTTTTGAATCAATATCAGAACATCCAATCCATGTGTTTTTTCTTTCCGCTTCAATATCAATAAACATATCTGTTCGATTGTGAACTTTCACAGAAGCACATCCTTCAAAAATAAAAAACAATAGTAAAAACCCTAGGTACTTCATTTCTTACGAAGCCTTTCGTTATACTTTTCTAGTTTTTTCATGATCTCATCAGCCTTTTCTACCTTGCCTAGCTGATTCAATATGCCTTTATACTCTGCAATGGCTTACTGACGTTCACTCGAAATCCAGATTCGGATGCAATGAGGGCTTTGATTAGGTTTGGGTCAAGAGGTTCTGTAGGTTCGAATATTTCATTCCAAAACTGTGTCCATCTACAACGGTTATACCATCTGGATTTTTTTCTGAAATTGGAACGGCTCTCGGATGCTCACTTACCCAATGTTCTCCTAATGGACATTGTCTCCAGGGATGTTTTTTCCTTTTAGTACTACTCATACGCTTCCCTTGTTAAGATGAAGCAAGCTTCAGGGCCCTTCTGTAATTTCAGAGATCACAGAGCAACAAGTACCTGTATTTCCTCTACCCTAGTTTTCACTTTAATTTTAGTCAACGGTCCCCATATTTTAACATCCAGTACAAGCTGCCCATCGATTCGTTCGAAATTTGCCAACGAAATACGGCCGCTCTTTGAAGGTTAATCGGTGTAAAGGTCCTCGGTTTGAAATGAAAGTAGCAAAAACCCCAGCGCCGGTGTGAGAGTGGCTTTCTGCCTGAACTCAAAAAAATAGTCACTTACAACTACATGGACGTTAATCGGCTTAAAGATACTCGATCTTTCCTTTGTACCCCCTGGCCATGAAGGCACTCGAGGTAAATTCGGTAGCATCAAAAGACAAAGTGGATCGTTTTCTGATTTGTAACCCCACTTATATTCCCAAAAAGACAGGGTGTCGAAAATGATTTGCCTATATGTCTTAAATATGAGACATTAAGAATGTGATTCAAATTCTGAAGTCGTGCAAAAAAGAGCTAAAGGAATTCAGTGAAGAAGTTAGGGGAGACCTAGCTGATGCATTAGCTAGGCTTGATGAGGGCTTAAAATTATCCATGCCGTTGTCTCGACCGATGCCATCGATTCATTCAGGAGCACACGAACTTCGTTTTAGAGATCGGTTAGGAATTTATCGAGTTGTGTATTTTATTCTTCGGAAAAATGACATTTGGCTTGTTCACGCATTCAAAAAGAAGACCCAAAGCACACCAAATCAGAATATTGAAATCGCCAGGAGGCGAATTAAGGAGTTACTATGAAGCATCAATCAAAAGGTATTGAGTTAGCCCGTAAACTTGGAATTTCTCCATCTCGGGGGATTGAGGCAGTCTTAAAAGCACAACTTATCGCAGCCGTTGAAAAGGAATCTGAAAAGCAAAAGCTAACCCACACCGAGCTTGCAAAGAGGGCAAAACTCCCACGCTCAGCGGTTACAGGAATCCTTTCTGGAAGCCTTCAGAAGGTCACCTTAGATCGAATTTTAAGATTGGTTGAGGCTGTAGGGCTTTTCCCTGAAATCAAACTCAAGAAACTCGCTTGAGCGTAGGGATTCGAATACCACGAACAATGGGGCCCTCTAGTGGAAAACCTTTGAAACGCAATTCTTTGTAATGTCCCAGGTCCTCACATTTTGGTGTTATGCTCGAAATGAAAATAGCAAAAACCCCAGCGTCGGTGTGAGAGAAGAGATTTCAGAGAGCTGAATAGAAGTATTCTGAAAATAGACAGCCATATAGAAAACTTAAAAAGCGATGGTGCCATGACCTTTGTTGGGGCGTTTCAATGTTAGGACTCAGGAAAGTTCAGATTCTGAAAAACCGACGCGTGAGTTCCAAAATCGTCACCCGACTAAAGTGGTAACTTTTCGCCTAAAACATAGACCGTCTCGTTATTGGTTTGTCTGTCACAACACCCGTGTCGTAGGCTTTTTTAGTGAACCTTGAAAAGCCATACCTTGTAGTGAGCTCAGAAAATCCAGTATCACGAGGATCAATCTCGCCGGGCCCTTTTGGACCGAGTAACACACACATTATGAGCGTAGAGGCTTTTCCGAAATCTGTTTTTAGATAAGGGGAGGCACATGAGAGCGAAGTTTCCGTTGATTGCTCGTCTTTTACTTGGCTTTATATTTTTTGCATCTGGTTTGGCGGGGCTTCTTCAGTTGGTTCCCGTTCCTCCAGATCTACCCGAACGTCTTGTTACTTTCAATAACGGGCTTATGGCTACGGGTTATTTTATGCCCTTTCTCAAGGCGCCAGAAATCGTTTGTGGGCTCATGCTACTGAGTGGTTTTTTTGTCCCTTTGGCCCTTGTGATATTGGCGCCCATAGTTTTGAATATATTTCTAGTACACGCATTTTTGGCGCCCAGCGGGGTTGCTCTTTCCTTAATATTGGGGGCACTTCTTATCTATCTGTCCTTCTTCTCGATGCCATATTCTTCAATAGTGAAACTGCTATTTAAAACGAAGCATTGACTATTTACATAAGGATTGAGGCCAACATTCATTAACCTGCAGCCTTTTTCTTCCTATCCATAAGCGTCTTTGACTTGCGTTCGACCGCTAAGATTTCCTTCAGTGTCAGATAAAATTTTTCGAATCGCTCGAATGAGCTGCCCTGAGGTCAACTCCGAAATTTCTCCGGACAGGCGTGTCTGTCCAGGAATAAAGACTAATATATTCATATAGATAGGACAATAATGGGAAATAAGATCAGTCAGATGACTCTATTTTTACATAGGGCCATAAAAGCGTGATATTTTAAATACTTAGGCGGAGATTGGAAAATAAAGACTATAGCGTGGTCTTATTTTCCAAAAGGCCATTTGGGAAGGCAAATTTGTGCGTGTGGTTTCTGATGATATTATCGAGAAAAAGTTGAATACGGATATACACTTTTTTATGTCGATGATGTCGAGGAGACGATGAACTTCTACTCATCTGCTTTCAACCTTGAAAAGGGCTTTCTGCATGAGAGCAAGCAGTACGGCGAAATGGCTACAGGCGAAACTAAAATCGGATTTGTTCATCACGACACCGCTGAGTCGCACGGATTTGAGTATGAGAGATCCAGCCAGACAGGTAAACCCCCCAAAAAACCCCGTATATTTGAATTCCACGTCGAAAAAGAAACTAGAGGTGTCTGGGACATCGACTTCGAAATTCTCATTGATATCGTCTGTATAGGATAGTATTTGACGGGCCTTCAAACGGGGGGGCCATGAGAACTCTATCTTTCATCGCGTTTTTTATCTTACAATCACTTGCTCTATCGGCGGATGAACTCACATCGGTTAAAGAATCTGAGGTGCGTTGGTTAAACTGCAACTCCCTCGATACTTCGAGCAGCACTCAGATCTACATCAGTGGTCCCGTTACGGTTAAATTGACCAATTTACCGCCCCTGCCCGGGTTTGACGGATATCGAAATTTGGTTGGAGCTGCCATCACAGTTACCTTCTACAAGAATGGAATCAAGACTTATGAAGAGTTCAATTCCTTCCGAGGTGTTCTTCGAACAGCAAAGAACAATATACACATGTCTCTGGAAGCCAGAGACAGCGCAAGGGAGTCGCTCACTTTTCAAGGAGCCGTTCAGGGTCTCACTGCAACTCTGAATTCTAATCCTAAAGACACAGATCTCCTCTTCATTAAAGAAGGCGGGCTCTTTTCTAGCTACGCATTGAATTGCGCAATTAGCGTTTCACTTTAACACCGGGAACATTTTGCCGATCAGTCGATCGAAACATCGAGAAAACTAGGATTATGATCAGAAAAGGCATCCCAGCAAATAACCCGGTTCGGACCTGCAAGGACACACTCTGTTTCGTATTGTGGGGCGATATCAGGGATCCACGTGTCAATTGTGACCGCAGGGGACGCTCCGGAGTTTGTAATTGCGCCACCTCGATTCTGCGTGGGAGTTCGCACTAAGAACCCGTCGCTACGACTCCACTGTTTCATTCCATTTTTTATCCAAGATATCGTCGTTTGGTTCTCATATTTGGACCCGGCAGTAACGATTCGTGGATCGTAAAGCAGAAGTCCGCCTGGGCTGCTGGAGACAAAGTTCTCATAGAATCCAGGAAGTGGCGCCGCAAAACCACGTGCAACTGAAGCAGCAAGTTCGGGGGCACCCATATCTAAGCTCACGTTCATATCACCGCCAAAAATGACCGTAGCATCTTTGAATTTAGGATGAGCACTTAGCTTTTGGTCAATTGCGAGTGCTGCAGCCATCTCTCGAGTACGTTTGTCTATTGCTTTGATGCGATCGTTTGGATTGTTGTTGCGACTAAAACTCGATTTAAGATGTAGCCCGGCCACAATCAACAGACACTTTCCTTCACCATCAAATACACCAACAAGGGGTGGTGGCCGCAAAAACTCATCGGCGATGCGGTGAGCTTCACTACCGGTAAAACCCAATTCTTGATAGCCAATCTTTCTAAATACCTTGTCACTGTTGAGATCTGCTCTATTCCTGACCAGTAGAAATGTTTTGTGATGAATATTTTCTCTGCTGTAATAATTGGAGATGGCACTTAAGGAGTCGCCAATGGATTCATTTCTGAGGTCTCGTGGGGTATCAAACGGGCCGACGACGCTGTACGCACCGTTTAGATTGTCACTAACAAAAGTAAAGAACTCATAGACATCGACTGCTTCAGAAAAAACAACTAAGTCTGCCTGGGAGTTCGTGATCATCTCCTTAAAACGCTGCAGCCTGCGCACCTGTGCTTGGTGGGCGAGTGCATTGACATCAAAGATCGGCCTGCGTTTGTAACGCCTTGGGAATTCAGCATGGGTCTCGGTACTAAAGTGAAGGCCATTGATAGCCAAAATTCTAATGGCCTTTTCGGGTTTGTCGTATGTTGGGATTGGGCTTTGAGTCGGAGCTTTATGTAGGTCGCCGATCTTGACGGCCGAACCATCGTCTCCAGATACGTAGACAGCCACCGGAGTCTCAAGAATGGAAGCACAGTAGTCGCCGGAAACGCTTGCTACGACGCTGGTCTCAACTCGCGCCTGGGAGGCAATTGTTGTAAAAAACGAATAAACAACAGCGAGCCAGAAAAAAGCAAGCGCCCGCCTACGAACGGTTAAATATTTTAGCAAACTCGAAGACTGCCACTTTTGCATCTACCAAGAGTTTACTTTATTTTGACGATTGGTTGTGAGCGCAATAATTTCATTGATCGCACAAAAGTTCGCCGATCAAAGTGACTGATGCCATTTTTTGCGGTGTGGCTTCGGCGCGAGGGCTGCTGCAGAGCTGAGGGTGCCGAGCAGCGCGCGTGCGCGGCCTTCTTGGTCCCAAGGGCGCAGCTTTGGGCTGGAGCGAACTCATCGCAGAAATGGCAGATCTCAGCAAAGAATTGCTAGAAATCAAAAGGTTTGGCAAAAATTGCGCTGAAGCGGATAGGCTAACGTCAATCGATTCGGGTAACGGTCTATCTAAAGCAAACAGTTTAGCTGCAGATGCTGAAACAAGTAGAGTAAAAGAGAAAATGTCGGACCCTAAACGTACTGAAGAGACGAAGGTCAAATCAACTACGAAAGAGCTGGCCATGGCCGCTGTCCCGGCATCGTCAGCTTCATCTTCAGTTCCTTCATAAACTCCGGCGCCGGAGGCGAGATTCGCAATCGGCCATTGACAAGTACACCTTTGGGGTGTACGCTGAATCTTGATGATTTCAGAAGTTCAACTCTCGGATTTGGTTAAGAAGCAATTGAAGAAGCTCCCCATACACATCGTCGTTAACTTTCAGAACTGGGTCGAAGATGTTGAAGAGCGTGGATTAGATGAAGTTCGAAAGATTCCGGGATATCATGATGAGCTGCTCAAAGGAAAACTATCAGGACTCCGTTCGGTCCGTTTGAGTCGGGCCTACCGCGCTTATTATCGGCTAGCAGGAAGAGCAGTTCTTTTCGTGCGAGTAGAAAGGATTGATAAACATGAATACTAAAAAGAGTTCTACTAGGAAGTTCTTAGAAAAGTTGACTGGCGGGCCTGTCACACTAGGGCGCTTGCTGGAATCTATTCGACTTGGAGAAGAATCTTCGCAGGCTCAGTTTGCTAAGCGGCTACATATCTCTCGCTCTCATTTAAACGACATTGAAAAAGGCAATAAGGCTGTTAGTCCAGAGCGGGCGGCGAGATTTGCACGAGCTTTAGGGCATTCTGAAGAGCGCTTTGTTGAGCTAGCACTTCAATCTCTCGTCGACGAAGCTGGTTTGAAACTCAAAGTTATGGTTGATGTTGCCTAACACGAGTAACGTCTAACGTTTTCGGATGTAATGGATTCGAAAAGTGTGGTGGGCACTCGTGTTTCAAAAGTCGACAAGCGTTTAACGGGGCTAATTTAAGTGTAAATGAGCTTTCCTCGTCTCTTTCCGCAGGTAAGGTCACGTTGAAAGTCATCTATCAAGGTCCCAAGATAAAATAGCAAAAACCCCAGCGCCGGTGTGAGAAAAGAGATTTCAGGGAGCTGAATAGAATTACTGGTACGACGTGGGACACGAAACGAATCCGTCGCCGAATGGTCACTAAACAATGAGTTTGCGGGATGTGGTGTTGGTTGAGTTGGGCAGACCAGTGTCTGATGCGCTATCCGCTGCGACGTCATCCTTGGTAGTGTCGTCTTTGTCTGATTCAGATTCTGTCGGCGGCTCTTCAACAGCACTGCCGAAGTGCTCAGCAAGCTTTAAAGAAAGCTCCTCTAAATGCCTAAACTCATCTCCAGCGCGTAGTTTGAGTACCCGCTTTTTACCTGCCATAAGATCGTCGAGAAACTTTTCGAAAGCAAAAATGGGACCTGCTGCTCTGTGCGAAAGCACTAAGCCCACTAAAAACAAAACGCTCAAAAATCCGCAAGTCACAATGCCGAAAGTAACCACGTAAGGATTTAAAAACTTTTCTTCAAGAGATGGTTGATGACCGATCAGCTCGATCATGGCTACTCGAAAATAAGTATAACTAAAAACAAGTGCAATAATCGAAAAGCCAAGACCCGCAGCCATCATCTTTAAAGAGTACTCGAGCTGAAACTTCGGATTAATCCAATAACGTTTTCGAGAGTCGTTATCTGGCCAGAGCTGGTGCCCGTATCTTATTAAACCGTAAAAAATAAGAATGTAACCAACCCATTGCAGTGCATCTGACAGATTGAAAACCGGCGAAACCCATCTTCCAAAATCAAAAGCAATAAAGTCGACCACATATCCCATGAGAATGCGGTCTAGAACGTTTCCGAGTATCCCGCCAAGCAATATAGACATACCTATTCGTAAGTGCGGAAACTTAGTAGGTAAGAGGTACTGAAGCACAAAAAATGTGAAAACTAAAAATGCCCCTCCGGTAGAAAGAGAAACGACTCGAAGAACGGCAGGAAGGTCTGAAAACAGCCCGAGTATGGCGCCATAATTGTGGTGAAGTGAGAAAAATAACTTTCCAAATCTGAGTGTATGCGTAAGATCACTTGCCCACGTTTTTGTGATTTGATCTATAAACAGAACAAGACTCAGTGGAAAAAATACGTAAAGCAGCCAAAGGCGTTTATTCATGTATTAAGGTCCCCCGGGTTTTGTGACTCTTGCGTACGGAGAATAATCTCCATTCAGCGGAGGCACATAGCCGTCTACACGGATCGACACAACCGACACAAGAGTGTCGTACCACAAAGGAATTATCGGCAGATCTTCAAAAATGATTCTCTGAACTTTGTGGTAATGTGTTTTGCGCGCGCCTTCTTCTTCGATCTCTAGACCTTTATCTAGAAGTAGGTCGAGTGCCTCGTTCTTATAGCTTCCCCGATTCCTGCCTGGGGGCAGTTCTTTCGAGTGAAAAGCGAGTCGGTAAATATCTGGGTCAGTGGCACCAACCCATCTCATAGTCGCCAGCTGAAAGTTACCATTTTTGATATCGTTATAGAATGTACCCCACTCAAAACTCTGAAGTTCAATCTTTAAGCCAATGCTCTCAAGCTGAGCGGCTATCACTTTGCCATTTTCAATCGCTTGAGGATTGTTCGATGTCTTTAGTGAAAAGGCTTTGTTTTTAAGATCTAAATCCGCAACCAACTTTTTCGACTCTGAAGGCAAGTAGGTCGGTGGTTGAAGCTGCTCATCAGCAAAAGGATTCTTTGGGCTTAAAATGCCGCTGGCAGGCAGGGCAAGCCCGCTGAGTTTAAATTTTACGATCTCATCACGATTGATAGCTTGAGATATTGCCCTTCTTAGGTTTACTTCTGCTAGCCGTGAGTCTTTGAGGTTCACAAGTATGTAATCCATCGAGGGGCCGGAGACCTTGTGGACGGTAAAATCACTGTTACTCTCTAGCTCCGCAATCTTATTTGGAGGCAAATCCGACTGGATAATATCGATGGCGCCGCTTCTAAGCTTTAAGAATCGAGTTGAATCGTCTTTTACAATCTTAAAAACGAGATTGGGTATATGGGGTGTAATGATTGGATGATTCTTGCGTGCTTCAAAAATAATCTCTTGTTCTGTTCTTTTTATGAGTTTGTAGCTTCCAGTGCCGATAAGGTGATCTGCAAAGTCGTCTCCGAATTTGTTGACGATACCTTTAGGTAGAAGCTTAAGGTTTGTTAGATCTGTTAAAAGCGTCGCTGAGAACGTCGACAGATGAAACTTTACTATTGATGGGGTCGCTGAGAAGTCACACTCAACCTTTTTAATCATTGAAAAAGCAGACTGAAAAGGACTGTTTGTTTTTTGATACTCGGCAACGCTAAACTGGATGTCATCACAAGTTAGCTTAGTGTCGTCAGAAAAATTGAGATCAGGAACCATTTCAAATGTGTATACTTTGTTCGCGTACTTCCAGGATTTAGCGGCATCGCCAACTATCTTTAGCTCTGGCCCAAGGCGCACGAAAGAGTTAAAAATCAATGAATTCATTCGCTGCCCAACTGCGTCGGTAGAATATCGAGGGTCTAGAGTTCTTGGTCCAGCTGAAATAGCGACGACCAGAGAGTCGTTGGCTGGAGTCTGACGTTTTGAAAAACATCCGCTAAGTATAAAAAGCGCAGATAAAAAAACGAAACTATTCGAGATAAACTTTAAATTCACTTGGGCTCCTGACTAGAGTGGACATTCTGTATAAAGGCTGTTGCACAACCCCTAGATAAAAATACAAAATACATGCTACTGTATAAAATAAAAAGCAGTCAAAAGGCGGATCGAGATTTTTGGTGGTGTTTTCTTAAGACAGGCTTATGGTCGATCAAAGAGGGAAGTTCTAATGATGTTTTCGTTGCGACTGTCGTTTATCCTGGTGTTCTCATTTTTTATTGTTTCTTTTTTTGACTCGATTGCTCAGGGAGCGACGAATTCGCAGCTTGCCTCACAGATAGAAAAGACGCTTAAGAAGTACAAGATCGACAAAAGCGAGCTCGGGCTTTGGGTGGGGAACTCTCAATCCGAAACCATTACTTCGGTTAATGCGACAAGAGCCTTTCAGCCGGCTTCGATTGCGAAAGTCATTACCGCGGGAGTCGTCTTAAAGCTTCTTGGTCCTTCAGTGAAGTTGAAAAGTAAGTTGGTTTCGAATTCACCTGAGAAGGCGGGCAAGCTTTCGGGAAACCTCTACTTCGTTGGTAGCGGAGACCCGGGTTTTGTCTCCGAAAAGATGTGGTATCTCGTGAATGAGTTTCGTAGAAATAATATTACCGAAATTGAAGGAGATCTTGTCATCGACGATAGTCTTTTCGACGACGTGAGGATTTCGAGCTCTCGCGAAGATTCCCGAGTTGATCGCGCCTACGATGCGCCCGTGGGCGCCGCCTCGTTCAATTGGAACTCCGTCAACGTCTTTGTGAGGCCGACACGTCCGGGTGAAAAAGCGCAAGTCACAATTGATCCCGAGAGCGAGTACATTGAACTGGTCAATAATGCAAAGACGACAAATGGGGGCGACTGCCAAGTCAACGTAGAAAGAACTCGAAGTTCAAAGATAGGAGATATGATTAGAGTCTCCGGATCGATTTCAAAAGATTGCCCAGAGAAAGTTATTTACAAGAACATCACCAATCCTCCGATATGGCTGGGGTTCAATCTAAAGAGTTTTCTTCTTCAAAGGGGAATCAAAGTTGGTGGAACTGTAAAAACCGGAAAGGCACCAAATGGAGCGCGAGAGCTCGCGTTTGTTGAGTCGGAGCCATTGCGCCTGCAGGTGGAAAACATGATGAAGTTTTCTAACAACTATATAGCAGAAATGTTGACGAAGTTGTTGGCCGCTCAAACAAAGTCGCCGGCATCTTTGGATCAAGGTATAAAAGTGATTCAGTCCGAGTTGGTGCAACTTGGATTCTCAAAAGCAGAGATCCGTTTTGAGAACCCATCTGGTTTGACGCTAGAAAACGCAATTTCTCCGTCGGCACTCGGAAGATTTCTTGCTCAAACTCAAAAAGACTTTTCTACGTTTGCAGAGTTTCTAAGTTCGTTTCCGGTAGCGGGGGTTGATGGCACACTCAAGTCTAGGTTAAACGGGTTTCGACGTCAGGTGAGAGCCAAAACGGGTTTGATGAAGAATGCTGGTATTGTGAGCTTAGCGGGATATATGAAGACCCAGTCTGATGACGAGTTGACCTTTGTCTTAATGTACAACCATCGAAAGTCGATATCTGATGTGAGTCGCGTTTGGCAGTGTTTCGATGACATTATTGCTGATATTCTAAAGGCCTCATGATGAAACATCTGTTTGGCATTTTATTTAGCACAATTTGTTTTTTCGTGCTTCCGGCCTTTCTTGGCATTCGCACTCTTAATGTAGATAAGATGAAAGCTACTTTAGAAGAAGCAACAAAGGTCTGGGATTCAAAATCATTGGTAACAGAGGAAGTCGAAGCTCCAGAAGATACGCTCCCTGAGCTTCTCACGCAGGAGCAAATCGATCCAGAAATTGAGATACCCGGCGTAGATCTAACTCGCGAGTACAGAGAGTGGATGCCCCCCGCATATTCGAAGCAAGAAGCCGCTTTAGGTTATGATCAAGATACGTTTAAAGTTTCTGAAAACTTCCGTCATCGCGTGAATTTTTGGAAGAGAATATATTCCCAGGTAACAACAGATCAAGGTTTGCTTCATGATACAGAAGATTTGAGGATCGTTTACGGAGTCATTGATTTTAGAGAAATCAATTCGAACTCGGCTCTGAGTGAGGGGCAAAAGCAACGAGCAAGAAGAGACCTTCTTAAGGTGCAGAAGCAAGAAATCTCCGACAGGTTACTCAGGATTTCTCAAGCGAAAGAGGCAAAAGAGCTTCAAGGCGAGGATCTTAGATATTTTCAAATGTTTTCGCACAATGATGGGCAGAACAAGTTTAGAGAGGCTGCAAGTTTAAAGCGAATTCGGTTTCAATTGGGCCAAGCAGACCGATTCTTAATGGGAATGTATTTTAGCGGCAAGTATTTGCCCGAGATTGAAAGTATTTTTCGTGCTGAAGGACTGCCTCTTGAACTTACGAGGCTCCCGTTTGTCGAAAGCTCTTTTAATATCTATGCAAGATCCAAAGTGGGCGCGAGTGGCATTTGGCAGTTTATTCGCTCGACAGGTCGAATTTATTTAAAGATGGATACGATAGTCGATTTTAGAAATGACCCGATAGAAGCATCGCGTGCCGCCGCTAAAAAACTTAAGTCGAATTACAAACTTTTAGGAAGTTGGCCGCTCGCATTGACGGCATACAATCACGGCCCGGCCGGCGTGAAGAGAATTGTCGATAAGTTGAAGACTCAAAGCATTGAAGAGATTATTCAGAATGCTACTGCTCGAAGGTTTGGCTTTGCTTCTCAAAACTTTTACTCCTGTTTTGTGGCAGCTTTAGAGATTGAAGAGGCGGCAGATAAGTTTTTCAAAAAACCGAAATGGGCTCCAGAAATGAAATACGCGGAGATCAGACTCAAACGACCCCTCCACTTCAAGCATTTAATAGCTTTCTTTGGCGAAAATGAAGATTTGGCACTTCAATACAATCTCTATTTTCAGCAAGCCGTTAGGCGCGGGCATCGCCCTATTCCCGCTGGCTACTCAATTCGGCTTCCACCAGAACTTGTTCAGGTGGCAATGGAACAACTCGATTTCTTGCCGGCCCCGCAAGCGAACAAAGGCGAATCATCGAGGGTTGGCCTTGGAGGCATCTATTTAGTTGAAAGTGGCGATACCTTAGGTGCACTGGCGCGTAAGTTTGGAGTTTCAGTGAGAGGCATTATGGATGTTAACGAATTGGCTTCGCCCCGAATGTTAAGAGTGGGTCAGCAACTAGTAATACCAGGTCTTGGCGCGGATTGATCACCGTCAAGAATGTCACCAAAGCTTTTGAAAACTTTTATGCTCTTAAAGATGTGAGCTTAGAAATCCCTAGTTGTAGGACTCATGTAATCTTGGGTTCAAGTGGTTCTGGCAAAAGCACTCTCTTGAGAATTATTGCAGGAATCACCAAGCCCGATAGCGGCGAGGTGTTGATTGACGGCATGCCAGTCGAGAAGTTTCGATTGGCATCGGGGGCCGAGAAAATAGCTTTTGTACCTCAAGATGGTGGACTGTTTCCGCACATGACCGTAGAGAAGAATCTTGAAATTCAAAGTCGAATGTTAAAGCTTCACGGGAGTTGTGAACAGAAGGCAAATGAACTCTTTGATATGTTGTTTTTGCCAATTCGCCTACTTGAGTATTATCCTCTTGAGCTCAGTGGCGGGCAAAGGCAGAGAGTGGCTTTGGCCCGCGCCCTTATGACAGACCCACAAGTTCTTTTACTTGATGAACCCATGTCGGCCTTGGACCCACTTGTAAAGGCAGAACTTCGAGCGTCTCTGAAAGATCTGTTTTTGAAACTCAATAAGACAGTCGTATTGGTCACTCACGACCTCGCTCAGGCAGCTATTCTTTCTCATTCAGTGAGTTTATTTCGCATGGGTGAGTGCCTCCAGTCAGACACATTTGAGAATATTGTCTCTCATCCATCTGACGAATTTGTTTCTAAGTTTGTGAAGTCGCAAGTGCTGAATCTGTGAGGAGAAACTACGGAATGAACCGCGCACGGATATTTGCCTTAGCTGCATTCCTACTAACTCCCGCGCTGTTTTCCTCAGTTGAAATCGGCGCAAAGAATTTCACCGAAGGTTTGATTGTTGCAGAAATCATCGCTCAGCACCTTGAAGCCGGCGGAGTTAGCGTGGAAAGAAGCTTCGGAATGGGCGGTACGGGGGTGGCTCTTTCGGCACTTCAGGCGGCAGAGATTGATCTTTATCCAGAGTACGATGGAACTCTCATTAACTTTCTTCATACAAACCAGAAGAATCTAGCAGAGAAACTCGCGCAGTCAGGAGTGGAGTTTGGTTTTTCTCTTGGCTTTGAAAATTCCTACGCACTGGCGATTTCACAGGAGGTGTTCAGCGCAACAGGGTGGACAAAACTCTCGCAAGTCGACCCCAATAGGCTACGCGTGGGACTTAGTCACGAGTTTCTTCAAAGACCCGACGGATTTGAAAAAGTAAAAGAAGTGTACAAATGGCCCACCTCTCTTAGGGTCGAATCGATGGAGCACACTTTAGCCTATAGGGCGTTCGAGTCTGGTAAAGTTGACCTGATCGATATTTACACAACCGACGCAAGCCTTGCCAAAATCGCACATGTTATACTTGAGGATGATCTTGGAGTCTTTGGAAACTATAGAGCAGGTGTTGCGTTTCGAAGCAGTCTAGATGATGAGGCCAGGCGCTTACTGAGGCAGCTTGAAGGCACCCTTGATGAGGCCACCATGCAGCTGCTCAATGTAAAAGTAGAAAACAGCAAAGAAACAGTTGCAGCTGTGGCAAAGTACTTTTTAACCGGAGATTTGACCGATGAGGAAATTTCTAAGAAGAGAAAAGGTTTTTTTGAAACCATACCGTGGTCGCTCATTTTCGAAAGACTCAAGGAGCACTTACAACTCGTCCTTATTCCGGTTCTCGTAGCCTTTTTCACTGGGATTCCACTCGCAATAATTGTTTTTGAAAGGTCGACTCTCAAATCTTTTGTTGTTGCTACGGCTGGTTTTTTTCAGACTATTCCTTCACTGGCTCTTTTGACTTTTTTGATCCCTGTATTTGGGATTGGAAAGCTGCCAGCCTTTGTAGCTTTGTTTCTCTACGCACTTCTGCCAATTGTCTCTGGTGCTATTCTCGGGCTGTCGAACGTGCCGACTCAGTTGATAGAAGTGTCGCATGCCTTAGGGTTTAACCGCTGGCAGACGCTAATGATTGTAAGGCTACCACTTAGCATGGCGAGTTTACTGTCAGGAATTCGCACGGCTGTGTTGGTAACAACTGGCACGGCGACGCTCGCTGCTTTGATTGGAGCTGGAGGTTTAGGAGCGCCAATTATATCTGGTTTGACCATCAACAATATGGCGCTCGTGCTTGCCGGAGCCGTCCCTGCAGCCCTCTTGGCAATATTCTTTAATTACAGTTTCAACTTACTCGAGCTGTTACTTGTTCCGGCGCTACGTAGAAAAGTGAGACCCGGAAGCGATGAACTCAATACTCGATAAGGGTTGTCTGTGTATTCGATAAGGTAAAGGCAAGGCTGCAGATTCTTTCGAAACACATTTGGTATGACATCTTGCCCCGGATAAAATCCACCATTGAAAATAGATTTCGGATCTAGTTCGAAAGTAAATGAAACTATACCGTGCTCTCCATAAGACCAATCGGTCGTATCGCCAGAAGCTATGTAAAGATCACTCGACTGTTGGGGAGTGTAGCCATTCCATTGAGCCATTGTTTCGGCCATAGTTTTATGAACAGCTAGGTCACGCTCGTTGGGAATTGATTCATAAATATGGCCCCAAGGGTAAAGAATCAATTCAGAAAAAGTGTGAAAGCTCAGAAGCGTAGTGATGTTTTCGTGGTGTTCAACAAACCTTTTCACTGCTTGAGTTTCTGGTTCGCTAAAGGCTTCAGTGCCTCTATACGTGTCAGAGCTTTGAGATGTGCTGGCTCCCCCGCCTCCCCAACCAAATGAATAGTTTCGATTGAGGTCGACGCCTCGACTGCCCCCGGAGTTTTCTTTGCGGTTCTTTCTCCAGCTTCTGTATCGTCCACTTTCTATGTCGTACTGTTTACCATCCGGGTTAACGAGCGGAGTAATGTAAACCTCACGATTTGCAAGAAGTGCACGAACCTTTTCATCGTTAGAGTTGTAAGCCTTCACAAGATGGTCGGCGAGCATAAGCGGGATTTCGGTAGATAGATGCTCTCTAGCATGGTGGGCACCCAGAAAATAGATAGCAGGTAGCGAACCTGCGGGAGCCGAGGAGCCGGAAATTCTCAGCGTCCAAACTTCACGCCCTTCAACAGACTTTCCAATAGAAAACACTTTTACGAGATCCTTGTTTTCTGCGGCCATACTGCTTAACTTAGCGGTGAGCTCCATGTAGTCGTGAAAGTTGGAATCTCGATCGGGAAACGGCTTTTCAACAGAGGAGTCTTCAAAATAATTTTCTACTCGTCCGCTATCAATAAGGGGTCTGAGTACATCGAGCGGAGCTACAACAAATACATACTCATCTGTATGGCCTTCGATAGCCACATCGAGATTTACAATCTCAGTTCGTTCAAATTTATCTTTTGCCCGGATCTTGGCCCAATAGAGAACTTCTTCGATTTCTCCGTATGCTGTAGATGCGATGACAAGTGTGGTGGTTACAAATGCTGCGATTGTTCGACTAAATGAGTTCAATGATCCTCCTTGAAAGATGCCTGTTTCATGCGACTCTGAGTCTATGGCACGCAAATATTTGAGGCAATTGGCCCTGACCTTAGTCTGGAATGCCGCCCCTCAGATTGCGCACACCTTTAGAAGATCTGAAAAGGTTCATCTAGCAAGCCCAGCGACAACAGATGCTAAATACAAAACTGCGAAGACGGTTAGAAAGACCAATCCCAGTACTGAGAGCACTTTGATCCATACGGGAAGAGTGTTACGGGTGAGACCATCTCTTAAAACAATTTTAAAATTTAAAAAAGCAAATATCGGCGCCAACATGAAAGACAAAATCGTAGCAAGATCCACCATTTCTTTTAGGCGATTTGAATAGAAAGAAATCAACGCGACCCCGAAGAACCCGACAAGTAAACTCCATATAACAAAACTCTTTTTTTTACTTTGGGGCTCGCGAGAGACCAAACCAAATCCGAGTGCCAACGATTTCGGATAAGCATCGACGAGAGTAATAACTGTGGAGATCATTGCCGTCATGGCTGCCATTGTAATAAACGGAGTGCTCCACAGACCTATCTGCGAAGTAAATAGTTTCACAACTTGTGCGGCGAACTCGGCAGGTTTGGGAGAAAACTCTGCGGGGCTACTATACATAACAAATGCGCCAAGCCCCATGAACAAAAGAGCCAAAATAACAGTTATCGCGTAGCCAAAATTAAAATCAAACAACGCCGCCTTTAGCGGTACGTCTTCTTTCTTTTGTTCTTTCATTTCTAGTACCCATATGGATTGCCAAACCGAAAGTTCAATGGGCGCGGGCATCCATCCCATGAGCGCGATTAAAAACGGAAGAGAAGCGCTCGTCCAAACGGCGGTTTTTGAGTTCTGTAGGGTAAATATTTGGCTGGCAATTTCTGCCCCCGGCAAAGTGTTGCCTCCAAAGGCTATAGCAAAGGCGCATACAGTGCTTATAAAGAGTACGGCTAGCATAAGCTTTATAAAGTAGTCGAGAGCGCGATACTGCCCGACAAGCGAAATGACGAGACTTATCGTAATTAATAAGGCGCTCCACGTGGGTATTGAAAACAAACCGGGGAGCAGGTTTTCAGCAAGCGCCGCTGTCACAATGACTACGCCCGCAACACTCACAACCGAAGTAACTATGTTTAGACCTAAGAATGTATAGAGATAAAAACGACCCTGCTCCTTGTAGCCTTCAAGGAGAGTCTTGCCGGTTAAGCTTGCAAATCTGTGACCGAATTCAAAGAAAGGATACTTGAACAGATTGGCGGCTAGAACAAGCGCTGTAAGGCTCCATCCAAAACTTGCGCCAGCACGCGTAGACTGTACAAGGTGCGAAACACCGATTGCAGCGCCAGCCATAAGTAAACCGGGCCCTACAAATCGCCACATTAGTATTAATTTAAACTTTCAACTTGAGCGATGTACGGAAGATTTCTATGAAAACCTTGATAGTCTAACCCATAACCGACGACAAATTCGTTAGAGATCTCAAAACCAACGTAATCGAGGTCTACCTTGGTTTTCAAAGCACCGGGCTTTAGCAAGAGGGTGGCAGTCTGAAGACCTGCAGGCTTACGTGCTTTGAGAGTGTCGATGAGATAATTCATTGTAAGACCTGTATCAACAATATCTTCTACAAGCAGGACGTGCTTGCCCTCAATCGGCGTGTTGAGATCCAGTGTAAGTTTGACCTCACCAGAGGACGTCATTCCGTTTTGATAACTTGAAACACCAAAAAACTCGCAGTGGAGATCGGTTTCAATCGAACGAATAAGATCGGAATAAAAAACAATAGATCCCTTGAGTACGCAAATCGCGACAAGATCTTTGTCTTTGAACCTCTTGGTAATTTCTGCGCCGAGTTCTGTAACACGATTGCGTATCTGTGCCTCAGAAAGTAGTGTAGACATCTTTAAGCGGTTCATAGCCCCTCCTAGCAGCAAAAGCCCTACTCTATACCATTTGCCCTGAAACGCAACTCACTCCTTGTGCCTCGTAAGTATCGCAGGTCGGCCATTTGGCGATCGACCAAGAATACAACTGCGCCAAAAATTAAACATAGGAGTTGTTCAAAATCTCCCCGAAGCCCCCGCCGCCTGGAACAATGTACTGCTGGTTGTTAAGGCCACGCTCCCTATCCCAGTGAGTGCCAGGTAGAGTTCTTAAAATATCGGGCGAAGACAGACCCCTGTCGAGCCTGAGTGACACAATCTTAAGCTTGGGATGCGTGTGGTAAACCTTCTTCAAATATTCGGGAGTTACAATGAGATGAAGTGCAACATAATGCTTAGGATCACCCTCAACGTTTTTGTTGTAGTGTTCAATCGCCGACACCAATGTGTTGCCAGTGGCACCCATCGGATCAGGTATCAAAACGATTGCGTCTTGAATGTCTCCGCCAATTTTCGTGCCGCCAACAAAAGTACCCGTCACTTGGTGAGACTCATTCGTCAGCCGAGCGGCGAGTATGTGATCTTGCCTGACAAGATTTGGTTCAAGCACTTCATTGAGATGTTGGTAACAAATGTGAGATGGATAGGTTCCCGCTCTTGCCAAGTTTACAGCAACAGCTCTTTGTTTGCGGATTACCATTTCTTCTTTCAGTTTGATGTCTGTATGGCTGGCCGTCATTCGGGTGGCAAGCTCTGTGAGCTCCGTCGCAAAGAATTGATTGATAGTGTAGCTGAGGAGTCCTCGATAGATAGTCTCTACCAAATGATTGATCTCTGGCTGCACGCAGTCAGGCGTGCAAAGTCTTGCTAAAAGTGTTCGAAGGTAGGTGTCTTTTACTAAATAAAAGTTTTCACCATAGCAGTGCCTATCAAATCTCGAATCTTGCATTTTTTGTCACTCCTGTTGAAGTTCATAACTTTAAAGGGGGGGATTGCGCAAGTCGGCTGCCTTAAAAGCTACAGTTTCTGTTTCTTTCGACCGCTCTCAGAAAGAACTTGGGATCGCTTTGGTGCATCAATACGATAAAGGCATTTTACCTGGTGCAACCAAAGGCTGAAATCTTAAGGAGTGGGTACGGCCTCGATCAAAAGTACGAGCTCTGTAACACCTTCTTGATAATTCTGAGAGGTCAAAACCTTCAGAAGTGGGTGCTCGGCAATGGCCTTGTTTTCGGCTATGTCTTTGATGTTAAATCTAGGAAAGAGGCCTACAAAGTAGAGCCCACCGCCTCCGACAAGAGTGCCGCGATTGTATCTCGTGATTGGCAGAAGTTGAGGCACCTTGGAGGTTGGAACGACAATCAAGTCAGCTTCGATTCGCGTGGCTTCGTCGTCGACATAAGATGAAATAATGTCGAGGCTCAAAAATGTTTCCTTTTCAAAATCGATACTAATGGTGGTCGGTCCCTCCGGTAAAACACCAAGCTCTCGCGTCTCTAAGTATCTAAACTGTCTTGCGGAGTCCGTCTCTCTGACCATTGAAAGGATCTGAATTCTCGCGTCTCTAAAAAAACCACTCTGCGAACCTTGGGCAAAACCAGCAACCTGCCTGAGAGCCTCCCAAGGAATTTCGGCAAAGGTCAATCGAATGGCGGCACGCTGAGTTAGTGAGGGTGACCGAACATCATCAACAGTGAGCCCTTCAATCTTCTCGCCCAGGGGCTCCTTACTTCTTGTTTCGACTTGTTCGGTGTTTGTGGGCGAGATATCTCTTGGTGGCGAAGTTTCAACTACAACCTCCACGGCACTGGGCGCTTCAGACTCAAATGACTTTTGCGCAAAATCAGATATTCGATCGGTCGCTGGGCGATTGACACTCACAAACCAAAACAAAAACATCAACACGCCAAGAGCAAGAGTCGCATAAAGAATATGATTCGAGCGAATCTTAATCCCTAGAGTAGGGGGACTTGGTACAAACGCGTCTACGTCGACGCCGCAGTTGGCGCAGTACCGGTCCTTTGGTTGTAGGAAGTTGCACTTAGGACAACGAATCATGAAATAATAGTACCCTCTTTTGGAGGCGAGCCTCCCCTTTAGTCTAAACAAAAACGACGCAGGTCTCCAAGTGGGCATTTTTCGAAGCTAGATCTTCGGTGGTAAAAGGTGGGAAATCGTGGTTGGAAATCCCAAAGTGTGCGACGATAAATGTTCAGGTCCAGGATGGACCGATTAAAGGAAACCACGAATGGTTGCAAGCTTCCGAGGGCGTCTCGAGTCGAAAATCGATCAGAAAGGACGTTTCGTCTTGCCTCAGTCGTGGCGAACTCTTTGCGACGGCCAATTTATTTTGGCGAATGCCGTCTATCAAAAACGCCCGTACCTTGATTTTTTTACCGAAACTGAATGGTCCAAGCTCGAATCACGTTTTAATGATTTGCCTTCGCTGCGCCCTGAAGTGCAAGCTTTTCTCAGGTTTTATGTCAGTTCAGCCACAAAGATTAGTTCTGACAGTAATGGCCGCATTCTCGTACCACCCACCCTCAGGGGTTACGCAAAACTAGAGGATAGTCTAGTCATGGTAGGAATGGGCAACAAAATAGAAATTTGGTCTCAGGCGGAGTGGTCTATTGTTCATGAAGAACTCGTAAAGGGTTTTGAACAGAATGCCGGAAACATCGCCGGCTTTTTTGCGGAAGTATCTTAAAATGCATATTCCGGTACTCTTGAATGAAATCATCTCTGAGATGAAAAATATGTCTACGCCGCCCACGACAATACTTGATGGAACATTTGGACGAGGAGGGCACACCCGAGCATTCTTGGAGGCCTTTCCAGATTCTAAAGTGGTTGCAGTTGATAGGGATAACACTGCGATTGATTTTGCAAAGGAACACTTCTCAGAGTGGATTCAAAGAGAAAAGCTAGTTCTCGTTAAAGCGACTTTTTCTGATTACGTGCAGAGCGTACCAAAAGAGACATTTGACGCTATTCTGTTTGATCTTGGTGTGAGCTCTCCGCAGCTTGATGAAGCAGAGCGAGGTTTTAGTTTCAATAAGCCTGGTAGGCTTGATATGCGTATGGACACTTCGACTAACTTAACTGCTTACGACATTGTGAACACATGGGAGCAAGAGGACCTTGCAAACATGTTTTACAAAAATGCAGAAGCAAGGGGATCACGCCGAGTTGCAAAGGCCATAGTTGAAGCAAGGCAAGTATGTGCCATTGAAACAACCGAGATGCTTGCAAAGGTTATAGCCCGAGCGGCCGGTTGGCGACAGCGCGGACATCATCCGGCGACAATATATTTTCTTGCCCTTCGAATGGAGGTTAACAGTGAGCTTGATCAGGTAAGAGAAGCTATCCCACACGCGATCTCTTCGTTAAAGAGCGAGGGCTTACTTATCATTATTACATTTCATTCTAGTGAAGATCGTTTGGTTAAATACAAACTCAAAGAGTTTGTACCAAGTCATGGCCGTCTAATAAATAAAAAAGTAATTATCGCATCGAAGGAAGAAACAAATAGCAATCCCCGCAGTCGTAGCGCCAAGCTGCGAATGTTTCAAAAAGGAGTAGCTCTATGAAAGACAATACCTATTCATCGCAAGGGAAGTACCAAACCCGCTCAATGCTCTTGGCGGTAACAATGTGTCTTTCAGGGGTGTTTTTAGTTGCAACTCTGAAGCTTGAAAATCGCCGAATGGGTTACCAACTTTTGAAACTCAGCCAAAGTGAAAAGTTATTATTTCAGGCCAACCGAGAAAAAAAATCTGAGCTCGCGAATTTGGCAGCTCCAGAGAGAATCGAGAGACTCAACCAATCTATCGAAAAGATACAAGGAAGGAGTCTTTCCGTTCAGATCATGAGAGCACAAAGGCCAGAAGTCGATTTGTGAAAACAAGACAAATCCTTTTATTTTTGGCATTCACTATAGCCTGGGCAGGCCTTTTGCTAAGAGGCTTCTATATTAAATTTGGCTCCGACGCTCGCTTAGATCGACAAAGCACAAAACAGTACGAGACAAAAATCACGCTTCCGGCACTTCGTGGAGACATTTTTGATCGTAGCGGAAAGGAGTTGGCAGTGTCAGTGCCAGCTCACTCCTTGTTCGCTGATAGCTTCTTGATCGAGTCTCAGAAAACCTTTGCTAAAAAAATTGCACCCCTGATTAAGCTCTCAGAAAAAGAGATTCGAAAAGCCACTGCAAATAAAAAGAAAAGATTTGTTTGGCTGGCTCGAAGACTCACTCTACAACAAAAGAAGGCGATTGAAGCTCTTAACCTTCAAGGAGTGGGATTTATTGAGGAATCAAAGAGAGTTTACCCAAATGGGCCATTGGCTGCACATGTGCTTGGCTTTGTGGGGTCAGAGTCACAAGGTCTTGAAGGGGTTGAGAAGCAGTTTAACTCGGTACTTAAAGGGGATCCTAGAGATCTGACTGTACAGCGGGACGCTCGAGGACGACCGCTCTTTGTAGAGGCAAGCGATTTTACGAAGAGGCATGATGGACGCTCTTTGAACCTCACTTTAGATCGCGACCTTCAGTACTATCTGGAGCGCCAACTGGAACTCGCTGTGATGAGACACCAAGCAAAAGGCGCGTTCGGCATAATATTGGATCCCGAAAATTCTGGAGTCATGGCTATGGCGAACTACCCTTCTTTCGATCTCAACTCAGCAAAAAGTGTGAGTGCAGAATTACGAAAGAATCGGGTCGTAGCCGATATTTTCGAGCCGGGAAGTACTTTCAAAATTTTTACGGTTGCGGCCGGTCTAAGAGATAAAAAAATATTGCCCAATTCAGTGTTTGATTGCGAAGACGGTCAGTTTCAAATAGGAAAGCATTTCATACGAGAAGCCGATCAAAAGCATAAGTTTAAGATGTTGACGGTCAATGAGATTATACAAAAATCATCAAACATCGGCACAACAAAAATGGCCTTTCGAATTGGAGATGAACGTCTCTTTAGTGCGCTCTTAGATTTTGGCTTTGGTAAAGCCAGTTCGACAGAGTTTTTAGGAGAGGTTGGTGGAATTCTTTCTCGCCCTCCTTGGCGTAAGATTCGTTTAAGCAACATCTCCTTTGGACAGGGAGTCGCCGTGAATGCTCTTCAAATAACAAATGGGTATGCGGCCATTGCAAATGGCGGGATGCTTAGTGAACCGTTTCTTGTTGCAAACGAAGAAGACGCCGGCGAACCGAGAATTCGCTCCCGGCGGGTGCTTTCTAAAAGCCAAGCCTTAGCATTAACCTACATGTTGTTGGGAGTGACGTCGGCCGAGGGAACGGGCAAGTCGGCACAGGTAAAAGGCTATCCTGTCGCAGGTAAAACGGGTACCGCGCAAAAGCCAGATCTTATTAACGGCGGGTATGAAAAAGGGGCCTACATCTCTAGCTTTATTGGTTTCTTACCAGCGCAAAATCCTAAGGCGGTCATTTTTGTAGCAATCGATACGCCTAAGGGCGTCTATTATGCTTCGGAAACGGCGGCTCCTCTTTTTTCGAAAGTCGCTGGTTATACTATGAGAAAGCTTGGTGTGCCTCGAGTTGAAGTTGAAAGCGAAGCGATCAGTCAGTTTTTATCGGAGGCTTTTCAGATTAAGCCATCGCCCTCAGGCGAAGTCGCTCATTTGAAGGCCGGAACTGCGGGCTCAGCAGAGCAACTTGTTGGGTCTGCTTCAAAAGAATCAAAAAGGACTTCGGACGGGGCCGAGGTTGTTCCCGATTTAAAAGGCCTTAGCCTTCGCGAGGTTGCAGAAAGAGTTCGCAGCCTGAGTGGATCCGTAAATTTTTACGGAAGCGGCCAGGTTACCAGCCAATCGCCTCCGGCAGGAGAAAGTTTCGCCAGGAATACGACGCTTCAAGTGTTTTTCGAATGAAGAGCCTCTTGCTGAAGTCGCCAATATATCCTCTGCAATAGTGGCTAACATATTTGCTGAATAGGTGTATTTTGTAGTCAGAGGCTAAAGTGGGTATCTGTTAGAATTACTGATTGGTTGGAGTAGGGTCTAGAAGTGTTGGTGAACGATCTGTTAAAAAATCTTCCAGTAAAGATTGTTAAAGGAAATGGTGATATCGAAGTGACCGACATTGCCGATGACTCACGTAACGTTTCTGAGGGAGCCCTTTTTATCGCCTCAAAAGGAGAGCGTTTTGATTCTCATAAATTTATTAAAGACCTTTCTCAGGCGGCCTGTGTTCTTTTAGAAGATTGGCCCATAGAACTGGGGAGTTTTCGCGGAGCCGTTTATCAGACTAAAAATACGTCCCTTTTAAAGCCAGAATTGGCTTCACGATTTTTTTCAACAAAAGAAGCAAGACAAGCGCTCACCGTCTGGGCTGTAACAGGAACTAACGGCAAGACATCTCTCACTCATTACTTGGAGTCTGCCTTAAACAACATGGGAAGATCTTGTGGCGTCATTGGTACGGTTGGGCACCGGTTAAAGGCTCACAGTTGGCCAACAGAGCTCACCACTCCTGGGGTTATTGATTTTCACCGCAGAATTTTTCAAATGAAAAAGCTGGGAGCAACGGATTTGGCCTTTGAAGCCTCGAGCCACGCTCTTGTTCAGAAGAGAATTGAAGGAGTCTTCGTGAACACAGCGGTCTTTACAAATTTGACCCTGGATCATTTAGACTATCACAAAACCATGCAAACCTACTTTGAAGCGAAGGAGCGCCTGATTTCTCAATATTTGGTTCAAGGCGGAGTCGTTATACTTAACTCTGATGACGAATGGGTGAGAAAAGTAAAATGTGACAATTCTCAGAAGGTCTATTGGGTTGGAAGTACCAACAATGAGCGTCTTACGGGTCAAAAGATACAAATTGAAGACATGCGGTGCCGAATTGGTGAAACCACATTTTCTCTAGAGTCTCCCTGGGGAAGTCATCAAATTAAAACTACGCTGACCGGGGCGTTTAATGCTTGGAACGCGGCGGCTGTGTTTGCCGGTCTTTGCGCAAATGGATTTTCGGCAAAAGAAGTGGCATCCGTTTTAGGAAGTCTTAGCAGCGTAAAGGGCCGAATGGAAACGGTTGAACTTCCGAATGGAGCACACGCCATTATTGACTTTGCGCATTCGCCGGATGCGCTTGAGAAGGTGCTGAACTCTTTGTCGCAGCTAAAACGTTCGAGCTCAAAGCTTGTAGCGCTTTTTGGTTGCGGCGGAGATAGAGATAGATCAAAGAGACCGATAATGGCAAAAATTGCTGAAAGATTTGCCGACGAGGTTTGGATCACTTCAGATAATCCTCGCACAGAAGATCCTGATGCGATCATTAAAGAGATTGCATCGGGGCTACCAAAAACTGACAAACCTATTTTTAATGAAGTAGATAGAGCAAAGGCTATATCAAAAGCACTTCACCGACTTTCGGAAGGCGACACTCTACTTATCGCGGGCAAGGGCCATGAGGAGTATCAAATCATTGGATCTCAACGCTTGAATTTTTCAGATCGCAAGGAAGTTGATAAGTTTCTAGCTCAAACCTCTAGCTAGCACGTACCTTTAACTGGCCTTGATTAAAGGCTTCGGTAGATTTTTTCCGGATTTGTGAATTTTCCACAAATCCACTGCATGTTGTAGGTTCAGCCAAAATTCAGCGTTCATGGAAAATGCCGCTGCAAACTTTACCGCTAACTCCGGGGTTAGTGCAGTTCGGCCTTTCACAACCCGATTAATAGTTTTGGTATCCACCCCAATATGGTTGGCGAAATGCCTTTGTGTCAGCTTCAAAGGAATTAAAAACTCTTCCTTCAACATCTCGCCCGGAGTAATGGGGTTTTTGATTATTCTTCTCACAAACGAGTTCCCTTTCTTAATGGCAATCCACAATATCAACATTTATCGGACCCTTGTCTTTAGCACTCCACTTAAAAATCAATCGCCATTGGTCATTTACGCGAATACTATAATAGCCAGTCAAATTTCCTTTTAAAGCTTCGAGCCTGTTATCTGGCGGAGCCTTTAAATCTGAAACCTCTATAGCGGAATCCAGTGCCTGAAGCTTGCGCCGAACTATCCTTTTTATGGATGCCCCGTGCACTTAGCGACTTTAAATTGTCCGACTTATTGGCGTGTTGGATCATTTTGAACTACCCTGGTGTAAGAAAGTTGATAAGTTTTAACCTCAAGCTACTATAGACTAACTGACCTACGAACCAAAGGTGGTCAGTCTTGGGATTCGTAGCCGAACAGAGGGCAATTGCGAAATGAGTAAACTAATGATTCCTGTAGCCTGGGTTAAAGAACAATTGGGCGGTGAAAACCCCACAAAAGAAGAAAACTTTTTGGGCGTCACCACAGACACTCGCAGCGAGGTGGCTGGCCATTTGTTTTTTGCGTTAAGTGGTCCCAACTTTGATGGCAATCGGTTTGCTGAAGAGGCTCTTAAAAAGGGGGCACTTGGTGTGGTCGTGGATGACCCTCAGATGGCGCAAAAACTTGTGACGTATTTTCCAGATAATTTGGTCGTATCGGTAGAGTCCACGTTAAAGTCTCTTCAGCTTTTGGCACAAAGATGGCGAATTAAAAACAAATTTCAGGTACTAGCAATTACCGGCTCTAACGGCAAAACAACAACAAAGACCTTTTGTGCTCATTTGGTGTCTCAGAAATTTGCGACAAATTATGCTAAAGGTAGCTTCAACAATCACATAGGGCTTCCTCTCACATTGTTATCGACTTCGGCAGAAGCCAAAGTGGTCATCGTAGAAATGGGTATGAATCACGCAGGAGAAATCACGGAGCTTTGCACAATAGCTCAGCCTGATGTGGTTGTCGTAACGATGGTTGGTAGCGGTCATATTGAAAACTTGGGTTCGGTTGAGGCCATAGCAAAAGCGAAGGAAGAAATTTATTTAGGAGCTAAAGACAACGCTCGGCGTATCTATAATCTCGACAATCCGCACACTCGCGAAATGATGAACCGACACGCGGCTTCTGCAAGATTTGCTGGCAAAGACGATCGTGTTTTGACTTTTAGTTACTACGACCCGGCAGCGGCAGTTCACCTAAGAGATGTGGTTTCTACCTTTGATCATGTTGAAATCGCGGGCCGTATTGGCGGTGAGCCAGGTCGGGTAAAGATACCAATCTTCGGAAGACAAAATGTTTACAATATCATGGCAGCAGCTTGCGTGGCTTTGGCAGCGGGGGTTGAACCAGATATAATTTGGAAGTCACTCAGTGGATGCAAAACAGAGTGGGGCAGAAACCAAGTCATGAAGCTCAAGGGCGGAGCCCGAGTCGTGTTTGATGGTTACAATGCTAATCCAGAGAGTGTTCTTGCGCTCTTAGAAAATTTGTCACGCATAAAGGTTCGCGGGAGGAGATACGCCGTCTTGGGTGAAATGTTAGAGCTTGGTTCACACTCGGCAGAGATGCACAGGTCTATTGCAAGACAGATTGCTGAACTGAAGTTTGATTTTGTGTGGTTCTACGGAAGTCCTTACAAAGAATTTGAGGAAGCTTACAAAGAAATCTACCCTTCGGGCGATTTCGCAGCCACTGAGTCTTTTGATGAGTCGCTGACCATGTCTTTAAAGAGTCGCCTTGAAGCAGATGATTTAATTGTTCTTAAGGGTTCCCGTGGAATGAAACTCGAGCGAGTCCTCGCTCAACTCGATTGATTTGTAAGCCCGCAAAGCTTTGTCTAGATTCTTAATCCAAGGCTTTGTCTAGATTCTTAATCCAAGGCTTTGTCTAGATTCTTAATCCAAGGCTTTGTCTAGATTCTTAATCCAAGGCTTTGTCTAGATTCTTAATCCAAGGCTTTGTCTGTCTTTTTAGTTATAGGGGGTAGTCGATTTTTCGATCGGCCCAGAAACATTTTGTGAATTTATATAGCGTGCTTGGTTGCAGTGAAAACAAAGTAGTCTGAGGTTTTCAATGTTCGAACTCCCCCCTATGTGAACTGGTTTGATGTGATCGACGTTTAAGTTCCCTTTGCTACTGCACCGACTGCACTTGCCTTGGTACTTGATCCAGAGCTGTCTTTTAGTCTCTCTTGAAATGTATCTTGGGTTTTCGCTTCTCTCCGGCGCCGGGGTTGCAGACGGAGAGTCCAACTCTGGCGACTTCATTTCTTTAGCGCCCTTCTTTCCGAATTTCTTTTCCAGCAAGGCTTGCTCTGAAACCTTGGCCATCTCTAGAATTAGGTTTGACTAATTTGCCCTTGCGGCTTTAGGACCAAGCAAAGTGCGAACATTCTGAAGGAGATTCTTCAGCTCAGCATCCATATTAAATGTCACCTGGGTTAGGTCGGGAGCAACTTCGCGCGTACTTTCTTTTATCTTTGCAGCAGAGCGATCTAGTGTACACAAATATTGCTGTCCTTGCCTGGAGGACTTTGACTCTAGACATTTTAACACTTTGAGTTTGTCTATCGTCTCGATTTGTTGACTAGTCAGAGTCGCTTGAGTTTTTTGTTTCTTAACTTCTCTAAAGAAGCTTTGAGCTTGCGCGATATTCGTAAGGGAAAGTTTGCCAGATGCAACCTTCTCTTCGACCTCGGGTATTTCGTGAATGAATCTCATGGCTTGAATTCTCCTGCTAGCGGCACCTTCCGAATACCCAAGCTCCGAAACACAATAGTCAAAAAGGCTTTGACGTTTGTAGATTGAAAAAAGCTTTCTGCGTTCAACTTCGCGCAAGTGGTGGAGCACTTTGACAAGAGCGTCACGCTCTCGGGCCACGGCTTCTTTGGTTTGGTTATGCAATTCATCAATCGAAAGCTGACTGAGTTTGAGCGGGTCGTTTGTTACTTGAAATGCTTTGTGAATCATTTTACCTCCAAGGGTTAGTGTAAAAGTCGTTATCGAACTAGTTACTTTCACGCTTTTTACCTTAAGCGTGTCCGGTAGTACGAAATTTGGCTTATGATTGGCTAAGGTGGTGTTAGTAGATGTATCTGTTACCACTGAGCGACCACACAACAATCACAAACCGAGCGCAGTCTAGCACGGGGTTTTAAAGACAGTTTTTCGTAGGGTTTGGTTTTGCAGGGTTGTTTTCGGCATGCCTAAATAGGCTTCTTTAAAGAGTCGTAGAGGTGTATTCAAGATGTCGACGTTGGGCTGCTCGAGTCCGTTCGTGTGTAAGATGTTGTTGGTGAATTCCTGAGGCGAATAGAGACTCAAAAATGGCGTCAACTGAAAAATTAAGTTTTTACATTTCACGAGCTGCATTAATTGCGATAAACAAAAATATTTAATGATTGCAAAGTAATAGTATTAAAAATGTTTTTTTAAAAACTGACTCCATCGCCGTTGTTACTCCATCGCCGTTGTTACTCCATCGCCGTTGTTACTCCATCGCCGTTGTTACTCCATCGCCGTTGTTACTCCATCGCCGTTGTTACTCCATCGCCGTTGTTACTCCATCGCCGTTGTTACTCCATCGCCGGAGCTATCAAGCAAGTGGGCGTTGGCTAACTCGTTCGACGAGTCTTTTCAATGCTTTTTGGTTTGAGGGTTCCGTTAATAGTTTTGCAAAAAGCTTGTGAGTTGAAGAGTCATTTTTCTTAAGCCACTCCAAGCTTAGCTTACACCCAGAGTATCTCTTTTTTCGAAGATGAAAATATTCATAGAGCAATGCACTCTGAAGCCATATTCTTCTATAACTGCCTTCCATGTCTCCAATTAAGCTGCGCTCGTACATTTTGTGAAGCCAAACTCTTCGTGCCGCGATTTCATCCTTAGGCAGTGGCACATACTCCTTTTTGCTTGCGGTATTTATACTTTTTAAAAGCCGAGAGCCGTAACGAGTTTTTTCATAAACAACCTTGCCGTCCTTTAAATGTAAAAACTCTTCCCCAGTCTTGCCGAGGAACTTTTCAGGATAAACAAATGCGTCGATATAGAATCCGTTATATTTGCGAGCGATCCGATACTTGTGACCAAATCGTATGATCCCGATCACGTCGTAGTCGCTCGTAGCGGCCGAATCCCCGCGAGCTCGAGAGCCATAAAGAATCACCGTGTGGCAGCTATGCTCACAAACAAGTTCTTCGATTATTTTATCAAGGATCGGGTCTTCCTCTATTGCTTTCATCGCTGGCTTCGCTTTTTCTCACTAAAGTTTACCGTATCACTTGTTGCGCAAGATTTGTTTGAAGATCAATCACTCACTCTTCAACTGCTTTTCTTCCGAAGCGCATGGCGCTGCCCACTAGCCCGCTAAAACTTGTAAGATGTCTGGTCTTGATTTCAGGATTTCAAGAAGACGGAGAGAAGAGTCGGAAGGCTTGCGAACGCCTTGTTCCCATGATCGTAAAGTAGCGACGCTTACATTTAAGACGACGGCGAACTCTTCTTGTGTCATATAAAATAGCTCTTTACGAATCTTACGGACTTGGGTGGCGGAAAACTTCGGCGCCGCTGATGGCAGTTCTCGAAAATTAGTTTTTAGTTTTCTGCGTCCTTCCTCAAACTCTAGTGCCTCTTCAAGACCCTTTATAAGAGCCTCCTCTACTTTCATCCTTTTCATTTGAATGCTCCTTTTATTTTTTCGACAAGTAATCTAATCATTTTCTTTCCACTTGGGCTTAAATCGTCGGCATCGTCTTTGCTGTAAATCCAAATCAAATGAGTGTGATTCCTATCCGGTAGGTCCAAATAGAGCACCCTCATCCCTCCGCGTTTGCCCTTTCCTCTGCTGTGGTCAGCAATTCGCATCTTTCGAACGCCGCCGGTACTCTGGACTAAGTCTCCAACTTCCGGATTGTTCAATATCTCCCACTCAATCCTACGTAAAATCTCCTCCCCATCAGGCCGATGATTGAGGATTCTATAAAATCCAGTCGATTGAACGAACAGCCGGCGCATTGAAACTCCTACTATGTAATACTAATACAATGTATGACTTTTGTAAACCTCTTTTACGGAAGTTGCCGGTATCGAATCGGGTAATGGGCGCAGCAAGCTTCTTAAGGAAAAATCGATTAAATGTCCGCTACGAAGTATCGGCCCCTTAATTTTAGCGAGAGGTGATTCGAAGCCGAATCGCCGTTGGAAGCTCAGAGCAAAAAAGCTCAAAGTTTCTAAGGAGTTATGTAATTTTTGCTTGATTTATTAAGCAGATTTTTTTATAACTGCGACTTTGCAAACAGAAAATAAACCAGAAGACAAAAAGTAGAAAAGAAGATTCTTAGATGATATTCCACTGGCTTTACTCTCTGAGTGGAGAGATTAGCGCGCTCAATCTTTTCCGTTACATAACATTTCGCAGTTTTCTCTCATTTATTACTTCATTTAGTTTTGCGTGGGCAATAGGTAGACCGTTTATTTCAAGAATGAAACACTACCAAATGGGCCAAGAGATTCGCGAGGATGGCCCTCAGTCTCACCTTCAGAAAAAAGGCACTCCAACAATGGGCGGAATTCTCATTTTGGCGAGTGTTCTCGTGAGTCTTTTATTTTGGATAGATCTTTCGGACCCTTTGGTTTTTGGAACTGTTTGCATCGTCGCGGGTTTTGGGCTGATTGGTTTTTTTGATGATTGGCTAAAGGTTAAGAAAAAGAATGTTAAGGGGCTTTCGGGCAAGTTGCGATTGCTTCTGGAGTTTGTTCTCTGCTTTATTGTTTTGGGCATTCTCGTTCGCTACTTTGATTTTTCGACGACGCTTCAGGTTCCTTTCTTTAAAAACTTTGTACCAGATCTGGGTTGGTACTACGTACTGTTTGGAAGCTTCGTTATCGTAGGTTGTGCCAATGCGCTCAACTTAACAGACGGATTAGACGGACTAGCGATTGTCCCCTTTACTGTTGCAGCTTTGACTTATGGCTTATTTGCTTACTTAGCCGGTCACAAAGGGCTTGCGGATTATTTACAGATCACTTACGTGTTTGGTGTCGGCGAGCTTACGCCATTTGCTGCTGCTTTCGTTGGAGCGGGTTTTGGATTTTTGTGGTTCAACAGTTACCCTGCTCAGCTTTTTATGGGGGACGTAGGAAGCCTCAGTTTGGGTGGCTTTTTAGGTGCCCTTGCTGTGTTCACAAAAAACGAAATACTCCTCATTCTTATTGGTGGAGTATTCGTGGTGGAAGCCCTTTCAGTTATTGCTCAGGTGGCGTCTTACAAATTAACCAAGAAACGAATCTTTCGAATGGCGCCCATTCATCATCACTTTGAGCTAAGAGGCGTTGCGGAGCCAAAGGTCATTATAAGATTTTGGATTGTATCAGTTTTACTAGCAGTCTTGAGTCTCACAACACTCAAGCTTAGATAGGAGGTCTAATGGAATTGGCTGAAATTAAAGATCAAAAAATCATGATTGTTGGTCTCGGGAAGACAGGCGTAGCGATGACGCGATTTTTGTCTCAGGCCGGGGCGCAGGTAACGGTGAGCGATCATAAGTCGCCTGCTGAATTGGCAGAGGCTCTCGAAGAGGTTGAAAATCTCGAGAACGTTCAGTTTGATCTTGGCGGTCACACTCCGAAATCTATGTTGGGGCAAGATCTCATTATTCTGAGTCCGGGAGTCTCTCCTGAGCTCAAACTTTTTCAATATGTAAGACAACACGGAGTCAGGACTACGAGCGAGATCGAATTTGTCTCCCAGTTTATCAATGAACCTGTGATTGCGATTGCAGGAACAAACGGAAAAACTACAACCGGTAAGACTATTGAGCTTATGCTGACTCAAGCAGGTAAGAAGGTTTGGTTTGGCGGTGCAACGAATACTCCGTTGGTGGACTACTTGTTGTCAGGAGAAAAGGCAGATCTTGTAATTGTTGAGATCCCCAGTTTTCAGCTTGAAATGGTGGAGCGCTTTAACCCGATTAACATCGTATTCACTAATATTTCTGAGGCCCATTTAGATCGTTATAAGGGTTTCGAAGAATATGTGCGAACCCAGAGACGTGTATTTCAAAATGTTCAAGTTGAGACGACTTCTATACTCAACGCTGATGAGAACCTTGTTGTGGATATGGCGAGGGATCCAGCGGTTCAAAGAGGCAGAATATTTTATTTCTCTAAAAAGGCGTCCCTTGAACCTCAAATCATGAATATTGGCGGATGCGTGAATATCGGCAAAGAAATCCGCGTCCGGCTTGGTCCAGAGATTGAATACTATAACGTAAAATCTATCAAAATGCGTGGTCGACACTCGACAGAAAACATCATGGCTGCTATTTGCATTGCCCGAACTCATGGCGCTACTCCCGAGATCATTCAGAATGTTATGGAAACCTTTTCAGGGCTTCCGCACCGCTTAGAGTACGTTCGGAGAGTGGGTGGTGTTGAGTTTTTCAACGACTCGAAGGCCACAAACGTTCAGGCGACTCGCAAGGCTTTGGAGTCTTTTGATGAAAATGTTATTTTGATCGCTGGGGGTAAAGACTCCAATCAGAATTTCGCGAAGCTCGAAGATCTCATTCGCCTCAAAGTTAAAACCCTTATTTTGATAGGTGAGGCGAAAGAAAGAATAAACAGAGAAATCGGAGATTTTACAGAGACCTTTTTGATAGGAACGTTCGAAGAAGCAGTCTTGATAGCTTATCAAAAGTCGCGCATAGGTGATACTGTCTTGTTATCGCCAGGCAGTCCTAGTTTTGATATTTTCGATAGCTATGAAGAACGGGGGAATTACTTCAAAAAACTCGTTAATGAATTTAAATAAGTTCGTTCGTCTGGCTAAATTTCAAAAGTGCACTTGACCCCTTATTAGGTGAAGCCCAAAATTTAAGAGGTTGAGCTCGTCGGTTATCTACTGAAAGCTAAGAAAGCATGCTGAGCAGACAGCCGGCATTTCATGACCTCGAGCGCACCCTGAAGGAGTTAAGTTGAAGGCTCTTGCGAATTTTAAGGAATCAAGTCTCCGGTTCTTTCAAAGTGTAGATCAAAACTTATTTCTCGTACTTCTGTCTGTGGTGGGTTTTGGCGTTGTGCAGGTTTATAGCACGAGCTTTATCTATGCGACGGAACTCATCGGTGATGGACTTTACTTTGCCAGAAGGCAGTTTTTGTTTGCCTTTGTAGCCTTGGCTTCTTTTTTATTCGTCAACAGACTTTCGCTAAAATGGTTAGAAAAATCGCTACCGGTAATTTGGACGTTGTTAGTGCTCCTACTGGTTTTAACTTTTGTTCCGGGTATTGGACATTCCGCGGGTGGGGCCTCGCGCTGGATCGCATTCCCCCTCGGGTTTCGGGTGGAGCCGGCAGAGCTGGTAAAAGTGTTCTTTCCGCTAGCGTTTGTATCTCTTTGGCTCAAGGCAGAAGGTTCGAAGCCGCTGGGCACTTGGCTGAAAAGAATTCTTTTGGTCTCTCCTGTTGTGGCATTTCATTTTCAACCGGATTTTGGCTCAATAGCCATAACAGTTTTAGTAGGTCTTGTTCTTTTTGCACTGTCCGGCGTTTCCACAAAATGGTTGGTAGCTCTCACAACATCCGCAGCCACTCTTTTTTATCTTTTGATAATCAATGTGCCTTACCGACGTGCAAGATTGATTTCTTTTTTGAATCCCTGGGAAGATCCTGAACGATCTGGTTTTCAAGTCATCCAGAGTTTGGCTGGTTTTCGAGCGGGCGGCTTCTGGGGAGTGGGCATTGGAGAGAGTCAGGCAAAACTTTATTTTCTACCCGAAGCACATACTGACTTCACTTTAGCCGTGCTAGGTGAAGAGTTGGGTTTTGTGGGGTTCTTGTTAGTGCTGGGTGTTTTTGCCTTTTTAGCTCTGTATGGATTTCGAAAGGCCTACCGTCAAACCGACTCTCGCAGATCTTTGTGGGCTTACGGACTTGCTTCTTTGTTTTCTCTTCAGGTGTTGATAAATGTTGGCGTGGTCTTAGGAGCCTTGCCTACAAAGGGACTGACATTGCCATTTTTGTCTTACGGCGGGAGCTCGTTGCTATCAATGGGTATTTTGTTTGGTCTACTGTCGCACCCTGAGCTAAGGCGCAGCAGAGCCTATTAGGTGAACAATTGAAACTTAATCGATCAAAAGGAAATATCAAAATCATGATTGCCGGCGGCGGAACAGGCGGACATTTGTATCCGGCATTAGCAATCGCCGAGCATGCCCGAGATGCAATCGGTGCCGAGGTTCTTTTCGTAGGAACAAGAGCAGGTATTGAAGCTCGAGTTATTCCCGAAAAGGGATTTTCAATCTATTACATTAAAATTGGCTCGCTAGCCCGAGAGTCACTGCTAAGAAAACTAACATCTCTGATAGCAATTCCGCTGGCACTCCTCCACAGTGTTTTTTTACTGTTGAAACTTCGACCAAATGTCGTCTTAGGTGTCGGGGGGTACGCATCGGGGCCGACGCTTTTAATGGCCTCGTTTTTGGGATTTCCATGTGCCCTTTGGGATTCAAATGCTCATCCCGGAAAGACCAATAGAATTCTCTCTCGATTCGTTCGACACGCATTTCTTTACTTCCAGCGTTCTGGGGAGTTTCTAAGTTCACCACACAAATACTTTTTTGGCGTACCTTTGAGAAAAGCAATGAAGCCAAAGGTGCGAACGCCAAGTCCAGAAATGCATCTACTCATTTTTGGAGGTAGTCAGGGCGCGCGCCCCCTAAATGAGATAGCACTTCGAGCTTTTAGTGAGCCGGATCAGTCGTGGAATGATGGGGCACGAGTCGTCTTGCAAACTGGGAAGCTAGATTATCAAAAAGTTTACAATGGTTTGAAAGATCATCCGAGAGTGAAGGTCCATCAGTTTTTGGACCCCATGTCGGATTACTATGACTGGGCAGACTTAGTGATTTGCCGAGCAGGAGCAGGAACAGTGGGTGAGCTTGCTATGTGCCAAAAACCAGCGATATTTGTTCCGCTTCCCACCGCAGCCGACGACCATCAGAAAAAAAATGCGCAAGAAGTTGTAAAAGTAGGTGCTGCCGAGATGATTGAGCAAAGAGATTTTTCGCCCGAATCGATTAAGTCTCTTATTCGCAAATGGAAGAGTCAAAAAGAGCATTTTGACGAAATGGGGCAGAGGTTCTCTCGGTTTGCATTTCCGCAGGCGGCGGAAGATATTGTCTTAAAATTAGTGGAGATTGCAAAAAAGTGAGAATTTCAAAATATAGAATGCATTTCGTAGGAATCGGGGGGATCGGAATGAGCGGTCTTGCCGAGCTCCTTCACAACATGGGAGTAAAAGTTTCGGGGTCGGATGTGAGTGAAGGGGCTCAGACTGCGAGGCTACGTGAAGTGGGTATTCCCATTTCTATTGGTCACGATCGTAGAAATGTTAAAGATGCTGACGTAGTTGTATTTAGTAGTGCCGTGAAATTCTCTAACCCTGAGCTCGTCGACGCCAAAGAAAGAGGCATTCCCACGATTGGCCGTGCGGAAGTCCTCCACGAAGTCATGCGATTAAAAAGAGGAATTGCAGTCGGTGGTACTCACGGAAAGACAACAACAACAAGCCTGATAGCAACAATGATGATTCAGAATGATTTAGACCCGACAGTGGTCGTTGGTGGAAGGCTGGACTTGATCAAAAGCACCTCAAAGCTAGGCGAGGGTGACTGGTTGGTTGCTGAAGCTGATGAAAGTGATGGCAGTTTTTTGCAGCTTTCTCCTGAAATTGCTGTCGTTACCAATGTCGATAATGATCACTTAGATCACTACGGATCGTTTGAGGCCTTAAAAACTGCTTTTTTGAAATTTGCCGAGCGGGTGCCCTTCTACGGCTTAGCAGTTGTATGCGGGGATGATCCGTTGATACGAGAAATCTATTCTGATTTTCGTAAACGAATTGTTTATTACGGTTTCGAAGCGCAAAACGACTACCAGCTCGTCGGCTCTTCAAAAAGCTTTGAGGTGCTGTTTCAAGGAAGCAAAATTGCACAGTTAACCGCGCCCATACCAGGACGACACAACGCCCTCAATATGCTAGCTGCTATTGCTGTAGGTAGAGAACTTGGAATCGATGGGCAAAAGTGCGCAGACGGAATTGCAAAATTTGGAGGCGTCGATCGAAGGATGACTCTGTTGGGCATCAAAGATGGGGTGAAAGTGATCGACGATTATGGGCATCACCCTACTGAAATTAGGGCAACTCTTGCGGCCATCAAGGAAGACTTGGGTAGTGGCAAGCTGATCGTTGTTTTTCAGCCGCATCGCTACAGTCGAACACAAACTTGTTGGCAGGATTTTTTAGATTCATTCACTCTTGCGGATCGCACCTTTGTGCTGCCTATCTATTCAGCAGGGGAGCCGCTCATTGCGGGAATAACGTCTGAGGCATTGGTTGATTCCATTCAAAAGTGCGGCAAGTACAGTGTCGACCAGGTGGTGTTCAGTTTTGACTCATCCCTCGCGGTTAGAGAAGCTAAGGAGATTGCAAAACAGAATGACACGGTATTGTTTCTTGGAGCTGGCGACATTTGGAAGGTCTCAAGAGAGTTTTTAAAAGTGTAGGGAAAATCCGACTCCTTCAGTGAATTTGAAAAAGTAGCAGATAGAGAGCGGGATAATAGGGTTGGGACTTTCCGCGCTGTTAAATTATTAACTTGGAAAACTTGGTGAAGATTCAAAAGAGCGTAAGCTTAAAACCCTTTACTTCATGGTCAGTTGGCGGGAGCGCCGATTTTTATGCACAGCCCACCTCAGAGGCCGAGCTGCGAGAAGCTTTGCTTTGGGCAAAACAAAACGAGATTTCTTATTCTGTCCTTGGCGGTGGTACGAACGTACTCATTTCAGACAAGGGCGTTCGGGGATTGGTGATACATCTCACTAAATTAAACCAAGTGGCGGAGTACGTTGAACAACAACTTGTACTGGTGTGCGAATGTGGTGTCCCTAAAAGTAAATTGCTGAAGGCTTTTCTTAAGCACAAGTTAGCGCCGGCGCTTTTCCTTGCGGGTCTTCCGGGTGACGTAGGCGGCGGTGTAGTGATGAACGCGGGAGTCGCTGAAGGTTTCAAGCCGCGGGAGTTTATGGAACTTGTAAACTGGATTGACGTGATGAGAGACGACGGACGGGTCGAGAGACTGACTAAGAATCATCTCGATATCAGTTACCGACACTGCAGAGGGTGGGAGCCTGGGATCATTTTGCGCGTGGGAATTAGTTGGCCTTTAGCGCCGGACGCGGGAATTTTAGAAAAAGTGAAGCTGGCAAATGCTACAAGGCTTAAGAAGCAGCCCTTAGATATGCCAAGCTGTGGATCAGTTTTCGTTAACCCCGAAGGGTATAAGGCGGGCCAGTTGATAGAGAGTAGCGGACTAAAAGGGTTTGCCATCGGTGGAGCTCAAGTGTCTGCCAAGCATGCCAATTTTATAGTGAACAAACTAGATGCAACCGCTGAAGATATCGCAAGTCTCATTGAACATGTAAAAAGAGTCGTCTTAGAAAAAACCAAAGTTCGATTAAAGACTGAAGTCGTTTATCTAGGAGAATGGTAAGGACTATTGCCATTTCGTTTGCCCCGTAGTGTGGATGAATGGCAAAGGGCACTAGTAGTTTCTAGAACTCGACTTCCGTCTGCTGCTGTTTAAGTTAAATATGCCCAGGTACTAAAATTGCCTTCAAACTTGTATGAGGGGCGTAGAACGAAGTGAAATCTTGGATTCAACGAGTAGCTTTTCTTTTTATGTTAAGCGCGATCGCAGTAGCGAGTACTGTCGCTGTGCAAGATGGCTGGTTTCGCATCGAACTTGTCGAGATTGGATCCTCGCAGGATCTCGGGCCCTGGAACGCAGAACTTCAGCGAATCACTGAAGAGACGACAAATAAACTACGTCATCGCTGGATATGGGACGTATCACTAGAAGAGATTCAAAAAGATTTAGTTAAAGAGCCTTGGATTGAAAGTGCGCAAGTTAATAGGCAGTTCCCGGCAAGCCTTAGAATCAAAATCACTACCAGCGCGGTTGCCGGGGTATTTATGAATTACAAAGGCGAATTTAGAGTCGTTGGTAGAGAAGGTTACCTAAGTGGTTACAAGAAATTGAGCTCATACGCATCTTATCCTGTATTTAGAAACCCCAAGATAGTTAATAACAAGGAACTTAGAAATCTTGCGATTGAAATTTTAGAAAACCTTCCACCAGAAGGACGGTTTTCCAAGAAATCTATTTCTAGTATTGATCTTGAGAAGAGCGGCAAACTTTTATTTCATCTAATTGGTGGAAACCATCGCATCCATTTCGGAAAAGAAAGTATAAGGACAAAGATTGAACGAGTGAACGAAGTCATTGAGTATCTCGATCGTCACGAGATTAGTGATCGCGTCATCGATGCAAACTACGAATTGAAAGTCCTTGTCAGCCCGCGTAACCGTCGATAGCCTAAAGTCTAAGATTGACACAGCACCATGGACTGGGTGCTCCGTCTGAACTCTAATTGAGTCTAGGCGGGTAAAGCCAAAGAGATTGCGCACCAAAAGACGGACACCAGCGGAGGGCTTAAGAAAGTGGAATCAAATCAACTCGTGGCAGGACTCGACATTGGCTCGACCAAAGTCGCAGTCGTCATAGGAAATCTCACCCAAAGCGGAATTGACGTTGTGGGAGTCGGAACGGCGCCCAACCAAGCTCTCAAAAAGGGTGTAGTTGTTAACATTGAAGCGACTACAGAAGCCATTCAAAAAGCAAGAGAAGAAGCAGAGCTCATGGCAGGTGTTGAGCTATCAAAGGTGTGGGTAGGCGTGGCCGGTTCGCATCTTAAGTCTTTCGACTCTAAAGGAATTATCGCAATTCGTGGCCAAGATGTTACGGCAACTGATGTAGATCGGGTCATTGAAGCCGCAAAAACAGTTGCTGTTCCTCAAGAGAGACAGGTTTTGCATGCTTTAGCTCGGGACTTCAAGCTCGACGATCAAGATGGTATTTTCGACCCAGTTGGTATGTCTGGTGTAAGGCTCGAAGCGTCTGTTCATATAGTCACCGGCGGTAAAACTGCTCTTCAAAACATTATCAAATGTGCCGAGCGAGCAAATCTAAAAGTTATAGGAACCGTTCTAGAGCCTTTGGCTTCGTCTTTGGCGGTTTTGGAAGACGACGAAAAGAAACTTGGGACCGCACTCATTGATATGGGCGGCGGAACTACAGATCTTGTCATATATATCCAAGGAAATCTGGCTTACACCGCATCAGTTCCCGTGGGCGGAATCCATGTAACAAATGATCTTGCAATGGGTTTGCGAACTCCGCAGATCAGTGCCGAAAATCTTAAGAAAAAATATGGCTGCGCTCTGGCTGCTTTAATAGATAGTGAAGAGACGATTGAAGTTGAAGGCGTGGGCGGCAGGCCGTCAAGGGCTGTGCTTCGAAGAAATCTCTGCGAAGTGATTGAACCGCGGATCGAAGAGACGTTTGAATTTGTAAAACAAGAGATTGAGAAGAGTGGTCTTTCTCAGCTTATTGGCTCAGGAATTGTTCTCACTGGCGGCGGAAGCCAGTTAGACGGTGTTACAGAGCTCGGGGAATTCATATTTGATATGCCAATAAGAAAGGCGACTCCAAATGTATTTGGAGGAATGATTGAGGCTGTTAGGGCCCCCTCATTTTCAACAGCATTGGGATTGGTTACATACGGGAGCCTACAAGAAAGAGAGTGGTTGAAGTCTCGAAGGCGTCCTGCGGGTCAAGTTTGGATGAGTAGAATAAAAGATTGGATTGATGAGATTCTTTAGGGGGAAGTATGTTTGAACTCGAAGAAAGTTCTAGCGTGGGTGCGAATATTAAAGTCATTGGTGTTGGAGGAGCAGGCAGCAACGCCGTTTCGACAATGATAACAGGCGGGCTTAGCGGTGTAGAGTTTTTGGTGGCAAACACGGATCACCAGGCACTCACAGGTAGTCCAGCTCCTGTAAAATTACAACTCGGTAGAGAGCTCACAAAAGGGCTCGGAGCAGGAGCAAATCCCGACATCGGTCGCCGAGCTGCCGTGGAGTCTTACAACGACATCGTTGCTGTTCTTGAAGGAGCAGACATGGTCTTTGTTACCGCCGGTATGGGCGGTGGAACTGGAACGGGCGGCGCACCCGTTGTTGCTAAGATTGCACGTGAATTAGGTGCTCTTACTATTGGTGTGGTCACAAAACCATTCCTTTTTGAAGGACCGCGTAAGCGTAGGCATGCAGAGGCTGGAATCCAAGAGCTCAAAGAAAACGTTGATACTCTGATTGTAATCCCTAATCAAAAACTGCTGACAATTTCTGCAGAGAAAACTCCTTTTCTAGAAACGCTTAAGAAAGCCAACGAAGTGCTTTTGCAAGCGGTTCAGGGAATCTCCAACTTGATCAACATTCGCGGTCTTATCAATTTGGACTTTGCGGATGTGCGAACAGTTATGGCTTCTAAGGGGATGGCACTTATGGGCTCCGGTTTATCCAGCGGAGAGAATCGCGCTATCGAAGCTGCAACCAATGCTATTTCTTCTCCGCTATTAGAGAACATTTCTATCGACGGTGCCACAGGAGTGATAATCAACATTACTGGTGGATTATCAATGAGCCTTCATGAAGTAAATGAAGCCGCGACGTTGATTACTGACGCCGCCCACGAAGATGCCGAGATTATTTTTGGCGCTGTTATCGACGAAGAGATGAAAGATGACATTCGGGTTACAGTTGTCGCTACAGGCTTTGGCTTCGAAGAAAAAGAAAACTTTAAAGCACCTTATGTTTCAAGCTCAACTCAGTTTGTGACAAACAATAAGACTCAGCAGTCTCAGGCGCCACAAATGCAGCAGTTTCCGGTTGGAAGTGCCCAGTCAGAAAATATAGCCCCCGTTGCCGAAAATGCATCTACTTCTGTTGTCAGCGCATCAGGTGTCGACAATTCAGTAGCTACGCCCGCTGAAATGCAGACATCTGCTCAACCACAAGACACTGTAGCTCCTGGGGTTGTAGCGCCGGTTGAAGCGGCCACACAAGCTTCGAACCTTTCCTCCGTTGAAGGAGGAATAATGTCTCAAGCGAATGAAGGAAAAATAATAGGTGAACCCGCGACTCACCTATCGCCGAGAAACGCCTCAATTAATCAAGAGGTGAATCTTGAGTCGACAAACTCAGAGTCCGCCAAGCACAAGATTGCTAGCGAGCCGCCCCATAAAGAAGAATCACCAAGCGTAGATTTGAATGCGGTGAACGGTGCTGAAGTGGCGTCTGAGGTGACAAAAGAGAATATTCTTCCTAGAGAACTGTTGCTGGCAAAAGCAAGAGCCTATCGTGAGGCACAGAAAGAGAGAGTAAGTTCGGTCGCCACACACCACCCTGAGCAACTTACAATGAACGTCGAATCTACTACAAATCAAGAGGGGCCACTTGAAGCGGCGCGAAGAATGGCTCGTGACGTGAAAGCTCCTTTTGATCCAAAGTCGCTCGAAGTTCCTGCCTATATTAGAAGGCAGCGCGACTCTGAAGTGGAGATGTAGGTTTAGTTTTAGCTCACCGGCCCAGCGTCTTGCATTTCTTGTGTCTATCTATGATCCTGGGCCATGGATCAGAAGTCGATAAATTTAGATGTATCGGCAGACTATTGTCTGTCATTTTTGTCGGACATCCATATTCGTTCGGTTGATGATGATAACTATAAAAAGCTTATCAGTTATCTTAGATTCTGCTTGGGGTCTGGTTCAAAACCTGAGAAGACTCAGAGGGATGAGACTGCGGCTCCCAACCGGACTGCTTTAGGATTTAGCACAGATATTGAATTGAGAGATGCGAGTGTTCCCACTCATCTATTCTTTCTTGGAGACATATTCGACGTTTGGGTTGGGCCTAGTCAATATTGGCGTCATAAGTATTCTGAATTTTTTACTTTGCTCAAGGAGCTTTCTTTAAAGGGAATTAAGATATTTTACTTTGAGGGCAATCACGATTTTCAGCTTGATAATGAATTTCTTGGTCAGAGTGGCGCTCAAGTGTTTAAGGACTCACATTTTTTTGCAGCTGGCGAATTAAATTTCTACGTGTCGCACGGAGATCTTATGAACCCTTCTGACGAGGGATACATTCGCTTGCGAAAGCTTTTAAGATCGCAGCCAGTCAAGTGGCTGATAAAGAATGTTCCGGGCAGTGTGATTGAGAGTATCGGAAAAACATGGAGCAATCAAAGCCGCAGGAGCTCACAACTTAAAATTGAAGCTAGAACGGAAAGTGTAAGAGAAATGATGCGACATTTTGCGGAAAGCTTTTCTAGGCGACATCGAATTGATTGGATTATCACAGGTCACACCCATGTACGCGAGCTGTATCGTACAAAAAATTCCGAGACCGTTTTTGTCAATCTCGGGACGTGGTTGGATGCTCCGAATGTTTTCGAGATTACAAATTCTACCGCGGGCTTTAAATCCGTAAACCACCAAGTCCCATTTTGAATAAGCGATTCAAAAAATACGCTCTGATGGAGTCCTCTTTGAATCACTATTGGGCGATGCAATTTTCGACGCAGCGACAACCAGAGAACTGGTACGACTAAAAAAGACTGGCAGCTTGAGTTACGCCCAGCAGATTCACCTGAACCATTTTGCGCAGATATTCAGCGTCGATCGTGTTCGGAGTGTCACAGGCTCTGTGATAGCAAGGAGTATTGGTATCGGAGTCATTGATTGTGAGAAATGCTCTGATTCCAGCTTTTAAAAAAGGAATATGATCGCTCCCCCAACCTGGTACTACGATATTTGTTTTTAGATCTATATGTTCTGCGATGAGTTTAGCAAAGCTAACTGCATCTGCGCGAAAAGGTTCATAGGTTTCAATATCGACCTTGTTCGCCTTGTTGTAGCCGATCATATCCATTACAAAAACAGAATGGACAAACCTCAATCGATTCTCACTTTTAAGTTTTGAAACAAAGTACTGACTGCCTTTAGTGCCGACCTCTTCGGCGTTGTTGGCTAAAAAAACAATATTACGGTGTGACCGCTTGCTTCGCAAAACCCGTGCAATCTCTAATAGCCCAGAAATTCCGCTGGCGTTGTCGTCTGCACCTGCATAGGGTTCACCTACTGAGTCCAAATGAGCAGTGAGAACGATCATTTCTTCGGTAGGTTGATCTGCCAATTTGATTGCTAGTATGTTGCAAACTTCTCCCCAGCTCTGAGAGGCAAAGCATTGCTGAACTGGCTGATAGCCGATTCTGACGAATTCCTCAGTGATCCACTTCTGAGCAAAGCCGTTTCCGGCGCTGCGAACGGAACGACTCTCAATAGCAGATAGCGAACTAATAGTAGTTAAAAGGTTTTGGATTTGCACTTCTTCCAGAAGCTTGGGGATGGATTCTTGAGTTTGAGCCTGCGCAGACATCAAAAAACAAGCGAAAACCAGTAAAGTTCTACCCATCATACTTCCCCCTCTAAAAGGCCCCCGCCTTATTGAAGAGAGAATTTCAACATCGCACTTTCAGTTCGTCAAGGGCAGGCTTGTTCGATGAGTTGTTTGGCGTTTTCCAGGCCGGCTTTGGAGATCTTCTCGCCTGAGAGAAGTCGTGCAATTTCGCGAACCCGCTCTGTCATTTTTAGTCTTTCGACAACAGTTTGAGCACTTTGACCGTTTGTTTCCTTGCTGATCACAAAATGGTGGTCGGCAAAGGCAGCAACTTGCGGCAAATGCGTGACACAAAAAACCTGCTGTCCTTTGGCAATGGCCTTAAGCTTTCGACCTACTTTTTCGGCAGTAACACCGCTTACGCCTGTGTCGACTTCATCAAAAACACATGTGCGAGGGCGATCTGAGCGACCGCTAACCTGTTTGAGTGCTAATAGAATTCGGCTCAACTCGCCGCCACTAGCTGCTTTGGTTAAAGGTAACGCTTTGTCAGATTTTGAGGCTTGCACGCGGAACTCAAGTTCCGTCAGGCCAGTTGAGTTCATGAATTCGCTTTCGGTCAGGCCAATCGAAAACAAAAGTCCTTTCATATTAAGCTCCGACAATTCTTGGTTAACCTCTTTTGCCAAAGCCAAGGCAGCCTTTTCCCGACGAGTGTGAAGTTCTTTCGCTGTTTTGCGAGCCATTTTTTCGCACTGCTTTTTCTCTTCTTCGAGTGCTTCTAAAGTTTGCTCAAGGTTTTCTAAATCTAGAAGTTCTTTTTGGATCTTGCTGAAGGCTTCAATGAGATCCGAGGAGGTTGGTCCATACTTTCTCGACAATTGGCGAAAAGTTGTGAGGCGACGTTCAATGTTCTCAAGCTCCTCTGAATCGAGGACAAGTTCCTTTGCATAACTTCTAATGCCGTAGGCAACATCTTCGATCAAGGCCTTTGCTTCTTTTAAAGGAGCCAGCTTGCGTTCGAGGGACTCGTCGAGATCAGAAACTTGGGATCCCAGATGAAAGACACGATGAACTCGCGAAAGAACTGAGTCTTCGTCCGTCAAGAGAAGAGCTTCCGCGGACGAAACGAATTCCTGAAGTCTCGAGAAGTTCTTTTGTAATACAAACTTCGATTCTAACTCTTCTTCTTCGTTTTCTCGGGGGTTAAACGCAGAAAGCTCCTCATACTGATACTTAAGAAAATCGACTCTTTGGTGAACTGATTGCGATTGGCTCAACAGTTCATTGATCTTTTTTTGAGCTTCCAAAAGTTGTTTGTGCTCTGACTTATATTTGTCCAGCAGCTGCGAAAGACCAGCAAATTGATCTACTAGCTCTAGGTGATAGCTTTTTGAAGCGAGATTTTTGTTTTCATGTTGGCTTGTCATTTCAATTAAAGGAACGTTTTCTGAGCTAATTTCAACAAGGGGTGACACCAAGCTTTGCAAAGTGCTGAGAGAAGAAAGTGTGTCGTTAATATAAACGCGTGATCTTCCTTGAGGCAGTATTACCCTTCTGACGATAAGCATACCTTCGCTTTCTTCAATTTCTAATTCAACGAGCTTACGTTTAATGTCCTCCCGCAAGTGAATATCAAAAACACCTTCGACTTGAGCTTGATCAAAACCATTTCGAATGTTGTCAGCGGAACTTTTATTCCCCATTAACAAGGCGAGACTTTTTAACAGTATCGATTTGCCGGCCCCCGTCTCGCCGCTGAGGATGTTGAGACCTTGGCCGAACTCTAGGTGTACATTGTCAATGAGAGCAAAATGATTGACTCTTAGTTCTAAGAGCATGTGTCGTCCCCTTTTTCGAAGGCGTGGCAAGTTTGAACGAGAAAAGACCTTCAATCCTTCAAGCCGTCAATCGAACAAAACCCAAAGCCACCAATACTTTACTCAAGGTCCATTAGAAGACAATTCGAATAGATTCGCCTTTTAGTCCACTAATCCCGCTCACCGAATCGTAGTTTTTCGCGAAGTGTCTCAAAGTATGAGTAGGTGGGAGGTACGAGCATATGATGGCTTTTCTTCGACCTTCGAATAACGATCCGATCGCCAGCCGAGAAATGTCCGGCTTCATATCCATCTATAACTAGCGACGAGGTTTGAGTGGGCGACTCCACCTCAAGCATTAAGCTGTGCTCATCGCAAAGTACCAAGGGCCGAGTTGTTAGGCTGTGCGGGCAAATTGGCGTAACGACTAAAGCAGCCACGCCAGGATGAATTATAGGTCCACTTGCCGCAAGGTTGTAAGCTGTTGATCCGGTTGGAGTTGACACAATCAGCCCGTCGGCTTTTAGGCGGGTGACAAAATCTTTGCCGGAGTGAATGCTTAGGTTCATAAGTCGCCCATTCCCACCACGCTCCAGTACGACATCATTTAGCGCCAAACACTTGATAGAACTTGATTTAGACTGAAACTGAACTTCTAAAAGGGCTCGCTTCAGTACGGGGAGTTTTCCTTGAAATGCCAGATTGAGCAGACGTTCGAGATCTTCATGTCGGGCCGGAGTTAAAAAACCAAGAAAGCCCATGTGAATTCCCAGAACGGGAACCTCTGTGCCATTGAGATATCGCGCGGCGCGCAAATAGGTGCCGTCTCCCCCCAAAGCAATGACGAGGTCTACCTTCCGCGCCTTAGACTTTTCGATCCAATCCTCGATGCCTTGGAGTCTCGGCTGCTCTGGTGCGCTATAAACAGTGATCTTTTGTGACCGGCACAATGAAATAACTCGCTGAGCCATTAGCTTTGCCTCGGGTTTTTGAGGTTTAAATGCGAGGGCCACTGCCCTGATTTGCTTCTTACTCATGAACAAACATCTCCGTTTTAGTTTACGCAAAAATTGCCACAGCGTTTGTTAGGGGCTGTTGACGCCCAAGCCCCTTCGAGAGTTTATATTTTCTCATTGAGAATTGCATGTAACATTTTCTCAAACCTAGGAAGTCCCTGGTCGTTCAAATGAGATAAAAATAGACTAGGTGCCGGGTTGTTGAAGCGGTTGAAGGAAGCACACATTTGGAACATCTGAGTCGAAAGTGGGGGCACAATAGAACGTCTGATTATTAAAAGGGTGGTTTGGTTGCTCCTAGCATTCTCTTTGGGGCTTTCGTTCGGGGGATGCAGTCCAAACAACGAAACACCAAAAAGCCACTTTAACGACCAGGCCCTCGAAGCCTGTCGTTCACTTCGATTTGATATTCGTAGGCTGAGCAAGAATCAGGTTATTGATCTCACCGAATGTGTCAGCGGTGAACAGAAGCGCCTTGATCCGATGGTTAAAATACTTAAAGACATGGACGACTTACAGTGGCGAGTTGTCGTAGACACCTATAACGAACATGTTATGGGGTCAGATGAAAATCTGCTCAAGTTGGTTTCTCATTTCAAGAAGTTAGAAGAGGTGGGGGAAATAAAGAGAGCTTTTTCACTTTCCGAAATTCTTCTTAAACAGAAAACAGCACATGAATCTCTTCGTCTGTTTGGCTTTTTGCTCGATCAGGAACCCGGAAGAAATCTTGTAAAACTCTTTAAAAGCGGCTTTTTGGAACTTGTTGAACAAAACGACTTTAAAGAATTCGTTAGAATTCTTTCGGTGTGGCTGGGCTCGCCCGAGGTTTATAGTTCAGTGAAAAGCCTTTCGGAGTTGGCAACAGGCGATGTGCAGTTTGCTAGCAATTTAGAGAGCTTTTTATCATCGCTTGATTCGTTTATTAAAAGTTCATTTGTCGAAAGAGCAGTTCAGTTGCCAAAAGGAGAGCTTGCAGAGCTTTATCGAATAGTTGCCAAACAGCCGACTCTCTTTGCAGGAACCCTAGGGGCATTACTCGTTCGGGATGAGACGACCGGCTTAACTTTTGCCGATGTGACATCAAACGTGATTCAGCGCTTAAGAAAGCCACTCTTATGCGTGTCAGGCAATGGCGTTTCACTAAAAATCGCGCATCCCTTAAAGACAGTTACGGAGTTTCTCAGGCATAGAACGAGACTAGGGAATCTTCGCTCAGCACTTAGCGGGGAGTTCCCATGGCTTCTGAGCGGAGTTATTGAAGCCTGCGACTGGGGCAACTCTAAGGTTGAGATAGAGACTCTTGTAAAACTGTCTTCACATGTTGTGACTCCTCAATCAGGAGGGATGCTCGAAGATCTCTGGTTATGGCTCGAAAAAAACGGTCTTACTGATTCGTTGATCGAGTTTGTTGGCCAAAATGGATGGTTAGCTTCTCAGGCACTCGTACAATCCTTGTTCGACAGTGGAATTTTGGCTGAGTTTTTAGACGCAACAACCATTCATGTTAAGGAGCCTGAGGTTCAAAGATTTAGCCAATGGTGGGCACGTTTTGAAACTTTGCACGGCTCAAAGGGCAACTATTGGTCGAGTTTGCGCGCAGAGCTACAAGATTTTTTAGACGGCAACCATAAGACAATTTCGGCAAATATGGTTCGCATACTGGCGTCATACAAAGATTCAGGTGTCTCACCGATGGACCTAGTTGAGTGGGCTTACGACATGTCTCTTTGGCATCAAGAGCTACCCATGATGGCTATTCTTTCAGAAACCGCTAAAGATGAAGAACTGTTTAGTGCCTGGGTTGGGTTGGTGGGCTGGTTTATCTCGCATGACCAGTTTGAATCGTTGCTAGTTACTTTGGAGCCTCTCATTGCGTCGGGAGATGCCGAGAAGATTTTTAGGTTTGCCTTGTCTTTATTTGAAAGTCGAAAGGACGAATGGGCGCTTAGCGAAAAGCTTTTAGTAGACAGACGTCAGCCGGACCCTGAGTTTTTGCGCCGAATAAAAGAGTGGTCTGAAAGTCGTGTCCACGGTCAAAGTTGTTTGAATAAAGAGATAACTTTAAATAGTGCAAAGGGTATTCAAAATCTTTATGATTGCACAAAAGATCATTTAAGCGGCGTTACACTAAAGAGTTTACTAGCTACTGTTTCTTCAGAGTCACTGTGGCAACCTCTCACCGATTCCATTCGTTGGGTCTTGTCACTCAAGTCAGAAATTCAGTCAGCCAGTCAGGAGCTTTTGACCCTCTTTCAAACTTCTGAACAAAGCAAGAGGTGGCAACAGTTTTTCAAGCATTGGGCCGAGCAAGGAGAGCTATTTCAGAGTGTAACAGATGTCTTGCTGCGTGCTCCTCGCAGCGAGCGAGAGACAATGGGCCAGTGTTTTTTGGATGCTGTTTCGGATCGCGATTTTCCGCGTGTTGTTACTGAAGTTCTGTCTTTGCAAACAAAACAAACATCACCATTTGATTTTACGAGTGCATTTCAGATATCAGTTCGCGAAAAACGAAAACTTAAGGAGAACGCGCTACGGGTGATGAAAATGAATGGCATCCGTGGCGGAGAAGCAACTTTTGAGAAAGCTTTTCGAGCTTTCTCAGAGCGTGGAGACAACTACTTTTACGATGAAGGTGTTTATAAAAGGTTGAGTGAAGTAGGCTACAGAAGCGAAGTGAAAGAATTTTTTAGATCGTTGTTGAGGTATCAAAACCTCGAAGAGCTAGTTAAAGCAGTCCAAGGACTTATATCGCGAGAAAGTTTAGACAGAGAGGGTTTTAGAATTGATCTGAAAGACTTTGATCTTATCCGATATCTCGATCGTAGCATTTCTCAAGTTAATGCTTTTGCCTACTGGCCGGATGCTAATTCGAAGCCGATTTTGCGACTTGCCAATTCTCTGGATCAACTCGATATTTTGGTGAATAACTCACGGTTTAAAGTGAAGCTCCCCCTCGAACTCTACACAGTTCACGAAGTGGGAATACATTTTCAGATCAATATTGCTAAGAGCAGCAATCTTGTTTCGACAATGAATCTTCTAGGCGCTTTTGGTAAAGCCGGCGAGCTTTATACAAATATGATGCACCAATCGAGTTTGCCCGATGGTGATAAGTACTTTCGATTCCGAAACATGAACGGAAATATGTTTGTGCTCGAGGATATGGCAGCTAATAAGGATCTTCGATTCTTTCAAAGAATGTACCAAGGAATGTTGCTCTCGACGCCAAAAGAAATGCGGAGCTCGACTGATCCCATGAAGAATCAACTGTATTTGGTTCATAGGCCGCAATATTGGGGTTTCTTTGCGCGGGTGTCGTGGGTACTTTATCAGTTGAAGGAGCGGGGAGTGCTGGAGCCTGTTTTGGGTTCACTCTTTCAGTTTCTTATGTCGCTTGATGATAAATCGGTCGCAGAACTAAGGGATTTGATCACGCAGTTGGTAGAAACTAAAAATGGCACGAGTCTCTTTGATAGTGCCTTCATCAAACTGTGGAAACTGAAGGAATCTCCGCATTTGTGGAATCAGTTCGTTACCCGGTTCTATCAGTATGTTGCAATTTTGGGGAGATTTGTCGACAAGCCCACTAGTGCAATCAAAGTTATCCAATTTATCGCCTCTGACCGTGAAGTCTTTGACCAAGTCTTTGATTTTTTTGTAGATGATATGTCTGGTCGCGATCGTCAAATGCTTCCTGAGGTTCTTGTACCGCTTTGGAATGCGACCAGTCGTGAGGTTCAAGCTACTCGTTTGAGCATCAACCAAATTTTAAGCAATAGAGAAGATTGTTTAAAATCAGTTTCGCTCGCGCTGGGAAGTTTAGACACGGCACTTATTCCACCTTTGAGGGCGAATGTTACTAAGTCCCTTAAGTCCGGTAGAGAAAGTTCTGTGAATTTTGGAGCATTTCTAACAGAACATCCGTTAGATCGAACAGCCGGTCTAGTTAGTGCCGCACTTTCAGATCCGGCAACGCGAGGCTTTGTTACCAGATTGTTCTGGTCATGGGTCGAGAAAGGGCAGTTTGCCCCAAATTCGGCAAGCTTCCTAGAATCTTTATCTCAGAAAAGCTTTATAGAAGAGGTCGAGTTTTTTAGAACGCATGTTATTCTTGAATCCGAAGCGACATACAATATGAAGAGATGACACCAATTTTAAGTAGTCCGCGCTCTCTTCTTCATCAATTGGGTATTGGTTTTACAGCTTCCGGCGCCTGTCATTTGCGCAGTTCAAATGATACATCGAGAGGTTTATCAAGTGGCAAGTGGGTGAGTGCGCTTTGGGCGAGTGCTTTCTTTGTTTTTGTGTTGCTCCCCGAGAATGGGTTCTCGCGGGTGTTTCGATTTGAAGAAAAATCCTTTGGTGCTTACTTCGGAGGTTCCTATTTTTATCTTCCTAGTAGCGTTAGCGCCATCGAGAACACGAGCGGCAGTCAAACCGTTGTTAGCGCTCCCTTACAAAATGGGTACGGCGCCGAGTTTGGCTTTATGCTATCACGCAGCGCAGGCCAGCTTCGTTTTGGGTTAGAGCTTTTGTATCCTAAAAAAATCACCCAACTGAGTGCAACTGACTCTCTAGGCAACGAGTTGATGAGCATTAACTCGCAGCTGCTTATTTGGGGACCGACTGCAGCCTTAGAAATCTTTTTGATAAAAGAAAGTGAGTTTCGGCTAATTTTCTCATTTGGGGCTGGGCTGTCACAAGCGCGAGTTCTCACGGAGTACACTCTAACAGCTCAGGGTCTTGCAACCTACCCGGGAGTGGTCAACTACACAGAAGAGGCCACCTCGAGCACTGTCAGTACTTTTGGAGCACTTGGTACGGAGTTCTTGTTCGTTGATAACGTAGCGGCACTATTTAGTCTTGGTTATCGCTACATGAATTTTACGAGCTTCAATCATGCTAGGTCAGGGACAGCGTTAACCGGAACAGCAGAAAGTGGTAGCTCTGCCTTAACAAACGCAGGTGACGCGCGCAGTATGAATTTCAGCCACGCCTACGCCAATCTCCTATTCCGTTTTTATTTCTAAAGCTGCTTAGCCAAGTTCTCAGTTTATTTCTTTCTTTACTTAGACCTCCGGCGAGCGTGATGCGGTCGCATGCGCTAGCTGCGACGCCGGCGAGGACAGGAGTCCGTGTCTGAGTAAAGAAAGAAATAAACTGAGAACTTGGCAAGCTCGCGCTCGCCGGAGGTCTGATCGCAAGAAGAAACCATCTGAGAACTTTCGGTCGAGCGGAGGAACCTGAGTCTTAGTGTTCTGATCGCAAGAACAATTTCACTGGTAGAGTGAATCTAGCTCTGCTTGATATCTCTTGTCTGCGATTCTTCTTTTTACCTTTAATGAAGGAGTAAGCTCTCCAGACTCCACAGAAAAGTCTTCCGCCAGAATACGAAAGTTCTTGATTGACTCGTAACTGGCTAGGCTCAAATTTACGTCGCGAATGTGCTCGCGCAGCCATTTGTCGACCATCGGGTGCGAGTGAAATACCTCTTCTTGAAGTTTTTTCGCTTCACCATTGTTTTCAAGCTTTGACTTCACGTTCTCTTTTTGAAGGGTAATCAACGCAACGATGTATTTTCGGCGATCCCCATGAATCAAAACATTCGAAACAAGTGGCGAAAGCTTAATGAGATTCTCAAGTTTTTGAGGGGCTACGTACTTGCCGCCAGAAGTTTTGATCAGGTCTTTTTTTCTATCAGTAATTCGTAAAAATTTTTCGCTCACTACTTCGCCAATGTCGCCTGTCTTAAAGTAGCCATCTTCTGTGAAAGCGGCTTTGGTATCGTCTTGAAGGTTCCAATACTCCTTCATGATTTTTTTGCTTTTGACGAGAATCTCACCATCTGAGTCGAGGCGAAACTTAACGTCGCCTACAGGCATTCCTACGGTGCCGAAGCGAAACTCGTAAGGGGTGTTTGCAAAAATGGCGGCTGTCGTTTCTGTAAGGCCATAGCCCTCTACTATAGTTATTCCGACGGAATAGAAAAAACGCCCGATTTCTTCGGCAAGTGGAGCTCCTCCTGAAAAGGCCATTCTTAGACGTCCGCCCAATTGCTCCGACACTTTTGAAAAAACCAGTTTCTTTGCAATCTGATATTGGGCCAAGTCAATTAAAGGAACCGGAGTCCGCTCCACTCTATAGGCTGCAACATTGATAGCCACCTTTCGAGACCAGTTAAAAGCTTTTTCAGAAATATCTGATCGTGTTGCCTGAGTCTGGATTGCTGCAAACAGTTTTTCAAAAATGCGAGGGACGGCGATGAGAAAAGTAGGTTTGATCTCTTTGATGTTGTAGCGGATCTTTTCTATACTTTCGGCAAAGTTCATCGTGAATCCGCGGTACATATGTCCCCAAAGCTCAACTCTTCCAAGCACATGCGCAAATGGTAGAAATGTTAAGCTGTCGTCAGTGGGCTCGATAGGTATAATATCAAAAACATCCACAACCTCGCTCTTAACTTGCTCATGAGTCAGCACAACGCCTTTTTGGGTTCCGCTAGTTCCAGACGTGTAGACGATCGTAGCGATGTCAGAGATGGAGTGGCTTTCGGCCTCCTGAAAAAATGCCTCCAATTCGCCCGGATCCATTTTTGAGGATTTCTCAATTTGTGTATTTAAGAGTGCCACTTTTACATCGATGCCGACACTTGGAAGTTTCTTTATAAAGGAGTCGTTTTCACAAAGAATGACTTTTGGCCTGGCGTCCTTTACTAAATGCTCAATTTCTACCTCAGAGGCGTTGGGGTAAACTGGCACTGAAATTCCGCCAATAGAAAGAACTGCAAAGTCTGCTATACCCCAACCAATACCTGTGTTTGCAAACAAAGCAATTCGGTCGCCTTTTTTGGCTCCCATATTCTTCAATTCGTTAGCAAACCTCGATATTGCTTCTATGTATTCTGGCCACGATACTATCTCCCAAGTTTTACCGTTTTTGTACCTGGCGGCAGGAGAATTCAGAGTTCTCTTATAGGCGGCTCTTAAACAATAAAGGAGGGTTTGTTCTTCGCCATCGATGCGCGTTTGTTGAGCTTTCATGATAAATTCCCCATTATGAAGTCCAGATGCAAACGGCTTAATTGCGTCTACGGTATCTGTTGGCTGGATTTCGGGTGAAGCTATCAGAATTTAAGAATAATTTCACGGGTAAAACTGAGTCTACGTCCACCTCTACGACTTGCTCTGCAGTTGAACCCGATACGGGGTCTTTAGCTTCGATGCGAATTCTTGCGCCTGCGGCAACGGCGAGCCGCCTTATTGGCGGTTTCTTGGCAATTTTCTCGCCATTAATATATATCTCCGCCGTCGAGCCATAAACTTCGATATCGAGGTAGCCAAATCGACCCTTTTTAAGGGTCACTTCGAGCGTATCTGACTGAGTCATCAAAAGGGGTTTCGCATAGTTGATGTACCCATCCTTTCGAATTTCTACAGAGAAAGGCTGGTTTTTCGGCACTTCAATTTGGCCAGGTGTGATTACTTTCGTTGGAGTGCCATCAAGAAAGATTTCGGCACCTGCCGGAACGCTTGTAACCATGAGGCGCACCTTGGGGGCAGGGGCTTCTTTAGAACTCAGGTTAGCCGTATCGCTAATCTCGGAGGGTGATGAGCTGGAGGAAAATAGCGTTTCCCTTAATGAATGAAACTGTTTTTCTCCCTCGCCCCCGAAGTACATCCAGGCACTGGCTCCGATGATTGTCGCCCAGATCAGCATTTTTCCTATTGGAAGGGGCGCAGTATTTCTTCTTGAAATGCTTCTTGAAGCCTCAAACAAGTCGTCGTCGTAAAAAGGTGAATTTCTGTTCTGTGGAACAGTAACTTTAGGGCCAGGGTGAGGGTTGAACGTCGAAGCTTGCCTACGCTCTTCATTAAAGTTGGAAGGATGAGTTTTCGTCTGTGTTTTAGTGGCGAGCGTAGCTCCGTTGGTTTCAAAACTAAGATCGATATCTTCAGGCGCCATTGCCACATCTGACTCGGTAACTGTTTGAGTCATTGAAGTCACGACTTCCGTGCGTCCTTGATCTGGTGGTGCCGGTTGGAATCTAGCGTAATCGATCATTCGCATTCGGGCCTCTTCGCGCTCCACCATGTAGAGTTGTTTAATAAAGAGACTGAAATCGTCAGGTGAAAAGTCCGGAGCATGTCGGTTAAGCAGGCGATTGAGATCTCTGTGCAGATCAGCTGCCGATTGAAAGCGCAGGTTTCTGTCTTTAGCCAACGCCTTCATGACAATGCGCTCAAGTTCTGCAGGAATAGCGGGATCTATTTTAGACAGAGAGGGTATTTGGCACTCTCTTATCTTCTTCAAAGTATTGATCTCATTGTTTGAAACAAAAAGTCTCTCTTGGGCGAGCAGTTCCCAAAGAACAATTCCCAAAGAAAAAATATCTGTTCGGTAATCGATATCGAGTCCTTCAGCCTGTTCGGGACTCATATATCCAAACTTACCTTTTAAGGTGCCGGCTTGTGTGGACTCCATGCGGCTCTCTGCTTTGGCAATACCAAAATCGCAGATCTTCACTTCGCCTTCATAATTGACCATTACGTTTTGCGGCGAAATGTCACGGTGAGAAATGTTTAGCGGCTGTCCGGTGCTTGAGTCGACACAGCGATGAGCGTGGTCAAGTCCGCGTGCCACTTCTTTACAAATAAAAACGGCATTTTCGACAGATATTCTCAGACGGTTTTGATTGAGTTTGTTGAGGATCTGACGAAGGTTGTTGCCTTCGACGTACTCCATGGAGATAAAAAGTTGGCCTTTTTCTTCGCCGAATTCGATGATGGACACAACGTTGCTATGGTTAAGATTAATGGCAATCTTAGCCTCTTCTTTAAACATCGTGATAAAATCAGAATTGTTCGAATATTCTGGAAGGATCCTTTTTACGGCAAAAAGCCTTGATACGTTGTCTACACCATAGGTCTTTGCCAGGTAAACCTCGGCCATACCCCCTGTAGCCAACTTTTCAAGAAGGATATATTTGCCAAAATACTCGAAGTTTTGGGACACCACGCCTCCGTTATTTCTATCGGAGAATCAAGCTAGAGGCTTGAAATGATTGAAGAGACTCGCTATGAGTCTTGTCATGTTGGATGTTGAGACTATAGCCCTGGGACGCTTGCACTACCGCCAGTTGAGGTGGGAATCGGAGTCGATTGCTCTCTGTGAGGTGGATGCCCATGACGAAAGGACCGCTATTCTTGGAGGTAGTACCTTTCAGAAACTAGACCTAGACCCTAAAGCCTTAGCGCGCCTTCTCGAAGTTGATCAATTCTTAAGTGAAGAGCAAATTGAACAGTCGAAATTGAAATCAGATCCCTTAAGGAGATTTCAGTTTCTTATCGCTCGAGCACTAGAAACCTCTCTCAAGACAAATAGAGTGCTAGAAAAAGGTCAGGGTCTACCTTGTGCTTATTCGAGCGTTTCACATTCAGAGTGGTTAATAGCGACAGCATTGAGCTGGCACCGAAAAGTGGGGATCGATATTCAGAATCACACGGCCGTAAATTATAAAGCAATCGCTCAACGAGTCTTTCGAGAAAAAGAAGGAGATCGTTTACAAGACGGACGAGTGGAAGATTTTTTTGAAATTTGGGCTGCAAAAGAAGCGCTCCTAAAATGTTCAGGCGAAAAGTTACTTTCGAATTTGCCAAGTTTGTTGGAGATTCTGGATAGCGATGAGATACTAGTCAAATTACGTGGCTATGAATACAAGGTGATCTCTTTTCGTGAAACTTGTCGGTCTATGAATATGCCGGATTGCAGCTTTGTGCTTTCAGTGCGTATTTAACCAGAAACGGTTTGGAAATTAGCGAGATTTTTGAAACGAGAATAAGAAGAATAAGAATCAGAAATCAGAAATCAGAAATCAGAAATCAGAAATCAGAAATAGGCATAGGTAGTATAGCTTGGCATGAGGATTGAAGTGTGAAATGGGTCGCGATCACAGGCGGAATAGGAACCGGCAAGAGTAGCTTAGCCAGCAAGCTCAGGGCTCTAGGGTACCCGGTACTCGATGCAGATGAAATTGCAAAAAGCGTGACGAATCGCCCTACAGCCTTAGAGCAACTTCGAACTGAAGTGAGCAGTGAAATATTTGATTCCGAAGGAAAGCTCGACCGAATTCGGCTTGGAAAAGAGATTTTCCAGAATGCATCTCTTAGAAAAAAAGTTGAAAAAATCATTCACCCATTGGTTCGCGATGAGTTTTTGCAGCAAAAAGCATCTGCTGAATCCAGCTCCGCTAAGGAATTTGGTTTTTACGACGTACCGCTGCTTTTTGAAAACAATTTGCAGGCCGATTTTTTTGCTACCGTGGTTGTTGTCTCCTCCGAAAAAGAGCAAATTGATCGCCTCAAAAAGCGAATGGGACTGAGCGAAGCCGAGGTCAGATCTAGGATATCCGCCCAAATGCCGCTAGAAGAAAAGAGAAAGCTAGCGACCTATGTTGTCGAGAACTCCGGGGCATTCGAAGATCTCGATGGTAAAACAGAAGAACTCGTCGAGTTTCTTCAGGGCAAGTCTGCAGCGAGCGAAAAATAGCCCGCGTAATAATACTTGTCGACGGCTAAACCCAACTCGATGTCTGTTCGAAGATGGAATGTCCGGTACGACCATTCCATGCCAGCCCCTCCCATAAGGTGGTACTGCTGGTAACGAAGAACACTAGCGAGTTGATCCTCAGGCTTAAGATAAAGAGAGAGGCCGGCCCGCAAGTAAGGTCTTAAAGTCGCCGTGGTAGAAAGGTAAAATTTTCGGTTTGCGAGCAGGTAGCCACCTGCTTTTTGGTTGACGCGCAAACCGAACTCCCAGGATTTTTTCGATTTGACTTCGCTAGACCAGAGCAGTCCAAACAACAGATTGCCGGCAACCGAGTCTTCGCTTTCGGCGCTCATTCCGAAAGAAAACCAGAGCAAGTCTTTGGGTAACGTAACGATTTTTTGGGTCTTCGCCAAAACAGGCTGGTTTTTGTTTGGGCTTAGGTCTAGTTCGAGCGGAAGAGACGAATCGCTTGCGTTTGAAAAGTCGGTGAGTTCCTCACTAAAGGCCGGAACTTCGTTTTGTGGGCCGATATCCTGCGGGGCTTCACGCGTTCGTATTTCTGAGCCAAATGCAGAAGTGCCAATCAAAAAAAGCGGTACCAAAGTTGTGAGTCGAAGCATGTTACTTAAATCGTATCACTATCTGTTCAACTTTAGGTACACTGTACAGGCGGTTATTTGTAAAATTGTGTAGTTTTGATTGAACATTGGCTGGGGGTAGTGGGCGGTGAAGAATATAGTTTTGGCGTTGTCCTTGAGTGTTTTGGTACTACTTGGTCATCAAAGTGCCCATACAGAGTTAATAGACTTTAAGATCCACCAACTATATCAAGCGCCGCGTTCCATGTCGTCCGGAGGAACTTTTTCCAATATCGATGATTATAACGCTGTTTTTTATAATCCCGCCATGCTTGCAAGACTCAAAGAGGGTCAGCTGAATTTTGGTATTCAGGCCGCAGGTATGCCAGATATTCTAACTCTCCAAAAAGAAATTACCGACGCTAATGCTGCAACAGATAAGGAGCAGTCACTCAATGATCTACTAGAGAGAAACTACGGAAATCATTTTGGCATAAGAACGGCTTTGCTTTCTGCGTTTTGGGTCCGGCCGGGCTGGGGAATTGGGATAGTTCCTGTAGATTTGTCAGTCAATACCAGTATTCATAGGCAGGGCGGTCCTCAGCTAAATGTGAGTGCGTACTCGGATACAACCATAGTCTACGGGTATGCGAAAAACTTCTTAGAGGATACCTTGAGCGTCGGGGCATCAGCTAAAGCAGTCTATCGTGGATACGTTGGTAAAGATCTTATTGCACTTGACCTGATCAATAATACTGAGTTCTTCAGACCTCAGGAGGCTCGAGAGGGCATGACTTTTGATATTGATTTAGGCTCTTCCTACTCGCCAGATATACCCGATGACGGGTTCTTTTCGTTTCTTCAGTATGCGCGCCCCACTTTTTCCGTCGTTGGAAGGAACTTGGTGGACTACGGCTTCACGACAAACATGAAGCTTTATAACCAACTAACCTCAGGCAATCCTCCTAAGCTGGGCCGGGTTTTTGACGTCGGTACAAAATGGGACCTGCCGGACCTTTGGATTTTTAAAACTCGGTTTATGTTTGACGTGAGGGATATGGGGCACAGGTACTGGACTTTTACAAAAGGTATGCACACAGGTTTCGAGCTAGACTGGCAAGTGTTCAGTTGGTGGAAGGGACGCTGGGCAGTGGGACTTGGGCAAGGTTATTTTTCCTTTGGTTTAGGGGCACAGTTGTCGTGGTTTCGGCTTGACGCATCAACCTATGCAGAAGAAGTGGGAACGACCGATGCGAAAAAAGAAAACCGCTTTTATATGGTTCGTTTAAATCTCGACTTTTAAGCCCCCCCGAAGACTTTGACCGTCGGGTAAAAAACATTTCACGACGGCTCGGCCGGTTAAAATTTTTAAGTAAAAGAACATTCGGCGATGGCTCAACTCGCTAAAAAGTCTAAGTGTAAAAAAAACATTTCCCTTTCGAAAAACTTAAGAGAATGATTTTAAAGGTCCTAGGGAGTGTCTTTATTTCGACTGCTACGCTTCGGAAGTTTTACCCGATTTTAAATAGAGATTGTACTGAGTCTAAACAAAGACACTTCCTTACTTTGGTAAAAATTATTTTACCAATTTTTTTCCTAAATTGTTTAGGAGGAGGAATCAGATGGACGCGAAAGTTAAAGCAGCCATTATCACTGCTGCGCTTGCAGGTTTCACTGCAGGATCTGTATCGTCAGTGGCTTTGGCAGAGAAGAAAAAGGAAGATAAACAGTCGACTTCAAAGAAAGACACTATGAAGAAGACTTCTGACAAGGAACCGAAATGCGGTAGTGAAGGCTGCGGAGGCGAAGACGGTGAACACGAGTAGTTTTTTACATTGAGAAAAACTAGCTACTTCAGGATAGTTTAGTTCAAAGTTAAAGGCTCAATGTTATAACAGAAATTTTGCGCCATTTCGGCGGAGAGATAAAAAAGGCTACAAATAGCGGCCCAAAACAAAGTGAGGAATAAAATGGAAAACAAGATGAAAGCTCTATTGGTTACACTTGCGCTAGGCGGATTTACAGTCGGTTCACTGGCTAGCGTGTCCTATGCGAATAATCATGGAAAGAAAGCGAAGAAAGAAGCCCACAAGTGTAAAGGTGAAGACTGCGATCATAAAGACCACGGCGATCATGGTGACCACGGCGATCATGGTGACAAAGATAGTGAATAAGCAATAGGTACTAGGTAAACGAGATATTAGATATCCGATATCTGGTAACGGAGGGACTTTTTTGGTTATTAAGCCAGAAATGCCTTTTCTAGGGGCGGGAATGGGTTTCCGCCCGTTTTATTTTGACGAGATAGTAGATGATCCGTCGAAGTTGGATTTTTTTGAACTACTGACTGAAAATTACTTAACAGTTATTGAAGGTAAAGCAACGGTTGCTCCTCGCCGAAGAGAAATGATTGAGCGACTTTGCGAACTTAAGCCCCTGGTGTTACATGGGGTTAGTCTTTCGATTGCAGGCACAGATCCACTGAATAGAGAATACCTGCAAGGGCTCCGCGAACTTGCAGATTTTTGCAGTCCTCAGTGGATTACAGATCATCTTTGTTGGACAAGTTATGGCGAAACATACACCCAGGAATTACTGCCCTTTCCTCACACAGAAGAAAATTTGGAGTGGGTAGGCTCCCGCGTAGACTACGTTCAAAACTTTCTAAAGCGCCCAGTAGGATTTGAGAATCTTTCGAGTTATATCAGGCCTGAGTCTGACATGAGCGAAGCAGAATTTCTTGCCGAGTTAAGCAAGAAAACGGGTTGCGGGATATTGCTTGATATTAATAACTTAATAGTTTCGCGGATCAATTTTGATGTTGACCCCATAGCGGCGATTAGATCACTGCCCAGCCACAGTATTTGGCAGTTACATGCGGCAGGCTTTCAAGAGAAAGAGTGGGGAGCTTTAGACACGCATGCAAAACCTATGGCGAATGAAACCTGGGAGCTTATTGACTGGTTTACCGAAAACGTAGGCCCCAGATCTACTATTTTGGAGTGGGACGCAGACTTCCCTGACCTCAATGTGATTGTCTCTCAAATTAGCATGTTAAGGGGAAAGGTTTCTAGGGATGAAAATCACACAAGTCAGCCAGAGGGGAGTCCGTAGATGCAAAGTAATGTAATAGTAAGTCAGAGATCTCGCATTTAGAAGGCTGAGGATGAATATTTTAGATGAATAATACAGATCAAAACGAACCACCAAGTGCCCTTTTAAAGTTTCAAAGCAAGTTTATGTCTCAGGTCTGCTTACGTGATAAAAATGCAGTTTCAATTGCAGGTTTAGGCGCCAGTGTTGGAAGCAGCAAACACTCAGCGGCTCGTAAAGATTTCTCAAAAGTCTTAGAAATGACGAAATCAGAACAAGAAGTCATTGGCTTAAGAGTTTACAGAAACTCTATTCGAAGAGTGTTTTCGAAAACGCTTCCTGAGCGGTTTCCTGTTTTCTCGAAGGTTTTTTCACAAGATAGGCTCAAAGAGTTGACAGTAGAGTTTGGATATCAGCAGGCATCGCGAGCATGGCGAATCGACGGAGTCAGAGACGATTTTGTGAAATGGGCGCAAACTGAAAAGTCTGGATCAAGCGTGGATGAAAGAGAAATTCTTCTGATTGAGAGATCCTTAGATCGAATTCTCACTCTAGGTTGCGTCATGAAGCGTTTTGTTCTAGCAGAAGAGCAAGTTATTTCTTTGCCGCTGGAGTCAGCGATTTGTGTGTCAGCGAAAAATATTGATGCGTTTCAAAATAATTTGCCAGATAAAAAATTATTCTTAACTGACGCATTTGTCGCGCAGGTATCACTCGACGCAACCAGGGCAGAAGAACCTGCAATTGGCCCCGATAAGTTGAACTCGTCTACCTTTCCCTCTGCTAATGTTCACTTTGCTGAAGCTGGCCTTTCCGAGGTTTCTTTAAATGAGCCAATTTGGCTATTCCCGTATGATTATGAGGGGCAGGCTTATTTTTTAAAAGTGTCTCGTGGTGGCGCCCAGTTACTAGAGGTTCTAAAAAACTATCAGTCACTCCAAGACTGGCTGGATTCTTTTGAATCAGAAAGTCAGATAGACACCGTCAGTTCGAAAGCAGATTGCCACTCGGGCTACATAGACGAGGTAATTTCGGCACTCAAAAAAGAACTTCCTTGCTGGATGAGAGCTTGCGCTGTTACGATTGCAGGGCCGTAGGGGCGGCATAATAGCTTGGGGGCACGATGAATTGCTTCGTGGTTTTGTTTACATTCGTTTTTACTAACTGTCTTTTTGCTTCGAGTGATTTTGAAAATGCACCACCCGATTTAATGGTGATGGGCAAAAACCTGGTGTTTGTAGATATACTGAGTGCTCGCCATGAAATCACTTATGATGGTAAGTCCCGAACTTCTAGAGTTAGCAGTACAATTTCGTTTCAGGTTAAAAACGGAGGGCACCCGGTTTTTGATTTCAGCGGTAACTGGATTTCAGGAGTTTTTATTAATGGAGAAAAAAGTGAATTTCTAAGCCATTCAATTGCTGGTGTAACCCAAGATGCCAATACAAGGATTCGTTATTTATCGACGCATGTGGGGCCGGGCGTTCACACTCTAACGGCACAGACGCAATCTACTAAGAATCTCCAGTTTTCTGATCTTGATGAGGAGCTCGTTGATAAACATGGTAGCGATCTAGCTAGAGAAGATGCTGCTTCGGTTCGCAATGCCTTCTTTTTTAGCGACCTAGAGGACCGTCAGTTTCTTGAACAGTACATGGTGAGCAATCTTGAATACGATCACCATCCCATTGAATTCTTTGTTTCTTTGGAAAATCTTAAGCGAGAGCACGTCATTTACACCAACGGAAGTTTGGTGGAAGCGGCGCCTAATAAGTTTTTGATTTCTTACCCAGATTACTTCACGTCAAGTTCGATATACTACCACATCGCTCCCAAGGGTGCGTTCCCCGAAGAAGCCATGGGAGTTTATCGCTCCATTGATGGTCGGGACGTCTTGGTAAGGGTGTATGCGGCCGTGGGAGGAGAGACCGACAAAGCACTTTCACATGCGCTCGAAATGATGGCCGAACTCGAGTCTGCTTACGGTGAGTATCCCTTTGCGGAACTGCTCATTTATCTGACTGAAGGTGGCGGTGGAATGGAGTACTGCGGTGCTACTGCGACTTCACTTTGGGCTCTTTCCCACGAGATTTCTCATATGTATCATGCAAGGTCTATGATGCCGAAAGACGGAAATGCCGGTTGGATGGATGAAGCCATAGCGAGCTGGAGAGACGCCAATTACGAGGTTGTTGAAGAGGGGATTTTGGAGCCGGTAAATTTGGATAGGCGAGGAGCATACGCTAGAACCACTTCGTATCAGTCCTATACCGAAGGGCGAAATTTTATTTCGTTTTTAGCTGGCTTGTTCGATTCAAAGGGGCGATCTCTAAAATCCGTTTTGGGAGATTATTACAAAAAATATATTTTTCAGTCTGTGGGCACTGCTGTTTTTCGTCGGGAACTTTCATCGGCCTTCGGCGAGGACCTCAACTCTTATTTTGATAAATACACGACGAGAAACGCCTTAGGAAAAGTGATGGCACTAAGAGATAAATCGGGGTTTGAAGTTTTCTTTCCTGGCAGGCACCACGAAGCACCGGATACAATGGTCGTGCCCCAGAAAATAAAATTTAATCCGTACCATCCGCCACTCACTAAAGAGCAGCTCAGAAAGATGTTATAGTTCACGCGTGGACAGTAAAAAAAGCTCTGTGGTACTTGATAACGTAATATACCAGCTTCCTTCTTAAGGTTTGAGCGCCCGCACAGGAAAATGCGAAGCTATTCCTTAAGAAGATCGGCAAGTGCCTGCCCAATAGATTTCGCATCCGTACCGGTTGTCACAGCGGCACTAATCTCTTTACACGAATCAGAAGTCGCGTTGGCGCCACTACAGTAGGTGTCGTAAGCTGTTGAGGCTGCGCTACCAATAGCAGTTAGAGTCGCTTCATTTGCAACAGAATCTGGATCGGCAACTAAGTCCGCGAGTAATGACTGGTAGTTGTCCACAGTTACCCCAGAGGTCAACGTTCGTGCGGCTATGGCAATCGATGTCGAGATTTGAGTAGCTGCTGCTAAGAAGGCCATTCCGCTGGATCCGCTTCGAGCGCATTCAGTGCTTAAATATGAAGCATCTTGAGCAGGGGTTCCGCCCGTTATGGCTTGAGTGACTGGATTTGGATTTGTATTCGCCTCGATTGACAGCAAGTTCATCATCTTAAGTGCTGGATCGCCAGGCGTCCCATCCGTCATTGATTTGTAAGCATTTACGAATTTGTTACTAGCAGGAGTGAAGCCAACCATTAAAAAGAATGCAGAACATCTTATAAGGGCGGCCTGCGGCGACGTTATTCCCGCTACAGACTGATATACGACCAAGCCATCGTTAGCTGTTTGCGCTTTGTTCAGTTGGTGTTGGGCTTTTGCAATCGTATTGTCCTCGGAGGTTTCACACCCCGTCAGCACAAATAGACTCAGGCAATTTGCCAGAACAAGAGTTTTCTTTAAATAGGTGGCCATTTGTTTAGACAACGTCATGCTATTAGAGGATTCCATCATTGTGTCACTCCAGGTGCGTATTGCGGTAAATATTCTCTTTACAGATAGATGATCGTCTAGGTCGAGTCGGGTCTTGACTAAAAGGTTGAGACTCTAGACTTAGATCGAAGATGAAGGGGTCTAGTTTGTCGCAGTCGTGTTGGATCGAGACAGCAATGTACCGAAAAGAGACACATGAGACTGTCTTCTTTTAGCATTTTTTTGTCGCTGTTTGCGACATCAGCCTATACAGGTGAACGTTACGAATTTTACAACGGTGTCAGGCAGATGGGAATGGGCGGCGTGGGTATTGCCACAGTCAACGACGAAACCTCACTTCTGTTAAATCCTAATGGTCTTGGACGCCTAAGAGGCCCGATACTCACGATGATCGATCCAGAAGTTCATGTTTCAGCGGGAGCGGCAGAGAGAGTATACCAGAATACGGGTGGGATAACCGATGTGCAGGGCCTCCTCAACACTCTTAGAGAGAACCAAGGGTATCCGTATCACGCAAAATTTCAGTTGTTTCCGTCTTATGTGAACACAAACTTTGGCATGGGCTTCTTAGTAAAACAATCCTACGACGCCGAAGTCGACGAGACGGGGCAAACTTACACCTTAAACTATTTCAATGATTACGCCCTAGTTGCCGGCTTTAATTTTCGGTTTTGGGATGGGCGGGTCAAACTGGGGTTCAACGGAAGAGTTATCAATCGGTCTGAGATTCGAGAAGTGCTTCCGGCGGACTCAACAAACCTACAAATCTCTGATCTTGTGCATGAAGGCGGCGGCATTGCAGGTGATGCGGCACTCACTTTAACTGGGCCTTGGGAGTATTTGCCTTCTGTGGCAGGTGTTCTAAGAGATGCAGGTGACACGGCTCTTGATGCCGGATCTGGCTTTTTACACAACACCACGAGGCGTCCCCAAAACATCAAGCAAACTCTGGACCTTGGAATTTCTATCAATCCCATTTTGTCCCCGCTCGTGAGGATGCAAATTGGAGCGGAGTACCGAGATGCTATGGGAGCTTACGAAGAGACCGATTCGATGAAGAAGGTGCACGCGGGCATGGAGCTAAACATCGGAGACTTTGTTTTTTTGAGAGCTGGCATGAACCAAAGGTATTGGACTCTTGGTGCAGAAATGGCTGTGAAATTTATGCAGTTTCAAGTGGCGACATACGGAGAAGAAATCGGTACAGCAGCGCAAGCGAGGGAGTCACGAAGGCTCATAGGAAAGTTTTCGTTTCGATTTTAAAAGGAAAACAAGGGCAAGGTATCTAAAAAATCGGAGACGCAGTATTTAAGGAATCATGGACGCAGTATTTAAGGATTCATGGATGAAGTATTTAGCAGAAAGTGTTCAAAAATTAAACACGCCTGATCGTGGCAAAAGAATTCTTGTTGCAGTGGTATGCGTTGTGTTGAGTTCAATCTCATTATCGGGCTGCGCAAATATCTTCGAAAGCATGGCCGATCAAGGCACTCAAGATGCTATTCAATACAATTTTGATCGGTATTTGGCGAAGGGAAGTTGGAGCGAGGCCATCGCAGAGTATGATCTTCTAACGGACGTCAACAAACAGAACAGAAACAATCTTGCAGGTCTGGCCTCTGCATACGCTGGCAGGTGTGGACTAGATATTCTTGCACTCATAGACACAATTCAAGCTGACGACGACAGTGCGGGTAGACTTTTTCAGCTACTCGTCAGCTCATTTCCATTGGGCACAGAGACCAAATCAGAAGACTGCGTGACCTCTATCGACATTCTGGCAGCAATCGCTCCAAGCGCTACAAGTCGGAGTGTTTCGGAGAATCTCTTGGGGACTTTCGTGGGCCTCGCTACTTTAGGTACGTATCTCACATATAGGGGCGATGCTGACGAAGACGGTACAATCGATTCAACCTGGGATCCGTGTGGCGGCTCGGGTGCGACTGATTTGACTAACGATGAAGTTAATCAACTGACTGTGTCTTTGGCGTTTGCAATCTCTTCTTTTTCAGCGGCTGGAACCTCAATCGGGGGACAGGATCTAGAAACTATTGCAGGTGTTTGCGATCAACTTGAAGACCAAGACCCAGCCCTTAACTTTTGCTCAGTACAAGATCCAAGCGCGGTGACGGCGCCACAAAGAGCGGCCATGCGGGCATTGATTGTTGAAAACGAAAGTGTGGGGCTTGGAATACAAGATAGGTCTCTTGTTCAAGCCCTGGGTGTTTGTGCTTTGATTCCTTAGGAGTAGTGTTGTGAAATTGCTGGTTGCCATGATAACTGTTCTTCTTGGTGAGGGAGCATTTGCTGCCGAGCTTGCTGAGATCAACAGATCTATTCGGGCGCTAGGAATGGGAAACGCCTACACCACAATTGCTCAAGACCGCGATGCATTGTTTTACAATCCAGCGGCCCTTTCGCGAGTTAAAGGGTTTGAGTTTGTTATTTTTGATCCTCAGCTGGCTGCGAATGGCCAAGAAATTATAGAAGATGTTCGCAGTACGCAAAGCGGCGGGAGCATCAGCGATACTCTCAGACAATATTACGGAAAAAATGCCTGGGTGGGTGGCGGATTCAAGAGCGCCTTTGTCGCTAAGAATCTTGGCCTAGCTGTTTATGATAGCTTTGATATCGCTGCTAATTTTGGAAACCCAGCGTTTCCGAACCTTAACTTGCGACTTGTTAATGACTACGGTTTTGCCATGGGTTTTTCATTCGAGCTTTTGCCTATGACCTACATTGGGGTCGTCGGTAAACGTGTCACACGATTTGGGGCTGAGCTGCCCTTGGGCTTGGACACCCTTGGAACCCTTTCAGATACAGCTTTAAGAGAGCAAGTTAATCGACAAGGTGTTGGTTATGGCGCCGACGTAGGGCTTTTGTTTGAGCTGCCAACAAGTGTTCGTCCAAAATTCAGTTTTGTTTGGAAGGATGTTGGCGTGACAAAGTTTGTGGCCTCGCCTGGCGCGAACACTCCGCCAAATCAGCGCGATGAAATGATTGCAGGTATGGGGCTGGAGATTGAAAGCATGTTGGTAGACATAAGGCCTTCAATCGATATTAAAAATATTAATCGTTACAATGAACAGCTTGGAAAGAAAGTGCATATGGGGATAGAGTTTGCACTTCCTTTTATTGACGTCAGAGGGGGCTTCCATCAGGGATATTATACCGCCGGTTTAGGAGTAAAAATGGGATTGTTTAAAATTGATGCAGCAACCTGGGGCGTTGAGCTAGGGCAATATCCCGGACAGCACGAGCAAAGAAGATACGCGGCTCAGCTTACCATTGAACTCTCCTTCGATCCGGATTTCAACTTTGTAAATGGTCGCCCTAGAGGGCTGAAAGAGCGCCGATAATGCCACATCTTGGCATATAGGAATTGTTGTTTCTTTTCTACATACAGCTCAGCGTTCATTGGTGGTATGGTTCGTACCTAGAATGCTTCATGTTCTCAATCTTAGTGACTACAATCAATTAGAACTTTACCTCGAGCAGGAAGACACTCTCGTTCTAACGGCACATCCTTATGCGAGAAAGCAGCTTCTAAATCGTTTGACGAAATCAAAAGGTTTTTTTTCAAGTCAGAACTTTCAGATCTACTCTAGTTACTTTTTGAGTCAGTTCTTGATAAGACGCCCTACTTGGAACTTGGTGTCTCGGGCTCAAATGGGGTTGTTACTCGAAGAGTATCTTAAGCAGAATTCGTTTCAGCTCCCAAAAGAAAATCGACCTTTAGATATTTTAGAATTTTATCTGCCGACTCTTGCCGCTACCGGCTTCGCTGACATTGTCGAGGAATGGGAAGCGGGAGCGACCGAAACGCAAATAGATCAAGACGAGCAACGTTCGGTACTGGCAAACTGGCAATTGGCTAGAAAACTCTGGCTTCATGTCAATGAGCATCAGCTCATCTGCGAAGGCTGGGCTGCTACCTACGTATTATCTCTTGATGAATTGTCGCTTCCGAAGCGAATTTATGTGGATCTTGGTCTTAATATATCTTCGCTTGATGTCGAGCTAATATCGGCAATATCTCGCCAGAGCGATATTTACGTCATACGAACTTTTTCGGAGTTGGACGCGTCAGCAGGCTACATCGAATCTAGGTACAAAATCCTCGAGAATTTGGCTGGCATTACAAAGAAGGCGAAACAAGTAAGTGCAGATACGAATAGAAACGACAAAGGTGCTAATTGTTTCGTGAAGCGCTTTCAGAGTCAGTTGGCTGAAGTTCGCGATGCGGTGTCTTGTGTAGAGTCATGGCTCAGCGTCTGCGGTGATTCTAAGAAGATCGCTATAGTCGCACCTGATCTTTCAGTCTATAAGACGGTGCTACTCCACTTGTTAAAATCTAGTGGCATAAGGTCTCAAAGATCCGCGAGCTTTCGATATTGTGAGCACCCTCAGGTTCAAAACTTGCTTTCGCGACTAGAAATGGTTTACGGGAAGTACAATTTTGAAATGCTCTCTCTTGATCGATCTTGTAACGGTAGATACAAGGAGCAGTCTTTTAGAGAGTTTCGAAAGAGTCTTAAAAACCTCTTAGGGAACCAACATGAGTGTCTAGAGATGCCCGGACTAGATAATTCCTATCTTGCGGACAACTACACTCAGCCCCAGTCGGGACGGGCGTGGCTCAACGATGTTGCCATGAGAAATTCTGATTTACTCAGAGACGAGATTGTCTCACGTATGCTCGAATCCTTCTTTGAAGAAATGCCGGATCGTTACCTTTCGAGTTTTCAGCATTGGACTCAAGCACTTAGGTTAATCTCTCAAAAAGAAGTTGTGCTTAAACCCGATACATTCGAGGGCATACATCTTGTCACTTACGAAGAAGCGATTTCACTCGAACTGGAATACGCTTATATTTTGGGTTGTTCAGAGGAGTACTTGGCTCAAGGTGCGCCTCTTGAAATTTCATTTGATCAGATCTCAAAGATAGAGAGGGACTTAGGTATTCGCCTAGGGAGCGCAGATGTTTTTCTTCGCCGCACTTCGCTGAGTGTATTGCTCAAGCGGTCCCTGCGGGAAGTTGTTGTTTCACACTCCAACTTGGCGCTTGATGGGCGAGAGCTGCTTCCTTCTTTGGAATGGTTACTTTGTGCAAAAGAAAAAGGAGTCGATTGGGAGTCATTGAATTTACCTGGGGCGACTCTATGGGATAATGTACAACGTCAACTTAGCCAAGGAATTCAGGCCGATGAGGCAACTGCATATTCTTCTGCTGCGAATTCCCGCATTGCCCATGCCCCTAAGTTGACCCCTCACAAAAAGTGGTCGGCCTCAGCATTGAAAACTTTGTCTGATTGCGGCTTTCGGTATATGGCTTCTCGCAAAGTGGGCTTACTCGGAGGTGAATTAATTGACCAAGATCTTGGGCTACTTTCTAAAGGTACTTTGATTCACGCTCTTCTGAGAAAATGTCAGTCAGAGAACTGGCGGCTTGAGACTTTAAATGAAGTTTTTGATTCTTCCTACTCAGAGGCTCTTAAAGAGGAGAACATTCGGTTTATCGATACGGACTCTTTGCGAGTTAACAGTGCGGTGATGTTGAAGACACTTCGTAGGTTTCTCACTGCTGAGGCGGAGTATCGAAAGGCCCTGGCGCAAAGAGGCCTCATTATAGTTGCGCAGTTACTTGAAGAGGCATTTGAAATTGAAGCGGGCCCAGTCTTCGGCTTATTAGGCTCGAATGAGCTTCTCAAACAAGATAAGGTTTTACTGCCCGTTGCTATTACAGGTAAAATCGATCGTATCGATATACTCAGTGATGATACCGCGGCCGTTTTTGATTACAAGTCATCTACGTCAAGTTTCAAAACAACTAAGGAATGGGTGCCTAAAGGTAACTTTCAGCCTGCGCTGTATTGGCTTGGCGCAAACCAAATGATTTTTGAAAGAGGCTTGAAGGCGAAGGTTGTCGTTTCTGGGTACATCGACTTACGATCGATGTCTCGAGACTTGGGAATTGGGTTAGCGGGCAATTCTATTACAGAGATTCTTTTGACCGAAAGCAGGCAGGTCGACGTAGCGGGACTTCATGAGTTTTTGCACAGCAATCTCTGCGAGATCGCTAGGCTCACCGAACTTGAGAAGGCGGGTGTTTTTGATGCCATTCCTCGAGAAACTAAGATCTGTGACTATTGCGATTTCGTGTCAATATGTAGGGCGCCTCATTTACATGGCTAAAGGACATCCAGTTGGAGAAGTTTAAAGTATTAAGACAAGCTGGTGCCGGAGCAGGCAAGACCACAGGGCTTGTCAAAGATGTGAAAGAATATTTCTTCAACCATTTCTCAAGGCAGCAATCCTATCCGCGTATTGTGGTTACAACATTCACCAAAAAAGCTGCGCATGAAATTAAAGAGAGAATTATTCGATGTGCCATTGAAGTGGGGGACGCTCATTTTTTACGGGCTGCCTCTTCTCAAAAAAGTATCGTCACTACAACCATTGACGGGCTCTGCTATGATTTTTTGAATCGAGTACGTCCTAACCTGAATGTGATTGAACAAATAGAGTTAGTGAGTGAGCGTTTTGTTCAAAAAGAAGCCATGCTGCAGTTGAAGTCGCTAATAGGAGAAAGCCGCCAGAAATACGATCCATCCAATGCCGATTCCTTCGAGTTTCAAGAACTCTTGGAAATCTACGGCTATCGAGGCCTTGTGTTACACCTTCTAGAATACGCGCGACAAAAAATCGAAACTCCAATTTTGCGACCTTTAGATATTGAGCTTCACAAAATTTATCTTGGACGAATCGTCTCTGTGGCAGTTTCGCAAATCGAAGAACTGCTGAGACTGATATCACCGCATTTGAAGGAAAGTAGGTACTCTAAGATTCAGGAACATCTTTTGCGGGCCCAGGTTTTTTTAAAAAAAGATTTGGATAGCTGGACATCAAAAGACCAGTGCGAAATTGAATGGCTGTGTACGTCGTCGTTTAGAAAAAGCACTAAGGCTTCTGACCCAGATAAGCTAGCGATCGATGAAATTATTCCAGAGTTAAAGAAGAATGTAGTGATTCTAAGGAATCATCTTAGCAAGAAAGATAATTCTGAGTTGTTTTTGCGATGTAATGTTCTTTTCGATAAGTTGGCGCAAAGATTTTTTGAAGGATGGTGGAACTCACGGATGATTTCTTCGCAAGTGAGTGTCTCCGAGCTAGCACCCCTGTGCCTTCTTGCAAGCCAGAAGTTTCCCGAGGCTCTCGAAGAATTTCGAAGAGAGGTCGACCTATGGATTGTAGACGAATTTCAAGATACGAATCCGCTGCAAATGAGAATTTTTAATCTTTGGATTTCAGACAAATCGTGTGTTTTTGTTGGAGACCCTCAACAAAGCATCTATTTTTTTCGGGGCGCGCGTAGAGAAGTGTTTGAGGGAGTAAAGGCTGAGTTTAAGGCTTCTCAGTTTAAACTTGAGACCCTATCAAAGAACTATAGGTCTCAAGGGCGATTGGTGCATGTTTTCAATCAAATATTTTCAGGATTATCCGCCTTTACACCCATGGAACCTGCGAATAAAAGCGGTGAGGGCTCGACTTCTGATTTGCATTTAGAGGTCTGTCTTGATTTCTCTGACGAAGTTCTTTCTATCAAAAGTCACATTGCCTCACTTGTCGCCTCTGGTGCTAGTTACGAAGATATTGTCATTCTATCGAGAAGTAACTCAGATCTCGTAGAAATTGGTAGACATCTCAAGCTAGATAAAATTCCAGTTTTTGTTCATGCAAGAAAGGGCTTCAAAAGGAGAAGAGAAGTAAAGGATTTGGCGTTGTTTTGCCGTTTTTTGTTTGAACCAGAAAATGATATCGTTCTGTTTGGACTTCTTAGGAGCCCCTGGTTTCATATAGAAGACACTAGCTTTATTGCGCTTCGAAAGCTCTGGCCTAAATCGGATTCACTTTTTGACTTTTTGAGTCGGAGTCTCACCTCAAATGAAGCCCGCCTGCTGGATGAGCTGCTTTTGCTAAAGTTTCAAGAGCTTATTCGAATTTACAACATTTTTTTGGGTTCTGGGCTGAGCAGCGCCCTCTACGAGTTTTTGCAATCCCGTGGCGTTCTTTCGACAAGTTTTGCAATAGACTCGACGGGAGTGAGAGAGGCGAACATATGGAAGATTGTCCATATGCTAAAAGATGGGTCTTACAAGGAGGCCTCTCAGTTAGAGACTCTTTTGGATTCTATTCTAGATCGTGTTGAAGATCGCGAGTCAGATAGCGATGCCCCAGGCTTGTTTGAAACTAATCGAGTACAGTTGATGACGATACATGCATCAAAGGGTTTGCAGTTCGAGCACGTACTTGTTAGTCGAGCCGGCAAAGGTTTGAGGCATCAGCCAGATTCGCTACTACCTGTGGATGATAAAAGCGGAGCTTACACTCTTATTCTTAAAAGTGAGATCGATGGTGAAATTGTTCACAATTGGATAACTCAATCTCATGCGGAGTTGAAGAAGGCGAGCGAGAAAGAGGAGTTTTCGCGCTTTCTGTATGTGGCCCTCACTAGAGCCAAGCAATCGTTGTGGGTTACAATGTCTCCGTCTTCAAAACTGATTCCCGAGCCTCCTCATCATTGGAAACTTGGCGATCATTTAGATATGTCCGATCTGATCAAATTCAGCTTTGAAAAATCATCATGGGCAGAAACTATCATCGGAAGCCTTTCTGATTATTCTAGAGAGCAGGCTCGTTTTCACTTGGCATTATCTGCCGGAGAAAAGCTATCGAAGGTTTGGAGTTCGCAGCAAGACGGCAGTTCGAGTTTGCCTTCTGAAGAGCCGGCTCCTGAGCTATCCGATCCGGAAGCCCCTCTGCTGCGAGCGCCAGAGTCGCTATTTGTATCACAAAGATCAGAGCCTGAGCGGGATGATTCATTTTTGAATCTTTCTGTTTCTGCTTTTCTAAATAAAGATGAGAGGGAGAGCTGGCAACGAAAGCGCGTTTCAACTTTAGGTTGGCTGGAGAGGTTAAATGCGAGGGTTTTTGGTAACAAGGTTCACCGATTGATGGAGATTCTTCAAAAAACAGAGTCCGATCCTGCGCACATTACGCAACAATTGTTTGAAAGTGAAGATCAGTATGTTCTTGATGCGCTCAATTACCTGTTTGAGCAAGAGGAGTTTCCGTTTGTTCAGTTGATGAAATCTGGCAAAGCGGAATTTCCATTTAGCTTTGTGCACGAAGGGCATTTGCTATCAGGTGCAATAGATCTGTGTGGTTTTACTGACGCCGGATACTGGATTGTAGACTACAAGACGGGGGATGAGGCAAAAGTCGACAAAGCTCGCAAGCAGCTTGAGCTTTATTCAGAAGCAACTTCTCAGATTTGGAAAGGATCAAAATGCCATCTCGTTGCCGTCTATCCTTTTTCTAAAAAATGTTTTCGGCTAAATTGGCATCTCTAAGCCGAATCCAATATAGAGTGATGTTCCGGGATTAATATTAAATTTCATATCAGAGCGAATCCAAATAGAATCGATGATGGGGGCTGTGATTCCGATTCCCACGTGACCCCCAAAAGCACTATGAAAGTCAGAGTGAGGGGGCGCGTAATAGTGAAAGTCGGCACCGAGATACATAATAGCCATTAAATACCCGTTGATATCCATATCCGAACGAATCGATGTGTGAAAATCATAAGCGTGGGTGCCTTTGCCCCGACTAATGATAGCTCCTGACTCGAGTAAGTATCCAGAGAAGATAGGAAATCCATACCGCGCGCCCCAAGAAGGTAAAATCTCTGTTACGCCATCTATTTGATTTGGCAGTGTTGGACCAAGATGGAGATTGATATAGCTAGAGTCGCGTGATTTTGATTGGCCCTTAGATTGGCCTTGGCAGATGGTAGCGCCTCCTGATAGCACTAGAGCGAATAAGCAGGTTAAAGTTTTTGCCAAGTGGGCGAATGGTTTCATTCACAAACAGGCTATCCGAATATTAGAAGAATCTCATCTTAAAATTTTCCTTGGAAGAATGCTGCTCATTTACCTAGAATAGATGAGCAACCTGGAGTCGCTGAGTGTTTGAGAGAAGAGAAAAATTCATACTAGATAAGACGGCAAAGTCTGGAGCCGAGCATGGCGAGATTTACGTCCAGTCTTGGATTCAACAAAAGGCCAATATCTCGGTAGTAATTTCTCATGGGCACGGCGAACATTCAGAGGCTTATCACCGGGCTATATCGGAAATGATTGAGAAGAATGAAATCGCACAGCGGATCAACTTTTACGCATGGGACCTCCCTGGCCATGGTCGATCCTATGGCCAACGAGGGCATATCTTTCATTTTGATGAATATGTTGAGAGTCTCGACCGTGTTTTGAGGTTTTTGCTTCGAGAAGAAATTGAAGGGCCGCTGGTGCTTTTTGGTCACTCAATGGGTGGGCTAGTGCTTTCTCGGTGGGCAGAGAGATTCTCGGTTTCTAACATAGCGGGTTTCGCTTTTAGTTCACCGCTAATGGGTATTGCAATACCTGTAGCAGGTGTAAAAAAGAAGCTGGCAGAGATTTTAAGTCAATGGGCCCCTAGATTTGCAATGTCTAACCAAATTCGTTACGAAGATTTAAGCAGAGATACAAGGGTTACAAGTGGCTATTATAAAGATCCCCTTCGACATGACCGAGTTTCTTCAAGGCTCTTTACCGAAATGGTCGAAGCAATGAATCTGGCAATTCAAGAAGCTACGGAAATAAAAATGCCCTGCCTAGTCCAGTTAGCGGGTACCGATAGAATTGTGAATGGGGCCATGGGGCAAAAGTTTTTTGAGAAATTGGCATCACCTGAGAAAGAACTGAAGATTTATCGAGATTTTTACCATGAGATTTTTAACGATTTAGGCAGAGAACTTGTGCAAGAAGACTTTCTAAGTTGGGTAAAGTCCGTGATAAGGAGCCAAAGTGTTCAATAAGGATGTTTGGTTAGAGGCGGTAAGATCACTTTGCTACGAAAAGCGCACGGTTAAACTGGCCTCGGGCCTTGAAAGCGATTTTTACATCGATATGAAACAAGTCTTGCTCAATGCTAAGTGGATCGAGTGGATGAGTCAGGCCTTCTTAGAACTTTTGGAAAGATATCGAGGGCAGATCAAAGGAGTCGGTGGTATGACTATGGGGGCAGATCCCATCGTCACGGCGGTAAGCCTTCGAAGCTCACAAAATGGGTGGCCGCTAAATGGATTTTACATTCGAAAAGAACCCAAAAGCCACGGAACCTCTCGCTGGGTTGAAGGTCTGAAGAACTTCTCTGTGGGAGACAAGGTGATAATTATGGAAGATGTTGTGACAACGGGTGGTTCTTCTTTGAAAGCTGTTGAGCGAGCCGAAGAGGCTGGCCTGCAGGTACTTGGGATTATTGCTTGTGTTGACAGAGAAGAGGGTGGAAGAGAGAAAATCGAAGAACGCGGACTGAGGTTTCATTCTTTGACTACGAAGTCTGAGATACTTGCAAGGTAGAGTCGCTTATCGAAAAGGAAATCAGAATTGCTTCAAAGAGCTTCAAACACTAAAAAGTTTCGTATGCTGGTGGCCGGGGTGTCGCTACTGGTGGTTTCGTGTTCAACAATTTCACGGCAGAACCGCGATCCTGAACATTACATCGATTACTTACAGGATCACACCTACTGGGTTAAGTCTTACAGTGGCCTTGTCACAAATTTTGAGATGGCAGTAACTCCCATTTCAAATCGTGCTGCAGACCTAATTTTGCAAAAGAAGGCAATGGTCTATGAGTGGCCTGCGAGTAAAATTCAGCAAGAGCGAGACGAAGATCAGCAGCAAAGGGCATTTGAATACGAAATGTTTGTTAGCTTCTTTTCTAATTCCAGAGAGTTAATAAACTTAGCCGACGCCGATAGCCTTTGGAAGATATTCCTCGATCAGGATGGAAAAAGGTATGAAGCGAAACTTGTCAGAGCTACAGAAAAATTTCCAGAACTCAACAATCGATTCCCTCATTTTACACGTTGGGCGAAAGGTTTCTGGATGAAATTTGCGGTGCCCACCCATATTGCCGAGCAGTCATCCGCGGTTCTAACGATTACAGGCCCAGTGGATTCTCGCCAGCTGGTAATTCCCAAGCAGAATTGAGCGGAATCGTGTATTCAAAAAGGTTGTTCGGAAGTAGTTATGCTACTAAAAGAAAATTTATTTTCTAACAACTGTGTGAAGAGATTGCGATTTTCTTCTCTGGATTTTCCGACGAATGCGTCTGTATGGTGGCCATCTTCTACCGTCAATAAGTACTTAGGCTCTTTTGCCTCTTCGAAAATCATTTCACCTTCATTTAAATCAATCATCGGATCTCTTTTTCCATGAACTACCAATAAGGGAATAGGCGAGATTTCAGAAATCCTTCCTCGCGGTGCGAACTTATCACTAAGCACTACATAAGAGAGGGGTTGAAGAAGCCACGTCCAAAAAGACCTAGAAAGAATATCCGCACCAACTGAACGGTAAGAGCTAAATGTGCTTTCGGCAACGATTCCAAGAATAACTTCACTCTTAGGTTTCAAAGAACTCAATTCAATTACTGACCTTAGGGCGATAGCCCCGCCGAGGCTTTGGCCCCAAACAACGAACTTACGGTTTGGAAACATTTTAATTGCCCACTCCAAAAATGATACCCCACTTCTAACGGTATTTTCAGGATTTGGGGAGCCCGGGCTAGGACCGTAACCAGGATAATCAAAAATGGCAAAATCGTAGCCTTTTTCTAGAAGCCAATAGGCTGATGAATAGTGGCTGGACATATTTTCGGCATTACCATGAAAGAATAAGATCATTGGACGGTCGATCCTTTTGGATTTTGAGTCGAAATACCATATAACAAAAGGCTTTCCGTCGGATGAGGTATAGACAATCTCGACTGGAATAAAACTTAAATGAGAGGGGGTAATGTAAAGCCTTCTGCTTGGATAGTACAAGAAATGAGAGCAGCCGCTAAGGCAGAGGCCAGTAGCCGCGATAAACAGGAAGAAAAAACGATTAAAAAGCATATCTTGTGAAAGATGACATAGATGAATCGATTCGACAATGTTGAGTACATTATAAAGGTTAGGCACTCTCTTTGTTGACTAGGTCTCTGTCAAAAGCAAGTTATGCGATGACGAGTTAGGCTAAAACAATTCAAAAGACTTTTACTTTAACTCAGCTTCAAAAAGGGCAATTCGTATCATGAGAGTCATTTTAGGCAAGATCGCGCCGTCTGCTGGAAACGGTAGATTTTTGGTAATAGCTTTTGTCTTTTTTTGTATCACTACGCTTTTTAAAGTGATCTTTTCAGAAGCTGCTCTAAAGGTCCAAGTGCCAACCCACGGCCCAAATATAGGGAATCAAGTTGACAAGGCGGTGACCTACAAACTCCCTTTGCCGCTGTCGCTTTCGTCGAGAGGAATCTCTCTAAAGGAGTTAATAGACTTTTCGAAATCACGATCGTGGCAAAAAATAATGCATTATCATAATCATTGGCTCCTAGGGACTAGAAGTCGTCTCGATGGTAATCAATTCTTTTTTTCAGAAATGGGGCGTACAGATCCTCTTGCTGAACTGGTTGCTTCTTTAGAGGCCTTTCTTGCAGAGTCGCCAAGGCAAGTCGTTGGGCGCTTTAATCAAGTCCCGAGGTGTGCGATGCCCGCAAGGCTAAGGTTGCTCAATAATGCATTTTCCCTGGGAATTCCACGAAGCGAGTGCGAGAAGTTTGATGGTTTCTTAAGACAGTTTGGCGAGCTACAAATTTTGACCGTTGTTTTTTCGAGCGCCTACTCAGGTAATCCTGCTTCGATGTTCGGTCACACTTTTTTACGCATCGGTTCGAACAGAGGAGATGGGCTATTAGATCAGGGTATCAACTTTGCTGCGAACGTCCCTCCTGATGAAAATCCGTTTGCGTTCATGTACTTCGGATTGGCAGGCGGATATTTAGGGCAATGGTCGAACGAACCATTTTATTTGAAGGTTGGTGAATACATTCGAGGTGAACACCGTGATCTATGGGAGTATCAGATTGCGCTGAGTCCGGGTGAGATCAGAATGTTGATTGAGCATCTCTGGGAGATCGAGACAAACTCCTTTTTTGATTATTTTTTTCTCGATGAAAACTGTTCGTATCAGATTCTCGCCGCCATCGAGGCTGTCCGACCTGAATGGCAGCTGACTAGCGACAGATTGTACGAGATACCGGGCGAAAGCATGAAGTCCCTTACGAGGCAGTCTGGCGTCGTGAAAGGTATAGTTTTTAGGCCTTCGGCTTCACGTAGTTTAAAGCAGGATTGGGAGGCCCTCGGCAAGGGGCAAAGAGATATTTTTTGGCGCGCCCTTCGTGAATCCTCTGTGGAACATATAGAGAGGCGTTCGGCCAAGGATGCTGCAGAGTTAGCCGAGACAGTAAGCTTTCTCATTTCCTATTTAGATTATCTCGGACAAGGGACAGATGCAAAAAAAGCGACATTTAGAAAAGATTTGCTCTCGTTAAGAGCAAGTTTGCCGAGCACCAAGAAAAAGAACAGAAACTTATATTACGATACAGCTGACAGCGAGATCTTTAGTGACCCAAGTTGGACTTCCGAGTTTTCGCCTCCTCATATAGGGGATGATCCATGGCGCGTGTTGTTTGCTGGCGGCTTTAGAGACCATCAATACAGTTCTGGACCACTTAGTGTGGTTGAAGTACGAACTGCTTATCACGACTTGGCCTCAAGTGATTTGGGCTTCTCGCCTTACTCGCAGATAGAATTTCCTGCATTAAAATTGATCTATGAGCTCGAGGCTAAGAATTTGCAGTTCGAACAAGCGCGCCTTCTAAATATTGTTGCACTCTCACCTTTTTGGAGTCTCGAAACACCTATGTCATGGAGGGTGTTTTCGAGAATCGAAAACCCTAAGGATTTTCAATGCATGAACTGCACCTTACTATCTAACGAAGCAACTTTCGGATTTGCTTCTCGGTTCGGAGTGGACCGTATGGTTGGCTACCTACTCGCTGGAGGAAGGTTAGATATCGGAAACTCCGTTCGCCGAGGGTATCGATTGGGGCCAAGTGTCGACGCCGGTTTCATTTTTCGATTCTCAGAAAGGTTTAAACTTACGTTTAGGCAGAACTTTTATGCTCCGTTTTTTTGGGACAGGCCTCATTTGACAAATGACATCACTGAGCAAATGTCGATTTGGACTTTTGATGGGATTTTAGCCTTTCATTTGGCCCACAACAATGAATTGAGGCTTTCGCTTGAGACCCTAAGGAGCATTGGTCTAGTCGATGTTTATTTTAACGAAGTTCTATTCGCGTGGGCCCACTTTTTTGATTGATATATTGTTAGGGTTTGGCTTAGCCTCTTACATGCAGTAGCAGGTATGAATTAACAAACTAAATAGAGAGGGATAAATGTTTTCAATGCATAAGTTTGGAATTTTGACAGCATTCGTAGCAATCAGTGCACTATCGTTGGCTACTCAGGCGCGAGACTCGATGGATGGATGTGGGCTTGGTTGGGAAGTTACCGACAGTGCCACATTCCTTGGTACCTCTACTAGAGCGACGACGAACGTATTTGTTCCTCCCACCTTTGGAATGACAACCGGTACCCTTGGTTGCAAAAAACTTGATTTGGCTGCCAGTGAAATGGAGCCAGCTTACTATGTTGCGAATAATTCAGAAGTGTTAAAAGCAGAGTTGGCACAAGGTGAAGGCGAGTATGTAAGGTCGCTGGCTGCGGCGTTTTCGTGTTCACCTTCAGATAGCCAGAATTTAGGCGCCCATTTGAAATCACGATACGACGCAGTTGTTACTCCAGCTGAAAACGGAGAGGAGCTCTACAGAAATATTAAGTTGGAGCTTAGAGCCGCTGGTCTTTGCCAGCCACAGTCATAAGAATACTCAATAGGATTGAGAGGCGGTTGGTAATCGACCGCCTTTTTATTTTTTGATTTTGTTAATTTGATTAAAACTCATCTGTTGTTAAGAATATCTTATTCAAACTATCGAGTCTCGCGCCCGGGCCGGCTTGGTTTCGGGCCAATCAATATTGTAATGTATCCCGCGAGACTCTTTTCTCTTTCGCGCGCATAGAATAGTTAAGTGAGCTACAAGCGTAATATTGCGAAGCTCAATGATGTGTGGGTGTATCGCCAAATTGTCGTAATAGCTCTTCACTTCATTTAACAAGTTAACTAAGCGTTGATGGGCGCGCTCCAACCTTTTATTTGATCGCACGATGCCCACGTAATTAGACATGAGGTGGCGCACTTCATTCCACATATGGGTTATGACAATGAGTTCGTCATCGTCTCGGACCGCGGGCGATTGCCACGGTCTTATCAGTTTTCGAAGGGCAGCTTTGTCGGAGGAATCTTCGGCGTTTTTGGCGGCGCCTCCAAACCGAGACCGGATTGTTTCGACGCAAAGCTGTGCCATTGCTGCACACTCGAGTAAAGAATTAGAAGCTAGTCGATTGGCGCCATGTAGCCCGGTGCATGCGCTCTCTCCCAAAACATAAAGATGACTGACGTCAGTTGTGCCATCGGGCTCACAAAGTACTCCACCACAAAGATAGTGAGCCGCTGGAACAACAGGTATCGGCTCGGTTCTAATATCAATACCCAGTTCGAGACACCGGCTAAACATCTGAGGATAGTGCTCCTCAAGAAACTGCGACCCAAGATGTCTGGCATCAAGGTAGACACACTCAGCTCTTGATTTTTTTATTTCAGCATCGATGGCGCGAGCGACTATATCGCGCGGGGCCAGTTCCGCTTTTTCGTGATACTTTTTAGCGAAAGCATTGCCTTTGTGATCAATCAAAATAGCTCCATCCCCACGAAGAGCCTCGGTGATGAGAAAGTTTCGAGACTCGCGATGAAAAAGACATGTCGGGTGAAACTGCATAAACTCCAGATTAGACACGCGGCAACCTGCTCGGTATGCCATTGCAATCCCATCACCTGTCGCACCCTCCCAGTTCGAAGTGTAAAGGTAAACTTTGCCAGCTCCTCCGGTTGCTAAAATGATCTCGTCGGCAACATAGGTTGCTACTCGGTTGGTTTTTTTATCAAGAGCGTAAACACCCAAGCATTGGGGTTTTGAGTGAAATCTCCACGGATCTACTTTTCGATCTATGATTAAGTCAATAGCAATGCAATTCTCGACAACCTCAATATTCTTGTTGGCTCGAATCGAATCAATGAGGGCAGCATGAATTGCCTTACCGGTTTGATCTTGAACATGGTGAATACGGCGAGCGGAGTGTCCACCTTCTAGACCTAGGTGGGGCTCAAAGTTAACTCCATACTTTCGCAGCAAGGCGATTGAATCAGGGGCCGTACCCAGGAGTTTTTCTACTGCGAATTCCCGGCACAGTCCGGCGCCGGCTTTAAGGGTGTCTCTTTTGTGGGCTTCAAGGTCGTCTATCTGGTGTGCTGCGATTCCTCCCTGTGCCCAAGGTGTATTTCCTTCTGTGAGTTCCTTTTTGGCGAGGATTCTCACATTTCCAAGTTTTGAAGCCTCTAAGGCAAACAAGAGGCCAGAGATTCCTCCCCCGACCACTAAGAAATCTGAAGAACGCAAAACTGAAGACATTGATCCTCTCTTCTTTCAGGCAAATCCAGTTTTTTCTGACAACCGGCAACCATCATCCATAGCATTTGCTACCATTTTTGCATTGAGGCAAGAAAACCAAGGGTTGAGTCGCTTTCGTTGATATCGCGTCATCAAAGTCTCTGAGCGCCCGGCAATCATTCACTAGATTAACCTGCTGCCAACGCCTCGTGTGGAGGTAAAAAAAAGATTGGGGCCCTGCCTTCGACGACTGGAGCTTGACCAAATCACCTGGCCTAAGGACAATAAATTCAACGCGGGCTGGCGCTCGCAAGACGACCAAGGATGGAAGGAAGTCTATGCCACTATCAGTAAGATGGACTTTACCGTTGTTACTCATTGTGTTCTCTATGTTCAGTTACTGGATTCAGAAGAGCGACATTAACTCTCAATTGGAGAAGGTAAACAGCGAGATACTAAGCAGTTACTCCAAACAAGTGTTGGCAATGTCGACAACTTTGCTTGAAAGAGAAATCCAGAACCGTGCTTATCAGTTGGCCGTTTGGAACCAGACCGGAAGAGGTGGGCCTCTACCTTCTCCGTTTCTTGCAGCTGGAGCAGTTGAGTGGCAGTCAGCCGCATGGGTGATTTCGGACCTTGGTCAGTTAGGATCTGCTGATCAACAAAGGGAAATTGTTCGACTCATTGCCAGAGCTCAAAGAAGTTCAGGACTACTCAGCCAAAGTAACCTTTTCGCTCTTGATAACAAACAGCAACTTCTCATCTGGGCTCCAAAGGGTCGCGGAGATTCAGCCGGCTTTGTGGGAATCATCGAGGCAAAATTCATTGAAAGCGTACTGAAAGATCTTAAAGGACAAGCTTTTGAAGCCCACCTGGTAGGAGCACAAGAAGATACAATTGTTTCTATCAACGCAAACGATGAAAGCGATTTGAGCAAGATCAGTGCTAATAGCGCCTCCCTTTTAGGTGGCGCATTGACGTTGAAGCTGATCTCTACAAACGAAGCAAGGGTCACCAAAACATTTACTGCGTTACAGCTACTTGCTTTGGGACTGATTATTTTATTGGGACTTGCAGGGTATTATATTGGCGTGTTTGTTGAAAGACGCGTGATAGAGCTATTTAAAGGTGATTCTCAGGAGCAGTGGATGGGCAATTTGAAAACTCTTTCAGAATCGAAAAGGGATTTTCTAAAACCTGTCTTAACTGACTTTCTGTTTCACTGGTCAAAGTGGCAAGATCAAGTGCAAAGACAACTTAGTGAAGAGCAATTCGAAGAAAAACACACCTGGAAAGAAAGCCAGCGAAGACTTTGGGCTCAGCTTAAGGGTCAGATTTATGCTCCACTCGCGTCTGCAAAAGCACAGATTGATCTTTTAAAGGTCAAGGGTCTGTGGAAGACAGGCGATCATAAAAATGTAGAAATGGCTTTAGATCGACTCGAAGGACTTCTTAACAAGGAGTGGACAGAAGTTTGCGAGCCCACTTCATTTACTACCGAGAGTCAAGAAAGCATCAAGGCTCTGACGGCGGCTCTGGGTGGACATAATCAGTCATGGCAAGAAGAAGAAACTTTAATTCGTGAACGAACTGCATCATCTCAAACCACTGAAGACGAGCTTCCTAAAATTGATTTTCGACCTGCGGGTACAGAAATTACGTTGAAACCTATATCCGAGGAGTTCAAAAAAACAGTCCTTCGTTCAGCGTGGAAACCTCAGCTACCGAAGTCTATAGTTAGAGACATGTCGGAGGATCAGGGTGGATAATTTTCGCTCACGCTTTCAGGTGCTCGTATACTGCCAAAATCGTACTCGGCGTAAATACATCTCCGAGTCGCTGGAATCTGTCGGATACAACACGCAGTTATTTGAAGACACCTCTCTTTTGCTAGAAGAGTTCAGGGCGCAGCCGACCTCGATTCTGTTAGTAGATATTGTCACCGAAGATGCAGATTTGTCTGATTTGTTCGCGGCGGTTCGTCTCATCAACGTAGAATCTTCATTGCTCGTTTTAGTAGACGGGGAAGATCCTGATGAGCAACAAAGAGCTCTTGAATTTGGTGCTTCAGACGTAGTACTTTGGAGCTCCTTTGGCTCGATTGCCTTAACTTTGAGAGTAGACCGCGTCGCTGAGCTGAGTTACGTACAACAAAAACGACAGTTAGCGGAATCAAAATATTTAGAGCTACATGCAGAGATCACTTTAAGAGATCGTAATCTTGCATGGTTTGAATCTCAGTTGGATGGGTTGCTCTCGATGAGCCAGCTGATCCGAGACTCACAGGATATGGGGACTTGTTTTCAAAACTTGGCTAACTGGATGTCTGCGTGGACTCAGCAAGGCCCAGTCTGTTTGTTTCGTTTTATTGCAAGTCATCGAAGTTTGCCGCTGCAAATTAGCAAGAATTTACCGATCGATCCGAGTGAAGGTTTGGGAGTCGATCTTTCGAAGAGAGATCCCAAAACATTATTGCCGCTTCTAAGAAGCCCTTCTGAGCTACCGGAACTGCGTGTTTTTTTAGATAAGATGGGATTCGTGGAAGACCGCACTTTTTTGTGTTTGGAACTAACCGATGGGCAAATTTATATACTTGTTTTTGTGCGCCCCTCATTTCATCACGATTCAGCAGTTGAACTCATTAAAAGCTCACTGATAAGAGAGATTGAACTTAAGCAGTCCCAGCTCAGACTACACCTTTTAGAAAACAAAGATTCCCAGACAGAGGCCTATTTGGCAAAGGGTCTACACAGTTTCGTTGCCGATGAGGTGTCTCGAAGTCGCAGAATTAAACACCCACTCTCAGTGATTGCGATCGAAATTGATGATTTCAAATCTTACAACGAGCGAAATGGTATCGTGCTCTCGAATGTTCTTTTACGTAAAGTTGTGAAATATCTCCTTCGTGCTTCGCGCGCGAACGATCGAATCTTTAACTTGGGTGGCGGTCGACTGGTTATGGTGCTGCCGCATACGTCTCGAGTTGGGGCTGCCATTAAGTCTGAAAAAATACGTCGTGCAATCAGTCAGGCGGCGTTTCCGATGATGGATCATCAACCTTTAGGGCATTTGAGCCTCAGTATAGGTGTTAGTGAGTTCCCGAATCTTTCATCAGACGCGGACGCTCTTGTGGAGTCGGCCCAGGAAGCACTTGATCAGGTGATGTCTCGAAGTAAAAACAAAGTGTGCATCTATGTCGTAGACGAGGCCTTTCGTCCGGAGTTCAAATCCATCGAAAGCTTGAATGAAATTGGAGGGCCCTCAAGTGGTAGAGGCACACTTTCGAAAGACTTGGGCGGAAATTAATCTTTCTGCAATTAAAGAAAACTACAGTCTTCTCTTGAGCACTTTAGGCGATCGTGCTGGCCTTTGCCCGATGGTTAAGGCGAATGCTTATGGTCATGGTCTAATCGATGTTGCCAAGTCGCTGGAATATATGGAGCCAGTCGGCTTTGGTGTAGCACTCGTAGAAGAGGGTATCGAGCTTCGACAAGCGGGAATTCTCACCCCCATTCTTGTTTTTGCCACTTTTGATGAAATCAGCCTTGGGGCATGCAGGAAGCATCAGCTTACGCCAGTTGTGAGCCGCAAAAGTGAAATTGAACTTTTGAAAAGTTTTTTTAGAGACGTTGGCTTTCATTTAAAAATCAATACTGGAATGAACCGCCTAGGTATGGATCCGGCGCTTGCCAAGCAAGTTGTTGGCAAAGCCACGAGCCTTCGAAATCTTGTTGGGCTTTGTACCCACCTCCACTCTTCGGCAGATTTTTACGATAAAAGTTCAACAAGCCTAGCTCAGCTCAAGATATTTGCCGACTACGTGGATGATGTTGACGGTTGGAACCTAGCCATCCACTGGGGAAGCTCCGCACCGATCATTTCAGGTTATGTGCTTCATGGCAATCCACTTGATCGAGTTGAAGAACAGATACCTAGTTTCACAAAAAGTCAGATGAAGTTTTTTCGTCCGGGCATTTCCCTTTACGGATGTAGTCCAACAGAAAAAATCTTGTCGGATCTCAGGCCCGCCATGAGTTTGAAAAGTCAAATTGTCCACTTTCAAAATTTAAAGAGGGGCGAGATTGTTAGTTATGGCGGCACCTTTCGAGCGTCCAAAGAAATGAAGATAGCGGTTCTTCCGGTTGGTTATGGTGATGGATATTTGAGGTGTTTGTCGAACAAGGCCTCTGTTGTGGTAAGAGAGGAAGTTTGTCCAGTTGTAGGACGAGTGTGTATGGACTACCTTATGATAAGTCTCGAAGAGCATACGCAAAAAGACCAACTTCTTATTGGTGAGAGCGTACTTCTTTTCGGTGAAACAAACCTTGGAGCTCAGTCTGCCGTGAGAGTGGAAACACTTGCTTATCATGCAAACACGATTGGGTACGAAGTCCTTACAAACATCAATTCACGAATACCGCGGAGATACACGCCGTGAGCGTCTCAACAGGTGCTGGTAGCTCGGACACAAATGGCGAAGAAAGGAATTCTTGGGACTTTTCCGAGTTCCTTGATCTCGCTAAGATGCCCTTTTTAAAATTAGGAGAGCTTTCTCTTTTTATTTTTCAAGCTTTTCGTATGGCCTTTCGTCCCCCTTTCCGATGGACGCAGTTTTTAGTGCAACTGGAGTTTGTGGCAAACAAAAGCCTCCTCATCGTCGCTTTAACAGGAATGTTTACAGGAATGGTCTTTTGCTTTCAGAGTTATCTAGGATTTCGCATGATCAACGCGGAAGGTCTTATTGGTGCTACGGTAGCTTTAGGCATTTTTCGGGAATTAGGACCGGTATTAACTGGGCTCATTATTTCAGCTCGTGCTGGCGGAGCCATGGCAGCCCAACTGGGTACGATGAGAGTTACGGAGCAGATTGATGCAATGAAAATCATGGGAGTGAGCCCTATTCAATACTTAGTTGCTCCAAGGGTGATCGCGGGAGTCATTGCAACTCCACTCCTGACGAGTTTTTTTGGGTTTGTGGCAATGTTTGGAGCCCACGTCATGGCTGTTCATGTACTACACCTAGACCCGGCGGTTTTTTGGTCAAAGGTCAACGATTGGGCAGAACCAAGAGACATAGTAGAAGGAGTGATCAAGGGAGCGGTGTTTGGGCTAATATTTTCATCTGTATGCACGTTCAAGGGATTTCATACCGAAGGAGGTGCCAAAGGTGTCGGTGATGCTACACATCACGGTGTCGTAATTAGCATGGTATCAATAATTATCGTCGATCTTTTCGTAACAAAATTGATAAGATTGTATTTAGCTATCATGTGATATGTTAAAGCGAGAGAGCGATGCCAGAATTACTTACTCCCAATGTCCCAGCCTCCGTAGTCATTCGAGTAGAGAAGTTACAGAAGTCATTTGATGGTAAAGAGCAGGTACTCAGAGACGTCAATTTAGAGATTCCCAAAGGCAAAATCACTGTGCTGATCGGATTTAGTGGAACAGGGAAAAGCGTGCTCCTTAAGATGCTGCTCGGCTTGCTACCGCCAACATCAGGGCTCATCGAAGTCCTCGGAAAAGACGTTACCAAGTTTGATGTCGATGAAGCTGTTGAATTTTCGAAAAACTTTGGAGTCCTTTTTCAAAATGCGGCTCTTTTTGATGATATGACTGCACTTCAAAATGTGCTGTTCCCTATTCGAGAGCATCGTAAAGATCTTAAGCGCGCAGCAGCGCGGAGATTGGCTCAAGACAAACTGCTTAGCGTAGGCCTTAAGCCGAGAGACTTCGAAAAACTTCCTTCCGAATTAAGTGGCGGAATGAGGAAGCGAGTTGGTCTAGCTCGCGCGTTAGCCATAGATCCAGAAATCCTTTTTTATGATGAGCCAACAACAGGACTGGATCCCATCATGACCGAAATGGTTGATAATCTAATTCTGGATACACATCGCCATCGCGAAGGTATGACGAGTGTAGTTGTGACGCATGATCTTTATGCCGCATTTCGATTTGGAGATTTTATAGCAATGCTGAACGATGGGGTGATCTTACTGAGCGGAACTGCCGATGACTTTTTAAGTTCGGAAATTGAGTTAGTGAAACGATTTGTCTCAAAAGGGGTTCATCGGGAGTGAATGGGGTTCCTACTCTCACATTAAGAGTTGGGTTTGTGGTGGCGATCATCTCTGGACTGATCGTCTATATGGCGTTTCGCGTCTCGGAGAATCCAAGCCTTAGGGGCTCAACAAAATCCTATTGGTTTTTAGTCGGTGATGCCTCAGGCCTTGTTAAGAAGGGCTCTGTGAAGACAGCTGGTATCGATGTCGGAATCATAGAAGGTATTGATTTGCGAGATGGTCAGGCCCGAGTAGAGATGTTGATTCGAGGGGACTTGCCGGTCAAAACTTCGGCGCGAGTTACGATAAAGTCCTTAGGTATTCTTGGAGATCGTTATGTTGAACTTTTTCCGGGAAGCGATGCAGATCCACTGCTGGGAGACAATGGGCAGATTGGCAAGATCAATGAAGGTGGTTCTCTTGATAAAGTGATGGGAGACGTATCTGAAATTACGGACGATCTTAAGGAAGTGGCGCAAGCTCTTAAGTCGGCCACTCAGGAAGGGGATCGCGTCACAGCGCTTGGTCGCATCGTCGATAACATTGAAAAGGTAACTCAAGATCTCTCCGAAGTGTCCCGCGATAACAAGCAAGATTTTAGAGAGATTGTTTCAAATGTCAGAGAGATATCAGACGTTATCCGTGACTCAATGACCGAGGAAGGCGAGCAAGGCTTTCGTTCCTCTTGGCGAAAACTCATGGCAAGCGTTGATAAACTCGACCGAAGCATGGGAAATATCGAAGACATCACGAGAAAGATCAATACAGGAGAGGGAACACTCGGAAAGCTTGTTAACGATGACACGACCATCGTCGAAGTGAATAAGGCTGTGGATAACGTTAACCTTTTCTTAGGCGATGTTTCATCACTCCAAACCAGTTTAGATTTGCGTTCGGAGTACCAGACCGGGCCGGGACTATTTAAATCCTACCTCGGGCTTCAGATACAACCGGGGCAAGATCGTTACTATCTTATCCAAGTAGTCGATGACCCCACTGGCGTCATAGAGAGGGTCGATACGACTCTGGTCAATGAACCAGGTGGAACGACTACGACTCGAGAAACCAAAGTGTTTAAAAATAAAGTTAAATTTTCTGCCATGTATGCCAAGTATATTCATGAATTGGCGTTACGAGGCGGACTCATCGAAAGTAGCGGTGGGTTCGGAGTTGATTATCATTTCTTTAGAAGACAGCTGCGACTTTCATTCGACGCTTTTGAATTTACAGAAAATAGCATTCACCTCAGGGCTTTTGCAAGATTTGACTTGCTCAAAGGGCTTTATCTGATCGGCGGTTTTGATGACTTTTCTTCTCGAGAGGGTAACTCAACAAGTTACTTTGGCGCGGGTCTTGACTTCAGCAATGATGATCTGACAAGACTTCTCTCGAGAGTGAATTTCTAGTCATGAGGACACGCCTTAATGTTCAAAAATATTCTTGTTAGCGTCTCAAATAAAACCGGTATCGTGGATTTTCTTAGGCCATTGGTAGAAGCAGGCGCACGCGTTGTCTCTACTGGTGGTACTTACACATTGCTCAAAGGCAGCGGTCTGCGGGTAACACCGATAGAAGAACATACCGGTTTTCCTGAAGTTATGGATGGCCGAGTTCGTACCTTGCACCCAAAGGTACATATGGCGCTTCTTGCACGAAAGTCCCACACAGAAGACCAAATACTCCTTAAAGAAAATCAGTTGGAACTTTTTGATCTGGTGATTTGCAATCTCTACCCATTTGAAAGCGGAATAGAAAAGAAAGTGGATGAAGCCCAGCAAGTAGAGCTGATCGATATTGGCGGCCCGACCCTTTTGAGGGCGGCCTCAAAAAACTTCGAATCCGTAGCCGTAGTTTGTGATCCGTCCGACTACGCCTGGCTGACAGAAAAGTCTTACTCTCTTAATATCGCTGATCGACGCTATCTTGCTGCAAAGGTGTTCCAGCACACGGCCCAGTACGACGCAACGATAGCGAAATACTTTTTGCCAACTCAGGAGACTCTGCCCTTAAGAGAGCATCGGGTACTCCGATATGGGGAGAACCCTCATCAAGAAGCCGTTTGGATGACAGCACATGAAAGTGGTTGGCAGCAATCGAAAATATTGCAGGGTAAGGAACTCTCGTATAACAATTTGCTGGATCTGGAGTCAGCACTGAGAGCCATTGAAGTCTTTTCGACTCCTGCAGCATGTGTTGTAAAACACAATAGTCCTTGTGGCTTTGGACGTGATGCTTCCTCGGGGATTGCAGCCTTAAAAAAAGCGTTAGAAGCAGATCCGGTGAGTCGGTTCGGTGGCATAGTTTCTGCGAATTTCGAACTCACGACCGAAATGACCGAGTTTCTTTCAAGCATATTTTTGGAATGTATCGTCGTCCCCTCCATTACAGAAGAGGCAATTGAGCTTTTACGAAAGAAGTCCCAGTTGCGAGTTTTGGTTTTTCCAAAGGAGGCCTGGGCGATTCCTCGTTATGAATACCGTTCGATACGAGGGGGCATTTTGCGGCAGACTTTCGATCAGGTTTCGCTAGATACTTCTGACTGGAAGTACTACGGCAAAAAACCAGACGCAAAAGTTTTAGAGGATCTTACATTTTCATGGAATCTTGTGGCACAATTAAAAAGCAACGCGATTTCCATTGTTCATCACGGGCAGTCTTTGGGTCTTGGGATGGGGCAAGTGAACCGCGTAGATGCAGTTGAGCATGCCATCACGCGCGCGGAGAAGGTGCATGGGAAAGCTGCTGCAGAGTGGGTGTTGGCTAGTGACGGATTCTTTCCATTTGTAGACTCAGTTGAGAGAATTGCTCAAGCAGGAGTACGGTGGGTGATACAGCCCGGTGGATCCAAGCGAGACGATGAAGTTCTTAAGCGATGTGAAGAGCTTGGGATTTCGATGGTACTTACTGGCAAGAGGCACTTCAGACATTAGTCGGGGGCTAAGTGGAAGAGCGAATATGGTTGGCGAAACAGGGCGGGCTCATTCTCGGTCCTTACACAGCCGAAGAAGTGCGAACGGCAATATCAGGCAAAGAACTCTCACTTGTCGACGAGATCTGTAAGACTCATGGGCGTTGGGGATTTATCAGAGATGCTAGCGAGTTCCAAGAAGTTGTTAACAAATTAAAGAATCGGTTTGAACAGCTAGAAGAGAACCCCACCAAAACTTTTGATGACACGCAAACAGAGACCTTAACACAATCTTTGAGTGGTCGGATGTTTGTTAAGCACGATAGTATAATTCAGGGAATAGAGCAGCAGGTTGCGGAAGGGCAGAACCGCAAGAGAGAGAAGGCAGAGGAGCCGAAAGAAGTTTATACCTATCGGCGAGATCCTTCAGTGGCTCAAGAGGCCGAGCAATCGAATCGCACGTTTTGGCTTTTGATAGTTCTTTTTGCTCTTGGCGCCGGATTTTACTTTTATAAGCAGAGACAAACGGGAACGGTCGCGGATAGTTTTAATCAAATCTATCAAGAAGCACTTAAAGAGCAAAAGAAAGGAAACCTTGAAGAAAGCTATTCTTTGCTAGATCGCGCCTATAGGTTGCGTTCGAACCATGTTGATGTGCTTCTTCAGTTGGCCACTTTACAAATCAACCGCGGCGAAGCAATTGCGGCCAGAAGATTGATTGAAGATGCGCTCAATCAGGTTTCAAATGCCGAGTACCGAAAAGTCTCTCTGAATTTGCTGGGAATGATCGAACTAATTAGTATGAACCTTGATCAAGCTAGTACGTTTTTTCAACAGGCGCTCTCTCAGGATCCTTACTATTCACCAGCGATCTACCATCAAGCTGTCATAGAACTCATTCGTCGCCGGCCGGCATTGGCAAAAGAGTCAGTGCTTAAGGCCCTTGAGCAAACGCCGTCGGATGGGTTACTCACTCTTGTCTGGGCAGAACTCAATCTTATGGAGGCTCAAAGTAGCTCAGCTCCCGAAATGGCATCAAAAGGCTTAGAGAGAATTGATGAATACCTCAAGTCCTTCAAAGAGTATGCTCAGGAACTGCGGCTTTTAAAAGCAAGAATTCATGCTCACTTGGGAGATTCTGCAAATACTCTCAAGTATTTGCAAGAAGCTTTAGATATGGATCCGGACCAAACCAAGGATCATGCTCCAAATTTGAACGCGGATCGAAGTCGATACGGCTTTCAACAAATGTCAAAATGGATGGACGAAGCTCAAAATCTTTTACCTACCAACGCTATAGTCATAGCAGCTAAGTCGTACCTCTACTTCCAGGGAAATGAAAAACTAGAAGGCAAGAAACTCATCACCGATCTTACACAGCGAACCAATACAGAGCCCCTGTTTTACGGGCTGCTGGCATATATGGAGCATTCCATCGGGAAGTACTCAGAAGCTGATGTGAACTTAGGGCTAAGTTTGAGTTTGCCTGAAAAGAGACTGCTGCCAAAGATTTTAAAGTCTCGCTTTTGCGCGGAGAAAAAGCAGTGGGCGTGCGCAGAGGAAAGCTGGAACAGCGTTCTACGGCTTGATCCGACCAATATTGCAGCCAAGACGGGCTTGGCGGTCATTGAAGGCAGCCGCGGGAACACATCCGAGGCGCTTCGTAGAATTCAGGAGGCGTTGTCGATCTCGCCACACTATGCGCCACTCCACCGCGCACTTGGTAGCTTACAATGAACCAAATGTTCGACTCCAAGAATTACTTGGCGTCTTGGAGTTCCAATAAATGTCTGTCACCTTTGAAATTCTCTAGGACTCAGTTGCCAAATCGTCGCGCGCCGACTGACATCGAAGGTTTCCAGATATTTTTGTCAGTGGCAATTAGCTTGCTCGTATTTTCTGCGGGCTGTACTAAGGCTTGGGAAGCTCCCGAAAGCGTCGTCACTAAGGTAGAAAAGACATCTGAGGATTTTGCTGTAGCCGAGTCTGTTGCAAAGGACATCCCTCCCGAGATCTACGACGACTACTTGTCTGACGATGCTACAAAGATTCGTCCTACCGCCGTTGAACTCGAAGTGTGGCTTATTGAAAAAACAGTGGGAGTATTGGGTGGCGTTAACCATCACATTCTCTTTGAACGCGGTGGGGGCGAGTTAGATTTAGCTGACTTCGTTAAAGGGCGCGGCAACTTCTATTTTAAGGCCGTCTTAAGTGACGCTGAACTTATGTCTCAGGCAAGCGTGTATTATTTTTCTGACGCTGATCAAGTGAAAATGGGTGAAGAGACTTTTGGCTCTGGCTGCCAAGCGGTCCTCGATATGACTTCACATTTTCGAAGTTTTCTAAAAGGCAACGGGATTTTGACTTCGACAGCTGACAGCAGGTATTCCTACCTTCTCTCTGGCCAATACTTGTTTTGGGTTAAAATAGAAAAAAATATTTACTTCTCAGCACTTAAAGTCGTGGATTCAAAATCCCGTATTCGTACCTGCAAGTAGCAAGGATTTCAAATAGCGAGGGTATCTCAGTGGATATCTCAAATAAGAAGGCTCTCTAAGGTGTTCTTGCCTGCTCCCCACTAGTAGGAGTACTTTCATTGCAGAAAATCTAGATGAGCAACAAACGGAGCCGCAAATGGAAGAGCTGGTAATGATTAATGGGGCGATATCTAAACCGTCCGAGGCAAAAATCTCTGTGTTTGACAGAGGCTTCCTGTATGGCGATGCAATTTATGAAGTTGTGAGGAGCTACTCTGGTAAACTTTTTGCCGTTGAGCCCCACATTGACAGATTGTTTTTGTCAGCAGAGCGCATATCGATGAAGCTGCCTTACACAAAAAAGCAATATCTAGACAGAATGCAAGAGTTCTACCAAAAGGCACCCTTTGACGATGCCTATTTAAGAATCCAGATTTCGCGAGGGGAGGGGCCAATCACTCTCGACCCTTATGCTCCAACAACTGTTAATGAAGTCATGTATCTGCGTCCGCTGAAGCCTCATCCGCGAGAATATTTTGAAAGAGGTGTGCCTGTTGTTATAGCCGGAGTACTGCGCAACTCAAAAAAGGCTATGGATCCCGATATCAAATCGGGCAATTATCTCAACAACGTCCTGGCTTACAAATTTGCAGCCGAAAAGAAAGCTCATGAGGCCATCATGGAGAATTCTGAAGGCTTTATAACAGAGGCTACGACATCGAACGTATTCTGTGTTGTTAACGGAGAACTGTGGACATCGCCCGATGACTCAGACATTCTTCGCGGCATCACGAGAAATATCGTGATCACTCTTGCCCAAGGATTAGACATACCTCTAAAAAAGAAAAATTTTACGAGACAAGATTTAAAAAATGCTGACGAAGCTTTTTTAACCTCATCGACAAGAGAAGTAATGCCTATCGCCTCTGTAAATGGTGATGTGCTGAAATCTTCGCCAGGCCCAGTAACACGTCGACTTCAGCAAGCTTACTATGACTACGTTAAAAATGCCTAGATTCTAATTTTGCGGCAATTGCGTTTATGAGCCAAAAACTTTAGCCATTGGCTGCTACCGAACGAGGGGTTTTGGTGTACCCTGAACCTATAGTAAATACGCTGATTTGGTGTCGCGATGCCGACGGTTGTATATTTTACCAGCGCTCATCCCAGAGTTTACAAGACACTGGTCAGTAAAGTAGGAGAATCTGATAAAAAGTTGACTGTGTTTTTTAGTTCGTTGAAGCCCTTAAGACTTGATTGTGTGCAAGATTCATTTTGTGAGTCACAAGTGGCCTGGCCAAGGGAATATTGTTGGATTTGTAAGTTGGGGGAACATGATCTTAGTCCGAAGCGTATTTGTATTATTGGTAGCTTTGGCATTTCAAAGCACGTCAGAAGCAAAGCTTTCAAAAAGTTGCAAAAATCTTTTGCGCTTGGCCAAAGCTGACCCAAGAACTTCCCGAGCCATAGCTTTTAATCAACGAGACAATCTAGCGCTCGAAGACTATAAGTTGCGTTCAGAACAGGATCAAAAAGATCGTCGAGATCTCGTTTCTATTGCCAAAGAAGATACTTTACGAAAGCAAGTCGTTCGGGCGGCGCTTGCAGATCTGAGGAGAAAATCCAATGTTTTGGAGTCCGAGCTCAAGTTGAACAAAAGCAATATTGTGGATGTTCTCGGTGTTGGCATGGGCATTCATATGAGTATCGCAAGCAATACACTTAGCAGGGCGAGGCCGGATCTAAGATTTTTGATCGTTGAAGAAAGTGACTTGGTTGCCTCTACTTTCGCAAAGGGTGCTATTTTTCAGTTGAACAGTCCTAACCGCCCTTCGGTCGGAGGCACGGAGAAAAAGTTAGGGAAGGGTAATTTAAATGAACTCATCAATGGCATAGTCCAAGTTCCGGACCTTAGTGCGCAAAAATATCCACCGGCTCAGACCTTAGCTGATGCAGCCACGCTCAACCAATCTGTAAACAGCTCCGAGGTGCTTTTTAACTACCGCGTGACACGAGTAGAAGACCGTCTTTCTGTTTTTTCGAATTGGCCAGCCCGTTATCGTGTGACTTTGACCCAAGCAGAGACAAGTCAAGAAGTGATAGTCTATGCCAATGTGATTATTGATGGAGGCGGTTTGGGCGTGCCCAAGGTTTTGCGCCAAATCCAGCCTGAGTATGAATCCCAGCGTGAGCAAAGCCTGATCGATAAAAGCTTCATGCCCGATATTACAACAACGGAGGATGCACGCACCCGTTTTTCTAACTCCAAAACTCCCCTAAGAGAATATTCAGACAAAGTTGTAGCGATTGTAGGTGGCGGCCCTAGGTCCGGCGACTCATCCAAAGTGTTCATTGAACTACTCGATCGGCTAGAGGATGGGGCCTATTACGGCAAGGATAAAGCACAAATTAGAAACGCAAGAAAGATAGTCTGGATTGGCGCTGATATTGAGGATTGCCTAAACTTTGTAAGTAACGCAAAAGTTAGATACGCCGGCATTGCAGGTGGGCTTAAGAAATTTTTCTCCGGCGTTGTTGATAAAGGTGAAATTCAACCGGTGCCAGGGCGTTTAACGAGAGTGAAGCGACTTAAAAACCAACAATGGAAACTTGAGGTGACTAGACAAGATGGCAGCACCACTACCCAAGTAGTCGACAAGGTCATATTCGGAACTGGGTATGATAGCAATGCTGCCGAAAAATATACGAGCCTGCTCGATCGCGATCATAACGGCGTTCCTTTTAACGGAGACAACCCACTAAGTCGCTCAGAAGTTTTGCAGCGAATTGAAGGCAAAATTGACGGAGTAACAACCTTAGTGTCAAAAAGACTTTCCATACCCGCAAACCAGAGAAGAACGGAGGTCTCTCAAGAAATCTATTTTGTGGGGTCGGGATTTGTGTTAGCCGATCCGCAAGATCTTGTTGGGCTTCAAGTGAACAGGCTTGCAATCGCTCTTCTTGGCCCAAAAACAGCGGCTCTTGCAGCATTGATAGCGGAGTCCGCACAAGCGCTTAATAGTGAAAAACCGGACTATTCGCCCATAACAAGAATTCCATTTTTGTCAGAGAACGTAAAAGCAAGTTCTCCACGCATGACCTTGCGATCTCGGGCCAACTACAATGAGGCAGAGCCTTATGATGAGTTGTATCTTACTGCTAAGTTTTTCGGAATTCTTAAGGAATTCTCTTTTGAGACAGACGATGAATATCAGTTTGAAGTGAAGCGGTTTCGTAGTGGGTACTTTGTGACTGAATCAAAGGGTATTGCCAAAGTAACCTACGATACTTTAAGTCTACAGATGCAACAAGACACTGATTTTATTGACTTGCTGGACAGTCTAATTGGTGCCGGTAGTCCGCGATCATCTGTCAACCTGCGTTTCAGATCCAACAAAAGAGGGAACATCATTTTTGATTCTCTTTATTTGAGCTTCGAGAAGTAGTGCAACGTAGCGTGGATACTACCTGAGCTTTTGATTCTTGGTGAGAAACAAGGCAATTAATCAAAACCTTGAGGGTGGACAAAAACTCGGCTTCATGTAACATATTGTTCGGCAGAAGTGAGCGGTTGACCCATAGGCGGCCGCGAATCTAATTCGTGGCACGAAATTGCAGATCGGAATCAAGAGTGACAAAGCAGTTTGTTAAAGATTTAGCAGAAAGAACACCAGTAAATTCCACATTTCTGTGCCGTGAAAAATCCGTACTTACTGGCAAAACCGGTAAACCCTACATTTCCATGACTCTTTCAGATCGCACGGGCCAAATCGATGGCCGAATTTGGGATAATGCCGAAGAAATGGCAGAGATGTTCGAGGTGGATGACTTCGTCAATGTGAAAGGAAACATTCAGAAGTTTCAGGGTAGAAAACAAATTGTTGTTTCTGCAATGGATATTATAGACACCTCGCTTGTAGATATTTCGGAATTCTTGCCAAAAACGAAATTCGAGATCGACGAAATGTTTTCAGACCTTATGAACATCGTAGAAAATACGAAAGATATTTTTATCAAAAAACTTTTGCAAAACACGCTTACGGATAACGAGATTCAGCCGCTTTTCAAAAACTGTCCAGCTGCAAAAACCATTCACCATGCATATATTGGTGGATTACTGGAGCACTGCTTGTCGATTTGCCGAATTATGGAGTTCTTGGCCGTCCACTACGGAAATCTCAACCGAGATCTTTTGGTGTTTGGAGCTATTTACCACGATATCGGCAAGATTTGGGAGTTAAAATTCGGCACAAGCATTGGGTACTCAGATGTCGGAAAGCTAGTTGGTCATATTCCTCTAGGTAGCGAGCTTGTTGAAAGAAAAGCCCGGGAGATTGAAAACTTTCCGGTTGATCTGAAGAATATTCTTAAACACATCGTTCTGAGCCATCACGGAAAACTCGAATATGGTAGCCCAAAAGTACCCAGTCTTTTAGAAGCTGTCGTTGTAGGTTATATCGATGACCTTGATAGCAAGGTAAATTCCATCTCTGAATTCCTCGCTTCAGAATCCGAAAGCGATTCAGCTTGGACAAGAATGCATTACAGCATGGGGCGGACCTTTCTGAAATCTAGTGGTTGTTGATGTATTGGTCGACTACTGCGTAGTCCCACCTCCCTTTGAGTTTATAACGTGTTCGTTGTCGTACGGGCTCCACGCAATCCAGAGTATACGCTTCGTCGTTCGCCGCCTGTGCGCATTTTAACTATTCGTGAGATGGACATATCGTGACTCGGCCATAGCGGCAATAGCCCTAGCCCTTAGTCTTAACAAGTGCTGCATCAATTTGTCTGTTCTAGCGATTGATTCGCGAAGAGATCTTTTATCTACATAAGCCCAAAATCTAGTTAGGCTAAAGCTCAGTATTCGTAAAGTTTGAACCGATAGGCTAACCGAAACTCACCAGCGATGAGTCTTCTAATTGAGAGAAAGGGGAGGCCTATGAAAGCTTCAAAAAGAAACTTCACTTTAGCCGCAACTGTAATTGGTCTAATCATCACGCAGGGTCTAGCAATCGCGCAGAGTGCCGATGCCGACATTCACCGCGATACGGCATCAATATCTGAAGGGGTAAGTTCAAACGACACCGTCAACTTAACGGGCGTGGAGTCCGCCAGCGATATTTCGCAGAGAGTGGATGATCTATCTCGTAACGAGAAAATCCGCCAGCACAATTTGTATCTACAAAGAATTGACAGTCGTTCTTCTGGTAGAAACTAAACACGTACATCGTACACCAAAGGTACGGAGTCACTTGTGGGACTTGCTGCGTCAGCCTTGTCACCTTGGTGGCTTTTTGAAATGTCGAGCTAACCCAGCAAGTTCCACAAGTGACTCCGTACCATGGGGACGTACCTTGGGGTCGGTTTGCTGACTAAAAATGCGACAATCCTGAAATTCTTACTAGGTGGTCGATGCCCATAAGAATCCCAACTCGAAGGTAACCTATGCTGGGGCGAATCGCTTACTGGCACTATTAGTGCCCTTCAATCTCCTAACTGGAGAAAACAGATGAACCCAATTCGCACCATTAAGAGCGAACTTTATCGCCTTCTTAAACCCTTCACGAGATCTATTAGAACAAAAAGCCACCACGCCGAAAAAAATGAAACAAAAGTCCTGCAACAAAATAAGCATTCGAAATCAGTAAAGTGGTTAGCTGCATTTTTGTTCGGATGGATTTTTCAATCGTCTCAGTTTACATCTGTTAGGGCAAATCTTGCCGATGCCGAAAAAGCCTATAACGTCCTTGAGGTAAAGATTGCGTCCGTAAACTCACGATGTGAGGAGCGACCAAGCAAGAAGTGCAACCCCGTTCTCTACCGAATATCGCCAGTAGTTGCTAGAAATATCGCTAGCCTCGGAAGTTTCGACGAGGCTTCTACAGCCAGTTGGTTGCTCGGATCCGACACGGCGATTTATGACAAACAAGAAGTTCTCAAGCGCCGGATATCGCTCGAAACGCTTCAAGATCTTAGCTTTCGCAATTGACTCTTTGCATGTGTAAATCAGGGGTTGCATATGTAAATGAGCCTCGTGGTCACGCGTGCAATTCTTTTTAATTCTTGAACAGCACTCAGAATTATTTTTAATTCTATTGCACGTGTAGATCGGGCGCAACATAAGCGCCCGCAACTTTTTAAAGCACGTTAGAGGCTAACTCCGCAAGCTCTGATCGCTCGCCCTTAGAGAGTGTCACATGGGCAGATATTTTTTGCCCCTTAAAGCGTTCCACTGAATGAGTTAATCCGCTGTTGGCCGCATCTACGTAAGGATTGTCTATTTGGTAGCAGTCCCCGGTGAGAACAACTTTTGTCCCTTGGCCCGCGCGAGTTACAATGGTTTTGATCTCGTGTGGAGTGAGGTTTTGCGCTTCATCAACGATAAGATACTGGTTAGGAATGCTTCGGCCTCGAATATAAGTAAGCGGCTCGATATTGAGCATACCTTGGTTAATCAGCTCTTGCGCCCGACCTGCCGCCTTACGGTGGGATCCATCCGAACCCATTAAAAACTCTACGTTGTCAAAAATAGGCTGCATCCAAGGATTGAGTTTTTGCTCGACGTCTCCGGGTAGAAACCCTATGTCGCGCCCCATTGGAAAGATTGGCCGACTTACAAGCAGTCGGTGAAAACGACCTTCATCCAATGTTTTAGAAAGCCCAGCCGCTAAAGCGATCAACGTTTTGCCGGTGCCGGCCTTCCCAACTAAAGTAACAAAAAGAATTTCTTCATTCAAAAGTGCATCTAGCGCAAAACTTTGTTCGGCGTTTCGTGGAAAGATACCCCAAACACTTTCGTTCGGTCTTATAAGCGGAACAATGCCAGCGGCACTCTCGCTGAATCTGCCAATGGCGGAATGATTGGGATTTCCTTGATCCTTCAGCACAATGTACTGATTCGAAAAAAGCTTCCAATTTGCTTGTAGGGGCAAAAGCTTGTTGGTGTAAAACTGATCAATGAGATCCGGCTCCACCTCGAGTTCAGCTACGCCCGAGTACATTTCGTCGACGGAGACAGCCTCAGGCTCGTAGTCCTTTGCTTTGACTCCAAACACATCTGCTTTGATGCGAAGATTTATGTCTTTTGTGATCAGCTCGACATTCCAGTTTGGATTCTCTTTCTTTAGTGCAAGAGCAGTTGCGAGAATGCGGTTGTCGGCTTTTTCTCTGTCGAGCTCGGGCGGGAGTCCGTCGACAACGTGATCCATACTAACGAATATACGCGAGTTAGTTTTTTCAAGGGGAATTCCGTCAGCCAGAGCGCCTTTGCTTCTTAGCGTGTCAATTAAGCGAGAAAAATGTCTGGCGTTTCGGCCATTCTCACCAATATCCCTTTTGAAACGATCAACCTCTTCAATGACCGAAATCGGAATGTAAATATCAGAGTCCAAGAACTTATAGATGGCTTGTGCTTCAAAAAGAATAACGTTGGTATCAATGATTACGACTTTGCTGCCAACCGACTTCGCCAATTTGCCTCCTTGCTCTCTGTTCTTAAGTCCAGAGGGCTAACCTTTATTCGACAATGGATTGGCGGATAAATTCAAGAAAATAATAGAGCCTGATGCCCATTCAGAGCGGGGCGGTGCTATTTGACTCTCGGTGCAACCAAGTCCCCGCGATCGACTCGTAGCTGTTGGCTCACATGTTCAATAAATCGAATGAAATGCGTAAGCGCTGGGTCAGATTCTAAGGCATTGGCAAAAGTTCCACCGTGGCGGATAACACCCTCACCTGCTATGGCTCTGATATTTGCTATGACAACATCAAATGAAAAGTAACTCGATTGGCTAAGGTAGAAACGAACAGAGACTTCTTGGCTGAGTATGAGCTCTCCGTTTTCAAAATCGACATCAAAAGAAACACCTGTATCTGAAATGTCATACAGGTTGGCCTTTACCAGCCCCTTTTGCGGAACGACTATGAAGGCACCTAAAAATTCAGTGAGAATTGTCCGTTTGGCGATACGTCTTTCTGACTGAAGAATTTCCTGCCGCCTTTCAGTCATATCAAGAACAGGTGCTGCTGACGCTAGTGCTGACGGTTGCTCCTTCTTTGATTTGTTTCCTTTTCTGAGTCTTGCGGTCAAGTCGATTACGTTGCCTTTACCAGCCATATTCCCCCCTAACAATCTCTTTTCGGGAGAATTATGTCTCAACTTTAGGCACGACATTTGCCCTGGATGATAGTGTGAAGTACATTGGTGTCAAACTTATGAACAGTCGCAGTTATTTGATTCTGGCAGGCTTAATAAGCCTCTTAATACATTTTTTAACGGGGTTTGGCCTCGAGAAGGTGTCATCACATTCAACGCGTGAGCGACGAAGTGACAGTTTTATAGAAGTTGAGATTTCAGATGCCAGGGAACCTCAGAAAAAAATACGTGTACTTGATGAAGATGTTCCTGAGGAGGAACTGATTGATTCAAGCCGCGAGACGCCGCTCATTGGTAAATCTCACAAGAGGGTGCGTGATCAGAAAATCGCAGAAGCTACCGGAATAACGGTTAATAGAATAAATAGTCCTTCTCGCAGGCCGGTAGCACCTAAAAGCAGAGCAACTCCGTCGGCTAACAAAAAAAAATCTCTTCAAGTAGACTCTCACTCTCAGGGTTCTAAAGAGAAGTTCCCACTGCTCACTTCCGATTTGGGAAATTTTTCCGCGCAATCAGGGGAAGCTAAAAAGAAGGCAAAAAACGAAGTTTCGACTGGTTTAGAAAATCCTCAACTTAATTTACTCCCTCGAATTGATGGTGGAATATCCACCTTTAACGGGATTGCTGTTGAAAAGATAAAATTTGGCGACTTCACATCGCTTGATACAGATGCAGACTATTTTTACTCTTTTTTTTCTAGAAACGCTCCTGGTATCCGCTTTCGTTGGGAGAACCATCTAACCCGAGCGATCGAGGATTTGTATTTTAGACAGCCTCTCATTGAACGTCGCTCTGTATGGATCACTGACATCGAAATTGTTATTACAAAAGAGGGTAGATATTTAGAAAGCAAAATTTTGGTGCCATCTGGCCTACCCACTTTTGATCAGGCGGCCCGCCGGGCTCTTCAAGATGCCACCCCCTTTAACAATCCGCCGCAAGGTATGGTAGGGGATGATGGTCTTATTCACTTGAAATACAGGTTTAAAGTAAACTGGGACTCGCGGTACATTGCAAAACCCAGAGGGCCCTAAGACTTTGTTCCTGAGACAATGGTCGATACCATAAGTGAGTAACTGCCTGCGCCCATCTCTTGGGGTAAGCTAGATAAAATGTGCAACTGGTTTTTTTGTTTTTTATTGGCGCTCTTTCTTGTTTCTTCTGGCTCGGCTCGTGCTGGTTACGTGGAGCTCGGGGCATCTGGCAGCTATAGAGAAAGCCGCATCTCTAACGATTCGTTTACGATCATGCAGGCTTGGACAGGTTCTCTCGCTTATTATTTTGGCGAATTCTCGGCGCTTGAAGTTAGTTATACAAAAGGAAAGACCTTCACCAAAACCAATATCTATGAGCAGATTGCGTTCGTAGAACTTACGGGCATGGACCTTATTATCACACTGGCCGGGAAGGAAGCTCCGTTTAGGCCGTATGTGAAAGTCGGCTCCGCCTACCAAATCAAACAGATAGTCTACAAACAAGATGGTACGGATGCGGTTCAGCTCGATAAAATTGAGGGAGTCTCACCATCGGCGGGCGTGGGGTTTCGAGTGTTAATCTCAGACAGTCTGGCAATCAGAGTTGGCTTTGATGCCTGGACGTCACCGCTAGTAGATGATCCGAATCGACCTTCTAGTATGGACTACGCTGCCAGGCTCGGCGTATCTTGGATATTCTAGTTCCACTGGCATGTACGTAAACGAGTGATGATGGCTCAATTAAAAATTACTTTTGCTACTGTTGTTCTTTTGACTCTTACGAGTTGCCAGATGGCCTACGTGATCGAGTCGGGATTTGAGCAGGCTAAAATCTTGCGCGCGCGAGTACCTATTGAAGAGGTGCAGAGGGATCCGCAAACCTCAGAAGATTTGCAGCAAAAACTGAAGGTTGTAAAATCGGTTCTGAAGTTTGCTAAAGAAGAATTAGCCTTTCACACAAATAATAACTACGAAACATACGTAGATTTAAAGCGACCCTACGTTACTTGGACGGTTGTCGCTAGCCATCGCTGGAGAATCAAAGCGCATACTTGGCACTTCCCGATAGTTGGAGAGGTTCCTTACTTGGGATTCTTTGATCCAGACGATGCAAAGGCCAAAGCTCAAGAGCTTGAAAAAATCTATGATGTAAATGTTGGCGGAGTGAGAGCTTATAGTTCACTCGGCTGGTTTGAAGATCCTGTATTGTCTACGATGCTTACGGGAAAACCCTTTGATCTTGCAGAACTCTTGTTGCACGAGCTCACCCATGCCAACATTTATGTGGCGGGTGATGCGGATTTTAATGAACGGATTGCGACATTTCTTGGGCAAAAGTCTGCCTTCTTGTGGGGGAAAAATAATTTAAAAGAAGAGGAGCTTTTTCAAGCTGAAAAAGAAGTTCGCGATCAAAAAAAGTTTTCTCAGTTCTTGACCCAAGAACTGAGAACTCTTGAAGAAGAATATGAAAAGTACCAGAAAGAAAATGGGTTGCCATCGACGGATTCTCAAGTTGCTGTAGAGCTGTCCGCAGACCCTGATACAATGCCTGAAAGTTCGAGTGCTCACCGCTGGCGTCAGAGCAGACTTGTGGAGCTTCAAAACATCTATTTGTCTCAATTAAAACCCAAACTCGAAACGGATGTCTTTGATTCGTTTGCTAAGAGCAAGATGAACAATGCCAGACTCTTGGGTTACAAGATTTATCTCAGTCGATTGGACGATTTCGATAGCTTTTACCAAACTTGCAGTCTCAATTTAAAGAGAATGATCGAAAAATTGCGAGATAATCCCAAAGCGACTTCTTGTAACTAGGTACACTTGTTCAAAAGAAATGTATTTCCAACTGTCAAATAGGTCTTATCTGATACCTTTATAGAATCGTCCAGACACCTAAATTTTAAGCTCATCGCGTTCGGCAACTTTTGAATTGGTTGCTGTCCGCAACCTTGGTCGAGTTTCTCTTGGTGAGTCTCAAGACGAGACACCCATCCTTCCGAAGAGAGGTTGTAGGAGGACGAGGATGTATCTTCAAGGTCAGTTACAGCAAGTTTTTGATGCGCTCTATCTTTTGGGTGTTATAGATCCTGTTTTAGAAAAGGACTGGGTCAATGAACTCACTCGTCTTCCAGAATTCAAATACGAACTCAATCAAGTTGTCGATTTAGTCAACAATCACTCCGGTGATTTTTTGGACTTGAGCGAAAAGCTTAAAACCTATCAAAGACAAACGCTTGAGTATCTTGCCATGGAGGTGGCTCGTGAATTTGCAGAGTACCATACTCGCCAACAAACTCACTAAGTGTCTGAGAGGTTGCGCAGTCTCCTTTTGTAAAGACGTCAGAGCTGTTTCTGCTGGCCCAATCTTCTTTACGAAGCGTGACTTCCGCCAGACAGTTGCAGTCTTCGTTCTTGTTAGCTCAGCAGCAGGAACAGCAGTTTGCTGGGATATCGATCTGTCCCGCCGAACACAATCTGCTTACAACGAGAGATCCATCCATAAAGAAGAGACACTCGTTGAAAAGACAAACCAAGAAGAAATTGTCCGGCGTGCCCCTTCGAGTCTCGACCGCCCGACACCTGTGTCTCCGCTCTATATTAGCCCGGAGGAGACCCAGGTCAATAAGCAGAAAGAAGCCAAAGTAAACGCTATGCCGCTGCCACTTAAAACAGTGATGCAGTCTCCTCTTTTGCCATCGATTCCTCCGATGAAAGTTTGGGCCAAAGTCACTGACGGCCAAAAAGAAGGTGATAGAGAAGTCGTTATAATGAACACTCCGAAAGGAATATTTCCCCGAAAGATTGAACTCAGGAAGGGTCAAACATACACGCTTCACTTGGTTAACGTTGATGAGTCTCATCCAAATGCAAGTCTCGTATCGGATTCGTTTTCTGTTCTTGAAAGCACCTACTTTGGTAAAGTCAAAACCATATCGATCACTCCTGAGCAAGAGGGCATTTACAGCATTATGTGTCCTGAAACTTCCAACGAATCTCAGTTTGTTGTTGTTGACCCGAGCCCTGAGAGAATGCCGGCAAGTTTATCGCAGTAGATGTTTGGGCGCCACCGTGTGCGGCCACTTTTTTCATCGAGGTTAAAGTGATCAAAATGCTCATAGAAATGAAGCTAGTCATAAAAGTAGGACAATAATGAGCGAAGTATACCGAGACACATTATTGAATTTTCTCAGCCCGGTTAAAGATGAACTCGAAGATTCATCTGTATCTGAAATAATGATTAACGGTCCAAATCAAATATACATTGAGCGCCAAGGCAAACTCGAGCTCACTAATAAAAAATTTGATGATGAAGACTCCCTTCAAGCAGCAGTGAACAACATAGCTCAGAGTGTCGGAAGAAGGGTTTCGTCATTAAGCCCCACTCTCGATGCGCGACTCCCGGATGGCTCACGAATCCACGCCGTTCTTCCTCCGTCATCACGACAGGGAACCGTCGTAAGTATTCGCAAGTTCACACAGTCGAATATCTCTTTTAAAGATTACGTCGCGGGCGGCGCAATGACGGCTTTCTGCGCACAATTTCTCGACGTTTGCATGTATCTTGGCAAAAACATAATTGTTAGCGGCGGCACAGGGTCGGGCAAAACGACTTTGCTGAGGCTACTAGCTAGCCGTATTCCTAAAGGTCAGCGCCTCATTGTTATCGAAGATTCCTCCGAGCTGAGTCTTACCTACGAACATGTTATTCAGTTTGAAACTCAGATGGCTGGAGCAGATGGACAGGGCGAAGTGAGTATGAGAGATCTACTTAAGAGCAGTTTACGCCTTCGGCCAGATCGCATTATTGTCGGTGAGGTGAGAAGCTCCGAAGCCATGGAGCTCATACAAGCCATGAATACCGGGCATAAGGGATGTCTTGGAACTATTCACGCCAATTCACCTGTGGATGCCATCGTTCGGTTAGAAGGGTTGGCGATGAGTGCTGACTCAAAAATGAGTAGTAAGGCGATACAGCATCAAATCGGTTCGGCCATTGACCTTGTTGTTCAGATTTCTAGAATTAGCGACGGATCGCGACGCATTACGGCAGTGAGCGAAGTTCTCGGTGCCGATGCTGATGGCACCTACAACGTTGTTCCTATTTTTGAACTTCAAAAACTAAAAAGAGAAGCCGATGGTCAGTTTCGTGGCAATGTAGTGCCTACCGGAGCTTTGCCGACTTTTATGGATGAGATCGAAGCCAATGGAATCCCACTTCAACGGACTCGTTTTTCGAACAGAACTCAGGCCGCATAAAAGAAAATTGGCAATGCCTCCCCTATTAAAGGTATGTATTCGTTGAATTTTTCGAATAACTAAGGCAAATCCGTGGGATGCTATTTAGCAGTAAAATATCAAACTCCGTTATCACCTATCTCGAGAATCGTGGCGTCGAAATCGATCAAGCTATAGATTTGATTGGGATCCCTGAAGAATTCCTTCGGGATCCGAGTGCATGGGTTCCCGCCCAAAAGATGGAGACACTTCTTCAATATCTTGAGGCTGCAGCATTTCGAAAATTTGAGAACAATGTTGACCCTCAAGATTTGAATTCAGGATGGATAGAAAAGGCGGCATCGGAATCTATTGAGCTTAGGACTTTTGGTGTTCTTGACAGTGTCCTTAGGATGGTAGGCCACATTGAAGACTATTATTCAGCGCCGGATCGTTTACTTTCGTACTTTGTTTCGCCGCCTCCTCCAATTGCCAATCTTAAGAAAACTCAGGCAGCTGTCACATTTGAACTACCAATCTCAATAGAGGAGTTTCCTTCTGTCATCCGTTTTATGGTCAGAACACTTGAAGTGTTGCCGGGCTATCTTGGCGGAACACCTTCTCAGGTCAAATGGAGTCAGCACAGTGTACAAATTGATCTGAATAGTCATCAGATAGCCATGTTGCAGCCAGCTTCGGCAAACGAGCTAGTGAATCCGACTATGATCCGCGATTTGATCCAGAATCTTGAAATCACACAGAAGCAACTTGAGGCAAGAAACCGAGAGCTCCACATAAAAGATGAGGAGCTTCGTCTGTTAAAAGGTGAGACGGCAATTTCAAAAACGAGTGCTCTTTTGGATATTCGAGAATATGAACAGATTTGTAGAAGTTTGTTTGGCTTAAGCAACAAGCTTGCGAGAATTCATGACTACTTTGCAAGAGCTCAACAGCTGGTAACACTTTCTTCGTCAGACGAAGTGTCGCGATCGATGATTGCCAAGGCAATGAAAAAACTAGATTGGTTGGGTGTTCAGGCGGAATTCTCCTCGATAATACAGCAGGCTCGAACAGAGATACATACCATTCGCAAGGACTTAGAAGAGCTAAATAGTGCTAAGGCTATACACCAAAAACAGTCTTCCTTGAAAGCAAGAAGCACGCTGATAGACTTACAATAAGGAGCAAATAGAATGTCGAAGATCACGTTGATACATGGCCGTGAAATTTTGGATAGTAGAGGAAACCCTACGGTAGAAGTTGAAGTGACTACAAAAGCCGGAGTGATTGGCAGAGCCGCCGTACCTTCAGGGGCATCAACGGGAGCGCACGAGGCCTGTGAGCTAAGAGACCAGGACAAAACACGCTACCTTGGCAAAGGGGTCTTAAAGGCCGTTGCCAACGTGAATACTACAATCGCAAAAGCATTGGTTGGCTTTGAGGTGAGTGAACAAAAGGGTTTAGATCACTTGCTACTAGAAATTGACGGAACCGAAAACAAATCCAACTTGGGTGCGAATTCCCTGTTGGGGGTTTCGCTGGCTTGTGCCCGTGCTGCGTCGCTAGAGTTGGGCCAACCACTTTTTCAGTATGTGGGTGGTAATAAAACTATGAGACTGCCTACTCCGCTGATGAATGTCGTCAACGGTGGAGCGCATGCAGACAATGGTTTAGATGTTCAAGAATTTATGGTTGTTCCGAAATTGAAGACGACATTCGCGGAAGCACTTCGAACCGGCGCTGAGATATTTCACAATCTTAAGAAGATATTGAGCGAAAAGAAATTGGCAACTGCTGTTGGAGACGAAGGCGGGTTTGCTCCTAAATTGGACTCTAACCAAACGGCTTTAGATCTTTTGATGAATGCGATCGAGAAGGCTGGCTACCAGCCCGGAGAAGACGTCTCGATAGCTCTCGATGTAGCGGCAACAGAGCTTTTCGAAGACGGAAGTTATCGCTGGGAAGGAAATCGAATTTCTTCAGAAGAGTTGGTTTCCGTTTATAGTGAATGGTCGAAGAAGTACCCGATTACCAGTATTGAAGATGGTCTTTCTGAGGACGATTGGAGTGGGTGGAAGTTTTGTACGGACAGGCTTGGTTCTAAAGTTCAGCTTGTTGGCGATGATTTGTTTGTAACTAACGTGAAGAGAATTCAAAGAGGCATTCAAGACAACATTGCCAATGCCGTTCTCATTAAGGTCAATCAAATCGGCACACTTTCTGAGACTATGAGCGCCGTAGAGCTGGCTCACTCAGCAAATTATGGCACCGTAATGTCTCACCGAAGCGGTGAAACGGAAGACACAACAATCGCCGATTTGAGTGTCGCTCTTGGTTGTCACCAAATAAAGACGGGCAGCCTTTGTCGGAGCGAACGGATTGCCAAGTACAACCAATTGCTGAGAATCGAAGAAATGCTAAGTGGTAAAAGAAACTAGACAGGCTTTCAAGTTGGGCTTGAGACGAAAAAAGTGTGGGCTTCGTCACTAAATCTAGCAGGTAATGATCCCCACGATCTGCCTCATGAGGCGAAGGAGTTATCATGGCTCAATTTGTAATAACCGCGGTTAATAAAGGCATCGGACTTGCACTCACAAAAGTGGCCCTTGAAGAAGGACATGATGTTGTTGGAACTATTCGTTCGCAGCCGTCCGAGGCGCTCCGAAAAATCCTTGAAGTGCATGGCGACCGCCTTCAGATTAATGAGTTAGATTTGACCTCGACGGAATCTGTGGAGAGATTTTCTACCGAGCTAAAGTCACTCGCAAAGGTTGACGTTCTTGTTAATAATGCAGGGGTTTATTTAAAATCCGACTCACAGTTTGATGAAAACACTGAGGACAGAATACGTGAGTCGCTGGCGACCAACCTATTTGGAACTTTGCGTGTTACCGAAAAACTTTTACCACTTTTGCTAGAGTCGGCCTCTGGGAAGGTCTGTAGCATTTCAAGTTTGATGGGCTCAATTACAGACAACAAAAGTGGGGGGTCCTACGGATATAGAATTTCTAAGGCTGCACTCAATATGTTAAATCGTAGTTTTGCTATCGACTTTCCGAAGCTGATCGCGGTTGTGCTTCACCCTGGATGGGTGCAAACGGATATGGGTGGCTCCGGCGCCCCTCTGCTGGCAGAGCGCTCAGCAGAAGGTCTAATGACTGTTATCGAAGGGCTAAGAAAAGAAGATACAGGTAAGTTTTATGACTACAAAGGTGCCGAGCTACCATTTTAACTCGACCAAATGAGGACACGCCCTACATTAACGAATGATTCCGCAAGCGATCCGCGCGCCAGCATTGCCAGCCGGTTGCTTGTCAAATTCATCGTGTTTTTCGTGAACTATGATCGATTTACCTAATACCGAAACTTTCGAATTAGGTTCGAGTGTGAATGCCTGAGTGCTCACCTCTACAAGTGCAATACCATCTTTGTCTGCGGTAATGTTACCAAGATCACCTGCGTGGCGGGTGACCTCTTTTGGCCCCCCGTGTTTGTGACCATCGGGGTTAAAGTGTCCGCCAGCACTCGCCGCGTCTTTTGTGCTACAATCGCCAAATTCATGAATATGAAATCCATGAACGGAGTTCGGCTTTAGCCCTTTTACTTCTCCGGTAAGTCGAACAGTCTCACCTACTTGAACGAGATGTATCTCGCCGGTAACTTTTGATCCTGACTTCGCCTCTAACTGTGCAAGTTTTCGCTGAGACTCTTCCGTTGCGGTCTGTTTAGATGAACAGGCAACAAAAGACAAAGCTCCTAAACCAAGTGATATTGTGTAAATGCAGTTGATAATTTTCATTTCGACTCCTATTGCAATGCTCGCTTCTCGCGCTCCAAGGTTTGAATTTCATTTTCAAACTTCTGTTGTGTATCGCGGTGCTGCCTAATCTTTCTGTCTGTATCTTGAACGTTCCATTCGATTTGTCTACGGCTTTGATCCTGATCCATACGTTCTTTATCTGTACGCTCGCGATCAAGCGCCACTCCAATCGTCTGCCGAAGCTGCATGTCTTTCAGACTGTTCTGATAGTCGCGCTTTTGAACTTGTAGATCCGAAATCTTTCGATCAAGCGTTCGAATTTCATTTCGTTTTTTTGATATTTCTGCGTCTAAGAATATTTGTCTGCCCTTGTTAAACTCCGGTAAAAAAGCTCCTTCTAAATTTTTGGGGCAAACTGAATTGTAAAGTCGCCCCGAGGAGCCAGCTATTTTCCCGTTTTGCGGGTGGCAATAATCTTCGACGCCCCTTGCGTGTTCCGGTAGCATTTTTCGGATTTGATTCGGCTCGCAAAGGTCTGAATTTAAAAAGTCCCCGCGCTTGCCAGTTAAGTAGGCGCCCTGCGGCTCGCAATATTCGCCTCTACCGGCTTTCCAACCTCGATCGAGGGCCGACGAATCAACTTCGACTTCTTCGCGCTGACAAGAACCGATGAAGTCATCTTGGCCGATGCGTTTTCCGTCTATAGCCAATTGTCTGCCATGATTGAACCAGTTGGTTTGCTCACACTGTTTTTTTAGGGCGCTTGTACACCCGAATAGCAATGTGGCTGCGCCCACGGCGCCAATTAAACGAGTTTTCATTGTTTGTCCTTTCTTCAAAGATGCACATTCTCTTGTTTTTCTAGGGCTAATGCCATTTCGTCCAAACTACTGCGCAAACGCAATAAAATGAATAGCGTCCATTGCCCTTTGTCGTCGACAGAGCGCTCAGTTACGCTTATTCCTCGCGCCTTTCAGTTTAATTTAATGCGATTGCTAGGTTTTACGTAACAGCCACCGTCTCGGCTCAAGTCTCCTTTAAGGATAATCAATACATGGCTGTGTAAAAGGAATTGACAGAACTAAGCGTAATGCGTCATTCATTAACAGCGCCGATGCTTCATAAGTGCGTTAAGCGCCGCTGACGCCTCAATAGGCCGCTCTTTCAGGCTTTGATGTCAGCAAGGAGTGTAGAGTATCAGATTTACACCGGTTTTTGTGGCACAACGCTTGCTCTTGCTTGGTGTAACGAGAGACCACGGGAAGCGACAGGGTGTTTTTGGCACCGGCTCTTGAACTGCTTCGTGGATGATTTTGAAGTTTTAAGGCAAGTAAATATAAAATAGTTAGTTTAGAAAGAGTCGGAGGAAAAATGAAGCAATTGTCGTGGATCGTGATGCTGGGGATTGCAGGTGCTTTTGGAGCCCAGGCAGCTCAAAAAACAAAATCAAACCTTGGTTCAGCCCGAAAAGCGAGCAGAGTAGGTTCGGCCCAAAAAGCCAATGGTGCCGGTGACTCTCGCTCGAACAAAAAGTTTAAGCGCAGTGGGTACTTAGCTCAGACCTCCGCAACGAGCCAATCGGTCTCCGGGCAATCGGTTATTGGGGCAGAGGAAGTCGTAACTAAAAAAGTGCCAAGTCGTTTTGGCTTTATGTTCAACAATTACAACGAGATTGGAATCGCCGATGCCATCAATTCAACAAACCCTGGCGAATCACTTTCTACAACAACACTAGTTCGCGGCAGCTACAGACTCCAAGATGATGTTTCAGTAGCGATCGCCCCGGCATGGAGCCACAGCTTTGGTCAGAAGTCAGGCGAGAATGCCAACGCAGTCACTGTAGAAGATCCTTATGTTCAGATTGCAAAAACAGGGATTGCAACGCTGCCAGGTGGGATTAATTTCTCTGGTGCCTATGCGCGCTATTACCTTCCGTTTAGCAATGCTTCTCAAGAAGCTGAGAGTATCGGACTATTTCGCGGTGGCATGACCTTCGAAAAACCTCTTAATTCTGTTTTTACGCTCGCCTACGATTTTAGCCCTAGATACTATTTCAATAATTTGTATGCATTCAGAAGACAGGCAGACAATGCTCTTGTTCAGACGAAGTCGTTGAGACTTTACCATTACTTAACCCTTTCGGCGGCGCCAACAAGCTGGATTTCATTTCACCAGGCAGCTGGTCTCAATAGTATCTGGTACAATGGGGGCGAGTTTGAAGATCAGACACTACCTGAAAAGCAAGATAACTTTATGCTCTTGAATTCGTGGGTGGGCCTTACAGTTACAGAAAACTTCAACTTTGCCTTGGGAGTTTACACGGACTCTTCTTTCAACCTAGCAAGTAGAAACTTCGTGTTATATCCAGAGGGTGAAAGCTTATACTACTTAGACGCCTATTTGGTGTTCTAAAAGTTTTTTATAACAGATGGCGAACTCAACCGAGGTTCAGTTCTTCGAAAAGTGGTCCTGCTTATTACGGCAGGACTTTTTTCGTTTGGTGCTCTGAAAGTAGAATGTACTAATGAGAAACGTGTTAAACAAAACGTCCAAAGACGAGGAGCCGATGGCTCCATCTAAAAAGCCTATTGCCGTGGCCCTTTTGGTTCTCGCTGCACTATTGCTTAGTGTTGTTGTTGATGGCTCCTTTTTAAGATTTCTGCAGATGCGACAAGAGAGTGTGCGAATAAGCGAGTCCATTGAAAGCTTAAAGAGGCAGCAATTAGATTTGACGGAGCGTATCAGGCAGGCCCATCGTCCAGAGTACATTGAAAGGCAGGCAGTGGAGCTGTTTGATGTGAGCCAAGAGGACGAGATCATATTTACATTTGCCGGTCAAAATGCCAAAAACCAGTAGCAGTTAGTGCCCTCGAGGTAATATTATTTTGACCTGAGGTAGCTCACGCCAGAGGACTTCTTGATCTTTTTGCGTGTGAGAACTAGGCTTTTTTAATTGAAAAGGAGGAGCTGTGCCTTCTGCAACGGGACGAGTGAAGTGGTTTAACGAAACAAAAGGTTACGGTTTTATTGAACAAACGGATGGCCAAGACGTATTTTTCCATTATTCCGCAATTAAGTCAGATGGATATAAGGCAGTGCCAGAAGGGGTGGCAGTTCAATTCGAATTCATAGACACCGAACGCGGTCCGCAAGCTTCAAATATACAGTTAATCGAGGATAAGAAGAACTTAGCCAATGAATGATATCGAACTCAGGTCAAGATGGACCCCTGAAAAGGTCAATTTGTTGAGAGCTCGAAGGGGATGGAGCCGCGCGGAGCTGGCGTTTCGCTTGGGTTTTAAACTTTCGAATTTCGTCAAGTGGGAAGAAGACGGTGGTCAGCTACCTGTTGATCGCTTGCTCTGTTTTGAAAAGTGGTGGTCAGAGGTCAATTTGGCTTCAAAAAATCTTCATAAAAAAGCCCCTGCAGACGAGTTGCTTTCAAAATTTAAGCTCAGTCAGATTAGCCTTATAGAGGTTGATAGTTTACCGCCTTCAAAAGAAGAATCCGCTCAAAGCTCTGAGACTTAAATGGGTCGAGTCTACTTAGTCGATGTCAGTTCGATGTACTTTAGGTCGTTTTACGCCATTCGTGAACTCACAAATTCAAAAGGTTTTCCGACAAACGCCTTGTACGGCTTTCTAACAATGACGTCAAAACTGATCAATGACCATAAGCCGGAGATGATTGCTTATTGCTTCGATCGAAAAGAACCAAGTTTCCGAAAGGATTTATTCGTCGACTACAAAGCCAACCGCTCAGAGATGCCCGAGGGGCTTGTACCTCAAGTGCCTTACATTCGGCAGCTGTCGGAGCTAATTGGTATTCCGTGTTTTGATCAACAAGGCTACGAAGCGGACGATATTATAGGAACAATTGCGTGCTGGGCAGTCAACAACAGCCATGAAGCGATTATCATAAGTGGAGATAAAGATTTCGCACAACTTGTGAATAGTCGCATCAGTATTTATGACCCAATGAAAGAGCTGACATACAGTTCCGACGGAGTTGTAGAAAAATGGGGGATAAAGCCCGATCAGGTCATCGATTATTTGGCTCTTGTTGGAGACTCCTCCGATAACATTCCTGGAGTGAGAGGAATTGGGCCCAAAGGAGCTGTTAAATTGCTGCAAGAGTATACAAACCTAGAGGGTATTTACGAAAACTTGCATTACATAAAGAACAAGTCACTTCAGACCAAACTCGAAGCGGGCAAAGAGAGTGCTTTTTTGTCGAGAAAATTGGCAACAATTGAATGCAATATACCGCTTGATTTATCCGTTGGGAAACTCAGCAAGAGTTCACCGCGTAGTGAAGAACTGAGAGTTCTTCTTCGAGAGTTTGAGTTTAAATCTTTAGAAACCAAACTCTTAGGAAGCGAAAGCAAAAGTGTCACCATCAAAAGTGACGCCTCTAAAAGTGACGCCTCTAAGAGTGATCCTTCTATGAACGACGCCCGTAGGAGTGACCATGCTAAGAATTCCAAGGTTTTTGAAGTCACAGGAGGCATCCAGAATTTAAGTATCCCAAATGTATTTCGTTCCAATGGAGGCGGTTTTCTCAACGACACACAAGGGGAAGAAAACTTGCACGAATCAACGCCGGCTCATGGAATTCCTATGCCAGCCGCGGTTTTTCAAAACTCTTCACAGATGCAGTTAGAACTCCAGTCTGAATCGGTTGTGGTAAGTACCGCTAAAGAAATCAGTTTGTCTCAGGCCCAAGAATACTTTGAACGGGGAGAGGCTATTTGGGCCTACATCGATGGGGAGTACCTTCATCTTACAAAAGAGAAAGATGGCATCGCCTACAAAATTAATTCTCAAGAAGCGGTTCTGCTCGATTGGCTCAACAGCCGGGACTTCTTATGGAGTGCGCACTCTCTTCAGTCTGTGTGGCGAAGATTTCCGGTGCGCACACCAAAGGCGAAATTTGACCTTTGCCTGGCGGGATATGTTCTTGATCCGGGTCAAAAATTGCACTTGTCAGATTTAACCCAGCGCTACCTTGGATTCAAAGTCCCTGAATACCTCACAGCAGAAAAAACTCATGCTCTTTATAGAAAGCTTGAAGAAGAATTTAGGAAAAGTCTCAAGAGAGATAGTTTGGAATATATTTATAATGATGTCGATCTACCACTTCTTTCGGTGCTTCACGATATGGAAGAGCGAGGGATTCTCATCGACCCGTCTCAACTAAGCGCTCAGGCCGCGGACCTAACGAAAGATATCAAATCGATTGAAGCAAAAATTCACAAAGAAGCCGGTGAAGCCTTTTTGATTTCAAGCCCCAAACAGTTATCAGTCATTCTATTTGAGAAGCTCAAACTGCCGGTTATAAAAAAAATAAAGACGGGTTTTTCAACCGACTCTGATGTTTTACAAAAGCTAATTGATAAGCACCCCATTTGTAAAATGATTGTGGATTACAGAGAATTGACCAAACTAAAATCGACCTATGTGGATGCGCTTCCGGAGATTATGGACCCGGCAACTCACAGAGTTCACTCCGAGTTCAATTTGACCGTGACAACAACGGGAAGGCTCTCGAGTACCAATCCCAATCTTCAGAATATTCCCATACGCACAGAGAGAGGCGCCAAGGTCAGAAACGCGTTTGTCGCAAATGTTGGGCAGAAGCTCATTTCTGCCGACTACTCACAAATAGAGCTACGGGTGATTGCTCACTTAACTGGGGATCGTGGTCTCATATCGGCCTTTGAGAGAGATCAAGATATACACAGCGCGACGGCATCTGAAATCTTTTCTACAGACATCACCCAAGTCACTTCCGAACAAAGGCGTGTTGCCAAGGCTGTAAACTTTGGATTGGCCTACGGTATGGGCGCACATGGGCTTTCTGAGAATCTGGGAATTCCTCGAAAAGAGGCAGCCAGCATTATTGAACGTTATTTTTTGAAGTTTCCGCAAGTGCAAGGTTTTATGGTTAGCAAAGTAGAAGAGGCCCATCAAAAGGGTTACGTCACGACGCTCTTTGGGCGAAGAAGATACCTTCCTGAGCTCAAGTCTAGACTCGCTTCAATTAGAAAATTTGGTGAGAGAGCAGCGATAAATGCACCAGCTCAAGGAACAGCGGCAGACATCGTGAAGTTGGCAATGCTTTCACTACGATCGTGCCCGGCTCAAATGCTTTTACAGGTGCATGATGAACTTGTATTTGAATGTAATGACGCCGATGTAGGAGCTGCCTCAGAGCTGATCACTGAAAAAATGGAATCAGCTGCAAAACTCAACGTTCCTTTAAAAGTGAATTTGGGTGTGGGGCAAAATTGGGGTGATGCGCACTAGTTCTTATTTGACGTTCCATCCGGCCACTCTTCCGAATTCGAAGTAGAGGATTTTCTTTTTGGTGACGAACCCCTGCGGAGTTGGCGTTTCAGAGCGGTATATCCAGCGTTCTTTGCCAAGACCTGGTTCGCCGGCAGTTTGCCGTGAGTCGGGTTCCCCCCAACTTTCAGTAACAGCAAGTCTATTCATTCCAATTGCAATGTCGCCTCTATCAACTATTTCTTGAACTTGTCCATCGAAAGCCGGTTTTCGATCAATTCCTTTCGACTGGAGCCATGCTTGCTTGTTTTTATTTTTGAGCCTTAAATACAATATTTTGTCGTCGATATCTCTAAATTGGCTTTCTACCTCAAAGTATTGGATTCTCTCTGCATGAGAGGATATTTGAGATTCTAGTTCTCTCAGTAAACGAACTTTTTCAAATTCTAATGCTTCGTGCGAATTTTCTTTAGACTGTGATCTGAGATAGCTTGGTTCGCCAGATTCGAAACTATAGTTGGCGTAACCCGACTCTGGTGACCTTTGCATTTGAGCACAGCCAGCAACATGAAGAAAGATCACAGCGGGACAAACAGATTTTAGAATCTTTAATTGAGAATTCACCTTCATACTTGTTCTAATCGGCTTATAATGTTGAGGTGCTCGACATTTTTTAAAAAATTCAAACCTTAAACTGGCACTTGGTCGAGCTATTAATTTTCAGAAAAGGGTCAGAATCATAAGGATTTGATATCTTCTAATCATGGTCCCGTGTCGCGAGGAGATGCAGATTGTCGGAAAGCCAGCAGAATGAAGAAAAGGGCCAGGAAAATGCCGAAGCTGTCGTTTCGGTGGATGAAATTTTGGAGCAGGCAGATCCAACATTTCTTACAGGCCTCAACAGTCTGGCCAGCGATATCTCGGATAATGTCGTTGCCACCAATTCGCAAGAGTCGAAAAAATCTCTTGTTCAAAATGGATTCAAGCTTGTATTTCAAGCTCCCTTACTGATTGTTCAGAAAGTTAAGGGGCGCATTGTCTCTGCCGCTCATCGTGTTTTCAGCAAAGCCCCTAGTTTTAGCGGCACTATAAGCGGCTTAAAAAGTATTCTGAGTGCTGTTCGGGGTTCACGGGACAGTATAAGATCTTTCGTCTCAAAGTTGACTAGATTGCAAAAGATTCAGTTTTACTTTTTGATCGTTTGCTTGATGGGTGCTCCAGCGATGATTATTTTTCAACCATGGCGCTCAATTCGCTTCGGCGAAAAAGTGTATGGTCGTTATGAAGGTTTCGATGTGATGTGGATGACTGAAAAGTCTGAAAAAAGCATCTGGATAAGAAATCCCGAAAACCACCAAGACCAGCCCGTTCATTTTGAAAAGATCGTCGTCAATATTAAACCGTCTAGGAGTTCAGGGCCGAACCCGATGGTGGCGTTTGACTTGTATATTATTGCCAGCAATGAAGCGAGCGCTGTTGAGATTAAAGCTCGCCAAAAAGAATTCAGCGATTTGATTCAAAGAGTCTCTGAAGGATTTACTTACGACGAATATACTTCTGTTATCGGCAAGAAAAAGATAAAGATTGCGATTCGTAAATCTATCAACGGAGCTCTTAACGGAGGCTCCGTTCAAGATATAAATTTTAAAACTTTTCTCACTAAACCTTAAACGCTAAACCTTAACCGCTAAACGCTCAATTCAAGCTTGTTTGTAAACCCGAAATTGACGAGCATCTATTCCGTAGTACCTCAAACGATCATTGAACGTGCTCTTGGGCATACCCAGTTCTTGTGCAGCGAGTTTTTGGTTTCCGCAGTGTCGCTCTAAATTCTTAATCATAAGATCCCTCTCTATGCCCTTAACCACTGAGAGCGACCCTTCCCGCGTGGCAGCCACATTGATCTCTTTCGTGGCAATAGTGCTGAGGTGCTCTGGCAATATATATTCATCCGGAAAAAGCGCCTTTGCTCGCTGTACAACGCTTCTTAACTCTCTGATATTTCCGGGCCACGGACATTTCTTTAGAGCCTGAATGGCAGCGATAGAAAATCGCACTTTGTACTCTCTTGCAAAACTAATAAGTAGTTCTTCGAAATCTTCGATTCGTCCTAAAAGGCCCGGCAACTCTACCTGGATAACATTTAAGCGAAAATAGAGATCTTCTCTGAAAGTGCCGTTAGAAATGGCCGCAGAGAGGTTTTTGTGAGTTGCCGCAATGATACGGCACTGGGTTTTGACGGTTTTGTCGCTTCCTACGGGGCGGATTTCTCGATTCTCGAGCGCCCTTAAAAGCTTTGGCTGAAGATCTAATGGGAGATCGCCAATTTCGTCGAGAAACAGTGTGCCACCTCGCGCCGCTTCGAAAGCCCCCTTGCGATCTTGCGTGGCTCCGGTGAAAGAGCCCTTAACATGACCAAAGAGTTCGCTTTCCACTAACTGTGCAGACATAGCACTGCAGTTCACGCTCACCATAGGGCGAATGTTTCTTAGAGAAAGCGAATGTAGCTGCGCCGCTACGACTTCTTTGCCGGCTCCAGAGGGACCAGTGAGAAGCACGGGGAAGTCGCATCGAGCAATGTTAGGTAGGGATTTGAATATTTTTTGCAGAGCAGGACTGCGGCTTTTAAGCTCTCCTTCGCCAACCATATTTTCGGATTCCTTGCACGGCTCTCTAAAGAGAAGTTCGCAGCTGGCAAGGCGAATAAGGTCTCCGGATTTGATGACTGCTTCGACGACCCTCACCTCATTGACAAATACTCCCGATTTCGACTGCAGGTCGCGGACCCACCAGTCCGACCCTCGCATAAATACTTGAGCATGACGCAGTTCAACATCAGTCCCATCGAGTACGATTTCGCTGGATTTGTCGCTTCCGATCTTCGCAAAGTCCGAGATCGGTAAGAGGTCTTGGGTCTCTAGTTCGATCAGTTCTGGTAAATTCATTTGTCCTCCCGGTTTGATTTACAAAAGTGGCTGTCATCAAGTTTCATGCCGGGCTCTACGGGCGAGGTTGCAGAGGCTCTGTGAACTCCCTTTAAATCTTCTTCGTTGGGAGTCTCAGTTTCGAGAATGGATTTAGGGCGTGTCCTCATTTGGGCGAGCGTCGCGAGAAAGTCAATTTAATGCGAGATCAAGGCGCGAGGAGAAGCCACAGCGCCTCTATGGCGCCGTCGAGCAACGCTGAGGTCGCTTTAAATTGGCTTTTGCAGTAGTTCGACCAAATGAGGACACGCCCTAGTGCCAAAGGATATTTTCTTTGGTAAAAGAGATCGCTTATGGCATTAAGCTCGCACCCCTTCTTTCTTGGTAGCGCCGCTCGTTGGGGGCAATATCCTGACCACTCTTTCGGTGAGATAGCCATCGCTGGCCGCTCGAATGCCGGAAAGTCCTCTTTGGTGAATGCACTTTTAATAAGTAAAGTCGCAAAAGTGAGTGCGTCGCCTGGCAAAACTCGTTTGATCAACTTTTATCGGCTCAAGGACCAGTACGTAATTGTAGATCTTCCAGGTTACGGCTTTGCTAAAGGAAGCAGCAAAGAAATAGCTGGCTGGAAGAAGATGATTGAAGAATATCTTTCAAAAAGAGAGAGTTTGGTGGCGTTTGTTTTAGTAATGGATGTGCGGCGAAAGTGGACAGATCAAGAAGATCAATTGTTTCAATTCTGCAAGCATCTGGATTTAAAATTCGGAGTTGTGCAAACTAAAATAGATAAGCTAGGTAAAGTTGAGCGAGCAAAGCAATTAAGAGCTCTTCGGCAGGAGTCTTCGGTGGAGAATATTTGGCAGGTATCCACAAAATCAGGTGAAAATATGTTGGCCTTTAAAAAAGAAGTCTATCAGAACTGGATCAAGGGTTCTCAATGAAGGCGTTGTGTGTAATACCAGCAAGATATGGTTCCACTCGGTTTCCAGGAAAGCCGCTTCATCCATTGTTGGGGCGCCCTTTGTTGGCGTGGGTTATCGACGTAGCCAAAAAGAGTCGCCTCACCCACGAAGTTATTGTTGCAACCGACGATGAGCGAATTTTAGAGCTGGCTAAAAAAGAAAATGTAAGTGCCGTTCTAACGGATTCAGATTTACCTTCGGGTACAGACAGGGTTTGGAAAGCCGTGGAGGGTAGTGATTGCGATATAGTCATCAATCTTCAAGGCGATGAACCCACGCTAAATCCGAAGTCCCTTGATCTACTTATAGAGGCACTCGAAACTGATAGTGAAGTTCAAATGGCAACACTTGCCCGAGCGATTCTAGATGTCGAGGAGCTCAACTCCCAGCAAACTGCAAAAATAGTTTTAAATGACAATTCAGAGGCTATTTACTTTAGCAGGCTGCCCATTCCGTTTAGCCGAAAACCATTTTCATTAGATATCGATTCGGTAGTTAAACACATTGGCGTATATGGATTTAAGCGATCTTTTTTGCAGAAGTTTTGTGAGCGCGGAGATACAAATCTAGAAAAATCAGAAGGCCTGGAGCAACTACGAGCTCTGGTAATGGGAGCAAGAATTAAAGTTGTAAAAGTCGACTCTGAGAGTTGGGGAGTGGATTATCCTCATGATGTTGAGAGAGTTGAAAAACAGTTGAAAGGTAGAATGTTTTGATATGAACACTAAATCGACGAGAAGACTTTCAGCACGAAAAAGTTCAAGTAGTAGAAATGTGGTTTCAAAGAAGAAATCTCGGACAGCTAAGAAGCTGCTGGGTGCGCGAGGCAGAAAGGACTTTCAAAGGAAATACATTTTTGTAACAGGAGGGGTTACATCCTCAGTGGGTAAGGGGCTTGCGACAGCGTCGCTTGGGACTTTGCTCGAGTCTATGGGATACAAAATCAATATTATGAAGTTTGATCCCTACATTAACGTCGATCCCGGTACGATGTCGCCATTTCAGCACGGCGAGGTGTACGTCACAAATGATGGTGCAGAAACAGATTTAGACCTTGGTCATTATGAGCGATTTACATCACTAACACTGAGTCGTTCAAACAGCGTCTCGACAGGTCAGATATATGACTCTGTTATTGCCAAAGAGAGAAAAGGCGACTACTTAGGGGGCACAGTTCAGGTGATTCCGCATATCACGGACGAGATCAAGTCACGAATCCATCAAGTTGGCCAGGGCGCAGAAATCGTGCTAGTTGAGATCGGTGGTACGATTGGTGACATCGAAAGTCTGCCTTTTCTTGAAGCAATTAGACAAATGCGTGTTGACCATGGAATGGCAAATACTGTTTTTATACATACAACATTGGTGCCCTACCTAAAGTCCTCCGGCGAGTTAAAAAGTAAACCTACGCAGCATTCCGTAAAAGAGCTGCGGGCGATTGGTGTTCAACCAGATTTTCTGCTTTGCAGAAGCGAACACCCAATAGATATCGATCTCAGAAAAAAGATCGGCCTCTTTACGAGTGTAATCCCTGAAAATGTTATTCCTTTAGTGAATGCTCAGAGTATATACGAAGTGCCTTTGATGCTTCATAAAGAAAAGCTCGATCTTAAACTTATTGAAAGGTTAAACCTTAAACGTTCAGGTCAGGATCTTTCCGGGTGGCGTCGAATGACTCATCGGCTGATGAATCCAAAGAAGCATGTACGTATAGCAGTTGTCGGTAAATACGTTAACCTGAAGGAAAGCTATAAGTCTTTGAATGAAGCTATTATTCATGGTGCGGCTTCGAATGCCGCCGAAGTTAAAGTCGACTATATCGATAGTGAAGAGCTGACGGCCGCTAACTGTAAAAGCAAGTTTTCAGAGGCACAAGGAATACTTGTCCCAGGTGGTTTTGGTGAGAGAGGCTTTACAGGTAAGCTCCTCGCTGTGAAGTACGCAAGAGAAAATGGTGTTCCGTTTTTTGGCATTTGCCTCGGAATGCAGATTGCGGCGATCGAGTTTGCTAGAAATGTCTGCGGCATTAAAGATGCTACAACGCGCGAGTGGAATGAATCGAGTCGTCAAGATTACAGTTACGTCATTGATTGGATGAACGAGCAAAAGAACATAAAAGACAAGGGTGGCACTATGCGCCTTGGTGCCTACACATGCGACTTAAAGCCAAAAACTTTGGCGGCGCAGATTTACGGGAAGGCATCGATCGTTGAGAGACATCGGCATCGATTTGAGTTTAATAACCTCTATCGGGGTCTATTTGAAAAACATGGCTTATTGTTTTCAGGCCAGTGTCGAGGGCGCGACCTCGTGGAGATTATTGAGATACCATCGCATCTTTGGTTTCTGGGCGTTCAGTATCATCCGGAGTTTTGCTCAAGACCAATGGCACCTCATCCTCTGTTTGCTAGCTTTCTGAAGGCGGCGTTAGATCATCAAACCAAAAGTAAACGTACGAAAAAGCGAGTGGCGTAGTCATGGAGATGGATCAGATAATTAAAGAAGCCGTAAGAGTTTTAGAGATCGAGGCTAAGGCAGTACTCGATCTTAGCAAATCGATATCTCAGAATTTTGTTTCGGCAGTAGAAACTCTTTATGAGGCGAAAGGGAAGGTCATTGTTTCAGGGATTGGCAAATCAGGACACATTGGAAGGAAGATTGCTAGTACTTTGAACTCGACGGGTACGCCGGCGGTATTTTTACATCCAGCCGAGAGCTTCCATGGTGATCTCGGCGTGATCTCTTCTGGCGACGTAGCAATGCTTCTCAGTTACTCAGGCGAAACCTCTGAACTTCGCGGTGTAACGTCTTATTGTAAGAGAAAGGGGATTCCTATAGTCGGCGTTTCCGGAAGTGTTACTAGTACGCTTGCACAGTTGTGCGATGTGCACCTTTGCGTGGAAGTTAAGCAGGAAGCTTGCCCGCTGGGGCTAGCTCCTACGGCGAGCTCTACAGCAACTTTGGCTATGGGTGATGCTCTCGCGATGTCTCTTTTGGTGCGAAGAGGTTTTCGCCCAGAAGATTTTGCAGAGTTTCACCCTGGAGGAAAACTTGGAGCGCGTCTACTCACTCGGGTCAAAGATGTGATGCACTCCGGAGACGACCTTCCACTTGTAGGAATGGATTCCTTAGTACGAGACGCAATTTCTGTTATGACTTCAAAGGAAGTCAGAGGGGTCGTAGGAGTTACAGATAGCCAGGAAAGACTGGTGGGTGTTGTCACCGACGGAGATATAAGGCGATGCCTTCAGCGAAGTGAGAACCCGCTTCAAGAGAAAGTGGCTTCTTTAATGTCGAGCAAGCCTAAGACAATCGATCAAAACGAAATGGCAGAAACAGCACTCTTCTTGATGGAGGAATACTCTATTCAAGTTCTCTTTGTTGTTGATTCAATGGGGCAAGATTCTCGGAAACCACTGGGAATTTTACATTTACAAGATCTTATCAAGGCCAAGGTCCGGTAGAAAGAGTCAAGCTAACACTCCCAGCGGATTCGATTTAAGATTTGAGTAAAGCTCAGGAAATCTAAGTCAGATTCGAAATTGGAGTGAGAGTGAGTTTTAAACAAATATTAAAGGCTGTTACAGTTTCGTGTGCGACGAGTTCGGTGCTTTTTCTCTCGATAGTCGCAAGCGGAGCGACTATTGAATTTCCGGAGGAAGAGCTCGCAACTGAAACGGTTTATCCAGTTTTCGACAATCCAGAAGCTGTTAAGAGGCGCCGGGTCGTTACCGAGAAGCGCGTAGAACTAGGGTTGCTTGCTGGATATTCTGTTAACGAACCATTCTTTCAGCCACTAGCCTTTGGCGGAAATGCTCTTTACCATTTCACAGAAGAGCATGGCGTTGAAGTCTTTGGAACGCTCCTTTCTTCAGAACTTTCCAGCAATGCAGAAAGTATTAAGGCTTCCTCAGCTGCTCAAGACTATGCAGTAGCACCTGCAATTCAGTACATTGCGGGACTACTCTACAACTGGAAACCGTTTTACGGAAAAGTCAGTTTAACCAAATCGACGATTTTAAACCTTTCAACACACTTCAGTGTTGGTCCTGCTTTAATTTCTTTTGAAGATGAGTCGAAGTACGGGTTAGCTTTTGGTCTGGGCCAAAGGTTTTACTTTAGCCCTAAAGTCGGACTTAGACTTGATCTTAGAGGGCTGATGTTCTCCGGACCAAATCTAGCAAGTAGAAGTCACGATCCAACCGTGACTGGTGGCCGTAAATACAAGGTGTCGGACTACGAACAATCGAGTCAGTTTTCTATTCTGTTTTCGGTCGGTGTGTTGTTTTTGCTCTAGTTAAAATGCTTTTTAATTCTCTAGGTCCGGTCTAGGTCTGGCTGAATCACTTTCAAAATTGATAAGATATCTCTATCCTTTAAATAAGGAATAAAAATGCTGCGTGCTTTCAACGTAATTTTCATCGGTTTAATTCTTTCAACGCCCACGTTGAGAGCGCAATCTTCTGTGGATCAAGTTCTTGATGAGTTAGAATCCTACCCAGAAGAAACCTACGGCGGAGATGTTGACTCATCAGGTTCACAAGCTGAAGATTCAACATCCTCGGATGTAAGCAGCTCGAGTCCTTCAGTGGACGAGGCGGTAGAAGCGCAGAACCCTGCAGAATCAAATGCACAAGTGTATGAAAAACCCTCCGATTTGACAAAGCTTTCAGCATATTCAGACATCGCTGTTATTCAGCGTAGGTTCCTGCCGAAGACGAATCGATTTGAGTTCTTTCCGTCATTGGGAATCGTGCTCAATCAAGCATTCTTCTTGTCGTCGATGTTTGCCGGTAGAATGGCGTATAGCTTTACTGAGTATTGGGCGGTTGAAGTTACGGGTTCGTATATGGGTTCTACCGAGCGCCAGATTACGACAGATCTAAAAGAAAAGCGGGGAGTTTTAACCAATGCCCTCGTAACTCCAACTTCTTATTACGGAGCAGATGTTAAGTGGTCACCAATCTACGGTAAATTAGGAGTCTCGAATCGCTCCATAGTTCCATTTGATATGTACTTCTCGCTTGGAATGGGAATGACGCAGACTAATCAACCTGACCCAGCTCTCACATTTCATGGAGGAACTGGGCAAATTTTCGCTTTGAGTAAGTCAATGGCACTTCGATGGGATCTTGGCTGGTACTGGTACCAGGCGAAGGCGCGTGGCGCTTCGGCTGAGTCGTCCTTCATAGATATGCATCTCAATCTCGGCGTCAGCTTTTTCTTCCCGGGGGCAAAATACCGATGAAAAAAGCGACAATCTGGATAGCGATTTCTATTTTTCTACTAGCTGTGATGGGGCAATCGCAGTCGTCACGACGAAAAGCCCAGCCGAACCGTGCAAAAGCTAAATCATCAACGGGCGCGACAAAGAAAAAGGTGAGTCGTCGAGCCGTTCCGCGCAAGCGAAACGTACTGCAGACAAAATTGAACAGGGCTTTGGAGTTGGCCAAAGCAGGGAAATACGTCGAAGCATCTATGGATTTACATGGATTGATTTCACAGCCTTCATTGGCAAGCAAGAGAATGCAGTTGAGATATATATTAGGGCTTATGCTCTTTGAATTAAAACTATTTCAAGCAGCCGCTGTGCAATTTACTTTGGTCGTGCGAGACGGAGGCAGTGAGTACGTTAGAAAATCACTCGAGAAGCTTTCGCTTTCTGCAAACGCACTGAATGACTCTGGCCTTTTGAAGTATGCTATTTCTAAAGTGCGCCTCAGTGAGTTTCCTAAAAATAATCATGATATGTTACTTTTTAGAATCGGTGAGATACAGCGATCAAAAGGAGATCCAGCAGGAGCAGCTCAGAGCTTTCGAAAAGTCAATGAAGGCAGTGAGTGGTATATCCAGGCCAAGTATCTTGAGGCTCTCTCTTTAGCTGAAATGAATCAATTGAACGACTCCATTCAAGTATTCAATCGACTAGGATCTTCTCGAACCGGTCAAAAGGTTAATGATTCAGTTCGTGTCATGGCGCTTATGGGTAAGGCGAGAGTTTTCTATCAAGCAAAAGATTGGGAAAAAGCCATTAAATACTATGGTGAGGTTCCGTTGGACTCCCCATATTGGCATGATGCGGTTTTTGAAGGCAGCTGGGCTCACTTTCGGGCTGCTCGATTTCGTTCTGTTCTGAGCCAAATGCACACTTTGCACTCTCCGTACTACGAGGATCATTATCTTCCGGAATCCATTTTGCTGAGGGCCTTCGTCTATCTTTTCATTTGTCAGTACGACGAGATGGAGATCACCCTAGACTTTTTTGATAACCAATATCAACCCGTCTTGGACGCGATGAACCGTTTCACTAAGATGAAGGGTGCCGCAAATGAAACGGCTAAACAGCTACTGACATTAAGAGCAAAGTTTGAAGAATACAAAGAGGGCAAAAAGAAAAAAGACGAGCTGAGGCTCCCGTTTTCAGTGCTCCGAAGTATCCTTAAAGAGGGGGACGTTCAAAATCTTTTAAGATATTTGGATGCGCTCGATCAAGAGGCTCAAGTTGTAAACGCTTTGCCTGCAACGTGGAAGAATTCAAAAATCGGTAACTGGTCCCAGAAAATTCTCAATGAAAGAAAGAATAAGGTCGTTCAAAACCTTGGGAGAAGGGGGCTTTCTCATATTCGTCGGCACCAGTCGGCACTTCAGACACTGTTTCAACAAGTTGAGTTTTCCAGATATGAGCTCGTCAGAGGGAAGAAAGAACAGCTCAGAAAGGAGATCGCTGCGCAGGGTACAGATACGCAGATCGACTCCGACAACGAGAGGGATTTTTATATCCAAAATGGTTATGAATATTGGCCGTCCGATGGCGAGTATTGGTTAGATGAGATTGGCAACTATCATTATGTGGGAGTTCAGAGCTGCAATTAGGGCTTTTAAGGGGGCAGCATTTTGCTTGGTCGAGTTGTTTTAACTACAATCCTTACAGTAGCCACCTTTTTAGGTGCCGGGCAGGAGCTAGCTGCCAAACAGGATAAAAAGCGTGTAAGTGATTTGCTTAATCGCATTCAACGAAACAGCAAGAAGTCTTCAATTGATATTAAAAAGGCGCGCATCTCATTGCCTCCAGTTGCAAAGCCAGATCGAAAGGCACGCTCCTACAATCTTGAAATGATTAAGCCGCCCAGTAGTTTTAAGAATTTTGTGGCAGCCGAAACCGGTGAGGCAAAACTAGAGAGACTTGTCGATGACGAGATCGATCAACTCTATCAGCTAACCCAGAAATATCGGAAGACAGATCGAAGAGGCGAGCTTTGGTTGCGATTGGCTGAGCTATACATAGAGAAGGCCAGGCTTATTGAGTTTCGCAAGCAAGAAGACTTTGAGAAAAAGGTACAAGCATGGCTCAAGAGAGGTCAAAAAGGCAGGAAGCCAACCATTGATCTCGCCGAGCCTCAAAAATTTAATCGCAAGGCAATTCAACTTTACGAGTGGTACCTGAGAGACTTCCCCAAGAGCAAAGACGCAGATCAAGCTTTGTTTTTTGTAGGATATAATTTTTTTGAAATTGGAGACGTCAAAAAGGGTGCCCGCTACTATGAGATACTTACTGAAAGATTTCCGAAGAGTGTCTTCATCACTGAAAGCTTCTTTGCATTAGGGGAGTTTTACTTTGAGAACGAACAGTGGGCTAAGGCGCTTGATAATTACCAAGCGGTTATCCAGAAAAAGCGCTCACGCGTCTTCTCCTTTGCTCTTTACAAAGCGGCCTGGTGTCAATACAGGTTAGGCAAAATTGAAAATGCAATTTCGAGTCTCGAAAAAGTGATTCGCTTCGGCCAGAGCGAAGAAGAAAAGTCAGATTCGCGATTCGGTAAAGTAAGTCGTGTTCGCCTAGTTAACGAGGCCCTTAGAGATCTTGTACCTATTTTCGGCGAATCGCGAAACTATGAAACAGCTTTTCGATACTTCAGTTCTCTCGTCGGTGCTGAGAAAGCTTGGGAAATGCTCGAGCGGCTTGCCTATGTCTACTCAGACAAAGGCAGAAGGGAAGAGGCTCGATATACGTTTAGTTTGCTTTTAGATCGCAATCCCACTGCTCCAAAGGCCTTCGAATACCAATATCAAATCGTTCAAAACTATCTCGGTGGAGGGGACAGAAGAGTTTTTCGTCGTGAACTCTTCCGGTGGATTGAAAGCTATAGCAATAGTAGTGCTTGGTATCAGGCAAACAAAAACGATGCGGATCTTACTAAGAAATCTGAGGACCTTCGCGAAAAGACCTTAAGAGAATATGTTTTGCAGCAGCACCAAACAGCTCAAAACTCTGGTTCTAATGTTGTAAGGCAGATTGCAAAAAGTGGATACATACTTTATCTGAAAAATTTCTCTAACACAGATAAGCTGTTTGAAATGAGATTCTTTTTCGGCGAGTTACTCTATGATTTGAAAGAGTATGAACTTGCCGGTGATCAGTACAAGTGGGTAGCTGCCAATGCTAAAGGCAGCAAGTATTACGAAGACTCTGTGCTCAATCAAGTGCTCGCCTACGAGAAGCCTTTGCCGAAAGAAGAAGACGTTCGGAGAAAAGCCGGTGATTCATTGGAGCCAATAGGGTTCGGCGAGAAAGAGTTGGCCTTTATCCAAGCTGGCGATCAATACATCTCCGAATTTCCGAAAGGAACTAAAGTTGAAGATATTACGTTTAAGCTGGGCCGCTTGCACTATTCCTACAACCATTTTGACAAGGCTATTGTTTATTTCGAAAACGTTGTGAAAAATCATCCTAAGTCACAGTCAGCTGTTTATTCAGCGAATCTTATTTTAGATATCTACAATCTCCGGAAGGACTACGAATCTTTAGCAAGGGCTGGTCAAACAATTCTCAAGACGCCCGGCCTAAAGACGGCAGAGATCCAGCTTGATGTACAAGATGTTGTCGAAAAGGCATCATTCAAGAAAGGGCAAGAGCTAGAAACTTCAGGTAAGTACGCCGAATCCGCCGAAGCTTTTGAAAAATTCTCGTTGCAGCATGCCAAGTCTACACTGTTGCCAGCGGCAATTTTTAATTCTGCGGTAAATTTTGAGCGAGCCGGTGACAATGCCAGGGCTCTTAAAATGCATTCAAAGTTTGCAGCTTTGCCAGATTCCAAAAAAGGAAAGCTTGAGCGACAGGCATTTGACTTACGAATAAGGTTGTTTGAACTCTCCGGCAGATTTGAAGAGGTGGCTCACGAACTTCGTGGCTTTATCAAAGCGAATCCCAAAGACCCTAAAGCGGCTGACTACGCCTTTAATGCGGCAGTTATATACGAAGCTCTCGGGCAAGACTCATCTGCTATACAGATGTTTGAAAAGTTCTATGATTTGGCGCCATCTGCCGAAAGGCCACTTGCACTTTTTCGAATCGCCAAAATGTATCAACGAGGCGGCAAGAATTTCTCTGCCGGCAAAACTTATGAACGATATCTCAAAGAGAACCCTAGAGACCCAGACCGAGTTGTTGAAGCTCATGCAATGCTAGCTCGGCTGAATCGTAAAATGGGGAAAACTGCGGATTCCGACAGGTGGTACGATTTGACGGAGCTCGTCTACGGACGGCTTAAGGGCCGTACCAACGACATTTCGAAAGAGTATTTTGCAGAGGCCCAGTTTTCCGATGTTCAGAGACAGTTTGAAGAATATCGGAAGTTAAGGATTCCAAGGAATCCAAATACTCAAGCAAAAGTTCTCAAAGAAAAATTGGCAAAGCTAGATGCTTTGAACAGAGAGCTAGCAAAAGTTATTAAAATTGATAGTCCGAAATACATCGTGGGCGCGCTTGCGACTCTCGGCCTTGCCTACGAAGACATTGCTGAGCAACTGATCAAAGCACCACTTCCAAGCGGACTCACCGCGGAAGAGGCCGATCTCTACAGGAAAGAGATTCTTAAAATCGGCGAACCTTTACAGCAAAAGAGTATTGAAAACTTCAGCAGTGCCATTGCTAAGAGCCAACAATTAGATAGTTATTCTGACTTCACAGCTCAAGCTATAGGTGGATTAAAGAGACTTGGAGCAAGTAAGACGCCTGTTTTTACAGGAGAAATTGTAGATGTACCCCTACCTTTGATACTGGAGATATAGTTTGCTTAAAGAAGCGAGTATTTTTATTTTGAGTAAGTCGACTGCCCGACAGGCAGTGGCGTTCATCGTTTATAGTCAGCTTCTAGTGACTTTCTTGGGTTGTAGCTCAACATCTACTTTAAAATCCGACGCGGTTAAAGAATCCATAAAAGACGAACAAAATTCCCAATCGTCTGATTCGTCGCAGGCTAATTTGGCTCAGCAGGGGATTGCGGCTAATGCGGGAGCAGAGGCGGAAAAGCAGGAGTACGAATCACCTAAGCCCAAAAAAGTGTCGTCCGACGAGATTCAGCAAATGAAGCGTTCGCTCGAGGAGCGAAATTACGAGAAGGCAAAGGAGCAAGCAAGAGCTGTACTAGAAAGAAGTTCTGGCAATGACGAAGCGCTTTTAGTTTTAGCTGCAGCCTACCTTGGACAAGGTAAATCGTTGATGGGCCGCCTGGTTATGCGAAGAATTAGCGAAAAGAGCAAGAACTCCGCGAACTACTTTTATCTTATGGCGTACTCGTATGAGCTTGAGGGCGAAAAAGAACTTGCTCAAATCGAGCTGCGAAAAGCACTTCAGAAAGACGGTGATCACTATGGTGCCGCTTTGGGTTACGGACAAGTGCTCTTAAAAGCGGGTATTTATGATAGAGCAAAAGATCTCCTTAAAGTTTCTCATCGAAAGAACAAAACAAACGTAGAAATAGCGAATCTCTACGCCTTATGTCTGGAGGGTCTAGGTGATAAGCGGGATGCTCTTGGGGTACTTGAAGATTCTGCAGTAGAAAAGTCTAGTAACGAGAAAATCCTCCTCAACTACGCGAGACTTCTCGTTGAAAATAAAAAGAAGCCCGAGAAAGCGCGTGAAATTTTGAATCGAATTCGACTACTCACAAATAGTCAAGATATCTCACGGACTGTAGAGGACATAAAGAGTCAGATGGATACCAAAGATGATAAGTAGACTATTGCTTCTTTCAATAATCCAGCTAGGTGTGGCCGTCGTCAATGCAGAGACCGTCGATAAAAAGCGCACACAGATTAACTTTGAAGATCAGCTTGTTGAGGGTGAACTCAGAAAGCCAGAGTTGTTTTATCTGCTACAAAGAAAGCAAATTGATTTTGGACGTATGATCAAAATGCGGGATAATTTCTTGCCTGAAATGCGAAGATATTCAGACGACCTCAGATCCGGTGGTAATCCTTGAGCGAACCTGTAATTCTTCGCATTTATAGAATGGGTCAACTGCTGGAAGTGAAGCAGCTGACAGACGAACAGATAGTTGTCGGAGCAGCCGCCGACGTTCAGGTTCGGCTTGATGCTCCCGAAGTTTCCTCAATCCACTGCATGATCGAGAGAAGACAGGATGCTCACTACATTTGTGATTTGGGTTCTGAAAAAGGAACTTTACTGAACGGGGAGCGAATTCTAGATGCAAAGATAAAGTCTGAGGATCGAATTGGTGTTGGTCCATTTCAGATTGAATATTTTGTAGGAATTCCTCGCAAGGTTTCTCCTGGCCCCACTCAAAACGTAGTAATTCCGCCGCCTCCACCGCCCCCTTCGAAGAAGCCTATTCCAAAATTGGATTTGGATTTTAGTAGTGTAAAAGTTGAACCGAGCGCAGAAGGCGCTCGAAGAAAAGGCTCCGACACAGTAAGCAATAAGACAGTACCTGTTAAAGAAATGACTTCGGCACAAACGGAGAAACCACCTGCCAAGGAAGCGGATACGCTACAAAGCGATGAGTCTCTGGTTAAGCCGAAGGCTCCTCAAAAGACTTTTGAGAAAAAGTCAGTTCCGATAAAGAAGATTCCAGACGTAGTTCCCCTGGTCACTGCACCAGATGAGATTCGATCGAGTGAAATAGTCGCATCATCCTCTCAAGGGGCTACAGAAATAATTCCGGATATTGATCTACCTCTCAGAGGGCAGGAGCAGTCTGCCTATAGTAAAAGCCGCGAACCAAAAATTGAACCCACAGGCCCTGATCTTATTGAATCCCTTGAGCTCACAAAGGGAAGCCAAGTTGAAGTTCTCGTGGGGTGGCGAGACCGAGTTATTTCGACTTACCATTTCGATAGCCCAGGAACCTTCTACGTCGGGAACCATCCTAAGAATCAGATTTTTCTGCCGCTCATAGGAATGGGATTTCAAGGGCAGCCTCTGATCAAAATTGATCGCGGAGTGCAGATATTTATTCAGGCAAACTCTGTTGGTTGTGTGAAGTCTTCAAAAAGTATTATGACTTTTTCGGAATTGATCTCTAAGAGTTTGATCACGCCTGCTGCCGGAGGCTACTGGATCAATCTTCAACAAGAGGAGCTGATTCAAGTCGAGTTCAGCGATGGGGTATCCGTTTACATAAGATACCGTTTACCGAGTCCGAAGCCTGCACTCGCACCGTTCCTTTTCTTTTCTACATCAGAGCTAGCTACAATTGTTGGTACCATTATTTTCACCACGATTGCTGCACTTTACTTTGCTGTGTATAGCCCTGAAATTATGGAAGAAGACAAAGTTGAAGAAGAGGTTTTGCGCAAGGCAGTTTTTGTCTATAAAAAACGTTCGCAACCTCAGAAAGTAGCCGAGCAAGGGCTGCAAGATACGCCTAAGCCTAATCAGCCTGCGGCGGGTTCACCCATCAGGTTGCCGGAAAAAACTCCTGCTGAGGCGGCTCCGAATAATTCTCAATCGAATGAAGTAAGGTTGACCTCGAAAAACATCGGCAAAGGCACATCAGGTACAGCGAACAAAAGTGCAGGAGAAAAAGCGGGTGCCGCAGCGCCTGCCCCTCGTGATGTGAGAAAGACAGGCTTACTGAGCGTATTCGGTACCAAAGGCACGCAATCAGCAATTGAAAAAGCCGTAAGTGGCTCTGACGTTGTTGGGGGACTAAGTCGAGATGCAAAAGGCCAGGGTGGATTGGGAGCAGGTGATAATTCTTCGGCTTCGGAGCCGGGTCTAAAAACGCTTGGTAAGGGAGGCAGTGGCACAGCCACTGTTGGTATAGCAGGCGTGAATACGAAGGGTCGTGGCGGGGGCGTCACTGGTTACGGAGACGGCGGTCTTGGTGGCATCAAAGGGACTAAAATTATACCCGGTGGTTCAGAAGAAGCGTTTACCGGAACTATCGACAAGGAAGCCATTAGAAGAGTTATTCTTCAAAACTTGCGTCAGATTAAATCTTGTTATGAACGGGCACTCAACCGAAACCCGAGTTTATTTGGAAAAGTAGTTATTCGTTGGACAATAGTAGAAAGAGGACGAGTCGGGTCAGCTAATGTGGACACTTCATCGCTGAACAACTCCGAAGTCGAAACTTGTATTGTAAACAAGTTTCGAACTTGGAGATTTCCTGATCCACCGCCAGGGCAAGAGGCCGAGGTGGTATATCCTTTCGTATTTGCATCGCAGAATTAACATGAAGGAGGATTTTTAACGTGGAACCCACTCAACAAGTTGAACAAGCGCATTGGCTCGTCAAAGCCTTTCAAGATGGTGGCGTCTCAATGTTTTTCATTGCGGCGGTCGGTATTCTTGTCGTGGCACTCATTATCGAGCGCTTTCTAGCCTTTCAAAGGATGACCCTAGACAAGCAATCATTTACCGACACTCTCTTTGGAATGATTTTACGAGGAGATCTTAGGCAAGCGATAAGTTTTTGTGATCAAAGACCTGCGCCCCTCTCGAATGCCTTGAAGGCGGGGTTGGTACAGGCAGCGAACAAAAGGCCTGACGAAGAAATTCAGGTTGCTATGGATAGCGCGGTATTAAGGGAGACGCCGAAGATAGAGGGGTGGACTGGCTTTCTAGCTGTTTTCGGAAACGTCGCCACACTCATAGGTCTTCTTGGAACGATTGTTGGTCTAATTACTTCGTTTGGTGCTGTTGAAAAAGCAGACCCGGCACAAAAGGCGGAGATGCTCTCGCTAGGTATCTCGCACGCTCTTAATTGTACAGCGTTCGGCTTATCGATTGCGATACCCTCGCTCATTTTTTACGGATACTTTCAAGTTCGTTCTAATCGACTTTCAAATGATATGGTTGAAAGTAGTATGACACTCATGAACTTGGTTGTGGCGAACCGAGACAAACTAAAATTCTGAGGAACAAATGGCGAGTATTGGCGGCGATTCAAACGATAAGAATGATATAAACGTAGATCTAAACCTCGTTCCATTTATCGACTTAATGAGCGTTTGTATTATCTTTTTGCTGATCACTGCCGTCTGGACGCAGGTTTCAATGATCCAGCTGGGTACTTCAATCTATGGTAAGCAAAACGACACTGGGCAGGTTGATCCTCCTCCTCGTCCTGACTTGTTGCTGACTCTTAGAATGGATGCCAGTGGGTACAGTCTACGTGTCGGAAATCAAATAGTGGGGTTTCCGCTAAAAGAAGGATTGTTCGATCATGAGTCCCTTGTTGTGTATCTAAAGCAAGTAAAAGAAAAGTATCCAGAAAAGTCAGATTCCATATTATCGGTTGCTGACAATCTCACCTACGAAGACATGATTCGCGGTATGGACACCTTGCTAAAGGCAGGGTTTCCAGAGGTGTCAGTAGCAACGGCGGAGGTTAACTAATGGCAATCCATCCCCCGGGCAAACGGGATCGGCGTAATAAGAAAATGCTCAAAGGGCCTAAGAGGATGGTTGCGTTCCTTTCTTTGACTGCCATGGTAGATATGTTCACGGTTCTCGTGATATTTCTGCTCCAGAACTACAATCAAACGGGGGAAGTTATTCCCATACGTAAAGATGTTGAACTGCCAAGGGCATCAGCCGTGAAGGATCTCAAGCCCGCGCACGTAGTGACGGTTACAAATACTCAAATACTACTTGATCAAGAGATAGTCGCGGATTTTACAGACGTAAAGGAGCAGTCAGATTGGATGATTTCAAGCCTTCACAATCGTTTGATTGAGGCAATTAAAGCAAAGGAAGTCGAGAGAAAGGGTGAACTTAAAACGATTGTAAGAGGAGTGGTCTCTGACTCTAAGAAAGGGGCTCCCCAAGAAGAAGAGACTGACTTTCGAAATGTTACAGTTCAAGCCGACAAAGCTATAGATTTCTTAACTATAAAAAAGGTCATGTACACCGTCACTGAAGCTGGAGCTTCAGAAATCAACTTTGCTGTTATGAAAGAACCAGAAGAGAAGCCAGAAGAATCTCTGTTTTAAGATGCTTGTCTTAAGAAGGTCACTTCAATAGTAGATGAAGTTAAAATGTTGTTGGTCTTAAGGGCCTAGCGGCGAGAGTTTATTCCAAGAGCGAGAGTTCATTTGAAGAGCGAAGCAAAAATTCCTTTACTTGCTACTTTGATTGCGTACAATTTTTGAATCAACAATTTAGAGAGGCCAAGCCATGAGACATTTTACGGTTATTTTGATTCTAGCAACTTTTGCTATGCCAGCATTCGCAGTCATTGAAAAATCAGAAGGATACCTGGTCAAAACTAATTTTAAATATCGTACCGGTAAAAAGAACGTCGAAAACGCGGGTGAGTTGATTCTTTCAAAAGACAATAAAATTTGGACCACCCTAGTAAACGCGAAGGAAGGTTTTACAGTTCTTGGACGAATCACAGAGGTTAAAAACGATACTTTGTATATGGAGTACATTGTTGTAGACGCCAATAAAACGCCTAACGGAGTAATCTCTACGCCACAAGTAGTCTCAAAGCTAGGTGAGGCCGCTTCGATTGAGGTCGGAAATAAAAACGAAACAATCTCATTAGAATTACTCGCAACAAAGACCAGCTACACAAATTAACAAGAGAAGTATTTGGTTAACCCACGCCTAGTTCTACAGTGGCTCCGTGTAACCGCGGGCACGAGGCCCCATAATTGACTCCGCATACCTGCACGTGCAGTTCTACGAGTGCGTCTGCACAGTCAACAACGCCGAGAGTGATTCGTCAGCAGTTCTTATGCGAAAAGCCAATCTCCTACCTTCAACTGTGAAGTGCGAGATCTGCCAATAAAAATGCAAATGGAATTATACGATATAACTAGTCAAAGGATACTGGCTTTAGACTGTGTCAAATCAACGAATTGCCAATCCTGAGCAGGCGCTTATCTCAACGCCACGGCCCACTCCATCGCGAAAGAATTGGGAATTGCTAACAGTGAAAGTATTGTTGTTGCGGTGAGAGAACTAACAGAAGAACACTCCGAAAAAGTACAAAAGAAAAATACCAGTCCACATCTGTGTTTGCTCGCGTGAGTCCTTGAAGAAGCAATCCGGGATATTTAAGCCGAGCACTTAATTCCGCCCTGTCCTGTCCGGTCATCCCCCGCACAAAGTGGCATGGAGTCTAAGTCAACAAACTGTTTAAAGGCGACAGCTCCTTTGAGTAAAAAATATTTTGACATCGCTACCAAAATGCTTTAGCTTTACCAAAGAGGTCACTCCAAAAATGAAAAAGACCAATCAAAAACAACTTGGGTTTGCGTTACTCGAAGATAAAATAGCAAGACAGTTCGGCGGATCCCTTTTAAAAAGTAATCCTAAGGTTAAAAGACCCATTTCATTTCGCAAAAGCATGCATTTGGTATTGCGCTCATCACTAGCTAAGGGGCAGCACTCCTTCCTTCGTAAAGATGACGCTATCGAGAGCATTATTCATAAGCAGGCGAAGCAATTTGGCGTGAAAGTTTATCGATTTGCCAATGGTGGGAACCATTTGCATCTAGTGATTCTTCCTTCGACACGAGACTCTTACAAAAATTTCATAAGGTCTGTGAGCGGCCTGATCGCTCGATTAGTTCTAAATACTCAACGAGGCAGTATTGGATCAGCCTCGCGTAGTCGTCTAAAAGACTCTAAACTCCCGAAGCAGAGATTCTGGGATTTTCGGCCCTATACTCGCATCGTGGAATGGGGTAGGGATTTCAAAAGACTGTCTTTGTATTTGGCCGAAAACACACTTGAAGCGATCGGTTATCTACCGTATGTTCCTCGTGAGGTTGGCGGCGCGAAGAGGCGCAGAGAATTAAGAAGAGCGATTGTGTTCGGCTAGAGCGATCGAAGCGATTGTGTTCGGCTAGAGAAATAACCAGTTGAATCCTACCTGCACAGCGTCGATTTATCTCAATTTATAGGTCAGACCATCTACGGTAAGTTCCTCTGCTAACATCCAAAACTGGCTGCGAGATCTTTTAAAAAGTCGCCCAAATATTTTTACCTTTGTTCCGAGTTTCAACTTGTCTTCGGTGAGTCCTGCTCTCATTCACAGCAAACCTCTGTGGGTCAAAACTATGATCTGAAACCAATTTTGTCGGTTACTGAGTTTGATTTAGATTTTAATTAATAGGTTCTTAGAACCTTTGAAATTACAAAGTCATTCCACCAGACTGCCGGCAGAACCTTTATGCGGCGGCCTTAGCGCCGGGTTGAAATTTAGCGACGTAGTTCCTTATGAGTGCGCGATTTTCTTCGGTGATTTGCAAAAACTCCAAACCCACGGTACCGCGTTCGCAGTGCATGACTTTTGCCTTCACGGAAATATCGACCCCAATAAATCGCGACTTAATTTTGCCCTCGATGACCTCTCCAGGAGAAGAGCCTGTTTCGCCTTCGATTCCGAGTCCGTTTTCACTTATTGAAAACATATTGAAACTAACATCAGCTTTGCCGTGTTGAGAATATTGAAACGCGCCTTGAATTGGCGCTCTCATATGCAACCTTCGCGAAAGCCCTAGTGTCTCGAGCACAGCGTTGAATTCGTAAACAGACTTCCACTGCTTTTGGCCGGGAGTCCAAAGTGTCAGATCGTCTAAGTCGTCTCGCGACTTAAGCTCCTTTTGAGTCTCGTCTAAAGAGAAGGGCCCATATTGTTTTTTCTGATCCTTTATATACCAAGTCGGCTGTTTACTTTGCTTGAAAAGCTCATCAATTTCGTCTTGGTTTGGATTCTTTATTGAAACATCCGTAAGCTGGCGAATGTAATCAAGGATCACTGATTTCGACTCAAAGTTAATTTGCTTAAACTGTAACCCATAGGATTGGCCCGTGTGGTACCGAACCTGTACAACAGTATGAAGAGGTGCCGACAGCAGGTCACTATTTATGGTTACCGAATATTCCGACCCGACTGCCAAGTTTTGGTCTGTCAGAATCCCTATACCGCCTTCACTAATGGTTGTGATCTCGACCGGGATGTCTTTTTTGTTGGCTCGAACAATAGCACTGCCGGCAAACGGCACTCTTCGATGTATCCGTTTATTGAGGCCTAAATCGACGAGCAGATCCCCAAAGTCGAAAGCTCTCTGCCATACTTCATCAGCTCCAAATCTGATGCGAAGAGAATCAATATCAACTGTGTTCTTTATTTGGTTGAGAAGCTCGTTGCGGTTGAGCGGACCAGAAACTTGACCGTCTCTTTCAAGGTACCAAGTGGCGGTATCGACCTGTACCTTTTCGAAAGTCGCCAAAATTTTGGGTGCTTCGGTCTTCCACGCAAAAATCGGTAACCAATGTGACTGTCGTTTGCACCAAATGAGATCCGAATTAGCAAATGTATTTTGAGCCAGTTTATGCTCAATCTCTTCGGTTGAAAAAGGCCCTTGGACCTGATTCGATACTGATGTAAACCAGACTCGCTTCATCATGAGTTAAAATCGGCAGCTTTTGTGTAAGTATTGAGAATGATATTATGAGTGCAATGACTAAAACCTTTCGTCTGGTCTTACGTAGAGTAATTGGAATCGTACTCTGGCTTGCACTATTTGCGGAGGTGCTCGTATTCAACCCCAGAACACTCGAGAACCGTCCTCCTTTGGTTCCCCGCCATGATGGAGTCAGGGATAAGGCCGAGCAAGAGATGGAGGGAGTCTACCTCGTCGAGATTGGAGAGAACTCTCGCCAGTGGGAGCTATGGGCAAATGAGGCCGTGGGGATTCGCGGTACGGGAGACTGGTTTCTAAAAGATGTTAAGGCTCAATTCTTTGGTAAAGATCAGGTCAGTTATATCGTCGAGGGTGAAGATGGAACTGTAAATTCAGAAACTAAAAACATGGAGATTCGCGGCAATATACGAATGACCTCGTCGAACGGTTACATTTTTTTGAGTGATCGACTTGTCTTTCATCACGTTGAGAAAACCATCGTTAGTCCTGGCCCCGTTAAGATGAAAAGCGATCCGAAAGTACAGCCGGGAAAATTTGAACTATCGGGCAGCAGAATGAAATCTTGGATGGACTCAAATCTCATCCATGTGGTTGGCAATGTGAAGTCGACCCGCGAGATCGATGAAACGCGCTCCGTATATATAACGAGCGACGAAGCTTTTTTAAGCGCAACAGATCGTTCGTCCAGGTTTAAGGATAATGTCAAAATCGATTCGGGAACTTCACACATTGAGGGCCCGGAGGCTGAATTTCGATTTGATAAACCCTCGGGAGAAGTCTCGAGCTTGGTTGTTACTGGAGGCGCAAAACTGAAGGATGCTGATCGCTTCGCCGAATCTGACACAGCAATCATGTTGCTAAAAGAAGACCGATATGTGCTCAGGGGAAACCCGAGGCTGACTCGAGGCGGCGATCTTCTGGTTGGTGAAGAAATCGTGTTTTCCAGAAATGGTCGCCAAATTCAGGTTTTTGGCGTAAAAGGTAAGTTTATGGCTCCGAAATCTGGAGATAAAAAATGATTCAGGGCTGCTGACGGCTCTTTATGACGAAGCGGAGCTACTATTGAACTTCATGAGTTCCTAGTAGTTAACGACTAAAATAGTGTGAGGGTTCATGTCTGAGGCGAGAATAGATGCCAAATCTCTTTCGAAATCTTATCGAGGACGGAAAGTCGTTGATAACGTCACTTTTCACGTTTGTGGCTCTGAAATTGTTGGGCTTCTTGGGCCCAACGGGGCAGGAAAGACAACAAGCTTTTATATGGTAGTGGGTTTAGTTCAACCTGATGATGGAGAAATTGATCTCAATGGCGCCAACGTGACTGATGCGCCCATGTTTCAACGGGCTCGACTTGGAGTAAGTTATTTAGCGCAAGAGGCAAGCGTTTTTAGAAGACTGACTGTTAGAGAAAATCTCTATGTAGCCCTTGAGGCGATAGGACTCAGTGGTGGTGATAGAGATGCAAGGGCCGAGGAGCTTTTGGAGGAATTCAAGATCGGGCATATTTCTGACTCCATGGGTTACTCTCTATCAGGAGGTGAAAGGCGCAGGGTTGAAATTGCCCGGGCCATTGCGACGGAGCCGAGTTTTTTGCTTTTAGATGAACCTTTCGCCGGAATTGATCCGATTGCGGTTGGTGATCTTCAGTCGATGATTAAGTCTCTTAAAGCTAAAGGTCTAGGAATTCTTATAACGGATCACAATGTGCGCGAAACACTCACAATCTGCGATCGAGGCTATATACTAAAAGAAGGACAAATCCAAGTAGAAGGAACCTCTGAGGATATCGCAAACTCAGAGATCGCCAAGAAGTTCTACTTGGGTGAGAACTTCAGGCTATAGGGTGGTTAAATGGCGCAGGGCAAATTTGGTTTAAACATTTCACAGGGTCAGTTTCAGACTCTTCGAATGACGCCGCAACTACAGCAGGCGATTAAACTGCTTCAATTGTCACGCATGGAATTTGAAACCGCCATCCGAAAAGAGCTCGAGGAAAATCCTACCCTTGAAGAACTCGGTGAATCACCGGACGCCCCAGATGAGAAAGTTGCCAAAGAAAGTGATAACACCCAGTCGCTCGATGGAACTGCTCAGGACACAAACTTTGAGACCTCAGTAGAAGCCTCTCAAGATCCAACGAAGCAAGATGAATTCGATTGGGAAAACTACTTTGAGCCCTCAAAGCCAACGCGAGACTTTGGGCCAGGCTCAGATGAAATCATGAATTACGAGAACGTGATTTCTACGACTGAAAGTCTTTATGATCATCTTGTTTGGCAAATGAACCTTTCGGGATTTAACGATGAAGAATATCGTTTAGTGCATATTCTCATCTCTTACATAGATGACGATGGATATATTAAAACTCCTTTAGCCCAAATTGCTCAAGACGAGGGGGTAGGAGAGCAAGATCTTGAAGAAATGCTGCCATTTCTTCATGAATTTGACCCAGCTGGCATTGGAGCGCGAGATCTTAAAGAATGCCTACTTATTCAAGCCGAGCATATCGGTGAAGACACTCACGATCTCGTCTATCTCATTAATAATCATCTAAAGGAATTAGAAAAGAAAAACTACGAAGCCATTGCTAAGGCAATGAACAAGGATCTCGAAGAAGTTATTCAAATATCTCGAATCATTTACGAGCTTGAGCCTAAACCCGGAAGAGCCTTTGTTCCTGCGGATACTCAATATATCACGCCGGACGTCTATGTTTACAAAGTAGGTGAGGAGTACGTTGTATCGCTGAATGAAGATGGTCTACCCCGCCTTCGAGTCTCCAACTTCTATAGAAACTCGTTGAAAGCCAGTGGGACGAGCAAAGAGGCTCAGGAATACATTAAAGACAAACTCAAGGCTGCTATGTTTTTAATAAAGTCTATTCATCAACGGCAGAGAACGATCTATCGAGTTACAGAAAGTATCGTTAAGCACCAAAGAGACTTTTTTGAACTTGGCTCCGAATATATCAAACCTATGATTCTGCGAGATATTGCAAACGACATTGGTATTCATGAATCGACCGTGAGTCGCGTCACTTCAAATAAATATGTGCACACGGCCCGCGGTATTTTTGAACTTAAATATTTCTTTAACTCCGGTATCAACACAACCTCAGGCGGAACTTTAGCAAGTGAGTCTGTGAAACAAAAGATTAAAGAGATCGTCGTTAAAGAGGATGTTACAAACCCTATTTCTGATCAAAAAATCGTTGAAATACTTCGTAAAGATGGGATCGATATCGCGCGCAGGACGGTTGCAAAGTATAGGGATATGTTGGGGATCTTGCCGTCTTCTAAACGCAAAAAATACTTCTAACAACAAATCCCATCTTGCTTCGCATAAGCAGCAATGCTCGGCTTCACCGGATCTGCGACGTAGTCATCACTACGCCTCGAACGGCTCAGCCTGCGCTTGTGCTTCTGCTCGCAATCTGGGATTTGTTGAGGCTATGCTGATACGCTTGCGGTCGAATTCGAAGTTGCGGCCTTGCATCTGACGCTGTTTGAACGCCTCGTGGGTTCGGCTAAAAGCGGTAATTCATTTGTAGTGCGGGAACCGTTTCCGTTGAAAACTGATTCGCCAGAAGCAACGTTGGCTGAATAATAAAACCTTGCGCAGACGCGCCTCGAGGCTTAGGACGAAACAGCTCATACACCATAAACCCCGCTATCGCTCCTGCGCTCAGGAAAGAAGCCGTACGAGTTGGCCCAGGGTTAGCGGTCGCTCCAATTGCGCTAGCAATTGAGAGACTGACGACCGAGAAGGTCCATTGTCTGTTCCAAACAAACCCCTCATCTTTTAGTTCTGAGGCCAAGTTCTTTCCGCCTTCTTCGGCAGAGACGTCGCCGTAACAATTTTCGCTCGCAACCATCGGTGCAAAAAATGATGTCGCCAAGCCGGCTCCAATAAGCGCTTGGTTCAAGAACTTGTCTTTCTTTTCATAACCGGAGTCGAATGCTGCAAACAAAGTCGAAAAACTCACCAGTAACCAAGAAGCACCAGCAAGCTGGGATTGCTCGCTTGTACAATCGCTATGTCGTGAAGTTGCTTCGGAGTGGTTGCTCAAAGCAATGATAGCTATACAAGGCAATATAAAAATACTTCTTAACCTCAACCGAAACATTTTTAAACTCCTCTCACTCACGCCAAGTTACTTCTTTGCATTCCAAATCTGAACTAAACTTTGGAACATTTTTTGGGCTTCAATAACGAATGGGTTTGAGCCAGATCCTAAGTCGTCGCAATGGGCAGCATTCTGAATCACATAAGCGTTTAGCCGAGAAGAGCTCGCATCCACGACCGACAGATTAACCCAAGGATCTTCATTCCCATTCGTGAAGAAAATGTTCGACGTACTTGCGCTGAATAAGGGCAGGTAAAACTCACGATTTACAGCCTCTTCAGGAGCCTGCTGTTCAATACCAAAGAGCCTCTTGCAAATCCCCTTGTGATATTCACTATTGATTCGACTAGAGCGTGCACTCATGGCGCTGTCGCTCCAAGCATTTTGCCAAAATCCAAATGTTGTACAAGACTGATAGAACCACTGCCTCATACCAATCGTCCCTGAGTGTGCGGCAACGCTGGTGTTTTGAGCGGCATGCGCACTCATATCTACCAGATTTCCAAATAGCCTGCCCACCATTGCCGCGGCTTCAATATATCCCGTTACGGGGTCGTAAGTGACCTTGGCGCAGAACTCATCTCTCATCCCATACTGAATGGCTGCTGCAGCCACATCGGCGATCAGGTAAAGAAAGTCGTCGTCATTTGTAAGTTCGCTAGCGCGAAAACGATGTTTGATTGCTTCATTCCTCGTGGGGTCTTGTACCATTGCCTCGATTTGATGAACTGCTGATTGAATTGCAGATAGACAAGCTGGGCCGGCCTGCTCGGCAACATGTCGGTCGTATTCATCGAAATTATTGTCGGCCTTTACAGGACCTGATGAGGCCAAAGCACCTTCAAAATCTTCCGGATACTTCAGACGAGCGTAGGCAGCTAATGAGCCAGCATAAGAGCCGCCAACAGCGTACCATTTGCCGGTCAACTGCAATTGCGACGAAATCGTCTTTTTAAAGTTCACGTAATCTCGAAGAACTTGCTCGACCGTGAGAAAACGCAAGTTTTCGGTTGATAGGTCCTCGAACGGTTGGCTTTTTCCGTAGTAGCGATGTTCAAGGGCGACCAAGTACGCCTTTAACTCTTCTGCATGCTTAGCGATGGCTCCTCGAAAAGGCTGAGGGCCGCACTCTCCTTCTCCGCACAAATAAAAGAGCACAGGGCTATTCGAATTCTCTGCACGAGTAGAGTCTATCCAGTAACGCTGTGAGAACTTTGTATCGCTGCCTTCAGTGAGGTGATCGAGAGTCTGCAAGAACTCCTTCGCTGAGCTGAGCTTTTGATTTTTGTTTCTATTCTTTAGCTCGCTCGTCTTAGCTTCAAAGAGTAGATGCTTGGGATCAGCCTGCAATGTTATCGAATTCGTAACGGCTAGCAAAAAAAGAATGAGTGTTTTCAAAAAGCCCCCTGTTAAATATCCGCCAAATTGGCTCTGGTAGCTTAATTTCGCGCCAAACTAAAAGTAAACACTATTTGAAGCGACGCTTTGCTGCGGCATTGGAGATTCCCAGCTCCATAAGCTTAGATGGGACTTCGTGGCATATGAACCACTGAGCGAGGCTGATCTAAGGGTTCATAAGAAATTCTTGATGTGTGGTAGGTCCGCAGGGACGGGGTGGGTACCGGCGTGAATGCTGTCGAAAAAAATAACATTTACATGCGGAAGGCCCTCGCGAACAGCCACAATATTGGCGGGTTCGTTTTCTATAAACCACACAGGGCCAGGAACAAAATCTGTTAACGCGTGCATTTCGATAAGGAAGTCTCTTTTGAACAGAGCATCGTCAAGAGATCGATGGGGTTTTAACTCGACGTGGGCCTTTTCGGCATCAAGCGGAAAGCCGAAGTTCTTTAGAACATTTCGCGTTCCCAGCCCCATGCGCTCTTCGTCTCGCCCCGTGAGATAAATGATATTGCTCCCTTTTGCGAAAACTTCATGGCAAAAATCAATAGCTCCGTCCTCTGGTCGATCAAGGTGCAACAATTTATTGCTAAAGAACTCTTCTCGCCAATATTGGAAAAGAGCGTGATAAAACTCGGGTGGAACTTCTCCCAAATTAAAGTGGAGAGTAAGCTCTTTTAAATGGTAGACGCTCGGTAGGCTATTAACTTCTTTGAGTTTCTTGCAGGCATGAGAGCTAAAGGATTGAGCCTTGGGTGTGCTTGCAAAGTCATGCAAAATTTGGAGCGTTCGCGGAGAAACATCAAAGAGCGTAGAATCTAGATCGAAAACTACGAGACCCTTAGGCTTGTCGAACTTCGACTGCATTAAAGATTCCAAGAGACGATTGAGAATAGTTTGTCGGTAGTTCACCGAATGAATTTAATCGGGCTTCGCTTGGAGCGCAACGCCTTGGCGCGCCAACACACGACAAACGAAGCTAAGCGGCGCTCTAGATCACATACTAGAGAACTGTTGGATTTTCGAGCTGTCGTCGCGTCACAGGCCATTTGCTCAGGAGATCCGCCAAGGCCTTCGTGTGTAGCCTTCCAACAATAACAAGAGGAATTGTGTCATCAGAAAGCTCTTTCATTCAGTGCCAAATATTATCAACCATTCTAAGCTCCCTTGTACTAGGGAGTCGGTCTTTCGAAGCCCCACAAGTCAAGTCACCACACACGCGTTTTCGATTCCACTTTCTCAGGTCACCGACTTCAAAGTTCACTTTGACGCTGCTCCTTGAGCAAGGCTGAGGGTTTTTGAAGTCTCCTGGAAAATGTAAGTTTTCTGCACTAAGTTCGTTTCGAACCCTCCCAGCGGAAGCTGACAATTCCGTTAGTCGGGCAAGAAAAGACTTTCTGAATTCTAGCTTAAGGCTTTGTTGGACGTTTTCTACGCCCATCGAATTCAATACGAGTCCAGTTGAGGTTTGTGAACCTAAAAAGCATCCTGCATAGAAGAGGCTTCCATTTGGAGAAAGGTAGAATCCTTGGACAGTCGCTTTGTGAAGAGTCGTAGCTTCCAGCTGCTTGACCCTCTTTAGTATGGGAAACAAAATCCATTCAGCTAAAAAAAGTGTAACGTTTTCTTTTAGCCAGGGCTCTTTGCCGTTACCTGCGTATCCTTCAAGAAATCTCACTTTAAAAAACTTGATAAGTTCTAATTCTTTTTGCGCTTCTTCTCTGGGCTTTACGTGAGACTCACCCAGTATGACAAGTGATTTTTCTTCTGAACTTATTTTGAATCTTCTCAACTGCGCGTCGACTCCCGCGGATTCAATCCTGTGCACAAGGTTTTCGTATGAAAGCTGTGCGCCACTTTCGGCGTGGCCAGCCGAAATGCCCATAGCGACAGAAGCGAGGGTAAACGATATAGACAAAAAACAACCGCGGCTAAAGAAACGCCGCCAAAAAGCAAAGCGCTTATCAACGGCGAAAGCCCGCTGCTGAGCAGGCCAAAGTACAAATCGAAATCGACTTATAGTGGCTTTGTGTGAGGTCATCACCGTTGAGTATACCAAACGAGACCTAGGGAGTGAGAGTGAAGAGATTTCACTTAGTGCGCAAAGCTTGGGCAGTGCCATCAACCATGAAGTACGGAGTCACTTGTGGGACTTGTTGCGTCAGTATCGTCATCGCGATCGTTTTTGATACACTAACTAACGCAGCAAGTCCCACAAGTGACTCCGTACTTTTTGAGACGAAGGGCGAGTCGTGTGTCCAACATTATGACAATTTTTTGAAGATTACTCCGTGATTTCAGATGTTTAGTTGGTGCGTAAAGCGACCGATACCTGAGATTAGGGGAGTGACAACTATGTCGCAGAGAATCCATGTTTCAAAAGATGGCAAGACGTTCGGGCCTTACACTGAAGCGGAGGTTCGCCAAAAAATAGCTACGGGCGAGCTAACAGAAGATGACTTTTTCTATGCCGAAGATAGTAAGAGCTGGCTAACTCTCAATGAGTTCTCTGTTGGGGCTGAAAGTAACTTCGATCAAGGAAGTCCCTTACCGCAAGATTTGACAACAACTTTGCTTCAAACAGACGCGACGAACATAAACTTTGCAAATGCACAAGTCGTCTCTGTCGATTTTAAAAACAAAACCCATCAAACAGACAAGGCAATGGTGGATCTCACTTCAACCTCGCCAGAACCAGTTCCTCAAAACACAGCTGATGAAGAGTGGTTTGTACTGAAATGGGACAACCGTTACGGCCCATTTACCTATTTTGAAATGCTGAAAATGCTACAAGAGAAATCGGTTTTTGAATTTGATTTTGTTTGGACCAAAGGAATGCAAACTTGGCAAAGAGTTGCTGAAGTTGCTGTTTTTGCCAGCAATTACATCAGAAAACTTCAAGGCGACGACAAGGGCGACAAAAAGGATGAAATCTTTTTTAGGCGCCGTCACCTAAGAACAAGCTTCAACGGAAGTATTATCGTTCACGACAACAGAAAAATCTGGAAGGGCGAAAGCTTCGAAATCAGCGAAGGAGGTGCCGGGGTAGTTATGTTTAACTCGATGGCACTACCTGGGCAAACGCTCTACATTCACTTCAAGGCGGGCGACAATGTGCCGGCCTTCAATGCTGTCTGTGAAGTTGTCAGCAAACAATATGTTAAAGACCTGAAAGATCCAAATGCACCAGTACGTTATGGGATAAAATTTCTTAAAATCAGTGATGGGGCTCAGAGATCCATTGCAGGATTTGTAGAAACAGCTGCGTAGGGCACTTGCAACTTATGATTCGGCATTCGTGGGCACTATTAATTCTTGTTGGTATTGGCTGCACCAAAGGTGGCGGTGGCTCTAACAATTTTAGTCTAGCACCCGAGCAAACAGGCTTTGCGCAAGAACTTGAATACAACAATAAAATTGATGTTCTTTGGGTGATCGACAATAGCCCAGGCATGGGAGACTACCAGGTTAAAATTGCAGAACAAGCGGACAGTCTCATCAACTTTTTTGTCGAGCGTGGCTTTGATTTTCAAATGGCGGCGACAACAACAGATATGCGTAGTTCTGGCGAAAGAGGAAAATTCTTGGGGATTCCTTCAATATTGACGCCGCAAACTCCAGGCCTCGTTGATTTGTTTCGTGCTCGCATAGCACCCGGTAACAGTGGCAGTGGCACTGAACGCGGACTTGAAGCTATGAAATTAGCGCTAACCCCAGGGCAACACACTTCAACCAATGGTGGTTTTGTAAGGAGCGATGCAGCTCTCGTGATTGTATTTGTAAGCTCCGAAGATGATTGGAGTGTTGGCAACAGCATCGACTATATTGACTTTCTCAATAACCTTAAACCTATCTTTGAATTTGGCGCGCAAGGCTGGCTAGCTAACTATATCGGAATAATAGAAGATTCGACGGAGTGCCGAACCCTTGGTGAGTTTTCGGATTTGGGTTACCGGTACATGGACATTGTTGGAGCTTCAAATGGCGTGAACCAAAGTATTTGCTCTAGTGAGCTCAGAACGGCTTTAGAAAACATTCGCGAGCGAATCTCTGGCATGATCATGGAGTACAAGCTAGCGAGAGAACCCGTAGCAGAAACAATTGTCGTCACAATTGACGGAGTTGTAGTGCCGAATGACGCTGTCAACGGATGGACCTACCACCCAGACAGAATGTTAATCCGTTTTCACGGATCTTGGATCCCTAAGGCAAATGAAACTGTAAAGATAGATTATCAACCATTAAGAGCGAAATAGGAGCAGAATATGTTAGACAGCATCTTTGGATTTGTAGCGGAGCATGAAGTGCTTGCTTACATTGTCGCAGTCATGGGGCTCTTTAGCTTTGTGATTTCGGTAGAGCGAATAAAGTCGATATTCTTTGAGTACTCATTGAAGACCGAAGAATTTATGAAACAACTCAGATCTCTTATTGAGGCAGACAAAATCGAAGAGGCGATTCAATTTTGCGCGGCCAATGACAAAAAGCCGCTAGCCTACGTGATCAAAAGAGTTCTCGAGAAAGCAGATCGGGATGAAAGAGCTATGTCGAACGCAGGTAACAATGCGATAGCAGAAGTCTCGACAGACCTCAGTAAGGGGATGGGCTATCTTTCTATGATTGCGAACGTCGCCACCCTGGTAGGGTTGGTCGCTACTATAATCGGACTGATCATGAGTTTTAAAGCGGTAAGTTATGCAGATCCGTCGCAAAAACAAACACTTCTCGCGCAAGGTATCTCTACAGCTATGTACACGACGGCATTAGGGTTATCGGTTGCTATACCAACTATGGTTGTCTACTCCTTCTTGCACTCAAGAACAGGTCGTTTGTTTGCGGAATTAGACCATTGCTCCGGTAAGGTTGTCGACTGGCTTATTGGCCGCGCCTTTGAGACATACTCAGAAACTAAGGCATTTCCGGGTGACTTAAAGGCAGACGTGAAGCCAGCGGTATCTACGGCAAGGCCGGCGAAACCGAAGGTGTCTTAGACATAAGGATGACAGATGCGATCAGCGAAGACGCGAATTGAAGATGCAACTTTTGAACTCAGCTTAGCGCCCATGCTAGACATGATGGTCGTGCTTATACCTGCGCTCCTACTCTACGCGGTGTTCGTTAAGGTGAGTATTTTAGACGCTCCTATTCCGCAGCCTGTAGCTCAGGCCATTCAACAGAACCAAAACGATGACAAGAGAAGTCTCCAAGTTTATTTGATGTCAGATCGTTCTGTAAAATTTGTTCTGTTCGATTTGCAAGGTAAGCATGAAAAAGTAGTTCCAGCATCAACTGCAAAATACGACTTCGTTGCCATTCACAACGAGGCCATTTCGGTTAAACAAAAACATTCAGATTTGTTCCGATTAGAGTTGTTTCCGGCCGACGAAATAAAATATGACGAAATTGTGAAGGTTATGGACGAGCTTCGAGACTTGAGAAATGCCGATCCTAAAATATCTATGGCCGACAAGGCTAGTGGCAAACCGGTAGCATTGAATCTCATGTTTCCGGATATTGTTTTCGGAAACGTGTTGGGTGGTAAGTAATGTCGGCGGCAAAGAAACACTATAGGAGAAGAGGGGAAGCCACATTTGTGCTTCAGATCACAGCAATGGTTGACATGCTGATGATCATTCTCGTTTTTCTTATTAAAAGCTACTCCACCAATCCCTATGAAATCACTCCAACTGATAGTCTGAAGCTTCCGGCCTCAACTAGCACACTAGAGCCAGAAGAATATTTGAAGCTGGTAGTTTCTAAAGAAGGCGTATTTGTCGAAGACGAAAAGATAGTTGATATATTCGATCTCAGGCTTGATCAAAAATCTATTGATACCAACGACACAGAGTTTGTAAGACCGCTCTTTGAGGCACTTGACAAGCATGCAGAGAAGGGTCGAAGCATTGCAACTGTCAACGAAGCCTTTGAGTTCGAAGGTAAAGTGGTCGTTCAGGCGGATCGGGATCTACCTTACTCGCTTTTAAAGAAAATTATGTATACGTCAACGCTGGCAGGTTACGCGAATGTCAAGTTGGCCGTTTTGCGGTTGGAGTAAACGGTGAAGCTGGTACTGAGCTCTACATTCTCACTTTTGCTGGTACTGAGCTCGGTAGACTCTTATACAAAGGATGCCAAAGGTAAGCCCTTGCCATTTGAGAAGCAGCTAAGAATGGTCGAAGGCGACTATGCAGGAAACGAACTGAAGGCTCTTAAGGCCGAGCTTTTAATATCAGAAAACGAACAAGAGGCAATGGGGCAGCTCAATCGCCTCCTAGCCAAGTACCGACGACCACCAGTACATTCTGGTTTGATGTTTCGGAAGGCAGAGCTCTATATGCGAATGAGTAAGTCTTCTCGGTTCTTCGAACTAAAACGAGATGAGGGCGATGAAGCGGCACTCAGATTTGTACCTCAAGCTGTAAAAAAGAGTTCAACTACAGCAAACATAAAACGTGCCATTGAGACTTATGAGGGAATTGCAAAGTCAGATCCTCACTTTCGCGATTTAGATCTCGTCTATTTTAACAATGGATTCGCTAGGCAGCAGATAAACGACTTGGCTGGCGCAGAGAAAATGTATCGCTTGCTAATTTCAAAAATGCCAGAATCTCCGTTGATTCCAGATAGCTATTTGGCTATCGGTGAAATGCGTTTTGACAAGAATGATTTTAAAGCGGCGCTCAAGGAGTTTGAGTCGGTCAAACGGTATCCCGCCGCAAGGGTCTATCCTTACGGAGTTTATAAAGCCGCTTGGAGTAAGTACAATCTAAACAATGCTCTAGGTGGGCTAAAGGAATTAGAAGAGGTCGTAGACTATAGCCGCCGCACTCTTGCGTATGAAGGGCAAACATCTAAACTTGATTTACGAAAAGAAGCTTTAAGAGATATGGTGCTGTTCTATTCGGATGTTCGCCCAGCGAAAGACGCCTTCAAGTATTTTCGGTCTCAAGCCGGCGACGCAGAAGTTGGCGAGCTTATGTTAAGACTGGCAAGCTTATATAGACATCACTCCCGGCACAAGGACCTTGAGATAGCACTTCTTGAGTTCATTGATAAGGTGCCTAACTCTGATCAGGTCCCCGAGGCCGTTCGAGATCTTGTGGTGAATTACGAGACCCTTAAGAACCGGCCCATGTCAGTTGAGTACATGCGAAAACTCAAAAAGGAATGCTTGCGACGTGAGGGCTCTGTTTTTGAGGAGTGCCAAGGTATGCTTTCAGAAGCAAGTAACACTTTGGCACGCAAGTGGCATGGATTGAACAAGAAAAATGCAAATATTGAGCTTTCCGAATCGGCGATAGCTGCGTACCAGATCTATCTTGGGCAACCTCGTGCAGTGGAAGAATATCACGAGACGCGCTTTTTTTATGCGGAACTTTTATTTCAAATTAATAAGTTTCGCGAAGCCAGCGTAGAATACGAAAAAGTGGCTCTGCACTCTCAGGATGCTGCGAGAGTTCACGATTCTTCCTACGCTGCTTTGGTAAGTATGGAGAAAGCCGCTGGCGAAAAATGGTCAGACCAAGACGAAAACAGATTTGTTGATCTTGCAAAAATCTACTTAGACAAAAATCCAAAGGGCGAGCATCGCCAAACGATTCTGTTTAAGAGTGCATTTATTGCTTATGAAAAGGGGCGTATAGACGAAGCAGAGCCGCAGCTCTTTGAGCTGGCAGAAAAGGCTACCGGCGATGTCCAACGAAAATCTCAAGACCTCTATCTTGATATTCTCAATATAAAAAAGAAATATGCAGAGCTGAAAGTGTACTCTGACAAATTACTAAAAAAAGAGAAGGATGTAGCAAGAAAGGAAGCCCTTACTGTTATTTACCAGCAAAGTTATTTTGCAGAGATTCAGTCGTTTGAGAGCGGGCCGAAGCTGGATGAAGCTGTGACCGCTTACACGAAGTTTGCTAAAAGCAATAAAAACTCTCCGCTGGCCTCTAAAGCTTGGTTCAATGCGATTAGTCTACTTGAAAAAAAACAATCTTACTTTGAAGCCGCCAACATGTACTTTTCTGTAAAAGACGAATTCCCTTCAGAGAAAAGTGTCGTTCCGTCCTTAGAGAAGGCGGCTGATTTATACGAGAGCATGGGCGACCTCGACCGTCTTGAGCAAGCAGCAAAGGCGATAGTTGAAAGAGATAAAAAGAACCGTGCAAAGTGGGAGAAACTTGCCGCAGATATTAAGCTTTTAAGGACGCCAAAAAATCAGCAAATGGCGGATCTTAAGAAACAGCTTAAGACGGCAAAGGGCGAGGAGTTCGATTTGGTTGCGTCGCGTCTCGAAGCACTTGAAAAAATCGATTCCTCTGCTGCGAGCTATGCAGATTTGATGACGGTGTTCTCTACAACTTCAAGGGAGCCATACAGTTCTCAAGCTGTAGTGTATCAGGCTGAAATGAAGTTTGAGAGTAAAGACTATCAAACTGCTTTTAGGTTGGCTTCACAGGTTGTAGGCGGCGGCGAAAAAGTCACGAATGATCTAAAGGCAAGGGCGAGATTGATTCAAGCAAAAGTCCTCGATCACGAATTTCGAGCACAGAGCGTAAAATCTCGCCTCGATCGCTTGGCAGTAGTGCTAGCAATTAAGACAGAAAAATTAGACAAGGCCCAGCAGGCCTATCAGTCAGTGATCCGTTATAAAGACCCTGAGACAGCCGTTGATGCGATGGCTGCCCTAGCGAGGTGCTATGGTGAGTATGCACGAGCCCTTAGGTTGGTGCCCGAATCCGTTGATGCTCCTCAAAATGAAAAAGAGGCCTTGAGTAGAGAGATAGAGTCACTGGCGGCACCAATGGACGAAAAGTATGTAGAGTCTATTGCGCAAGCATATGAACAGGCCAAAAAATTCCATCTTTTTGATCACAGAGTTCGAGATCTCAAAGTTGAACTCGACAAACTGAATTTTAAGCAAGACCCGAGGTCTCCGGTAGTTGCGAGACTGCCTGCGGCTGTCGTTCCGCGAAGAATTTCGGGGGTGCAAAAGTGAAAATAGTATATTTCTTCTTACTATTTGTATTGATGGGCTGCGGTTCTGTTCAAAAAATGACGGACGAGAGATCCGCTGGAAAAGCTTACGTCCAAGGAGTCGAAACAGAAGTGCTTCCTGAGCTAACAGAGAGTAGCGCAAACTGCCCTAAAGACACCTTAAAAATTGACGTATCGGACTGGAAGGGGCTTGTCAGCGCGGCTAACGAATGTGCAAAAATGGGAGCTTATAAAAAAGTCGAACAGATTGCCGACGTGATAGCAAAAAACCATCGGTTTTCCCCGTGGGGCCCCTACTTCCATTCACTGTGCGATGAAAAATCAGCGAACTACCCGTTGGCTCTTTGGTATATCGACCTTGCACTTCGAAAGGCTGAAATAGGTCTGTTTCACTTTCAGAGGGCAAGATTGCTTTGGAAAATGAATGAAAAGTTGCAGGGCATTGAGAGTTTTGAGTTAGCGCTAAAACTCGATCCTAAGCTTTGGATGGCGAACCAATTTCTAGGGCTTGTCTACTACGAGCAGAACGATTGGTCGAATGCTAGGCGACATTTAGAAAAGGCGGCAGAGGCCAAAGGGTCAAGTTATGAAACCCACTTTGCACTCGCGAACATTTTTTCATCGGAAAAAGAAGATCAAAAAGCACTCGAATCTTACAAGCAAGCTTTGAAGAGAGACCGAAAGAGTTCGACTCTGCAAGCACGAATTGCAGAGGTCGAAAAGCGATTAGATGCAAAAATAGAACGTACTCCGAGTTCACAAACAACTCCCGAGGCGGAGGTGAAAAAATGAAAAAACTAATTTTCTTAAGTGTTCTTTCAGTTTTGGGATTTTCTTACTTAGTTGAGGCAAAAGAGAAGTACACAAAAACGCAAGAGATCAATTTCGAAAATGTTGAGGTCGATGGACTTGTAAGAAAACCGGAGGGGGCCTACCTCGTTCAGAAGCGAGGAGTTGACTTTGTTCCCCTTTACAAGGTCCGAGACCGTTTTGATCAGTCAATAAAAGAATCGTTGGAGTATTTGAGGTAAAAAATGGCAAATCAACTCTGGATTGAGCATCGAACGGCTGGACGGTTTGTAAGGGCAATTAAGTTAATGCCCGGAAGCTATTCTACGGCCGTGGGTTCATCTCCAAAAGCTAGCCTCAGGCTTATGGGTGCAGAAGTGTCGCCGTTTCATGCTGTCATAGAATGTCGTGGTGGCGGTTGGTTTATTATGGATTGCGGTAGCGAAACCGGTACTTGGTACAAAGAGCAAGGCATTGTTGAGATGTCGATTGTTGGTGAGCATGAGTTCCGTATAGGTCAGCATACTTTATCTGTTCGAAGGCTAAACAACCCTCGACCGCTATATACCCGTGACGTAGAAGTGCTTTCAAGCGACTCTAAGAATCTAACACATCAAGAGTGGGTGTTACTGAGAAACGGCAAGTTGGTCGAAGTAGATATAAAACCTAAGGGTCAGACTAAGAGTCGTTTACTGGACGGCGTTGAGACTCCACTGCCTTCTGCGCTAGATGGCGGATGGGTAACGAGTGTGGTTGGTAAAACGGAAGTTCGCAGGCGTTTGATTTCACTGCCGCATCAAGCGGCGATTGAAGCTGTTGATATTCCGGAGGAGTTTAAAAAGCCACTTCAGATCTTTTCAGTATTGATGGTTATGGCATTTATCATTGGTTTATTAATTCCTAAAAAGCCTACGGATGATCTCAGTTTAGAGTCGCCTTCAAAATATACAGAGATGATATTTGATGCAAAAATCATCAAAGAGAAACGCGCTCAGGCTCTTAAGTTTACTCAACAGCAAATGAAGAACATAGAGGCAGCAGCCGGGCCTCAGAACCCAGACCCTACACCTTCCACCGGCGGGGCGGATAGCAAGCCAGCAGTGAAGAATGCAATTTCAAAAATTCGTGCAACTGGTTTACACCAACTTATCGGAAAGATCTCAAAGCGAGCCGCAAAGGGTGCCAATAGCTTTCAGGCCTTCGGTTTAAGCCCAGATAATCCGAAATCTTCTAGGAGTTTAGCAACATTGGCTTCTGGTGCAAAAGTTGGTGACGGAGCTGGGGCCGCTTTGAATGAAGGTCCTTATCGAGTTGACGGTGTCAAGACTCAAGGCAAAGGCGGCGGATCCGGTGCCTATAGATCTGGTGCCTCCCTGGCGACTGGAGCTGTTGGTCTTGCTAACGTAGGTGTGATTGATGAAGAGACCCTAGTTGAGGGTGGACTTGATAGAGAGGTAATTGCAGAAGTGATAAAAAAAGATTTGGGCCAGATCAGATACTGTTACGAACGCCAGCTTAGTGGCAACCCAGATCTTTACGGAAAAGTAGTGATTAAGTTTACGATCGTGGCAGAAGGTACAACTACATCGCCACGAATTGGTACGACAACAATGAACAACGCCATGATTGAAGGATGTATCTTGAGACGCGTTGCCAGATGGAAGTTCCCGCTGCCAAAGGGAGGGACTTCCGTTTTAGTGACTTACCCGTTCTTATTTAAGGCCACTCAGTAAAAACTGAGGTCCTTGAAGAATAGAGCTGCTAAGTCAAGGGGGTAACTCTTGAGACGCTTTACTATCATCGCAGCGATGGCAATACTCTTGTCTGCAAGCATCGGAAGCTCACAAAGCTCGGCTTACCAAAGGAAAGCTAAAAAAAGCTCCCTGGTTAACGTAGAGCCAAAGCCAACTGAAGGAGCTGCACCTGAAACAAAACCAAAGAAGGACGGCGACGAAAAGGTGGATATCTCTGATCTTCAAGAGAGATATTGGGCCCCAAGGGATACTGAGTTCAAAGTTGTCCAAAACCGTCGATACACGAAAGACAACCGATTTGCATTCACAGGCGCATATGGTTCGTTAATCAATGATCCGTATCTTTCTGGCAGTCAGCTGGCACTCACTGGGCACTATTACTTTACAGAGAGAACCGGAGTCGGCTTAAATTACTCTTCGTTCAATACTGAGGGAAATCGAATCGTAAAAGACTTCCAGTCGCGGTTTGGTGCCCCGCCGAATCATACAATATTCAATAATTTTTATGGAGCTTCGTTTCACTGGATTCCAATCTACGCGAAGCTTTCGTTGCTAGAACAAAAGATTATTTACTTTGATTTCTCAATTTCTCCGGGAATAGGCTATATGCAATATGAAGGAACGGTAGACCCGTTAAAAGCGGCAAGCGGTCAAAATTTTTCTGCTCCCGTTCTTACACTTGATATCGCCCAGCACTTTTTCTTAAACAAAAACTTTGCGTTGATGCTTGAGATGAAGAATCGCTTTTTTCAACAACAAATAGAAGATGCTCAGCGACCCGGAACAATTGCACAGACGACGTTTACACACTCCATTTCCATCCTACTTGGGCTAACCTTCTATCTGGATCGGTTTGGTAACAAAGAAGAGTTGAGTGAGTCTAAGGTCGCGGAGCCGGGCGCATGAACATCAAAGGTCTTTGGCTTTTACTAGCTCTACTGCTTTCACTTCGACTAGAAGCTCGTGAGGTTGAGTCCTTTGACCCATCAGATAGAGGTGTGTCGCACAGACAAGGTGCCGGATTAGCGGGCAGTCAAGACGCCAGAGATGATGCTGGACAAGACTCACTACAAAAATCTACTCAGGTAACTGATGCCACAGGGCGAGCATCTGGGGGCAGTGGTAGTAGAGCTGTCTCTTCAGTGGCTGGTTCTGCTAAAGCGGCAGAAGAAAAGCCAACGGGTGCATTTGGAAAGTTCGCTGGCTGGGTAAAAGAAAAGGTTGAGGCCGTAAAAGTCGCAATCGGTCTATCAGGCAAGCAAGAGGCTTTCGATCCGAATGTAGCTCTTAAGAAGCAAGATCCTGAAACCTACAAGAATAATAGACGAGAACAACAGGCGCTCTCGGAGTTTAAAGAAACAAAGTCATTGCGAGTTGCAACTGCTGGTCGAGCCCCCTCCGGAGAGCTAACGCTTTCTGCTCAGGGTGTACCTACCTTTACAGTTGGAGCGCCGTCTGTTGGCTCTGAAAGATCGATTGCTTCGGCTAAAGCTAAGATGCAGCAGATTCCGCGTTTTGATGTCGGCGAAGAAGAAATAATTACTGCGGGTCAGTGGGAAATACCGAACTTCAAAGCTCCCAAATTGATCTTGCCCGAGTGGCAGAAGCGCCCGGTTCAAGCCCTTTACACAAAAGAAAAATTTGCCGAGTACCTTAAGAGCGAAGCAGTCAGCGAGCCGATACCGAAAGAAATTAAGATCTCAGCTTTACGTGAAGACCAAATCATCAGCTTGAACAAGGTTAAGAGCGTTCAATACAAAGAAAAAGAAGAATTTGAGTTCGATCTTAAGCCCTATATGAGCATGACTGAAGAAGATCTTAAGTTTGTTCGTGCACTGATTTTTGCAACCAATAAAGACCAATGCCATTTGGCGGCAGGTCTGTTGTCGGATCTGTTAAAGCTTGAGAGTTCCAAGTATCAGATAAAGGTCAACTATTACCTGGGTTACTGTCTCCATGAGATGGGCCTTTTTTCGGAATCTATTGATCGCCTGATTTCGGTCGTTGATTCTAAGAATCTGAAGTACAAGTCACGAGCCATCGAATCGCTCACTAAGTATGTTCAGATGGAGTTTGAGACCAAAGTGGCTGACGCGTTTCGCACGGTTTCAGACGAAAGCGTGATTCCAGAGAAAGTTAAAGACGACTTCTTTTACATTCTTGCAAAAGGGAGCGCTCGCTCCGGTCATTACAAATCGGCCGAGGTTGCCGCAAATAAAGTTAGCCCTCAGGCTAAACACTACGGGAAAGCTCTCTATGTACGGGCGGTTGCAGAGTATGCGCAAGGAAGGGTTGAAGAAGCCTACAAAACACAAGAGAAAGTTATGGAGTGGATGAGTCGCCACAAAGTGGATGAGACTACCTATACGTTAGCAGCATTGAACCTTGCAAGGTACGCGTTTCAGCGCAAGCAGTTTAAATTAGCGGTTGATCACTACCGGGTTTTAAGACGCGACAATCCATTTTGGATTCAAGGCCTTGTAGAACAGGCGTGGAGTCAACTGCTAGCCACTGATAGCTCTGGTGCGATTGGCAACATGCATTCGATCCATTCACCGTATTTTGATCTCGTATTTAAGCCCGAGTCTTATGTCGTGCGAACGATTGGCTACCTAAATATTTGCCAGTATCCGGACGCTTACAGAACCTTGAGTGCACTCGAGGGTATTTACGGTAGAGCCAACAAGGAGATTAGCACGTACAGTGCGGCCAAGAAGAGTCCAAATGAATATTACGGCACGATCTACAAATACTTGCGAACTTCCAACTCTAAGTCGAACATAGACGGATTGTCTCCGCTAGTGCTAAGAGAGCTCGCGAGAACAAAAGCTTTCTTAAATTTTCAAGAAGAACTCAATCACCGAATAGATGAGCGAGATCAGTACAAGACACTCTACAACCTGATAGCTCGCGATATTGGTAAAACGAAGTGGCTGCGCCGAAAAGCCGAAGAGCGCATTGCCGCAACAAAAAATAAGTTAGAGCTGATCGCAAAACGCCCTGACACGATAAAACATGAGAGCCAGTGGAAGAACGAAATTCTAACAGAGAATGAGTTTATTAGGCTGTATGACTTTCAGTTAGAGGCCTATACAGAAAGCAAAAAAGGACTTTCAATATTCGAAAAGGTGGCGCAGCGACGGCTAGCGTCTCGAATGGCAGTGATAAAAGAGAGTGCGGGGCAAGTAGTTAAGTCGCGAATGGCCCAGATCAAGGTCGAGCTCAACAGGCAGTTCGAGAACAATGAATTCTTAAGATATGAAGTGTTTGCCGGCAGCGGAGAGAACCTTCGCTATCAACTGGCTGCGAATACGAAAACCGAAAGGCGATTGCCTTCGTCTTTTAAGCCTAAAGAAAAAGATCTTAACTGGAGTTTTGATGGTGAGTTTTGGGAGGACGAGATCGGTAACTACAGATCTAGTCTGCAAGACAACTGCAGGAAATAAAGATAAAGGGGAAAAAAATGAGTGAAAAGAATATCAGTAAGTATTTGATTCTGGCGTTATGTCTGCAGTTGCCGGCCACTGCAATGGCCGACGAAGAGCTTGAAGAGTCAATGGCGCTACTTAAGAACAATTCTTCAAATGCGAAGTCGAATCTTGAGCAATATGAGAAGAATCATGGCATTGTTAAGGGAAATGTGGATGAAGTGAATAAGGCGATCAAGACCCTGAGCACTCAGAAATCGCAGGTTCGTGAGAACTGGAAGAACTCAGAGACCAGCCGGAAGGAACTTGAGCAACAGCGCGGTCAGATTCAATCAGAGGTCGACAACGAAAATCGCTCTATCGCTAAAGAGCGCGAGCAAATCGATCGTCTAAAGCAAACTATCGCAAGAATCGAAGGAAACATAAAGAAGCGCGAAGAAGTGATCGCTAGCTATGAGAACAAGATCAAAGAAGTCGATCAGCAAAAAGAGATCTGGCAGTCACAAAGAGATCAAGTGACGGATTTAGAGACCGAAATCGACCGAAAGTTAGCCCAGGCCCAACAAGATTTCACAAAATGGGACTCTAAGGAAAAGGGCTATTCAAAAGAAGTCGCCACTTGGAAGAGCCATTCAAAAAAGGCCGAAAAAATCGAACGGGATTACAGCAAGCTGAAGGACTGACCGGTGCTCGCGAATTTATTCTAAGACGGCTCAAGTTCTCGGCATTGCGTTAGTTGTGATTCATTCTCAGTTCCCACATCTATAAGCTTTCAAAATCTAGTCAAAAGGGTTATTTTTTTCTAAAGCCCAAAGAAATCGGCGCAAGGCCAAGCGGCCTGAGCGTTGAGTAACGACTTTTGCGGCAACGAGTGAGGCCTGATAATGAATAAAACCCTTTCTGGTAGCGAGTTTGCTGCCGCCGAGTCTGAGGATCTTTTAGCATCTAATATGCTGACCTCGCGAGTGGATGAGTTTATTGCCTGGGGAAGAAAGAACTCTCTTTGGCCAATGCCCTTCGGTACGGCCTGTTGCGGTATTGAGCTTATGTCGGTGATGGGACCGCGTTATGACCTGGCGCGTTTCGGAGCCGAAGTGGTCAGATTCTCCCCTCGTCAGTCAGACCTTTTGGTTGTGGCTGGCACTATCACAGAAAAAATGGCTCCCATATTAAAGAGAATCTATGTTCAAATGCTTGAGCCAAAATATGTACTCTCAATGGGTGCATGCGCGAGCTCTGGTGGTTTTTACCGCGCTTACCACGTACTTCAAGGGGCCGACAAAGTCATTCCTGTAGATGTTTATGTTCCAGGATGTCCGCCCGCACCCGAGGCAGTTTTAGATGGAGTGATGCTGCTTCAAAAAATGATAGAGAATAACCATCCTAGACCTTGGAGAAAGGCTTACGATAAATCACTGGGTGAGATTGCGTAGCATGGTTTATTTTTGGAAGACTTTCAGCCACAAGGGATAAATTTTCGAAAATTGAGGATTAAGAATGAGCGTTACAGAAAATGTCGTCGCGGATTTGGGTGCTCAAGGTATCTCTGGCCCAAAGCTAAATTTTTATCAGGCGTTTGGGGATGCAGTATTAGAGTGTGAAAAATCACAGGTTCCAGCCATACTGACTCACCTTAAAACATCTAAGAAATTTGATTTCTTGATGGACGTTTGCGCTGTTGATTACCCAGGGCGCGAGAAGAGGTTTGAGGTGGTCTATCACCTATTCTCGTCAAAAGATGCTACCCGACTGAGAATAAAAACCCAGGTCGGCGAAGGTGAGTCGGTTCCTTCCGCTACTCCTATTTGGAAGGGAGCGAACTGGTTTGAGCGTGAAGCCTACGATATGATGGGGGTTCGCTTTGAAGGGCATCCCAATTTAACAAGAATCCTCACTCATCACGAGTTTAAAGGGCACCCCCTAAGAAAAGACTATGATGCCAATCAACAGCAGCATCTTAGCGAAGTATTGCCCATTCATTTCGAAAACGATCCGAATTATGTACCAGATCCCAACAAAAATTTGGTGCCGCTCAATATCGGCCCAAGCCATCCAGCCACGCATGGAACACTTCGAGTGATGGCTGAACTCGACGGGGAAACTATCCATAGGGCCAATGTGGAAATCGGATTTCTTCACCGTTGTTTTGAGAAGATGGCTGAGACTCATTTTTACAATCAGGTTATTCCTTATACCGACCGTCTCAACTATTGTTCGGCGCCCATTAATAACGTGGGGTACTGTAAAACTGTCGAAAAGATTCTTGGTGTTGAGATCCCCGCAAAAGCGCAGGCGCTGAGGATTATCTTGTGTGAGCTTTCCCGAGTGATAGACCATATCGTTTGTATTGGTGCAAATGCTGTGGATTTGGGTGCATTAACAGGTTTCTTCTATCTCTTCGGATGCCGAGAAAGAGTTTACACTCTTTTTGAAAAACTTTGCGGAGCACGTCTAACTGTTTCTCTAACAAGAGTTGGTGGTATGGCGAATAATCCACCGGATGGTTGGATTAACGACGTTTTAGAGACGGTGAAGACTATTCGCCAAGACATTGACGAAATTGATCGTCTGCTTACAGGCAATAAGATTTGGATTCAAAGAACTCAAGGTGTAGGCGGCATTTCTGCAGAAGAAGCTATTCAGTACGGTTACACCGGCCCTTGTTTGAGGGCAGCCGGCGTTAACTTAGATCTACGAAAAGCTTCGCCCTACTACGGATACGAAACTTTGGATTTTGAAGTGCCAATTGGTACATCTGGTGATGTTTACGATCGTTATCTCGTGCGGCTTGAGGAGATGAAACAATCTCTGAAAATCGTCGAGCAAGTTTGTAAGAATTTGCCGGGTGGGGACTACACAATTCGCGACAAAGATATTGTGCTTCCTGAAAAGCGAGAAGTTTACGGAAACATCGAAGGGTTGATGAATCACTTCATGCTAGTAATCAAAGGGCTTAAGCCTCCAAAAGGTGAGGTTTACGAAGCAACTGAAGCGGCCAACGGGGAGCTTGGCTTTTACTTAGTGAGCGACGGGGGGCCAAGCCCTTATCGTTTGAAAGTGCGGCCGCCTTGTTTTGCAATTTATCAGAGCTTTTCAAAACTAGTAACAGGTGGTCCTGTGGCAGATGTCATTTCTGTTTTGGGAAGTCTTAATCTCATAGCAGGAGAGTTGGATCGATAAATGGAAAATTTAGAAACGACACAAAAGTTCACGATTTTTAAATTGTCTGCAGACGGCCTCGCGAAGGTTAAGTCGGAGCTCGAAAGGTACGAGTCGAAATACTCTGCAATAATTCCGGCGCTCTACATTGCTCAAAAAGAAAACAAGGGATGGGTTAGCCCGCAGGTTGTTGAGCACTTAAGCGACATCATGGATATTCCTGCATCAAGAATAGACGAAGTACTGAAGTTTTATACCATGTTCAACCAGAGGCCAGTGGGGAAACACCACATACAGGTTTGTTGCAACGTCTCTTGCGCAATGAAGGAAGCTAGGGAATTGACCGATTATATCTGTTCAAAACTTCAAGTCAAAGAAGGCGATGTCACTGCCGACGGCCATTTCACAGTTACTCGGGTTGAGTGTTTGGGTTCTTGTGACACAGCCCCTGTGGCTCAAATTGGCGATCGTTATTATGAAAATCTCAGCACTGATGTTGTTGATCAGTTATTGAAAGAGCTTAAATAATGGAAGCAAAATTACTCACCCAACACTACGATAAACCGCAGTACAAAACACTCAAAGGCTATCTAGAGCTCGATGGCTATCAGATGCTTAAAAAAGCACTCAAGATGAGGCCGCAAGAAATCATTGATGAAGTTAAGGCATCTGGGCTTCGTGGCCGTGGAGGTGCTGGTTTTCCGACTGGAGTAAAGTGGGGGTTTCTGCCAAACAATGGTGAACCCAGATACCTTCTTTGCAATGCTGACGAGGGAGAACCGGGCACATTTAAAGACAGATTGATGATGGAAAGAGCTCCTCATCAACTCATCGAAGGTATGATTATCTCAGCTTTTGCAGTTCAAAGCGCCAAGTCCTACATTTATGTGCGCGGAGAATATAACCAGTCCTATGACACTCTCGAAAAGGCCATTCGCGAAGCTTATGAGGCCGGCTACTTAGGAAAGAATATTCTGGGCTCCGGCTTTGACCATGATTTAGATATCTACCGAGGGGCAGGCGCCTACATCTGCGGCGAAGAAACAGGAATGATTTCTTCGCTTGAGGGTTTAAAGGGGCAACCCAAACTGAAGCCTCCATTTCCGGCAATCCAAGGTTATTTAAGAAAACCTACGATCGTGAATAATGTCGAGACTCTTGCTGCTGTTATTCCCATTCTTCGAGATGGTGCTGCGGGATACAGAAAGTACGGCACAGAAAAATCAGCAGGTACAAAGCTGTTCTCGGTATCTGGGGACGTTGTGAAGCCAGGTACTTATGAGGTTCCGCTCGGCTACCCTTTAATGGATCTGATTAATAAAGAATGTGGCGGTTTAAGACCCGGGCGACGCCTTAAGGCGGTAATTCCCGGTGGATCTTCGGCTCCAGTTCTCACAGCTGCCGAATGCGAACGTGCAACTATGGACTACGAAAACCTTGCAGAGCTGAAGTCGATGCTTGGCTCTGGCGCTGTCATTGTAATTGATGATTCAAAATGCATGGTGGATCTACTGCATGTCATTTTGCATTTTTATCACCACGAATCGTGTGGCCAGTGCACACCTTGTAGAGAAGGCACAGGGTGGCTAGAAAAAATCTCTAAAGGCATTATCTATGGAACGGCCAAACTTCAAGATCTCGATCTTTTAGAAAGAGTGGCAGAGAACATGAAGGGCAGAACTATTTGCGCTCTCTCAGACGCCGCAGCGCTGCCTACTATTAGCTTTGTTCAAAAGTTCCGCGATGAATTTGAGTATTTTATTCGCGAGGGGCGCTCAAAAGTAAGAGGAAAGATTTATGCTCAAATGCACCATTAATGGCAAGCAACTAGAAGTAAAGCCAGGCACGACCATAATTCAGGCCTATCAGCAGGTTGAAGAAAATATCGCTCACTATTGCTGGCACCCAGGCCTAAGTGTTGCGGGTGTTTGCCGTATGTGTTTTGTAGAAATCGAAGGGAACCCAAGGCTCCAGCTGGCTTGTAATACCCCAATTACCGATGGAATGGTGGTCAACAATACTTCTAAGAAGGTGGAAGAGTCTGTTCAGTGGGTGCTAGAGTTTCACCTAATTAATCATCCCTTGGACTGCCCAATTTGCGATCAAGCGGGAGAGTGCGGACTTCAAGAGTACTACATGAAACACGGGCAGTATGATCCGGGAATGGGCGAAAAGAAAGTTAAGAAGAGAAAGGTTGTCGATCTTGGCGAGCGAGTCGTGCTTGATACGGAAAGATGCATTCTCTGTTCGAGATGTGTTCGTTTTACCGATGAAGTTACAAAAACCCATGAGCTAGGGATTTTTAACCGCGGGGACCATAGTGAAATAGCAACTCACGCAGATGCGCCGCTCAATAACAATTACTCATTGAATACGGTTGATATTTGCCCAGTGGGTGCTTTGACCTCCAAGGATTTCCGTTTTCGTCAGCGGGTTTGGTTTTTAAAGGATTTTGAATCTGTTTGTTCGGGTTGTTCCACAGGTTGCAACACCAGAGTTTATTACAATGAAAATGGTCTCTACAGAGTGAAGCCTGTTTACAATGAAAGTGTTAACGGCTACTGGATGTGTGACAAAGGCCGAGACATTTACAAATTTATCAATTTAGAAAGCCGACTAACTCAAGCAAGTTTGCGAGAGGGCGGTGTGAAGGTGACATCCGCAGGTCAGATGGCAAAAATAGCCGCACAGCAGCTCGGTGATATTAAAAAGCAACATGGCGCTGACTCCGTGGCTCTCGTTCTGACCGGGCAGTATTTTTCTGAAGAGTACGACGCTTGCCTAAGTGATTTCACAACAACTTTTTCGAAGAGCCACGTTTACCACTGGATCAACAATCAAGAGACTTTCGATAGCTTTGACGGAATCCTTTTAAGAGGAGATAGAAACCCCAACACAGTTGGACTTCTTCGGGCGCTAGAGCAAAAGGGTTTGAACAAAACGTGGAAAGATCTTGTTGAAAATATAGAGAACGGAAGCATCAAGGCTATCGTTGTTGCGGGTCCTGAAAACTTAGAGGTGTATCCGGACTTGGGGGAAAAGCTCGAGCTATTCGCAAAAGTGTCCCTCTCAGTTTGGATGGGAAGCTCTAAGCATCCAAGCCTAGAAAAAATGACTATCAGTATACCGATGAAATCCTACGTAGAAAAATCGGGAACCTTTGTAAATCACGCGGGTGTTTCCCAGAACATTAAAAAAGGTGTGACTATCGTCTCGTCAGCCTTAACTTTGAACGAGGCGTCGGCGCTTTTATCTGGTAAAGAGCTATCTATTGATACAAAGGTGATCTCTAAAGGCGAGGCCTACAACATGGCTGGGAGCATTGTATGAGCGTTGTAAAAAGACCTGGCGCTGCTTCGAAGTGGTATTTGCCAGGAATATTTAAAGGGTTGGGAATAACTTTAGGTCATCTCCTAAAAAATCTTGCGAACCCTAAGAAAATGCAAACACTCAATTACCCTGAAGAGAAGTACGAGTATGGTCCTCGGTTCAAAGGCAACCATGTACTTACTGTGAAAAAGGACGGAAGTCTCAGATGTACGGCTTGCATGCTTTGTGCAACCAACTGTCCAGCAGACTGTATCACGATCGTAGCTTCTCAACATCCTGATCCATCTGTAGAAAAATACCCGATTAGCTATGAGATAGATGTTCTTCGCTGTGTTTTTTGTGGTTATTGTGAAGAGGCTTGCCCGGTTGATGCTGTTCGGATGGGCCCAGAGTGGCAAAGTGCCGGTATCAATGGATCAGGTTTTGTTCACGGAATTGACTATCTTGCCTATCGCCCACAGCTAAAGGGTGGAATTCAAACCGTACTCGACGATAAAGAGCGCCACTCAGAAGGAATCTAAATTTGCAAAGCGACCTAAGATCGCAAATGCGAAAGAGTTTAAAAGTTGGCACCTATCGGCCCTATCTCATAGTGGGCGGATGTTGTAGAAATGAAGTCGAATTATTGGCTACGGCGACTTACGATTGGGAAAGGTTGGGAGTCTTAGCTCCTGTTAGCGACCCAGCGCTTGCCAATCTTATGATCTGTGCAGGTTATCTATCTGAAAGCGCTCTTAAAGAAGCGGAGCGCGCTTACTGTCTTTTGGCAGGGGAAAAGTGGGTCATAGCGGTTGGGGCTTGCGCCATTTCTGGCTCGCCCTACGCGCTTAAAACAAATACGGCGCAGCGATTAGATGAAAAGATTTCTGTAGATGCGTTTGTACCGGGTTGTCCTCCGCGCCCAGAAGTTATATTAGAAGCTATCTATGCTCTTTCTGAAAAGGTTCGTCCAAAAGTGAACCAGCGAAAGATCCTACAACAAGCATTAAAAGAGTCGGTCGGTGAATTACCTTAGTTCTGTGACCACACCCTTTATTCGAGATGCCAAGATCACTGTCGAATCCAGATGGCTCACAGGTATTGAATTTTGTTGGGGATATGAAGATCGCCCGCTGTTTCAAATTTTACGTTCACTAGAGATTCAAGATGCAGTTAAATGGACGGATCGTTTCTCTGAATTAGAAGCACTTGCCTGTGAAACTGCATTTTGTCGAGCCATCGAAAACGCCCATTCGATCCATGTCTCTAAAAAAGTACAAATGATTCGAGAATTTTTACTGACGTTTCAAAGGATGCAGTGGGGGTTTCAGCTTTTAACAAACACCTTCGGGTGTTTAGGCGATAAAGCGATGTATGAATCTTCAGTTCTACTGGCGGAGAGCCTCCGTGATTGGTTAGAGGTGACCACCGGTCATAGGGTACTCCCCCAATTTCTCAAAGTCGGCGGAATTCGGCGAGAGTTTTCGCTAGGCGAGCTTGTGAAGCTTGGTGCTTTTTTCTCTGAGTTTTTTCCACGTGCCGAGCAGTTGCTCACCGACATCGAGAAAGATGTGATTCTTTGGGAAAGGCTGTCAGGCCTGTTAAGAATTAGCTGCGAGACATGCAATCAAATTTTTGTCATGGGGCCTTTCGTCTGTCAGTTTGGCCAGACAAGCGATGCCCTGCATAGAATTCATTCCGTCATCGCCATGATAAGATCATCTTTTAAAGAGCTGTTGGCTCTGCATAAGGCGCTCACGCTAGAAAGTCGAGTAGAGTCCGCAGAACTTCACTCCGTTGACTGGCCCAAAAGCACAGTGCGGGGCGGAGCTTTTGGTTCAAGTGGCTGGATCGAAATAGAGGTGAGTGCCGACGTCGTAAGAATTTCTAGCCCCTCGACTCGAATGCGAAATCAACTAGAAGAGCTGGTGAAAGGGATCATCGTTAATGATCTCTCTTTGGCCCTAGTAACTTTAGGTTTTTCTTTACAAGAAGCTGAACTTGTAAATTCCAAAAACCAAGACATTGGTGATACTCTTTCAAAAGAGTATCAGTCTGTGGGAAATCAGAGATAAAGTGTATTAGAGTTATCAGAGTTATCAGAGTTATCAGAGTTAGAGGCTTCGTGGTGATGCAAATGAAAGAAATTGAAAACGCCAGAGATTCAGATATCCATTCTTTGCAAACGAGTGCAGATTCTTGCTTAATTGAGAAGCCAAAAGTGTTATCGTGGATAAAAATGCTCATAGCGAGGTTTCGCCGGGGAGTAGCTACCAAAGCTGTTACCGTCGAGCATCCTTTCATAGAAAAGTCTGTGCATCCAGCTTCTTGCCAAAGTTTGAAGAATGATTTTCTCTTATGCACTGGTTGCCATGAGTGCGAACGCGTTTGCCCCGTGGGATCCATCCGAATTCAGTCTGTACCATTTGTGCGCACCGAAGCGCAGAAGTTCAATAAGTTTGGTCAACGAGTAGAGAAGTTGATCGAGATTTTTGAAGTAGACTATTCAACATGTGTTCAATGCGGAATTTGTGTAGAAGCCTGCAAGCCTCAGTCGCTCAACTTTGATAAGAAAACCATTTCAAAAAGTTGGACAAGGCAAGAATTGATGTTGAAGCTGGATACGGCGGCGTTGGATAGTACTAAGTCCCGCTACACCCGTTACTAAAGCGTTGAAAAGGGCACATTTGCTTCGTGCTCGCTATAAAATTTCTCTTCGACGTAGTGGAACTACGCCTCCGAGAAATTTTACATCTGCGCTCTTGCATCTGCACCCTTTTGAACGCTTTAGCTCTCAGCGGGCCACGCCTCGCTCCTCCTCAGACTGCGCTTACCGTCCCACTCGCAATCTGGGTTTTTAGCACACTTGAGTCGATGAAAAAGGGCACATTTGCTTCGTGCTCGCTATAAAATTTCTCTTCGACGTAGAGGTACTACGCCTCTGGGAAATTTTATATCTGCGCTCTTGCATCTGCACCCTTTTGAACGCTTTAGCTCTTTTTTTACCTAGAGATATCTTTCAAGCGACTAGAGGAGTTTCTTACCCACTGGCGTCCATTGCACGAAAAGCATAGAAGTCTGAGATTATGAGATTCTGACACTCCCCCGTAGGCGATGGGTCTTATGTGGTCAAAGTTAAGATTTCTATTTGTTCCACACTTCTGACAGCATCCCTTGTCGCGCTTCCAAATATGAGCTTTGAGACTTGCTGAAATATATCGCTGATTTTTTGAACGCGTCTTTGTAAATTGTACTTTCACTTTTGACGTAGAATTCAAATCTACGGCAGTTTGAGAAACGGGCTTTGAAGATTTGGCTGATATCCGTTTAGCAAAAAGCTAAGCATAACTGTAATCCCTCGGTTACAAACCAATTTCGCCCCCTTTGAACATGTGCTTCTACATGAGCTGGCAGCGGTCACCTAATCGAACTATCCGAATCTAATCGTGATCGGCGATTTGGTTTTAGTCACGTCTCTGAGATGACTGGACTTTTTCAAGATCGTGTAATATCTAACCTATACTCGAGAGGTACTTATGAAAGTAATTTTTCTTATCACGTTCTTTTTTGTTTCTACAGTTCATGCAAAAGTTCTGGTATCGGTTCAACACGAAGTGTCTGCGCCAGTCCTAAAGGATATAGCTAAAAACATTGTTGAGGCAAAAGAAAGACCAAGTGATGAAATGGCTATGATGGCAATCTACCCGATCTTTGATGGAAATGGCAAAAGATCACCCTTTACATTAAAGTGTCCGCCATTTCACCCAAATGGGCATGGCGAAGGGTGCACTCTATTTGTGCCCGTTGTAAATTCGGTCGGTGTCGGTAGCGGTACTGTAAAAATTGAGAAGAAGATTTCTGAAAGACCTTTAAAATTAGCTATGGCGAAAATTGAAAAGTTGATGAGCTCAGAAGATCCTAATGCCGTTGAGGAGTGGGACCATAAGCAAATTGGCGATCCTTTTTCAAGCTCTTCCAATGCTGGATCTCATATTAGTTGCACTTCTGAAGGCATACGTCCTGACAAGAAATGGCGATGCTTAGTTTCCGTGTCGGAGACTCTAAAATAGAGTGCTCTTGAATCACTCGATGGGTGATTTCTCATAGCAATTGAAGGCTTGGTCAGACACGGTTCGGTCTCTAGCTTAAAGTCTTCTTAATAGACCTCAGAACTTTCTGCGTGAAAGCCTTGGGAGCAAACTTTTCTGCGATCTTCGTACGAGTATCGTTATCAATGTGAAGGGGAGCCTTTTCAAAATCTTCGATAGCTTCTGTCAGCTTTGCGAGTGTTAGATGAAGACCAATGAAATCTTTTATATTCGAAAGCTCACTTTGCCGAGCGGCTTCTCCGCCTGAGGTCATGCAGTCAAAGAGTAGCCCCGTCACTCCATTTTCAACAATGTCTAAAGCACCCCCCATTTTAGGAGCAATCACGGGAAGTCCAGCGATAATAGCCTCGGCCATCACAATGCCAAAGTCTTCTATACCAGGTAACAACAGTGCGCGTGCCGTTGAAAACTGTTCGACAATTTGCTCGTCGGTAGGCGAAATCAAAAATTTGATGTATTCAGATTTACCAAACTTTTCTTTGAGTTCACTCTCTTGCGGACCTCGCCCCATCATAACCAATTTCTTTTTCAGTTGAATGCAGGCTTGAGCTGCCATCTCCGCCTGTTTATAAGGAACTAGTGCCGAAAAAAACAAGTAGTGATCTTTCGGTGCCCTCGTGACTTCAAGCCAAGGCATAGTATCAACCGGAGGATGAATAACCTCGGCGGTTTTATTGTAAAAAACTCGAATTCGCTGTGCGATAAACTGCGAGTTAGCAACATAGTGGGCAGCTCTACCCGCAGTTTTGACATCGTAACACTGAAGGACCGAAGCTATAGGCCGCACAATCGCCTCTCTTAGCGCAAGCGGATACTTACCAAAGTAGTCATCAAACCGATCCCAAACATAGCGCATCGGCGAGTGGACGTAGCTCCAGTGGATTGCCCCCTTGGTGGCAATTGATTTAGCCACGGCGTGAGATGTCGAGACGATGAGATCATACTTTTCATCAATCAGCGTTTCAGCGGCTAGCGGAAAGAGCGGTAAGAAATGGCGGTAGTATTTGTCTGCTCCCGGCAAACGGTTAAGAAAGCTAGGTCTGATTTCGTGAGACTCAATCTCTGGGTGGCAAGAGCCCTTTTTGTAAAACAAGCAATAGATCGGAGCCGCCGGAAACAATCGGGTAAGCTCTAACAGAACTTTCTCACCGCCGCGAAAGCCATTGATCCAATCGTGAACTAAGGCAACTTTGAGTTGAGGGTCGAATGGTGCCACGCGATCAGTTGCCTTATCAGCGAAGGATTCGTCACTTGCGGCCTCGTCTTGAATGGCGTCGTCGGCCACTGCCTCGGCTTCTTTGGCCCCATGAGCTGGCGTCGCGTCCAAGGTCTTTCCTTTCCCACAAGACTGTGATTTTATCGCTTTATGCTTCGAACCCATCATCGCTTCTTTCGCCTGTTATTTCAAATCTCCGACGCTCTCATTGTCTCTTTGGCCTGGTGGGTCTCAGTTTTTTTAAGAGCTTCCGCTAGCGGCATTGAAATCCTCAATCCTGCAGGAATTCAAGATTACTCGAAATATGCGTTCATGAATCTTGTTCTTCTCTTTTTGACCTATTTAGGGCTTCAAATCATGGGAGCCTACAAAAGCTGGCGATTGAGCAATCCGTTTGGAGAGTTTTTCTCTGTCATAAAGGGAATTGGGTTAACTTTCGTTCTTATGACAACTCTTACTCATTTCTTTGCTCGCGAAGAAATGTCTCGAGCAGTGATGGTTTTATTTCTTGTTTTAGCATCAACCGGTCTCGTGGGAGCTCGAGTTTGTGTACGCCTGATTCTTCGAGGTCTGCGAAAAAAAGGGAAGAACCAACGGTGGGTCCTTCTCATCGGAGACGGTCAGCTTGTCGACAATTTTACCGCAAGAATACAGGCTCGCCCCGAGCTAGGGATTCAGTTTTTTGGATGGCTTCGTCTTGGCACTGAATCGCAATCGCTGGACGCATCAGGAAGCCTTGAAGATCTACAAAAACTTCTAGAAAAGGGCAGCGTTGATCAACTTGTCGTCTGTTTACGTAATCAAGATATGAATCATCTTGAGGCGATACTAGAGCTTGCCGCCCTTCACCATGTGTACGTTAGAATAGTGCCCGACATTCTTAAATATTCTGTGTTAGGATTTGAGCTCGAAGATATAGACGGTCTTCCGGTCGTCACACTCAACAACTCACCGCTTGTGGGCTGGAACGCGGTCGCCAAAAGACTTTTTGATATTTGCGGATCTGTTGCTCTGATACTTTTATTTTCTCCGTTGCTACTCTTGATACCTCTACTGATTAAACTCACATCTAGAGGGCCTATTTTTTATAAGCAAGAAAGGATGGGGCTCGACGGTGTAAAGTTTCAAATGCTTAAGTTTCGAAGCATGGTGACGGATGCTGAGCAGAAGACGGGTGCAGTCTGGGCCTCTTCAAATGACGGGCGGACAACTACACTCGGACGCTGGCTTCGCAAAACCTCACTCGATGAACTTCCGCAGTTCTTTAATGTATTTGTTGGTAATATGAGTTTAGTAGGACCTCGGCCCGAACGGCCTGTTTTTGTTGACCAGTTTCGCTCTCAAATTCCGGGCTATATGTTAAGGCACAAAGTGAAGGCGGGTGTTACGGGCTGGGCCCAGATCAATGGCTTTCGAGGTAACACGAGCCTTGAGGGTCGCATTCAGCACGATATTTACTACATCACTCACTGGTCACTGGTTTTTGATTTGAAGATATTATTTCTAACCATCTTTCGCGGCTTTATCTCTCCCAACGCTTACTAAGGTACGGAGTCACTTGTGGGACTTCCTGCGTTATCGTACGGAGTCACTTGTGGGACTTCCTGCGTTATCTTTCATCGCAAAAGAAGGTTTGTTTCTTCTCGTGGGCAACAGGGGCCATATGTGACAAATGTGCAAGCAGATGAAGCTAATTCGAGAAATACTCTAGTGTTTTAAGAAGACCATCCTCAAGTGCTACCTTTGGTGACCAACCCAACAACGTTTCCGCGCGGGATATGTCAGGTCGGCGCTGAAGTGGATCGTCCTGTCTAGCTGGTAGAAATTCGAGCGAGCTCCTTGACCTTGTAAGTTTCAAGACCTGACTTGCAAAATCTTTTACCTTAAACTCAAAAACGCTTCCTAAGTTGATGGGTTCAGTGCAGTCGCTCTGCATAGTCAAAAAAATTCCTTCAACCAAATCTGAGACATAACAAAAACTTCTTGTTTGTTCGCCGTCCCCATGGATTGTGAGTGGCTCGCCCGCGAGCGCTTGCTTAAAAAAATTCGGGACGATGCGGCCATCATCTAATCGCATCCGAGGGCCGTAGGTATTAAAAATACGAACGGTTCGTGTGTCTACCTGGTGGTGCTTTTGATAGATCATTGTGAGAGTTTCACCGACTCGCTTGGCCTCGTCGTAGCAGGCGCGTGGCCCGCGGCAGTTAACATTGCCAAAATAACTTTCATCTTGTGGATGTTTTAGCGGATCGCCGTAGACTTCACTGGTGCTAGCAAAAAGGATGCGAGAGCCATCTGCCTTAGCTTTATCGAGGAGGTTGCGGTGACCATCAACTCCTGTCTTTAGAATGAACATCGGCATGGTATCAAAGTCTACTGGCGAAGCGGGTGAAGCAAGGTTGTAAATCTCATCGAACTTCTCAGAAAGATTCAGCGGCTCGTTGATATCAGCTTCAAGCAGTCGAACACCATTTGACAGAAGGTGATGAATATTTTTTCTCTGACCGGTCACCAAATTGTCGATAACCGTTACGGTATAATCCCTTTTAGTAAGGTGGTCGACAAGATGGCTGCCAATAAAACCTGCACCACCAGCAACAAGCGCGCTCTTTTTCATCTCAACTCGCCCTTTCGAAATCAAATTCAACCAACCAACACGCACTATAAACCATATTAGCGCAGCATACAGGGAAAGTTTCTGTAAAGAATTACTGGGCCGCCCTTGGCGGCTGCGACCCTAAAAACTATCAATGTGGCCAACTAGCAGATGGCCTGACGACCAATGCAGTAATATTTGAAGCCGAGCTCCTTCATGCGAACCGGGTCAAAAATATTTCTTCCGTCAAATATAACTTTTTGTTTCATGCTGCTTGCCATTTCGTCAAAGTTTGGCGAGCGAAACTCATTCCATTCAGTGGCTAATAGTAGTCCGTCGGCATTTTTAAGTGCGCTCATTGCCGTCGGTGCAACTTCGAACTTTACGGCAGAACTCTTTAGGGCGTTTTCGGAAGCGATAGGGTCAAACGCCACTATGTGAGCGCCAGATTGTGTTAACGCCTGAATCATATGAAGGGCTGGTGCCTCGCGAACGTCGTCGGTGCGAGGTTTAAAGCTGAGCCCCCAAACAGCAATGCGAAGTCCGGTTAAATTGCCGTAGTGTTTACGGATGACTTCTGACAAATAAAGCTTCTGCGAGTCGTTCACCTCATCGGCGGCTGCCGTGATTTTCATTGAAACACCGGCTGCTTCTCCGGTGCTCATCAAGGCCTTTACGTCTTTAGGAAAGCAAGATCCGCCGAAGCCAATACCTGGGTAAAAGAATGCCGGATTGATTCGGCTATCAGAGGTAAAACCTTCTTTAACCTTTACAATGTCTGCTCCCACCTTATCTGCAAGTCTCGCAAGTTCGTTTATGAAACTGATTTTTACAGACAAAAATGCATTTGCTGCGTACTTAGTGAGTTCTGCACTGGGGTTATCCATAAAAACAATGGGATGGCCATTCTTGACAAATGGTTCATAGATTTCGCGCATGACGGACTCAGCCTTCGGGCTTGAACAGCCGATGACAATGCGGTCAGGTTTGAGAAAATCATCGATAGCCGCACCCTCTTTAAGAAACTCTGGGTTGCTGATGACCTCGATTTTGTGATTGCACAAGCTTTTGAATCTCTCACTCACTTTTTTAGCTGTGCCTACCGGAACGGTACTTTTTAGAACAACGAACTTGGGGGCATCCGCACATTTAGCAATTGCGTCTACGACACTCATGGTTGGTGCCATGTCCGCACTTCCATCTGGTAGTTCTGGCGTGCCGACGGCGATGAAAATAACTTGAGTGGACTGTACGGCAGATGCTAAATCTGTTGTAAAAGCGATGCGCTCTGCCTTGATAGCAGGCCACATAATGTCTTCTAGTCCGGGCTCGTAGATTGGGCTAATGCCATCTTGCAAAATTTTTATTTTGTCTGGGTCTTTATCGACACAGATAATTTGGTGCCCTGAATCGGCGAAGCAGACCCCTGCAACCAGACCAACATATCCCGTTCCTACGACTGAGATTTTCATAGTGCTCCCTTGGCAAATACCCTAACTCGGGCGTACAACTTATCAGATGATCGATTCAAGTCAAACGCCCCCACCTCGCCGTATGGCGAGCACATCAACTCTTGTGAAAAGCCTTCTCAAGATAGCTTTTGCTGGCGGCCTGATTTCGTGGATGGTAAGCCAAGGCCATCTTAACTTTTCGCATGTGGGTGCGCTTCTGAGCCCAACTACACTGGTCGTTGCTCTGGCTCTCGTTTGCACGAGCTTTTGTATCAATAGTTATCGATGGCTATTACTTCTAAGAGCCCAGTCAATCAACATATCCTATCTCTACGCTATAAAGCTCACCTTCATTGGCTCATTTTTCAATTTTTTTATGCCAGGTGGTGTCGGCGGAGATGTCATGAAGGGATACTACCTTATCCGGGAGTTTCCTCAAAAAAGAGCCAGTGGGGCGATTTCAATTATTTTAGATAGAATTCTTGGGCTCTACAACATGGTGCTAATCGGACTTATTGCCCTACTTATAAATAGAGAGTTCGTCTTTCAAACGACGGAATTGAAAACTCTGTTTTTTTCTGTGTTGCTCGTGTTTGTTGGTTTTTCCATTGTTATGGCACTCTCCTTTTCAAGGCGAGTGAACCGATTAGTGGGACCGGCTTTAGAAGGTTTGCCACTGGGTAAGCAGATGAGAAAGATATATGATGCATTTCATGCTTTCCGAAATCACATTCGCACGTTGGTGGCAGGGCTTTTGCTGAGCTCGGGGTCACTCTTTTTTAGCATGGCGATGTTTTGGTGGGCGAGCCGATTTATTGATGGCGGCACCCAGTTGGACGTTTCAAAGCTATTGTTTATTGTGCCCCTAGGTATGATTGCTACCGCGCTTCCCATTTCTCCTGCTGGGATTGGAGTTGGACAGGCTGCTTTTTTGGTTCTAACGAACTGGAGTCTTGGCACTCAATCTTCGATAGGTGCAGATCTTGTGACTGGCTTTCAGATGATTACATTTATTCTTGGAGCTCTCGGCGCAATTCCTTACTTCAGAATGAAGGCTCCTTCACCCAAAGAGGCATTAGACGTTGGATAGTCGCACACGGGTACTAATCTCAAGCGTAAGAAAGCTAATGAGACGTGGCGCCTTTAAAAATATCGAAAAGATCGTCTGCAGGGCTCATACAGCTGACGTAGCAAGCCTTTTGGAATCTTTAGATTCTGAAGAACGTCAGCAGACGTTTAAGCTTGTCGGACCAGCGGAGCGGCGATCCGAAGTTTTGAGTTATCTACCTGAAGACCTCCAAGAGGAGGTGCTGCGAACTCTTCCTAAAGAAGAAATTCAAACCCTTGTTGCTGGTATGGATACAGACGACGTTGCAGACCTCATCGGAAGTTTACCCGAAGAACTTTCGCAGTCGATTTTAAAGAGCTTGGTCAAAGAAGATCAAGAAGAAGTGGCAGACCTTCTACGTTATTCTCAAGACAGCGCGGGAGGTATTATGAATACCGAAGTACTTGCGCTGAGAGATGACTTAAGTGTGTCTGACGCTATTCAAAGCATTCAGAATCATGAGTCCGATTCGTTAGTCGCCCACTACATATACTTAATTAACAAGAATTCTAACTTAGTTGGTGTATTAAGCCTTAAAGAATTGCTCTTAAGTAGGCCTAATCGAAAGCTTACCGAAGTCATGTCACCGGATGTAATTAGAGTGAGAGTCGATACGCCAGCTAAGGAAGTCGCTCAAATCGTTGAAAAGTACGATTTTTTGTCGGTTCCGGTTATTGATGAAAACAATGAACTTGCCGGAGTTATTACGGTTGATGACGTTATTGATATTATCCGCGAAGAAGCCCAAGACGATCTAAGAGCGTTGGGCCAAGTCGCTTCAATTGAAGATGACTTTAGTTTTTGGGGACAGCTCGCCTCACGTTTGCCATCGCAGTCTTTAATTTTTGTGGGCGGTATGCTGAGTTTTTTGGTGGCCTATTGGTTACTTTCTTTAATGGATCGCCCACTTTGGCTTGCGAGTCTGGGCTTTCTGCCGGCGCTTTTGGGGTTGGCCCAGCTTACGGCGTCTCAGTCAGCGGCGGTGGCGCTCAGTATGATCAGAGAAGGTGAGCTTCATCGACGAGTTATTTCTGAGCATTTACTGACAGAGACGGGGATTAGTAGCTTAAACGGTCTAACTTTGGCTCTGCTCCTTGGTGGAGCGAGTTGGCTTGCGTTTGGTGACCTTCAAGTTAGTCAGATTTTGGCGGGCATTGCAATTGTTCAAACTATCACCATAGCTCTTATCGGAAATCTTCTTCCTATATTGTTGGCAACTTTAAAGGTAAATCCACGTGTCGGCACTATCTCGCTGCTCTCAGTTGTTTCAGGTGTCACTTCTGTGACTCTCTTTATCGGTGCAATCCGGCTCTATTACGGAGTGGCTTTCGTTTGATTCTTAACGACAGATTTTTTGTATTGAAGCGCATTTCGCAAGGCGATTCCAATTTTGTACTCAAAGTTTTTAGTCGATCCTACGGAAAGCTTACGCTGATCGCCCGCGGGGCAGCTCGAAGCGTGAAGAGATTTGGGGGTGGAATTCTAGAGCCACCCTGTTTGGTTGATGGAGTTATAAAAAAGAGTTCTCGAGAAGGTCAGATCCATCTGCTCAACGAGGCTAAACTAGTGAACGCCTTTGAAGGCCTTCGTAAGAACTTCGATCAAATTGAAACAGCATTGGCGTTTATGAAATCTGTCGACCGGTTGACAGAAGATGAAGATTCAGACTCATTGGCTCTTTTTCAGCTTCTAGGTAACTCACTCATCGCACTCGAAAGTTGCACTCAGCCGAATCTTTTAAAAGTTCACTTTCAGGTAAGGCTTTTGGCTTTACTGGGAGTGCTTCCCCGCGAGTCCGATTATGCCACATTTTTAACTAATCCGGTTATGAAGTGGCAAGAATCACAAATTGATGCAAACACTCTAAAGTCTGTAGAGCAACGAATGTTAGATTGTATCGAATCAATCGCTCTTAGGCGCTAAAAAGCTGTTGAAGTGCTGAAGTTAATACCAATGATATATTTTGAGTATGTGAAGGTTGGAACGGTCGACTGGTTACGAATGTATGTTGCACTCAAGCCACCTTCAAGCCACTCCGACAGTTTTTTTGTGACAATAGCTAGAGCTGTCCAGTTAGTGTCGTTTCGTCCCTGAGTGTTTTCGTAATAATTAGCATTGTAATAGACGAACCCAACTACCCCCTGATAATTTTCCATCAAAGGAGTCAAATAGCTTAAGCCAATATCGTACCTTCGAAACATCCAAGTTGTCGTTTCAGCTTTATTTTCGATATAGTTTAGGTCTGAGATAAGACCTCTATTCTTTTTGCTTCCAAGAAATACTATATTGTTAAGGTTAAGTGTGTACTTGTTAGCGTTTTGGACCTTCGTTGCATCTGTGGTAAAGCGATCTTGGCGGATTTTAAAATTGTAACTAGAGAACCAACTTTCGCTCATGACAAAAGTGTTGCCCCAGTCTGCCATGAGAGAAGAAAGCAAATGTTCTCGTGACCCTGATTGGTCGGCGTCGAGGTACAAGTTTTCATACGCAGGTTTGACCGACAGCTTGTAACCTTTTTGAAACAACTTGCCTCGCCAAGAAAAAGGGGAGCTAACGTTTACCAGGAACGGATCCGCTTGGCTTAACCTACTCTGAAGCGAATAGATGTAATCTAGCTTTGCCTTTAGGCCCCATTCATAGTCTTTTTCAAAGATGGGTCTCCAGTATAGGCCAGCCCCACCAGCCAGACGTGTGCCAGCTAAATCAGACGGGCTCGCCTGATCGGGATTAGAGTCAGAAACGAGAAGCACGTTTGAGTCGTAGGATATGCCCAGAGTTAAATCTAGTACGAATCGTTTTTCTTTTAACTTGGCAAATTGAAGGATTGCATTGATTTGATCAATCATTCTTTCGGCTTGTTCGTCAAGCTGTGAATCTTCTGAGGTATCGAGAACTTCTTGAAAGTAAGGTTTTGCTGATTCGTATTCTGCAGTTTCATAGCCTATAAGACCAAGATAGAAAGCCGAAGATGGCGAAAGCGCAGGATCTTTTTTGCCACGCAATTCTTCGAAAGCTTTTTGGGCAAACGCGTACTCTCTTAACCGAAAGTAATTAAGCGCCAAGTAAAAGTCTTTCTCGAGCACTTGCCGATCGACCAAATCATTTTGAGACATTCTTAGAGCCACTATTGACTCGTCATACTCACCTTCTCGGTATAGCGAAACACCGTAACTATAGTAAATGCCCTGCCCGTTGGGATTGAGTTCAAGGCTTTTTTTGAAGCTTTGGGTTGCCTGCTTAAAATCTCCAGCTTGAAACTGCCTCATGCCTTCTTGAGCCAATCTTTCTGCTTCCTTGGTTCGAAGATTTCTTTGGCCCTCCGGCAATCGAGAAAGTTCTTGAGAGTTCTTGGATCTTTCCTGCAGAGCCTTCTCGTAGCGTAAAAGTCGTTCTTTTTCTCTCTTAATGGCATCTTCACTCAATTTGAATTTGAGTTCTTGAAGCTGCTTGAGTTGATTCACTTCTAAAACTGCTAATGCAGCTTTGCTGGAAGTCGGCGCAATAATGGATGGTTTAGCAGCTCTAGCTCTCTCTTCTATAGTTTTAGCTGCCTTGATGGTCTGTTCTCTGTCGGTAAAAACGTAAAATGTATAGGGGCCACGCGGATCCTTTTCAAGAACGTAGGGAAGCCTCACAAGTTGGCCAGATTTGATAAGTTGCGGGATGTCTTCTTCTTTGTATCCGGCTCCTTCGTTCTTTTGTCCATAGAACCCAGGGACCATTTGTGTAGTGCCTTCCCAGTTCACGGTGAATTTTCCGTGAAACTCGGAGGAGTCGGGCTCAGACTCCTGAAGTTGAATCTTCACAACCCTTTTTGTAATTGCATCCCTCAACACTAACGTGCCCGTGTTTATCTCTGTGCTGGAAGTGTTCCAGAGCTTATTGGCAAAAATCACCTGGATTTGCCCTTCTAGAGAAATCTTAGCTCTGCCTCGCTTAGCGCTTACTTTTGACTCTTGGCTCAAGCGTTTACCGGTCGCATTTTTGGGTGTTTTCAGTTCTTGGGGAATACCTGAAACAGAAAAAAGACTGGCTAGGGTGGCCAGAGAAACAAGTTGAAACAATCTCACGGTGATAGGTCCCCAGTAAACTTACATCAAATTATTTGAAAACGTGGGAGAGAAAAAGTCTTTCTAACCCAGGTCTGAGTCTACCAGAAGTTGGGCAAAAAAATAGCGAAAGGAATCTTCAAGACCAGGTCTTGCGCCTGTATCAGAAGAAGAGTTGGTTTGTTCAGTCTTACCAATGCCTGACAGACTAAGGACTATTTTGAATTGTGATTTTGAGCTTCGTGCTGCCATTGCGAAGTAAGTCATCGGGTATTTGCGGCATGAGCGTGTTTGTCGGAATACATGATGTGCAAACAGGGTCAATCGCCATAATGGGTTGAAGAGCACCAAACCCTGGCATAGAGGGTATGTTGCCTGCTAGCGGCGCCGTGTTTGATAAGTCAGCAGTGCTCGGGCCTAGATTCATAAGGCCGCCGCCCATAGGTGGGCTAGTCGGAGATGTTGGTCCAGGAGAGGTACCTGATACAGAAGCGGGAGCGCGTGAACTTGTGTCGCCACCAGTATTGCTTGATGCGGTCGAGCCTCCACCACTGGCTGGCGCGGCACCCGCGCGAGGAGCTTTACCTGAAGTACCCGCTGAACCGGGCGACTTCTTGTCGACAGAGCTTTGACCACCCGCAGGTGATTTGCCATTGGCAGACTTGTTGTCAGAGTTCGAATTGGCTTGTGATTTTGAGCCGCTTTTGTCGGTAGAGTTTGATCCTTCTTTGTTTTGTCCGGAGTCGGAGCCCTGTTTCGCATCGTTCTTTGCGCCTGAATTTTCCGATTTTTTCGCGTCGTTGTTGCCATCCTTTTTGTTGGAGTCGGCGCTCTCTCCACCAGAGTTCTTGCCATCTTCCGATTTTGCATCTTCTTTGTTGGTATCAGATTTTTTCTGGTCGCTGCCAGCCGGCGATCGAGTATCGCTTGAAGAATCTGTAGGCTCCTCGGCCTGGGTTTCTTTGTTGAACGCCTGAAGCTGGCTTGGTGGCATTTGCGTAGGTGACTGAGGCGCGCTACCGACCTGAGCAGTAGTGGTTTGTCCTGGATTTACTGTTACAGGATTTGACAAGGCTCCGCTCGGTCCAACCCCAGCAGCCACTTCCACTCGCCCTTCGAAGGTGACAACTTGTGTGGTGCCTTGTTGGTGACTCACCATAAAGTCTGTTCCGCGAACTCCAGCAACCGCAGAAGGGGTTTTAACTCGGAATGTGTTCCCCGATCCATCGTACTTCTGTTTTACATCTGATCTGACTTTTCCGTAGAGCACGTTAAGCATGACGTTTTTTTTGTTGTCATTGGGCTCAAATTCGTAGTTTTCGATAACTAGCTTGGAGTTTGGTGAAACGTTCAGTACGTTTTTGTCAACCATGATGATTTTTGCACGAGATTTGTCACCAGTGACAATAGTGTCTTTGGGGTAAACTTTGGTACCCACTTTGGCCTTCTGGGGCGCGCCGCCCTTTGATGGAACAATTTGCACTTGTCCCTTCGATACCATGATTAGGCCATGTGTCTCAGAAGCCAAGAGATGGTCTGTGTTTAATAGGACTGCTGCCATCAATAAGATTAAAGAAAGCCGACGCATTTCGATCCCCCCAGCAAAACGTTCTTAACAGGTGCTGATCGGATCCTTTGACTAAGAACTCGATAAGAAGTCCTAAATAGAAACGTCTCGAAAAACGACTTTACATTGAAAATAAGCAGCGGTGCAGAGAAGCTACCTTCATGCATCGAAGTGAGAAATTGTGTCAACGAGAGAGGCTAAGCTGATGCCCGAGACGTCCGGTTCACAGTCTAGTGACTGAGACTCAGAGATAAGAGCGGTTTTACAGCCTGCCTTTTGGCCAGATTTAACATCAGTTTCTCGATCGCCAATCATCCACGACTGCGAAACATCAATGTCAAAAGCTTGGGCCAAGCGAATAATCATGCCCGGATTAGGTTTTCGTAGCCAATGATCGCTTTCAACAGAGAAAGGGGCCGACATGTAGGCTGATATGGAAATTCCCGCAACCTTCAAGTGATTGTGAATCCTTCTGTGAATCTCCTTCAGATTCTCCATGTCAACTATACCCCGGGCGATTCCTGACTGATTTGTGACGACAAAAAGCTTGAAGTTGTTTTGAGCGAGTTTCTTTAGAGCGTCTAAGGCGCCGTCGAGGTATTCAACTCCATTTGGGTCATTGAGATACACTTTGTCGACTATGATTGTACCATCGCGATCCAAGAAAACTGCCTTTGATGCCATTTCTGTTGCTCCCTAAGGTGGCATCGATAGCATTTCAGAGAAACGCTGGCAACCAGTTGCTTTTTGACAATGATATAGCCATTCGGTCTAATAAATCGAAGGCAGGTTCGGTAACATACAAATGTTTTTTGATACAAAAAAAGTCATAGGATTAGACATAGGAACAAGCTCCATTAAGTTGGCCGAGCTTGAAGTTTCACGTAAAGGTGCCGTGCTCACGGGGTTTGGATTTGTCGCAACTCCTGTTGGTAGCATCTCGGCGGGTGAAATTATGGACCCATCTGCACTATCAAGGGCTATCCAGTCTTTGGTCTTGGAAGTAAAGACTAAACGAAAGCATGTTGCAACAGGAGTATGGGGCGCGGCTGTCATCGTTAAAAAAATTTCGATGCCAAGAATGAATCCAAAGGTTCTCAGCGAACAGATCCGCTGGGAGGCTGAGCAATACATTCCGTTTGAGATGAACTCTATTAATCTCGATTATCATATCTTAAAAAAGAATTCGGAAGGGCTCGACTCGATGGAGGTCTTGTTGATAGCTGCCCAAAAAGATTTCGTTTTTCGATATGCAGAGTCAGTCGAATCCGCCGGACTAAATTGTGCGATAGTAGATGTGAGCGCATTTGCCGTGGCAAACACCTTTCAGTTTAACTATGGTGAGGACTTTCCAGCCACGGTGGGGTTGCTCGATTTTGGGGCAGGCGTTTGCAACTTTGTCGTCATTCACAAGGGTGAGGTTATTTTCTCAAGAGACGTCTTGATCGGTGGGCAAGCCTTCACAAATGAGATTCATAAGCAGCTGGGTGTAAGTCTTGACGAAGCCGAAGGGATGAAGATTTCGGCATCCAGCGGCAAAGACGTGCCCCAGGAAGTCATATCCATCATGCAAACTTTAACAGAGAGCATGGTAGACGAACTCCAAAGAGCGTTTGATTTTTTCCAGGCGACAATTGCTGATGCGAGTATCCAGAAGTTTTATATATCGGGTGGGGGGATGGGCGCCTATGGACTTGTAGAAACTTTTTCGCGTCAGGTTCAAATTCCGTGTGAGCTGTTTAATCCGTTCGTTAACATTTCCTACTCGTCAAAGGTATTTAGCTCTGAGTACATAGCTCAGATCACACACTACGCACCGGTGGCTCTTGGCCTTGCACTTCGTAAGGTAGGCGATCGATGATTAGAATTAACTTATTGACGGGCACAGTAGCTGGGGGCCGAGATGGCGGCGAAAGTGTGGACGAAGAGGATTCTGGTGTTTCCACGTCGTCTCCAACTTTCGAAGTCGGCGACACAGTTACAAAGGCCCTTGCTTTATTGGTTCCCATATTGGGGTTTATCTTCTACGAGCAGTTTATCCTGTTCGGGAAGCGCCGAGAGATTGACTCTTTGAACACGCATCTGAAGAAAATTGAGTCCGAACTTACAGTTTTGAAACCTAAGTTGGACGCAATCAATACATTTAAACAACAAAAAGAGACTCTTCAAAATCAGATCAAAACAATTACTGAAATATCCGACAGTCGACTCTCTTCGGTAAGAGCTCTCAATGCGATTCAAGATAGCATTCCAACACAAGCATGGTTAACGGCGCTTAAGTTCAGCTCAGACAAAGTGGATCTTGAAGGTTTTGCGACCGACGACATCACCGTCGCAGACTTTATGCAAAACATAGATCGCAGCATTTTCTTTAAAGACGTTATATTGTTAAAGACAGAAGAAAGAAAGGGCCCAGAGGGGACTCTCAAATACTACAAAGTTCAATGTTCTTTAGAGGGGATGATGCCATGAATGAACTTATTGAAAAGATGAAGTATACCCCTCCCAAAATTTTCTTAATAATTAGCTTGGGCCTAACCGCTTTTTATTATTTTTCTCTCTACAACGATGGGGCTCAAGAAGATAAGCAGATTAAAACGTTGGGTACTACCATTGATCAGAAACAAAAGGAACTTACAGAAGCACAAGAAGTTGCCAAAGACGAAGGTCAATTTCAAAAAGAAGTTAATTTTGTTTCGAATCAGTTACGAGCGGCTTTAGAATACCTACCGGCGGACCTCGAAGTAGAAGATATACATAGAAGACTTACAACAGAGGTTCGCTCGAGTGGTATTCGGTTGATTAGTTTTCAAAAGAGTGCGGACAAGCAAACGGGTGAATCAGGAGCCTTCTTTGAGACACTTGAGATGGACATCGAACTTGAAGGTTCGTTTCCGCAGGTCACGTTGTTCTTGGCCAACATTTCTAAAATTAAAAGAATTGTGAAAATACGAGATTTTAGTATTGCGACAGTTGGGCAGTCAGATGCTGACACTATCCGCCTTAAGGGGCGTTTGCTGGCGTACAGATATGTAGAAAAGAAGGCAACCTAGTTAAATGAAGTTTTTTATAAGACTTTTTTTATTAATAGTAATTCTGTTAAGGGCAGGTAGTGTCATGTCTCAGGCCGCGCCTCAGATTGTAAGTCCGCCGCCACCACCTCCAGTCAATCAAGATTCTTCTTTGACGAACGTACTTGAGAACCCCGAGACAATGGCAGTTGATAAGGTCGACTTGTTAAAAGGAATTATCGAAGACTTCGACTATGACCCAGAAGGTAAAAGAGATCCGTTCAGTGTCTATAACCCCATAGGAATTGCGGGCTCCACCGGTACATCTGCCTTTGGCCCAGTTTTTCCTCTACAAAGGTTTGATTTAGACCAACTTCATGTAACTGGTATAATCTGGAATGTGAAGAGTCCGCGGGCCCTAGTCGTTGATCCACAAAGCAAGTCGTACACACTCAGGATGAACGATATGGTGGGGCGGAACAATGGGCGGGTTGTTGCAATCCGCGAGGGAGAGGTCGTGGTCATGGAGGCTGTCGAAATTGATGGACAGTTGGCTTACCAACCTCGAATCCTCAAGATTTATCGTCCCCCTGAAAAGAAGGGCCCATAAATCTAATTAGAACTAGTTTTGCTAGTTTAGGTATTGTTGAAAGCCCACGGAGGGACTTATCAATGGATAAACTTCGCCAGTTATTCCAATTTGTCGTTGTCTTACTTTTTTTTGGAGCTTGTTCGACTCCTTCCGAGTGGCAAAACGAAGTTTCCGACGAAGCTACACAGGTAGAGAGTGCGTCAGAAGACCAACCGAGTGATTTTGCATTTGATGATTCAGAGGCTGAAGAAGAGATTTTGGGTTTAGACTCCGACGGTCAGACTTCTTTTGAACAGGCAGAAGGCGCTACAGTCGAAGGCGACGAGTTTGCCAATCAGAGCGGAATAAGTGGCGAAGTGGCGTCTGCCACAGACGGTCTCGACGGGGACTACGAGGTTTCAGAAAATGACTTTGTAGGCGAGGCTAACGAGGCACCTGCCTCTCAGTCGCAAGGCACTTCTGTGGGTGTCTTAGAGAATGCTGATGGGGTCAGTGAAGACAGTTTTGCAGGGGCAGCTACGATGCCAGGAAATACTTCAGGCACAGGCGAAGATGTCATCGGTCTTGATTACTTAGCAACTGCAGATGGTGGAACCATAGTCCTTACTGGCAGATCCCCTTTGCAGTACACGACTACCAAAAATGCAGCCAAGAATCAGTTTACTGTCGACCTACCTTCTATCTCGATACCGGCGCGGTTAAAAAGACCATTTCTAACTCAAGAGTTTAGAGGGCCAATCGGGGCGATCCAGGCAATGGATTCTGGTGAAGGTTCTCAAATTGTTGTTCAGCTCAAAGAAGATGCGCAAATGTACGTTCAACCGGAGGGGAACAAACTGCTAGTTCTTGTAGGTTCGGCGGCCACGCAGGCATCACAATCTCAAATTTCTGAGCCGGCGGATAGCGAAAGCAATGACTTAGGAATCTCGGCGGAATCAGACTCTCGCATACTTAAGACATATACCCTGGACGATTTTTTGGCCGGCAACATTGAATTTTACGGTAAACCCGTCAACGTAGAGTTTGAAGATACAGACATTCGTAAGATTTTCCAATTCATCGCCGAAGAAGGAGGTCTTAACCTCATTCTTTCAGAAGAGGTCAAAGGCAACACAAGCATCAAGCTTCGAGAAGTGCCGTGGGATCAGGCACTCGTCGTCTTGATGCAGTCTAATCAGCTCGGCTACATTCGCAATGGTTCGATCGTTCGCATAGCTCCCTTGAAGCAAATACGTGAAGAATCAAACTTAGCTCGAGAACTAGTTCAGTTTCAAAAACTGTTGCAAAGCTTAAAGGTAAAAATCTTCCCTATTTCCTACGCCAAAGTTGAAGATATGAAGCTTCAGGCTCAAGCCTTCCTGAGCCCTAGAGGCAAAGCTGAAGCTGATATACGCACCAACTCCCTCGTCATGACTGACCTTCCCGAGAATATTCGCAGAGTTGAGGAGTTAATCAAAAGATTAGACCTCGAAACGCCGCAAGTGCTCATAGAAGGCAAAATAGTAGAAACTCGAGAAGATATCTCTTCTTTTATGGGCTTTGAATGGAACCTAGGCGACTCCAGCCAAGGAATTGCCATCGGGCTTATAGATCAAGCGAGAACACTAACGTCGGCGGCAACCATGCAGTTCGGAGACTTGGCCGGAAAAGGACTTCTGTCTGCTAGATTAGGGCTTCTAGAAAGAGACGAGAAAATCAAGGTGCTATCGTCGCCGAGGATTTTGACAGTCAACAACAAAGAGGCGAAAATTCGGCAAGTTACAGAATTTCCAATTCCCATCACGACGATTGCAAATGGAGTGCCTACTACGCAAGTTCAGTTTAAAGAAGTTGTTCTCGAGCTCATAGTCGTCCCGCAAATCACAGCTGATGGATCCGTGATGATGCAGTCACAAATCAAGCGACAGTTTGTCGGCGCGACGGTTGAAAACAACGCCCGACCAGTGAATTCCCGCGAGGCCAACACGACTATCCTTGTTCCAGACGGTCAAACTGCCGTAATAGGTGGTATCTATCAAAGCGACAATCAGATCACTGAAAACAGAGTACCCGTTTTAGGTTCAATACCCATTCTCGGTAACTTGTTTAAAGGGAGAGATTCTAGCTTGCAAAAATCGGAACTCGTTATTTTTATTACTCCGAGGATTGTGAACAAGAATCAGGCGCTGCCTATCGAAAAGGCTCTCACCTCAAACTAGCCTGCGGCAGATCCGCGGCATCCTGCTGCGTACTCGACGCTCGACGTGCTAGTCGCACGCCTTCGCTTCTCGGGCCTTGCAGGATTTGCGTCTCTTTGCAGGAGCCTGCGGCAGATCCGCGGCATCCTGCTGCGTACTCGACGCTCGACGTGCTAGTCGCACGCCTTCGCTTCTCGGGCCTTGCAGGATTTGCGTCTCTTTGCAGGAGCCTGCGGCAGATCCGCGGCATCCTGCTGCGTACTCGACGCTCGACGTGCTAGTCGCACGCCTTCGCTTCTCGGGCCTTGCAGGATTTGCGTCTCTTTGCAGGAGCCTGCGGCAGATCTGTTTCACACTGCATCCTTCAGAAAAAAAGTTCCTTCAAATACTCAGACATCCGTTCGGCAGCGCCGCTCGCTGGTCGCGAGCATCGCACCAATCCGAACTCGCAGAGGAAATCCTTTCGCTTTTCAAGTCCCATCCAAACAACCTGCAGAGCTCATTTTGCGGAGCTTCCTTTTTCAGAAACTAAGTGTTAACTAGTGCAACCAATGGAACAAGAAAGTCTTTTCGCGACATCTCCCAGGGCTGATCAATTACGACCCAAAAGTTTGGACAAGCTTGTTCTCGAGCCTAAGCTGAAAAATCAGATTGAGAAAATTTGGAGTCGCCTCGAAGGTGGCTATACTCCGAATCTCATCCTGTATGGCCCGCCGGGCAGCGGAAAAACGAGCTTTGCCTATCTCTATGGGCAACGGGTTAAGGGCGATTTTGAGACACTCAATGCTGTCGAGACTGGGGTTAAAGACATTCGCAGAGTCTCGGATTTGGCAAAATCGCGAATGGCACATACTCAAACTAGAACTATTGTTTTTGTGGACGAAGTTCATAGACTAAATCGCTCCCAACAAGATGTCCTGCTGCCGTTAATAGAAAAAGGCGTATTCGCCTTTGTCGGAGCAACTACCGAGAATCCTAGTTTTTACTTAAACTCGGCTCTCCTGAGTCGTTGCCTTACCCTTCACTTTGAATCCCATTCTTTAGATTCACTAAAGAAGATTGCGCATGTCTTTTTCGAATCCCTATCAGCGGGAAGTGGAGAATTGAGAGATGGCACTGGCGTTGATTTTTTGACTAATGAATCGTTGGATCACTTGTTAGTCTGGTGCGATGGTGACGCCAGAAGGCTAATTTCGGAACTAGAATACCTATCTGAGATTCATAAATGGAGTGAGTTTCAAGATAATCGAGTCGCCTTGGATTTAGCTGGCCTCAAAGAAGACCTTTCGACCTCCACGCTTCGAATGGATCGATCCGGAGACCAACACTACAGTCTGGCGTCTGCTTTGATCAAAAGTTTGCGCGGCTCAGACATTGACGCCTCTCTTTATTACTGTGCACGAATGCTGGAAGGCGGAGAGGATCCAAGGTTTATCGTAAGGCGTTTAGTTATTTTTGCTTCAGAAGATATAGGCAATGCTGATCCAAGGGCGCTTATGCTAGCAACTAGTTCTCACGAGGCAGTTGCAATATTAGGCATGCCCGAGGCAAGGATTCCGTTAGGCCAGTTAGTTGTTTATTTAGCGAGTGCTCCTAAATCTAACTCCTCCTACTTAGCAATTAACAATGCCATTAACTGTGTGAAAGAGACTGGCTCAATAGAGCCACCCAAACATATTTTGAACGCACCTACAAAATGGATGAAGCAACAGGGTTTAGGTGAGGGCTACCAGTATCCACATAACTTTCCAAAAGGGTGGGTGGATAAGGCTTACCTCCCTAAAGCCATTGAGGACAAAATTTTTTACAAATCAAAGGGTGCAGGCTTTGAAAAACAAATGGACGAGTACACGAAATGGCGCACTAGCATTAAAGACGGCGACAGTCGGTGAATTAAATGATGAGTGCAGTTAAGCCATCGGTTCTAGAATGCTCGTTGAGCGACTAAGCACAAGCAGTCTGTTTCGCCGTGGGCCTTCATGGAGTGTTTTGTATTTGAGGGCACTTCGATGCGATCCCCAGCCCGAAGTAATACCTGATTGCCTGCGATGTCCATCACCATCTGACCTGCTACGATCCATCGAACTTCGTCAAAAGGGTGCCTGTGGGCGCCGACGTGCGAGTCAGGTGAAAATGTTTCTTCAAAAGGACTAAGGCCTTCTGCTGATAGCATCATTTTCATTTGTTGGGGAGACGGCAACTGCGGAGCCTGCCAACGTCTAATAATCATCGACCCAAATTAACATGAGCATTCCCAATCGCCAACAGAGTTCCACCAGTCAAAAGGGGGGTGATTGCCCCGACGCGGTGGCTGGCGCCTGGCTTTGGTACCTGCACTACGATGATACACTTCGTGAGTCAGCTTGGGAAAGTCCCTCTGTTTGCCTAGATTTCTAACGGGCCTCTTAGCTAGAAAAGCGGCTCGTTTTTGGACGACCCTTCAGAACCCGGGGGGCGGGTCGATACGAAATTAGAACTTCAGCTTGGAGGATCAGTTGGAAAGTTCCAGTCGCTCAGATCAGAAGGGTCAGCTAATAGAAAAAATCATCGAGTTTGTCGAGCGTTCAAACGGGCTAGACGGGCAGAATACGCCTGGCGACCAGTTTGAGATTGTGCAAAAGTTAGACGGAAAACGCCTTGTTTTTCATCCAACCGAAGTCGACTTGATTTACCACCGCAAAGACTCCGAAGAGAGGCCATTTGTTCAGGTCAACTTCACCTCAGGAGTTAAGATTTTGCTGACGGAAGATTTTATTGGATTCAAACCAGTTCCAATGCTTGGTCTCGATCAAGAACAGCTGCCAAAGGTTGTAACAACCCCTGACCTTATCAGTGTGTTCGAGGCTTTCGAAGAAGCCTTCTACCAGGAGGGCAGTGAATCCGCTGAAGTTCAGACTCTGCGAAAAGTATTCTTCTCGATAATTTGCGGAGGAGAAGCAGTGGGGTTCGACCTAGAGTGTGAGAAGAATTGGGTCCAAACACTTCCTAAGGCTCCAGTGTCGGCGTAACTTCAAGCGTCTAGTTTCCAAACTGGGCTCTCAATTTATTAATCGTACTGTCCGTGGTTATGTTTCAACTAACTTCAAGTGCCTTTGCTGAGGCCGTTTAACTAACTTCGGCGACTCAGTTCGTGCACCCGCATCTGCGACTCAGGGCTATGATAGGGTTGACTTTGCGCCAGGCGACAGCCTAAAAAAAACGGCCTATCCCGACACCACGTACCTCATATCTTCAGTCGTCTAAAACGCCACATAATACACGTAAAACGATCGCCGACGAAACTCGTTGGTTGTGTTGGAACCATTCGACTCACCCGACTATTTTAGGAATCTTCGAAATAGGCATTGACTCGCACGCAAACTTCCAGCAAAAGGTCATGCACGGAAATTCCTTTGGGGGCGTAGCTCAATTGGGAGAGCATCTGATTTGCATTCAGAAGGTCGCAGGTTCGATCCCTGTCGCCTCCACCAAAAAAATTGCTAATTAAAAAATTTGGCAAAAATTTGGTGAAAATAGGTTGCGCAAGCTGAGTCCTTAGGGTAATTTCCTCGCTCGCTCTTTGAAAACTAAATAGCAAATTGAGAAAGAAATCATTCGGGCTTACAAACATTTTCACGAGTGTTTGTAGTCAATTTTTGAAAGTATTAAAGCTGTAAAAGGCTTTTAAATTTTTAAGTGAAGAGTTTGATTCTGGCTCAGAACAAACGCTGGCGGCGTGCTTAATACATGCAAGTCGAACGGGGAACGGCCTTCGGGCCTTGTACTAGTGGCGCACGGGTGAGTAACACGTGGATAATCTGCCCTTCAGTGGGGAATAACTCTCCGAAAGGAGAGCTAATACCGCATAAGACCACAGATACTTCGGTATCAGAGGTTAAAGGAGAAATTCGCTGAAGGATGAGTCCGCGCAAGATTAGCTTGTTGGTAAGGTAACGGCTTACCAAGGCGACGATCTTTAGCTGGTCTGAGAGGATGATCAGCCACACTGGAACTGAGACACGGTCCAGACTCCTACGGGAGGCAGCAGTAGGGAATATTGCGCAATGGGGGAAACCCTGACGCAGCAACGCCGCGTGAGTGACGAAGGCCTTCGGGTCGTAAAGCTCTGTTATATGGGAAGAACACAATGACGGTACCATATTAGAAAGGACCGGCCAACTTCGTGCCAGCAGCCGCGGTAAGACGAGGGGTCCTAGCGTTGTTCGGAATCATTGGGCGTAAAGCGCATGTAGGTGGCTTTGTAAGTCGGAAGTGAAAGCCCGGGGCTCAACCCCGGAAGTGCTTTCGATACTGCAAAACTTGAGTACGGGAGAGGGCAGTGGAATTCCTGGTGTAGTGGTGAAATACGTAGATATCAGGAGGAACATCGGTGGCGAAGGCGGCTGCCTGGCCCAGTACTGACACTCAGATGCGAAAGCGTGGGGATCAAACAGGATTAGATACCCTGGTAGTCCACGCTGTAAACGATGGATACTTGGTGTTGGAGGTATTGACCCCTTCAGTGCCGAAGCTAACGCGTTAAGTATCCCGCCTGGGAAGTACGGTCGCAAGATTAAAACTCAAAGAAATTGACGGGGGCCCGCACAAGCGGTGGAGCATGTGGTTTAATTCGATGCAACGCGAAAAACCTTACCTGGGTTTGAACTGTTGGCGAATGAAGTGGAGACATTTCAGTCCTTCGGGACGCCTTCAGAGGTGCTGCATGGCTGTCGTCAGCTCGTGTCGTGAGATGT